>Ga0209958_1000036_pt1 | contig 569323 bp, 541 predicted proteins | sample ThiBio_inoc_plan_FD_183942 | JGI IMG/M metagenome (GOLD analysis project Ga0209958, IMG submission 183942) | Wastewater bioreactor microbial communities from Cape Town, South Africa - Thiocy_inoc_plan (SPAdes) | ecosystem: Engineered > Bioremediation > Thiocyanate > Unclassified | place: South...
ACCCCGTCAACCGCTTTTTTCGAAGATCGGGAAGTTTCCTTCTCAACACCTTCCGCGAAGCCGTCGCTTCCTCCGCGGCCCCGCCGGCCAGATCACTCCGTCCGCTGGGGAGGCCGGTTTCTACGCCCCTCCCCCGCCCCCGTCAAACCCTTTTTCTTCAGATCGTCACTTTTCTCCAAGACCTGGAAATCCGCCATTTTGATGTCTAATAGAATCCCGCGCGCTTGCGCGATTCATATACCGCGGAAGACAAAAAGAGTCGTTTCGGGGCTTAAATTCTTGCCTTCGCGGTTTTCGGCTGCGATAACCCTTCCATCATAGAAATTCAGCGGACCGGACCATTGACCCCAAAAGTCACGGCTAAGATCAAGCGTTCCTTGAAGGCCGCCGCCGTTGTCGGCGTCGCCGGAATCGCCGCGATGTTCGCCGCACGTCCTTTCGTACAACTCGACGACCAGGGCATCGAGATCCTGGAAGCCGCCGCCCCGGTTTTCGTCGACGCCGAAGCCGAGCGTTCGCCCCGCCTGCTGCCCATGGATACCGACAGCGAGATCGAGGACCGCGCCCAGCGGCCGGTGGAAACCCATGTGCGCGTCGGTTCAGGCGACACCTTGGGTGACGTGCTGGCGCGGGCCGGCGTCGACAGCGCCGAGGCGGTTCAGGCCATCGACGCCCTGCGCGACGTCTTCAACCCCCGCGCGCTCAAGGCCGGCCAAAAGGTCAAGGTCACCTTCGAGAAGTCGCCCCACGGCTTCGGCCATGGTGGTTTCCATATGGTGTCGCTGAATGCCGACCCCATCCGGGTGGTGGGCGCCCAGCGCGACGCCAAGGGCGGCTTCGCCGGCATCGAAACCATGCGCCAGGTCAGCAAGCAGGTGGCGCACAATGCTGGCGTCATCAAGTCCAGCCTGTTCGAAAGCGCCCAGAACGCCGGCGTGCCGGTGCAGATCATCATGGCGATGATCAAGGCGCTGTCCTATGACGTCGACTTCCAGCGCGACATCCAGTCGGGCGATTCCTTCGACGTGGTCTATGAAGGCTTCTACGACACCAAGGGTAAGCTGGTGCGATCGGGCGAGATGCTGTACGCCGCCGTCGGCCTGTCCGGCGTTCCCATCGCCATGTACCGCTTCGACAACGGCCAGGGCAGTGTCGAGTACTTCAACGAGAAGGGTGAAAGCGTCAAGAAGGCGCTGCTGAAGACCCCGGTGGACGGCGCCAAGATCACGTCGGGCTTCGGCATGCGCAACCACCCCATCCTGGGCTTCACCAAGATGCACAAGGGCATCGACTTCGGCGTGCCCACTGGCACCCCCATCCAGGCCGCCGGCGACGGCATGATCGAGGTGGCAGGCTTCAACGGGTCGTACGGCAATTACGTGCGTCTGCGCCACGGATCGGGGGTGGGCACGGCTTATGCCCATATGAGCCGCATCGCCACCGGCATCAAGGTGGGCAAGAAGGTGAGCCAGGGCCAGATCATCGGTTTCGTCGGCAGCACCGGCCGCTCCACCGGCGCCCACCTGCACTATGAAGTGCTGAAGGGCAACACCCAGATCAATCCGCTGTCGATGAAGATGCCCACCAACACCAAGCTGGCCGGTCGCGAGCTGGACCGCTTCAAGGCGGTCAAGCGCGACACCGACACGCTTTTGGCCAAGATCGCGCCGTCCACCCGGCTGGCGGCCAACAGCTTGGGCAAGTCGGCGGCTCTGACCAATTAAGTGATTGATGGAGTAATCAAAGGCGGGAACGGGGATGTCCCAAGGACATCCCCGCCCGTCGGCCAGCACCCCTATGGGGGGGGGAGGGGGGATGGAGTACCGGCCAAATCCCGATCGCGACAGTCGCGAGGCCTTAGCGGCGCCCTTCTATCACTTCGGTTTGTGTATTGCAAACCAGTTACGCACAGAAATGATGACACAGGCACCGGGCGCTTAACACCCTATCCTTTGGACGCAGCCCCTGCGCATCAGGTCATGTTCACCGCGTGCCCGTCGATGGTCAGGTCGCCGGAAGCGGCGGAAACCGTGACCTTGGCACCGTCGGCCACCTTTCCTTCCAAGATCAGGCCAGCCAGCGGATTCTGCAGTGCCCGCTGGATGACCCGCTTCAAAGGCCGTGCTCCGTAAATAGGGTCGTAACCCTTTTGCGCAAGCCAAGCCATGGCGGAATCGTCCAAATCCAGGCTGATTTTGCGATCGGCCAGCAAGTGCCGCAGCCGCCCCAGTTGGATGTCGACGATCCCCGACATATGGGCGCGTCCCAGACGGTGGAACAGCAGGATCTCGTCCAGACGGTTGAGGAATTCGGGACGGAACGAAGCGCGCACCACCTCCATGACGCTTTCGCGCACTTCGGTGGAATCGTGGCCCTCTTCCTGGTTGGCCAGGATTTCGGAGCCCAGGTTCGAGGTCAGCACGATCAGCGTGTTGCGGAAATCCACCGTGCGGCCCTGGCCGTCGGTCAGGCGTCCGTCATCCAGAACCTGCAGCAGCACGTTGAAGACGTCGGGGTGGGCCTTTTCCACCTCGTCGAACAAGACCACCTGATAGGGCCGGCGGCGGACCGCCTCGGTCAGCGCGCCGCCTTCCTCGTAGCCCACGTAACCGGGAGGCGCACCGATCAGACGGGCCACCGAGTGCTTTTCCATGTATTCCGACATGTCCATGCGGACCATGGCGGTTTCGTCGTCGAACAGGAATTCGGCCAGGGCCTTGGTCAGCTCGGTCTTGCCGACGCCGGTGGGACCCAGGAACAGGAACGAGCCGATGGGGCGGTTGGGGTCCTGCAACCCGGCCCGCGCCCGCCGCACGGCGTTGGAAACGGCGCCCAGGGCCTCGTCCTGGCCGACCACCCGGGTCTTCAGGCGATTTTCCATGTCCAGCAGCTTCTCGCGTTCGCCGGCCAGCATCTTGTCCACCGGAATACCGGTCCACCGCGACACCACGGCGGCCACGTGGCTTTCCGACACCGCCTCGTCCAGCATGCGGCTTTCGGCGCTTTCTGCCGTCGCCAGCTTGCGTTCCAGATCGGGGATCAGCCCGTACAGCAACTCGCCGGCTTTCTGGTACTGACCTTCGCGCTGCGCCTTGTCGGCTTCGATGCGGGCCTGATCCAGTTGTTCCTTCAATTTGGTGGCGTCGGCCAGTTTGTCCTTTTCCGCCCGCCACTCGTTGGTGATGCGGGCACTGTCGGTTTCCAGTTCCACCAACTCGTCGTCCAGGGCCACCAAGCGGTCCTGGCTGGCGCGATCGTTTTCCTTCTTCAGCGCTTCGCGCTCGATCTTCAACTGCACGATACGGCGGTCGATCTCGTCCAGTTCCTCGGGCTTGGAATCCACTTCCATGCGCAGGCGCGAGGCCGCCTCGTCCATCAGGTCGATGGCCTTGTCGGGCAGGAAGCGGTCGGTGATGTAGCGGTTGGACAACGTCGCCGCCGCCACCAGAGCACTGTCCGAGATGCGCACACCGTGGTGCATCTCGTACTTTTCCTTGATGCCGCGCAGAATCGAGATGGTGTCTTCCACATTGGGTTCGGAAACGAAGACCGGCTGGAAGCGCCGCGCCAGGGCGGCGTCCTTTTCCACGTGCTTCCTGTATTCGTTCAGCGTGGTGGCGCCGACGCAGTGCAATTCACCACGGGCCAAGGCCGGCTTCAGCAGGTTGGACGCGTCCATGGCGCCCTCGGCGGCACCGGCGCCGACCAGGGTGTGCATCTCGTCGATGAACAAGATGACGTCGCCATTGGCGGCCTGGATCTCGGTCAGCACCGCCTTCAGGCGTTCCTCGAACTCGCCCCTGAACTTGGCGCCGGCGATTAACGAGCCCATGTCCAGGCTCATCAGGCTTTTCAGCTTCAAATTTTCTGGCACGTCACCGTTGACGATGCGGATGGCCAAGCCTTCCAGGATGGCGGTCTTGCCGACACCGGGCTCACCGATCAGCACCGGGTTGTTCTTGGTGCGGCGGCTCAGAACTTGAATCGTCCGCCGGATTTCCTCGTCGCGGCCGATCACCGGGTCCAGCTTGCCTTCGCGGGCCGCCGCCGTCAGGTCGCGGGCGTATTTCTTGAGCGCGTCATAGCCGTCCTCGGCGCTGGCCGAGGTCGCCTTGCGGCCCTTGCGCATGTCGTCGATGGCGCGGTTCAGCGCCTGGGGGTTGACGCCGGCTTCCGACAACAGCTTGGCCGAGGGCGTCCCCGCCCCCATGGTGAGCGCCAGCAACAGCCGTTCGGCGGTGACGTATTCGTCGCCCGACTTGGTCGCCGCCTCTTCCGCCAACTGGAAGACGCGGGCCAGTTCGCTGGTCAGATGCAGACCGCCAGCGCCGGGGCCTTCCACCTTGGGCAGCTTGGCGATTTCGGCTTCCACCGCGGCCAAGGCCTTCTTGTGGTCGCCACCCGCCGCCTTGATCAGCTTGGCGGCCAAGCCTTCCTTGTCGTCCAGCAACACCTTCAGCAAGTGTTCCGGGGTCAGCCGCTGATGGCCGTGACGCAACGCCAAGGTCTGCGCCGACTGGACGAATCCCTTCGAGCGTTCGGAATATTTGTCGAAATCCATGAATGCCTCCTTGCGACCGATCGCACGGGCCCCAACAGCGGCGACCTTGGCGATCCTCGAACATTCGACATTGATGTAGTGGTGTTGGCCGTCTCTGCAAGAGACAAGCGGGAACGGCACCACCAAGACAACCATCCAATAGTTTAAACGAGTATTCCGCTTAAAATTGGAAAAAGTGAAAAACACGGTTGCTTTTGATGCAGATGATATCCACCATTATCGCCTGTGTCACAGGAGAGATGTCATGGTCGCCTGGTTCGATACATGCGGTTTCAATGATTTTCATAGCGGCACCGCCGCTTCGCACTTGCGAGAAACCCCACAGAGACAGAAAAACTGTCCCTTTCATAACGCGAGTACGCCATTTCACTTTGAACGTGACGGTTTCTTGTTCCACCAAGGCGACGAGGTGCGGGCCGCCATTCACCTAAGCGCCGGGTTGGTGGCGCTGGAACGGGTGGACGAGGACGGCAAGCTGGTCGTGTTGAAGGTGCTGCGCCCGCCGGCACTGTTTCCCTGTGCCGACTTGTTCGCCGAAGTCCCCCATGCCAGCACCGCACGTGCGCTTACCGACGGCCACGGCTGCCTGATCCCCGCCGAGCAGATCCTGTCCAGCATGGACGATCCGGCAACCCGGTCCCTGTTGCTGAAATGCAGCGCCGCCGAGGCCCGCGATTCCGAAGACGCGGTCTTCCGCCTGTGTTCCGGCGACCTGTCCGAACAGGTGATGGCCGCGCTGTCCCTGGTCATCGAGGAACAGCGGGCCGACGACGGCGCCATCCATGGGGTGCTGCCGCTGTGTTGGCGCGACGTGGCGGCCATGGTCGGCACCAGCCCCGAGGTGATGAGCCGCACGCTCCGCAAGCTGGAGGACAAGGGGCGCCTGAAAGTGAAAGGACGCGCCGTCACCCTGAACCCCCGGCGGGGGGGAGGGCAAGGACGCGTCCTCAATCGATAGCGGGTGGAACCACTTGCCGACGGCCTCTGCCTTCACCAGCCAGAGGCGTCGTCTAACAGCCTTCTTCAGATCAGAACCGGTTCGCCATCGCTGGCGGGGGCCGGCTCGGCCTCGGCGGCCGCCGGACGACGGCGACGACGCACCGGGCGGGCCGGGGCTTCGGCTTCGTCCGGGGCCTCGCCCACCGCAACGACAGCGGCGTCACCAGCCCCAGCAACAACCGCTTCAGCGGCCCCAACGACAACCGCTTCACCGGTCGCTTCCGCCACCGGCTCCACCGGACGTGGGCGCGGGCGATGGCGCGGCGCGACGGGCGCCGCATCATCGGCACCGGCATCAGCATTTTCAGCACTCATGTCGTCGGCGGCGACCGGGCGACGGTCTTCGCCGTCCTCGTCGTCGCCGGTCATTTCAGCCTGATCCTCGGCCGGAGTCGGCAGGTTCTGAGGACGGCGCTGGCCGTTGTTCTGGTTGTAGGCGTTGATCAGCCGGAAATAATGTTCGGCGTGCTGATAGAAGTTTTCGGCGGCATGGCGGTCGCCCTGGCTGGAAGCATCCCGCGCCAGCGCCAGATACTTTTCCATCACCTGATGGGCGTTGCCGCGGATGCGGCCTTCGGGACCATTGGAATCGAAGACCTGGCTGCGGATGTTGATGTTGCGCTGGTGCCCACCGCCCCCATGCCCGCCGCCATGGCCACCGTGACCACCGCCGCCATGGTTGATGCGATTGGGATTGCCGCCGTTGTTGCCACGGCCCCGGGAACGCTGCTTGGGATTGTTCACTGCTACCGCCTTCTCAAGGTCTTATCGGTGTTGCACGCTCAAACGATCACCCCGGAGAACCGGTTCGTCGCGAGCCCTGGACAAATCCGAAAGGCGGCGATGACGGGATCGGAAGGCGCCGGGAGAAGCGAGACGGAGCTTGCGCTCGACGTCGGCCTTTGGTCCGGGGCGCTCGACGGCGCAACCCTATCCGGGTTGCGGGTTCTTTCCAACACCTTTTTTACCGTAGTGCAAAAACACATCGGCCGATGCCGGCCAAATCTTGCGTGATCCGCACATCGTAAAAACCATGGGTAGAGAAAAGCCCGGCCACCGCCTCGGCCTGTCCCGCCCCCACCTCGAAGCCGGCCAGCCCGCCCGGCGCCAAAAGCCGCGCCATCTCGGGGACAAGATGGCGATAGCAATTCAGACCGTCCGCCCCGCCGGCCAAGGCGGTTATGGGTTCGTGACAGGCCACCTCCGGTTCCAGTCCGGCGATGTCGGCATCGGGAATATAGGGTGGGTTGGAAACGATCACGTCGAAGGGGCCGGCTAAATCGTCACCCCAATTGCCCGGCTGGAAGCGCGCCCGGACGTCCAGACCATTGCGCCGGGCGTTTTCCGCCGCCACCGCCACCGCCCCTGCGCTTTGGTCGATCCCCAGCCCTTGGGCGTTGGGCAGTTCCGACAACAATGCCAGCAGGATGCAGCCCGAGCCGGTGCCGAAATCCAACAGGCGCAGCGCCGCCTGACGGTCACCCACGCGGTCCAGTACCCCTTGCACCAGGGTTTCGGTGTCGGGACGCGGGTCCAAGGTGTCCTTGGTCACAAGCAAATCCAAGGTCCAGAAACCGCGCCGCCCCAGGATATGGCTGATGGGCTCGCGATTTTCCCGCCGCGCCGCCATAACTTCGATGGCAGCTTGTTGTTGCGCCGTCACAACGATCTCGGGATGGGTGGCCAGATACAGCGGTTCCACCCCAAAGACTTCGGCCACCAACAACCTTGCGTCCAGCCGGGCACTGTCGATGCCCGCCGCCTGGAAGCGGGCGGTCAACGCCCGCAGCAAGGTTCCCGCGTCGCTCACCCGGCCATCTCGGCCAGACGTTCGGCCTGGTCGGCGGCGATCAGGGCTTCCACCACTTCGTCCATGGCGTTGCCGTTCATCACGTCTTCGATCTTGTAAAGGGTCAGGTTGATGCGGTGGTCGGTGACGCGCCCTTGCGGGAAATTATAGGTACGGATGCGTTCCGACCGGTCGCCCGAGCCGACCTGGCTTTTGCGGTTGGCGGCGCGTTCGGCGGCCTTGGCCTCGCGTTCCATCTCATAAAGCCGGGCGCGCAGCAGTTTCATCGCCGTGGCCTTGTTCTTGTGCTGGCTTTTTTCCTGCTGGCAGGCCACCGCCAGGCCGGTGGGAAGGTGGGTGACGCGCACCGCCGAATCGGTGGTGTTCACCGACTGACCGCCCGAGCCCTGAGAGCGGTAGACGTCGAAGCGCAGATCCTTTTCGTCGATCTGGATGTCCACTTCTTCCGCTTCCGGCATGATCGCCACCGTCGCCGCCGAGGTGTGGATGCGGCCGCCCGATTCGGTGGCCGGCACCCGCTGCACCCGGTGCACCCCGGATTCGAATTTTAAGCGGGCGAAGACGCCGCGGCCGGTGATGGTGGCGCTGGCTTCCTTCATGCCGCCGATGCCGGTCTCGTTGACGTCCATCACCTCGAAGCGCCAGCCGCGCAAGGCGGAATAACGTTCGTACATGCGGAACAGTTCGGCGGCGAACAGGGCCGCTTCCTCGCCGCCGGTACCGGCGCGCACTTCCAGGATGGCGTTCTTTTCGTCGGCTTCGTCCTTGGGCAGCAGCAGCAGCTGGACCTCGCGTTCCAAACCGGGCAGCGCTTCCTTCAGCGCATAGAATTCTTCCGATGCCAGATCTTTCATGTCGGGATCGGCCATCATCAATTCGGCGTCGGCCATGTCGGCACGGGCCTTCTTCAAGGTCTGCACCGCCTGGACCACCGGTTCGATGTCGGACAGTTCCTTGGACAGCTTGGCGAAGCTGGACCCGTCGCCCGAGGCCAGCATCTCGCGCAGTTCGTCGTAGCGGTAAAGGACCTTGTCCAGTTGGGCGTCGATACTCATGACAATCTTTCAATCCAAACGAAACAGCTTACGCAGCGTCTTTTCCATGGCCTGCCATTCCGGCCCTTCGGCGGCCACCGCCTTCATGGTTTCGGTCGGCGCGTGCAGCAGACGGTTCAACAACAGGCGGGTGGCGTCTTCCGGGCTGGCGGGATGTTCGGCCAGCACCGCGTCACGCATGGCTTCACAATGTTCGCGCAGCGAAACGATGGCCGGCACCGCGACGCGGGCGGCACGCCCCTTCAGGAAATGCGCCACCTCGTCTTCCAGCAGGCCCCAGGCGGCGCGCGCCGCCTGTTCGCGGCTGGCGCGGCCTTCCAGCGCCACCTTCTCCAGATCGGCCAGATCATACAAAAAGGCGCCGTCGACGCGGTTCACCGCCGGCTCCACGTCGCCGGGAATGCCGGAATCGACCACGAACATCGGCTTGCGGCGACGCTTCTTCAGCGCTGCGGTCATCATCTCGGCGGTCAGGGTAATATTGCGGGTGCCCACCGAACACACCACCACGTCGGCGTCGGCCAGCACGTCCCGCAGGGTTTCGAATCCCACCACGTTGCCGTTCAGGCTGGTGGCCAACGCCTCGGCCCGGCTGGCGCGGGGCGCGGTGACCAACAGACGCCCCAGCCCCGCCGACAACAGGCTTTCCGCCACCAATTCGCCCATGTCGGCGGCACCGATCAACAGCGCCGTGCTGCGCGACAAATCGCCGTGCAGATCCTTGGCCATTTGCACGGCGGCGGCGGCGATGGATACCGGGCCTTCGCCGATCTGGGTTTCCGTGCGGATACGCTTGGCGCAGGCGAAGGCCCCTTGCAGCACCACATCCAGTTCGGGACCGCAGGTCCCGGAATCACGGGCCAGACGATGCGCCGCCTTGACCTGTCCCAGAACATGGGGCTCGCCGATGACCAGGGAATCCAGCGACGCGGTGACGGCGAAGACATGGCGCAACGCCGCCGCCCCGTCATGACGGTAAAGCTGGCCCGACAAGGCGGCGGGCGCAACCCCCACCCGCGACGCCAAGGCTTGGCCGACCAGGGATTGCGCCGCGTCGGCATCGGCATGGGACGCCCACACCTCGACCCGGTCGCAGGTGGACAGCACCAGGGCTTCGTGCAGGCCGCCCCGGCGCAATTCCCCCAGAAATTCCGCCGCCGCCCCGTCGTCGACGAACAACTGATCACGCAAGCTGAGCGACGCCGACCGATGGTTGGCGCCGATGACACTCAAGCGGGGGGTGGCGAATGTCGGACTCATCAGCCGACCAATCGGGCCTCCACCTGGGCCAGGGGGATTTCCTCCTGGCTGCCGGCATCAAGGTCGCGCAGCGTGACGGCGCCGCGCGCCATCTCGTCCTCGCCCAGGATGATGGCGTAACGGGCGTTGGCCTTGGCGGCCCGCGCCATGCGCTTCTTCATGTTGCCGGAAAAGCCTAAGTCCACGCTGAGACCGGCGGCCCGCAGCTTGTCGGCCAGCACCAGGGCCGGCACCACGTCGCCCATGGGGACGATGCTGACCGGGCGATCCAGATCGGGCACGCCTTGCACCAGCATGGACAGGCGTTCGACGCCCGCCGCCCAGCCGATCCCGGGGGTGGCGGGACCGCCCATCTGGCCGATCAGGCCGTCATAGCGGCCACCGGCCAGCACCGTGCCCTGGGCGCCAAGCGCCGTGGTGGTGAACTCGAAGGCGGTGTGGCAGTAATAGTCCAGGCCGCGCACCAATTTGGGGTTGACCACGAAGGGGATGCCCATGGCGGTCAGACCCTGGGTCACCTGATCGAAGAAATCCCTGGCCGCAGGCGTCAGGCAATCGCCGATCACCGGGGCGCCGGCGACGATGCGCTTGTCTTCCTCGTCCTTGGAATCCAGAACGCGCAGCGGGTTCTTGTCCAGACGGGCCTGGCTTTCCTCGGACAGCGCCATGCGCATGGGCTCCAGATAGGAGACCAGCGCGGCGCGATAGGCGGCACGGCTTTCGGCGTCGCCCAGGGTGTTGATTTCCAACTGCACCTTGTCGCCCAGGCCCAGGGCGGCCAGAATGCGCCAGCCCATGGAGATGACTTCGATGTCGGCCTGGGGCGTCTCGACCCCCAGCAATTCGCAGCCCACCTGATGGAACTGGCGCTGGCGGCCCTTTTGCGGCCGTTCGTGACGGAACATCGGGCCGCGATAGAACAGCTTCAGCGGCAACGACTGGGTCAGGCCGCCGGAAATGAAGGCCCGCGCCACGCCCGCCGTGCCTTCCGGCCGCAGGGTGATGGACTCGCCCGAGCGGTCCTGGAAGGTATACATCTCCTTGGTCACCACGTCCGAAGTCTCGCCCAGGGTGCGCGAGAAAACTTCGGTGAACTCGAAGATGGGGGTGACGATCTCGCCATAGCCGTAACGCCGGGCCACCGCGAAGGCGGTGTCCTCGACATGGCGGTGACGACGCGAATCCTCGGGCAGAAGGTCGTGGGTGCCGCGAACCGGCTGCAGGCCTGACACGATGGCTATTCCTTATTCTTGGCGGCATCCAGCGCCGCCGCCTTGGCTTCCACCAGATCGACGATGTGGTCGATCATGGACGGGGAATCGATCTTGTGGTCGGGATTGCCGCCCACGTAAACCATATGGGAATCGTTGCCGCCGCCGGTCAGCCCGACCATGGTCTCGCGGGCCTCGCCGGGGCCGTTGACCACGCAGCCGATGATCGACAGCGTCACCGGGGCGGTGATGTGGGCCAGACGCTTTTCCAGAATCTCCACCGTCTTCACCACGTCGAAGCCCTGCCGCGCACAGGACGGGCACGACACGATGTTGACACCGCGCACCCGCAGGCCCAGCGACTTCAGGATGTCATAGCCGACCTTGACCTCTTCCTCGGGCGCCGCCGACAGCGACACCCGGATGGTGTCGCCGATGCCCGCCCACAACAGGTTGCCCAGTCCGATGGCCGACTTTACCGTGCCGCCGATCAGCCCGCCGGCCTCGGTGATGCCCAGATGCAGCGGATAGTCGCAGGCCTCGGCCAGCCCCTGATAGGCCGCCACCGCCAGGAACACGTCGGAGGCTTTCACGCTGATCTTGAATTCACGGAAGTCGTTGTCTTCCAAAATCCTGGCGTGCTCCAGCGCGCTTTCCACCATGGCCTCGGGGCAGGGCTCGCCGTATTTTTCCAACAGGTGCTTTTCCAAGGAACCGGCATTGACGCCGATGCGCATGGAACAATTATGGTCCTTGGCCGCCTTGACCACTTCGCGCACCCGATCGGCGGAACCGATGTTGCCGGGATTGATGCGCAGGCAGGCGGCACCGGCCTCGGCCGCCTCGATGGCGCGGCGATAGTGGAAATGGATGTCGGCCACCACCGGCACCGACACCTGGGCGATGATGTCCTTCAACGCCTTGGTGCTGTCTTCGTCCGGGCACGACACCCGGACGATGTCGACGCCGGCCGCCTCGGCCCGCTTGATCTGCGCCACCGTCGCCGCCACGTCGGTGGTCGGCGTGTTGGTCATGGTCTGGACGGAAATGGGGGAATCGCCGCCCACCGGAACCGAGCCGACAAAAATCTGCCGGGACTTGCGGCGGGTGATCTGGCGATAGGGACGGACGGACATGTCTCACCGCGAAATGACAAAGGGCCGGCCAAGCGCGACGCCGGGCCGGGGTGGTTGATATAGCGCATTTGACCGCGCTATTTCCAGTCGCCGACGCCGTATTTGTCCAGAATCACCTTCAGCCGCCCATCGGCCCGCATGGCGCGGATGCCGTCATCCAGGATGCGGGCATAGTCGCGGGCCTTGGGATGCTTGGGGGAAAAGGCGATGTAGATGGGGCCCGACCGGGTGCCGCCGGCAATGGCAAGACTGTTCGCAAGCCCCATCTGGCGCAGTTTGTAGTCCAGCACGGCGCGGCTTTCCATGGCGGCGTCGACCCGTCCCGCCGCCACCATCTTCAGGCTTTGGTCCAAAGGCTGGGTACCGCCCACCTGGGTGACACGGGCCTTGTTCTTCTTGTTGGTCTCGACGTATTGCCCCACCGGCTCCATGTAGATGTAGCCGATGATGGCCGCCAGCTTGACCCGCTCCAGCGACGCCACGCCGTCATAGCGCCAGGAATTGCCCGCCTTGACCACGAAGGTGCTGTCCCATTGGCCAATGGGTTCGTCGCCGAACAGCAGTTCGGGGGAATCCACCGGGGCGGCGCCGATGACCGCGTCCACCTCGCCGCGCAGGCAGTCTTCCAACGACCGGCTCCACGGCGCCAATTGGTATTGGATGGTGTGGCCGGCCGCGGCGAAGACCTGTTCGGCCACTTCGACGCCATAGCCCTTTTTGGCTTCCGAACAGTTGAACGGGCACCAGTCGTCGGCCCGCAGGCTGATGACGTCCGCCGCCGCCGGAGCGGCGGCAAAGAAAACCCCGAATTGGGCCAAAAGCCCAAATCCCCACCATTTCGCCATCGCGACCCCACACACGCAAAAGACGACTTCTCCCATCCTATAAAAGCTAGGGCCGGGACGCATCCCATTCTTTTTTATGTCCGCGCGGATAAAACTGCACCGCCGCCATCAGTTCGATGCGTTCGCCCGTGATCTCGGGCAACCTGGAACCTGCACAAAAGTCCTCTTCCCTCCCCCCAAACAAAATGAGCGGCCCAAGGCCGCTCATCTCGTTTCGCGAAATCGCGGAACTACTCGTATTCCGCCGAGGTTTCCCCCGACTTGCGATCATACTTGATGATGATCTTCGAGGTTTCGCACAAGTCGAACTCTTCCCATTCGGCGGTTTCCTTATCGGAATAAACCACCTTCAGGTCCCACTTGCAGGTCTTGGTCGCGCGGTTGAAGCGGATGTGGACCTTCTTGCCGTTTTCCAAGATGTCCTGGCCCAGAACGTCTTCCTGCCAGTCGTCGCTGCTGGACGGCGCCACATAGACTTCTTCGATGGGATAACCGGTCTTGTTGACCAGATCGAAGTCCTGCTTGCCGGCGGCGAACGCCGATCCGGCCCCAACGACCAACACGGCAGCCGCCATCAATACTTTACGAATCATTTTCCTCTCCCCCAGAAAACAAGGTTAACGGACAAAGGCTATCCGTTAACCTTGTTTCTTGAAAGAGGTATGTAAGTTTTCTTCTGAAAACTACACATTGAATCGGAAGTGGAAGATGTCGCCGTCTTGGACCACGTATTCTTTTCCTTCCAGGCGCATCTTGCCGGCTTCCTTGGCCCCCGCTTCACCACCCAGGGCGATGAAATCGTCATAGGCGATGGTTTCGGCGCGGATGAAGCCTTTTTCGAAATCGGTGTGGATGACGCCGGCCGCCTGTGGGGCCTTGGACCCCTTCTGCACGGTCCAGGCACGGGCTTCCTTGGGACCGACGGTGAAGAAGGTGATCAGATGCAGCAGGTCATAGCCGGCGCGGATGACGCGGGCCAGGCCGGTTTCCTCCAGGCCCAGGCTTTCCAGGAATTCCTGCTTTTCTTCATCCGACGCCAATTGCGCCACCTCGGCCTCGATGGCGGCCGAGATGACCACCGCCGAATTGCCTTCCTTGGCCGCCATGTCGAAGACGCGCTTGGACAATTCGTTGCCGGTGGCAGCGGATTCTTCCTCGACGTTGCAGGCATAGACCACCGGCTTGATGGTCAGCAGCCCCAGCTGCTTGGCCATGCGGATCTCGTCTTCGCTGTCGAACGTGACCGTGCGCGCCGGCTTGCCGTCGCGCAAAGCCGCCAACAGCGGGGTCATGACGTCCACTTGGGCCTTGGCTTCCTTGTCGCCGCCCTTGGCCTTTTTCTCCAAGGGGACGATGCGGCGTTCCAGGCTGTCCAGGTCGGCCAGCATCAGTTCGGTTTCGATGATGTCGGCGTCGCGCACCGGATCCACCGAATCTTCCACATGCTTGATGTCGTCGTCGACGAAGCAGCGCAGCACATGGACGATGGCGTCCACTTCACGGATGTTGGCCAGGAACTGGTTACCCAGGCCTTCCCCCTTGGATGCGCCACGCACCAGACCGGCGATGTCGACGAATTCCAGCTGGGTGGGGATTTCCTTTTGGCTTTTGCCGATGACCACCAGCTTGTCCAGGCGCGGATCGGGCACCGCCACCCGGCCCACATTGGGCTCGATGGTGCAGAACGGATAATTGGCCGCCTGGGCGGCGGCGGTCTGGGTCAGCGCATTGAAAAGCGTGCTCTTGCCCACGTTGGGCAGGCCGACGATGCCGCAATTGAAACCCATGACCTTAATCCTTCTTGCGTTCGAGTGCCGCCTTCAGCGCCTCGGCCAGGCTTCCCTGGGGCGTGGCGACGGCAGGCATTGCGGGGGCGGAAGCCATGGCCTTGCCGGCCACCGGTTCCGCCGGTTTGTCCTTCTTGGGCTTGGGCGGCGCGGTCAGCACCGCCACCCGGTTCATGAAGCCGGCGTCGTCACCGGCCAAAAGCTTGGGGAAAGCCTGGGCCACCGCGTCGATCAGCGGCGCCAGCCAGGTTTCCGACTTGGCGAAATCGTGCAGAACATAACCGGCGACGCGGTCCTTGTCACCGGGGTGACCGATGCCAAGCCGCACCCGACGATAATTGGCGCCGAGATGGGAATCGATGCTTTTCAAGCCATTATGGCCGCCAGCCCCGCCGCCGCGCTTGACCTTGACGCGGCCCGGCGCCACGTCCAGCTCGTCATGGACGACGATGACGTCTTCGACGGGGATTTTCAGGAACTTGGCCAGTTGGGCCACCGACTGGCCCGACAGGTTCATATAAGTCATCGGCTTCAACACCAGCACCTTGGTGCCGTCGATGGTGCCTTCGGCATAGTCTCCCTGGAACTTGGAACGCCAGGGGCCAAAGGAATGGCGGCGGACGATCTCGTCCGCCGCCATGAACCCGATATTGTGGCGGTTCTGGGAATATTCGGGCCCGGGATTGCCCAGCCCAACCACCAGAATCATGCCACCGGACCTTTACGCTTCGGCCGAAGCTTCGGCCTCGCCGCCCTTGACGGTCGGCGGGACGATGGTCAGCACGGCGGCCTTGGCGCCAACGTGGTAGGGAGTGACGCCGGCCGGCAGGCCCAGCTCGTCCACATGCACCGCGAAGCCCACGTCCTTGCCGGTCAGATCGATGACGATCTCGCCGGGGATCAGGTCGGGGGCGCAGGTGACTTCCACTTCGTGCATTTCCAACGAGACGACGCCGCCGGCCTTGATGCCCGGGGCCTTGTCGGCGTTGACGACATGCACCGGCACCTTGACGTGCACGACGGCGTCGGCCGACACGCGCATCAGGTCGATGTGCTGGGGCTGGTCGGTGACCGGGTGGAACTGAACGTCACGAGCCAGGCAGCGATGCTTGCCGCCCGACCCCAGGTCGACGTCGAACAAGCGGGTCTTGAAGCCCGGCTTGTGCAATTCGGCCCAAATCACGCGGGGATCGATGGCGATGCAGATGGGGTCCTGCTTGCCGCCGTAAATCACACCCGGAACCAAACCCTCACGGCGAGTGGCTCGGGCGGCCCCCTTTCCGGCCCGGTCGCGCAGCTCGGCGACGATGGCGCTGATCGTAGTCATATCGTTTTCTCCAATAACGCGTAAAGGCGCGGCCTCCAGGGGTGCCACGCCGAAGGGGGGTGTTTACACCGAAGTGACTTTAAATTCAACGCGGGAATCCACGGGCACCCCCGGCGAAGATGCGCACAGACAAGCACAGCCCAAGGTCATAAAACCTGTGTTCGTAAGCAGCGAATGTCATGGAAATGACAACGGTTGATACTATTTTGACAAACATCGTCGGCAATGACTTGAACAATCCAACGTGTTATTCAAAGTCATCACCACACAATTCACCACTGGTCGTAAGGGTTTTACCTGATATGCGGGGCTGGTCTCGATTACGCGACATGATGGCGGCGGCCTTGTTCTGCCTGCCCGTGGCCGCGCTTGCTCAGAACGCGCCCGCGGCGCCCCCCTCATCCCCGCCACGCCCCGACCTGATCATCGGCCTGTCGCAATTCCCCACCGTGCTGCACCCCAGCATCGAATCCATGATCGTCAAGGCCTATGCCCTGGGCTTCGTCCATCGCCCCATCACCGCCTATGACGCCGATTGGAAGCTGGTCTGCATGCTGTGCACCAAGCTTCCCACGATTGAAAACGGTCTGGCCAAGCCGGAAGCCAGCGGCGGCATGGCGGTGACCTTCACCATCGAGCCCTCGGCCAGTTGGGCCGACGGCCAGCCGGTGACCACCGACGACGTGCTGTTCAGCTGGGGGGTGGGCAAGCACTCGCAAAGCGGCGTCGCCAATGCCGGCATCTATCGCGCCATCACCAAGATCGACGCGGCCCCCGACAAGAAGACCTTCACCATCCATCTGGCCAAAGCCAGCGGCAGCTACAACGTGCTGACCGACTTCCGGGTGCTGCCCGCCCACATTGAAAAAGCCGCCTTCGCCGAGCCGGCCGAGTACCGCAAGCGCAGCCTGTACATGGCCCAGCCCACCAATCCGGGCCTCTATGACGGCCCTTACCGGGTGACGGAGGTGGCGACCGGCAGCCATGTGACGCTGGAACCCAATCCCCATTGGGCCGGCAAGGCCCCGGCCTTCGGCCGCATCGTGCTGAAGACCATCGAGAACACATCGGCGCTTCAGGCGGCGTTGCTGTCGGGGCAGATCCACATGATCGCCGGCGAGATGGGGCTGCCGCTGGACCAGGCGGTATCGCTGGCCAACCGCTTGCCGCCCGAGATGAAGGCCGAGTTCAAGCCCGGCCTGGTCTATGAACATCTGGACGTCAACCCCGCCCATCCGGCGCTGTCCGACCCCCGCGTCCGCCGCGCCATCCTGATGGGCATCGACCGCCGCGCCATCAGCCGCGAGATGTTCGGGGGCAAGCTGCCGCTGGCCGACAGCAACATCTCGGCGCTGGAACCGGTCTACACCACCGCGGCCCGGCATTATTCCTATGACCCGCGCCGCGCCGCCGCCCTGTTGGACGAAGCCGGCTGGAAGCAGATGGGGCCGGGACCGCGCCGCAACGCCGCCGGGCAGGCCCTGGTCATCGAACTGGGAACCACCGCCGGCAACCATTCCCGCGAATTGGTCCAACAGGTGATCCAGGCGCAACTGCGCCAGATCGGCGTCGAGATCCGCCCCTTCACCGAGGTGTCGCGGTCGTTCTTCGCCGACAAGGTGACCAAGCGGACCTTTACCGGCATGGTGCTGTATTCGTGGTTCGGCACACCGGGCCAGGTGCCGCGCAGCACCCTGCATTCGGCCTTCATCCCCAAGCCCGAGAACAATTTTTCCGGCCAGAACTTCACCGGCTATGCCAATCCCAAGATGGACGCGCTGATCGACGCGCTGGATGCGGAACTCGACCCGGCCAAGCGGGTGGAATTGTGGCACCAACTGCAGGAACTTTACGCCGAAGACCTGCCGGCCCTGCCGCTGTTCTTCACCACCGCCGCCTTCATCACCCCCAACTGGCTGAAGGGGCTGCGCCCCACCGGCCACGACGCGCCGTCGTCCCTGTGGGTGACCGATTGGAGTTCCAGCGCGGGGATCGCCGCTCAGCGGTGATTTCGCATCCAGCCGCCGAACCAGATCATCGCCCAGCCACTGGCGATGATCGGCACACCCAGGAACAATCCGCCCACCACCAGGCTCTGCGGCGGCAAATGGGGTGAAAACGGCGCCATCAGTCCCAGCCACTGGCTGGTCCCGGTGATGATGGCCGCCAGGGCGGCCAGGGCGGACACGGCCATGACGGCGCTTCCGGTGACGATCAAAAGCTTGCTCATGGCAGCAAGATTAGGGGCGGCGCCCCGCCCCAACCTTGCCTTCCGTCAAGTCACTTGCCGCACACCTGGGCGAACAGCGCCGCCGGCTCGCCGTCGGCGATCCAGGCGTCACGGGGCGGCACGCCGTCGGCCCCGGCCGACGACACCAGCGCCCGGCGTTTGCCCTGGCAATCGATGAACTGGTTCAGCACCAGGGTTTCCTGGCTTTGTTCATAAAGACGGGTGGTCACCACCCGCAACTCGGGATGGTCGGGATTGGTCAGCACCGAACCCTTGTCCAGCACCACCATGGCGCCGACCATGGGCACCACATAGCTCCACGGATCGAACGGACTTTGCTTGGGAATGCTGGCCAGCACCACTTCCTGCGGCCCCAGGGCGGCGGCGATGCGGTCGTCCCAGGTATAACGGCTCCACACCTGATAGGTGACCATGGCCAGGGCCGCCACTGCAGGGGCCACCGTCTTGCCCAGCTTCAACCCGAAAGGACGGGTGACCGCCATCAGGATACCCGCCGCGGCAAGGCCGACACAAATCACGATCACCAATTCGAAAGCCATGAAACCGTCCTTTCCGTTGTATTCTTGTTCTATTCAAGCAAATCCCGCATGGCGGCGGGCTTCTTGCCGCTGCAATGGGCGGCCTGGGCCAACAGCAGTTCGGCGCAGCCCAAGGCGTCCGACAGCGCGTCGTGGACGCGCAACCGTGGCAGACCATAGCGTTCCCGGCAAGCGGCCAGCTTCAAGGCGCCGTCGCCGATGCTTTGATTGCGCCGTGTCATCAGCCGGTGTTCCAAGGCCAAGGTATCGAGAAACGGCACTTCCAGCTTCTGCCCCCACAACTTTTGACAGGCCCGCGACAGAAAGCCGCGTTCCACCAAAGCGTGGTGCGCCACCCCGAAACGCCCCCGCAACGCCGCAAGGAACAGCGGCAGGATTTCCGCAATGGGCGCGGCCGACTGCAATTGGTCGTCCAGCAGGCGATGCACCTTGGCGGCTTGGTCCCCCACCTGGCAATCGGGCCGAACCAGATGGTGCTGGGCCTGGGCCAACACGATGCGCCCCTTGATGACGGGGACGAAACCGATGCTGACGATCTCGTCCTTTTCCGCGTCCAGGCCAGTGGTTTCGATGTCCACCGCCAGCATCTCGACCCGATTGTAGGGGGTGTCCACGGTGGCGGTGTCGGTGCGGTAATAATCCTTCAACGGGCCGGGCGGCGAGCGCCAGCCCAAAACCCAGCGCGAGACGTCGGGCCCCAGGATTTTCGCCAGCATGGTCAGAACCTGCCCAGCTGATAGGCCGAAGCCAAGGCCGCCTGCAGCGTCTTGACCACCCCAAAGGCCGCCTTCAGGTGCGAACGGTCGAAGGAGGACAATTCGTCGGGCGAGACATAATTGTCGGCATGCATGCCCCCCCTGATCCGCGCCGCCTGATGGCGCAGGCGGATCATGGAAATGAATTCCAGGGCGTCGCGCAGGTCGTCGGCGCCGTCAGTGCTCAGCACCTTGGCTTCTCGCGCCGCCTCCAGGCGTTCGAAGGTGTTCACCGCCTTGACGCCGCCGGCCAGGGCATAGACGCGGGCCAGGTCGACGATGGGCACGATGCCGTTATGCTTCAGGTCCATGGTGTGGTCATGGTCGCCGCCGCTGATCAGCACCAGATTGCGGAAAAAGCCGAGGGGCGGACGATGGGTCAGGGCGTTGGTCGCCATATAGGCCTGGAAGATGCGGTTCTTGCGGCACTTTTCCAGCACCGTCTGGTGCAGGTCCTCGAACAGGCCGGCATCGCCATGAATCAGACGCAGGTCGAAGAAGATGGACGACAGCATCAACGCCTTGGGATCGGGCTCTTCGATCCAACGGCGGAAATAGTCGTGCCACACCGCCAGCGGCTGACGCCATTTGTCGGTGGTCGCCATCATCTCGCCGGGGCAATAGACATAGCCGCATTCGTTCAACCCGTCCGAGACGAACTGCATCATCTGCTTGAAATAGGGGCCATGGGCGACGGGATCATAGGAATCGTGCAAAATGACGCAATTGTCCTGGTCCGACACCGCCGTCTGTTCCTGGCGGGCCTGCGACCCGGCGGCCAGCCATGCATAAGGGACCGGCGGCGGGCCGAACCTGGCCTCGGCCAAATTCAGCAGCCGCACCGCCACCGCGTCGGTGAGCGCGCTGACCACATGGCCGATGCCGTGGGTGCTCGCCCCTTGGCTGGCCAAACCTTCCACCAACAACGGCACCTGACTGATCACCGCCTTCAACTGCGCCACCTCGGTGGCGCCGTGCACCTTTTTCGCCATGTAAAGCGGCGACGCCGACTGGCTGTCCACCACCGTCGAGGTGGTCAGGCAGCCGGCCACCGCACCGTCCTTCAGTACCGGCAGGTGGTGGATGTTGTGGCGCGACATCAGCAACATGGCGTCGAAGACCAGGGTCTCGGCCTGAACGCAGCGCGGATTGGGGGTCATCACCCGGGTGATGGGGGTGGCGTAGTCCAAACCTTCCGCCACCACCCGGCCCCGCAGGTCGCGGTCGGTCAGGATGCCGGCCAGACCGCCCTGCTCGTCGGTGATCAACAGGCACGACACCCTTTGGTCGCGCATACGCTGTGCCGCTTGCCGGATATGGATATCGGGGGGACTGGTCACCGGGGCGCGGGTCAGCAGTTCCGACACCTGCTTGGACAGGAAATCCACGTCCTTGGCGTTCACCTTCATGGCGTCGCCGATGCGCCCGCCATCGAAGGCGGCGAAGAAATAGGAAAACGATGAATGATCCTGGCGCAGTTGCTGGAACAAATCCGCCGACAGGGTGTACAGTAGCGAGTCCTCGATCACTTCGATGCGGTTGACGGCGACGCCGCCGCGCAGCAGGGCGCGCACGCCGAAACACTCGCCTTCGCAGGGCCGCGCCAGCAGATGACCGTCGGGATCACGGGTTTCCGCCGCGCCGGTGCGCACCACGTACAAAGTGTCCACCGTGTCGCCGGGCTTCATCAGCACAGTGCCGCGCCGGGCATAGATGATCTGCACCGAGCGGGCGACGTTACCCAACACCGCTTGCGGCAACAGGTCGAACGGGTGATGGGCCGCAAGGAAATCGCGGACCTCTTGTATCTCGGCGCTCATGGCGTCTCCCCCCTGGCGATCGCGGTTTTTTGTTGTTTTTCCGCGTCTCTATCATGCCTGGATCACCCCCGGCGATCCAGCTTCGGCAGCCAAAGAAAAGACCCCGCGGTTTCCCGCGGGGCCCTTCCCAACACAAGGTGATCAGTGGCTCTGAGCGGTGCCGGCGCCATAAGGCAGACGGATATGCTCGATCAGCTCCTGAACTTCCTTCGGCGGCGGCGCCGTCACCTTCGACACGGCGAAGGCGACAACGAAGTTCAACACCATGCCCACGGTGCCAATGCCTTCCGGCGAGATGCCGAACAGCCAGTTGGCCGGAATGTTGTCCGCCATGGGAGTGATGAAGATGCCCTTGAAGTACAGGATGTAGCCAAAGGTGAAGATCAGACCGGTCAGCATGCCGGCGATGGCACCTTCGCGGTTCACGGTCTTCGAGAAGATACCCATGATGATCACGGGGAACAGCGACGACGCCGCCAAGCCGAAGGCGAAGGCCACCACCTGGGCGACGAAGCCCGGGGGGTTGTAGCCCAGGTAACCGGCGATGGCGATGGCGAACGCTGCGGCGATACGACCGCTCATCAGCTCGGCCTTTTCGCTCATGTCCGGCATCAGGGTCCCCTTCAGCAGATCGTGAGAGATGGAGGACGAGATGACCAACAGCAGGCCGGCGGCGGTGGACAGCGCAGCCGCGATACCGCCGGCGGCGACCAGGGCGATGACCCAGTTCGGCAGCTTGGCGATTTCGGGGTTGGCCAACACCATGATGTCGTTGTCGACGGTCAGTTCGTTGCCCTTCCAGCCGAAGCTGGCGGCCTTTTCGGCGAAAGCCTTGTTCTTGTCCTGATAGTACTGGATGCGGCCGTCGCCGTTCAGATCCTTGAACTTCAGAAGACCGGTGGTTTCCCAACGCTTCATCCATTCCGGACGCTGTTCGTAGGACAGGTTGCCATCGGGCGCGCCGACGACGCCGGTCTGCACGGTGGTGGTCAGGTTGTAGCGGGCCATGGCGCCGACGGCCGGGGCCACGGTGTACAGCAAAGCGATGAAGACCAGCGCCCAGCCGGCCGAGGAACGGGCGTCACGCACCTTGGGAACGGTGAAGAAGCGCACGATCACGTGCGGCAGACCGGCGGTGCCGACCATCAGGGCGAAGGTGATGGCGAACACGTCGATGGTGGACTTGTTGCCGGCGGTATAGGCGGCAAAGCCCAGATCGGTCACCACCTGGTTCAGACGGTCAAGCATGTAGCCCGAACCATCCGACAGCTTGGAACCGAAAGCCAGCTGCGGCAGCGGATTGCCGGTCAACTGCACGGCGATGAACACGGCCGGAACGGTATAGGCCAGGATCAGCACGATGTACTGGGCCACCTGGGTGTAGGTGATGCCCTTCATGCCGCCCAACACGGCGTAGACGAAGACGATGCCCATGCCGACGATCAGGCCGGTCAGGATCTCGACTTCCATGAAGCGCGAGAACACGATGCCGACACCACGCATCTGACCCGCCACATAAGTGAACGAAATGAAGATCAGACAGACGACGGCCACCAGACGGGCGGTCTTCGAGTAGTAGCGGTCACCGATGAACTCGGGGACGGTGAACTTGCCGTACTTACGCAGGTAAGGGGCAAGCAGCATGGCCAACAGCACGTAGCCGCCGGTCCAGCCCATCAGGTAAACCGAACCGCCATAGCCCAAGAAGGCGATCAGGCCGGCCATGGAAATGAACGACGCGGCCGACATCCAGTCGGCGCCGGTGGCCATGCCGTTGACGATGGGATGCACCCCGCCGCCGGCGACATAGAATTCGCCGGTGCTGGCCGCACGGGTCCACAGGGCGATGCCGATGTAGAGCGCGAAGGTCAGGCCGACGACGATGTAAGTGAGCGTTTTAAGATCCATTGCGTCGATCCCCCCTTAGTCTTCGTGAACGTCGTGTTCGCGGTCGATCACGTTCATGCGCGCGGCATAGAAGAAGATCAGAGCCAGGAACACATAGATCGAGCCGTTCTGGGCGAACCAGAAGCCAAGCTTGAAGCCGCCGATCTGAATGGTGTTCAGCGCATCGACGAAGAGGATGCCGAAGCCATAGGAACAGACGAACCAGATGGCCAGGCAAATGAAGATCAGACGGATGGACGCGCGCCAATAATCGACGGCGTTCGCATCCATGCGCTCCGATGGTGTGTTGTCGCTCATATACGGTTCTCCCTGGTTACTTCATTTTTATCGGTTTCTTCTCGGGACCGGCCGCATGGGTGCCCCCATGCGAAGCACTGGACGCACTGGTCCTGATCCCGAGCCCCTGCATGATGGATACAGGATAAAATCTCTGGCGTCGAGAAAAACGATGACAAAAAAGACTCTACGAAGGAATAGGCACGAATCCCGCAAACGAAACCAGGGAATTCACATCAACATAAATCGCTTTTTCCAGGTGGATCCACAGCAACCACGGCAGCGATACGTCAACTCATATGCCATATTCCGACATTTATGGTGCGGCGCAACATGGCATTGGCAGCAGCCATTATGCCATACCGCTGAAATTATACCGTGGTATTGTAAGTATATTTACTTAGGCGTTGCCACGAGGATGCGCCACGCCGGCATGCGCCTTAACTTCATAGGTGCCTGCATTAGGGCCATGCGATTCCAATGGATGAGGTATTGCGAGAAGCGACGAACAGATACCGGAAACGGTATTCTTGCAACCGCAACAAACGATGCCGTCAATTGGACAGCATGCTTCCACAAGCTTTCTACGGGCTTGTGTCTTTACTTGACAATCCGCAACTGCCTCGGCTTCGGCCGAGGTTTTTTTGACTTGTCCGTCAAGACAACCGAAGAACAAGCTTCTGTTCGACCATGACCTTGCCCCAAGTCTTCGCCGTCATTTCTTCGGCGACGACGAATCCCGCCCGATCATAAAGATGGCGTGCCGTGGGCAACGCCTCCACCGTCCACAAATAGATTTCCGCATCGCCATGTCCCCGGGCGAAATCCACCGCCCGGGTCAGCAAGGCCCGGCCGATCCCCTGTCCCCGCGCCTTGGGCCCCAGGATGAACCAGCGCAGATGGGCCAACCGCAGGTCCGGCGCATGCTCGCCACGGTCAAGGGTGATGCCGCCCACCACCTGATCGTCGTCCACGGCCAGCAGGAACAGGTCGCGGCCAGGGTCATAGCGGGTCAGGAAATCCGCCATGTCGGCACCGACCCGCGCCTCGAAGGCACGCCCGAAGCCCAAATCGCCGGCATAGGTCTCGATCTGCAGGGCCAGTAAGCGACCGACAGCGCCAGGGCGGTATCCGGCAACCAGCTTCACCGACATGGCCCCCCCTCTCCGGACAGGACGGCGGCGACGATGCGATCGGCGAAAGCGTGATCCAAAGCACCGCCGGACAACACCCGCTTCCAGATCAAAGCCACCGCCATCTCGGCCGCCCAGTCGACGTCGAAATCGGCGGGCAGGCGGCCGTCGCGGCAAGCCTGACGCAAAGGCTGCGCCAAAACCGGCCCACGCCCGCCGATCAGGCCGTGCACCAAAGCGTGGCGGGCGACGTCGTCACGTTGAGCATCCGAGATCAGACCGGCCAGGATCGGCACCGCCGATGTCGCGGCGTAAAGGTCGAAGACCTGGCGCAGGATGGCCCCCATGTACCGGCGGGGATCGACCATGTCCGGGAATTCGTCCACCTGGACCATCTGGCTGTAGACCTCGACATAAAGCGCTGCCTTGGAATCCCACCACCGGTAAATGGTTTGCTTGCCCACGCCGGCGCGGGCGGCGATGGCTTCGATGGTCACCGCCGCATAGCCGATCTCTGCGACCAATTGGGCGGCGGCGGCCACAATGGCGGCCTGCTTGGCCGGCGAACGACGGGATGGATCAGCCATGGCGCTTACCTTGACGAGACGCAACGTCTCGTATTGTTACGAGCATCGGACCACCCCGTCAAGACGGGCGGTCAACCGCCATCCACTTCGGCCAGCAAGGCATGCAACGCCCCGGCACGAATGCCCATGGCGTCCAGGTGCGACACCGTCTGCGCCAGGTAATCCCGCGCCGTGCCGCCCTTGCCGCGGCCTTGCCGCAACAGGCGGATCGCCTCGGCCTTGGGGCCGTTCCAATATTGCCAATGGCTGCGGTCCACCACATAGGCGTAGGCGGGGACATCGCGACCATCGGACAATCGCACCAGCAGGAAGCGCGGCAGATAGACTTTCGTCGGCAATTCGCGGGCATCCAGCCGTTCTTTGACCCCGGGCCAGTCGGCCCCGGACACCTTCAACGCCCGCCCCACGCACGACCCGCCGCGATCCAGCCCCAGAACCAGACCGGGGCAGGAATCGGTGCCGCGATAGATGGTGGACAAAATGCACAAGGTGCGGCGCCAGCCGTACAGACGCGCCGCCACGTCCTCGACCGGCGCGAAATCCGGATTCCACATCAACGATCCATAGGCGAAAACCCATACATCGCCTTGCGCCCCCTGATCACCAGGAGTAGACATTTCCTTACTTTTGTCGTCGTCGGATGCACCCATGTCCGCCCGTCGCCTTGCCATCTTCGCCGTCGCCTTCACCGTCCTCGCCGCCGTGGCTTATAGCCTGTATTGGTTTCACGGCGCAGGGCAAGCCCGTAACCATGTTCAATCCTGGGCCGACGCCCGCCGGGCCCAGGGCTGGAAGGTGCAATGGCAGGATCTGGAGGTCTCGGGCTTCCCCCTGCGCCTGACCATCACCGTGACCCAGCCCGAGCTGACCACCCCCTCGGGCTTATCCTGGCACACCGGCCAGATACGGGTGTGGAGCAATCCCTTGTGGCCCGACTCCGCCCATTTGTCCACCCAGGGCCGCCAGGATATCCGCTGGCGGGACCGCGACCTGACGGTCGAGGTGGAGGCGCTGACCGCCACCATGGCCCCCGGCACCATGGACGCCCATGTCCACACCCTGCGCCACGCAAGCGGTTTTGAAGCCGCCGACCTGGCCCTGAGCACAGCGGCGCTGCCGCCCCGCCCCACCGCCACCGGCCACCCCGCCAGTTGGCGTTTCGCCCTGTCGTCGCGCGACATCGCCTTGCCCGGCCCCGAACTGCAGGGCTTTGCCCCCCATGTGGCCCTGGCCGAGATTTCCGGCCGGGTGATGGGCGACGTCCCCGAAGCCCCGCCCATGGCCGCCATCGCCGGCTGGAGCAAGCAGGGCGGCGTCCTGGAATTGGACCATCTGGCCGTGGACTGGCCGCCCCTGGGGCTGGAAGGCGACGGCACCGCCGCCTTGGACCCGCACGGCCAACCCTTGGTGGCGCTGTCCACCCGCATCCACGGCTTCGACGCGGCCATGGATCAGTTGGCCAGCAACGGACTGGTCGAACCCGCCACCGGCCGCACCCTGAAGACCATCCTGGGCCTGATGAGCAAGCCAGACCATCGGGGCCGCCCGGCCATTCCGGCGCCGCTTTCCATCCAGGACGGCCAGCTTTACCTGGGACCGGCCCGGCTGGCCCCGGTGCCGGCTATTCCCTGGGCCGATTTCGCCGCGCCCTAAAGCTGTTTCCGCTTCCACGGAACCAGCTCGGACTTGTGACTTTGTCTGTACGGCCCGTGCCGGGCTCGCTCAACGCCGCGCAGGCTTGGGGCGCTTTCCGATCGGATTCGGTCCGATCGGAAAGCGCCCTGACGTGTGTGCGGGGTTGCGCTGACGGACGCTTTCGACTACCCCTAACCACCTTGGAATTGAAGGAACAACACCCTTGGGCAATATGCGCCTGATCCGACATTGCGGCGAGCTGACAGACGACCTGAAAGGGTGCGTGGTGGCGCTGGGCAATTTCGACGGGGTGCATCGCGGCCACCAGGCGGTGATCCTGACCGCCAAGCGCATCGCCGACGACTTGGGCGCCCCTTGCGCGGTGATGACCTTCGAGCCCCATCCCCGCGCCTTCTTCAACCCGGCCCAGCCGCCCTTCCGCCTGACCCCGTTCCGGGTCAAGGCCCGACTGATCGAGGCGCTGGGGGTGGACCTGCTGTTCATGCAGCATTTCGATTCTGGCTTCGCCGACATGACCGCCATCGAATTCATCGGTGGCGTGCTGGGAAGCTGCCTGGGCGCCCGTCACGTGGTGGTGGGCTACGACTACGTCTTCGGCAAGGGCCGCAAGGGGACCGGCGCCCTGTTGCAGAAGCTGGCCGACGAAGGGGCCTTCGGCTTCACCTCGGTGCCGCCGGAAATGGCTTTGGGCGGCGAAACCTATTCGTCCACCCGGGTGCGTGAATGTCTGGTCGCCGGCCGCCCCGCCGACGCCGCCCGCCTGCTGGGCCATTACTGGGAAATCGAGGGCCGGGTCGAACATGGCGACCAGCGCGGCCGCACCATCGGCTTTCCCACCGCCAATCTGGCGTTGGGCGAGTACCAGCACCCGGCATCGGGCGTCTACGCGGTGCGCGCCGGCATCGATTTGGGCGGCGACACCCATTGGCTGGATGGGGTGGCCAATTTCGGCTCGCGCCCCACATTCGACAAGACCGACCAGATTCTGGAAGTCCACCTGCTGGACCAGAACATCGACCTGTACGGCCGCCACCTGCGCGTCGCCCTGGTCGACTTCATCCGCCCCGAGCGCAAGTTCGCCGGCCTGGACGAGCTGAAAACCCAAATCGCCCAGGATGCCGCCGCCGCCCGCACCCTGCTGGCGTCCCGCCATTTCCCCGAATGCCCCGGCCCGCTGGTGGCCGTGACCGACCTTTAGAAGAGACCCCGACATGAGCGCGGACTACAAGAACACCGTTTTCCTGCCCAAGACCGACTTCCCCATGAAGGCCGGCCTGCCCGATCTGGAACCCAAGCTGCTGGAGCGCTGGTCCAAGATGGGGTTGTTCGCCCGCCAGCGTCAGGTTGCCAAGGGCCGCGAACGCTTCATGCTGCATGACGGCCCGCCCTATGCCAACGGCCACCTGCATATCGGCCACGCGCTGAACAAGATCCTGAAGGACGTCATCAACCGCACCCAGTTCATGCTGGGCAAGGATGTCCATTACATCCCCGGCTGGGACTGCCACGGCCTGCCCATCGAATGGAAGATCGAGGAAAAGTACCGCAATGCCGGCCTGGACAAGGATCAGGTGCCGGTGGTGCAGTTCCGCGAGGAATGCCGCCAGTTCGCACGGTCCTGGATCGACATCCAGCGCGAGGAATTCAAGCGTCTGGGCGTGGAAGGCGACTGGGACCATCCCTACACCACCATGACCAACGCCGCCGAAGCCACCATCGCCAACGAACTGGGCAAGTTCCTGCTGGACGGCAGCCTGTACAAGGGCGTCAAGCCGGTCATGTGGTCGGTGGTGGAAAAGACCGCCCTGGCCGAGGCCGAGATCGAGTACCACGACCACACATCGGTCACCATCTGGGTCAAGTTCCCCATCGTCAGCGCACCGGTTCCCGAACTGGAAGGCGCCAAGGTGGTGATCTGGACCACCACGCCGTGGACCATGCCGGGCAACCGCGCCGTGGCCTTCGGCCCGGAATTCGAATACGTGGTGGTGGAAGTGACCGCCGCCGCCGAAGGCAGCCTGGCGCAAATCGGCGAGCGTCTGGTGCTGGTCAAGGACCGGGCCGAGCAAGTCGCCGCCGACGCCAAGGCCACCTTCAAGGTGCTGCATACCCTGCCGGGCGAGAAACTGGCCGGCACCGTCTGTCAGCATCCGCTGAAGGACCACCCGGAGGCCAAGGGCGGCTATGATTTCGCCGTCCCGGCGCTGGCCGGCGACTTCGTCACCACCGACGCCGGCACCGGCTTCGTCCACATCGCGCCCGGCCATGGCGAGGACGACTTCCATCTGGGCCGCGCCAACAACATCGCGGTGCCCGACACCGTGCAGCCCGACGGCACCTATTACCCGTCGGTGGCCATCTTCGCCGGCCAAAGCGTGTTGGCCCAGGGCAAGAACGGCAAGTATTACAGCCCGGTGGCCAAGCCGGTGATCACCGCCATGACCGAATGCGGCAATCTGCTGGCCAGCGGCAAGATCGAGCATTCCTACCCGCATTCCTGGCGCTCGAAGGCGCCGTTGATCTTCCGCACCACGCCCCAATGGTTCGTGTCCATGGAAAGCCATGGCCTGCGCGCCAAGGCGCTGGCCGCCATCGAGGCGACGCGTTTCGTCCCCGCCCAGGGCAAGAACCGCATCGGCGCCATGATCGAGACCCGCCCCGACTGGTGCCTGTCGCGTCAGCGCGCCTGGGGCGTGCCGATCACCGTCTTCGTCGACAAGCGCAACGGCCAGCCGCTGCGTGATCCGGCGGTGATGGAACGCATCGTCAGCGCCTTCAAGGAAGAAGGCTCGGACGCCTGGTACACCAGCCCGGCCAGCCGTTTCCTGGGCAACGAACACAACCCCGACAACTTCGAACAGATTTTCGACGTGTTGGACGTGTGGTTCGATTCGGGATCCACCCACGCCTTCGTGCTGGAAGACGGCGAATGGGGCGACACCATCTGGCCGGCCAGCCTTTATCTAGAAGGCAGCGACCAGCATCGCGGCTGGTTCCATTCGTCGCTGCTGGAAGCCTGCGGCACCCGTGGCCGGGCGCCGTACGAGGCGGTGCTGACCCATGGTTTCGTGCTGGACGAAGACGGCCGCAAGATGTCCAAGTCCCTGGGCAACGTGGTTTCGCCCCAGGACGTGGTCGGCAAGCAGGGCGCCGACATCCTGCGCCTGTGGGTGGTCGGTTCCGACTATTCCGACGATTTGCGCATCGGCCCGGAAATCATCAAGACCCAGGTGGACGTCTATCGCCGCCTGCGCAACACCCTGCGCTACCTGCTGGGCGCGGTCGATGGCCTGACCGAGGCGGAAAAGCTGCCGGTCACGGACATGCCAGAACTGGAACGCTGGGTGCTGCACCGCCTGACCGAGATCGATGCCGGCCTCAAGCAGGCCTGCCACGATTTCTCGTTCCATGGCTGGTTCAACGAATTGCACAATTTCTGTGCCGTCGACCTGTCGGCGTTCTATTTCGACATCCGGAAGGACGCCCTTTACTGCGACAGCACCGACAGCGTTCGCCGCCGCGCCGCCCGCACGGTGATGGACATCCTGTTGGACGCTTTGTGCAAGTGGCTGGCGCCGTTTGCCTGCTTCACCGCCGAGGAGGCCTGGCTGGCCCACCATCCGTCGGAAGACGATTCGGTGCATCTGAAGACCTTCCCGGTGATCCCCGCCGAATGGAAGGACGAAGCCCTGGCGACCAAGTGGGTCAAGGTGCGTGCGGTACGCCGCGTCGTCACCGGCGCCCTGGAAGGCGAACGGGTGGCCAAGCGTATCGGTTCCAGCCTGCAGGCCAACCCCACCCTTTACGTGGACAGCGACGCGGCCCAGGCCATCGCCGGCCTGGACATGGCGGAAATCTGCATCACATCCGGTCTGCTGGTGGTGCAAGGCGCCGCCCCCGAAGGCGCCTTCGCCCTGGCCGACGCGCCCGGCATCAGCGTGGTCCCGGCGACCGCCGAAGGCGAGAAGTGCCAGCGCTGCTGGAAGGTGCTGCCGGAAGTCGGCCATCACGCCCATGAAGGCGTCTGTGGCCGCTGTTCCGACGCCGTGGACAAGCAGGACTGACCCCCATGCGCAAACTGGGCCTGATCCTGGCGGCACTGGTGGTGATTTTCGACCAGCTGACCAAATGGCTGATCGTCGAAAAGGTCATGCGCCCGGACGGGTTGGCGGACACCCCGTTCTATACCCCCACCAATATCGAAGTGACGCCGTTCTTCAATCTGGTGATGACCTGGAACCGCGGTGTTTCGTTTGGCATCTTCAACGACCATGGCGAATGGAACGCGCTCGCCCTGTCGGTGCTGTCGGTGGTCATCGTCGTCGTCTTGCTGGTGTGGATGAAAAAGGCCGAGGGTCGTCTGGTGCCCCTGGCCCTGGGCTCGATCATCGGCGGCGCTTTGGGCAACGTGATCGACCGGGTGCGCTGGGGCGCGGTGGCCGACTTTTTGGACGTGCACGCCATGGGCTGGCACTGGCCCGCCTTTAATTTGGCGGATTCGGCCATTACCATCGGCGCCATCCTGCTGGTGTTGGATTCCTTGTTAAGCCGCCCGAACTCGGATAAGAATTGAGCCCATGATGCGCATGACCTTCCATCCCCGTTCGCTTTGCGTCGCAGCATTGCTGCTGGCCGCGCCCCTGGCCCTGTCCGGCTGCACCGAAGCCAAGCGGGCGCTTGGCTACGACAAGTCGCCGCCCGACGAGTTCCAGGTGGTGTCCCGCGCCCCCTTGGTCCTGCCGCCCGATTTCACCCTGCGTCCGCCGACCCCGGGCGCCGACCGCCCGCAGGAAGGCAATGTGCGCGACCAGGCCCGCCGAGTGCTGACCGGCAACCCCCGCGCCACCACCCCCATTTCCACCCAGGGCCGCACCCAGGGCGACGTCGCCCTGCTGAAAAAGGCCGGGGCCGAACAGATCAACCCGGACATCCGCATGCTGGTGAACAAGGAAACCCAGCAGTTGGCCGATGCCGACAAGTCGTTCACCGACAAGCTGGTGTTCTGGCGCAAGCCGGATGGCCCGGGCTATGGCGAACAGCTGGACGCCGCCAAGGAAGCGCAGCGTCTGCGCGAAAATCAGGCACTGGGCAACACCTTGTCCACCGGCGACACGCCACGCATCGAACGCCGCCGTCGCGGCATGCTAGAAGGCATCTGGTAAGCAAATCAAGGCTTACGACGACGAAAACCCCCGGGGCACGCCTCGGGGGTTTTTGTTTGCCCATCCTGGCCCAAATCTTGCGTTACATCTTGGTGACAGCGCGCACCATGCCCACCTGTCCTGAAAGCGACACACAACGAGGTTCCCCATAGCCCACCCCACGAAGGAGAAATGCCATGCCCGTCACCGCTCTGGTCGTCGCCTGCGTCGGCCCCATGTGCGCCTATAGCGCGCCTGACGTCTCCTTCGACAGCGTCGCCCAGTGCGAACGCGCCGCCCCGGCCATCGCCGGGCTTAGCCGGGCATCCATGACCAACGCCTTGTGGGATCCCAGCTCGCGTACCGAACGCACCGCGTTTCAGTGCATCGATTCAGCCACCGGCAAGGTGTTGCTCAGCTTCGACAGCGAAGAAGCCGCACATTACAAATTGATCAGGGATTGATCCGTGTCTTGCCGGTTTCGCGCCCGGGGCCTATATCCCGAAGGCACGAGGCCAGCGAGACGGAGATTTCATGCGCGGGTTGCGGGTTTGGGCGGCGACGGCCGCTTTGTTCAGCGTCTTCGCCCTGCAGGCGCGGGCCCAGGTGTTCAACCCGGTCACCAAGACCTTGGGCAACGGACTGCAGGTGGTGGTGGTGGAAAACCACCGCGCCCCCATCGTCAGCCACATGGTGTGGTATCGGGTCGGCGCCGCCGACGAAACGCCGGGCAAGTCGGGTATCGCCCATTTCCTGGAACATCTGATGTTCAAGGGCACGCCAGAGGTGGCCTCGGGCGAGTTCTCGAAGATCGTCGCCCGGAACGGCGGCCGCGACAACGCCTTCACCTCGTCCGACTACACCGCTTATTTCCAGAACATCGCCGCCGACCGCCTGGAACTGGTGATGAAGATGGAAGCCGACCGCATGCGCAACCTGACGCTGGCGGAAGCGGACGTGACGTCGGAACTGGAAGTGGTCAAGGAAGAACGCCGCTCGCGCACCGACAACGATCCCGGCGCCCTGCTGCATGAACGGCTGGAAGCGGCGCTTTACCTGAACCATCCCTATCGCCGCCCGATCATCGGCTGGCCCGACGAACTGGCCGGGCTGACCCGCGACGACGCCATGGCCTATTACAAACGCTGGTACGCCCCCAACAACGCCATCCTGGTGGTGGCCGGCGACGTCGATCCGGCCAAGGTGATGGACTTGGCCGAACGCTATTACGGCCCGCTGAAGCCCGAGGACATCCCGCCGCGTCTGCGCGCCGAGGAACCGCCGCAAGTGGGCGCCCGCCAGTTGACCTTGCGCGATTCGCGGGTCAAACAGCCGTCGTGGAGCCGCCTGTATCTGGCCCCCAGCGCCCATTCCGCCACCGACAAGACCGAAGTTTCGGCCCTGGAAGTGCTGTCGGAAGTGCTGTCGGGTGGCGCCACCAGCCGACTGTACAAGTCGTTGGTGGTGGAAAAGGGCCTGGCCGCCGCGGCCGGCGCTTCCTATGACAGCGGCGCGCTCGACGCCACCACCTTCGCCTTCTACGCCACGCCACGCCCCGGCGTTGCCATGGACAAGCTGCAGGCCGCCATCGAGGCCGAGATCGCCCGCGTCCGAAAGGACGGCATCACCCCGGACGAACTGCGCCGGGCCAAAAGCCACCTGAAGGCGGAAGTGGTCTATGCCCGCGATTCGCTGCACACCGCCGCCCGCGTGCTGGGCGAGGCGCTGACCACCGGCCAAAGCGTCGCCGACGTGGAAGACTGGCCCAACCGCATCAATGCGGTGACCGTCGAACAGGTCAACGCCGCCGCCCGCGCCGTGTTGAACGACGACGCCTCGGCCACCGGCCTGTTGCTGCCCGCCGCCCAAGAGGTGCGCCAATGATCAAGAAATTTCTGCTTGCCCTGCTGGTGCTGTTGCCGGCTCCGGCCTTCGCCGTCACCGTGGAAAAGGTGGTCAGCCCCGGCGGCATCGAAGCCTGGCTGGTCCAGGACCACGCCAACCCCATCATCGCCATGGACGTGGCCTTTGCCGGCGGATCCTCCGTCGAAGCCAAGCCGGGTCTGGCCAACATGATGGCCAGCCTGTTGGATGAAGGCGCCGGTCCCTATGATTCCCAGGCCTTCCAGGGCCGTCTGGAAGACTTGTCCATCGGTCTGGTTTTCCACGCCGGCCGCGACCAGTTGGCCGGTTCCTTGAAGACGCTGACCGAAAACCGCGATGCCGCCTTCGAAATGTTCCGTCTGGCCGTCACTCAGCCGCGCTTCGACAAGGAACCGGTGGAACGCATCCGCGGCCAGATCCTGGCCGGACTGACCCGCGAATTGCAGAACCCCAACGCGGTGGCGCAACGGGCGTGGAACAAGGCGGCCTTTGGCGAACACGCCTATGGCCGGCCGGTCAACGGCACCCCCGAAGCCGTCAAGGCGCTGAAAACCGCCGAACTGAAGACCCACGCCAAGACCTGGCTGTCGCGCCAGGGGCTGATCGTCGGCGTGGTCGGCGACATCACCCCGGATCAACTGGCGCCGCTGCTGGACAAGACCTTCGGGGCATTGCCCGCCAGCCATCCGCCGATCACGGTGGCCAACACCCAAATCGCCACCGGCAAGGTTCTGGTGGAAAGCCGCCCCATTCCCCAAAGCGTCGCGGTGTTCGGCCTGCCCGGCATCAAGCGCGACGACCCGGATTGGTATGCGGCTTACGTGATGAACTACATCCTGGGCGGAGGCGGCTTTTCCTCGCGCCTGACCGAGGAAGTGCGCGAAAAGCGCGGCTTGGCCTATTCGGTCTATTCCTACCTGATGCCGCTGGACCATACCGGCATCGTCGTCGGCGGCGTCGCCACCCAGAACGCCAAGATCAAGCAATCCCTGGACCTGATCGCCCAGGAACTGACCCGCATGGCGGAACAAGGCCCGGACCAGACCGAACTGGCCGACGCCAAGACCTATCTGACCGGGTCGTTCCCGCTGTCCTTGGACTCAACCGCCGCCATCGCCGGATTGTTGGTCAGCATGCAATCCAACAATCTGGGCATCGACTACCTGGAAAAGCGCAACGCCCTGATCGAGGGCGTCAGCATGGATCAGGTCAAGGCCGCCGCCAAGCGCCTGCTGGACCCGCAAAAGCTGTTGGTGGTGGTGGTCGGCCAGCCCGAAGGGGTGACCGCCAGCCCCTAGAGTTTGTCTGAGTTTGCAGGAAGCGTCCCCCTTCATCGTCATTGCAGGGCTTGACCCGGCAATCCATGGACCCTCGGGTCAAGCCCGAGGGTGACGGCCAAAGAGGAAAGCTTCAGCCTGAACCCGACACGCTCTAGAAATCCAGCAGATCCCGGATCGCCGCCACGCCGGCCTTGGCGCAGATGTCGTCGGATTCGCCGCCCGGCGCACCACTGACGCCGATGCCGGCGATCAGGGCGCCGGCGGCTTCGATCTTGATGCCGCCGCCGATGACGGTGGCGCCGGGCACGTCGCGCAGGCCGGCCTGCGGCATGCCGGGACCGGTCAGCTTGACCAGATCGGTGGTGTCGGTGCGGAAGCTGACGGCGGTCCACGCCTTGCCGGTGGCAACTCCGACGGTGTGTGGGCCGGCATAACGGTCGCGCAGCATCACCTGGGTGTTGCCGCCACGGTCGACCACGGCGACCGCCGCCTGCCAGCCGTTCTTGCGGCAGGTGTCCAGCGCCGCTTGCGCCGCCTTCAGCGCCACTTCCGGAACCAGCATGGATTGGTCATAGGTGCCTTCGGCGGCGAAGGCCGGCGTCGCGGCCAGCAGGGTCGCGAAAGTCAGCAGGAATTGACGCATGGAAGCCTCCGTTCAGCAGGTGGCGGGCAGTTTGCGATAAATCTGCGTCAGCTCGCCCCAGAACAGGTCGTCGCCGCCGTAACCGGTCACCCGACCGATTTCACGCCCGCAGGCGACGGCGACGAAGGTGGGGGCATAGCGCAATTGCTTCAAGAACCGCAGGTCGGCGGGCATCTCTTCCATGCGCACCACGCGCAGGGGCAGACGCCGTCCTTCCTCGGTCTTGGGATAGATGGGGCCGATTTCGCGGTGCCACTTGGCGCACCAGGCGCAGCCCTTGGTTTCCACCATCACCAATTGATCGGCACGGGAAGGAACGGCCCCGACCGTCAGGGTCAGGGCCGCGACCAGTGCCGCCAGGGATGGAAGCAGGCGCAAGGCCTAGCCCTTGCGCTTGATCTGGAAGGTGTAGACGCCGCCGGCTTCGGCGGTGGACATCAACTCGTTGCCGGTCTGCTTGCAGAAGGCTTCCATGTCCTTGACCGAACCGGGATCGGTGGCGTGCACTTCCAGCACGGCGTCCACCGCGATGTCCTTGATGGCCTTCTTGGTGCGCAGGATGGGCAGCGGGCAGTTCAAACCCTTGACGTCGAGAACCGTGCTCATATTCGTGACCTCTCCTAGATGTGCGTCGCGGCCGACCGCTTCACTGGCCGAGATTGATATATTTAAGGCAAACCACCCGCAGACACGATGCCAGGTTCTTGTCGTTGGTGACCAGACAATGGTCGTGGATGCGGGCGATGAGGGCGCTTGCGGTGACGCCCTCTTCCCTGGCCATCTCATCCAACACCGTCCAGAACGCCCGTTCAAGGCGGATGGTGGTGGAATGGCCATGGATTCTGACCGAGCGTTTTTCGGGCAGGAAGGCCCGCGCCTGCTCGGGGTTGCACAGGCCGAACAGACGCGCCAGCGGCCCGTCACCAAAGTCGGGGACCGGCCCCGGTTCTAGATGAACAGGTTGATGTCGCACTGGGTGGCCGTCTCGATATAGGTGGCGGCGCCGGCATACTCGATGCCGCCGATCATGTCCGCCTGGTTGTATTCGAACAAATCCATGGTCATCTGGCAGGCGATCATGCGCACCCCGCAATCGGCGGCGGCATCGCGCAAGTCCTCGATCGAGGCCACGCCCTTTTTCTTGATTAAATCCTTCATCATGGCGGTGGCCATGGCATCCATGCCCGGCAGCGCCCCCATCAGGTTGGGCATGGCCATGTGGCCGCCCATCATGGGCATCTCCATGGCGGCGTTGCCCAAGGTGGTGACCTTCAGGTCCAGCTTCTTCTTCAGAAGCGTCAGGCCGTAGAAGGTGAAGAACAGGGTGACGTCCAGATCCATGGCCGCCGCGGTGGTGGCCAGGATGAAGGGCGGGTAAGCCCAATCGAGCGAACCCTTGGTGACGATGATGGACATCGACTTGCCGTTGACGGCCATGAAATACCTCCCGTGGTTTGCATTATGGTTATCTAATGTGCAAACCACCCTAAGACGTCACCGGCCCCCTGGTGGTAGTAGCCGGTACCTACACCCTGTTGTCGGCACTTGTTTTCAGTGCCTGTCGTTATCGGCGGTGGTCCCGCCATTTTTGCTGCACCCTTGGCCCCGACCGCGTTAAAAGCGACACTCTTGTGCGACGGCCGAAGACGGTGCTAATTTAGAATGAACAAATATATACGAGGAACCCCACGCCCGCCAAGACTCAAACTGGTATGGGTGCAACAAGGGGAACCCGCGACGGGAGGAACAACGTGAGCGATCTACCCATCTCGACCATCGTCGGTGGGGCCGCCTTCGTGGCCGGCCTGATCTTTGGGGCCACCGCCCAACGCACCAATTTCTGCACCATGGGGGCGCTGTCCGACATCGTCTTCATGGGCGACTGGCGCCGTTTCCGCGCCTGGATGCTGGCCCTGTCGGTGGCCATGGTCGGCAGCCAGGCCCTGCACCATTTCGGCATGGTGGACTTGGGCAAAAGCATCTATCTGCAAGGCCCGCTGGCCTGGGCCGGCGCCATCGTCGGCGGACTTTTGTTCGGCTTCGGCATGACCCTGGCCGGCGGCTGCGGCAACAAGACGCTGGTGCGCATCGGCGGCGGCAACCTGAAATCCCTGGTCACCTTCCTGGTGGTCGGCCTGTTCGCCTATATGACGCTGAAGGGCCTGATCGGCCTGGGCCGCGTCCAGTTGGAGGCGCTGACCAACGTCGCGGTGGCCGGCAAGGCCGCCAACCAGGGCGTCCCCGCCTTGCTGGCGGCCCTGGGGTTGCCCGATGGATTGGCCCGCTGGCTGGTGGTCGCCGTCGTCGCCGGCGGCCTGTTGGTGTTCTGCTTCAAGGATGCCGATTTCCGCGCCGCCCCCCACGACATCATCGGCGGCCTGATCATCGGCCTGATGGTGCCGGCGGGATGGTGGATCACCGGGGTGATGGGGGCCGACGACTTCGACCCGACGCCTTTGTCCAGCTTCACCTTCGTCGCCCCCATCGGCGATTCCATGATGTATCTGATGACGTTCACCGGCTCGACCATCAATTTCGGCATCGCCGCCGTGGGTGGGGTCATCGTCGGTTCGTTCCTGTCGTCCGCCGCCGGCAAAAGCTTTCACCTGGAAGCCTTTTCCGACGCCGCCGACATGGGACGCCACCTGATCGGCGCCGCCATGATGGGCACCGGCGGGGTCATGGCCATGGGCTGCACCATCGGCCAGGGCCTGACCGGCATTTCGACCCTGTCGGCCACCTCGTTCTTCGCCCTGTTCGCCATCCTGTTCGGCGGCGTCTGGGGATTGAAGTACATGGAGGAAGGCAGCGTCGGCGCCGCCCTGAAGGCGGTTCTGTCGCGCGGTTAAAACCTGTGGCAGGCTGGACTTGCGGACGGCGAAGCTGCTAAAGCGACGTCATGATCCGCATGTCCAGCCAAGTCGACGCCGAAGGCAAACCCATCCCGCTTTATGATGCCGAGGGCTTCGAAGGCATGCGCCGCGCTGGCGGCCTTGCTGCGGCGACCTTGGATTTCATCGCGCCGCACATCCGGCCCGGCATCACCACCGCCGAGCTTGACCGTCTGTGCGAGCAGTTCATGCGCGATGCCGGCGCCGTCCCCGCCACCATCGGCTATCACGGCTATCGCCATGCCAGCTGCATTTCGGTCAACCATGTGGTCACCCACGGCGTCCCCGGCGACAAGGTCCTGGCCGATGGCGACATCGTCAACATCGACGTCACCCCGGTGCTGGACGGCTGGTACGGCGACAGCAGCCGCACCTTCCTGGTGGGGGAAGTCCGCGCCCTGGCCTGCCGCCTGGTGGATGCCGCCCATCGGGCGATGATGGCCGGCATCGGTGCCATCCGCCCCGGCGCCACCTTGGGCGACGTGGGCGCCGCCATCGAGGCGGTGGCCCGTGCCGAACGCTTTTCCGTGGTCCGCGACTTTTGCGGCCATGGCCTGGGTCGAGCGTTCCACGACGCCCCCCTGGTGCAGCACACCGGCCAAGCCGGAACCGGCGTGGTGCTGGAACCCGGCATGATCTTCACCGTCGAGCCCATGCTGAACGCCGGCAAGGCCGCGGTGAAGATCCTGCCCGACGGCTGGACCACGGTGACCCGCGACCGTTCGCTGTCGGCCCAGTTCGAACATTCGGTAGGGGTCACCGCCGACGGGGTGGAAATCTTCACCCCCTGGGGCGTGGGCGGTCAGAACACCTCTCGCTGACGGGCCTGACGGCCCAGGAAGCGTTGGCACTGCTGTTCGCGGTCATAGCCCAGCAAGGTGCCCAAGATGAAATCCTGTTCCGCCGACAAGGCGTTCAACGGCCCGGTGACGATGGCGCGCACCACCGCCACGTATTGGGAATGGCCGAAGAACATGTTGACCTTGGTGCCGTTGACCACATGGCGATAATGGTCGACCCCGTCCTTGGCCAGACGCTTTTCCACCAACTCGGCCTCGGCGGTGTTCATGGTCAGCAAGAACAGGCCGCGCACGCCCTTTTTCAGCTCGTAAAGATATTGCGGCAGGAAGCCGGCCATGGGGGGCTTCATGCCAGACCTCCGACCCAGGCTTCGATACGCTCGTCGGTCAGCTCCGACTGGTTGTCCTCGTCCAGCAGCAGGCCGACGAAGCGGCCGTCGCGCAACGCCGCCGAAGAAGAAAAGTCATAGCCTTCCGGCTCGGTGAAGCCGACGACCCGAGCCCCCTTGGCAAGGAGGCGGTCATACAGGATGCCCACCGCGTCACAGAAACATTCGGGATAGGTCATCTGGTCGCCCATGCCGAACAGGGCCACGGTCTTGCCGTCCAGGTCGGCTTTGTCCAACACCGCGATGCGGTCTTCCCAATCGGACTGCAGGTCGCCGCAGCCATAGGTAGGAGACCCCAGGATCAGCAGTTGCGCGGCCTCGAGGTCGGCGGAGCGGGCCTTCTTGATGTCCAGGCTTTTGCCGTTCAGCTTGCCGGCGATGCGATTGGCGATACCGCGGGTGCACCCCTGGTCCGATCCGTAAACCACCATCACCCTCATCACCCAGATCCTTGCGCCGAATTCCGATCAACAGAATATAGCGCAAGTGCGACGCATTCTTAATGCGGAACCATTTTGATAATATGGCTGATTCCCGTCATGCCCATGCCAACGAGGCGGACACAAGGCCCGCCTCATCCGATGGCACTGGAATGGCTCAGCGGACCTTGAAGCCGTATTTGGCGAACACGCCCTTGGCCTCGGCACTCTGCACGAATTGCAGGAAGGCTTTGGAACCGGCGGTTTCCTTGCCGCTGACCTGCCCGAAAGGATAGACGATCTGTCCGTAAAGGGTGTCGGGGAAGGTCCCCACCACCTTGACCTTGCTGGTCACCGCGGCATCGGTGCCATAGACGACGCCATAGGGGACTTCCCCGCGTTCGACGAAGGCCAGGGCGCCCCGCACCGAATCGGCGGCGGCGACCCTGCCCTTGACCTTGTCCCACTGGCCGGCGGTCTCCATGGCCTTCTTGAAGTAAAGGCCGACCGGCACGCTTTCCGGGTTGCCGGTGGCGATACGTTCGCTGCCCACCAAAGCGGCGATGTCGGTCTTCTCGGTCAAAGCCATCGAGCCAGTCTTGGAATCCGCCGGCGCGATCAGCACCAGGGTGTTGCCCAGCAAATCGAAACGGGCATCGGGACTGACCAGCTTCTTTTCGGTCAGGTAATCCATCCACTTCAGGTCGGCCGAGGCGAAGACATGGGCCGGGGCGCCTTGCTCGATCTGCTTGGCCAGGCCCGAAGACGCCGCATAGGACGGCTTCATGGTGTGGCCGGTCTTGGCGGCGAAGGCGGCGCCCACTTCGTTCAGCGCGTTGGTCAAGGACGCGGCGGCGAACACCACCACTTCCTCGGCGCGGGCGGTCGCGGTGGAAAGGCACAGGGCAAGGGCGACGACGGCCCCGACAAAACGTTTCTGCATGAGGTACTCCCGTGGGAACGAGAACGATGGCGTGCCCCTTGACGTTATGTAGTTAAACAACATAACGTCAAGAATTATTGCACTCGCGAAGGAGGTTCCCATGAAGCTTAGCGCCCGCAACGCCTTGAAGGGCAAGGTCGTCGACATCGCCAAGGGCCAGATCGTGGCCAAGGTGAAGGTCGATGTCGGCGGCCAATTCGTCACCTCTCTGGTGTCGGTGGAAGCCATCGACGACCTGGACCTGAAGGTCGGCGACAGCGTCGACGCCATCATCAAGTCCACCGAAGTGATGCTGGCCAAGTAATTGGCAAATACCAAGGCGGTCCTGGCGACAGGGCCGTTTTTGGTGGCGATCGGCACGCCGCCGCAATATACATGACCTATATCACGTAAGCGGCAGGGATTTCCATGTCACAAGGAAAAGTCGAGGCCATGTTGGGCCTGCGCCGTGAAGGCCGCCCCACCGTCGGGCGCGACCGCATCGAACTGCTGGAAGCGGTGGGCATCCACGGCAGCATCAGCAAGGCGGCCAAGGCCGTGGGTCTAAGCTACAAGGCGGCGTGGGACGCGTTGAACGCCGTCAACAACCTGCTGCCGCGCCCCGCCGTCCTGGGCCAGACCGGCGGCCGCCAAGGCGGCGGCGCCGTGGTCACCCAGGACGGGCTGGCGCTGATCGCCAGTTTCCGCCTGATGGAAAAGCGCCTTGAGAAAGTGGCGCAGATGCTGGCCGGCGACGAAGACGGCGATTCCTTTTCCCTGCTGTGGAGCCTTGGCATGAAGACGTCCGCCCGCAACGCCTTTCGCTGCACCGTCACCGAAATCCGTCACGGTTCGGTCAACTGCGAAGTGATCATGCGGCTGTCCCGTCAGAACGAGCTGACCGCCATCGTCACCGAGGAAAGCGTCGCCGAACTGGGCATCGAAGTGGGCCGCGAGATCACCGCCCTGGTCAAGTCGTCCTTCGTCATGCTGTCACCCGGCACCGAAAAGCCCAAGGTGTCGGCCCGCAACAAGATTTCCGGCACCATTTCGCGCCGAGACGACGGCGGGGTGAACAGCGAAATCGCCGTCGACATCGGTGACGGCAAGACCATCATCGCCATCGTCACCCTGGAGTCCGCCCGTGAAATGGACCTGAAGATCGGTGACCCCGCAGTCGCGTTCTTCAAGTCCTCGCACGTGATCCTGGCGGTGGACTGAAGTCAGGGGCGGCTCGGGCTGGGTGCCTGCCCGCCCTGTGCGTGACCAAGCTTCAGCAGCCGCAACGCGTTCAGGGTCACCAGCACCGTCGCCCCGGTATCGGCCAGCACCGCCGGCCACAAACCGGTCAATCCGACCACCGTCGTGACCAGAAAGAAGCCTTTCAGCCCCAAGGCCATGAAGACGTTCTGGCGGATCACCCGCATGGTGCGGCGTGCCGCTTCCACCGCCGCCGCCACGTCGCCGAGCCGATTGCCCAACAGGCCGCAATCGGCGGTTTCCAAGGCGATTTCACTGCCGCCGCCCATGGCGATGCCCACATCCGCCGCCGCCAAGGCCGGGGCGTCGTTGATACCGTCGCCCACCTTGGCGACCACCAGCCCGTCTTGTTGCCATTGGCGGATCGCCGCCATCTTGGCTTCGGGCAACAAGGGGGCCTGGACGTCCATGGCCAAATCGTCGCCGACCTTGCGGGCGGCGGCGGCATGGTCGCCGCTGAGGATGGCGAGGCGCAATCCCAAGCCGCGCAGACGGGCGACAGCCGCCTTGCTGTCGGGCCGCAATCCATCTTCCAAGGCGAAAGCCAGGACCGGCACCTGATCGGCGGTCAGCACCGACACGGTCTTGCCCTGGGCCTGCCACTCGGCCACGACGCCGTCCATGGGCACCACCCCCAGGAACACCGACACGCCATGCCAGTCGCCGCCGATTCCCCGGCCCGGAACCGCGTGGGCCCGCGTCACCTCTTGAGTACCGCCATCGCCCGCCTGCAGATAGTCGGCGATGGCCCGGGCCAGCGGATGGGACGATCCCTGGCACAAACCGGCGGCGACCGCTTCCCAGGGCCGCCCATCGTCGGACAAGGCGGCCATGCGCACCACCAGCGGCCGCCCCTCGGTCAGGGTGCCGGTCTTGTCGAAACCCACCAGATCCACCTTGGCCAGACGCTCGACCACGTCGCCGCCCTTGAACAGAATGCCGCGCCGGGCGCCCGCCGCCAAAGACGCCGCCAGGGCGGCCGGGGTGGAAATCACCAGGGCGCAGGGGCAACCGATCAGCAAAAGCGCCAGACCGCGATAGAACCAGACACCCCAATCCTGGCCGGCGACCAGCGGCGGCAGCACCATCACCAGGGCGGCGGCGCCCACCACCGCCGGGGTGTACCAGCGGGCGAAACGATCGATGAAACGGGCGAAGGGCGACTTGGCCGCCTGGGCCCGCTCCACCAGACGGGCGATGCGGGTCACCGTGTTGTCGGCGGCGTCCGAGGTGGCGCGGATGGTCAACACCCCGTCCAGGGCGATGGCCCCGGCCGGCACCGGATCCCCCGGCTGGCGGCGCACCGCCCGGCTTTCACCGCTGACCGCCGCCTCGTCCATGCCGGCTTCGCCATCCTCTACCACGCCGTCCACCGCCAGCCGGTCACCGGGACGCAGCAGCAGGAAATCCCCTACCCGCACCTCGGTCGCCGCCGTCTCGACCCAAGCGTCGCCCTGACGGCGCAGCACCTGCTTGGGCAGCAGTTGGGCCAGGGCCATGATGCCGGCACGGGCTTTGCGGGCGGCCAAGCCTTCCAAGGCTTCACCCAGCCCGAACAGGAACACCACCATGGCCGCCTCGTCCCAGGCGCCGACCACCAGGGCGCCGGCCACCGCCACGCTCATCAGCATTTCCATGCTGAAGGGCGAGCCCAGCCGCGCCGCGTTCACCGCGCGGCGCAGCACCGGCAGTCCGCCCACCGCAAGCGCCGGCAGGATCACCGCTTCCGGCGTTCCCGGCACCAGCCACAAGGCTGCCTGTCCCACCGCCAGCAAGACCCCGCACAGGGCCAGCAGTCCCAGCTTGTCCCGCCACCAAGGGGGTGTCCGATCCGGTACGGACGCCGGTGCCGGGGCGTGACAGCCCCCGCAGCCGCAGGACGGCGCCGCCATCGGCGGGGAAACCACCTTCGTCCGGTATCCCAGGCCGGACAGCAGGCGCCCCAAAGCCTGCGGATCGACACCGTCGTCGTGGCCGATCTCCACCACGCCCTCGGCCATCGAGACCTGGACGCGCCGCACCCCGGGCTGGCGGGTCAGCGCCGTCTCGATCTTGGCCACGCACGAGCCGCAATCCATGCCGGTGACGTCCAGGCGGGAGGTCTGTTCCAAGGGGGCGTTCATTTTCCGGTTCTCCTGACCATGCCTGATCAGGCTACAATCTCTAGCGACTAGAGAAGCAAGAGGTTTGTCATGACCACGCCAGCCCCTGTCCTGCTCCCCATCGGCCAGATGGCCGATGCCACCGGGGTCAAGGTTCCGACAATCCGTTATTACGAGCAGATCGGCCTGCTGCCGACGCCGCCGCGCAGTCAAGGAAACCGCCGCCTGTATCCGGAATCGGCCATCCAGCGCCTGCGCTTCATCCGCCACGCCCGCGAACTGGGGTTCGAGATCGACGCCATCCGTCAGTTGCTGGACATGGCCGACCAGCCCGACCAGTCCTGTGCCGACGCGGATTCCATCGCCCGCCACCATCTGGCCGACATCCAGTCAAAAATCGCCCGCCTGAACGCATTGGGTGACGAAGTACGGCGCATGATCGTCGACTGCTCGCAAAGCTCGGTGCGGCAATGCCGGGTAATCCAGGTCCTGGCCGACCATGGACAATGCTTGGGCGATCACCTTGCAGAGCCAATAAAAATTAACGAAAAGTGAAACCAAGAACACAGATGCGCACAGAAAAACAGCTCCTAGCGCATGCTTTTTCCGGTGCAGACCTGATGCAATCCGAAAGAAATAGCCGCATAATGACTGGGAATGTGAATTGAGGTCCCCGCCTGGCCCCCACCGAACGAGACCTGGGCGGATGCAATAACGGAGCAGGCAATGAGCAGAATACTCGCGATGGCCCTGACTGCGGCCCTGACCATGATGGGCTGGACTCTTGGGGCGCAGGCCTCCGAACCCCCGGCATCCATGTTGATGCAAGTCGCCGGCTCGGTCGAGACCAGCAAGGGCGGCGACAAATGGTCGCCGGTGACCCGCAACAAGTTCCTGTTCGTGGGCAGCCAAGTCCGCACCGGCGCCGACGGCAGCGGCAAGCTGATCGACCAGACGTCCGGCATGGCCCAGACCATCGGCGCCAATTCGGTGATCGAAATCACCGCCACCGGCGCCAAGGCGGTGTCGGGCACCCTGTCCGCCCCCGAAGCCGCCAGCGGCGATCTGGTCGCCGGCCTGTCCAACCGCTTCGCCGAGGCCCAGCGCTATACCACCGTGCGCCGTTCGGTGAAGAAGGAAGCGGTCGACCTGAAGCTGCGCGTGGCTTCCGACATCACCCTGTCGGCCAGCCATCCTGATCTGGTCTGGGAAAACCTGGGCACCCAATACGGCTATACCCTGGTCATCGACGGCACCTCGCACACCGTCGCCGCCGCCAGCGGCGACATGGTCCGCTTCCGCGTGCCCGACCTGGCCCCCGGCCAGCATTCCTTCGGCGTCACCATCACCGAAGGCGGCCAAGTGGTCGGCCAGACCGAAAAGGGCGGCACCATCACCTGGCTGTCCGCCGCCGAAGACAAGGCCCTGACCGACGGCATCGCCCGCGTCAAGGCGGCGTCCGGCAACGACGAGTTCGCCCTGGGCAACTACCTGGACTCGAAGGGTGTGACCGTCGGCGCCATGGACGCCTATCGCAAGCACTTCGCCGCCCACAAGGACGACAACGACATGCGTCCCTTGCTGATCAAGGCTTATAACGACCTGAAGCTCCGCGACCTGCGGCAAAAGGAAGCCTTGGTTTACAACGAGCAGTTGGAAGGCAATTAAGGGCTGAAAGCCAAACACGGCGGGACAAGACTGTCCCGCCGTTTTTTGCTTTGACGGGCGGATGGGGAGAGGATCGATGGGCTTTCTGGCTCGGCGCGACGTGCTGGCGGTTGTCTTGCTGTTTTTGCTGGCCCTGCCGGCGCAGCATCTGGAATGGTTCGCCCTGCTGGAAGACCAGGTCAATTCCTTCCGCCACCAGATGCGTCTGGCCTATGGCGACCAGCAAGCCAACACGCTTTCCAAGGACGTGATGCTGGTCAACGTCGACGAGCCCTTCTTCAAGGCCTATGGCAGCTATCCGCTGCGCCGTACCGACATCGCCGCCATCATCAGCAACATCAAGGAACTTGGCGCCAAAGTGGTCGCCGTCGACATGCTGATGGACTTCCCCTCGTCCTATAACGAGGACCCGGCCCTGGCCAAGGCCCTGAAGGACGCCGGCAACACCGTGCTGGTGGCCCAGGCCCAGTTCGACCACGGCAAGTTCGTCAAGCTGAACTATCCGACCAAGCTGCTGGACGAGGCCTCGGTCAGCGGCTACACGAACATCAGTTCGAACTCGGCGCTGCTGACCGTGCTGTCGCGGCTGAAGATTCACTCTGTCATCACCGCCGAACGCAACGGCTGGCCCTTCGCCGTCCAGGCGGTGGCCATGGCGCTGGGGGCGGAGCCCAAGCTGGCCGGCAACGTCCTGTCCTTCGGCGACCTGAAAGTGCCGCTGGACCATCAGGACAACCTTTATATCGACTTCCCGCCCTTGCCCAACGGCACCCGCTTCCTCAGCCAGTCGGCGGGCATCTCGGCACTCGACTTCCTCGACATCTCGGAACTGGATGAAAACGAGCGCGAGGAATTGTCCTATTGGGTCAAGGACAAGATCGTCGTCCTCGGCGACACCTCGGAAGTGTCCCACGACTGGTTCGACACTCCCGTCGGCATGGTCTACGGGGTGGAAATCATCGCCGACACCATCAGCACCATCCTGAAGGGCGCCCCCTTGCGCGCCGCCCGCCCCGAAGTCGCGGCCGTCGCCACCTTGGCGGTGATGATCCTGATGATCGCGGTCGCCGCCACCAGCCGTCCGATCATCCGCGCCGCCGGCGTGGCCTGCGTCCTGGGCGGCTGGGCCGTGGTCTGCACCGCCGTCTACGCCAAGGCCGGCATGGTCCTGCCCATGTCCTACACCCTGGTGGCGGGTATCTTGTCCTATGTGCTGATCGAGTACCGGGCCTATCTGGTGGAACGCAACCAGAAGAAGCACATCGCCAAGACCTTCGGCCAGTACATCCCCGCCGAGCTGGTCAAGGAAATGAACGAGTCCGGCCAGGAAGTCTCGGTGGGCGGCGAAAGCCGCGAGATGACGGTGCTGTTTTCGGACGTGCGCGGCTTCACCACCATTTCCGAGGGCCTTAGCCCGCAAGAGCTGACCACCCTGATGAACGCCTTCCTGTCGCCGATGACGCGGGTGATCCAAACCAACCGCGGCACCATCGACAAATACATGGGCGACGCCATCATGGCCTTTTGGGGTGCCCCCCTGAAGGACGAACACCACGCCGAACACGCGGTGCGCGCCGCGCTGGACATGGCCAAGACCATGGACGAACTGTCGGAAAGCTTCGTGGCGCGCGGCTGGAAGCCGCTGAAGATCGGCATCGGCCTGAACACCGGGGTGATGAGCGTCGGCAACATGGGTTCCGACTTCCGACTGGCCTACACGGTCATGGGCGACGCGGTGAACCTGGGCTCGCGCCTGGAAAGCCTGACCAAGCAATACGGCATCTTCCTGCAGATCAGCGAGTTCACCCTGGCCCAAGTTCCCGGCCTGATCGCCCGCGAGGTCGACCTAGTCAAGGTCAAAGGCAAGGACCAGCCGGTGCGCACCTTCGAACCCTTGGGTTTCGAGGGCGGGGTCGCCCAGGCCGACCTGGACATCCTGGCCCGCTACACCGCGGCGCTTCGCCTGTACCGGGCCCAGCGCTTCACCGAGGCCAAGGCCGAGTTCGCCGCCTTGGCCGAGTTGGAGCCGAACCGCAAGCTTTATCAAATCTACCTGGAACGGACCGAGCATTACCTCGAGGAACCGCCGCCCGCCGATTGGGACGGGTCCTACACCGCCAAGGAAAAATAGTTTCGACCTAAGGGAGTCTCAGAATGAAATCCCTCCGCCATAGTGCCGCGCTGGCCGCCGCCCTGCTGGTCCTGACCCCGTTGGCCGGTTTCGCCGCCGACGCGTCCGCCCCGGCCCCGGCCGCCAAGGTCTCGCCCCAGGCCAAAAGCCAGGCTGACAAGCTGGTGGCCCAGGCCAAGAAGGCTTTGGCCGCCGGTGACGCGGCAGCCGCCTATCAGGGCTATGCCAAGGCCCACGAAGTGCTGCCCGGCGACCGCAACGTCGTCCACAACGCCGCGTCCCTGGCCCTGGCGCTGAACCAGCCCGACCAGGCCTTGCCGCTGTTCAAGGACGCGCTCGCCCTGGCGGTCAAGGCCAAGGCGGCGGAAGACGCCGCCCTTTATGCCGGCGAGATCACCAAGCTGGTGGAAACCCAGCCGGCCTGGGTGGCGGAAAAGGTCCAGGCGGCGTCGGCCGTCGCCGCCGAGAAAGCCCGCATCGTCGGCATCTGGCAGCGCACCCGTCAGGCGGCGGGCGCCGCCGCCCAGTCCGGCGATCTGGCCAATGCCGAAAGCCGCGCCCGCCAGGCGCTGTCCACCGCCAAGGACAATCTGGGCGACGGCCACATGGCCACCTTGGCCAGCGGTGGCGACCTGGGCCGCATCCTGGACATGGCCGGCAAGACCGACGAAGCCGAGACCGTGCTGCACCAGACCGCCGAAAGCGCCGCCAAGATTCTGGGCGCCGGCCATCCCGAAACCCTGGCGCTGAACGCCGCGCTGGCCGACCATTTCTCGGCCCAGGCCAAGTACGACAAGGCGGCGGAAACCGCCCGGGCCGGGGCCGAAGCCGCCAAGACCGCCTTTGGCGACACCCATCCCAGCACCCTGGCCGCCCAGTTGGCCATCGCCGTCCCCCTGCTGAACGCCGGCAAGCACGATCAGGCGCTGGCCCTGACCCGCGACATCTGTGCCGGCATGGAAGCCGCCTATGGGGCCTATCACCCGACCACCGCCAAATGTCTGTCGCGTCAGGCCGCCGCCGCCCTGGGCGGCGGTGCCCTGGACGACGCGGTGAAAGCCGCCACCCAGGCGGTCGCCGTGCTGCGGGTCACCAATCCGCCGGGCGAAGCCGCCAACCTGGACGCCCGCCTGGAACTGGCCCGTGCCCTGTCCAAAAAAGGCGACGCCCCCCAGGCGCGTGCGCTGCTGGAAGGTGTCGCCACCGAGGCCGCCGCCGCTGGCGACCAGTCCCGCGTGGTCGCCGCCAAGACCGACTTGGCCGACGTCTTGGTGACCATCGGCGAATATGCTGCGGCCGAAGCCACCATCCGCGAGGTGGTGGACTTCAACACCAAGACCTATGGCCCCGACCACCCGGCCACGGTGTCGGCCCTGTCGTCCCTGGGCAGCGTGCTGCGCCAGGAAGGCGACCTGCGCGGCGCCGAAACCGTCTTCCAGGACGCCTATGACCGCTTCACCAAGGTCCTGGGCGCCGACCACCAGTTTTCCATCATCGCCGCCAACAATCTGGGCGAAATCCTGGAAAAGGCCGGCCTTTACGACCGCGCCGAGCCCTATCTGCGTCAGGCCTTGCTCTCGGAACGCAAGCTTTACGGCGACGACCACCCCAACACCGTCATCGGCATGAACAACCTGGCCCTGCTGCATGAAAGCCAGGGCGAGTTCGACAAGGCCGAGGCGCTTTACAAGTCCGCCCTGGCGGTGCACACCCGCCAATTGGGGGGCAAGCACCCCAACACCATCGCGTTTGCCAACAATCTGGCCTATCTGCACATGCTGCAGGGCAATTACGAGCAGGCGGCGGCCGAGTTCACCGGCGTGGTCGACGCCTGGACCCAGTTGAACGGCCCCACCCACATCGACACCCTGAAGGCGCGCAACAACCTGGGCCGGGCGCTCATGGGCCAGGGCAAGCTGGCCGAGGCCGAGCCGATCCTGGCCAAGGCCCTGGAAGACCGCCGCCGCACCTTGGGCGAAAAGCACCTGGACACGCTTCGCTCCATGCATGACATGGGCGCGCTGTGGCGCAAGCAGGGCAAGCTGGGCGAAGCCGAGGGCATGCTGCAAAAGACTCTGGCCGCCGACGACTCCATCCTCGGCAAGGTCCATCCCTACACCTTCGAGACGCTGAATTCCCTGGCCGCCACCTTGGAAGACAAGGGCGACCTGGCCGGCGCCCTGAAGGTGCGGCACGAGACCTTCCTGCGCCGCAACGACTTCTTGAACACCATGCTGTACGTGACCGGCGAAAACGCCCGCGAAGGCTATATCCGCCTGCACAACCCGGAACTTTACGCCTATATGGACCTGCTGGTCCGCACCGGCGGAGCTGATTCCGGCCGCGCCCTGATCGAGATCAGCCTGCTGCGCAAGGGATTGCTGCTGAAGGTGGCGTCGGAAATCCTGCAGGCCAACAGGCTTTCGGGAAACCCCGAGCTGACCAAGCTGACCCGCGAACTGGAAGAAACCCGCAAGAAGCTGGGCGCCTTGACCCTGTCCGGCCCGACGCCGGAAACCGGCGAACGCCACGCCGAGATCCTGGTTTCCTTGCGTGACCGCATCGACATCCTGCAAGGCCAGATCGGCCGTGCCAGCGCCCGCTTCCTGCAGACCACCGACAAGATCGGCGTCGACCAGCTGGTCGCCGCCCTGCCGGACAAGGCCGTGTTGGTGGACTATCTGCAATACGGCCCGGAAGGGGAGCAGAAACTGGTCGCCGCCACCCTGAAGAAGCAGGGCGGCAAGGCGGTGTTCGGGCTGGTGCCCTATGCCGATTCCAAGAAGGTTTCCGATTCCGTCCAGAAGTACCGCAAGGACATCCAGGACGAAGAAATCGACTTCGACGAATTGCTGGAAAGCGGTCAGGCCAGCTATGACCTGATCTGGAAGCCCGTCGCCAAGACCGTCGGCGACGCCCCCGTCGCCTATGTCATTCCCGACGGCATCTTGAACATCATGCCGTTCGCCGCCCTGGTGGAAGAGGACGGCAAGTACCTGATCGAAGGCCTGGACCTGCACATCTTCACGTCGTCGCGCAACCTGTTGCCGTCGCGGCTGAAGGCGGCCAAGGGCGGCTACATGATCAATGCCGGTCCCGACTACGAAACCGACGCGGTGACCGGCAAGGAAAAGCTGGAAAGCGTGCGTGGAAAGTCGCGCGCCGCCGGTCTGGCCGACGGCTTGCGCGGCATGTCGTCGGGCATGCGCGGCATGCGTTTCGACCCGCTGCCCGGTGCCGAGCGCGAAGGTCTGTTGATCCAGAAGACCGTGGACGGCGAAGGCAAAAGCAATGTCATCTATTCCAAGGGCGCTGCCCAGGAAGAGGTGCTGCGCCAGTTGAAGCAGCCGCCCGAGGTGCTGCACATCGCCACCCACGGCTTTTTCCTGAAAGCCGACGACACGCTGCGCAAGCGTCTGCTGAAGCTGCAGCGCGGCGGCGACATCCAAATCCCGCCGCCGGGCGACAACCCGCTGCTGCGGGCCGGCTTGGCCTTTGCCGGCATCAACGCCAACGCCCCCGTCCTGGGCGAGATCGACACCGACAACGACGGCGTGCTGACGGCGTTGGAAGTGCTGGACCTCAATCTGGCCGGCACCCAGCTGGCCATCTTGTCGGCCTGCGAAACCGGCCTGGGTGAAATCCACGAAGGCGAAGGCGTCTATGGCCTGCGCCGCGCCTTCCAGGAAGCGGGCGTCGCCTCGGTGGTGTCGTCCTTGTGGGAAGTCAGCGACGCCGGCACCCAGGCGCTGATGAGCGCCCTTTACGGCCGTCTGATGAAGGGCATGCCGCCGCATCTGGCCCTGCGGGAAGCCCAACTGGAAATGCTGCACAACGGCAAGTGGAGCGCCCCTTACATCTGGTCCGCCTTCTTCATGGTGGACGGCTGAGGCGACCATGGCGCGTTTGTTCAAGATCGAAGTCATTCCGGGCATGTCCTGGATTCACGTGCCCGACGCCGACGTGCGCGTGCTGTGCGGCTGTCCGCCCGACAGCGTCAAGCACCTGATGCGGCGCGGCCTGATCCGTCCGCTGGAAATGGACGGCATCCGCTGCGAGACCGGCCCCAACGCCATCTTGCTGTCCGACGTCATGGTCCAGAACGGCAACTTCTGCAACCTGGCCGAATTCCCGGTGCTGCAGATGTTCTATCGCCAAGGGCTGCTGCTGCCCGGGCATCCCAACAACAACGGATCGAAACCCATCCTGATCGGGCGCCGCGATCAGGTCGCGGCCCAGATGCAATACATCTATCGCGGCAATTACGGCCTGATTTCCGAACAGGAACTGGTCGAGGCCGGGGTCTCCCCCGACCAGGCCCACGACATGATGCGCCTGAAGCTGCGCTTCGCCTTCGGCCAGATCCGCCATCCCAGCGACCTGCTGGACGGCCGCGCCTTGGACGACAACGAAGTGGAAATCAAGGCCGGCGTCACCGTGCGCCGCACCGGGCTGAACCGCTTCCAGTTCGCCTATCAGGGCGAAACCGTCGACATCGACTTGAACCTGCCGCCCTTCGTCACCCATGAATGCCCCTTCCCGTTGGGCAACTACCAGTTCCGTCGCGATTATTTCGCCGTGGTCCATTCCGGCGAAGGCGACGGCTGGGACGTCCGCCGCCCCAGCATGGGGTCCATCGTGGTGTTCCAGGGGCGCATCTATCTGGTGGACGCCGGCCCCAACCTGCAGCATTCGCTGACCGCGCTGGGCATCGGCGTCAACGAGATCGAAGGCATCTTCCAGACCCATTGCCACGACGACCATTTCGCCGGCCTGACCACGCTGATGCAGGCCGACCGCCGCATCAGCTTTTTCGCCGTGCCCATGGTGCGCGCCACGGTCGCCAAGAAGCTGGCGGCGCTTTTGGCCATCGAGGAAGAAGACTTCAACGACTATTTCAACGTCCGCGACCTGTCCATGGACCAGTGGAACGACGTGGACGGCCTGGACGTGAAGCCCATCTTCTCGCCCCATCCGGTGGAAACCACCATCTTCCACTTCCGCGCCATGGCGGCGGGCGGCTGGAAGTCCTATGCCCACCTGGCCGACGTGGTGGGCTTAGGGGTTCTGGAAGGCATGATCACCGACGACCCGACCAAGAACGGCCTGTCGCGGGACTGGTACCAGCAGATCGCGGTGGACTACCTGGAACCCACCGACGTCAAGAAGGTGGATATCGGCGCCGGCCTGATCCATGGCTATGCCCAGGATTTCAAGGACGACGACTCGAACAAGATCATCTTGGCCCACACCGCCAACCCGCTGACCCCCGAACAGAAGAAAATCGGATCAGGCGCCAGTTTCGGCACCGTCGACGTGCTGATCACCGGCCATCGCGACTTCCTGAGCCGTTCGGCCTTCCACATGATGGCGGAATACTTCCCCTCGGTCCCCGGCGACCACCTGGGCACGGTGTTGAACGGCCCCATCGCCACCTTCAACCCGGAAACCATCCTGTACAAGGCGGGGCAGCCCAATCCCTCCATCTATCTGCTGCTGACCGGGCAGGTGGAAATGCTGGACGAAGACAGCGACTTCCGCGCCGTGCTGTCGGCCGGCGCCCTGTTGGGCGAGCTGACCGGTCTGCACGCCTTGCCCCCCACCGAGACCTGCCGCGCCGTCAGCTTCGTCCAGGTGCTGGAAATCCCCGCCGACGTCTACACCGCCTTCGTCGTCCGCCACGAATTGTTCGGCGAGATTTCGCGTCTGCTGGAAGGACGGGAATTCCTGTCACGCACCCATTTGCTGGGCGACGTGGTGTCCACCGGCACCCTGAACGCCATCGCCAAGGACATGCGTCTGGTCAGCCTCGAGGACGACACCGTCGTCACCGGCCACGAACACAAGGTGGGCGTGGTGGCGTCGGGTCAGGTGCTGCGCATGCTGGGCGGCGCGGTGCTGGAAACCCTGGGTCCGGGGGACTTCTTCGGCGAGGAAAGCGCCGTCTTCGACGCCCCGGGAATCGCCACCTTGCGCACTTACGGCCCGGCCGAGATTTATCTGATCTCGTCGCGGCTTTTGGGATCGATCCCCAACGTGCGCTGGAAGCTGTTCGAATCCTTTGAGCGCCGCACCCGGCTGGAAACCTCGGTCGGCATCAGCGGCCGGCCGCTTCTGACCTGGCAGCAGGAATACAGCGTCAACGTCCAACGCCTGGACACCCAGCACAAGCGACTGTTCGCCACCGCCAACCGTTTGCTGGACGCCGTCGAAGGCCAACAGGGCGCCACCGATATCGCCGCCGCCCTGGACCTGATGATCGATTACGCCAAGTTCCATTTCAATGAAGAGGAATCCCTGCTTCGCCGCTATGGCTACGCGCAATCCGACGACCATCAAAGCCGCCATCGCAACCTGATCACCCAGGCCCAGGACCTGGAACGCCAGTTGATCGGCAACCAGCCCATCACCCCCCAGGAACTGCTGGACTTCCTGCATGACTGGATCGTCAAACACATCCTGATCGAGGACCGACGCTACGCCGAGGTGCTGAACGGCCACGGGGTCTATTGAGCCCAGGCCCGCCTGGGGCTAAGCTGCACACTTAGCCTCCAGGACCCAGGCCGTGACCAAAGACCTCGTTTACCTTTCCGCCGCTTCGCCGTTCAGCCAGGAAGTCTTCCGCCTGATCCGCCCGCACATCCCGCGCGAGCGCTGGCCCAGCAACGCCCTGCCGGTAACCTTCACCGCCGATGCCAGCGGTTTGTTCCTGCTGGCCAATTTCGACGATGACGGCCTGCCCGCCGCGTCACGCAAGGTGGCGGTCCAGGTGATCGCCCATGCCGGCGTGGAACTGGTGGTCAAGTCGCCCTTTGCCCTGCTGGCGGCGTCGGTCATGCGGGCCAAGCGCTGGCGCGACGCCTTTCTGTTCCTGGCGGTGCCGCTGTTGTTCGCCATTCCCCTGCTGGGGGCCTTGAGCGGGCAGTTGATGATCCCCGCCACCGGCCTGTTCGCCGCCGACCTGCTGGCCCTGGCCCTGACCCATGCCCAGGTCACCCACCGCCGGGTGGCGCTGGCCGACGCCCGTTGCGTCGCCGACATTCCGGTTCCCGGGCTGCGCATCAATCCATCGGTGAAAGGCCCGGTGCCCTTGGACCCGGACAAGCTGGACTAGGCGCCGTCGCCCCGGTGCAGCACCCCACCGCAATGGGGACAATGATCGGGATGCTTGACCGCGTGTTCCAGAATGGCCGCCGCCTGTTCCTCGGACAGCCCCAGTTGCAGACGGACATCGTCCAGGTGACGGCGTTCACGCCGGGTGATGGTGCCGTCTTCCAGGGCGCGTTCCACCGCTTCGCGATATTCCTGGCGGCGCTGCCGGATCTGTTCGGAAAAGCCCGACGCCAACACACCGGCCGGCAACGCGATCATGCCCACACCCAAAATAGCGGTCAGCCCGCCCAGCATGCGACCCAAAGGCGTGATGGGCACCATGTCGCCATAGCCCAAGGTGGTCAGCGTCACCACCGACCACCACATGGCGGTGGGTATGTCGGCGAAGACATGGGGCTGGGCGTGGTGTTCGAACAGATACATCAGGCTTGAGGTGAAGATCAGCACCACCAGCATGACGAACAGCACGGCGCCGATGGCGCGGGTTTCCTGGCGCGCCACCGCCACCATGACGCTCATGGCCATGGAATAGCGACCCAACTTGAACACCCGCAGCACCCGCAGCACGCGGATGGCGCGCAGGTCCATTTCCACGAACATGCCCAAATAGAATGGCAACACCGCCAGCAGGTCGATCAGCGCCATGGGCGAGACCATCCAGCGCAACCGCCCATAGACCGGATGGTGGAAGCGTTTGTCGTTCAGTTCCACCGCCGTCCACAGCCGCAGCAGGTATTCGACGCTGAACACCGCCACCGAGAACAGGTCGAAGGCGTGGAAGACCGGGCCATGGGCGATGGACAGATGCTCGATGGATTCCAGCACCACCGCCAGCACGTTCAGCGCCACCATGACGATCAGGAACCAGTCGACGGCCTTGACCCAAGGATCGCTGTGACCTTCGCCACCCAGCATATGATAGACCGTCCGCCGCAAGGAACGGTGACGGGCATGGGCTTTATGCGATGCGGGGCTGGCGTTCACGGCCGGCTTTTCCTGGGTATGAACTGGGGGGTGGGGTGATACTTTCGGCGAAGGTAGCTTTTCGTTCTAGGTCTCGCAATGGCCGATGAATCATGCCAATTTCGCTGAAGTCGTGATTTTGCTGGCAGCCCGAAGACGATGACCGCTACATTAGATCAACATAATAAACAAAATACCGAACAGGGCGGACAGGAGACCAAGATGACGACAGGCAAGGTGTATCTGGTGGGGGCCGGCCCCGGCGACCCGGACCTTTTGACGGTCAAGGCGCTGCGCCTGATCGGCCAGGCCGAGGTGGTGGTGTTCGACCGTCTGGTCAGCCCGGAAATCATGGAACTGATCCCCCATGGCGTCACCCGCATCTATGCCGGCAAGCAGACCGCCAAGCACGAGCTGGGCCAGGACGAAATCAACGAATTGCTTGTGTCCTTGGGCAAAAGCGGCCGCACGGTGGTGCGCCTGAAGGGTGGCGACCCCTTCGTCTTCGGCCGCGGATCGGAAGAAGCGGAAGTCTTGTCCAAGGCGGGCATCCCCTTCGAAGTTGTGCCGGGCATTTCCTCGGCATCCGGCTGCGCCACCTATGCCGGCATTCCGCTGACTCATCGCGGCCTGTCCCAGGGCGTGCGTTTCCTGCCCGGTCATTGCCGCGACGGCAAGCCGCTGGATTACGATTGGACCAAGCTGGCCGACGCCGATTGCACGCTCGCCATCTATATGGGCCTGTCCAACCTGTCGTTGATTTCCGACGAACTGATCAAGGCCGGTCTGTCCCCGGACATGCCGGCGGCGGCCATCCAGAACGGCACCACGCCCCGTCAGCGCCGGATCATCGGCACGCTTTCCAGCTTGGATGCCCAGGCCAAGGCCGCCGGATTGAAGGCGCCGACCCTGATCATCGTCGGCCGGGTGGTGTCCTTGGCCGGGGCCCTGGATTGGTTCCATCACGACGGCATCCAGGATCAGGCCCAACAGGCATGAACGACGGCACCGCCCTGATCCTGGTCGGCCATGGCTCGTCACGCCACCCGGAAAGCGCCGCCCCCATCCTGGCCCTGGCCGATCAGTTGCGGCAAAGCGGCATCTGCTCCGAGGTGGTGGCGGTGTTCATGAAGCAGGAACCCTATCTGGCCCAAGCGCTGGATATGGTTCACGCCAAGCAGGTGGTGGTGATCCCGGTCTTCGCCGGCAAGGGTTACTACACCGACAGCTTGATCCCAAAGGCCATGGGGCTGGACGGCAGCCTGACCCGCCGTGACGGCCGTGTCATCCATTACACCGCCCCGGCCGGCGGCAACCCTCGCATTCCTGGCCTGATGGCCTGTCGCGCCGACGGAGTCGGCCGGGAAAACGGCTGGATGCCGCAAGACACCAGCCTGTTGCTGATCGCCCACGGGTCGTCGCGTCCGGGTGGCGCCGGCGACACGCCCCGCGCCATCGCCGCCGCCATCGCCCAGCAGAATTATTTCGCAGAGGTGGCGCTGTGTTTCCTGGAACAAGCCCCCTTCGCCCAGGACTGGCAAGATCTGGTCAAGGGCGACAAGGTGGTGGCGCTGCCGCTGCTGGTGGCGCAAGGCATGCACGCCAGCCAGGACATCCCGCCCTTGTTCGGGTTGATTTCCGGCCAAACCGGCCCGGTCGAGATCGCCGGCCGCACCGTGCGTCTGGCCACTGGCCTGGGGGCCGAACCGGAACTGGTGGACATCATCGCCGAGATGGCCAAGGCCGCGTTAAGTCCTGCCCCTTAGAGCCGCACACTTGAAATCGGCACCACTCGGCCCGTCATGCCCGTGAAAGCGGGCATGACGCTTTTCTTGCGGAACCGTTTCAGATTTCGCGCGGCACGCTCTAGCAGGCTGCGGAAAAACTCGGAGGCCCTGCCATTTTGCTTGATTCGTCATGGCCGGGCTTGACCCGGCCATCCATGTATCTCCGCAAGAATATTATTGAGAACAGATGGTTAGGCGACGCCATGTGGATGCCCGGATCAAGTCCGGGCATGACGAAAATAGGCATTAGGGCGCTATAGCGGCGTTTTCCACAGCACGCTCTAAGCTCCGGGCCACAGTCGGCCGCCGCCTTGGCCGCCGGCCAGCACCACCGCCATCTGGCGCCGCAGTTCGGGCAGGAACACCCGCTTGTGCCGCATCTGCCAGCGATCCAGGCGCCATTCGGGTTCGGCCCAGGCGATGCCCGGCGGACAGGTGAAGACATGGGCGGCCAGCGGGCCGGTGGCGGTCTCCAGACGGAACGGCTGCAACTCGTATTCCCAACCTTCATAAATTTGCAGACGCCGGACCGATTCGGCGTCCACGTCTTGGGCCACCACACCCGCCAGTCGGGCCCCCGGTTGCGCCAGCAGCATGGGATAATGCCGCCCGGCCACATGCGGTCGGCGCCAGCCGCGCAGGCTGGCGGGACGCACCGGCACGTCCTTGCCGCAGACGATGGAGCGCACGTCGTCGTCCATCAAGGTGCCGAAAAAGAACAGGTTCACACGGGCAGCTCCACGCCGCTGGCCAGCAACTGGGCCTCGAGCTCCGCCCGCAGACGGCCCAGGCCGGCCCGATCGGCGGCCTCGCAGCGGGCCACCAGCACGGCTTGGGTGTTGGACGCCCGCAGCAGCCACCAGCCGTCGGCGGTGTCCACCCGCACGCCGTCGATGGAGTTGACGCAGGCACCCGAAGCCGCCAGACGTTCGCGCACTTCGGCCACCACCTGGAACTTTTTGTCCTCGGCGCAGTCGAAACGCAATTCCGGGGTGTTGACCATGTGCGGCAACTGGTCCTTGCGATCAGCCAGACTTTGTTTCGGCCAGCGCCCGACGATGCCCAGCAGCCGCACGGCGGCGTAAAGCGCGTCGTCGAAACCGTAATAGCGGTCGGCGAAGAAGATGTGTCCGCTCATCTCGCCGGCCAAGGGCGCGCCGATTTCCGCCATCTGGGTCTTGATCAGCGAATGGCCGGTACGGCCCATGATCGCGGTGCCGCCCAGCCGCGCCACTTCGTCGAAGAACACCTTGGACGCTTTCACGTCGGCGATGATGGTGGCCCCGGGTCGGGTCTTCAGCAGGTCTTCCGCCAGGATGACCAGGATCTGGTCGCCCCACAGGATGCGGCCCTGGCCGTCGATCACCCCGATACGGTCGCCGTCGCCGTCGAAGGCGATGCCGATGTCGGCCCCCAGATCGGCCACCGCCTTTTGCAGGTCCACCAGATTGTGCGGCTCGGTGGGATCGGGGTGGTGGTTGGGGAAGTTGCCGTCGATGGTGCCGAACAACACGGTGTGGTGGCCGGGCAACAGACGGGTCAGCTTGCCGACGATCTCGCCGGCCGCGCCGTTGCCGCAGTCCCACACCACGTTCAGACCGCGTTCGCCGTCGAAATCCTTGGCCAGTCGGCCGGCATATTCGTCGGCGATGTCGTCGGCGCTGGCCGCCCCCTGGCCGCTGGCGTAGTCGCCGGATGCGGCGATGCGCCCCAGATCCTTGATGTCGGGGCCGAAGAACGGCTTACCCGCCAGCACCATCTTGAAACCGTTGTGGTTGGGCGGGTTGTGGCTGCCGGTAACCATGATGCCGCCATCGGCGCCCCGCGCCTTGGCGGCGTAATACAGCATGGGCGTCGGTCCGCGCCCCACCGCCCGAACCTGGCAGCCGGTGGCCACCAAGCCCTCGATCAAGGCCTCGGCCAGCATGGGTGACGACAGCCGTCCGTCCCAGCCGACACAGACGGTGCTGCCGCCGTTGTTCCTGACCCGGGTGCCGAAGGCCTGGCCGATGGCGCGGGCATCGGCGGCGGAAAGCGTTTCGCCGATGATTCCGCGAATGTCGTATTCGCGCAGGATGGTGGGGTGGAAGGTGTGGGGCATCACGTGATCACCGTCGGTTCAGTCCGCCCAGTCCGCGCCTCGATCTGGGCGACGTCGCGGGCAAGGGCGATAAGGTCGGCCAAGGCCACCTGTGGGTCAAGGTGATGTTGGGCCACGTCGGGCTGGAATTGTTCGATATACACCCGCAGCGTCGCCCCTTCGGTGCCGGTGCCCGACAGGCGGAACACCACCCGGCTACCGTCGGTGAAGACGATGCGAATCCCCTGCTTGGTGCTGACCGAACCGTCCACCGGATCGGTATAGGCGAAGTCGTCGTTGAAGGCGACGCTGTAGGCCCCCAGGCTTTTACCCTTCAGGTCCAGCCCGCGCAGATAGTCCATCAACCCGTTGGCGGCGCTGCTGTCGATGCCTTCGTAATCGTGGCGGGAATAGACGTTGCGGCCGTACTTGGCCCAATGTTCGCGCACGATGTCGGCCACCGGCTGCTTGCGCACCGCCAGCACGTTCAGCCACATCAGCACCGCCCACAGGCCGTCCTTTTCCCGCACGTGGTCGGAACCGGTGCCGAAGCTTTCCTCGCCGCACAGCGTCGCCTTGCCGGCATCCAGCAGGGTGCCGAAGAACTTCCAGCCGGTGGGGGTCTCGTAACACGGAATGCCCAAAGCCTGGGCCACCCGGTCGGCGGCGGCGCTGGTCGGCATGGACCGCGCGATGCCGGCCAAGCCCTTGGCGTAGCCGGGGCAAAGCGTGGCGTTGGCGGCCAGCACCGCCAGACTGTCCGATGGCGTCACATAGAAATCCTTGCCCAGGATCATGTTGCGGTCGCCGTCACCATCGCTGGCAGCTCCGAAATCCGGGCCGTCTTGGGCAAACAACGCCTCGACCAGATCATGGGCGTGCACCAGGTTGGGGTCGGGATGGCCGTGACCGAAATCCTCTTTCGGCTCGCCGTTCATCACCGTGCCGGCGGGCGCCCCCAGCGCCCCTTCCAGGATGGCCTTGGCATAGGGGCCGGTCACCGCGTGCATGGCGTCGAACTTCATGCCAAAACCGCCGGCGAACAAAGCACGGATGGCGCCGAAGTCGAACAGGCTTTCCATCAGGGCGGCGTAATCCGCCACCGGGTCGAACACCTGGACCACCATCCCGGCCAGATCATGGTCGCCGAGACGGTCCAAGTCGATGTCGGCCGCGTCCACGATGCGGTATTGGGTGATGTCCTTGGAACGGGCGTAGATAGCCTCGGTCACCGCTTCCGGGGCCGGGCCGCCGGCCGGGATGTTGTACTTGATGCCGAAATCCTCGTCCGGACCGCCGGGATTGTGGCTGGCCGACAAGATGATGCCGCCGAACGTCCGGTACTTGCGGATGACACAAGACGCCGCCGGCGTCGACAAGATGCCGCCTTGGCCCACCATGACACGGGCGAAACCGTTGCCAGCGGCCATCTTCAGGATGGTCTGGATGGCTTGACGGTTGAAGAAACGCCCGTCGCCGCCCAAGGCCAGGGTCTTGCCGGCGACGTCGCCGATGGACTCGAAGATCGCCTGGACGAAATTTTCCAGATAGCCCGGCTGCTGGAACACCTTGACCTTTTTGCGCAACCCCGAGGTTCCCGGTTTCTGCCCGTCGAAGGGTTGGGTGGCGACGGTCTTGATGGCGGTCATGCGGTATCTCCCCGGACTCTGGTGTTGCCCCCTGGTTGATGGCCGAAGCTCACACTTCTGTCAATGAATCGACATTGGAATTCCACACCGTTTGCCAAATTGCCACATGCATTCACAAGCCGTTGTCGATAAATGAAAAAATTCTAATACACAATAAGAATATGGTTGAATTCCGCACCTTTTCTGTCAGGCTTTATAGACTTCGTATGCAAACTTATGTTTGGGGTTCACTATGCGCATCAACGAGCCGATCACCACCCGTGAAATCGTCATGAAGGACGGCGAGATGCTGGTCTCGCGCACCGACACCGGCGGCCGCATCACCTTCGTCAACCAAGCCTTCGTCGACATCAGCGGCTATACCCGCGACGAGCTGATCGGCCAGCCCCACAATCTGGTGCGCCACCCCCACATGCCGAAAGAGGCCTTCGCCGACCTTTGGGCGACCGTCAAGAACGGCAAGCCGTGGGAAGGCTTGGTCAAGAACCGCTGCAAGAACGGTGACTTCTATTGGGTGCGCGCCAACGTCACGCCGGTGATCGAAAACGGCCAAGTCGCCGGCTTTGTGTCCATCCGCAGCAAGCCCAGCCGTGAACAGGTGTCCACAGCCGAAAGCATCTATGCCCGCTTTCGCGACGGCAAGGCCCAGGGGCTGGCTGTGCGTGAAGGGCGCGTGGTCCAGACCGGGCTGGCCGCCCGGCTGAAGGTGTTCTTCGCCAGCATCCGCGGCCGCCTGTCCGCGGTTCTGGGCGGCATGGTCGCCGCCATGGTCCTGATCGCCACCCTGGGCACCGTCGGCATGGAAGGCCTGCGCGACAATGTCGGCGACCTTTACCACGACAACACCAAGGCGGTGCTGAACCTGGGCGGCGTCGCCAGCCTGATGCAGGACAATTTCGAAAACGTGCTGGCGGCGGAAATCGAGCTGCTGCGCGGCGAAACCTGGCAGCCCATGCCCGAGCGCATCAAACGCGCCGAAACCAACATGACCAAGATCACCGAGGACTGGAACGCCTATGACAGCGGCGACCACCCCGCCGGCGAGCACGCCCTGGCCGAGGATTTCAGCCGGAAGCAGGCCGATTTTGCCCAAAACGGGCTTCTGCCGGCCCTGGAAATGATGAAAAAGGGCGATGCCGCCGCTTTGGGTGCGCATGTCGGCAGCACGCTTCGCCCCAAATACAAGGAAGCCAGCGCCGCGCTGAATCTGCTGCTGGATTACCAGAATGGCGACGCCCAGCGCACCTACGACGCCGCCAACGACGCCGTTCAGCATGCCAAGATCGTCGTCCTGGTCGCCTTGCTGGCCACCGTGGTGGCCGCCACATTGGCCGCGTCTTGGCTGTTGCGCTTCGTCCGTCGCCCCATGTCGGTCATGGAAAGGCATTTCGACGCCATCGCCAGCGGCAACCTGGCTTATGAGATCCCGCCGGCCACCGTTCAGGAATTCGATGGCCTGAACGCTCTGTTGCGGGCCACCAAGGCCAAGCTGGGCTATGGCCAACTGGAAAAGACCGAAACCGAGATGATGGCCGCCATTCAACGCAAGGCCGACATGGAAAGGGTCGCCGCCTCGCTGGACAGCCGTGTCGCCAACATCGTGGAACTGATCCAGATGTCGTCGGATTCGCTGCTGGGCAATTCCCAGACTTTGTCCGGCAATGCCGACCAGACCCTGGTTCAGGCCGGCAACGTCACCGCCATGACCAGCCAGGTGACCAGCAACGTTCAGGCGGTGTCGGCCGCCACCCACGAGCTGTCGTCGTCGGTGGACGAAATTTCCCGTCAGGTCAGCCACGCCGCCGCCATCGCCTCGGACGCGGTGCAACAGGCGAACCGCACCGACGCCACCGTGCGCGGCCTGTCCGACGCCGCCTCACGCATCGGCGAAGTGGTGGCGCTGATCCAGCAGATCGCCAGCCAGACCAATCTGCTGGCGCTGAACGCCACCATCGAGGCGGCAAGAGCGGGCGAAGCCGGAAAAGGTTTCGCCGTGGTCGCCGGCGAAGTGAAGTCGCTGGCCAACCAGACCGCCAAGGCCACCGAGGAAATCAGCGGCCAGATCGCCGCCATCCAAAGCGAGACCCGCACGGCGGTGGACGCCATCAGTTCGATCTCGCAGACCATCGAGAACATCAACGAGCTGTCCTCGGCCATCTCGGCGGCGGTCGAGGAACAAGGCGCCGCCACCCAGGAAATCGCCCGCAGCGTCGGCCAAGCCGCCGAAGGCACCCACCACGCGGCGGAAAACGTCTCGATGGTGGCCGGTGCCGCCGAGGAAACCAAACTGATGTCCGACCAGGTCACCGAAGCCGCCCGCGTTCTGCAAAACGTGTCGAGCCAACTGGCCGGCGAGGTCAAGGCCTTCCTGACGGAAATCCGCGCTGCCTGACGCAGCAAAAACTAAGGGGGCGTTCCCGATTGGGAACGCCCCCCTTTTTTATGTCTGCCCGGCCTTCGGCCGAACCAAGCCCGCGCGGCAACTGAGCGGGCCCGGCACGGGCTGGCCTTCGGCCCAACAGCGACAGCTTTAGTTGCGGCCGATGCTGCTATAGGTGAAGCCGGCTTCGCGCATTTCCACCGGGTCGTAGACGTTACGCAGGTCGACCACCACCGGCGCCTTCAAAGCCGCCTTCACCTTTGTCAGGTTCAGCGCCCGGAACTCGTTCCATTCGGTGACGATCACCAGGACGTCGGCGCCTTGCAGCGTCGAATAGGAATCGTCGCAATAGGTGATGCCCGACAACAGCTTCTTGGCTTCTTCCATGCCTTCGGGGTCGAAAGCCTTGACGGTGGCACCTGCGGCCACCAAAGCCGGGACGATGTCCAGGGACGGGCTGTCGCGCATGTCGTCGGTGTTGGGCTTGAAGGTCAGGCCGAGGACGGCCACCGTCTTGCCGGCGACCGAACCGCCGCAGGCGGCGACCACGCGCTCGGCCATGGCCTTCTTGCGCTTGTCGTTGACGTCGACCACGGTTTCGACGATGCGCAAGGGCGCGTCGTAATCCCGCGCCGTCTTGACCAGGGCCAGGGTGTCTTTCGGGAAGCACGAGCCGCCGTAGCCGGGGCCGGGGTGCAGGAACTTCTTGCCGATACGGCCGTCCAGACCGATGCCCTTGGCCACGTCGTGGACGTTGGCGCCCACCTTCTCGCACAGATCGGCGATTTCGTTGATGAAGGTGATCTTGGTGGCCAGGAAGGTGTTGCCGGCGTACTTGATCAATTCCGACGTGCGGCGCGAGGTGAAGACGATGGGCGTCTCGATCAGGTACAGCACGCGGTAAAGCTGCTTCATCACCGCCCGGGCCTTGTCGGATTCGGTGCCGATGACCACGCGGTCGGGCCGCATGAAATCGTTGATGGCCGAACCTTCGCGCAGGAATTCCGGGTTGGATACCACGTCGAACTGCGCGTCGGGACGACGCTTCCTGATGATGGCCTCGACCTCGTCACCGGTGCCCACCGGAACGGTGGACTTGGTCACCACCACGGTGTAGCCGGTCATGGCGTCGGCGATTTCCTCGGCCGCGGCATAGACATAGGACAGATCGGCATGGCCGTCGCCACGACGCGACGGCGTGCCGACGGCGATGAACACCGCGTCCGCATCCTTGACCGCCGCCTTCAGGTCGGTGGTGAAGGACAGGCGACCCGCCTTGACGTTGTCAGCCACCAGTTCGTCCAGGCCCGGTTCGTAGATGGGCATGATGTTCTGGTGCAGCTTTTCGATCTTGCCGGCATCCTTGTCGACGCACACCACGTCGATGCCGAATTCCGAGAAGCAGGTCCCCGACACCAGACCCACATAGCCGGTGCCGATCATGGCGATACGCATGAGGTGCGATCCTTAATGGTTAGAACTTGAACTTGGCGAAGGCTTCGCGCACGGCGTCGCCGATATCCTCGCGGTCCAGCGCGAAGGCGATGTTGGCTTCCAGCCAACCCACCTTGTCGCCGCAATCGAAACGCTGGCCGTCGAAGCGCAGGCCGTGGAACGGCACCATGCCGATGGTCTGGCTGATGGCGTCAGTCAGCTGGATTTCACCGCCGGCGCCCTTTTCCTTCTTGTCCAGCACATCGAAGACGGCCGGATGCAGGATGTAGCGACCGATGATGGAAAGGGTCGACGGCGCCACGTCCGGGTCGGGCTTTTCCACCAGGCCGGTGGCCTTGGCGACGCGGCCATTGTCGTGTTCCACGTCCAAGATGCCGTAACGCTTGGTGTGTTCGCGCGGCACGTCGGTGACGGCGACCACGTGGCCGCCCAATTCGGTGTGGGCGGCGACCATCTGCTTCAGGCAGGGCGTCTTGGCCAGGATCAGGTCGTCGGGCAGCAGCACGGCGAAGGGCTCGTCTTCCACCAGATCACGAGCGCACCACACGGCGTGGCCCAGGCCCAGCGGCTCGGTCTGGCGGGTATAGCTCATCTGGCCGGACTTGGGCATCCAGCTGGTCACCGCTTCCACCAGATCGAACTTGCCGCGCTCCTTCAGGGTGCGCTCCAGTTCCGGATTGTGGTCGAAATGGTCTTCCAGCGCGTTCTTGCCGCGCCCGGTGACGAAGATGAAATGTTCGCAGCCGGCGGCAGCGGCCTCTTCGACGGCGTATTGGATCAGCGGCTTGTCCACCACCGGCAGCATTTCCTTGGGCATGGCCTTGGTGGCGGGCAGAAAACGGGTGCCCATGCCCCCAACCGGAAACACAGCCTTGCGAACACGACGTGCCATGAAGACGCTCCTCGGAAATCGTTAACCCACAGAAAGTATGCGGATGGGCGTTGTTTTGCCACGCCCCTGCGCCCAAAGCAACGATGGCTTCAGGGCAACAGGCGGTCGCGGGCCTGATTCAGCCGTGCGGCGATCCAGTTGGACCCGCCCCGGTCGGGATGGTTGGCTTCCATCAGCCGGCGATGGGCGGCCTTGATGGATGCCGCGTCGGCGTCGGCGCCGACGCCTAAAATCTCGCGGGCTTCCTCGACGCTCATGGTGCCGGGCGCCCGAGCCGGAGGCGGCGGGGCTTCCCGGCGGTCGGCCGGCTTGGCCCCGGCCATGCCGCGAAACGTCTTCCACACGGCATGGGCCTTCGCGGCCCGCTGCACCCACATCCAGGCCCCGGCGGCGATGGCGGCCAGACCGGCCAGCTTGCCGGTCATCACCAGGAAAATCCCGAAGACGAACAACAGGCCGGCCCCCAGGCCAGCCAGAATCTTGGTGGCATGCTGGGGGTGGGCCTTCTTCAGCCACTGGTACAGCAACCAGGCGGCGATGGGCAGTCCGATGGCAAGGGCAAGCGGCATCATGCGGATATTATAAGCGCGAATGGCCGGGATCAAACGCCCGGCAAAAATTTCCCAGGACTCCCGGTGGGCGGAATTTGCCCACCGGGAGTTTCCAGAATCATCAGAACGGCAGGATCACATCCAGCAACTGCTGGCCGTAACGCGGCTGGGTCAGGTCCGAGTTGACGCCGCGGCCACCGTAATAGATGCGGGCTTCGGCGATCTTGTCATAGGTCACCGAATTGGACGACGAGATGTCTTCCGGGCGGATGATGCCCTGGACGTTCAGTTCGCGCAGTTCGTAGTTGACCCGGATTTCCTGCTTGCCGGAAATCACCAGGTTTCCGTTGGGCAACACCTGGGTGATGATCGCCGCCAGGCTGACGGTCATGCTGTCGGTGCGCCCGGTAGTGCCGGAATTGGTGTTGGTGCTGGTCCCGGTGGTGCCCACCAGGTTGGTGGGATCGACCGAATCGGGCAGCACCTTCTTCAACGAATTCTCGAAGCCCAGCAATCCGGTGATGCCGGCATCTTCCGAGCTGTCGCGCGAACGGGTCAGGGTCGAGTTGAACGACGCGCTTTCGTTGGAAATCGCCACCGCCACGGTCAGGATGTCGCCCACTTCCTTGGCGCGCTGGTCCTTGAAGAACGCCCGCGATCCCGGACGCCACAGCGAATTGGCGTTCTGCGGCGGCGCCACCGGCTGCGGCATGGGCATGGCCACCGGCTGATAGCCGGATTTCTGGGTCGGATCCTCGATCTTCGACACGGTGGGCCCCGATCCGACCTCGGAAAGACGGGTCAGAGCGTTGCAGGCGGTCAGCGAACCGGCGGCCAAAGCCAGGATGGTGGTGCGAAGCAAGATACGGGTGATCATGATGGCGCGCTCCGGTCAGAGGGGCTTAGTTGGACAGCAGACGGGGGCCGCCGGGGCTCACCGACACCAGGCCGGGACCTTCGACAACGGCTTCCACCGTGCGCTTGGACTGCATGTTGAGGATACGGATGATGTCGCCCTTGCCGCCGGCATCCTGGGCCTTGGCCTGGCTGGTCAGGCTCATGTTGGCGGTCTTCAGCGACACGGTGACCATGGCGTTGCGTTCCACCAGAACCGGGCGGCGCAGCTCGGACGCCCGAAGCGGCGCGTCGGGACGCAGCTGCATGCGGGGCTCTTGGCCGACGATCTGATCCAGGTCGACCAGGATGTCGCGCCGGGTCATGTCGGCCCGCATGTCCACCCACTTGATGTCGGCCTCGCTGATGATGTCGCCCCGCGACAGGCCACGCGACAACACCGGCACCCGGGTCACCGGGAACACCCGGCCGTTGACGCGCTGGCGGATGGCGGCGGCGGCGCCGCCGTCCACTTCGACGGTGGCCGAGAAACGGTTGTTGCGGATGTCCAGCGCCACGTCGCGCACGTTGACGATGTTGGCGCTGCCTGCGGGCACCATGACGTTCAGGGCCGAACGGTTGCTGATTTCGATGTCGAAGGCGCCGGCCATGCCTTCCAGGGTCAAGGCGTCACGCAGCTCGGCTTCCACCAGGCGCATGTCCACCAGCTGACCGGCCCGTTCGATGACGATGCGGTCGAAAGCCGAAGCCGGCTGCCAGTCGATGGCGTTGGCCTGGGCCACAGCCGACAGCCAGCGGGCGTCGGCGATGATGCGCTTGCCCGGCTGGGGCGCGCCGGCCAGGACCACCTCGGCCTTGTCGCCCAGGTTTTCCCACAGGTCGCCCAGCTTGACCACGTCGCCCTGGATGTTGGCGGTGGCTTTCAGGGTCACGGGCAGGCCGGCGGCCCAAGCGGGAACGGCGGCGGCCAACAGGACCAGAGTGGCGATGAAGCGCTTCATGGCGGCCTCGTTACTTCAGCTGGTTGATGGTGGACAGCATTTCGTCAGAGGTCTGGATGACCTTCGAATTCATTTCATAGGCGCGCTGGGCGCTGATCAGGTTGGTGACCTCGGCGACCACGTTGACGTTCGAGGTTTCCAGATAGCCCTGCAGCAGCGTGCCGTAGCCGGCGGTGCCCGGGTTGGCGGTGATGGCGGCGCCCGAAGCCGGGGTTTCCATGAACAGGTTGTCGCCACGGGCTTCAAGGCCGGCTTCGTTGGCGAAGATCGCCAGGTTCAGCTGGCCGGCCACCGCCTGGTCGGTGGAGCCGTCCTTCTTGATCAGAACCTGCCCCGAAGCGTTGACGGTGACGCCGGTGGCGTCCGACGGCACGGTGATGCCGGGCAGCACCTGATAGCCTTCGTGGGTGACGATCTGGCCCTGGTCAGAGAGCTGGAACGAACCGTCGCGGGTATAGGCGGTCTCGCCCGAGGGCAGCTGGATGCGGAAGTAACCCTTGCCCTGGATGGCCACGTCCAGGGTGTTGTCGGTGGACTGCACCGAGCCCTGTTCGGTGATGCGGTACACCGCCGTGGTCTTGACGCCCAGACCCAGCTGCACGCCGGTCGGCACGATGGTGCCGGCGTCCGACGAGGCGGCGCCGACACGGCGCAGGTTCTGGTACAAAAGATCGCTGAACTCCGGCCGCCGCTTGGTGTAGGCGGTGGTGTTCATGTTGGCGATGTTGTTCGAAATGACTTCGACGTTGGTCTGCTGGGCCAGCATGCCCGTGGCGGCGATATTGAGCGAACGCATCTCTCTTACTCCTTAAACGGGCATCAGTTACGCGACACGAAGACCTGCATGGCCTTCATCTGTCGTTCGTGTTCTTTTTCCAGGATGTTCTGCAGCGCCTGATACTGGCGCAAAACCTCGGTCATCTTGGTGATCTCGACCACCGGCTGGACGTTGGATTCCTCCATCATGCCCTGCACCATGGCGGGACGGTCGACGGTTTGCGGGTCCTGGGTGGTCTCGTACAGGCTGTCGCCGATCTTGCGCATTTCCTGGTCGTTGGCGAAGCGCACCACCTTGATCTTGCCGACGATGCCGTTCTCGGTGCTGACCGAGCCGTCCGGCGTGATGGTGATACGGGCTTCGTTGGGGGCCATGATGATCGGGTTGTCGGCGGTGTCCATCACCGCCATGCCCTGGGAATTCACCAGCATGCCGCCTTCGTCCAGACGGAAGTGGCCGTTGCGGGTGTAACGCATGCCGGCCTCGGTCTCGATCTGGAAATAGCCGTCGTTGTGCAACGCCAGGTCCAGGGGATTGTCGGTCTTGGTGAAGCTGCCTTCACGGGTGTCGCGCAACAGGCCCATGTCCTGCACATAGGACAGCTTGGTCCCGGTGGCCCGGTCGCTGGACCGGGTGTCCATCAGGTATTCGCGAAACATCATCTGCTCGCTTTTGTACGCAGGCGTATTGGCATTGGCCATGTTGCCGGCGATGACGTCGAGCTGGCGCCACAGCGCGTTCTGACGTGAAAGGGCAATGTAGGATGTGTTTTCCATGGCTTCGTGACCTGTTGCAAAACTCGCCCAATCCATAATGCAGGCGGCGTGCCAACTTTGAAAAACCGCAGAATTTAGCCATTTAATGTTTCCACCCCCCTGAGAATGGCAAGCCCTGCCGGGCAGATATTGCCGCCTGGGGCGGTGCTGGCTATGGTCTGCGGGGGTCATCCGCACGGATGGCCCGCCGGGAAACCGGGGGGCAACCTTCTGTTAACCCCAAAGGGCGTAGTTTAGTGGTCCGGGCGTGCGGCCGGCCGCGAACGCATGCGCCCACGTGATTTAGCCGAAGGCGGGGAAAGTATGGCCGAAGATCTGGAAGAGGATTTCGACGAGGGCGAGGGCCTAGAGGATCTGCCGTCCGGCGGTTCGAAAAAATCGCCCATCAAGAAGATCCTGTTGATCGTGCTGCCCATCTTGTTGCTGGTGGGCGCCGGCGCCGGTCTGTTTTTCTCGGGCGTGCTCGACGGTCTGTTGGGCAAGGGCGAGCACAAGGAAGAAGCCCAGCACGAGGCCCCCAAGGCGGATGGCCCCAAGGCGGTGGGACCGGCTGTGTTCTACAACCTGCCCGAAATGCTGGTGAACCTGCAAAGCAACGGCCGCAAGCAGTCCTTCTTGAAGATTTTGGTGGCCTTGGAACTGGAGAACCCGCTGGACGAACCCAAGGTGCAGCAGGTCCTGCCGCGCATCGTCGATTCGTTCCAGGTCTATTTGCGCGAATTGCGGGTCGAGGACCTGCAGGGCGCCGCCGGCATGCACCTTCTGCGCGAGGAATTGCTGACCCGCGTACAGGCGGCGGTCAAGCCGGTGAAGGTCAATGATGTGTTGTTCCGCGAGATGCTTGTCCAATAGGCGAAATGCATGTCCATGGATGAACCCGGCGGCGAAAGCCGCTCTGCCGACGACGAAGAAGCCCTGATGAAGGAATGGGCTGCCATGGCCGGTGGCGACACTGGCGATGGCGGTGGCGGCGGCGGTGGTGGCGATTCCGATGCCATGGCCGCCGAATGGGAAGCCATGCTGGGCGGTGGCGACGAGGACGGCGACGACACCCCCAAGGATTCCACCCGCGTCCTGAACCAGGACGAAATCGACTCGCTGCTCGGTTTCGACGACGACCACGGCCGTGGCGACGACAAGTCGGGCATCCAGGCCATCCTGAATTCGGCCCTGGTGTCGTACGAACGCCTTCCCATGCTGGAAGTGGTGTTCGACCGCCTGGTCCGCATGATGTCCACCTCCATGCGTAACTTCACCTCGGACAACGTGGAAGTGTCGCTGGACAACATCTTGTCGCTGCGTTTCGGCGACTATCTGAACTCGATCCCGCTGCCCGCCATGCTGGCGGTGTTCAAGGCCGAGGAATGGGACAATTACGGCCTGCTGACCGTCGATTCGTCCCTGATCTATTCCATCGTCGACGTGCTGCTGGGCGGCCGTCGCGGTACGGCCGCCATGCGCATCGAAGGCCGCCCCTACACCACCATCGAACGCAATCTGGTGGAACGCATGGTCCACGTGGTGCTGTCGGACCTGTCCGCCGCCTTCGACCCGCTGTCGCCGGTGACCTTCCGCTTCGACCGCCTGGAAACCAATCCGCGTTTCGCCACCATCTCGCGTCCCAGCAACGCCGCCATCGTCGCCAAACTGCGCATCGACATGGAAGACCGCGGCGGCCGCCTGGAACTGCTGCTGCCTTACGCCACCCTGGAACCGGTGCGCGAATTGCTGCTGCAGATGTTCATGGGTGAAAAGTTCGGTCGCGACTCGATCTGGGAAACCCACTTGGCCGAAGAATTGTGGCTGACCGAAGTGCAGATGGAAGCAGTGCTGGACGAACAGGTCATGGGCCTGCGCGAAGTGCTGAACTGGAAGGTCGGCTCGAAGATCTTGCTGAACGCCCAACCCAATTCACCCATCGACCTTCGGTGCGGTGACGTTTCCATGTTCCGCGGGCGCATGGGCCGCAAGGGGCCGCACATCGCCATCCGCGTCGACGAAAAGATCAAGGGCTAGGACCATGGCACTCGATTGGAAGATCATTCTCGATCTGTTGGTCTCGGTCCTGCTGGTGGCCACCATCGGCTATGCGGTGATGCTGAACCAACGCCTGACCCAGTTGCGCAAGAACCGCGACGACCTGGCCAAGATCATCGTCAGCTTCAACGAAGCCACCGTGCGCGCCGAATCGTCCATCCCCAAACTCAGGAAGGCGGCCGAGGACGCTGGCCAGTCCCTGCAGGAACGGGTGGAAAAGGCGCAAAGCCTGCGTGACGACCTGGCCTTCATGATCGAACGCGCCGACACCATGGCCAACCGCCTGGAAAACGCCGTGCGTTCGGCCCGCACCGAGGTCAAGGGCGCCCCGGGCGCCGTGCCGCCGCCGGTGCCGCGCGCCCAGACGGGCGGCAATTCCGGGGGCAACGCCTCGGTCAACCTGTCGTCGCCGGGTCTGGCCGCCGCGTCGGCCCGCGCCGCCACCATGGCCGCCGCCGCCGCCGCCAGCGAGATGGACGTGGACGACCGTTCGGAAGCCGAGCGCGAATTGCTGCGCGCCCTGCAATCCATGAGGTAAGCCCATGGCCCGCGCCCCCACCAAGAAACAAAAGCCGCCCCGCACGCCGTTCTTCCGCCTGCTGCCCATGCTGATCGCGGTGGCGGCGCTGATGCTGTCGGTGCGGGTCATCGACATCAAGAACGGCTTCGTCGATCTGTCCAGCGTGCGCGTCGCCTCCGAACTGCAGGCCCAGCAGGCCGAGGCACCCAGCCAGGCGCCCGCCGCCACACCTGCCGCCGCCACATCGGCCGCCACCACCGCCGAAAGCAAGCCCGGTCCCGCCCCCGCCCCCATGCGCACCGAACAAAGCGCGGCGGTGCCGTCGGATACCGGCGGCTTCAGCCAGACCGAGCTGGACGTGCTGCAAAAGCTGCAGGAACGGCGCGCCACCCTGGATTCGCGAGAACGCGACATCGAACGGCGCGAGGCCTTGCAAAAGGCCGCCGAAAATCAAATTGAACGCAAGATCACCGAAATGAAGACGCTGCAAAGCACTATCGAGGGATTGTTGCGTCAATATAACGACCAGGAAGACGCAAAGATGCGCTCGCTGGTCAAGATTTACGAGAACATGAAGCCCAAGGACGCCGCCAAAATTTTCGAGCAGCTGGAAATGCCCATCATGCTTGAGGTGGTCGAGCGCATGAAAGAACAGAAAGTGGCGCCGATCCTGGCGGAAATGGACCCAGGAAAAGCCCGCAACCTGACCTCGGAGCTGGCCCAGCGCCGGCAAATGCCGACCGCCAAGGGGGCCAACGGGGGATAAAATACTTTTGTTGGGGATTAGGCGAAAAAGACCTTGCACGACCCCACTTGTCTATCTTAACTAGGAAAACTCGCGCCGTCTGGTCTTTGAGAATTTGGCGGCTAGTGATTCGAAGGAGCTTTTTGGGATGGCTGTCGACAAGAATATGAATGTGCTCATCGTCGACGATTACAAGACGATGCTGCGAATCATCCGCAATCTGCTGAAGCAGCTGGGCTTCAACAACGTGGATGAAGCCACCGATGGCTCCATGGCGCTTCAGATGCTGCGCGTGGGCAATTACGGCCTGATCATTTCCGACTGGAACATGGAACCGATGACCGGCCTGCAGCTGCTGCGCGAAGTGCGTGCCGACGCCAAGCTGAAGTCCATCCCCTTCATCATGGTCACCGCCGAATCCAAGTCGGAAAACGTCATCGCCGCCAAGGAAGCCGGCGTTTCCAACTACATCGTCAAGCCCTTCAACGCCGAGACCCTGAAGACCAAGATGTCTTCGGTCCTGGGCGACTTCGCTTAAGACCCGGGGGGACACCATGACGGCGAAAGGCGTGGACCGCGATCTGGAATTGCGTCTTGACGCCATTCGCCGTGAGCATGGTGAAACCGTCGGTGTGGAAAAGATCGCCGAGGTGGTCCGTTCCATGCTGGACACCATGACCGGCGATTTGGATGGCGGCGACCTGAAGCTGTTCCGCGAAGTCGAGTCCCTGGCGGATTACATCCACAACGCCAAAGCCGAAATCGCCGCCCTGCGTCCCGGTGAGATCAAGAACGAGTTCATCGCCTCGGCCACCGACGAATTGGACGCCATCGTCGGCGCCACCGAAGCGGCCACCAACGAAATCATGGATTCCGCCGAGCATCTGGAAGCCCTGGCCCCCATGATGGACGCCGAAGTGGCCGAGCGGATGACCGAAATCACCACTCGCATTTTCGAGGCCTGCACCTTCCAGGACATCACCGGCCAGCGTATCACCAAGGTGGTGCGCATGCTCAAAGAGATCGAATCGCGTGTCGAAAGCCTGGTCAAGGCGTTCGGCGGCGAAATCGAGTCCGAAGGGCGCAAGGAAAAAGCCATCGAAACCGACGAAGATTTGTTGAACGGCCCGCAGCTGCCGACCAGCGCCGCCGACCAGGCCGAGATCGACAGGCTGCTGGCCAGCTTCGACTGATTTGATGACGGCGGGCGGCCAAGCCGAAAAGTGGGGGCGGGCGACGTTACCCTTGGCCATTTCGGCCCAATGGAAGATCATGCCGTCGTTCCTGCGCTCAATTTCCGTGATGATGATGCTGACCGTCCTGATCTGGGGCGGCTCGGTCACGCCTGTCCTGGCGCAAAGCACGCCGCGCGGCGCTGAACATCCCACCTTTGGGCGCATGGTTTTCGACTGGCCGTCGCCGGTGCAATGGTCGGCCGAAACCGTCGGCGACACCAAATTGGTGGTGCGCTTCGACAAGCCCATGGCCGGCGACCCCAAGTCCCTGGTCAAGGCGCTGCCCAAATACCTGAAATCGGCCAAGCTGAGTGCCGACCGCCGCGAAGTCACCTTCGACCTGTCGCGCCCGGTGCAGCTGAAAACCTTTCAGTCGGGCAACAACACCGTCATCGACCTGACGGAAACCAAGGCCCCCGCCAAGGCCCCAGAACCAGCCAAGCCCCCTGAAGCGGCCAAGGCCCCCGAACCGGTCAAAACCGCCGAAGCCCCGAAACCGCAGGAACCGGCCAAACCCGCCCCGACGGCGCCCCAAGGCCCGGTGACCGACATCATGGTGCGCGGCGGCGAGCATACCGGCTTCAACCGTCTGGTCTTCGACTGGCCGAAGACCGTGGGCTATTCCGTCACCACCACCGGTTCCGACGCCGTCATCGCCTTTGACCGTCCGGCCCGCATCAACACCACCGCGCTGGCCGCATCGCTGCCCGCCGACGTGCGCGTCGCCGACATCCGCCCGCAAGGCAGCGGCACCGCCGTGGTGCTGAACATGCCCGACGGCATGCGGGTGCGGCACTTCACCAGCGGCCCCAAGGTCGCCGTCGATCTGGTGCGCGCCGCCGGGTCGGAACCGCCACCGCGCAGCAACGGGGCGCCGCCCCCGCCTTTGGCCCCCGCCATGGGCACGTCCGAGCCGCTGCCCGCCGCCAACATTCCCGAACCGGCGCCGCAGCCGCCGATCGTCGCCACGCCCCCCGCACCGGCGGCACCCGGCCCGACAGCCGCCGTCGAACCGCCGCCCGCCGCCAAGCCGGCGGCCCCCCTGGTGTCCCTGGGCGTCCCCTTCGACCAGCCCACCGGCGCCGCCGTGTTCCGCCGCGCCGGCTGGCTGTGGCTGGTCTTCGACAAGAAGACCGAGATCGACACCAAGCTGATGCGGCGCACCGGCGGCGACGTGGTGACCACGGTCGAGCAGATTCCCAATCTGAAGAACGGCACCGCCATCCGCATGCTGACCCGCGCCGGATTCAATCCGTCCATCCGCAAGGAAGGCACGCTGTGGGTGTTCGACATGGCCGAGCAGCCGTTGACGCCCAAGACCACGCTGCCGGTCAACCGCCAGTTCGACTTCGAGGATCGCGGCCGCATGGTCATCCCGGTCGCCGACGCCGCACCCAACGCCTTGGTGCTGCGCGACCCGGAAGTGGGTGACACCATCCAGGTGATCCCGGTTCCCGCCATCGGCGCCGGCGTGCAATACGGCCTGTCGGTACCCGGCGCCGAATTGCTGCCCACCGGCCAAGGCGTCGCCCTGGTGCCGCAAGCCGACGGTGTGCGCCTGACCGCCGACCGCAACGGCGTCGAAGTGTCCATGCCCGGCGGCCTGTACCTGACCCGCGACCTTCCCGCCCCCGGGACCGGCAGCGGCGAAGGCGGCGGCGGCGACGCCGCCCTGACGTCTCCCGGCGGTCCGGTGGACTTGACCCGCTGGATGCGCGGCGGCACCGACAAGTTCGTCCCCGAACATCAGAAACTGATGAACCGCATGGCCTATGTGCGGCCCGAGGACAAGAACGCCCAGCGCCTGGAAATCGCCCGCCATTACCTGTCCAACGGCATGGCGGCGGAAGCCCTGGGGGTGCTGCGGTTGATCGCCCAGACCGACCCCACCATGGTCGACACCCCCAATTTCGCAGGCGTCCACGGGGTCGCCCAATACATGATGGGCCATTATCCCGACGCCGAGCGCGACCTGACCAATCCTGGCCTGGCCAAGGACCCGCAAGCGCAATTGTGGCTGGCCGCGGCGCGCTCCAAGCAAAGCGACCAGCCCAACAAGCAGGCCTTGCTGTTGCGTCTGGCCCCCGAGGACATGAAGGGCCTGCACGCCCGCCTGCGCATGGCGCTGGGCACCGAAGCGGTGCGGTCCACCGCCGCCGCCGGCGACGCCAAGGGCGCCAACCGCATCATCGAGGCCATGGCCGGCCCCGGCCTATCGCCGCGCGACCTGGGCACCATCAGCCGCATGCAGGGCATCGCCGCCGAAGCCGGCAAGCAATGGGACCAGGCCATCGTCAAGTACAAGGAAGCCGAGGACAGCCAAAGCCGCCCCGACCGCGCCTATGCCGGCCGCGCCCGGGTCGAGCTGCAATTGCGCCGAGGCCTGATTTCCACCGGCGAGGCCATCACCCAGTTGAACAAGCTGCGCTTCGCCTGGCGCGGCGAGGATTTCGAATACCAACTGCTGAAGCGTCTGGGCGAACTGCTGGTGGCCGACGGCCGCTATGGCGAGGGCCTGCGCATGATGCGCTCGGTGGTCACCAACTTCCCCGAACATCCCGACGTGGCCAATGTCCAGCAGGCCATGAACGACACCTTCGAGAAGCTGTTCCTGGGCGGTCTGGCCGACGGCCTGTCCCCCATCACCGCCATCGGCCTTTATGACGAGTTCCAGGACCTGACGCCGTCGGGCACCAAGGGCGACGAGATGATCCGCAAGCTGGCCGACCGGCTGGCCAGCGTCGACCTGATCGACCGCTCGTCGGAACTTTTGCGCCATCAGGTGCGTTTCCGCCTGCAAGGGGTGGAAAAGGCCCGGGTGGGGGCGCGTCTGGCCTTTTTGCAATTGTCCGACCACCGCCCCGGCCCGGCGCTCGAGGCCCTGGACGCCTCGGAAGTGGCCGACCAGCCGGCCGAACTTTACGACCAGCGCCGTTACATGCGCATCCGCGCCCTGGCCGACCTGGGCCGCGCCGCCGAGGCTTTGGCCCTGTTGCTGAACGACAATTCCGAACGGGCCAAGGAACTGCGGGCGCAGATCTTCTGGGAACAAAAGCGCTGGCCGGAAGTGGTCGCCGCCCTGGAACAGATGGTCGAGCCACCCTTGGGCAACCTGCCCATCGAACCCAAACTGGCCCGCCGTCTGGTGGATTTGGCCACCGCCATGACCCTGGCCCATGACGAACGCGGCTTGGCGCGGCTGCGGCGCAATTTCGGCGCCAAGATGGCCAAGACCGATTTCCGCGAAGCCTTCGCGCTGCTGACCGCCGAACCGGAACGCGGAATCATCGATCCGGCTTCCGTCGCCGACAAGATCAAGCAGGTCCAGAACTTCCAGAACTTCATGTCCGATTGGACCAAACGCATGCAAACCCAAGGACTTTCTTCCATAAACTAGGGTTTTTCCCTTGCATCGCGCCCCCCTTTGGGGGATAAGCCCCCCTTTCTGGTCCATCTACTGGTTTGGAGGGGCGCAATGGCTCAGGCTCTTGCCCGACTGGGGATGAACTCGGGGGTCGATCCGAGGAATACCCAAGACAGCACCGTCGTCGAAATGAACCAGGACAAGAAGTCCTGGCCCGAAGCCGACAACGGCAAGGATTATTACGTGTCGCGCAATGGCGTGAAGTTCGCCGGCACGCATCTGCTGATCGACCTGTGGGGCGCAAGCCGGCTGGACGACATCGAACTGGTGGAAGAAGCCTTGCGCCGTTGTGCCATCGAAGGCGGCGCCACCATCCTGCATTGCCATCTGCACCACTTCCAGCCCAATGGCGGGATTTCCGGGGTGCTGGTGCTGGCGGAAAGCCACATTTCCATCCATTCGTGGCCGGAACGCGGCTATGCGGCGCTGGATATCTTCATGTGCGGCGATTGCGATCCCTACAAGGCGATCCCCATCCTGAAGGAAGCTTTCAGCCCCGAAACCGTCACCCTGGCTGAAAACAAGCGGGGCCTGATCCCGTGAGCGGATCGTGGTTCCGCGAGGAACTGTATCCCCATTGGCGCCAAAGCTTTCAGGTCACCCGCGAGCTGTTCCGCGCCAATGACGGGCTGCAGGAAATCGTCTTGTTCGAGACCCCTGTCTTCGGCCGGGTGCTGACCCTGGATGGCGTCATCCAGGTCACCACCGGCGACGAATTCATCTATCACGAGATGCTGGCCCACGTGCCCATCTACGCCCATGGGGCCGTCAAGACCGCCTGCGTGGTCGGTGGCGGCGACGGCGGCATGCTGCGCGAGATCCTGAAGCACAAATCGGTGCAACAGGCGGTGCTGGTGGAAATCGACGCCCAGGTGGTGGAATTCTGCCGCACCCACATGCCGTCGGTGTCGAACGGCGCCTTCGACGACCCACGGACCGAGATCGTCATCGCCGACGGCCTGAAATACATGGCCGAGACGGATCGCAAGTTCGACCTGATCGTCATCGACTCCACCGATCCCATCGGTCCCGGCGGCGTGCTGTTCACCGAGGAATTCTACAAGGACTGCGCCCGCTGCCTGAACGCCGACGGCATCGTCGTCAACCAGAACGGCGTGCCTTTCCTGCAGGGCGAGGAAGTCACCGACACCTGGCGCCGCCGCCGCCCTTATTACGCCGAGGTCGGCTTCTACATGGCCGCCGTTCCCACCTATGTGGGCGGCTTGATGGCGTTGGGCTGGGCCTCGGCCAGCACGCGGCCCGGTTCGGAAAGCCTGGACACCATCCGCGCCCGGTTCGAAAAAGCGCCGGTGGCCACCCGCTATTACACCCCCGACGTCCACAAGGCGGCCTTCGCCCTGCCCAAATATGTGCAGGACCTGATCCCCAACACGTGAGGACGGGGCTTTGCCCCCGTCTTGACACTGACGCATCCCCATGCCCCAATTCCCCGAATTTACAACGGCTGCCGGGGATCAGGCGCGTCATGTCCAACCTGCGTATCGCTTTGCGGCTGACGGCTGTTGCCGTCCTCTTGCTGACCGCCCAAGCCGCCCGGGCCGACCGCGCCGACCGCGCCCTGCTGCTGCAGGCCTTTCAGAAGGCCGGGCAATCGGAACGAAGCGCCGAGCCCAAGGTGGAATTGCTGGACGAGATCATCGAAAAGATCGCCGCCCGCCATATCGACGCCCGTTCCACCCATCCGCTGGCTGAAAAGGCCGCCGCCGTCATCGCCGCCAAGCCCACCAGCCTGGAAGACGGCTTCGCCGCCGCCACCGCCGAGTTGACCCACGTTCTGGACCCGCACACCGCCTATTTGCCGCCCGGCGAATGGAAGGACATGCAGGTGTCGGTGTCGGGCAAGTTCAGCGGCGTCGGCATGGAACTGTCCATGAAGGACAAGAAGGTGATGGTGGTCAGCCCTATCGACGGCTCGCCCGCCGAAGCCGCCGGCATCAAGACCGACGACCAGGTGATGGCGGTGGACGGCACCAGCGTCGAAGGCCAGACCCTGACCCAGGTGGTCACCCGCATCCGAGGCCCGGTGGGGCAGGATGTACGCCTGTTGATGCGTCGTCCGGATGGCAAGGAACGCGAGGTGACCATCACCCGCGACATCATCCGCCTGCACCCGGTCAAGGGCCGGCTGGAAGGCGACGTGGCGGTGGTCCGCGTCAGCCAGTTCTCGGGCGGGGTGTCCGCCATGCTGCGCCTGGAATTGATGGGATTGGAAAAGCAGGCCGCCTTTGGCCTGAAAGGCGTGGTTCTGGACTTGCGGCGCAATCCTGGCGGCCTACTGGACGAAGCGGTGCGCATGGCCGACCTGTTCCTGGGCGCGGTGCCCATCGTCAGCACCAAGGCCCGTGAAGCCGGCGACAGCGAGGACCGTACCGGCCGGGCCGGTGAAATCCTGCCCGGCCTGCCCATGGTGGTGCTGATCGACGGCGGCAGCGCCTCGGCCTCGGAAATCGTCGCCGGCGCGCTGAAGGACAACAAGCGCGCCACCCTGGTGGGACAGAAAAGCTATGGCAAGGGCAGCGTCCAAGTTCTGCAGGACGTGTCGGAAGGTGGCATCCGCGTCACCATCGCCCGCTATTTCCGCCCCAGCCAACAGCCGGTGGACGGCATCGGCATCACCCCGGACATCGACGTGGCCCCGGCGGAAACCGGCGACCCGCAACTGGATCGCGCTCTTGCCGTGGTGCGCGGAAAGTAGCGAGTGTTTTGGCTCAACGGTCCGTGCCGGGCGGCTCAAATGCCGCCTGGGCTTGGCGTGAAGATGCGCTAATAGCCGCGCTGGCGGTCCACCACCGGCGGCAAGCGTCCATCGGACCGATAGGCGGCGATGTTGGCCCCGACCACCGCCGCCGCCGTGTGGGGAGAGGTGGGAGCCGACACATGGGGCAGGACGGTCACCGCTGGATGCCCCCACAACGGCGAGTCCGGCGGCAACGGCTCGACCTCGAACACATCCAGCACCGCATGGGACAAACGGCCATCGTCCAGGGCCGCCAGCACATCGTCGGTGACGAGAACGGCGCCGCGGCCGAAATTGATCAGTCCCGCCCCCGCCTTGACCCGCGCCAAGAGGTCCGCGTTCAGCAAGCCCCGGGTTTGCGGGGTCAGCGGCAACAGACAGACGATGATGTCGCATCGCCCCAGCAAGGCCCCCAAACCATCCGGGCCGTGATGGCAAACCATGCCCGGCAGCCCCTTGGCCGAACGGCTCCACCCTTCCACCGCGAAGCCGGCCTGTTGCAGGACACGGCTGGCCGCCACCCCCAACTCGCCCAGGCCCAGCACGCCGACGGTCTTTTCCCATGGCGGCCGATAGGGCAATTGCCGCCACTGCCGCGCCTTTTGTTGGCGGGCATAGGCCGGCATGTCGCGATGCAGGTAAAACGCCCAGGCCAGCACCGCTTCGGCCATCACCCGCGACAGTTCCGGATCGACCAGACGGACGATGGGCGGGGCATCGGCGGGCAGTTCGGCCACCAGACGCTCGACCCCCGCCCACAGGCTGTGGCACCAGCGCAGATTGGGCAGCAGGGCCAGGCTGGCGGGGTCGGGATTGGCGATGATGGCGATGTCGGCGGCGGCCCGTTGGCCGCTGTCCATGTCAGCGAAGCAGATGATGTCCTCATCCGGAAGAGCGGCGGCCAAGTGGTCGCGCCACGCCCGTTCGGCCGGTGCGTCCAACCTTGTGACCAGGGCGATGGGGGGGCGCGTCAACTGGCGAAGATCTGGTCGAAATCGGTGAACCCCTTGACCTCGATGGGGTTGCCGCTGGGGTCCAGGAAGAACATGGTGTACTGCTCGCCCGGCTGACCGGGAAAGCGCAGGAACGGCTTGATGACGAAGTCGATCCCGGCCGCTTCCAGCTTGGCGGCCAGGGCCATCCAATCCTCGGCCGGCAAGATCACCCCCAGATGCGGCATCTGCACCATGTGGTCGCCCACCTTGCCGGTGGGGGTCACCTTGAACGGCTCGCCCAGGTGCAGGGAAATCTGGTGGCCGAAGAAGTTGAAATCCACCCAGGTGTCGGTGCTGCGACCTTCGGCGCAGCCCAGAAGATCGCCGTAGAAGCGGCGCGCCGCATCCAGGTCGGTGACGTGGTAGGCCAGGTGGAAACACGACTTCATGACAACCTCGGACGCAGGTGACGGCCTTGCCATTGCACCCGCGCCCGAGGAAAAAAGAAAGCCTTTTAAGGCCGCAAGACGGAAAGGGTTAATCCCGATCCTTCTTACCCTTCTTGTCCTTCTTGTCCTTCTTTTCCTTTTTGTCCTTCTTGTCCTTGTCCTTGCCGTGGCCGCGCTTGTCGGCATCCTGGCGGTATTCCTCGGACTTGCCGTAATTGGGGGAATCCTTCGAGCCTTGCGCCTTGGTGCCGCCGGTGCCGGCGGCCTTGTTGATGCTGTCGGTAGCGGCCTGGGTCGCCGCGTCCTTGGCCGCCTGAGTGACGGCATCCGTCACCGACTGGGCGAAAGCCGGCGCGGCCGACAGCAACAGCAAAGCGGCGGCGGCGGGAATGAAACGCTTCATGGAAAACTCCGGTTGAACCCCAACAAGGATTTCAGCATCGCGCCGTTTCACGCTGCGGAAAAGAGAGACGAAAGTCGCAAAGAAAAAGGGCGCCCGCTGGGGCGCCCTTTGATCATCACCCCAAGGCGGCGGCGATCTTGTCCACCGCGTCCTGGGCCTTGTCGGCGTCGGGGCCGCCGGCCTGGGCCATGTCGGGGCGGCCACCGCCGCCCTTGCCGCCCACCGCTTCGGAACCGATGCGGACCAGGTCGACGGCCGAGAAGCGACCGGTCAGGTCTTCGGTCACCGCCACCACCACACTGGCCTTGCCGCCATCGGTGGAGACCAGGGCGATGACGCCGGAACCGATCTGCTTCTTGATCTCGTCGGCCATGCCCTTCAAGTCCTTGGCCGGCACACCGTCCAGCACCTTGCCGGCATAGGTGACGTCACCCACCTTGGTGGTGGCCGCCCCCTGGCCGCCGCCGGTGGCCAACTGCTTGCGGGTTTCCGACAATTCGCGTTCCAGCTTGCGGCGATCTTCCACCAACTGGGCGATACGGGCCGGCAGTTCCGCCGGGGCCGCCTTGAGCGCGGCGGCGGTGCGGGCCACCAGTTCTTCCTGCTCGTTGGCCCAGGCCAGGAAGGCCGGGCCGGTCACCGCCTCGACACGGCGCACGCCGGCAGCGACGGCGCTTTCGCTCAGGATCTTGAAGCCGCCGATGTCGCCGACACGGCGTACATGGGTGCCGCCGCACAGTTCCACCGAGAACGGGTTCGGCGCGCTGTCGTCGCCGCCCATGGAGACGACGCGCACTTCGTCGCCGTACTTTTCACCGAACAACGCCATGGCGCCGGCTTCGATGGCGTCATCGGGGGTCATCAGCTTGGTGACCACTTCGCGGTTCTTGCGAATCTGGCGGTTGACCTGGGCTTCCACCAGACGGATTTCTTCGCCCGACAGCGCCTTGGGATGGGCGAAGTCGAAGCGCAGACGGTCGGGGCCGACCTGGCTGCCCTTCTGGGTCACGTGTTCGCCCAAAGCGTCGCGCAGCGCCTGATGCAACAGGTGGGTGGCCGAGTGATGACCACGGGTGGCGTCGCGGCGGTCTTCGTCCACGGCGAAATGGGCGTCCTCGCCCACCGCCACCGGGCCACCCTCGACGGTGCCGATGTGGACGATCAGGTCGCCCAGCTTCTTCTGGGTGTCCTTGACCACGATGCGGGCCTTGCCGCCGGCGACGGTGATCACCCCGGCATCGCCCATCTGGCCGCCCGATTCGCCATAGAACGGGGTCTGGTTGGCCACCACCATGACGTCATGGCCGGGATGGACGGCTTCCACCGCCTTGCCACCCTCCACCAGGGCGACGATCTGGCCCTCGGCGGTGATGGTGTCATAGCCCAGGAATTCGCTGGCGCCGACCTTGTCCTTGATCTCGAACCACAGGGTTTCGGTGGCGGCTTCGCCGGAACCCGACCACGCCTTGCGGGCTTCGGCGCGCTGGCGCTCCATGGCGGTGGCGAAAGCGTCGGTGTCGACGCCGATCCCCTTGGCCTTCAGCGCGTCCTCGGTCAGATCCAGCGGGAAGCCATAGGTGTCGTACAGCTTGAACGCCACTTCGCCGGCCAGCTTGGCGCCGGGGACCAGACGGGTGACTTCCTCGTCCAAGAGCTTCAGCCCCTTGTCCAGCGTCGCCTTGAAGCGGGTTTCCTCCAGCTTCAGGGTCTCGGTGATCAGCGCCCCGGCACGGCCCAGTTCCGGATAAGCCTCGCCCATCTGCTTTTGCAAGGCGGGGAACAGACGCCACAGCAACGGCTCGGTGCAACCCATCAGATGGGCGTGGCGCATGGCGCGGCGCATGATGCGGCGCAGCACATAACCACGGCCTTCGTTGCTGGGCAGCACGCCGTCGGCGATCAGGAAGCACGACGACCGCAGATGATCGGCGACGACGCGGTGCGACACCTTGTGCGGACCGTCGGCGTCAGTGTTCGATTCGTGGGCCGAGGCCTCGATCAACGAACGCAGCAGGTCCACGTCGTAATTGTCGTGCTGTCCCTGCAGCACGGCGGCCAGACGTTCCAAACCCATGCCGGTGTCGATGCTGGGCTTGGGCAGGGGCAGACGGGTCTGCTTGTCCACCTGCTCGAACTGCATGAACACCAGGTTCCAGATTTCGATGAAGCGGTCGCCGTCCTGGTCGGGGCTGCCGGGCGGGCCGCCGGGGATCTTGTCGCCGTGGTCGTAGAAGATTTCCGAGCACGGGCCGCAGGGGCCAGTGTCGCCCATGGACCAGAAATTGTCGGAAGTCGGAATGCGGATGATGCGGTCGTCCGAGAACCCCGCCACCTTCTTCCAGATGTTAAAAGCCTCGTCGTCGTCGTGATAGACGGTGACCAGCAGCTTGTCCTTGGACAGGCCGAATTCCTTGGTGATCAGGTTCCAGGCAAGCGCAATGGCGTCGTCCTTGAAGTAGTCGCCGAACGAGAAGTTGCCCAGCATCTCGAAGAAGGTGTGGTGGCGGGCGGTGTAGCCCACATTGTCCAGATCGTTGTGCTTGCCGCCGGCGCGCACGCATTTCTGCGAAGTGGCGGCACGGGTGTAGTCGCGCTTTTCCACCCCGGTGAACACGTTCTTGAACTGCACCATGCCGGCATTGGTGAACATCAGCGTCGGGTCGTTGCGCGGCACCAACGGGCTGGAAGCCACCACTTCATGGCCGTTCTTGGCGAAGTAGTCGAGGAAGGCGCGGCGAATGGTGTTGGCAGTTTGCATGGGACCTACGCATAAGTTCGGCAGCTTGGACGAACGGGCTTTGTACCCTTGATTGGCCTTTGCTGTCCAGTTGGGCTAGAATGCACCCCATGCGTGCAACCATTCCCCTTGTCGCCACCGTGCTGCTGGCGGCGCAGCCAGCGCTTTCCGCCCCCATCCGCTGTTCCGACGACGGCGAAGGCGGCGCCTGCGTGTGGGGACGGGTCGAAGGCTATGACGGAAGCTCGGTGCAGATCAGGGGCCTGACCATCCAACTGGCCGGCATCGTTGTGCCGCCGCGCCGCGACCTGTGCCAGGACAAGGCTGCCAAGACCAGTTTCGACTGCGCCAAGCCGGCCAGGAAGCGCATGGGCGAGTTGCTGTCCAAGGGCGTCGCCTGCGACATCCTGGACGTGGCGGGCGGGGTGATCTGGGGGCGCTGCACCGTGGCCGATGGCGATCTGGGGGCCGCTCTGGTGGTGTCGGGTGTCGCCAAGGCGGCCAAAGACAGCCCCTATGATACCGAGCAGGCGGCGGCGCTGGCGGCGAAAAAGGGGCTGTGGGCGGCAGGAACCGTCATTCCCAAGGATTGGGAAAACATCCGCAAGAAGGGCGAGTGATTACGCCGCCGGCGCCGGGTGGTGTTCGTCGGCAATGCCGGCAGCCAGACGTTCGTTCAAGCGCGAGCATTTCTGCCGCTGGCTTTCCGAACGCAACTGACCACACGCCGCCAGGATGTCCGAGCCGCGCGACTTGCGGATGGGCGCCGAATAGCCGTTATCCTGGATGAAATCCGAGAACGCCCGGATGTCCTTCATGCTTGAGCATTCGTATTCCGAGCCCGGCCACGGATTGAACGGGATCAGGTTGAACTTGGCCGGCAGCCCCTTGACCAGCCGCAGCAATTCGCGGGCGTCGGCCAAGCTGTCGTTGATGCCCTTCAGCATGACGTATTCGAAGGTGATGCGCCGGGCGTTGGACGCGCCGGGGTAGTCGCGGCACGCGGCCATCAGTTCCTTCAACGGATACTTTTTGTTGATGGGCATGATCTGGCTGCGTACGTCGTCGGTGACCGCATGCAGCGAAATGGCGAGGTTCACCCCCAGCTCGGCGCCGGCCTGGGCCATCATCGGCACCACGCCCGAGGTGGACAGCGTGATGCGGCGCTTGGAAATGCCGATGCCTTCGCCATCCATGATGATCTTCAGGGCCTTGGCGACGTTCTCGTAATTATAAAGCGGCTCGCCCATGCCCATCATGACGATGTTGGACAGCAATCGGGTCGAATCGTCGGGCGTCGGCCATTCGCCATAGGAATCACGCGCCAGCATGAACTGGCCGACGATCTCGGCGCTGGTCAGGTTGCGCACCAGCAACTGGGTGCCGGTATGGCAGAACTTGCAGGTCAGGGTGCAGCCCACCTGCGACGAAATGCACACCGCGCCGCGCTGTTCGTCTTCGTCGGGAATGTAGACGGTTTCCGCCTCGTTGCCGTCCTCGAACTTCAATAGCCATTTGCGGGTGGTGTCGACGCTGGTCAGCTCGCGCTCGACCAGCGGACGACGCACCACGTAATGTTCGGCCAGACGCGCCTGCATGACCTTGGAAATGGACGTCATCTTGGCGAAATCGGTCTCGCCGCGATTGTACAGCCAATGCCACAGCTGCTTGGCGCGGAACGGCTTTTCGCCGATGCTCGCCATCTCGGCGGCCAGTTCCTCGCGGGACAGGCCGATCAGGTTTTTCATGGTGGTGTCGCTCATGGCGCGATACTTAAGGATTCGCCCGTGGAAATGCAATATTTGCCGCAATTTCGGGCTGCCATGGACGAAAGTTCTCGTTATAGTCCCATGCCATGACCGATCCCTTCGCCCTTGACGACGACATCCCCGATCCCTTCCAGCCCCCCGCTCGCCGTTCTGGCGCCGTCGAGGTGCCGGCCGACGCGCCCTGGCTTGTCGGGTTGAACGCCGAACAGCATCAGGCGGTGACCACCACCGACGGCCCGGTCCTGGTGCTGTCCGGCGCCGGCACCGGCAAAACCCGGGTACTGACCAGCCGGCTGGCCCAGATCCTGGCCGGGCGCCGCGCCCAGCCCTGGCAGATTCTGGCGGTGACCTTCACCAACAAGGCGGCGCGCGAGATGAAGGACCGCGTCGGCGCCATGGTCGGGCCGCTGGCCGAGCAATTATGGCTGGGCACCTTCCATTCGCTGTGCGTGCGCATCCTGCGCCGCCACGCCGAGGCCGTGGGGCTGAAATCCAACTTCACCATCCTGGACGCCGACGACCAGTTGCGCCTGTTGAAGCAGGTGATGGACGGCGAAAACGTCGACACCAAGAAATGGCCGGCGCAATCCTTGATGGGCGCCATCCAGCGCTGGAAGGACCGGGGCCTGACGCCAGACAAGGTGACATCCGACCAGGCCGGCGATCTGGCGGGGGGGCGCATGGTGCAGCTTTACCGCCTGTACCAGGACCGTCTGCTGACGCTGAACGCCGCCGACTTCGGCGATCTGCTGCTGCATTGCCTGACCCTGTTCCTGAACCACCCGGAAGCCCTGTCCCATTACCAGGACCAGTTCCGCTATATCCTGGTGGACGAATACCAGGACACCAACGTGGCGCAATATCTGTGGCTGCGGCTGTTGGCGCAAAAGCACAAGAACATCTGCTGCGTCGGCGACGACGACCAGTCGATCTATTCCTGGCGCGGCGCCGAAGTGGGCAACATCTTGAAGTTCGAACGCGACTTCCCCGGCGCCACCGTGGTGCGCCTGGAAAGCAATTACCGCTCGACGCCCCATATCCTGGCCGCCGCCAGCCACCTGATCGCCCACAACGCCGACCGCCTGGGCAAGACCCTGCGCCCCGGCTTGGCCCACGATGCCGCCGACATCCAGAAAGTGCGCGTACGCGGTGTCTGGGACGGTCCGGAAGAAGCCCGGGTGGTGGTGGAAGAAATCGAAAACCTGCAGCGGCGCGGCAATTCCCTGGCCAGCATGGCCATCCTGGTGCGCGCCGGCTTCCAGACCCGCGAATTCGAAGAGCGTCTCATCACCACCGGCGTGCCCTATCGCGTCATCGGCGGCCCGCGTTTCTATGAACGCCAGGAAATCCGCGACGCCATGGCTTATTTGCGGCTGGTCAACTCGCCCGATGACGGCTTGGCCTTCGAACGTATCGTCAATTTGCCCAAGCGCGGCTTGGGCGACGCGGCGCTGCAAGCCGTGCACGGGCTGGCCCGCGCCAAGTCCCTGGCGCTGTTCGATGCCGCCAGCCTGCTGTGTGAAACCGACGAGCTGAAGCCCAAGCCCCGGGCGTCTTTGGGCAAGTTCTGCGCCGACATCCTGCGCTGGCGCGGGCTTTTGGAAGATTTGCCGCACACCGAGCTGGCCGAGATGATCCTGGACGAATCCGGCTATGTGGAAATGTGGAAGAACGACAAAAGCGCCGAAGCGCCGGGCCGGGTGGAAAACCTGAAGGAACTGGTCCGGGCGCTTTCCGATTACGAAAACCTGCAAAGCTTTTTGGAACACGTAGCGCTGGTCATGGAAAACGACCAGAAGGACGGCACCGACAAGGTGACGCTGATGACGCTGCACGGCGCCAAGGGCCTGGAATTCGACAACGTCTTCCTGCCCGGTTGGGAAGAAGGGGTGTTTCCCCACCAACGCGCCCTGGACGAAGGCGGCAACGCCGCCCTGGAAGAAGAACGCCGCCTGGCCTATGTGGGTCTGACCCGGGCCAGGAAGCGGGTGATGGTCAGCTTCGCCGCCAACCGCCGCATCTACAACCAGTGGCAGACCGCCCTGCCCAGCCGTTTCCTGGACGAACTGCCCGCCGCCCACACCGAACGCGACGCCGAGCGCGGATTGATGGGATCAAGCTCCTGGCAGCAGGTGTCGCGCCCCAAGGAACCCAGCCCGTGGGCGGTGGATTTGCGCGCGTCGGGCGATTTCGACGTGGGCGAACGGGTCTTCCACCAGAAATTCGGCGCTGGAACCGTGCTGGCGGTGGATGGCGACAAGCTGGAAATCTCCTTCGACAAGGCCGGCACCAAGAAGGTGCTGGACAGCTTCGTCGAGCCGGCCTGATACTATGGCAAGAATTGCCAATCGGACAAACCCATGCCCACCATGAATGTCAGCCTGCCCGCCGAGATGGCCGCCTTCGTCGAGGCGGAACTGGCCAGCGGCGACTATGCCAGCGCATCCGAAGTGGTGCGCGACGCCCTGCGACTGTTGCGCCGCGAACGCGCCGCCGAGCAGGAACGCCTGGCCATCCTGCGCCGGGAAATCCAACGCGGCGTCGATGACGCCGATGCCGGACGCTTCAGCAGCGAAAGCATCAAGGACATCGCCGCGCGGGTGATCGCCGACCGTTCCGGCCGATGACCATTCGCCTGACCCTTTTGGCGGCGCTGGATGTGGAAACCATATTGAACGAGACCGCGGCGACTTTCGGACATCGGCAGATGCACGCCTATGCCGACATCATCGACCGCGCCGTCAGTCAGATCGACGCTGACCCCATGCGGCCCGGATCACGGGAATGCTGGGGGTTTTCCGCACCGATCCGGCAGTACCATCTGGAATTGGCGGCAGGTCGCCGTGGTGCGGCCGCGCACAGCCTTTATTATCGGATCGATCCCGAAGCGGTTTCCGTCTTGCGCGTTTTGCATCAACGCATGGAACCGGCCACCCACCTGATTGCAGCTTTGTCACAAGGATAAACCATGCCCGTGATCTTCCCCGATATCTGGCACCTGCGCCTGATCGTCGCCCCCGAGGCGGTGGACGCCTTCGAAGAAGTGTTCGAACGCTTCGCCGAATCGGTGACCATGTTCATGGAAGACAAGTCGGGCATTTCCGACGGCGACTGCCTGTGGCACCTGGAAGGCTATTCGCGCACCCCACCCGACCGCGCCCAGATCACCGCCGCCCTGGCCGTCATCGCCGCCGCCACCGGCCACGACCTGCCGGCGCTGGAGATCGAGCGTTTGCCCAATGTGGATTGGGTTTTGGAAAACCTGCGCGATTTCCCGCCCATCGACGCCGGCCGCTTCTTCGTGCGCGGATCGCATTGGGACGGCAAGGTGCCGGTGGGGCGCACCGAATTGCTGGTGGATGCCGGAACCGCCTTTGGCTCGGGCGAGCACGCCACCACGCGCGGCTGCCTGACCATGCTGGACCGTCTGGCCAAGCGCCGCCGCTATCTGCGCCCGCTGGATTTGGGCGCCGGCTCGGGCATCTTGGGGATCGCCATGGCCAAGATGTGGGCGGTGGACGTTTTGGCCACCGATATCGACCCGTCCGCCGTCAAGGTCGCCGCCAACAACGCCAAGCTGAACGGCGTCGGCGCCCGCTTCACCAGCGTCGTCTCTGACGGCTATCGCAATCCGGCGCTGAAGAAGGGCAAGCCCTTCGACATCATCGTCGCCAACATCCTGGCCAAGCCGTTGATGCGCATGGCCAAGGATCTGGCCGCCCATCTGGCCCCCGACGGCGTCGCCGTGCTGTCCGGCCTGTTGGAATGGCAGGAACGCATGGTGATGGGCGCCCACGAACCCCAGGGCCTGCGCCTGCGTGAACGCATCGTCATCGACGGCTGGGCGACGCTGGTGATTGGCCGCTGAGCGGCCGGGCGTCATCAACCGCTAAACATCGTTGTTTCACGGCCAGTTGCCCGCCCCACCCGAAAGGCGTAAGGTGCGCCCAGGGGTTGGGTTACAGGGGACATCCGCATGAATCGTATCGCCGTCATTTGTGCCGCCATGGCCGGTCTGGCCCTGTCGGCCTGCGCCGCTGATCCGCAACCCAAAATGTCCACCCTGGCCAAGCGGGCGGTGACGCCGCCCGGCGGCCAGTGGGAAGTCACCGAGGCCCTTGCCGTCGAGCCCACCGGCAGCAATTCCGCCCCCTACAAGGGGCAAAAGCTGAGCCTTTACGAAAAATCCGCTGGCGACCCGGCCGGCCGGTCCTGTGACACTCCCGTTTACATGGGCTGGGAAGCGTCGCCGGCCAGCGTGCTGGGCAGCGGCGTCAAGGGCGACGATGTCCGCCCGGTGATGGAAGTGACCTGCAAGGGGGAAGCCTTCGGCACCTATGTGGGCATGGCGGACGGCAGCCTGATGACCCGGGTCAACAATTGGGTTCTGACCCTGAACCGCGCCGCGCCGGAAATGGCCAAGGCGCCCGAACCGGTGAAGATGACCGAGCCGGAACCGGTGAAGATGGCCGAGCCGGCCAAGCCCGATTCGCGCACCATCGTCTACCTGGCGTCCTATCCCAGCGAGAAGAAGGCCCAGGCCGGCTGGAAGGTGCTGTCCAAGAAGTCGCCGATCCTGGCCAAGCAGCAGCCCATCTTCAACAGCGTGGACCTGCCCAAGAAGGGCAAGTGGGTGCGCCTGTACGGTCTGGCCGCCGACGAAGCCGAACGCGCCACTATCTGCAAGCAGGTGGGCAAGGCGGTGGACGAATGCGGATCGCGCCTGCGCGAGTAGCATAAGCCTGCCCGGCGATTGAGGGGGGCCCGGCACGGGCCGCGCTTCGCGCAATCCATCGCGCCTGCGCGAGTAGCATAAGCCCGCCCGGCGATTGAGGGAGCCCGGTACGGGCCGCGCCTCGCGCCAACCAACACCTCTCGCTTGCGCCCGTAAGCGAGAGGATGTTAGGTGAAGCCATCATGGCATCACCTCCTCTTCTTTCTTTGCGCGACGTGCGCTTGACCTTTGGCGGCAATCCGCTGTTCGAAGGCGTCACCACTTGGGTAGGCAAGGGCGACAAGACCGTGCTGGTCGGTCGCAACGGCTCGGGCAAGTCCACTCTTCTCAAGGTTCTGGCCGGGGAAATCCTGGCCGATTCCGGCGAACGCTTCGTGCAGCCGGGGGCGCGCATCGCCTATCTGCACCAGGACCCGGCCATCACCACCGCCACCATCGCCGAATTCATCGCCCAAGGCCTGCCCGAGGCGGAAAGCGACCAGACTTGGCGGGTCGACGCCATCATGTCCGACCTGGGCATCGATCCCAGCCGCAACCCGGCGACGTTGTCGGGCGGCGAAGGCCGCCGCGCCGCCTTGGCCAGGGCTTTGGTCGGCAATCCCGACGCATTGCTGCTGGACGAACCCACCAACCATCTGGACCTGCCGGCCATCCTGTGGCTGGAACAATGGCTGAAGGATTACCAGGGCGCCCTGGTAATGATCAGCCACGACCGCCGTTTCCTGGACAGCGTGTCGCGCCAGACCCTGTGGCTGGAACGTGGCGTGGTGCGCCGGGCCGAGTTCGGCTTCGTCGGCTTCCCGCAGTGGCAGGAAGAGACCTATGCGGCGGAAGAGGCGGAAATCGCCCGCATGAACACCCAGATGCGCCAGGAAATGCACTGGCTGGCCCGCGGCGTCACCGCGCGCAGGAAGCGCAACATGGGCCGCCTGCGGGCTCTGCAAGGCTTGCGCAAGGAACGATCGGCGCGCATTTCGTCGAAAGCCGACAACGACCGCCGCGTCGTCCTGGATTCCGATGCCGGCGACATCTCGGGCCGTCTGGTCATCGAAGCCACCAACGTCACCAAGGTGTTCGGCGACAAGGTGGTGGCCCAGGGCTTTTCCACCCGCATCCTGCGCGGCGACCGCGTCGGGCTGATCGGGCCCAACGGCGCCGGCAAGACCACGTTGTTGCGCATGCTGACCGGCGAACTGGCCCCCGATTCGGGTGAAGTGCGGCTGGGCACCAACCTTGAACCGGCCTATTTCGACCAGCGCCGTGACCAGTTGAACCCCGACATCAGCGTCTGGGACACCCTGACCGACGGACGCGGCGACAATGTCTGGGTCCGCGGTTCGCCACGCCACGTGGTCGGCTACATGCGCGACTTCCTGTTCGACGACAACCAGGCCCGCACCCCGGTGCGCGCCCTGTCGGGCGGCGAACGCAACCGCCTGCTGCTGGGGAAATTGCTGGCCAAGCCGTCCAACCTTTTGATCCTGGACGAACCCACCAACGACCTGGACATGGACACCCTGGACCTGTTGGAGGAAATGCTGGCCGACTACCAGGGCACGCTTTTGGTGGTCAGCCACGACCGCGACTTCCTGGACCGATTGGTGACCAGCGTCATCGCTGTCGAAGGCGACGGCGACATCCGCGAATATGTGGGCGGCTATTCCGATTACCTGGACCAGCGCCCCAAGGACGCCCCCGCCGAAGCCGCCAAACCGGCCAAGGAAGCCGCCGCCGCACCGCGCCCCAAAACCCAAGCCAAGCTGTCCTACAAGGACCAGCGGGAATTGGACGACCTGCCCAAGCGTATGGACAAGCTGCATACGGAAATCGCCAAGCTTGAAACCGAGATGGCCGATCCCAACCTGTACGCCCGCGACCCCGGCCGCTTCGACGCCGTCACCAAACGCCTGGATGCCGCCCGGGCCGAACTGGAACAGGCGGAAGAACGCTGGCTGGAACTGGAAGCCTTGCGCGAAGAACTGGCGGGATAGGCAAGAATGCCGCTTAAGGACTGGCTGTTGGCGTTGTGCGTGGTCAGCCTGTGGGGGCTGAACTTCATCGCCGTCAAGGTGACGATGCAGACGGTTCCTCCCTTCTTGCTGACCGCCATCCGCTTCGCCCTGGTGGCCGTGGTGCTGGCTTGGGCCGCCAGCAACGTCCAGGTCAAGAAACTGGGCGACATCAACCCGCTGGCGCTGAACGGCTGGATGGCGGTCTGCGCCGCCCCCATGCTGGCGGTGCTGTCATTGGCCACCGAAACCGGCCATGCCGAGTTGCCGGCGCGCATGATGGCCGACTGGCGCCCGTGGGCCGGGCTGGCCTATACGGTCATCGGCTCGTCGCTGGTGGCTTACACACTGTGGTATGGTCTGTTGCGACGCCATCCCATGAACCGGGTGGTGCCGGTCACCCTGCTGGGACCGGTGGTCGCCGTGGCCGGGGGCGTGCTGATCCTGGGCGAGGCATTGACTTGGCAGAAACTGGTGGGCGGCGCCATCACCATCATCGGCGTGGCGGTGGTGCAATTCCTGGGCGGCAACCACCAGCCGCCGGCCGAACCGGAACCGGGTACATGATCAAGCGGATCGACCGTCCCTCGCCCAACCACGACCAACGACGCACCGACGCCGTCGATATGTTGGTGATCCATTACACCGGCATGCAAAGCGCCCAGGCCGCGCTGGACCGTCTGTGCGACCCGGCGGCCAAGGTCAGCGCCCATTACCTGATCGACGAGGGCGGGACCGTCTATTCCCTGGTGCACGACACTCGGCGCGCTTGGCACGCCGGGGTCGGCTCGTGGCGTGGACAGACAGACGTCAATTCGCACTCCATCGGCATCGAGCTGGTCAATCCCGGCCACGAATTCGGTTATCGGCCGTTTCCCGACGCCCAAATCGATTCCTTGATCGAGCTGGCGCAATCGCTGCTGATCCGCCACCCCATCCCCGCCCGCAACGTCGTCGGCCATTCCGACGTGGCGCCGACCCGCAAGACCGATCCCGGCGAGCTGTTTCCGTGGTTGCGCCTCAAATCCTATGGCATCGGGCTGTGGCCGTTCTCGGGCGAGGAAAAGCTGGATTGCCTGCCCCAGGAATCGCTACGCCGCCTGGCCCAGATCGGCTATGACATCACCGACCCGGTCGCCGCCATGATGGCCTTCCAGCGCCGCTTCCGTCCCAGCCTGATCAATGGCGGCAACGATGTCGAAACTGCTGGGCGCATCGAACGCCTGCTGGGCGCCATGCGCCCGGGCAGCGCCCCGGTGGTGTCCTATGAAGGTCATTTTTTGATCTGATTTTCCTATCAGTTTGATTTGACTGATAGGCCTTTTCCACTGTCGATTTGCCCCCATCTCTGTTGCGTGTCGGGCGCTTACGCGCCTTTCCATCACGCAGGAGTCAGAGATGAACAGCATCGTCAGGATTTCCGAAGACAAGCTGGCTTTCGACCATGACCGCGCTTTCAAGGTCCGCACCAAGGGCGTCAAGCTGCTGGGTCTTTGGGCCGCGGACGTCATGGGGTTGAAAGACGATGGCGCCCAGGCCTATGCCCGTGCCCTGGTGGCGGTGGACTTCGAAGACCCCGGCGACGACGACATCCTGGGCAAGCTGCAGGCCGATTTGGCTCCTTATGGCGTTGGTCGGGCCGAGTTGACCGACCGCCTGATCGCCTTTGTCGAACAGGCTTCGGCGGAATAAGGATACCAGGCCATGGACGCCTTGCTGTTCACCCCGTTGCTGGGCGTCCAGGCCTGGCTGTGGCTGATGTTCCTGGGCATCGTGGTGGTGCTGCTGGTCCTCGACCTGGGCGTTCTGCACCGCAAAGAGCACGAGATCGGCATCCGCGAAAGCCTGATCCTGTCGGCGGGCTACATCGCCGTCGCCTTGACCTTCGGCGCCTGGATCTGGCACAGCCGGGGGGCCGAGGACGGGCTGGCCTGGGTCACCGGCTACATGGTGGAAAAGACCTTGTCCTTGGACAACGTCTTCGTCATCTCGCTGATCTTCACCAGTCTTGCCGTTCCGCGGATCTACCAGCACCGGGTGCTGTTCTGGGGCATCTTGGGCGTCATCGTGCTGCGCGGTCTGATGATCGGCTTCGGCACGGCCCTGGTCAGTCAGTTTTCCTGGATCCTGTACCTGTTCGGCGCCTTCCTGGTGGTCACCGGCATCAAGATGCTGTTCGCCAAGGACAACCACGACGACCCCACCCAGGGGCCGGTGATGGCCTGGCTGCGCCGGGTTTTGCGGGTCACCCCCCAACTGCACGGCAACCGCTTCTTCATCCACGATGGCGGCGCGTGGCGGGCCACACCGCTGTTCCTGGCGCTTTGCATGGTGGAACTGGCCGATCTGGTGTTCGCCGTCGACAGCGTGCCGGCCATCTTCGCCATCAGCACCGATCCCTACATCGTCTACACCTCGAACATCTTCGCCGTGCTTGGCCTTCGCGCCCTGTATTTCGCCCTGGCCGCCATGGTGCATCGCTTCGCCTATCTGAAGCTGTCGCTGTCGCTGATCCTGGTGTTCATCGGGGGCAAGATCTTCTGGACCCATCTGGTGGGCAAGCCCGACCCCGCCGTCACCTTGGGCGTCACCTTCGCCCTGATCGCCGCCGGTGTCGGCCTGTCGCTGTGGCGGACCCGCCGCCAAGACGAGACGGCATGAACACCCGATCGCTGGCTTTGGCCCTGACCCGTCTTCGCCGCCTGGGAGGCGAGGACGGGCCGACCATCGGCCAGGCGGCCGAATCGTTTTCCGCCCTGGGTCGGCTGGCCCCGCTTCCCCTGCTGGCCGCCCTGGGCATGACCCCGTCCCCCGGATTGCCCCTTGGGGCCATTTGCGGGGGATTGATGGTCTGGCTGGCCCTGGCCGGGTTGCTGCAACGCCCGGTCACGGCCCTGCCCCAAGGCATGGCCCGCAGACGCATTCCCCCTGGCGTCTTGCGGGCCATGCTGCGGCAGATCGCGCCGCCTTTGCGCAAATTGGAAAAACTGGCCCGACCGCGATTGACGGCGGCGGCTTGGCCGACCTTGGCCTGGCTGGCCATCCTGGGACAGGGGGTTGTCATGGCCCTGCCCATTCCCTTGGGCAACTTCCTGCCCGGGGTGGCGGTGCTGGTGCTGTCCATCGCCGTCATCCGCGGCGACGGCCTGGGCGTGCTGCTGGGCTTGATGATATCCGCCCTTTCGCTGGCGGTGCTGGCCGGCCTGGGCTGGGGCCTTATGGCGGTTTTCTGATCAGACCTCGACGCGGGTCGGGCCGACCTCGTCGGTGCGGATGTCGATCCACCGCCCTCCCGACTGGAAGGCGACGCTGCCCTTGGTGCCGACCAGTTCGGCGGCGCCGGTGAAGATGGCCATGATGTCCATGCGCATCTGCTGGGGCAGCGGCTCGCCGGTGCGGATGATCAGGTCGAACAGCTTTTCCTCGCGCCGCACCAGACCATCCATTTGCAGCCGTCCCAGATTGGTCAGGCGGAAATCCAAAATGAAGCGCTGATCGTTGCCGGAACCGCCGGCCTGACGCTTTTGCTCGTCAGCGCTGGCGCCGCGCACAAAAAGCTGGACGGCGTCCACCACGCCCCCATGGACGAAGGGCATGGAATGCATCCGCCATTCGCCGCCGCCCACTACCCGCCCCGCATCGTCGGCCAGATCCGACAGGTCGGCCTTCAAGCGCTCGGCCAAGTCGCGGCGCCCGGCCTTTTCCAGCGCCTTGCTGGACGTCTCGCCCACCACACCTTTGCCGTCGCCGGTTTTCATCGCCCCGGTGAAGGCCACCATGGCGGCGGCCAGACGCGGGCTGGCGGTGGGTATGGCCCGCATCATGACATCCAGCGCCTGGGGATCGCTGCGCCCCAGGGTTTCCATGGCATCGGACAAGGCCGGCCAGCCCTGCGGAGTCAACCCCTCGGGACGCGGTGGCGGCGTATTGGCGGGAAGCACAGCGGGAAGCTGCGGCGCGCCCACCACTTCCAGACGCACCACGCTGCCGACGGCGACGTTTTCCGCCGTCGGCACCGCCAGCGTGCCGACGGCGGTGGACAGCAAGGCCTGCCCACCGGGCGGATGGGCGGTCACCGTGCCGGCCAGAACCGGCGCCGCACCGGCCGACGTCGACGACAGCGGGGGAACGGCCTGCGCCGGCATCTGCGGCAGGTTCGGCATCTGCGCCACGGGCCGTTGCTGCACCCCATGCTGCGCAGCATTGACCTGCCCCGGCAGGCTGCCGGGCTGACCGGCAAGAGCCTGGAACGGCGGCGTCTCGATGCCGGCGATGCGCACCGTCAACTGGGTCCCCGACGGCAGGTTGGCCGGCGGCATCTGTCCGGGTTGCGGCGGTGTGGCGAAACCCTGGAACGGGGTGTTCTGGGCTGGCCGCACCACGGTGGCGGTGATTCCCGCCGGCTGGAGCGCGGTCGCCGCCACCACGCCGGTGTGGACCATCGGGGCGGCGGCATTGGTGAACTGCGGCTGCGGCAAATTGGGCGCGGCCTGGGCGGCGGCGCTGCCCGGGGTCAGGGCCAGAGCGGCGGGATTAGGCGTCAAAGCTGCCGGCAGCGTCACCCCGGCCAGGGGGCGGCCGTTGACCGCCAGCATGTTCAACCCACCTTCGCCCACCTGCAGCAGAACCCGCGCCCCTTGCGGAATCGCCGGCAAGGTGGCGGGGGGCTGCACCTTCAGCTGCAGGGTCCCCTGCTCGGTCATCACCTCCAGCATGCCGCGCGACGACCGCGACAGCGCCACCACTTCCAGGGTGTCGCCTTGGGCCAGGGCCTGCAACGCCTTGGCGTCGCCCACCGCGTTGACCACCACCGGGGCGCCGCCGCTGGCGACGGTCAAGGTGGCGGCCGATGGCGGCAGGACCGTGGACATGGTTTACGTCCTCAGCAAACGCTCGACGATGGCTTCCACGTCGGCGGCGGCTTCGGAATTGGGGGACCGGATCAGAATGGGGGTCTGGTTGCGGATGGCCTCGCGCACTTTCAGATCGCGGCGGATGACACCGGCCAAGGGCGGGCTGATTTTCAGGAAGCCTTCGCAGGCCTTCAACAGGGTGTTGTAGATGCGTTCGCCTTCACGGGTCGAATTGGCCATGTTGACGACGATGCGCATGTCGGTGCCCGGCCGCTCCATGTGGGTGACCTTGATGAAGGCATAGGCGTCGGTCAACGAGGTCGGCTCGTCGGTGGTCACCACCAGGATGGTGCCGGCCTGCTGGGCGAAGTTGCGCGTGGTCTTTTCCACGCCGGCGCCCAGATCGACGATGACCTTGTCATAGGAATTGGACAACACCACCAGATCGTCGCCCAGCATCTGCAGGCGCGACAGCGGAATGTTGGCCAAGGTGCCGCTGCCCGAACGGCCGGCCAGGATGTCGAAACCGCCTTCGGTGAAGGGCACGCAGGCCTGGTTCAGGGTCATGCGGCCGGCGACCACGTTGCCCAGATCGGCCTTGGGCATCTGGCCCAGTTGGATGTCCACGTTGGCGAGACCCAGATCACCGTCGAACAGCAGGACCTTGCGTCCGGCCCGCGCCATGGCATGGGCCAAGGTGATGGAGAACCAGGTCTTGCCCACGCCGCCCTTGCCCGAGGCCACCGCCATGAGGTTGCGTCCCTTGGCGCGGGGCGTCGGCCGAGGCGCCAAAGAGGGGGTTTCGCTTGCCGTGGTCATGATACGGGTGCCTCGTCGGTCCAGAAGGTTTCGTCGTGTTGCGGTTCGGGTTCGGGAGCTTGGGGCAGCAGCAGCCGCGCCAGCGAGATGGCCGAAATGGGGGACAGGCCGCTGGCCACGTGCGGGCTGGCCGACACGTCGCACAGCGCCAGTTGCCCGGCCTCGGCCGCCGCCAACATCGATCCCAGCCGCCTTGTGGTGTCCAGGCGGGTGGTGAACAAACGGGTGGCGCCGACGGTGGCGAAGGCTTCGGCGATCTCGGCCGCCTCCAGCGGATCGCCGCCGGCCGCCATCACCAGCAACGGCTCCACGTCGGCGGCCTCGATCATTGTCTGCAGGTAATCCAGGTCCGATTGCTTGAACGGGTTCAGGCCGGGACTGTCGATCAGGATCAGATCATGCATGCCGGTGGCGTTTTCCACGGCCCGGCGCAGCGCGTCGGGGCCACGGGCCTTGACCAGTTCGATTTCCATGATGCGGGTGAAGGCGGCCAATTGTTCCACCGCGCCGGCCCGCATGTTGTCGCAGGTGATGATGCCCACCTGACGGCTACGCAGCACCGAACGCGCCGCCAGCTTGGCGGCGGCGATGGACTTGCCCGATCCGGGCGGCCCCACCAGCATGAAGGGACGCGGCGCCGAATGTTCGGGCAGCGGCGCGAAAGAGAACCCAGCCTCGAGCGCGGCGGCGCAGGCCAAGGTGGGGTCGCTGATTTCACTGGTCCGCGCCGCATTGACCAGACGTTCGGCCAGACGCGGCGGCAGGTTGTGCGGTTCCAGCGCCGCCTTGATGGTTTCGGCGGCGGAAGAGGCGCTGGATTCCTCCAGCAGTTCCGCCACCGCCATGTCGGCGTCGGCGGGTTCCAGCGCCGCGGTGATGCGTACCCCCTTGGAGCCTGCGGCGCGCTGGGTCGAAACGATGATCGCCTCGTCCCCCAGTTCGATGCGCACCAGTTCCATGGCCTCGGCCATGGTGGGGGCGGTGAAAGATTTGAGCCTCATGGCCTAGCCGCGCCCCCCATCAGATTTGCCCCAGCGTCTTGATTTTGGCCTTCGGGTGAATTTCCGCCTGGCTCATCACCACGGTGATGGGGCGGAAGCGTTCGATGATGGACCGCACATAGGGTCGCACCATGGGGCTGGTCAGCAGGACCGGCGTCTCGCCCTGCATGGCGAAGCGTTCGAAGGTCTGGCGCGTCTTGGTGATGAAGTCCTGCAACTGGGACGGCGACATGGACAACTGCTTTTCCTCGCCCTGGCCGACCAGGGCCTCGGCGAAGGCCTGTTCCCATTCCGGCGACAACGTGACCAGCGGGATGAAGCCCTGGTGTCCGGTATTGAGGTCGGAAATCTGCCGGGCCAACCGCGAGCGCACGTGTTCGGTGATCATGGTGACGTTGCGGGTGTGACCGCAGGCCTCGGCGATACCTTCCAAGATGGTGGACAGATCGCGGATGGAGACGCGCTCGTTCAGCAGGTTCTGCAGCACGCGTTGCAGCGCGCCGACGGTGATCTGCGCCGGGATCAGTTCGCCCACCAGCTTCTGGTGTTCCTTGTCCAACTCGTCCAACAGCTTCTGGGTCTCGGCGTGGGACAACAGTTCAGACATGTTGTCCTTGATCACCTCGGTCAGGTGGGTGGTGATCACGGTCGGCGGATCGACGACGGTATAGCCGCGGAACAGCGCTTCTTCACGATTGGTGGGGTCCACCCACATGGCCGGCAGGCCGAAAGTGGGCTCTTTGGTCTTTTCGCCGGGAAGCGTGATCTCGTCGCCGCGCGGATCCATGATCAGCAACTGGTTGGGCCGCAGGTCGCCACGCCCGGATTCCACTTCCTTGATGTAGATGACATAGGAATTGGCCGGCAGCTGCATGTTGTCCTGGATGCGCACCGACGGCATGACGAAGCCCACTTCGCCGGCCATGGCGCGACGCAAGCTTTTGATCTGGTCGGTCAGCTTGACGCCCTTGGGGTTGTTGATCAACTGCAGCAGGCCATAGCCCAATTCCAGACGCACCAGATCGATCCGCAGGGCGGTGGAAATGGGTTCTTCCGCCACCGGAGCGCTTTGCAAGGCCATTTCCTGGGCCTCGACCTCTTCGCGTTCGGCCTTGGCGCGCTGCGACTTATCCATGAAATAGGCGCCCGCCGCCATGCCGCCGCCCAACAGGGCGAAGGGCAGGAACGGCATGTTGGGAACCAAGGACAGCAGGAAGATCAGGCCGGCGGCGGTGCCCACCGCACGGGGATAGCCGCCCAACTGACCATACAGCGCCTTGTCGACGCTGTCTTGGACGCCGGCCTTGGTCACCAGCATGCCGGCGGCCACCGACACCAGCAACGCCGGGACCTGGCTGACCAGACCGTCGCCGGCGGTCAGCTTGGTGTAGACGTCGGCGGCCTGGGAAAAGGACAGGCCGTTCTGGGCCATGCCGATGATCATGCCGGCGATGACGTTGATGCCGGTGATCAACAGGCCGGCGATGGCATCGCCGCGAACGAATTTCGACGCGCCGTCCATGGCGCCGAAGAACTGGCTTTCCTGTTCCAGTTCGGAACGGCGTTTCTTGGCCTGGTCCTCGTCGATCAGGCCGGCGGACAGGTCGGCGTCGATGGCCATCTGCTTGCCGGGCATGCCGTCCAGGGTGAAGCGTGCCGCCACTTCGGCGATACGCCCCGAACCCTTGGTGATGACCACGAAGTTGACGATCACCAGGATGGCGAAAACGATGATGCCGATGACGAAATTGCCGCCCATGATGAATTCGGCGAAGGCGGCGATCACCTGACCCGCCCCTTCCAAACCTTCATGGCCGTGGCCCAGGATCAGACGGGTGGACGCCAGGTTCAGCGCCAGACGGATCAGCGTCGCCAACAGCAGGACGGTGGGGAACGAACTGAACTGCAATGGTTTCTCGATGAAAATCGAGACCATCAGGATCAGGACGGAAAAGGTCAGCGAGAAGGCCAGCCCCAGATCCAGCAGCCACGGCGGCATGGGCAGGATAAGGACGGCCAGGACGAAAACCACGCCGATGGCCAAAGCCACGTCGCCACGCCGGGCAGCTGTCGCCAGCCGCCCCCAAGCGGCGCGGGCTTCGCCCATGGCGGCCATGCCGCCGCCTTGTGCCGGTCCGTCAGCCATTGGTCACATCCATCCCATCAATAAGCCGGTTCGCCGCCGGCCGGGGGCGGCACCGCCACCCCTTCCTCGGAATATTGCTTCAACTTGTTGCGTAACGTCCGGATTGAGATGCCCAGGATGTTGGCGGCGTGGGTGCGGTTGCCCAGGCAATGGGAAAGCGTGTCGATGATCAGCTCGCGCTCGACCTCGGCCACCGTCTTGCCCACCAAGCCGTTGGTGGACGCGCCGACCACCGATTGGGCGGTCTGCGCCACCTGCGCCACCATGGGGTCCTGGACGCCGCCCATGGGGGCGCCGGTCAGCATGATGGCGTCGGGTCCGATCTCGTGGCCGGTGGCCAGCAGAACGGCGCGATGCATGGTGTTTTCCAGCTCGCGCACGTTGCCGCGCCAGCCATGGCGGACCAGCATCTGGCGGGCCTCGGCGGTCAGCGGCCGCGGCGGCACGCCGTTGACGTCGGCGTATTTGCGGGCGAAGTGTTCGGCCAGGATGGGGATGTCGAGCGGCCGTTCGCGCAAACTGGGCAGCGCCAGGTTGACCACGTTCAGGCGATAGAACAGATCTTCGCGAAAGCCGCCCTGGCGCACGTATTCTTCCAGGTTGCGGTTCGAGGTGGCGACGATGCGCACGTCCACCTTGACCGGCTGGTTGCCGCCGACGCGGTCGATTTCGCGTTCCTGGATGGCGCGCAGCAATTTCGCCTGCAGCCGGATGTCCATTTCCGAGATTTCGTCCAACAACAGCGTGCCGCCATTGGCTTCCTCGAACTTGCCGATGCGTCGGGCCACGGCGCCGGTGAAGGCGCCCTTTTCATGGCCGAACAACTCGCTTTCCAGCAGGTTTTCCGGGATGGCGGCACAGTTGACGGCGACGAAACGGCCCTTGGCGCGGGGCGACTTGTTGTGGATGAAACGCGCCATCAGTTCCTTGCCGGTGCCCGATTCGCCGGTAACCAGGATCGACGCGTGCGAGCCGGCCACCTGTTCGGCCAGCTTCATGGTCTGGGTCATGCGCGGGTCTTTGTAGACGATGGCATGGTTGTCGTCGGTGACGGCGGCCAGCACGGCGGCGATCAATTCGGCGTCGGGCGGCAGCGGGATGTATTCCTTGGCGCCGGCCTTGATGGCGCGAACGGCGGCCGAAGCGTCAGACGCGATGCCGCAGGCGATCACCGGCAAGGTGATGCGTTCGCTTTCCAGGCATTCGATCAGCCGGTGCACGTCGCGGCGCACGTCGACCATGACCAGGTCGGCGCCTTGACCGCGCAGGAATTCCAGCCCCTGGTCCACGTCCTCGGCAATACTGACCTTGGCGCCGCGCGCCATGGCGATCTGACTGGCGGCGCCGATCTGGCCGTCCATGGCGCCGATGATCAAAAGTCGCATGACCAGCCCCCCTTAGCCGCGGTCGGTCTTGATGATTTCGGTCATGGTCACGCCCAGACGGTCTTCCACCACCACCACCTCGCCACGGGCGACCAGGCGGTTGTTGACGTAGATGTCGATGGCTTCACCCACCTTGCGGTCCAGTTCCACCACCGCACCGCGTCCCAGCTTCAGCAACTGGTTGACCTGCATGTTGGCCTTGCCCAGCACGGCCGAAACCTGGACCGGGATGTCGTAGACGGCTTCCAGGTCGCGGGCCGAGCGCGGCCCTTCCACCAATTCCTGGGCGCGGCTGTCGCTTTCAGGATTGAAGTCGTTCAGTTCGAAATCGGCCATGTCCTACCCTCCGAAACCGGGATTCCCGGTCTATTCCCACGTAGCCCGTGCCGGGCCGCTCAAGCGCCGCTCGGGCTTGGCGCGTTTTCACATGCGTGAAACCGCGCTATTCCGCATCACTTTCCCGCCGGCGTTCCGGCGGCGCCAAGGCGTGTTCCACTGCGGCCTCGATATCCGCCATCAGCCGCGCCTGGTCCCGTTCGGCGCCGCCATCGGTCCATTCGACCCGGCAATCGCCCAAATCCAAACGGTCGTCGGCTTGCACCACCACACGACCTTCGAAACCACGGCCCTGGACCACCGCTTCCAATTGCTCGCGCACGCCGTCCACCAGGGGGGCGGCGACACGCACGATGATGCGCGGTTCGTCCAGAACGTGGCCGACCACTTCTTCCACCACCCGCGTCACTTCCTCGAAGGCATGGGCCTCGCAGGCGGCGGGCAGCATCTTCTTCAGGATCGACATGGCGACCCTTACTGCGGCCCGCGCGTTGGCGTCGTTGGCTTCTTCCTGCTGGCGGTGCACCTGTTCCATCTGCTGGGTCAGGGTGGACACCGCCACCGCCAAGGCCCGTTCGGTGGCGGCCGAGGCCTCGGCCATGCCGGCCTCGTGGCCTTCGGCATAGGCCGCCTCACGCGTCAGCAGCAATTCTTCTTCCGAGAACATGGGCGGCGGCGGTTCCGGCTCGGGCTCGGGCTCGGCCTCGACGTCGACCGCCTCGGGCGCCGGCTTCTCGGGGTGCGGGCGGTCGAAATCCAGGTCGAACATGTATTTGCGTTCGGCCATGGCTTAGTACACCAGCTCGTCTTCTTCGCGGCCTTCGGAAATGACCAGCTGACCGGACGCCGCCAGTTCCTTGGCCATGACCACGATAAGCGCCTGGGCCTGGTCCACGTCGCGCAGACGGACAGGGCCCTGGGCTTCCATGTCTTCGCGCAGCATCTTGCCGGCACGTTCGGACATGTTCTTGAAGAACAGGTCCTTGATGGCGTCGCTGGCCCCCTTGAGCGCCAGGGCCAGCTTGTCCTTTTCCACCTGACGCAGCAGGGTCTGGACACCGGCGGCGTCCAGGCGCACCAGATCCTCGAAGGTGAACATCAGCGCCTTGATCTTTTCCGCCGATTCGCGGTTGCGCTCTTCCAGCGCCGACATGAAGCGGTTTTCGGCGTTGCGGTCCAGATTGTTGAAGATGTCCGCCATCATTTCGTGGGCGTCGCGGCGCTGGGTGCGGGCAAGGTTGGTCATGAACTCGGTGCGCAGGGTCTTTTCCACGCCGTCCAGCACTTCCTTTTGCACCGCTTCCATGCGCAGCATGCGCATCACCACTTCCATGGCGAAGTTTTCCGGCAGGATCGACAGCACGCGGGCCGCGTGGTCGGGCTTGATCTTGGCGATGACCACGGCGACGGTCTGCGGGTATTCGTTCTTCAGGTAATTGGCCAGGACCTGTTCGTTGACGTTGCCCAGCTTGTCCCACATGGTGCGGCCGGCGGGGCCGCGGATTTCTTCCAGGATCTGCTGCACGCGATCTTTCGGCAGCGACTTCATCAGCAGGCGTTCAGTGGTGTCCACCGAACCCACCAGCGAACCGGTGGACGACAGCTGGTCGGCGAATTCCACGAACAGGCGTTCGACGATGGAAGCCGACACCGTGCCCAAGGACGCCATCACCTGGGACAGTTCCTTGATCTCGTCGTCGCCCATCATCGAGAACAGCTTGACCGAGTGTTCCTCGCCCAAGGACAGCATCATGATGCCGGCTTTCTGCGGACCGGTCAGCGAGCGGTAATCCTCTTTCACGCGGGCCATGGCGGGGCGCTCCTAAACGGCTCAGGCTTCCTGGTAAAGCCAGTTGCGGATGATGGACAAAGCCTCTTCCGGATGCTTGTCGACGATTTCGCCGATCTTGCGGATAGACGACGCCTTGACGCGGCCTTCCACCTTGTCGATGTCGATCAGTTCGTCGGCGATCACTTCTTCCTCGCCGCCCAGTGCGGGGGCGGGCATGGCCGGGGCGCCCGGTCCGGCCAGCTGCGGCACGCCGGAACCGTCGGCGGTCAGCAGGCGACGGCCGTCGGGGCCGACCTGACCCTGCATGCTTTCGATGGCGCGGCCGATGAGCGGACGCAGCACCAACAGCAGGAACAAGATGGCGACGATGGACAGGCCCAGGTTGGACGCGATCTTTTCCACGAAGTCGCGGCGCATGCCGAAGATGAACTCGCCCGGTTCCTCGGCGGCGTATTGTTCCTCGCCGCCGGCGAACTGCATGGACACCACCTTGACCTGATCCTGGCGGGTGCGGTCGAAGCCGATGGAGTTGCGCACCAGTTCTTCCAGCTTGGCCAGTTCTTCCGGGGTGCGGTCGCGATAGGTCTTCTTGCCGTCGGCACCCACGTCATAGACGCCGTCCACCAGCACGGCGGCGGTGATGCGGCGGATCTCGCCCATCTCGCGCACCGTGTTCTTGACCTTCTTGGAAATCTCGTAATTGGTGGTTTCCTGGGTCTTGCCCGACTTGGACGACGACCGGTTGGACGAATTCGAGCTGGCGTTGGGGTCGGGCAAGTTGTTGGTGACCGACACGTTGGGCGGCTCGCCGTCGCTGCTTTCCTCGTTCTCGTTGACGGTGACCTGGCTGCGCACCACCTGACTTTCCGGGTCATAGGTCTCTTCGGTGGTGACCGCGCGCGACATGTCCATTTCCACCGAGACTTCGGCGCGGACGCGCCCCGCGCCGAGCGAGCGTTCCAGCATGCCTTCGATGGTCCGGGCCAAGCGGCCCTCGGTGTTCATCTTCAGGCTTTCGGCGTTTTCGGCGGCCTGTTCCTGGTCGTTGTCATAGCCCTTGGCCAGCAGCGTCCCCTTGTCGTCGACGATGGAGATGCGGTTGGGCTTCATCTTGGGCACGGCGGCGGCGATCAGGTGCTGGATCGCGGTCACCTGACCCTTGTCCAGACGCGCCGCCCCTTGCATCTTCAGGATCACCGAAGCGCTGGGTTCGTTGGCTTCGCGGGCGAAAGCCTCGCGCTTGGGCAGCACCAGATGGACGCGGGCCACCTTGACCTTGTCGATGGAACGGATGGTGCGGCTCAGCTCGCCTTCCAGGGCGCGGACGTAATTGATGTTTTGCTGGAAACTGGTGGACGACAAAGCGTCTTGCTTGTCGAATAGCTCATAGCCGGCGACGCGGCCCACCGCCGGCATGGCCTGTTCGGCCATGCGCACGCGCAGTTCGTTCTTCCTGTCCTTGGGCACCCAGATTTCAGCGCCGTCCTTGCGGACTTCGAAGGGGACCTTGTCGGCGGCCAGCTTTTCGACGATGGCCTTGGAATCGCCCATCTCCAGCTCGCCGTACAGCAATTCCATCTGCGGCGCGGCGACCCGGCTCATCAGATAGATGAAGAACCCCAGGATCGACACGCCGACACCGGCGATCGCCGCCAGGCGCATGGGGCCAAGGCCACGCATCATCTGCATAAAGGCGTTCACGTCGACGTCATCCCAACCGGCCAACAGGGCGGGCACATTGCCCAACTTTGGCAAGGTAATACCGCAAGCTTTTAAGGATGGTTAATACCCGGCAATCTTTGCCGAGTGCGTGATTTTGCGCGAAGCGCGACCCAAACAAAAAAAGACCGGCCCCCGTTCTGGGGACCGGTCGTCTTAGTTTGCGCGGTTGAACTTAACGCTTGATGCGGACCAGTTCGTCCAGCATTTCGTCGGCGGTGGTGATGATCTTGGCGGCGGCCGAATAGGCGCGCTGGGTGACGATCATGGTGGTGAACTCTTCACCGATGTCGACGGTGGACGCTTCCAGCGACGAGGCGTTGACCTGGCCGGCGCCGGCGGAACCGGCGGTGCGCAAGGTCGGCTCGCCCGAATAGTCGGTGGCGATGAAGACGTTGCCCGACAGGCTTTGCATGCCGTTGGGGTTGACGAAGGTGGCCACCGGAACCTGGAACACCGGGCGGGTGACGCCGTTGTCGAACAACGCGGTGACGACGCCGTCGGAGCCGATGGAGACGCCGGCGAAGTTGCCGAACTTGGCGCCGTTCTGGCTCCAGTACGACAGCTGGTAGTCACCGTCCAGCTGGGTCATGCCGTCGCGGATGTCCAGGTTGCCCAGGAAGAAGCCGATGGAGTCCGAGCCCGTCATGTCGTTGGAACCGTTGGCCCAGTCGATGTCCATGTAGGCGACGTTGATTTCCTTCGGCGTGCCGTCACCGTTGAACTCGATGGCGTCTTCCGCGACGCTGCCCGAGATGTTGACCGCGCTGACGGTGAAACCGTTGGTCGCCGCGGGATCCTGCCCCTGCAGGGTCGCCGGGTTGCCGTTGGCCAGGTCGAAGCTGTTCAGCCCGCCGACGGTGATGTCCCGTGTCGAGTTGCGTTGACGGAAGATCAGCGAATTGGTGCCGGCGACGCGTTCACTATAGGCGATGCCGTCGGTGGTCTTGCCGGTGGCCACCGTGCCGACACCGACCGCGCCCGACGCCAGGTCGCGCCAAGTGAGAAACTCGTTGGTGCCGGCGATGTCGAAGTGCATGGCGTCTTCGGAATAAATGTGCACCCGGGTGCCGTTGGCGACCGCCTTCAATCCCAACGAGGTGAACGAGTTGGTGCCGTTCAGGGCCGCGGCTGTGTCCTCGGCGTTCAGACCGTCCAGGGGGAAGGTGGGACCTGCGTTGAAATTGGTGGTGGTGCCATCGACGGTGATGTTCAGGGTCGAACCGGCAGTGACACCGGCGCCCACATCGACATAGACCGAGTTGTATTCCATTTGGAAGGCCGTGTTGATGTCGCCGGCCAAGCTGTCGACGAAGGTGCCGGTGCTGCTGGCGGCCGACGAATCGGTGTGGAACACGTTCGAGGTGATGCCGTCGGTGCCTGCATTGGTCAGGAACGAATAGGTGGTGCCGTTGACGGCCATGGTCATGGTCCCCGCCGTCGTCGGGGTGCCGGTGAAGTCCAGGCGGCCCATGGCGCCGTAAACCGTGTCGGCGTCCTTCTTCAGGGTCAACGACTTGGCGCCCAGCGGCGGAATGGCTTCCAGGTCCCAGCGGTTCTGCGCCACCTTGGACCAGCTGAACTGCACGGTGGCGTCGCCGCCCAAGCTGTCGTAGATGGTCACCGGCTGCTTGTAGATCTTGCCGACATCGGCGCCGTTGGGCAGGTTGGCGCCCATGCGCAGGTTGCGGGTCTGCGACGCGGTGCCGCCGATGTTGTTCATGTTGATGGGCTGCAGGTGGTCGGCCGACACGATGTTGTCGTTGATGTAGACGGTGTCGCCGGCGCTGTCCTTGTAGGCCTTCATGTAAATGTCGTCACCGACCGAGACGGTGGACGCCTGGGTCGAGTTGTCCCAGCCCATCAGCGGCCAGCCCTGCATGTACCAGCCTGAGACGTTCTGCAGATAGCCTTCGCTGTCCACCTTGAACGAACCGGCGCGGGTATAGGCGAACATGTCGCCGTCCTGGGGGTTGGCCGCTTCGTTGACGATGAAGAAGCCCTGGCCCGACATGGCCACGTCGGTGGACGAGTTGGTGGCCTGCAACAGACCCTGGACGTCGACGCCGGTGCGCGGCTTGGACTGCACGCCGCCGGGCGAGTAGTTGGTCAACGACACCTGCTTGGTGACCAGGGTCGAGAAGTTCACCTTCGACCCCTTGTAACCGATGGTGTTGACGTTCGAGATGTTGTCCGAGATGGCTCCCATGGCCGACGATTGTGCCGCCAGACCGGAAACGCCAGAGAAAAGAGCGCCGTACAAGCTCATGATATCCTCCTAAATACTTCCGATCCGGCCTTAGTTGGCGGCCGAGCTGGCTGTTTTTTCACGCACGGTCAACACGTCTTCGACCTTCGAGACGACCTTGCCCATGGCAATCAATGTTTCGGTGGAATCGGCGGCCACGTCGGTGACCCGGCCGTAAACTGTGGAACCGACCTGGATCGCTTCGCCTTCGCCGTTGGTGGCGGCGATTTCGATCTTGTAGGCCCCGTCTTCGACCACGTTGCCGCTGCTGTCTCGGCCGTCCCATTCCACTTCATGACGGCCCGCGGTGGTCTGGGCCGGCAGGTTGGCGACCAGCTTGCCCGAGGCGTCCTTGATGGTGACGGTGATCGACTTGGCTTCTTCCGGCAGGGTGTAGCTGAACGACGCCTTGCCGTCCTGCAACGGCAGCATGGTGCCGCCCACCTCAATGGTGTGGCCGATATAGGCGATGGCCTGGGCCTTGGTGTTGGTCTGGGTGACCGAGATCAGGTTTTCCAGGTTCTTGTTGGACGCGATCTGCTGTTCGACCGCCGAGAACTGCACCAGCTGGTTGGTGAACTCGGTCGAGTCCATGGGCGACAGCGGATCCTGGTTCTTCAACTGGACGGTCAGCATGGTCAGGAAGGTGTCGAAATTCTCGGCCAGCTTGGTGCCGCTGACGGCCGATCCGGTGGACGACGATCCGGTGTTTTCGATGCCGGTGATGGACATGGGGCTTCTCCTTACACCTGGATGTCGACGCCGGCGCGGCCACCGCCCAGACGGGCCTGGGCCTGGGCGGCCATGCCGGCAGACGTGGCGTCGATGCCGTTGGCGGCGCTCAAGACCGAGCGACGGCGGCGGGTGCCGGTGCCCTGGTCCTGGGCGTTCTGGCTTTGGCCTTCACCGCGCAGGTTGAAGGTCAGCGAACCCGCGTCGGTCTTGAAACCGGCATCGGACAAGGCCTTTTCCAGGGTGCGCGAGTCGTTCTTCAGCATGGCCAGGGTGTCCTTGTTGTCGGCGGTGACCACGCCCGACACCGAACCGTCCTTGGCCACGTCCAGCTTGACCTCGATCGAGCCCAGCTCGACCGGCTTCAGCTGCACCTTGATGGTGTCGCCGTTGGCGCCGGACTTGGCGATCTGGACCTTGACCTGATCCATGATTTCCTTGGCCTGCGGCATCTGCTGCGGACGCGGCGCCTGGGCGGCCTGGGCCTGGGCGGTCTTGGACGCGGCTTGCGTTCCGCTGGCACCGTTCAATCCGGCCACCGCCTGGGTCTGGTTGCCCGAACCCGAGGACGCGGCCTGCGGCTGGCTGGCGCCTTCCGCTTGCGCTGCGGCCAAGGCGGCCACCATGGGACGAACATCCATGGCCTTGTTCAGAGCCGATGGGTCCTGGGCGGTGGCACCCGGCTGCGCCGCCTGGGCGGCGTTGGCCTGACCGGGGGTGGCGGACTGGGTGGTGGGCTGGGTGGTCAAGGTCATGTCCATGCCGTCCACGTCCTGGGCCTGCACCGCTTCGGGGGCGATGGCGGTTTGCAGGGGGCGCGGCGCCTCGGAAACCTTGACCTGGACGTTCAGCTTGGCGCCGGTATCGTCCAGATTGGCGGCCAGATCGTCGGCTTGGGCTTGCGCGGCGGCATTGTGCTCGCCTTGCTGGGCACCCTTGGCCTTGGCGACCTGCTGGGTGGCGGCGGGATCGAAGTTCACCACCTCGCCTGCGTCGTCGCCGACATCGGTCGGCTGGACGTCGCCGCCCTTGTTCTGCTGGCCTTTGTTGCCCTGGGCAATATTTTCCGGATCGGTGGCGGCGACCACTTCGGCGACCTTGGCTTCACCAGCGTCGACGGTGGTCTGGGCGACTTGCTGTTCGACGGGAACCACGGCGGCGACGGCTTCGATCTGGGGGGCCGTGGCCTCCTGAACCACCTGAGCGGTCTCGTTGTCCGGCTTGGCCACCTTCTTCTCGGCCTTGGGGGCGGCCGCATCCTGCTGGGCGCCGTCATCCTGGGACGCGGCGGCGTCATCCTTGGGCTTGGCCTTGGCTTCCGGCTCGGCGACCTGCTCGGTCTCGCGGCCGTCATCGGCCTGCGCCTTGCGCTCCGGGGCCTTGGATTCGGCACGCTTGGGCTTTTCCGCCGGCTTTTCCGCCTGCTTGGTTTCGTCAACCTGACGGTCGAACACCTTCTTCAGCGCCTGCTCGGCGGACGGAGCCGCATTGGCACCCGCGGCGACCTGGGTTCCGGCCTGATTGAGGGCGGCCAAAAACTGGTCGGCAGTGGTCGAGCCGCCCTTGTTGTTCGTCCCATTCGCGCTGGACTGGTCGAAAACCCGCTGATTGATGGAATAGACCGTCGTCATGATCCGGTTCCCCGTGATGAAGCATTAAGCCGCATTCATCATTGCAGGGACCGTGCCAGTCGTTTGATTTGTTATAAAACAACGGCTTATCTGCTTCAGGATGGCCCCGAACAGGCCCGGGCCGGGAAGATTCTGCCGGGTGCCCTGGTAAAGCCTGCCGGTTTCGTGCCGACCACGGCCTTAGTCGCTGTCGTCGTCGCCGTCACGGGCCAGCCCCATCACCCCCACCCCCATGCCGACGCTGCCGAAGGTGACGAACAGACCGAAGAAGAACAGGATCAGCACCGCGCCGGTGTGGTTGGATTCCTTGGCCAGGGTCCAGATGTTACCCATGTTGGTGACCAGCACCATGACGCCGAACGTGGCGCCGGCGACCAGCCCATACAGCAGATGGGTGGCCAGGAACTTCAGCGCTTCTTTTTCCTTGAGGTTCAGCGACATCGAACCCTCCGCGGGAAAATGCCCGAAACGACTATAACCATTCCCGCAACAGGGCCACCAGCGGGATGTCCGCAGGGGGCATGGGCACCGACGACAGGGCCGAAGCACGCACCCAGCGCAGGCTTTGCCCTTCCAAAGGCTGCGGTTCCCCCTTCCACTGGCGGATGGCGTAAAGCGGCATCAACAGATGGAAGGTGTCGTAGTCATGGCTGGCGAAGGCGATGGGGGCCAGGCAGCTTTCGCCGACGTCGACGCCCAGTTCCTCGGCCAGTTCGCGGACCAGGGCGGCTTCGGGGGTTTCACCCGCATGGACCTTGCCGCCGGGAAACTCCCACAGCCCCGACATGCTTTTGCCCGGCGGCCGGCTGGCCATCAGCACCCGCCCGTCGGCATCGATCAAGGCGGCGGCGGCGACCAGCAGCATGGGCCGCGCCCGATGGATCTTGCGCCAAGCTTCGCCGCACAGGGAAAAGCGCGGCGAGTCCACCACCGCGTCGCGGGCCGGCATGGGACATTGATGACGGCCGTCGGCGACCAAGCCGGCTTTTTCCAGCACCCGCATGGAGGCGACGTTGTCGGGATGAACCGCCGCCCACACCGACGCGAAGCCCAAATCGTCGAACATATGGCGCAGCAGGCGGCGCAACGCTTCGGTCATCAGGCCCTGGCCCCAATAGGGCCGGCCCAGCCAATAGCCCAGTTCCGGGCTTTCCCCCGTGTCCAGGCCAAAGCCGATGACGCCCACCAGGGTGCCGTCCACCACCTGTTCCAGACCCAAGGCCACGCCTTGGCCAGCCTGGCGCCGCTGATCCTGGATCTTGATGAAGTCCAGGGCGTCGGACAAAGCATAGGGGTGCGGGATGTTGGCGGTGAAGCGCACCATCTCGGCATCGTTGGCCAGGGCGGCCAGAGCAGGGGCGTCGGCGTCCACCAGTGGGCGCAGGCGCAGGCGGGCACTCAGCAGCACCGCCCCGCGCCAGACGCTGGCCGCCGACCAGCAGCCGACGTCGCCGCTCACGTGCGATACGACCCGTTGATGTCGATATAGGCGTGGGTCAAGTCGCAGGTCCACACGGTGGCGCGCCCCTTGCCGACCCCCACATCGGTCTCGATGACGATGTTTTGGCCTTTCATGTGGGCGGTCACCGGGGCTTCGTCATAGCCGGGCACCACTTCGCCGTCCTTGGCCACCTGCACACCGCCGATGGCGATGGAAAGCCGGTCGCGGTCGGCCTTTTCCCCCGCCTTGCCCACCGCCATGACGACGCGGCCCCAATTGGCGTCCTCGCCGGCGATGGCGGTCTTGACCAAGGGCGAGTTGGCGATGGCCAGCGCGATGCGCTTGGCCGCCTTGTTGCCGGCGGCGCCGGTGACGGTGACTTCCACGAACTTGGTGGCGCCCTCGCCATCCTTGACCACCTGATGGGACAGGTCCAACAGCAGGTCGAACAGCTTGGCCTTGAAATCCTTCAGCCGCTTGTCGGACGCGTCCTTGATGGCGGCGTGCTTGACCTTGTTGGTGGCGAACAACAGCAGGGTGTCCGAGGTCGAGGTGTCGCTGTCCACGGTGATGGAATTGAACGAGCGGTCGGCGCCCTTCTTCAGCAATTCCTGCAACACGTCGTGCGGCAGGCTGGCGTCGGTGAAGACGAAGGACAGCATGGTGGCCATGTCAGGGGCGATCATGCCCGCCCCCTTGGCGATGCCGTTGATGGTGACGGTCTGACCGTCGATCACCGCCGTACGCGTCGCCCCCTTGGGGAAGGTGTCGGTGGTCATGATCGCCTTGGCGGCTTCCTGCCAGAAATCGGCCTTCAGCTTGGCCTTGGCCACCGGCAGGTTTTCAGTGATGCGTTCGTCGGGCAGCACCACCCCGATGGTGCCGGTGGAGGCGACGAAGACTTCCGACTTCTTGCAGCCGAATTCCTGGGCGGCGGCGGCCACGGTGCGTTCCACCGAGGCTTCGCCGGCGGCGCCGGTAAAGGCGTTGGCATTGCCGGAATTGACCACCAGCAGCCGGGCCGAGCCCTTGGCCGAGGCCGTCTTGCACCAATCCACCGGCGCCGAACAGGTCAACGAACGGGTATAGACACCGGCGACCGTGGTGCCCCCGTCCATTTCCGCCAACAGCAGATCGGTGCGGCCCTTGTAACGGATGGCGCATTCATGGGTGGCCAGACGGACGCCGGCCAGGACCGGCATCGCCGGAAAGGCGGCGGGGGCGAGCGGCGAAACATTGGCGGACATGAAGGCGACTCCTTGATCGAACAGAAAAACAGGCTGGCGACAGGGTGACCCGTCGCCAGCCGGCTTGTAAAATGAAATTACTTGGCGTCGATGGCCTTGCCGTCACGGTCGTACAGCTTGACCTTGGCCTTGGAACGGATGTCGGTCACCAGCTTCTGGGCCATCTTTCCGGCCAGTTCCTCGCGGATGGCGGGGGTGGCCTGCTCCAGGGTCGGCGGCGTGGCGGCGCGACGGTCTTCCAGCTTGATGACGTGCCAGCCGAACTGGCTTTGCACCGGGGCGTCGGACAGGTCGCCGGCCTTCATGGCGAAAGCGGCGGCCGAGAATTGCGGCACCATCTCGCCTTCGGTGAAGTAACCCAGGTCGCCGCCGTTCTGCTTGGCCGACGGGTCCTTGGACTTGGACTTGGCGGTCTCGGCGAAATCGGCGCCCTTCTTCAGTTCGGCGATCACCGCCTTGGCCTGGTCCTCGGTCTCCAGCAGGATGTGGCGGGCGCGCACTTCATCCTGGGGCTTGGTGTTGGCCAGATATCCGTCATAGGCGGCCTTGACGGCGGCCGGCGTGATCTCGGCCTTCAGATGCTTGTTCATCCACATCTTGACCAGCACCTGCTGGTACAGCTGCTTGACCTCGGGGTCCTTTTCCAGACCTTCCTTCTTGGCCTGTTCGGCGATCAGCATGTTGTTGACCACCATGTCCTGCAGCGCCTCGTACGGGGCCTGGGCGGCCATCTGCGGCGGCAGCGAACGCTGATAGGTCGCCAGATCGGATTCCATGATCTTGGTGCCGTTGACTTCGGCCACCACCGGGTTCTTGTCGGCGGCGTGAGCGGGGGCAACCGCGACGGCCAGCGCCAAGGCGGCGGGAGCGGCGAAAAATGCGGCAAATGACATCTTCATGCAGTGGCGTCCTTAGCGACAGGCGAAAGCGGGCCCAATGCCCGAAATGCGGTTGAAGCACAACCCAGGCGGCTGCACAAGAGGGCGCTTTTGCCGGGACACGGTTGCTGACCACACCGCAAACTAATGCTATATATTCCGTGACCGATCATCAAAGGCCGAACATGGAACCCCCCGTCGCCAGCATCCGCTCCATCGCGCTGCGCATGGCCTTGGGCTATGCGGCTTTCGGCGTGTTGTGGATTCTGGGATCCGACCGGTTGGCCAGCAGCCTGTTTCGTGACCCCGCCACCCTGGCGGCGGCGCAAAGCTGGAAGGGATTGTTCTTCGTCTTCCTGTCGGCGGCTTTGATCTTCGTCATGGGCACGCTGTTCGTGCGCGCCCTGGCCCGTTCGGAACGGCGCTACCGCGCCTTGTTTGACGACAGTCCCGAGGCCTTGCTGATCTACGACATGGACAGCCTGACCATCGTCGCCGCCAACACCTCGGCCGGGCGCCTGCTGGGCCGCGACGCCAGCGCCTTGGCCGACCGCCGGCTGGTCGAGTTCATGACCCAGCCCACCGCCCAGGCCATGGACCGTGAATTGCCGCGTCTGCGCGACCTGGCCCATCACAGCGTCAGTTGGCAACTGCGTCACCAGGACGGCCGCACCCTGGACGTTTCTGTCCATGGGCAGACCCATCCCGAACATGGCCACCGCCTGTGTCAATCCCTGCTGATCGACATCACCGCCCGGCTAAGGGCGGAAACAGAATTGCTGCGCACCTTGGACGAACTGGCCAGCACCAATGAACGCATGCGTGAACTGGGACACGCCCTGTCGCACGACCTGCAGGAACCGTTGCGTCAGGTGGCCAGTTTCGTGCAGTTGCTGGAACGGCGCTACGCCGACAGCCTGGATGCCGAGGCCACCCAGTTCATCGGCTATGCGGTGGAAGGGGTCGAACGGCTGAAGGGGCTGATCGCCGACGTGGAAAACTTCACCCGCCAGGGCGTGGTGCAAGAACAATGGGTCGAGGTGGGCGGCGTGGTCAACGCCGTGCTGGACGACCTGTCCGCCGCCATCACCGCCGCCAATGCCCGGGTGGTGGTCGCCCCCATGCCGAAAATCCGCGTCGACCCCAAACGCCTGGCCGTGGTCTTCCATATTCTGCTGAACAACGCGGTCAAGTTCCGCCGTGCCGAAATCCCGTGCGAAATCACCGTCGAGGCCCGTTCCGACGAACACAATTGGTGGTTCAGCGTCCAAGACAACGGCATCGGCATTCCGCCGGAATTCCACGCCTCGGTGTTCAGCCTGTTCCACCGCCTGCACACCCGCGACCGCTTCCCCGGCAACGGTACCGGGCTGGCCCTGGCCCGCAAGCTGGTGGAATCGTGGTCGGGCCGCATTTGGGTGGAAACCTCGCCCCAAGGCGGCGCCACCGTCACCTTCACCCTGCCCGCCAACAACATCTAAGGGGCGCCCGTCATTGACAGATGCCCCCATGGGCTCTATCTGTTTGGCCGTCGCATCAGGCCCCGCGCCCCAGGTCTTCTGTTGAATTCGCCATCCTTTTGACTTTTCCAGAGGTTTGCCCATGTTCGGCGCCATCGCCCGGCGGCTTTTCGGTACCGCCAACGAACGTATCGTCAAAGGCCTGAAAAAAGACGTCGAGGCGATCAACGCGCTTGAAGCCGCCATGATCCCGCTGTCCGACGACGAATTGCGGGGCAAGACCGAGGAATTCCGCGCCCGTCTGGCCGACGGCATCGACCTGGACGACCTGATGGTCGAAGCCTTCGCCGTGGTCCGCGAAGCCGCCAAGCGCGTGCTGGGGCAGCGCCATTTCGACGTCCAGCTGATGGGCGGCATGGTGCTGCACAAGGGCAAGATCGCCGAAATGCGCACCGGTGAAGGCAAGACCCTGGTCGCCACCCTGCCCGTCTACCTGAACGCCCTGACCGGCGCCGGCGTGCACGTGGTCACCGTCAACGACTATCTGGCCATGCGCGACGCCGAATGGATGGGCCGCGTCTACCGCTTCCTGGGTCTGACGGTGGGCATCATCCATCACGGCCTGGACGACGACCAGCGCCGCACGGCTTACGCCTGCGATGTCACCTATGGCACCAACAACGAATTGGGCTTCGACTATCTGCGCGACAACATGAAGTTCCGACTGGAAGAAATGGTCCACCGGCCCTTCAACTACGCCATCGTCGACGAAGTGGACTCGATCCTGATCGACGAAGCGCGCACGCCCTTGATCATTTCCGGTCCCACCGAGGACAATTCCGAGCTTTACCGTCTGGTCGACCGCATCATCCCCATGCTGGTGGAAGGCGATTTCGAAAAGGACGAAAAGGCCCGCGCCGTCACCCTGACCGAACAGGGCACCGAACATACCGAGGCGCTGTTGGCCGAGGCCGGCCTGATGAAGGAAGGCGCCAACCTGTACGACGTGGCCAATGTCAGCCTGGTCCACCACGTCAACCAGGCTTTGCGCGCCCACAAGCTGTTCACCAAGGACGTGGACTACATCGTCAAGTCGGACAAGGTCGTCATCATCGACGAGTTCACCGGCCGCATGATGGAAGGACGCCGCTATTCCGAAGGCCTGCACCAAGCCCTGGAAGCCAAGGAAGGCGTCACCATCCAAAACGAGAACCAGACGCTGGCCTCGATCACCTTCCAGAACCTGTTCCGTCTGTATCCCAAGCTGTCGGGCATGACCGGCACCGCCCTGACCGAAGCCGGCGAATTCCAGGAAATCTACAACCTGGAAGTGGTCGACATGCCGACCAACCGTCCGGTCAGCCGCATCGACGCCGACGACGAGGTCTATCGCACGGCGGCCGAGAAGTTCGAGGCCATCGTCACCCTGATCCAGGAATGCCAGGGGCGCGGCCAGCCGGTTCTGGTGGGCACCACCAGCATCGAAAAGTCGGAACTGCTGTCCGAACTCTTGAAGAAGAAGAAGATCACCCATCAGGTGCTGAACGCCCGCTATCACGAGCAGGAAGCCTATATCGTGGCCCAGGCCGGCGTGCCGGGCGCGGTGACCATCGCCACCAACATGGCCGGCCGCGGCACCGACATCCAGCTGGGCGGCAACCTGGACATGCGGGTCCGCCTGGAACTGGCCGACATCACCGACGAAGCGGAAAAGGCCAAGCGCACGGCCGACATCGCCGCCGAGATCGAAACCCTGAAGGCCAAGGCCATGGACGCCGGCGGTCTTTACGTGGTCGGCACCGAACGCCACGAAAGCCGTCGTATCGACAACCAGCTGCGCGGCCGTTCGGGCCGTCAGGGCGATCCCGGCGCGTCCAAGTTCTTCCTGTCGCTGGAAGACGACCTGATGCGCATCTTCGGGTCCGAACGCATGGACGGCATGCTGCGCAAGCTGGGTCTGAAGGACGGCGAAGCCATCATCCACCCCTGGATCAACAAGGCCCTGGAAAAGGCCCAGCAGAAGGTGGAAGCGCGCAATTTCGACGTCCGCAAGAACCTGTTGAAGTTCGACGACGTCATGAACGACCAGCGCAAGGTCATCTATGAACAGCGCAAGGAACTGATGCAGGCCGAGGACGTCGCCGACGACGTCGCCGCCATGCGTCACGAAGTGATCGGCGAAATGGTCGCCCGCGCCATTCCCGAACGCGCCTATGCCGAGGAATGGAACACCGCGCTGTTGCATGAAGAAGTGCTGCGCGTGTTCAACCTGGACCTGCCCATCGCCGATTGGGCCAAGGAAGAAGGCATCGCCGACCAGGAAATCCGCCACCGCGTCACCGATACGGTCGACCGCAAGATGGCGTCGAAGGCCGCCGAATACGGCCCCGAGATCATGCGCATGGTGGAAAAAAGCCTGTTGCTGCAGATCCTGGATCAGGCGTGGAAGGAACATCTGCTGCAGTTGGACCATCTGCGTCAGGGCATCGGTCTGCGCGCCTATGGCCAGCGTGATCCGCTGAACGAATACAAGCGCGAAGCCTTCAACCTGTTCGAACAGATGCTGGACGACCTGCGCGAACGGGTGACCAGCGTGCTGGCCCATGTGGAACTGCGCGTCGGCCCGTCCGAGGAAGAAGTCAGCCAAAGCCTGACCCCCAAGCAGCAGGAAATGCACGAAAGCCGGCAGGACCCGGCCTTCGCCCAGGCGGCGGAAGAAGCCGGCATCGCCGGCGCCGGCACTGTCCGCAACCGCGCCGCCGATCCCAACGACCCGTCCACCTGGGGTGCGACGCCGCGTAACGCCGCCTGCCCCTGCGGATCGGGCAAGAAGTACAAGCACTGCCACGGCAGCTTGGCGTAACGAAAACGGCCCGTCTTAGGACGGGCCGTTTTTCATTGTTTGGGCAGGACCAAGATCGCCCTGAAATCGTTGACGTTGGTCCGTGTCGGCCCCGTCACCACCAGATCGTCCAAGGCCGAAAAGAAACCATAGCCGTCGTTGTCGGCCAGACGGGCCTTGGCATCCACCCCCCGCAAACGGGCGCGGGCCAGGGAATCGGGGGCCAGGATGGCACCGGCATTGTCTTCGGTGCCGTCGATGCCGTCGGTGTCGCAGGCGATGGCCCAGATGTCGGCATGGCCGTCCAAGGCCACCGCCAAACCCAGCAGGAATTCGGCGTTGCGCCCCCCCCTTCCCCGACCGCGCACCGTCACCGTGGTCTCGCCACCCGACAGCAACACACAAGGTGCGGGCAGCGGTTGACCATGGGCGGCGACCTGCCGGGCCATGGCCGCCATGACGCGGGCCACTTCCCGCGCTTCGCCCTCGATGGAATTGCCCAGGACCAACGGCGTGATGCCGGCTTCACGGGCGGCCTGTGCCGCCGCGTCCAGCGCCATCTGCGGCGTCGCCACCATGGTGGCGACCGACTGGGCCAGGCGGGGGTCGCCGGGCTTGGGGCTTTCTTCAGCGGCACAGAGCAAATGTTGCCGCACCGCGTCGGGCACGGTGATGCGGTATTTGTCGATCACCGCCAGGGACTCGGCGAAGGTCGAGGGATCGGGCACCGTCGGCCCCGACGCGATCACCGACGGGTCGTCGCCGGGCACGTCGGAAACCATCAGGGTGACCACCCGGGCCGGCCAGGCGGCAGCGGCCAGACGCCCGCCCTTGATGGCCGACAGATGCTTGCGCACGGTATTGATTTCGTCGATGGCGGCGCCACAGCGCAGCAATTCGCGGGTCACCGCCTTCTTGTCGTCCAAACTAAGCCCCGGCGCCGGCTGCACCATCAGGGCCGAACCGCCGCCGGAAATCAGGCACAGCAACAGATCGTCCGGCCCCAGTTCGGCCGCCATGGACAAGATGCGGCCGGCCGCTTGCTGGCTGGCCGCATCGGGATTGGGGTGGCCGGCCTCGACCACCTCGATGGCCCGCGTCGGCAGGCCGTGGCCGTAACGGGTGACGACCAGTCCGGACAGCGGGCCTTGCCAGACATCCTCGACGGCACGGGCCATGGCCGCCGCCCCCTTGCCGGCGCCGACCACCACGGTCCGCCCCTTGGGCGGCGGCGGCAGATGCCGGCCGATGGAACCGGTGGGCAGGGCTGCGGCGACGGCGGTGTCGAACAATTGGCGCAGGAAAGCGCGGGGATCGGGTAGGGCGGTCATGGCGCCATCCTCAAGCAGGGAAACGACAGCTACAACACCAAGGTGGCGGCGACGAATACCGCGACGGCGGCGACGAGGCCTTGGACCAAGGTCCCCAGGGTCTGCAGGCGATAGCCTTGTTCGGGGGTCATGTTGGAAAATTGGGTGACCACCCAGAAAAAGCTGTCATTGGCATGGCTGACCACCATGGCGCCGGCACCGATGGCGACCACCACCAAGGCCCGGGCGGTGGGGGCGTCGAAGCCCAGCGGCACCATCAGCGGCGCCATCAGACCGGCGGTGGTGATGATGGAGACGGTGGACGAGCCTTGCGCCGTCTTGATGCCGGCGGCGATCAGGAAGGGCAGGAAGATGCCCAGGTGCCAGGTGGACAGCCCCTGCCCCACCACGTTGGCGATGCCGGAATTCTGCAACACCTTGCCGAACGACCCGCCGGCGCCGGTGATCATGATGATGATGGCCGAGGACACGATGGCCTGGCCCAACCAGCCGGAATTGCCCAGCATGTCGCGGTCCAGCTTTTTCGGCAGGAACAACGCCAGGCCGAAACCGATCAGCAAGGCGACCACCGGCTGACCGACGAACCCCAGAACGGCCACCGCCTCGCCAGTGCCAAATGGCTTGGACGGGAAGTCGGCGATGGATTTCAACACGATCAGCACGATGGGCAGGAAGATGGGCAGCAGACTGGACAACACCCCCGGCGCCTGATCCAGGTTGGGCAGTTCTTCCGGTTCCTCCCCCTCTTTATAGGCCGGCACGTCCACCTTGGCGGCGACGGTGATGGCGAACAGCCAGCCGGCGGCGGTCGCCACGGCGGCGATGATCATGCCCCACATGATCACCAGCCCCAGATCGGCGTTCAGGATGCCGGCTGCGGCAATGGGACCGGGGGTGGGCGGCACCATGGTATGGGTGGCGTAAAGCCCCAGAGACAAAGCGATGGCGCCCGAGGCCAGGGTGATGCCGGCCCGCTTGGCCAGGGCCTTGTTGAGCGACGACAGAATGACGAAACCGGAATCGCAGAAGACCGGGATCGACACCACATAGCCCATGATCGACATGGTCAACGGCACGTTCTTCTTGCCGCTGACCTTCAAAATACTTTCGGCCAGACGCCAGGCACCGCCGGATTTTTCCAGGAAGGTGCCGATGACCGAACCCAGGATGATGACGATGCCGATATAGCCGATGGTACCGCCGAATCCCTCGTTGACCGACTTGACTACCTTGTCCAGCGGCATGCCCGACAGAATACCGAAACCGAAGGCGGTCAACAGCAAAGCCAGGAAGGCATGCATCTTCAGCCGGGCCGTGGCGAAGATGATGAAAGCGATGGCCAAGACCAAAAGAAACAACAGCCACATGATGCGGTACTCCCCCACAGGCGCCGGACGTTCAGCGGGTGCCGCGAGCGGGCACCGAAAGCCGCTCAGAAAACGGCGCAGAGTTCAGATCAAAGCGATCTATTTTTGAAAAAGGGAAGATCAGAATTGGACCAGAGTTCTTCAACTCGGCCAAAAGTATACGGCGCCATGCTCCGAAAAAAAATGAACCGCAAACACATGGCTGCACTTCGGCGGATGCATGCAGTACACAGATATCTATCAAGCCATCATTTCGCATCGCCGCAATTAACCTGAAGGCGCGAACATGAGGCCAACAAAAACCAAGCCCCGCGGGCGGATCAGCGCTCGTCGCGGGGCTTTCGGTTTGTGGCTACACTAGCCTTGGTATTCGGCGCATTGCCGATAGGAGAACTTCAGATTTTCACACCGTAAAGATACCATCTAAGCGGTATCTCCTTGCTTACCCGGCGGTGTCATGCCGTTACACACCCTCCCTTCCGGCGCGGCTGCTTCACATGAAGCAATAGCTGTTGGCTGGAACCTTAGAGACTGTCACGGGGTATTTATCCTCGCCTGCCTCTTACTTACAGCCCTATTTAACGCCACTTTGCGGACAGAGTCAAGAATCACAGCAAAAACAGGGTCGCCAACCCCAGAAAGGCGAAGAAGCCCAAGCTGTCGGTACACATGGTCAGGAAGATCGAGGACGCCACCGCCGGGTCCACGTCGAACTTTTCCAGAGTCAGCGGAATGAGCGCCCCCATCAGGCCGGCGACCAGCAGGTTGAACACCACGGCCGCCGCGATGACCACTCCGACCATGGGCATGCCGAACCACGCCCAGGCGATGGGACCGATGATGCAGGCCAGGGCCAGGCCGTTGATGGCGCCGACCAGGATTTCCTTGCCGATGATGCGAAGCGCGTTGTCGGAATCCAGTTCCTTGGTGGCCAGACCGCGCACCGCCACCGCCAGGGTCTGGGTACCGGCATTGCCGCCAAGACCGGCGACGATGGGCATCAGCACCGCCAGCGCCACGATCTTTTCCAAGGTGGCTTCGAACAGGCCGATGACGCTTGAGGCCACGATGGCGGTGCCCATGTTGACCAAAAGCCAGGGAATGCGGGCGCGCACGGTGTCTTTCACGGCACGGTAAAGATCGGTGTCGGGCACGCCGGCCAGACGCAGCATGTCGTCGGCGGCTTCTTCGTCGATGACGTCGACCACGTCGTCGACGGTGATGACGCCGACCAGACGACCAACGCCGTCAGCCACCGGGGCCGAGACAAGGTCATGCTGGCGGAACAGAAAGGCGACTTCTTCCTGGTCGGCGGCGACCGGAACGATGATGCTTTCGGCGTCCATGATCTCGCGCAGGCGCACCGGGCGCTTGGCCCGCACCAACTTCGCCAGACCGATCTTGCCGATGGGGCGGTGACGCGGATCGACCACGTAAAGGTCATAGAAATCTTCAGGGATGGTGGTGCTGGCGCGCAGGTAGTCGATGGTTTCGCCCACCGTCCAATAAGCCGGCACCGCCACCAGCTCCCGCTGCATCATGCGGCCGGCGGAATATTCCGGATAGGACAGCCCCTGGACGACGATGGCGCGGTGCTCGGAGCCGAGCGCGTCCAGCACCCGGTTGCGCTCGTCCTCGTCCAACTGCGAGACCAGCCACACCGCGTCGTCGGAATCCAGTTCGGAAATGGCGGTGGCGAGATCGGCGAAGCCCAGGGCTTCGATCACCTCGTCACGCACCCCTTTGTCCAGCTCGGTCAGGATTTCCGGCTCGAAACCGGTGCGCAGCACCTCGACCAGCCGCACCCGGTCTTCCGGGCTCAGGCGTTCCAGAAGGTCGGCGGTATCGGAATGGTGCAAGGGATCGGTGAGCGCGGCCGCCGCCTCGGCGTCGCCCTTCTCCAGCGCGTCCTCGACAGCGTGCACGAAGTCGGGATCGAGGCCGTAAAGGTCGTCCTCGATCTCAAGCCGGGCCGGTTCGTGCACTCTGTCTTGGCTTTGCTCCAAACTACCCCCGCTGATGGGCTGCCATCTGGGCGTCCACGGCGGCCAGGGCGGTCATGTTGACAATGTTCCGCACGGTCGCCGAAGGCGTCAGAATATGGGCCGGCAACGCGGCGCCCATCAGGATCGGGCCGACCGACAGGCCTTCCCCCAGAACCTTCAACAGGTTGAACGAAATGTTCGCCGCGTCCAGGTTGGGCATAATCAACAGGTTCGCCTGTCCCTTCAAGCGCGAGTTTGGAAAAATGCGCGCCCGGATGTCTTCTTCCAGCGCCGCATCGCCATGCATTTCACCGTCGGCTTCCAGATAGGGGGCGCGTTCGTGCAGCAACGCGATGGCGGCCCGCATCTTTTGCGCCGAACTGGTGTCCCGCGCCCCGAAATTGGAGTGGGACAAGAACGCCACCTTGGGTTCGATGCCGAAGCGGCGCACTTCTTCCGCCGCCAGCAGGGTGTTCTCGACGATCTGTTCCGGCGTCGGGTCGGCGGTGACATAGGTGTCGCAAATGAAGAACGTTCCCTGCGGCATGATCAGCAGGTTCATGGCCGCCGGAACCTTGACGCTGTCCTTGATGCCGATGACGTCGACGATGTGTTCCAGATGCTTGTCATAGCGGCCGATGGTGCCGCAGATCATGGAATCGGCTTCGCGGCGGCGTACCATCAGGGTGCCGATCACCGTGTTGCGGGTGCGCACCACGGTGCGCGCGTAATCGGGGCTGACACCCTTGCGTTCCATCAGCGCATGGTAATTGCGCCAATAATCGTTGTAGCGCGGGTCGTCCTGGGGGTCGACCAGTTCGAAATCCTCGTCGAAGCGCAGGCGCAGATCCAGGTCCTTGATGCGTTTGGTCACCACCTCGCGGCGGCCGATCAGGATGGGGAAGGCGATGCCTTCGTCCACGACCCCCTGCACCGCCAGCAGCACGCGGGACTGCTCGCCTTCACAGAACACCACGCGGCGCATGTCCTGCTTGGCGCGGTCGAACACCGGCTTCATCACCAGCCCCGAACGGAACACCCATTGCGACAGCCGCTCCAGATAGGACTGGAAGTCGATGATGGGACGACGCGCCACCCCCGAGCTCATGGCGGCACGGGCCACGGCGGGGGCGATCTTCAGGATCAGGCGCGAATCGAAGGGCTTGGGGATCAGGTATTCCGGGCCGAACGACAAGGGCTGCTCGCCATAGGCGGCGCGGACGCGTTCGTCCGATTCGGCCATGGCCAGCTCGGCCAGGGCATAGGTCGCCGCCAGCTTCATTTCCTCGTTGATCTGGGTGGCGCCGACGTCAAGCGCGCCCCTGAAGATATAGGGGAAGACCAGGACGTTGTTCACCTGGTTGGGGTAATCCGAGCGTCCGGTGGCGATGATGGCGTCCTTGCGCACCGCCTTGACTTCCTCGGGCAGGATTTCCGGGGTCGGGTTGGCCAGGGCGAAGACGATGGGCTGGTCGGCCATCTTGGCAACCATGTCGCCGGTCAGCACGCGGGGCGCGGACAGCCCCAGGAAGATGTCGGCGCCGCCGATGACGTCGTCCAGGGTCCGCGCCTCGGTTTCCTGGGCGAACACTTCCTTGTAGGGGTCCATCAGTTCGTTGCGGCCCTTGTAGACCACGCCCTTGATATCGGTGACCCAGATGTTCTCGCGCTTGACGCCCAAGCTGACCAAAAGGTTGATGCAGGCCAGCGCCGCGGCGCCGGCGCCCGACGCCACCAGCTTGACCTTGCCGATATCCTTGCCGACGATGCGCAGCGCGTTGACCATGGCGGCGCCGACCACGATGGCGGTACCGTGCTGGTCGTCGTGCATCACCGGGATGCCCATGCGTTCCTTCAGCTTGCGCTCGACCTCGAAACATTCCGGGGCCTTGATGTCTTCCAGGTTGATGGCGCCGAAGGTGGGCTCCATGGACGCGATGATGTCCACCAGCTTGTCGGCGTCGTTTTCAGCGATTTCCATGTCGAAGACGTCGATGCCGGCGAACTTCTTGAACAGCACGCCCTTGCCTTCCATCACCGGCTTGGCGGCCAGCGGGCCGATGTTGCCCAGGCCGAGGACGGCGGTGCCGTTGGTGACCACGGCGACCAGGTTGCCGCGCGCGGTCACTTCCGAGGCGGTATCGGCGTCACGGACGATTTCTTCGCAAGCGGCGGCCACGCCAGGGCTGTAGGCCAGCGCCAGATCGCGCTGGGTGCCCAACGGCTTGGTGGGGGTGACGCTGATCTTCCCCGGCGAGGGGAGGCGGTGGTATTCCAACGCGCTGTCGCGCAACTCGTCCGACATGCTCATAACAAGACGCCCTCGGGTAATTTTATTTCAAGTTTCCACAGCCAGATTCGGCGGAAATCATCGCATACGCCGTTCATCATCAAACGACAAGGCCCCATCGGTGACAAAGATGGGTAATTTTCGGAAATCCGAACCCCAAAACCATCATGATGCCAGCCTGACGACGTTGCGGCCGGCGCTTTTCGCCTGATACATGGCCTGGTCGGCGCGGCGCATCAGGTCGGCCAGGCTTTCCCCCGGCAGCAAGGTCGCCACCCCCAGGCTGATGGTCAAGGTCAACACCGAACCGCCGGGCGTGGTCAGCGGCAGGTCGGCGATCATCGTCCGCATGCGTTCGGCCGCCAACTGGGCCGGCGTCGTCTCGGTTTCGGGCAGCAAGGCGACGAACTCCTCGCCGCCCATGCGGGCCGACAGGTCCACGTCGCGCAGCTGGCCACACCAGATGGCCGCCACGTGCTGCAGTGCTAGATCGCCAACGTCATGCCCCCAGCCGTCGTTGACCGCCTTGAAGTGATCGATGTCGCCCACCACCAGGGACAAGGGCGCCCCATAACGCTGGGCCCGGCGGATTTCCTCGTCCGCCCGCTCGGCGAAGCGGCGACGGTTCAAAAGGCCGGTCAGCACGTCGGTGGAGGCCATGACCTCAAGCTCCTGGTTGCGGCGCTCCACCGCGCCGATCAACTCGGCCAGGGTGTCCGACATCTGGGTGATCTCGTCGTTGCCGTCGCGTGGCACCTCGACGGCGCCGCCGCGCCAGTTCAGCATGGCGACACGCAGCGACAAGATGCGATCGACCACGTGGCGGCGCAGCCCCACATACATCCAGGCCACCGCCGCCATGGCGGCCAGGGCACAGGCGACGACCACCGCCACCGCCTTCAACTGGGTGTGCGACGCCAGGTCCCGCTGGGCGTCGAAACGGTGCCCGGCCTCAGTGGCAAGCGCGGTGACGAAGCCCGCCAGCTCCGACGACAGATCTTGCTGGCGCAGAACCAAATTGCGCCGCCGCTGCTCCAATTCCCCCAGGCGGGTCAACAACGCCGCGTCCTTGTGGTCCATGGCCCTAAGCGCGATTTCTTCCTGGGCGATGGCGGACAGGGCGATGGCCCCGTCCATCAACGAATCCCGCAACCGCCGCACGGCCGTGATGGATTCGGCGTCGGCACCGACATCGACCATGGCGGCGATGTGGTCTTCCATGGCCTGGTGTCGCTCGGCCAGACGATCCAGCAGGGTGCGGCGTTCGGCTTGGCTGGCGGCGGTGGACATGCGCACCGAAAGCGCGGCGGCGGCGTTGGCGTCCATGGACAGGTAGACGGCGGCGCGAAAGCGCGGCAGGTGCAGTTCGGCCAGCACCGCGTTGTCCTGGCGCGCCTGCAGCAATCCCAGGACCGCCGCCGCCGCCACCAGGGCCATCAGCACCAGAACGACCACGGCGCGGGCCACCAGATAGCGGAAGATGCTTGACGGCATTTCCTCGGGTTTGGGGATCAGTCTGGGCATTGTCTCTCCGTCCGCCAATACCCTAGTATGAGCCGAGAAGAAGCGAAAGGGGCACGGATGGTTAAGCGGCTCGCCATGGGGATGTTGGCCGGTCTGATCCTGGGGGCGGCCTCCCTGCCCGCCCAGGCCGGCGCGGTGATGGACCGGGTCAAGGCGCGCGGCAAGGTGGTGTGCGGGGTGGACCAGACCCCCGGCTTCGGCGGCTTCGACGATCACGGCACCCCGGTGGGGTTCGAGGTCGACCTGTGCCGGGCCGTCGCGGCGGCCGTGCTGGGCGACCCCAAGGCCATCCAGGTGCAGCGCGTCACCACCAAGTACAAGTTCCTGGCCCTGGCCGAAGGGGAACTGGACATCGCCTTCGGCATGACCACCTGGACCTTCGAACGCGACACCGCGCAAAGCGCCAGCTTTCCTGCCGTGGCCTTTTATGACGGCCAGGGCTTCATGAAATGGGCCGACGAAGCCAATCCTTGGGCGGCGTCCAGCACCATCTGCGTGCAAAGCGGCACCACCTCGGCCGCCAACCTGGCCGAATACCTGGCGCGCAGGCAAAGCCCGGCCAAGGTGCTGGCCCTGTCGTCCAGCGAGGAAAAGTTCAACGCCTTCGCGGAACGACGCTGTTCGATGGTCACCGGCGACAGCACGGAACTGGCCGCCCAGCGCAGCCGGCGCACCGCCATGAAGACGTCGTGGCAATTGCTGGACACCGTCATCTCGCGCGAGCCCCTGGGTCCGGCCATCGCCAACAACGACCCGGAATGGTTCGCCCTGGTCCGCTGGTCGCTGCTGGTGCCCATCATCGCCGAAGCCCGGGGCCTGGGCATCAGCAACATCGAAAACGCTCCCTCCACCGACGGCGAAATCCGCCGCCTGAAGGGCGAGGAACCCGGCTTTGGCGCCTCCTTGCGTCTGGACCCGGCCTGGGCCAAGCGCATCGTCACCAGCGTCGGCAATTACGCGGAACTTTACAAACGCAACCTGGAACCCTTGGGAATCGGCCGTGGCCAGAACGCCCTGTGGACCGATGGCGGCCTGCTGTACGCGCCGCCTTTGAGGTGATAGCCCGTGCCGGGCCGGCTCAGACGCCGCCGGGCTTAGTTTATTCGCTCCATCCCTTCCGTCATGGCCGGGCTTGACCCGGCCATCCATGTGCCACGGCCAGCGAAATGCCAGACGACACCGCGTGGATGCGCGGATCAAGTCCGCGCATGACGGCTTCGTAAAGCCAAAACAAAAAACCCGCTGTCCGAAGACAGCGGGTTTTTGTTGGTGCGACCAGGGAGACTCGAACTCCCACGACTTGCGTCACACGCACCTCAAGCGTGCGCGTCTACCAGTTCCGCCATGGTCGCACGCTGGTAGAACCCCAAAATGGCTTGCCATCGGGGAGAGAGGGGAATACCAAATCGCCCCTGGTTAATCAAGCGGACTTTCCCAAGGTGCAGCCCATGGAATGGCGGATCAGCGATCACCCCGTCCCTTATCCCGAAGCCCTGGCCTTCATGGAACAGCGCGTCGCCGCCATTCGCGCCGGCACGGCGCCTGAATGCGTCTGGCTTTTGGAACATCCGCCGCTTTACACCGCCGGCACCAGCGCCGACCCCCGGGACCTGCTGGACCCCGACCGTTTCCCCGTCTACCAGACCGGACGCGGCGGCCAGTACACCTATCACGGCCCCGGGCAACGGGTGGCCTATGTGATGCTGGACCTGAAGGCGCGCGGCGGCGACGTGCGCGGCTATGTGCGGAACCTGGAAGAATGGATCATCCGCACGCTTGAGACCTTTCAGGTCAAGGGCGAGCTGCGCGACGGCCGCGTCGGCATCTGGGTCAACCGCGGCATGGGCCGCGAGGACAAGATCGCCGCCATCGGCGTGCGTGTCCGCCAATGGGTGACCTTCCACGGCATCGCGCTGAACGTCGAGCCCGACCTGTCGCATTTCGGCGGCATCGTGCCCTGCGGCATCAGCCAGCACGGCGTCACCTCGCTGTGGGATTTGGGGCTGACGCCGACCATGGAAGAGGTGGACTGCGCCCTGATGGCCGCCTGGCCGGAAGTGTTCGGCGGTGAGCTGCCCGTTCCGCAGGATGCCCCTTAACCTTCCCGCCAGTCGCGCACCATGGCGATCAGGCCAGCGGTGGAACAATCGTGGTGGTCGCTGGGCGGTTCGGCCCCGTTCAGCTGGGGCAGGATCTTCTTCGCCAACTGCTTGCCCAATTCGACCCCCCATTGGTCGAAGGAATTGATGTCCCAGACGATGCCCTGGACGAACACCTTGTGTTCGTATAGCGCGATCAGCATGCCCAGGGTGAAGGGGTCCAGCTTCTTGTACAACAGCGTGTTGGTGGGATGGTTGCCGGAAAACACCCGGTGCGCCGCCTGGGCGTCGGTCAGATGCGGGTTCTCCGCCTTCACCTCGTCCAGGGTCTTGCCGCGCATCAGGGCTTCCGGCTGGGCCAGGAAGTTGGACAGCAGCAAAGTGTGATGGTCACCGACGGGATTGTGGGTGTTGGCGGCGGCCAGGAAGTCGCAGGGGACCAGCTTGGTGCCCTGGTGGATCAACTGATAGAAAGCGTGCTGGCCGTTGGTGCCGGGCTCGCCGAAAATGATCGGTCCGGTCTGCCACGCCACCGGGGTGCCGTCACGCGCCACCCCCTTGCCGTTGGATTCCATGTCCAATTGCTGCAAGTACGCCGGCAGGCGGTGCAGATATTGGTCATAGGGCAGCACCGCATGGGCGTGGGCGCCCAGGAAGTTGTTGTACCACACCCCCAGCAGCGCCAGCACCACCGGCATGTTTTCGGCCAGGGGCGCATCCTGGAAATGGCGGTCCATGGCGGCGGCGCCATCCAGCAGACGGCGGAAATCGTTGAAACCGATGGCCACCGCTATGGACAGGCCGATGGCCGACCACAGCGAATAACGGCCGCCGACCCAGTCCCAGAACTCGAACATGTGGTCCAGGTCGATGCCGAACTCGGCCACCGCGCGGGCATTGGTGGAAAGCGCCACGAAATGGCTGGAAACCGCCGCCGGCCCCAGGGCGCCCACCAGCCAGTCCTTGGCGGTATGGGCGTTGGCCATGGTTTCCTGGGTGGTGAAGGTCTTGGACGCGACGATGAAAAGCGTGGTCTGGGGGTCGCACAGCTTCAGCGTCTCGGCCATGTGGGTGCCGTCGACGTTGGAGACGAAACGCACCCTGAGCCCGTCCTTGTGATAGGGCCGCAGCGCTTCCGACACCATGACCGGCCCCAGGTCGGACCCGCCGATGCCGATGTTGACCACGTCGGTGATGGGCTTGCCGGTGGCCCCCTTCCAGTCGCCGCCACGCACCGCTTGCGAAAAGTCGCGCATCTTGTCCAACACGGCGGCCACGTCCGGGCGGTCGCCGCCGCGAAGCGCGGTATGCAGGACGGCGCGGTCCTCGGTGTTGTTGATGTGCTCGCCGGCGAACATGGCGTCGCGGGCGATTTCCACCTGCGCCTCGGTGGCCAGACGCAGCAGAAGGTCCAGGGTGTGGGTGGTGATCCGGTTCTTGGAATAATCCAGGATCAGGTCGTCCAGACGCAGCGAAAACCGTTCGAACCGATGGGGGTCGGCGGCGAACATGTCGCGCATGTGCATGCCGTCCATGGCCTCGGCGTGCACTTCCAGTTCCCGCCACGCCGGCAGGACATTCGGATGCGACATGGTGGACCCCTTCCCAAATGTTCGTTCTTTCCCGGATGGTAGCAGAGGCCAATGCGCCCGACCATCCCCCACCCCCACCCGGCCGACCTGCATATTTGGGTGGGGTTCCGGTTTCCCTGTTGGCAGGGCTTAACGGTCGGGATATGCTGGCCGCCAACACAAAGTCGCATAATTTTTTGGGGTTGCCGATGTCTCGTTCCACCGCCCTTTCCGTCCTGGCGCTGCTTGCCCCCCTGACATCGGCTCCGGCCTGGGCGCATTTCCAGGAAATCATCCCCAGCACCGACATCGTCGCCGACAGCGGTGACCTCGCCGTCAGCCTGGAACTGACCTTCACCCATCCCATGGAAGGCGGCCCGGTGATGGACATGGGCAAACCGACCCGCGTGGGCGTGCTCTCGCCCGCCGGCCATCAGGACCTGGGCAAATCGCTGGTGGCGGTGAAAAAAGGCAACGGCAAAACCGCCTACACCCTGTCGCATAAACTTGCCGAGCCCGCCGACTACGTCTTCTATGTGGAACCCGCTCCCTATTGGGAACCCGGCGAGGGCAAGAACATCATCCATTATTCCAAGGTGGTGGTGGACATGGGCTCGGGCGAGGGCTGGGACAAGCTGGTCGGCCTGCCGGTCGAGATCGAACCGCTGGTCCGCCCCTATGGCCTGTGGACCGGCAACCTGTTCCGCGGCATCGTCAGGAAGGACGGCAAGACCGTGCCCTTCGCCGAGATCGAGGTGGAATGGAAGAACGACGGCAGCGTCAAGGCGCCGTCCGATCCCTTCGTCACCCAGGTGATCAAGGCCGACGCCCAAGGCCAGTTCGCCTATGCCATGCCGCGCGCCGGCTGGTGGGGCTTCGCCGCCCTGGTGGACGGCAAGAAATCCAAGAACCCCGACGGCAAGCTGGTGCCCACCGAACTGGGCGGGCTGATCTGGGTCAAAGCGGTGGACATGAAGTAATGGCCCACATCCCTGACGGCGTGGTCTCGGTTCCGGTTCTGCTGGCGGGCGCCGGCCTGTCCCTGGGCGGCATGGCCCTGGGCCTGCGCCGTCTGACGCCCGAACGCCTGCCGCAGACGGCCATGCTGTCGGCTTTGTTCTTCGTCGCCTCGCTGGTGCACTTCCCGGTCGGCGTCAGCAGCGTCCACCTGCTGTTGGGCGGGCTGGCCGGCATCTTGCTGGGATGGGCGGCTTTTCCCGCCATCGCCGTCGGCTTGGTGCTGCAGGCCGCGCTGTTCGGTTTCGGCGGCGTCATGGTGTTCGGCGTCAACCTGGCCAACATCGCCCTGCCGGCGACCCTGGCCGGTCTGTTGGGGCGGCGTTTGCTGGCACGACCGGCCCTGGCCGGGGCGGTCGCCGCCATGGGTTCGGTAGCGGGCACGGCGGCCATGGTGGCGCTGTCCCTGGCGGCGTCGGGGCGTGAATTCCTGGCGGCGGGCCAAGCCCTGATCCTGACCTATGTCCCGCTGATGGCGGTGGAGGCGGTGGCCTGCGCCGCCATCGTCGGCTTGCTGGCGAAAGTCAAACCCGAGGCGCTGGAGATGCGGCCATGATCCGCCTGCTGGCTTTCCTGGCCCTGATGCTGGCCGCCCAACCGGCCCACGCCCACAAGCTGAAGCTGTTCGTCACCCAAGATGGCGCCCAGATCGTCGGCAAGGTCTATTTCGCCGGTGGCGGTGCCGCCGTCGACATCGCGGGGGTCGTCACCGATGGGCAAGGCCAAGTGGTCACCACCCTGCGCAGCGATGCCGAGGGCCGTTTCCGCCTTACCCCCGGCACCGCCCTGCCGCTGCACATCCGTTTCGACTCGGCCGACGGCCACATGGCGGAAGCCACCCTGGGCGACAGCGCCGCCCCCGCTTCCGCCCCGGCCAGCGCCGGTCCCGATGTGGAAGCCGCCATCGCCCGCCAACTGATTCCGTTGCGCGAACAGCTGGACCGCATGGAAACCCGCGCCCGGCTGTCCGACATCGTCGGCGGGGTCGGCCTGATCGCCGGCCTGTTCGGCGCTTATGCCTGGATCGCCGCCCGCCGCGAGAAGAAATCATGAGCACCATTTCCCTGGCGCCCCGCGCCGCCCTAAAAACGCCGCCCCGCGCCGCTCTGGAAATGCCGCTCCGCGTCAAGCCGATCCTGTCCCGCCTGGATCCGCGCAGCCGGGTTGTGGCCTGTCTGGCCTTCGCCGCCGTGGTGGTGGTCTGCCACAGCCTGCCCGCCGCCGCAGCCGCCCTGTTGCCGGCCGCCGTCCTGGCATTGTTGGCCGGCCTGCAGGCCGGCCCCACCCTGCGCCGGCTGCTGGCCCTGGAAGGCTTCATGATCCTGACCCTGTTCACCCTGCCGTTCACCATGGGCGGGCCGGTGCTGTTCAGTGCCGGCGGGCTGGACTGGGGGCTGGAAGGCACCCTGCGGGCGGCCTTGATCCTGACCAAGGGCACCGCCATCGCCTTGTCCGTGATGGCACTGTTGGGAACGCTGGAACTGGCCGAACTGGGCCATGCCCTGGCCCGGCTGCGCCTGCCGGCGCGCTTCGTCGCCCTGTTCGTGCTGGCGGCGCGCTATGTGGATGTGCTGCACACCGAATATGGGCGCCTGCGTCTGGCCATGCGGGCCCGCGGCTTCCGCCCCCGCGCCAGCCTGCATTGCTGGTGCGCGCTTGGTCACCTGGTGGGCATGCTGGTGGTGGGCAGCCTGGAACGGGCCGAACGCGTCCACGCCGCCATGCGGCTGCGCGGTTTCGACGGCCGCCTGCATTTGCTTGACGAACACCGCCCCGGCAGGCTGGACTGGGGCTTCGCGGCGGTTTTGACCGTCACCTTCGTCCTGTTGGCCGTGTTGGATTTCGCGTGACCCAGCCCCCCCTGTTCCACTTGCAAGGCGTCCACTTCGCCTATGACGGCGACCACAAGGTGCTGACAGGGGCGGATTTCGTGCTGCGGACAGGGGAAAAGGTGGCGCTGTGCGGGGCCAACGGCGCCGGCAAGACCACCTTGTTCCATCTGATGGTCGGTCTGGTCATCCCCCAGGCCGGCAGCGTCCAGGCCTTTGGCGCACCATGTCGCCGCGAGGTCGATTTCCACCCGGTGCGCGCCCGGACCGGGCTGTTGTTCCAGGATTCCGACGACCAGCTGTTCTGCCCCACGGTCATCGAGGACGTGGCGTTCGGCCCCTTGAACCAGGGCCATTCCCGCGCCCAGGCCCGCGCCCAGGCCGTCGAAGCCCTGGCCCTGGTCGGCCTGTCCGGGTTCGACGACCGGGTCACCCACAAGCTGTCGGGCGGCCAAAAGCGTCTGGTGGCCCTGGCCACCATCCTGGCCATGAAGCCGCAGGTGCTGTTGCTGGACGAACCCACCAACGGATTGGACCGCGACGCCCGAGCCCGACTGATGCGCATACTGGACGGCCTGCCGCAGACGCTGATGGTCATATCCCACGACGACGACGCCCTGGCGGCTCTGACCACCCGGCGCGTCACCTTGGAAAATGGACTGCTGTCCGGTTAAACTGCCCCCAACACAGGAGGCTTTCATGCACGGTTCCCATCACGGCCCGCACAGCCATGGCCACAAACATGCCCACCAGCATGAGCACAGCCACGTGCACACCCACGAACATCAGCATGGCGACGTCAGCCACAGCCACGCCCACGCCCATGCCCACAGCCACGAGCACCTGCACCAGCACAGCCATCCGCATGGGCACGAAGGCGAGGCGGCGCACGACCACGGCCACGACGATTCCAAGCATGCGTGGAAGCCCCACGACCACCAGCATGCGGCGGAAGACCTGCCCGACCACGACCATCAGCATTAACGCGCCCCACCCGAGGGCGCCAAGTTTCAAGCGCTTTCGCGCTGTTCCCAGACCAGCGGTTCGAAGGGACGCAGGTTTTCCAGGAACTGGCGGGTGCAGGCGGCCCAGCTGAAGCGCAAAGCGTGTTGGCGGCAGGTTTCGGGGGTGATGTCGCCCGCCCGAAGCGCCGCGTCGCGCAAATCGTCCGACAGCACCCCGGCCGGCGAATCGCCGATCACGTCCAGCGGACCCGGCACCGGATAGGCCGCCACCGGCAGGCCCGACGCCAGGGCTTCCAGCAGCACCAATCCGAAGGTGTCGGTGCGTGACGGAAAGACGAAGACGTCGGCCCCGGCGTAATGGCGGGCCAGATCGTCGCCGAAACGGGCGCCGGCGAAGCGCACTTCCGGATGCTTGCGGCGCAGGTCTTCCAGTTGCGGGCCGTCGCCCACCACCACTTTCGACCCCGGCAGATCCAAGTCCAAAAAGGCCTGGATGTTCTTTTCCACCGCCACCCGGCCCACATAAAGGTGGATGGGCCGCGGCAGGTCGCCCCAGGGGCCGTCGGCCTGTTTGCAGTCGGGGCGCGGGCGGAACAGTTCGGTGTCGACACCGCGCGACCAGCGGCCGATGCGGTCGAAGCCGCGCTTGGCCAATTCGTCCTCGATACCCTGGGTGGCGACCATGATGCACGACGAGGCCCCGTGAAAGCGCCGCATCACCGCATAAGACAATCCCAACGGCACCCGCCAGCGGGCTTGGATGTATTCGGGAAACTTGGTGTGATAGGCGGTGGTGAAGGGAATCTTGCGGCGCCGGCAGTAATTGCGCGCCGCCCAGCCCAAGGGGCCTTCGGTGGCGATGTGGATGGCGCAGGGCTGGGACTCCTCGATCAGCCGGCGCAGCTTGCGCCCCGGCTTCACCGCCAGACGGATCTCGGGATAGCTGGGACAGGGAAGGGAACGGAAACGGTCGGGGGTGACCATGTCCACCACATGGCCCGCCTGCTGCAGTTCCTGCCTTAGGGTGTCAAGCGTGCGGACGACGCCGTTGACCTGAGGAAACCAGGCATCCGAAACCACGAGTATGCGCATTCCTTCTCCTTCACCGCGTCCGACAGGGGCAAGGCGGGGATGTCCAGCGGCTGGGGGGCCATGACCAGCCAGTCGACGATTTCCAGACGGCCGTCGGCGTGCTCGACCAAGGCGGTACAGCTTTCCACCCAATCGCCGTCATTGGCATAGGTGATGCCGTCCACGTCCCGCAGCTCGGCATGGTGGATATGGCCGCAGACCACGCCGTCCACACCCTGGCGGCGGGCTTCCTCGACGATGGTCTTTTCGTAGTCGTCGATGAACTGGACGGCGTTCTTGACCTTGTGCTTCAGATAGGCCGACAGCGACCAATAGGAATAGCCGAAGCGGCGGCGAGCCAGATTGAACCAATGGTTGGCCGACAGCGCCACCGTGTAGGCCCAGTCCCCCAGATGGGCCAGCCACTTGGCGTATTTCACCACCCCGTCGAAGGCGTCGCCGTGCAGCACCAGCAGGCGCTTGCCGTCGGCGGTCACATGGATGGCCTGGGGGACGACGCTGATGTCACCGAAATTGTGTTCGGTGTAGCCGCGGGCGAATTCGTCGTGGTTGCCGGGGATGAACACCACGTTGGTGCCCTTGCGCGCCTTGCGCAGGATCTTTTGAACCACGTCGTTATGGGCCTGGGGCCAATACCACGACCGGCGCAGCCGCCAGCCGTCGACGATGTCGCCCACCAGGTACAGATGATCGGATTCGGTGTGTTTGAGGAAATCCAGCAGATATTCCGCCTTGCATCCCCGCGTGCCCAGATGCACGTCCGAGATCCAGATGCTGCGGTAACGCCGTTCCGGCAGGGAAGCCACACTCATGGGCCGGTACCCGTCTCAAACAATCTTGGGGCGGTTTTAGTATCCGCAAAGGCAGGAAGTACATATCTATTGTAGTTAATCCAAAAGAATTCATGGAAATGACGGCAATCCGTCACAATAACTTCATGACGGATTCATCTGTCTCCGCGATATATCCATGCCTATGTTGGCGCAAAGCATGATCCAGACGGACAACCACACCATGGCGACGGCTCAGCCGCGACGGCTCCTCGTCATCCACAACCCCACCGCCGGCCGGCGCCGCAAGAAGCGTCTGGCCGAAGTGGTCGCCCGCTTGCGCCAACTGGGGTGCATCGTCACCGCGCTGCAGACCACAAGACGCGGTGACGCCGAAGAATTCGCCCGTGCCGCCAGCCCCGCTGACTACGACGTGGTGGTCGCCGCCGGTGGCGACGGCACCGTCAACGAGGTGGTCAACGGCATGGTGGCCGGCCAAGGCGGCGTCGCCCTGGCGGTCATTCCCTTGGGGACCGCCAACGTCCTGGCCCTGGAAATCGGCCTGGACCCCAAGAATTTCGACCAGATCGCCCAAGCCATCGCCCACGGCCCGGCCCGCAACGTCCACTTGGGAATCGCCAATGGCCGCCATTTTGTGCTGATGGCCGGGGCCGGTCTGGACGCCCACGTGGTGGAAGGCGTCAACATCGCGCTCAAGCGCGCCACCGGCAAGTTGGCTTATGTGGTGGAAAGCGTCAAACAGGCGTTCGGCTATGATTTCCCGGAAATCACCGTCCGCGCCAATGGCGAGACTTACGAAGGCCGCATGGCGGTGGCCTGCAAGGGCCGGTACTACGGCGGCCCGTTCATCGCCGCCCCCGGCGCCAGCCTGGAAAACCCCAAGCTGGAAGTCTGCATCCTGCCCAAGTCCGGCGTCGCCGGCGTCATGCGCTATGGTCTGGCGCTGCCCATGAACAAACTGGCCGACCTGCCCGAGGTCACGGTGGTGTCGGCGGAGTCCATGGTCATCCTGGGCCCGCGCGGCGCGCCGTTGCAAGGTGACGGCGACATCGTCGCCCGTCTGCCCGCCGAAATCAGCATCGCGCCGCAAACCGTGCAGTTGATCGTGCCGGAATAAGTTCCGCCCCGAACCGGCGGGCCACGACATTGTATCAATGGTTGCCGAGTGCTATGATTATTCCCTGAAAAGATTGTGCGACAATCTTTTGCAGCCAGGGAAAAGCGAGCGGCGATGACCAAACATTTCCCGCCACCGCCCACCAAGTTCGGCACCGCCGGCCTTCAGACCAAGGCCGCGCCGCCGTTGCGTCATGCCGTCCCGCCACCGCCGACGGCGTACGGCCCCAACACGGTACAGCGACAATCGGCACCGGCCCGCATCACCCTTGCCCCGCCCCCGACACGCTTTGCGCCCCCCGCCGTCCAGGCGAAAAGCGTCAGCGTTCCGCCCAAACCCGCCCCGGCTTTTGTCGCGCCACCAAGACCGACGGATCTTTCTCCCACGCCGCAGGCGAACCCGGCCACCCGCACCGCCACGGTCCAGCCGTTTCTGATCGCGGGGATCGCCTTGGGCGTGGCGGCGGCGGCTTATGGGGCATACCGATATTACCGGCACCGTCGTCGCGAAAACGCCATCGACCGCATCCGAGTCGAACACAACGCCCTGGCCCCGTTCATCACCACCCATACCGAAAACCATGCCGGCCCGGGTGTGACAAGCACCGCCACCACCGCCAACAACATGCTGGCGGTGCCGCTGCGGACCTACGACGTCTACATCAATCGGGATGACCCGGTCGGCAGCGGCGGAACAAGCCCCGCCTTGGTGGAAAGCGCCCGGGTGCACGAAAGGACCCACATCTCGGCGGACCAATGGTACACGGCCAACACCGTGCCCGGGTCAAGCCAATTGCTGTACCATCTGGGCGGAATGCCACCCATCTACCACTCCTACCCCCTCTACGACCGGGCCGACAGGCTGCTGAACGCCATTGCCGGGGACGGCGCCCTGACCGACCAACAGCGCGCCCATATGGACGATCGGGTCAGGAACAACTCGGTCCGTCCCAGCGAATGGGACAGCACCATCAACGAGTTGCTGGTTTATTCACAACGATCGGGAATCAGGGCCAACAGCAGCACCGTCAAGCTGCTGGTGGAATACGCCAACGAGAACTTGCAGCATCGCCACGGTCAAATCACCGACCTGCCGCGCCTGCAGACCATCGGCGGCAACCAGTTTCACCAGCGCGACGACGTCTGGGACAACTTCTGAAATCCTATTCGCCCTTGGCCGCCTTGATGAAGGCGGCGATCTTGGCCGCATCCTTGACCCCGGGGGCGCTTTCCACCCCCGACGACACGTCCACCGCCTTGGCGCCGCTGGCCTTGATGGCCTGGGCCACGTTGGCCGCGGTCAAACCGCCGGCCAGCATCCACGGCAGCGGCACCTTGAAGCCTTTCAGGATGTTCCAGTCGAAGCTGACGGCGTTGCCGCCCGGCAGATCGGACCCCTTGGGCGGCTTGGCGTCGAACAGCAGCATGTCGCACACATCGCGGTATTCGGCGACGCGGTCCAGGTCGGCGGCGCTTTCCACCGACAGCACCTTCATCACCGGCAGGCCGAATTCGGCGCGGATACGATCCAGCCGTTCCGGGGTTTCGGCGCCGTGGAACTGCAAAAGGTCCAGGCGCACATGCCCCAGGACCTCGTCCAGGAAAGCATCCTCGGCATCGACGAACAGACCGACCTTTTCCACCCCTTCGATGAACTGGGTCAGTTCGGCCGCCCGTTCGGGGACGATGTTGCGCGGGCTTTTGGCGAAGAAGACGAAGCCCAGATAGTCGGCGCCGGCCTCGATGGCGGCGTCGATGGAATCTTCGTCGGTCAGGCCGCAGATCTTGACGGCGACGCTCACCCTTCCAGCTCCTCGAGGATGCGCTTGGCGGCATCGGCGGGATAGCTGGCGGCGGTGATCGGCCGGCCGATGACCAGGATGTCGGCGCCGCGCACCCGGGCTTCCTTGGGGGTCATCACCCGCTTCTGGTCGCCGGCTTCCGCCCAGGCCGGACGAATGCCCGGCACCACCAGGGTCAGGGAATCGCCGACCATGGACCGCACGGTCTCGACCTCGTGCGGGGAACAGACCAATCCGTCGATGCCGGCGGCCTGGGCCAGCACCGCCAGCCGCTTGACCTGATCCAGCACGCTGCCCTGGAACCCCACCGCTTCCATGGCGGCCTGGTCCATACTGGTCAGGATAGATACCGCCAGCACCTTGACCCGCGGACGGCCCACCTTATCGGCGGCTTCGCGGGCGGCGTCGGCCGCCGCCTTCATCATGGCGAAACCACCGGTGGCATGGATGGTGGTGTAACGCGGCGCCAACGGCGCGATACCGCGCATGGCCCCGGCGACCGTATTGGGAATGTCGTGGAACTTCAGGTCCAGGAACACCGGAACACCCAGCTCGGTGATCGCTTCGATTCCGGCGGGACCGTTGGCGGTGAAGAATTCCAGCCCCAGCTTCACCCCTCCCACCAGACCTTTCAGCTTGATGGCAAGGTCGGCGGCCTGATTGACGTTGACGGTGTCCAGGGCGACGTAGACGGGATTGGGCATGGCGGCCCCCTTAAGCAAAAAGGATTTAAACGGCAGTCCGGCCGGGTTCGGCGCTGACAAGCGTGACGGACTGGTTGGCGGCGTTTTCCGCCGCCCGCAGCTGACGTTCCAGCGAATCGGCGCGACGGCGTTGTTCGCGGGCGCGGCGGCGGGCCTTATGCCCCGACAGCCACGTGATCACCGCCCCCAGCACCAAGCCCTTGGCCAGCACGCCCAACACCACCAGATAGACCGGCAGGTCGACGGCCCACGGCAGCGGCCAGAATTCCAGCCGGACGTCGTGCCGGTTGGCAACGGCGAAGACAACGATCAACAAAGCGACGGGGGTGGCGATCAGCCAGCCGAGCCAACGCATCGGCCGGTTACTCGTCGCCGGCGTTCAACCGCTCGCGCAGCTGCTTGCCGGTCTTGAAGAACGGGACCACCTTGCCGTCCACCGCCACCTGTTCGCCGGTGCGGGGGTTGCGGCCCTGGCGGGCGTCGCGGCTTTTCACCGAGAAAGCGCCGAAACCGCGCAATTCGACCCGGTCCCCCCGCGCCAAGGCGCCGGCGATTTCGTCGAAGATGGTGGTGACGATGCGTTCCACGTCACGCTGGTACAAATGCGGGTTCTTTTCCGCCAGGCGGGCGATCAGCTCCGACTTGGTCATGGCGCGGGTTCCGTTCAGGACTGTTGTTGGCCGCCAGCCTGCCCAAGGGCTTGGCCCGAGTCAACCACATGGTGCTCGGCCGGCCCCGGCAAGGTGAAGAAGAAGGTGGTTCCCAGCCCTTCGCCCGCGGATTCCAGCCAGATGCGGCCACCATGGCGTTCGACGATCTTGCGGCAGACCGCCAGCCCGATGCCGGTTCCCTCGTAAGCCTGGGCGGCGTGCAGACGCTGGAAAATCATGAACACCCGGTCGGCCTGCTCGGGCGGGATGCCGATTCCGTTGTCGGACACCGAAAACACGCCCTGGGCGTCACAGGCGACACGGATGTGCGGGACACGACCCGTGGCGCGGTATTTCACCGCGTTGCCGATCAGGTTCTGCAACAGGTGCTCGATCTGGCTGCGATCGCCACGTACCGCCGGCAGCGTGTCGCATTCCACCAGGGCCCCCGATTCGGCCACCGCGCCCTGCAACAGGGAAAGCGCCGCCGCCGCCGCTTGGTTCATGTCGACACTGTCGTTGTGCAGCGGGCGGTGGCTGACGCGCGAATAATCCAACAGATCGTTGACCAGCGACTGCATGCGCTTGGCCCCGTCGGTCAGGTAGTTCAGATAATCGCGGATCTCGCCCTCGGCCTTGTCGCCCAGCCGGCGCTCCAACAGGGTGGCGAAGCTGGAAATCTGGCGCAGCGGCTGTTTCAGGTCGTGACTGGCCACATAGGCGAATTGTTCCAGGTCCTGGTTCGACCGTTTCAGTTCGCTGAGCAGCGCTTCGTGACGTTCCTCGGATTTCTTGCGCTGGGTGATGTCCAGCTTGATGCCCAGGTAATTGGTGACCTTGCCTTCCAGGTTGCGGATGGGCTGGATGGACGCCTGTTCCCAATAAAGGCTGCCATCCTTGCGGCGGTTGACGAACTCGCCGCGCCATTGCTCGCCCTGTTCCAAGGTGGCGGTCAAATCCTGGTAATGGTCTTCCGGGGTCAGACCGGATTTCAGCAAGGACGGCTTTTGCCCGATCACTTCGTCCTGGGAATAGCCGGTGGTATCCAGGAATTTCGGATTCACGTACTGGATGGAGCGGTCCAGGTCGGTGATCACCACCGAAACCGGGCTTTGTTCCACCGCCCGGGTCAGCATATGCATGCGGTGGGCGTTCTGCATGGCGGTGGTGATGTCCGAACCGGTGCCACGATAGCCCAGGAAGCCCCCCGACGGGTCGAAACGCGGCACGCCGCTTTCCTTGATCCAGCACGGATGGCCGTCATCGGCCTCGATCCAATACTTGAAATCGCGGAACGGCCGGTGGGCGGACAGGTCCTCCAGGTGGCTTTGCCACATCTCGGCATCCACCTCCATCTTGGCGGTGCCCAGGTCCCAGCGCCGCTTGCCCAGCAGGGTCTGGGGCGAGCGGCCGGTGATCTGCTCGAAGGAGTCGGACAAGAAGACATAGCGTTCGTCCTGGTCGGTTTCCCAGAACCAGTCGGAATTGACCTCGGAATATTCGCGAAAGCGCGCTTCGCGTTCGCTTAAATCGTCGTACAGGCTTTGCAGGCGCGCCGCCATGATGTTGAAGCTGGCGGCGGTCTCGGCCAATTCGTCGCCGCCCGCCACCGGCACCCGGTGCCCCAGCTCGCCGGCGGCCAGACGCTGGCTGGCGTCGCGCAACGACGCCAACTGGCGGGTCAGGTAATGGCCCAAGATCAGCGAGAACAAGGCGACCAGCGCCATTTCCAGGGCCGAGATGCCAAAGGCCCAGCGCCGCAGTTGGGACATGGCGGCCTCGACGCCGTCCACCGCCAGTCCGAACTGCACCCGTCCATAGGGCAGCCCGGAAACCATGATGTCGGCTTCACGGTCCAGAACGCCGTCCTGAACCTGCTCGAGACTGGAATCGGCGACGAACGGACCGGTGAACCCGCCCAACTGGCTGAGCACCCGGCCATCCCGTTCCAGGAAGCGGACATAGCGCAGCTTTCCCGATTCGGTCGCTTCCCGTCCGATGGAATCCAAGGTACTGAAATCCCAAGCCAGCAAGGCGTCACGCGACGCCGCCGCCAACAGCTTGCCGGTGGTTTCCGCCCGGCTCAGCAATTGCTGTTCGGTGGAACGCTGCATGATGCCCAAGGTGCTGAGCACCAAGATGGTCAGCAGAACGGCTTCGATCAGGGCCACGCCCACGACGGTCTTGGTGCGGAACCTCATGGCGCCGCCTCGCGCAGGACCGCCTGGACCGCGTCCACCGACCACGGCCGCACCGGATCATAGGTACTGTCGTCGGCCAGGGCGATCCCCCGCAAGGCGGCCCGCTGCAAGGCGTCACGCCCGGTTTGGTCGTCGTCCAGGGAAAACAGCACCGCCTGCAGATGGGCCGTCTTCGCCCGGCCCATGCGCGGCAGCACGAAGATGGGATAGGCGGGAAAGGCCTCGGTGGTCAGCACGGCACGCAAAGCCCCACGGATCTCGGCGGGTTGGCGTTCCAAGGTGCGCAGCACGCCGCCTCCGGCGGCGGCGGCACCGTCAAGCACCGCCCGATAGACCGAATCGTCCGACGACAGGTTCCGGGCCTGAACCTGGACCCCCTTGTGCTTCAGCGCCGCCTGGGTCAGAAGCGTGCCGCCAAAGGCGCTGGCGGCGGGAAAGGCGACCACCTGGTCGTTTAATTGCCCCACATGGTTCAGCGGCGAATCGGCGCGCACCACCAGGACGCCCTGTTCGTCCTGACGCTGGCGGGCGATGGCGCGTGCCCCCAAAGCCTTGACGGCGGCCAGATACAGCACCGGCGAGGCGTAAACCACGTCGAATTCACCGGCCAGGGTGCGGCGTTCGAATTCCTGCGTGTCGGGGGCGGTGCGAAAGATCACCGCGCCGCCCAGACGACGGCCGATTTCTTCCAGCAACGGCACCCAGCTTTCCGCCAACCGCCCCGCCGACTGCTGCGGGGTGACGCCGAAAACCAGGGAATCAGCCGCCGCCACCGGTGCCGACCACAGCCATAAAAGCAGTAAGCTGCCCACCCCCTTGCGCATCCGGCAAGAGCCCTTCCCGCTGACGAACCGATAATTAAGGTCGGCAATCTACCTATTTCAACTGGGGAAGTCTAATACCAAGCGGTGTGTTTCGACAGTCAAATGCGAGATTTCATGCAGGTGGGCCAACGCCTGCTTGTACTCGGCCACCGCCTTGGGTCGGGCCGAGGCGATGGCGACGATGGCGGCGTGATGCCCGGGGCCGACCTGCCACACGTGCAGGTCCACCACCTGATCGCCCAGACCGTGAATCGCCTGACGGATTTCGTCGGGCAGATCTTCGCCCTTGGGCAACAGACCGACCAGAACGCCGCCACTGTCCTTCAGCAGCCCCCAGGACCAGCGGGCGATGACCAGGGCGCCGACCACGCCGATCAGCGGATCAAGCCACGGCCAATTGAAGTCGCGGCCCAGATACAGCGCACCGATGGCCAGCACCGAGGTCAAGGCGTCGGCCATGACATGCACATAGGCGGCCCGCAGGTTGTTGTCGCGATGATGCCCATGATGATCATCATGATCGTGGTGGTGATCATGGTGATGATGGTGATGGTCGTCCTTCAGCAGCCAGGCCGAAGCCAGGTTGACCGCCAGCCCCAAGGCCGCCACCGCCATGGCCTGGTCATATTGGATCGGCACCGGCGACACCATGCGCCCCAGGCTTTCCCACGCGATCTGCAACGAGATCAAGGCCAGTACCACCGCACTGGCGAAGGCCCCCAGGTCGCCCAGCCGGCCGGTGCCGAAACTGTAGCGCGGATCATGGGCATGGCGCCGGGCCAGCATGTAAGCGCAGGCGGCGATCAAAAGCGCCGCCGCATGGGTGGCCATGTGCCAGCCGTCGGCCACCAGCGCCATGGACCCGAACAGGCTGCCGGCAATGATTTCCGCCACCATGGTGACAGCGGTCAGCCCCACCACCCACCAAGTGCGCTTTTCGTTGCGGTCCTGCCCGTGGCCCAGGAAAACGTGGCTATGCGTCAAAGACGAAGCATCCATGACCATTCCCTTATTTCATGTAGGTGCGCAGGATTTGAATCAGTTCGTCGGCGCCTTGACGGCGGGCGTCGTCGTCAGCGGCCTCGACGATGTGATGACCGACATGACCTTCCACCAGTTCCGCCATCAGGCCGTTGACGGCCCCACGCACCGAGGCGACCAGTTGCAACACGTCCATGCAGTCGCCGCCGCCTTCCAAGGCCCGCTCGATGGCTTCCGCCTGCCCTTTGATCCGCCTGATCCGCGCCAACAGACGGGGGCGGTCCTTGAAAACATGGCTCATGTCGTCCTCCTGATCACCAATATAGTATAGGGGGGTACCCTATATTGTCCAGCGCGCACACGATTCGCTGGACAGCGTCGCGACGAGAGGCCAATAGTCGTCGCCAGCGAAGGGGTGAGGCGCGTTTGATCGATTTCCGTCCGGTCATTTTCATCAACGGCATATTGCTGATCGTGCTGGCTGCAGCCATGGGCGTGCCGGCGGCGGTGGACTGGCTTTCCGACGACCTGGACTGGCGGACCTTCGCCTCTGCCGGGCTGGTCACCTTGGTGGCCGGCCTGGGGATGGTGTTGGGGGCGCGGCCCGAAGGACGGCCGGAACTGTCCACGCGCCAAGCCTTCTTGCTGACCACCACGTCCTGGGTTCTGATGGCGGGCTTCGGGGCGTTGCCCCTGGCCTTTTCCACCCTCAACATCAGCTATACGGACGCCTATTTCGAAGCCATGTCGGGGTTGACCACCACCGGGTCGACCATCCTGTCGGGACTGGATTCCATGCCCCACGGCATCTTGCTGTGGCGGGCCATCCTGCATTGGCTGGGCGGCATCGGCATCATCGTCATGGCGGTGGCCATCCTGCCCATCCTGCGCATCGGCGGCATGCAGCTGTTCAAGATGGAAAGTTCGGACAAGACCGACAAGGTCAAGCCGCGCACCTCGCAGGTGGCCAGCGGCCTGGTGGTGGTCTACGTGGTGTTCAGCGCGGCCTGCGCCCTGTGCCTGTGGCTGGCCGGCATGACGCCCTTCGAAGCCATCTGCCATTCCATGGCCACCTTGTCCACCGGCGGTTTTTCAACCTCGGACGCCTCGGTCGGCCATTGGTCCAATCCGTGGATCCACTGGATCATCACCATCTTCATGGGGCTGGGCGGCGCCACCTTCGTGCTTTTCATCGCGCCCTGGCGACGCGGCAAATGGGCGATCCTGACCGATTCCCAGATCCGCTGGTACGTCAACTTCGTCGTCTTCTTCACCTTCATCCTGACCCTTTGGCAATGGGCGGTGAACGACTGGTCGCCGGGCGACGCGCTGCGCCATTCGGCCTTCAACGTCATTTCGGTGGTCACCACCACCGGCTTCGCCTCGACCGACTATTCCCTGTGGGGCGGCCTGCCGCAGGTGATCTTCTTCTATCTGACCTTCATCGGCGGCTGCACCGGATCGACCGCCGGCGGCGTCAAGATTTTCCGCTGGGAAGTGCTGTTCGCCATGGCCGGGGTGCATCTGAAGCGGCTTTTGCACCCCCACGGCATCTTCGTCATCGACTTCAACCGCCAGCGCATTTCCGACGCGGTGGTGGATTCGGTGTTGGGCTTCGTGGTCATGTACTTCCTGATCTTCGCCCTGTTCGCCCTGGCGTTGACCATGACCGGCCTGGACTTCGTCACCGCCATCACCGGGTCGGCCACCGCCATCAGCAATGTCGGCCCCGGCCTGGGCGAGATCATCGGACCGGCCGGCAACTTCCAGCCGTTGCCCGACACCGCCATCTGGCTTTTGTCCTTCGAGATGATGCTGGGCCGGCTTGAGCTGTTCACCGTCCTGGTGCTGTTCTCGCGCTCGTTCTGGAAGGGGTGACGATGATCGACTTCCGCCCCGTCCTTCATATCATCGGCGTGATCTTGTGCCTGCTGGCGGCCGCCATGCTGGTTCCCGCCGCGGTGGATTCCCTGGCCGGCAACGGCCAATGGCCGGTCTTCATCGCCTCGGGCGGCATCACCTTGGTGGCGGGCCTGGGCCTGGTGCTGGGGACCCGTTGCGACGGCCGCAGGCCCCTGTCCATCCGCCAAGCCTATCTGGCGGCGGGACTGGGCTGGCTGGCGCCCAGCCTGTTCGCCGCCCTGCCGTTTGCCCTGGGGTCGTCGGCGCTGTCGGGAGTGGACGCCTTTTTCGAGGCCACCTCGGGGCTGACCACCACCGGGTCGACGGTGATCACCAGTCTGGACCACATGCCCGCCGGCCTGTTGCTGTGGCGCGGCCTGCTGCAATGGCTGGGGGGCGTCGGCATCGTCATCATGGCCATCGCCGTGCTGCCGGTGCTGAACGTCGGCGGCATGCAGATGTTCCGGGTGGAAGTGCTGTCGGCGCGGGACCGCGCCGCGCCGCGGGCGGCACGCATCGGGTCCACCCTGATCGCCGCCTATGTGGGGCTGACCGCCGTCATGGCCCTGGCCCTGTGGCTGGCCGGGATGAACCGGTTGGACGCCGTGGTCCACGCCATGAGCACCATCGCCACCGGCGGCTTTTCCAACCACGATTCGTCCATGGCGTTCTTCGACAGCGCCACCATGGATTTCATCGTCTTTTGCGGCATGGTGCTGGGCGGCATGCCCTTCATGGCGTTCTTCACCCTGGCCCAGGGCGACTGGCGCCGCGTCACCGCCGACCAGCAATTGCGCTGGTATCTGGGCCTGCTGCTGCTGTCCGGCCTGGCCATCACCCTGTGGCTGATCGACGTGCATCATTACGGGGTGTGGACCGCCCTGCGCCACGGCATGTTCACCGTCGCCTCGGTGATGACCGGCACCGGCCTGACCACCGTCGACTACGACGGCTGGGCCGGCATGCCGCTGGCCATCTTGTTCCTGCTGACCTTCGTCGGCGGCTGCGCCGGCTCCACCGCGTCGGGCATCAAGGTGTTCCGCTTCCAATTGCTGTTCGCCAACGCCGTGGTGCAGATCCGGCAATTGCTGCGCCCGCACGCGGTCATGGTTCCCAGCTTCAACACCAAACCCATCCCCAAGGACGTGCTGACCTCGGTCATGGGCTTCATCTTCGTCTACGCCCTGTCCTTCGCCGTGCTGTCCATGATGCTGGCGCTTCTGGGACTGGACTTCGTCACCGCCCTGTCGGCGGCGGCCTCGGCCCTGTCCAATGTGGGCCCCGGTCTGGGCGACATCATCGGCCCCGGCGGCTCCTTCGCCGAGTTGCCCGACCTGGCCAAGCTGCTGCTGGCCGGCGGCATGCTGTTCGGCCGCCTGGAAATGGTCATCTTGCTGGTGATCTGCGTGCCCAGCTTCTGGAAGGATTGATTAGGGCGTAAACTTATAAATCCCATAGCGTTCTGCAGGCCCCGCAAGATCATATAAGATGCCGGAAAATGCAGGCGATAGCGGGGCTATCGCCAAATTTGACGGCAGGGTTAGATGGTCTTGCGGGGCCTGCCCTTCGGGTTCGCCTAAGAAGCCGTACTGCGGCGTCACCGTCGCTTGGCTGTACAAGGGTACAGCCCACGCTCGTTTCCTGGCATTACGGCTTCTTAGGCGAACAGAATGCTATGGGATTTATAAGTTTACGCCCTACAACACCAGATCGACGCGGGGCCGCGCCTTGTCCACGTCATCCATGCGGGGCCGACAGGTGAACAGGCGTCCGGCGTCCACCCCGCCTTCCTCGACCAGCCAGTTTTTCACCGAATCGGCACGGCTTTCCGCCAGACGGACCAAACGCTGGCGTTCGAATTCCGCCAGTTCCTCGCGGTCCTTGTCGTCCATCAGCGCCTTCAGCCGCGCCACCAGACTGGCCTCGCGGCGCAGCACCGGGCCGTCCACCTTGGGTACCGCCACCCCGCACAAGTTCAGCCCCAGCCCGTCACGGGCCTTCATCAGCGTCGCCACCTTGCCCAAGGCCGCCTGCTGCTCGGGGAGCAGTTCGTCGCCGCCGGCGGGGAAGTCCAAAGCCTGCAGGGCCAGGACCGGCTTTTCCGCTTCGTCGATGACCATGCCGATCAGCCCCACCAGGGGAAACGCCACCTTCAAGGTGGTGAAGACGGTGGAACGAAGGGCGCCGCCGATGGCCTGGTTCACCGCGTCGGTAGTGTCGAAATTGGGATTGTCCAGATCGCCGCGCACCGGAATGGCCAAGGTGATGCGGTCGTCGCCGTCGCGCAGCAGGTCCAGCACCGTCTCGATGGGCATGTCGGCCTGCTTGGCCAAGGGCGCGTTGGGATCGGGCTGGGCGACACGCAGCCGCGACAGCACCAGATCCATCTTGCCGTCCAAGCTGCCGTCCACCACCGACATGCCCAGCTTGGCGTCCAGCTGGCCGGTATGCAGGTTCACCCCCAGGGCATCGGCGGCATAGGGCGACAGCGGCGGCAGTTCCAAGGCCCGCACCTGTCCGTCCACCGCCAGACCGGGAATGGGACGGAAAGGACGCACCTGCCCTTGGGCGCGGATCTCAGCGTTGCCGATGGCGGCCGAGACCGAGAACGGGCTGTCCTGATCGGGTCTGGCGCTGTCGAAGGCCGAAGCGGTGGCGTTGAGATCGCGCACCGACAGCCGCACCATGTCGGCGGTGGTGCGGTCGCGGAACTCGATTTGCCCGCCGCTGACGCGCACATTGCCAAAGACCAGACGCGGGGACTTCGCTTGGGTTTTGGCGTCACCTTTCGGCAAGTCGGCCAGCCCTTCGATGCCGGTATGGTCGCGGTTGACCCGCATGACCGGCTGCGCCAGGGTCACCGTGTCCACCGACACGTCGCCATCGGGGCTGAGCGCCAGCCTGTCCAGCACCAATGACCGCGCCCGCAGGCGGGGATTGTATTTGCCCGGACGGCCCAGGGCCGACACGGTCTTCGCCTCGAACCGCCCCAAACGCAGGGAAAGCGGGTCCAAGACCCAGTCGGACAGCTTGGCGTGGTCCGCCAGCAGCCAATCACGGTCGCCCTGGCGCAGGGCCAGACCGTCCACAACGGCCGACAATTGCCCGGCCACCGGCGGCAGCATGCCCCGCGGGCGTTCGTGGGCGAAGCTGCCCTCGGCCGACAGCGTGCCGGTGCCGATCCGCCAATCGTCAAAACGGATTTCGCTGGTTCCGGCTTCGACCCGCCCCTGGGCGGTGAACAGCGTCTTGGCCTTGGCCGACAGGTTCAGATGGGTCTTACCCTGCCAATCCAGCGATTTGTGGCGGATGGACAGGCCATCCATGTCCAAGGCCCAGTCCTGGGCGTTCAACCCCCCCGCCCAATCCAAGGACTGGAAGGTCTTGTCCAGGCGGGCCTGTTCCAGTTGCATCCGCGCCGCGCCCGAAGCGATGCGCGCCGCCCCCTGGTTGAACAGCAGGTCGCGCCCGTCCACCGTGCCGGTGGCGCTGACACCGTCCCGCCATTCCAGCCGCCCCTGCCAGGCCAGATGCGCTGCCGCCACCTTGCCGCCATCCAACGGCACCACGCCATTGGTCAAGGCCAGCCGGCCGTCGGCACGAAGCGGCGCTGAAAAGTCTCCGACGCCCAGCACGTCAAGCGACGCATCCAATGTGCCGCCCCAGCCGGGCAAGCCGCCCCATTGGGCGAAGGGCGTGGTGTCCAATCCCTGGACGGACAAGGCGGCGGAGAAGTCCAGATGCCGAGAGAACGGCGCCAATTTCCCTGTGACGCTGACCGGGGCGGCATTGATCCGGCCGACCAGCGACAGGCTGGCCGGGGCGTCCGGCACCCAGGACTGCAGGTCGTGAATCTCCAGGCGGTCCACGTCCACCCGCACCTTCAAGGCGCCGTCTTCCACCCGCAGCACGGAATTGGTCAGAACCAAAGAGGTGACGCCATATCCCCACAGCGACGGCGTGCCGTCGCCCCCGGTTTGCGGCAAGGCCAAGCCGTTCACCCGCCAGGTTTCGCCGTCACGGGCCAGCACCACCTCGGCTTTGTCCAGTTCCAGCTGTTCCAGCCAAAGTCTACGCGACAACAGCGGCTTCCAGCGGAAGGTCAGGTCGACGCCGTCCACCCCCAGGGCTTCGCCCAGGCTAGACATGGCCTCGACACCACGGATCGCCACCTGGCCGCGCCACAAGGACAGGCGGGCCTGACCGATCTGGACCTGGTTCCACCCCATGTCCACCAAGGCGCGCAGCAGCCCCCAGCGCAATCCCTGGTCCGGCAGGAACCACGCGGCGGGAAACAACAGGGCGGCGAAAACGACGCCGATGACGGCCAGCCGCCGCAGACGACGAAACCGGACGGGTTTATCGGGCTTGGACATGGGATTATGGAAACTCTTGGCTTAGTTCCCGTCAACCCCTTCGGCGAAAACCTGGTTCCGTCCTTGCATCTTTGCCGTGTAAAGCGCCCGGTCGGCCTGGGCCAGCAGGGTCTCCACCGAGGATTCGGCCCCCTTGGGCACGGCGACACCGATGCTGACGGTCATCTCCAGGGTTTGGCCGTCCGGCAAGGTGATTTGCGTCTGGTTGATCAGCAACCGCAGCCGCTCCGCGGTGATCAACGCCCCGTCCCGGTTGGTTTCAGGCAACAGCACGGCGAATTCCTCGCCGCCCAGCCGGCCGACGATGTCGATGTCGCGCAAAGTCTGACGCATGCATTCGGCCAGACGGCGCAACGCCTCGTCACCGATGGCGTGGCCGTGGGTGTCGTTGATCCTCTTGAAGTAATCCACGTCCAGCATCAGCACGCTCAACGGGCTGCCATAACGATGGGCGCGTTCCACCTCGGTGGCGGCGGCGGCCAGGAAATGACGACGGTTGAAGACGCCGGTCAGGGAATCGGTGGTGGCCAAACGGCGCAGTTCGCGCTCCATGGCCTTGCGGTCGGTGATGTCGGTCAGCACGCCGATGACCCCCACCGGGCGGCTTTCTTCGTCCAGAAAGGCGGATTTCAGCACCAGTACGTCCAGGCGTCCGCCGCCACGCGGCAGGATCGACGCCTCGTACGAGGCTTCGGCACAGGCGCCCGACAGCAACTCGGCGTCGGTCACCGCGTCTTCCAGGGGCAGCAGTCCGGGGGCCGGGTCACCGTCGCCGAACAGATTGCGGAAAGCCCGGTTGCGGGTCTGGATACGGCCCAGGGCATCCTTGAACCATACCGGCGACGGAATGGTGTCGATCAGGGACTCGCTGAAACGGCGGGACGCGTCGGCGACCAGGGTCATCTCTTCGGCGCGCAGGCGCTGTTCGGCCAGTTCGCGGGTGCGGGCGGCAACCCGCATTTCCAGCGTTTCGTTGGCCCGGCGCAAGGCCGACACCGCCCGGTTGTGGCTGGTGATGTCGCGGGCCTCGAACATCAGTTCCTGACCCATGGCGCTGCTGGGCAGCGGCGTCGCCCGCACCAGGGCGTCAAAGGCGGTGCCGTCCCGGTGCATCAGCCGCATGGGAACCACCGCGTCCTCGCGCACGATCTCGTCGATCAGGGCGGCGTAATCGGCATGGACGATGTCTTCCAGGCGCAGGCCGACCACCTGTTCCAACTCGGCCGTGCCCAGCAGGTCCAGCCCCGCCTTGTTGACATAGCGGATGGTGCCGGCCACCACATGGCAGACCAGGTTGACCGAGTTTTCCACCAACAGGTGGAAACGGGTGTCGCTTTGATGGGCCGAGCCGGCCAGCTTGCCTTCACGGGAAGTGTCGCGGCCGGTGACCACGGTGGCGTCGGCGGCGATTTCACGCGCCCGGAACACCTGCAGTTCGACGTCGCGGGTCTTGCGGTCCAGGCCGATGATGCGGGTGGGGATGGCGCGATCCTCGCTGGCCATGCCCGACATGAACAAATCCATCACCTGACCATATTCGGGGATCAGGAATTCGGCCAGCCGGCGGCCGATCATCTCTTCGGTGCTCTTGCCGCCCAACATGCGCACCCCGGCGCCGTTGATGGCGGTGATGGCGCCCGCCCGGCACAGGCAGATGAGGTCACGGCTGACCTCGAGAATCTGCATCATGCCGCCGTCAAATCGCGGACCGCGCTTTCGCCGTTCGATGGCCAAATCGATAATAGTGGCGATCGGCTCCATGGATGTGTCCCCTTTATTCCCCATGAATGGGCTTAATCCTTTCGTGAAAATGCTTCAACGGAAAAGCAACAAAGGGTCCATTGTATTCACCCCGGACGTCGTCTTCAGCGCGAATTCATGACCACGGCAACAAGTGACGCGGTCAGTCGCCGTCCAGTTCGATGCGGTCGCGCCCGCCTTCCTTGGCCCGGTACATGGCGCGGTCAGCGCGGCCCAACACGTGGTCGAAATGGGTGTCGCCCGGCGCCCGGCAGGCCACGCCCAGACTGATCGAGGTCTTCAGCACGCCGTCCACCAGGGGCAGGCGGATGGAAGCCACCGCCTGACGCAGGCGTTCCGCCAACTGGCGGGCGCCGTCCAATCCGGTCTGCGGCAGCAGCACGGCGAATTCCTCGCCGCCCATGCGGCCCAAGACATCCACTTCGCGCAATTGCGCCGCCATGGATTCGGTCACCGCCCGCAACACCTCGTCCCCAATGGAATGGCCCCAGGTGTCGTTGACGGTCTTGAAATGATCCACATCCAGCATGATGGCCGCCAAGGGCAGGTCATAGCGCAGCGAACGTTCCATCTCTTGGTGCGCCAAAGTGCTGAAGTGCCGCCGGTTGGGGGCGCCGGTCAGCGGGTCGGTGGTGGCCAGACGACGCAGTTCGCGTTCCAGCCCCTTGCGGTCCGAGATGTCCACGGCCAAGCCGATGATGCCGTTGGGCACCACGCCGTCGGCCGGCAGCGCCGCCTTGGTCACCAGAAGCGTGCGGGACTGGCCGTGGCAATCGGGGATTTGGGTCTCGAATTCCTCGCGCCGCGACGACCCGTCCAGAACCCGGCAATCGCTGTCCAGTTCCTCGGGCGGCAGGTGCGGCCCCAGCACCTCTTCCGCCGAATGACCCAACCAAGTGGTTTCGTCGATGCCGAAGAATTCGCGGAACGACTTGTTGTAAAGGCGGTAATGGCCAGCCAGATCCTTGACCCACACCGGGTTGGGCAGCAATTCCACCAGACGGGCGGAAAACGCCTGGGCCTCGGCCAGTTCCCGGGTTCGCTCGACCACCCGGGCTTCCAGGGTGGCGTTCAGCTTCTCGATGGTGGTGATGTCGATCCACGACCGAAGCGCGCCGACCAGCGCGGTGAACAGCTTTTGCGCCGTCAACTCGGTCTTCGAGCGGTAATCGTTGATGTCGTATTCCAGCATCACCTCGCGCTCGGGCGCCTCGCCCGGCTGGCCGGTGCGCAGGATGATGCGCAGACGATGGTTGGCCAGTTCCTGGCGGATGAAACGCGCCAGCGACAGCCCGGCATGGTCGGTTTCCATCACCACGTCCAACAGCATCACCGGAATGTCGTCACGACTTTCCAGAACTGCGCGGGCCTCGGCCGCCGAATAGGCGGAAACCGGGTAAAAGCCCCGTCCCTGGAAACGGAAATCGCGCAACAGGACCTGGGTCATGCCATGCACCTGGGGGTCGTCGTCCACCACCAGGACCAGCCAAGGATTGGGATCAACGGCGTCGGCGCGACTGTCTTTCAGGTTCAGGCGGCGTCGTCCACCACCAAAAAGTGCCTTTTCTTCAGCCATGGGCAACCTTTAGGGAATAATGCCGACCAATCAGCACCGGAATGCCTTACCGTTGAAAGGTTATATTGGACGACGCCCAAATTGCAGCCAATATTCGTACCCATGGACTGTGAAGGTTTCCCCCTCCAGCAAAACCGGCTAGTGTTGGGCCTCTAGGTTTTTAGGCATGAAAGCTGCTCGCGTGCTTCAGTCCCGTATCCCCGGCGCCGCCCCCCGCGCCGACCAGGCCGCCCAGGTGCGCATGCTGGACGGACTGTCGTTCAAGCAAGCCTTCGCCACCTTGGTGATCGCCCTGGCCGTGGGACTGGCCACCAGCGCCTATGAATTGCTGAACGATTACCGGTCCATGCATGAACAGGTGCGCCGCGACATGGCCGCCGACATGAACTTGGTGCGCGGACTGGCAGTGGAAGCCGCCTATCAGCTGTCCGGCGAACTGGCCGGCGAAGTGGTGGCCGGCCTGCATCAGAACCCGTTGGTTCTGGAAGCGACGTTGACCGACAATTATGGCGGCGAATTGGGCAAGAAGATCCGCGCCGCGGTCTCCACCCCCTTTCCCGGTCTGGCCGACGATCTGTTCGGCGACGTGGTCCTGCATTCGCGGTCCCTGGAAACCCGCAACCCCAACGGCAGCAGCACCGCCGTCGGATCGCTGGAAGTCCGCCTGGACAACGCCGGCCTGCTGAACGCGTGGCTGAGCCGCGCCACCTCGGCCGTGGTGTCGGGGGCGGCCCGCGCCGTTCTGGTGTGCGCCCTGGTGGTGGCGGTCTTCTATTTGCTGATCACCAAGCCGCTGTTAAGGATCACCGCCGCCATCGGCCGCGTCGATCCGTCCCATCCCGGCGCCTTCCTGATCGACCTGCCGGCCGGACACCAAAAGGACGAATTGGGCCTGCTGGTGGGCACCGTCAACGGCATGCTGGCGGAAAGCCAGACCGGCCTGGACGACCGCGACAAGGCTCAGAACGATCTGGCCGCCCTGGCCCGCGACCTGGAACGCCGGGTGGCCGAACGCACCAACGAACTGGCCCGCGAGAAGGAAGGCGTGGAACGCGCCCTGGCCCAGCTGAACCTGGCCAACACCGAACTGGAAAAGGCCAACCGCGACATCAACGACGGCATCCGTTACGCCAGCCGCATCCAGAACGCCCTGCTGCCCGACCAGGGCGCCCTGTCCGGCGTGGTGGATGAATTGGCGGTGGGCTGGCAACCCTTGGACATGGTGGGCGGCGACTATTACTGGGCCGGCTCGTTCGGTTCCAAGGGCGTCATCGCGGTGATGGACTGTACCGGCCATGGCGTGCCCGGCGCCTTCATGACCGCCGTGGTGGCCTCCAGCTTCAGCCGCATCCTGCACCATCACGGCCATGACGACCCGGCCGAGATGCTGACCCAGTTGAACCGCTTGGTGAAGACCGCCCTGCGCCAGGACCGCGACAGCGCCGTCAGCAACGACGGTCTGGACGCCGCCATCTGCGTCGTCGACCGCACCCATTCCACCTTGACCTTCGCCGGCGCCAACCTGCCCTTGCTGATCTCGGAAGAAGGCGTTTTGCGTCAGGTGCGCGGCGACCGCATGAGCCTGGGCTATCTGGACAGCCCCGAAGACTACCGTTTCTCGGCCCATCGCCTGGATTTCAAGCCCGGCGCCGCCTTTTACATGTACACCGACGGCGTCACCGATCAGGTGGGCGGCGCCTCGGGGCGCCTGTTCGGCCGCCGCCGCCTGCAGGAAGTGTTGGCCGAGGTCACCGACCGTCCGGTCAGCGAGCAGATGGACGAATTGTTCCTGAAGCTTTCCCAGTGGCGCGGCGACCAACGCCGCCGCGACGACATGACCTTCCTGGCCTTCCGGCCCGTCAGCGGGACTTAGGGGCGAAGCCCGGCCCGTGCCGGGCCGGCGGCGCTATCCCAGGCTTTTCACCATCTCGGCGATGCCGCGCCAGACGATTTCCACGCCGATGCACAGCAGCAAAAGCGCGAACAGCCGCATCATGGCGTCGGTCAGCGCCCGGCCCAACAGGCCCTCCATGCGATCAGCGAAGCGGAAGCTGGCATAGATCAGGACGCTGATGGACAGCACCGCCAGCAAGCCCCCCAAGGTGGCCAGGGACAGCATGTCGCTGCCGAAGGGATGGCCGGTGCCCAGCGCGATGGTCACCGCGATGGTGCCCGGCCCGGTGGTCAGCGGCATGGTCAGCGGGTAAAAGGCGGCCGAGCGCAGACGTTCCGGGGCGCCGCCGATTTCGATGTCGCCGTCGGTGGCGCCTTCCTTGGCGTTCAGCAGACGCCAGCCGGCCACGGCGATGACCAGGCCGCCGCCCACCCGGAGCGCCGGCAACGACACCCCGAACACCCCCAGCACCGCCGAGCCCACATACAGTGAGCCGACGACGATCAGGAAGGCGTAGACCGCCACCCGCGCCGCCAGATCGGCCCGCTGGGCGCGACTGAGCGTGCGGGTATGGGCCAGGAACATGAAGGCGCTTCCCGGCGGGTTGACGATGGGAAACAACGAGCCGAACACCAGCAGGAAACTGGCCAGCAGCGCCGACATGATCAGGGCTCCAACTGCTTGCGGATGAAGTCGGTCACCAGTTGGCCGGCACCGTGACTGTAGAGATCGTTATGGCCGGCGGCGGCGATGAAATGGGCTTCCACCCCCATGCGGGCCCGTTCCTTCAACTCGCGCCCCATGTCCACCGGCACCACCCCGTCCTGCTGGCCGTGCAGAATCAACATGGGCGAACGGACATGGCCGATCTTGGCGCGGTTGTCGAAGCGATCCAGCATCACCATCTCGGCGAAGCCGGGCAGCACGTAGACCGGGGCCAGATCGGGCAGGCGGGTATAGGGTGCCTCCAGCACCACGCCCACCACGTTGACGTGTTCGGTGGCCATCTGCACGGCGACACCGGTGCCAAGGGATTCGCCATAAAGCACGATCTGCCCCTGGGGGACGCCACGGCTGATCAACCAGCCGAGCGCGGCGCGGGAATCGGAATAAAGCCCTTCTTCCGACGGCGAGCCAGGATTGCCGCCATAACCGCGATAGCCCACCAGCAGCACGCCGAAGCCTTCATCCAGGAACAGCCGGGCCTTGTGGGCGCGGTGCGCCACCGTGCCGGCATTGCCGTGGAAATAGACGATGGTGGGCTGATAGCGGTCGCGCGGCGCCCCGTACCAGCCGGTATTCATGAAGCCGTCATGGCTGCGGATGGTCACCGGCACCATCTCGGGAACCCCGGCATCGGCGGGGGCCACCTTCTCGCGCCCGGGGTGATAAATCATGTCACGCTGGAAAAAGGCCATACCGCCCATGGCCAGCACCAAACCACCCGCGAACACCGCCACGATTTCTCCGATCACCAGGGTATTCCTTCCTGTGCCTTATCAGGATAGGGATGAAGACCCGCCAACACCAGAGGGCAAAAGAAAAAGGCCCGCCGAAACCGGCGGGCCTTCCCCGAACCGCGGGTTTAGCCGCGGTTCATACGGTTGTCGATCAGATCGTCGACGACGGTCGGATCGGCCAGGGTCGAGGTGTCGCCCAAGCTGCCGAACTCATTCTCGGCGATCTTGCGCAGGATGCGGCGCATGATCTTGCCCGAACGGGTCTTGGGCAGGCCCGGCGACCACTGGATCAGATCCGGGCTGGCGATGGGGCCGATTTCCTTGCGGACCCAAGCCACCAGTTCCTTGCGCAGATCTTCCGACGGCTCTTCGCCCTGGATCAGGGTGACATAGGCATAGATGCCCTGGCCCTTGATCTCGTGCGGGTAACCGACCACGGCGGCTTCGGCCACCTTGGGGTGGGCGACCAGGGCGGATTCCACCTCGGCGGTGCCCATGCGGTGACCCGACACGTTGATCACGTCGTCCACGCGGCCGGTGATCCAGTAATAGCCGTCCGTGTCACGACGGGCGCCGTCACCGGTGAAGTAGTAGCCGGGATAGGTCGAGAAGTAGGTTTCGCCGAAACGCTTGTGGTCACCGAAGATGGTGCGCATCTGACCGGGCCAGCCGGGCTCGGCCAGGCACAGGTTGCCTTCGACGGCGCCTTCCAGCACCTTGCCTTCGGCGTCCACCATCACCGGCTTGACGCCGAAGAACGGACGGGTGGCCGAACCGGGCTTCAACGCGGTCGCACCCGGCAGCGGGGTGATCAGGATGCCGCCGGTTTCGGTCTGCCACCAAGTGTCGACGATGGGGCAACGCTCGTCGCCGACCACGCGGTGGTACCACAGCCAGGCTTCCGGGTTGATGGGCTCGCCCACCGAACCCAGCAAGCGCAGGGACTTGCGGCTGGTCTTCTTGACGATTTCCTCGCCTTCGCGCATCAGCGAACGGATGGCGGTCGGCGCGGTGTAGAAGATGTTGACCTTGTGCTTGTCGACCACCTGCCAGAAGCGCGAGGCGTCCGGATAGGTGGGGATGCCTTCGAACATCAAGGTGATGGCGCCGTTGGCCAGCGGACCATAGACGATGTACGAGTGGCCGGTGACCCAACCCACGTCGGCGGTGCACCAATAGATGTCGCCTTCGTGATAGTCGAAGACGTACTGGTGGGTCATCGAGGCATAGCACAGATAGCCGCCGGTGGTGTGCAGCACGCCCTTGGGCTTGCCGGTCGATCCCGAGGTGTAAAGGATGAACAGCGGGTCTTCGGCGTTCATTTCCACCGGGGCGTGGGTGGTGGCGGCCTTGGCGGTCAGTTCTTCGTACCAATGGTCACGGCCGGTCACCATGTGGATGTTGCCGCCGGTGCGCTTGACCACCAGGACGTTCTTCACCGACCAGCAGGTTTCCAGCGCCTTGTCCACATTGGCCTTCAACGGCACCTTGCGGCCACCGCGCAGACCTTCGTCGGCGGTGATCACCAGCGAGCTGTCGCAATCCTGGATACGGCCGGCCAGAGCGTCGGGCGAGAAGCCGCCGAACACGATGGAATGGATGGCGCCGACACGGGCGCAGGCCAGCATGGCCACCGCGGCTTCGACGATCATCGGCAAGTAGATGGTGACGCGGTCACCCTTCTTCACGCCCAGATCGGTCATCACGTTGGCCAGGCGGCACACCTGTTCGTGCAGTTCACGATAGGTGACGTGCTTGGATTCGTTCGGGTCGTCGCCTTCCCAGATGATGGCGGTCTGGTCGCCGCGCTTGGCCAGATGACGGTCCAGGCAGTTGGCGGCCACGTTCAAGGTGCCGTCGGCGAACCAGTTGATGGAGACGTCGCCCGAATAGGAGACTTCCTTGACCTTGGTGTAGGGCTTGATCCAATCCAAGCGCTTGCCGTGTTCGCCCCAGAAGCCTTCGGGATCGTTCACCGAGCGATCATACCATTCCTGGTAGGTCTTCTCGTCGATCAGGGCCTGCTTGGCGAAATCGGCGGGAACGGGAAAAAGTTCGGTCATGTCAGGTTGTCTCCCAAATATTATGTTTCGTTTGGTTGACGCCTTTCCCCATTGCAGGGCGGCGCGGCACAGTTTCCCCGATGCTGGCGAATTATGGTCAGATTCAAGCGCCGACTCAACCCCCGCCGCGCAATGATCCGATTCTTTTAAGCCACAATCGCGCAACGATGTGACACAGTGATGAAATTATTGGGGGTTTTCCAGGACCACCCGGCCATCGACCACCGCCACCGCCACCGGCGTCAACTGGCGGCCCAGGCACGGCCCCCACACGCAGCCCCCGGTCAACGGGTCGAAACGGGCGGCGTGAACCGAGCACATGATCTCGGTTCCGGTCATGTCCAGGAACTTGTCGTCTTCCATTTCCAGCGGCACGAACAGATGCGGGCAGGAATCCAGATAGGCCCGCACCTGTCCGTCGTAACGGACCAGGAAAATCTTGCGCGGGCCGTCGGGAAGTTCGACGGTGAAAGGCCCCTTGGCGCCCGGATCGTCCAGGTCGTCAAAGGAACACAAGATCACGGCGCCACCCCGGCCATGGCGCAGATGATGGCCCAGGATTCGCCGTCGATGGGCATCACCGACAGCCGCGACTGGCGGATCAGCGGCAGTTCGGCCAAGCGGGGTTCGGCCTTGATCTGGGCCAGGGTGACCGGGGTGACCACCGGGCACACCGCCTTCAGGTCGGGACAGACCCAACGCGGGTCGTCGGCGGTGGGGTCGACATAAGCTTCCTTGACCACCTCGACGATGCCGACGATGCGCTTTTCATCCACCGAGTGATAGAAAAAGCAGCGGTCGCCGACCTTCATGGCCTTCAGGAAATTGCTGGCCTGGTAATTGCGCACCCCGGTCCAGGCGGTGACGGCTTCGCGCACCTGGTCGTCCCACGACCAGGCGCCGGGTTCCGACTTGACCAGCCAATATTTCATACCGGCAGGACCTTCTTGTAGCGGCGCACGGTAACGCTTTCGAACAGGCCGGCCAGGGCATAGGGCTCGGCCGCCAGAAAGGCGTCGACGCCAGCGCGGTCGTCGAAGTCGATGACCAGCAGGCTTCCCTGCATGGCTTCGCCGTCTTCCGACAGGAAGGGACCGGCCAGCACCAGACGGTCACCCAAGGCCTTCAGGCATTCCAGATGGGCGGCGCGGTTGGCCAGACGGATGTCGCCCGAGCCCGGCTTGTCGATGCAGATGATGGCGTATTGGGTCATTCCTCGATCTCCGATTAAGGCAGCATCTTCTTGTAGCGACGAACCGTCACGCTTTCGAACAGGCCGGCCTGGTTGTAAGGGTCATTGGCCAGATAATCGTCGATCTGGGCCGGGTCGTCCAAATCCAGGATCAGCATCGAGCCTTGCATGGTCTGGCCGTCGTCGGACAGCAGCGGCCCGCCCACCAGCATGCGGTCGACCCAGTTCTTGGCGTAGTCCAGATGGGCCTGACGGGTGGCCAAGCGCAGATCCAGGGAATCGGGCTTGTCGACGCAGGTGATGATGTAAAGGGCCATGTGCGGGCTCTCCGGTTAGCGGGTTTCCAGCTTGAACGGGCGCGACAACAGGTCGGTGATGGCGTCGTCCAGGGGTTGCCCCCGGTTCAGCACCGCGTCCACGGCGGCCGAGATGGGCATCTCGATCCCCAGACGGCTTGCCATGTCCACCACCGCGCCGGCCGACCACACACCTTCGGTCACCGCCTTGCGCTCGGCCAGGATGTCGGCCAAGGCCCGGCCCTGCCCCAGGTGCAGGCCCAGGGAATAATTGCGCGACTGCACCGATGACGCGGTCAGGATCAGGTCGCCCATGCCCGACAACCCCATCAGGGTTTCCGCCCGCCCCCCCTTGGCCAGCGCCAGACGGGTCATTTCCGCCAGCCCCCGGGTAATCAGCGCGGCCCGCGCGTTGTCGCCGTAGCCACGGCCCTCGACGATACCGCAGGCGATGGCCAGCACGTTCTTGACCGCACCACCGATTTCGGCGCCGACCAGATCGGACGACAGATAAGGACGGAAGGTCTGAGCCCCCAGGGCCTGAACCAAAGCCTCGCCCAACGCCTTGTCCGAACAGGCCAAGGTGACGGCGGTCGGCAGGCCGCGTGCCACTTCGATGGCAAAAGTCGGTCCCGACAGCACGGCGATGGGCTGGCCGGGCAGTTCCGCCTCGGCCACTTCGGTCATCATGCAGTCGGTGCCCTGCTCGATGCCCTTGCAGCACAGCACCGCCGGCACGCCGGGGCGCCAAAGGGGGGCGACGGCCTTCAGAGTCGGGCGCAAATGCTGCGCCGGGGTCACCAACAGCACGGCGTCGCAGGCGGTCACCGCGGCCAGGTCGGTGGTGGCGCGGATGCAGCAATCCAGGTGCACGTCGGGCAGATAGGTGCTGTTGCGGCGGGTGGCGTTGATGGTCGCCGCCACATCGGGTTCATGAGCCCAGATCACCACGTCGCGGCCGGCGCGCCGCGCCGCCACCGCCAGTGCCGTTCCCCATGCCCCAGCCCCGATGATGCCGATGCGCTGCATGCTGCCTTCCCGTCGCCAATCGTCCATGGGTTATGCCCTGGCCCCACCACTTGGTCAACGACAACGGGGGCGGGCGGCGCTATGCTGGTTTCCGACGCAACCAAAGGGGGATGCCATGGATCTGGCGGTTTTCGCCCTGGCCTTGGTGGTGCTGGGTCTGATTTTGGTGTTCCTGGGCATCAAGGTGGTGCCGCAGGGCTTTGAATTCACCGTCGAGCGTTTCGGCCGCTATACCCGGACCCTGTCGCCGGGCCTGCATCTGATCATCCCCCTGGTGGACCGTATCGGCCGTCAGTTGAACGTCATGGAGCAGGTCCTCGACGTCCCCAGCCAGGAAATCATCACCCGCGACAACGCCATGGTCACCGTGGACGGGGTGGTGTTCTTCCAGGTGCTGGACACGGCGCGGGCGGCTTACGAAGTGGCGCATCTGCAGGTCGCCATCCTGAACCTGATCATGACCAACATCCGCACCGTGATGGGCGGCATGGACCTGGACGAACTGTTGAGCCAGCGCGACCAGATCAACACCAAGCTGCTGTCGGTGGTGGACGAAGCCACCCAGCCCTGGGGGGTCAAGGTCACCCGCATCGAGATCAAGGACATCGCGCCGCCGCGCGATCTGGTGGACGCCATGGCCCGACAGATGAAGGCCGAGCGCGACAAGCGCGCCGCGATCCTGGAGGCCGAGGGCCTGAAACAGGCGGAAGTTCTGAAAGCCGAAGGCCAGAAGCAGGCCCAGATCCTGGCCGCCGAAGGCCGGCGCGAAGCCGCCTTCCGCGATGCCGAGGCCCGCGAACGCGAAGCCGAGGCCGAGGCCAAGGCGGTGGACGTGGTGTCCCAAGCGGTGGCCGGCGGCGAATCGGTGGCGGTAAACTACTTCATCGCCCAGCGTTATGTGGGGGCCCTGGAAAAAGTGGCGTCGGCCCCCAACCAGAAACTGATCATGATGCCGCTGGAGGCGTCGGGCATCATCGGCGCGGTGGCCGGCATCGCCGAGATCGCCAAGGACGCCCTGGCCGCCAATTCCTCGCCGACGCGCCGCACCACCTTGCCCAACACCGGGGATAAATGATGACCCCGGTGTTCTGGCACTGGCTGGTCGCCGGGGTGGTGCTGATCGGCGCCGAGGCGGTGGTCCCCGGCACCTATCTGCTGTGGCCCGGCATCGCCGCCTTCGTCACCGGCATGGTGGCCTATATGGCGCCGTCCTTAGGTTGGGAAATCCACGCGGTGATCTTCGCCGTCCTCACCGTCCTGGTGGCGGTGGCCGGACGGCGGCTTTACGCCAAGCTGAAGGAACCGCAAAGCCAAGCGCCGCTGTTGAACAAGCGCGCCGCCCAGTTGGTGGGCAGCGTCCACACCCTGGACACCCCCATCCTGGACGGCTATGGCCGCATGAAGCTGGGCGACACCACCTGGAAGGTGGCCGGCCCCGACCTGCCCACCGGGGCCAAGGTCCGCGTGGTGGATGCCGACGGCATCGTGTTGAAGGTGGAACCCCTGTCGTGATCCGCTTGTTCGTCCCCAACGACCTGTCCGCCGAGTCCGGTATCGTGCTGGACAAGGACCAGTCCCATTATCTGGCCAATGTCATGCGGCTGAAAGAGGGCGAAGCCATCGCCCTGTTCAACGGCCGCGACGGCGAATGGACGGCCAGTTTGCAAAAAGTGGCGAAATCCGGCGTTGCCATCCATGTCCATAGCCAGACCCGCCCGCAGACCCCCGAGCCCGATCTGTGGCTGCTGGCGGCGCCCATCAAGAAGGACCGGGTCGATCTGGTGGCGGAAAAGGCCGCCGAACTGGGTGTCAGCCGCCTGTGGCCGGTGTTCACCCGCCGCACGGTGATGAGCCGGGTCAACACCGAACGGCTGGCCGCCAACATGGTGGAAGCGGCCGAGCAATGCGAACGCCTGACCATCCCCGAGATGGCCGAGCCCGCCGCCTTGGATAAAGTATTGGCCGGCTGGGATGCCGAACGGCCGCTCTTGTTCCTGGATGAAAGCGGGGCAGGACAACCCATCGCCACCGCCCTTGCCGGCATGGCCCCGGGCAAGCTGGCGGTGCTGGTCGGCCCGGAAGGCGGCTTCGACAACACCGAACGGGCGCTTTTGGCCCGCCTGCCCTTTGCCGTGCCGATTTCCCTGGGGCCGCGCATCCTGCGCGCCGAAACCGCCGCCATCGCCGCCCTGTCGGTGGTCCAGGCGCTGGTTGGGGATTGGAAGCTGGGCCCGCGTGCTTCATAATGCCGGCCCCCTATTCCCCGGAGAGCCGTTGATGCCGCCGAAAGTAAACCCGCTGAAGCTGAACCCCTTGCAGCTGAAGACCCTGGTCCTGTTCCAGGAACTGGCCCGCCACCCCGAGACCGCCCAAACCCAGGACAACGGCGACAAGCTGCTGACCACCCTGCCGCGCCCCCACGGCAACCATTTCCACGTGGGCGACAAGGTGGCGATGACCAAGGACGCCTCGGGCCTGACCAATCCGTCGGTGTGGGTGGCCCTGGAACGCAAGGGCCTGATCCGCGCCGTCTTCCCGCACGCCGTCACCCTGACCGTCGAAGGTCAGAATTACGACGTCGGCCCGGCCGCCGCCATCTTGCACGGAAGTGATCACTGACGTCGCAAATGCGACGTCAGTTTTTGCCAGTGGCGCGCCCGGTCCGGGCGGCTCAGTCGCCGCTCGGGCTTAAAAAAAGATAGCGTGGCGGAGGCCCAGCCATGGCCTACACGGTCAAGGAAATCTTCTACACCCTGCAGGGCGAGGGCGGCCAAGCCGGCCGCGCCGCCGTGTTCCTGCGCTTTAGTGGCTGCAATCTGTGGAGCGGGCGCGAGGAAGATCGCGAAACCGCCCAATGCCGGTTCTGCGACACCGATTTCGTCGGCGGCGACAAATTCGCTGACGCCGAAAGTCTGGCCCAAACCGTCGCCAGCCATTGGCCCAAGGGCGCCGGCGGCCATCCGCTGGTGGTGGTCACCGGCGGCGAGCCCGGCCTGCAACTGGACGATGCCCTGGTCCTGGCCCTGCATCAGCAGGGATTCGAGATCGCGGTGGAAAGCAACGGCACGGTGGAATTGCCCGCCGGCATCGACTGGGTCTGCGTCAGCCCGAAAGCCGGCACCACCCTGAAGGTTCTGGCCGGCGAGGAAATCAAGCTGGTGTGGCCCCAGGACGGCGTCGACCTGGGCGTCCTGGAACGCTTGCCCTTCCGCCATTATTTCATCCAGCCCATGGACGGACCCGATCAGGCGGCCCATATCCAGGCGGCCATCTCGTTCTGCTTGACCCATCCGCGCTGGCGGCTCAGTTTGCAGACACACAAGTTGCTGGGAATCCCGTAATCACCATGTCCGCCCCTTACCGTATTTCGCGCCGCATCGACATCGATGCCGGCCACCGCATCATGACCCATGGCTCGAAGTGCCGTCATATCCACGGCCATCGCTATGGCATCGAAGCGGTGTGCGAGGCCCGCGACCTGCACCATGACGGCGAACAGACCGACATGGTTCTGGATTTCGGCTTCTTGAAGGAAGAAATGCTGCGCGCCGTGGACGAGCCCTGCGACCATGGTTTCATCGCCGCCCTGGCCGACATGGAACTGCTGACCATGTTCGCGCCGCCCGGCCGCGAAATCGCCGAATGGCTGGCCGCCCTGGAAACCAAGGTCCGCGAAAACGGCGAAGCGGTGACCACCGACACCCGCATGAAAACCAAACTGTGCGTGGTGCCCTTCCAGCCCACCGCCGAATGTCTGGCCCGGCATTGGTACGTGAAATTGTCGGGGCCGGTGCGCGAACGGTCGGGCGGCGCCGCCCGTCTGCTGCAGGTGCGCGTGTTCGAAACCCCCAACTGCGCCGCCGAATACGGGGAATAAAATCATGGCCGGCCGGATCCTGGCCGTGCTGGGGCCGACCAATACCGGCAAGACCCATTTCGCCCTGGACCGCATGCTGGGCCATGCCAGCGGCATGATCGGCTTTCCCCTGCGCCTGCTGGCCCGGGAAAACTATGACCGCATCCTCAAACTGAAAGGCGCGGGTCAGGTCGCCCTGATCACCGGCGAGGAAAAGATCATCCCCGCCAGCCCGCGCTGGTTCGTCTGCACGGTTGAATCCATGCCGCTGGACCGCCGCGTCGCCTTTCTGGCGGTGGACGAAATCCAGCTTTGCGCCGACCCGGAACGCGGCCACATCTTCACCGATAGATTGCTGCACGCCCGCGGCACCGAGGAAACCGTGTTCCTGGGTGCCGAGACCATCAAGCCGCTGTTGCGCAGCCTGGTGTCGGGGGTCGAGTTCTCGACCCGGCCGCGCCTGTCGCAACTGACCTATTCCGGCCCCAAGAAACTGAACCGCCTGCCGCCGCGTTCCGCCGTGGTGGCGTTCTCGGCGTCGGAAGTCTATGCCATGGCCGAATATGTGCGCCGGCAACGGGGCGGCGCCGCCGTGGTTCTGGGGGCGCTGAGCCCCCGCACCCGCAACGCCCAGGTCGGGCTTTATCAGGCCGGCGAGGTGGATTACATCGTCGCCACCGACGCCATCGGCATGGGGCTGAACATGGATGTGGACCATGTGGCCTTTGCGGGCCTCAGGAAGTTCGACGGCCGCGCCCCCCGGTCGCTGGAATCCACCGAAATCGCCCAAATCGCCGGCCGTGCCGGCCGCCACATGAACGACGGCACCTTCGGCACCACGGCGGACGTGCCGGGCATCGACGCCGATGTGGTGGACGCGGTGGAAAACCACGTCTTCCAGCCGCTAACGGCTTTGTCGTGGCGCAATTCCGACCTGCGCTTCGCCACCGTCGAGGCCTTACTGGCCAGCCTGGATCGCCGCCCCGACCGCAAGGGCCTGATCCGGGCGCGGGACGCCGACGACCAAATGGCGCTCGCCATCCTGGCCAAGGACGAATCCATCGCCCGGCTGGCCAACCACCCCGAACGGGTCAAACTGTTGTGGGACGTCTGCCAAATCCCCGATTTCCGCAAGGTGATGGCCGACACCCACACCCGCCTGCTGTCGCAGATCTACCAACACCTGTGCGGCAAGGGTCGCAAACTGCCCACCGACTGGCTGGCCAACCATCTGGCCCGGCTGGACCGCACCGACGGCGAGATGGACACCCTGCTGGCCCGTATCGCCCATGTGCGCACCTGGACCTATGTGTCCCATCGCGGCGACTGGGTGGCCGACCCGGCCCATTGGCAGGCGGCCAGCCGCGCCATCGAGGACAAACTGTCAGACGCGCTGCATGAAAGCCTGACCCAGCGCTTCATCGACCGCCGCACCTCGGTGCTGGTGCGCGCCATGCGCGACGAAAACGACCTGTTGGGGGCGGTGGCGCGATCCGGCGAGGTGATGGTGGAAGGCCAGTTCGTCGGCCATCTGGACGGTTTCACCTTCCTGGCCGACGCCGCCGAAGGGGCGGTGGCGGCCAAGGCGGTGCTGGCGGCGGCCAGCCGGTCGCTGAAACCGGAAATCGCCGCCCGGGTGGAAAAACTCAGCCAGGCCCCCGACGGCGATTTCCGCCTGGACGGCCAAGGGCGCTTGCTGTGGCAAGGGCAAGTGGCGGGCAGGTTGGTTGCCGGCCATGCGCCGCTGTCCCCCCAAGTCGAGGTGATCGGCAGCGACCTGCTGGAACCGGCCCAGCGCGACCGCATCCACAAACGCCTGACCCGTTTTGTCGCATGGGCGTTGGAAGGGTTGTGCCGCCACCTGCGCATTCCCGACCCTGTGCAAGGGTCCTTGCGTGGCTTGCTGCACCAATTGGCCGAGGGCTTGGGATCGGTTCCCCGAGCCCAGGCCCAGGCCCAGATCGCCGGCCTGAGCGATGGCGACCGCCGCGTCCTGGCCTCTCGCGGTGTCCGTGTGGGCATGGATGCGGTCTTCATGCCCGCACTTTTGAAACCGGCCGCGCAACAGTTGCGCGGCCTGCTGTGGGCCATCCACGCCGGCCACCCCATCCCCGAACTGACCTTTGGCCGGGTCAGCCTGGACGCCGATCTGCTGCCGGCGGGGGGCTGGTGGTCCTTGGGCTACCGCCCCCTGGGAAAAACCGCCCTGCGCCTGGATATCCAGGAACGCCTGACCGCCCGATTGCGCGACTTGGCCCGCACCCATCCGCAGGGTTTCGCCTTGGAAAGCGATTTGGCGTCCATGCTCGGCCTGCCACCGGCCCAATTGGAACAGCTGTTGGTCAGCCTGGGCTGGAAAACCACCCCCCAGGGATGGCGCCGGGCCGACCGCAACAAGTCAACATCTCGGAAGCCTCCTAAAACCAAGGCAAATCCAACCTCGCCATTCGCCATATTGCTGCAACGACGCGACGCAAATCGTTGAAGTTGAGCGCGGATTTGGACTATGCTGGCCATTCAGGGTAGGTCCTGAACGCGCCCAAAGGGCGGCAATTTGGGGTGTCACTCATGGGAATTGGCAGAATCGCCTCGTTCCTGAGTTCTTTGTCTCCGGCGTCGGAATCCGCATCAGCGGTTGCCGCGGCGGACGAGACTCTGCCGGAAAGCCAAAGACAAGCCGAAGGGGCCGCTGACGCCAGCGACCGCCGTCAGCGTGACCAAAGCCAGCAATCCGCCGACGTCACCCAGCAACTGGCCACCATGATCACCGCCGTGCGCCAATTGAACGAAAACGCCATCCAGCAAGGCGCCGCCATCTCGGTTTCCGAAGCCGGAAACCAGCTGAAAAACGCCGTCACCGGTTTGGGTCACCTGCTGGCCACCGTCGACGCGCAAGGGCTGGCCAACAAGGCGCAAAGCCAGATCAAGCAGGCCAACGAAGTGGTGGATTCGGTGGAAGCCGGCATCGCCGGCACCCAAAGCGCCACCGAACAATTGCTGCGCAACATGCCGGCCCAGCAGGCGCAATACGCGCAAGAGGTATCTCAGCGCTTCCAGACGGACATGCGCAACGCGCTCGACAAGGTGCGCGGGTCGCTGGCCGCCTTCCAGCGCTAACCCCTCCAAAGCCCGCAAGAAAACTGGCCGCAACCTTTCGATTGCGGCCAGCTGTCCATTCAAGACTTGAGCGCGGCTTACGCCGCCAGCTTCATCGCCTCGGCGCGGGACCGCATCTTGTTCCAGGCGAATTTCTTCGCCGCCTCCCCCAGCCAGCCCTGGGGGTCCAGTCCGATGACCTTCAGGATCATGTTGACGGCTCGTTCGGTGTGCTTGGGCTGATAGAAGCCATAGGCCCGCACCGCGTATTCGCGATTACAGCGTTCCCGGCTGTAGGGCTGGTCGGCGGCATCGTTGGCGGCGTGATAGGCGAAAGCCAATTCGTCGTCGTCGCTTTCCTTGATGCGGCCGATGGCGACCAGGGCGCGACGGAACATGCCCACGCCTTCGGCGTCCATGTAGCGCTTCATATAGCCATAGAACCACTTGTAGTGACGGAACTCGTCACCGGCGATGCGATGGCAGATGGCTTTCAGCACCGGTTCGTCGGTGGCGTCGCGCAACGCGCTATAGAACGACGAGGTGCCGGTCTCGACGATGCAGCGGGCCAACAATTCGCCGGTCTGCGAACCGCGCACCGACTGGTCCAGGTCGGTGGGGACCTTGTAGCCGTCGGTGAAACGCTTGAAGCGCTCGGCGAAGACGAAATCCGGGTCGGCCAACTCGGCGTAACGGCCCAGAACGTCGCCATGCTGGACTTCTTCCTTGCGCCACTGCACCGCCAATTGCTTGAACGCCGGGTCACCGGCGAACACCTTGCCCAGGTATTCGGTGTAGTCGCCGGCATTGCGTTCGACCATGGCGGCGGCCTTGACCACCTTCAGGACATCATCTGACAGCTTGGAAGCATCGAAATCTGACCACGGAATATCGTCTGGCGTCCAATGCGTCATATGACCCGTCCTGTCGTTCCTTGGCTAAGCGTCCTCAATTGTTACAAGACGCGCCGTCACTGTGCAAAACGAAAAAGGGCCGGCGACAAGGCCGGCCCCAATTCTTGACGCTCGCCCGGATCAGCGAGCGGCGGCTTCCAAAGCGGTCGCCACCAGCAGACGCTGGGCGGCAACGGCCTTTTCGGCGTCAGACTTGGCGTCGGCCACCGCTTCGCGGGCTTCCTGCAGACGGCTGGAAACCAGATCAGCGGTGATTTCGGTCACCGGAATGGCTTCTTCCGCCAGCACGGTCACGCGTTCTTCGTTCACTTCGGCGAAACCGCCGGCGACGAAGATGCGCTTGCCGACCTTGCCGCCGTCATGGACGTCGATGACGCCGGGACGGACGGTGGTGATCATGGGGGCGTGCATCGCCAAAGCACCGAAGTCACCTTCGGAACCGGGGACCACGACCATGTCCACGGCCTCGCTGACCAGCAGCTTGGCGGGGGACACCAGTTCGAATTGGATCTTCTCGGCCATGCGCCTTGTTCCTTACCCTTTTGGGATCGGGAGACGGTCCCGGACGAACCGGGACCGTCCAATCCCAACTTACGCGGCGTCGGCGGCCAGCTTCTTGGCCTTCTCGATCACTTCGTCGATGCCACCGACCATGTAGAAGGCGGCTTCCGGCAGGTGATCGTATTCACCGGCGCAGATGGCCTTGAACGACTTCACGGTCTCTTCGATGGCGACCAGCTTACCGGGCGAACCGGTGAAGACTTCGGCCACATGGAAGGGCTGCGACAGGAAGCGCTGGATCTTACGGGCGCGAGCCACCACCAGCTTGTCTTCTTCCGACAGTTCGTCCATGCCCAGAATGGCAATGATGTCCTGCAGCGACTTGTAGGTCTGCAAGATACGCTGCACTTCACGGGCGACACCGTAATGCTCTTCACCGACGATGCGGGGGTCAAGCGCGCGCGAGGTCGAGTCCAGCGGGTCAACGGCCGGGAAAATGGCCATTTCGGCGATGGAACGCGACAACACGGTGGTGGCGTCCAAGTGGGCGAACGAGGTGGCGGGAGCAGGGTCGGTCAAATCGTCGGCCGGCACGTAAATGGCCTGCACCGAGGTGATCGAGCCCTTCTTGGTCGAGGTGATGCGTTCCTGCAGCGCACCCATGTCGGTGGCCAGAGTGGGCTGATAACCCACGGCCGAAGGAATACGACCCAGCAGAGCCGACACTTCCGAACCGGCCTGGGTGAAGCGGAAGATGTTGTCCACGAAGAACAGCACGTCCTGACCTTCTTCGTCGCGGAAGTATTCGGCGACGGTCAGACCCGACAGGGCGACACGGGCACGGGCACCCGGGGGTTCGTTCATCTGACCGTAAACCAGGGCCACCTTCGAGCCCGGGCCGTCGGTCTTGATGACGCCCGATTCCATCATTTCGTGATAGAGGTCGTTACCTTCACGGGTACGTTCGCCGACGCCGGCGAACACCGACACACCACCGTGCGCCTTGGCGACGTTGTTGATCAGTTCCATGATGGTCACGGTCTTGCCGACGCCGGCGCCGCCGAACAGGCCGATCTTGCCGCCCTTCAGGTAGGGGGCCAGCAGATCGATGACCTTAATGCCGGTCACCAGGATCTCGGCTTCGGTCGACTGCTCGATGAAGGCCGGGGCTTCGGCATGGATCGGCAAGGTCTTGGTGTTGCCGATGGGGCCGCGTTCGTCGATCGGCTGGCCGATGACGTTCAGGATGCGGCCCAGGGTCTCGGGACCCACCGGCATCTGAATGGCCGAACCGGTATCGGTCACTTCCTGACCGCGGACCATGCCGTCGGTCGAGTCCATGGCGATGGCGCGGACAGTGTTCTCACCCAGGTGCTGGGCGACTTCCAAGACCAGCAGCTGGCCGTTGTTGGTGGTGTGAAGCGCGTTCAGGATGGCCGGCAACTGGCCCTCGAAGCGCACGTCCACGACGGCGCCCAAAACCTGGGTGATCGTGCCGACGTTAGTGTTAGCCATTGTGAGCTCCTACTCTTCCTTACAGCGCTTCGGCGCCGGAGATGATTTCGATCAGTTCCTTGGTGATCTGAGCCTGACGCGAACGGTTGTACTTGATGGTCAGGCCGTTGATCATGTCGCCCGCGTTGCGCGTCGCGTTGTCCATGGCGGTCATACGCGCGCCCTGTTCGGACGCCTGGCTTTCCAGGGTGGCGCGGAAAACCTGGATGGCCAGGTTGCGCGGCACCAAGGTGGCAAGGATCTCTTCTTCGTTCGGTTCGAACTCGTAGGTCGCCTTGAGCTCGCCGGACTTTTCCTCGCCCGCCGCAACGGCGAACGGGATCAGCTGCTGGCGGGTCACGATCTGCGAGATCGCCGACTGGAACCGGTTGTAGACGACGGTGCAGACGTCGAATTCGCCCGCTTCGAACATGGACGCCACCTTGGCGGCGACCATGTCGGCTTCGGGGAAGGTGATGCCCTTGCGGCCCAGACCTTCGAAGCCTTCGATCAGGTTCGAACCGAAATCGCGCTTGATCTGCTCGCGGCCCTTGCGGCCCACGGGCAGGATCTTCACCGTCTTGCCCTGACCGATCAGTTCGGCGGTCATACGCCGGACGTCACGGACGATGGACGAATTGAAACCGCCACACAGACCGCGGTCGGCGGTCACCATGACGATCAGGTGCACGTCGGACTTGCCGTTACCGGCCAGCATGGCGGGGGCACCCGCCTGACCGGCCAGAGAACCCGCCAGGGTTCCCAGCATCCGCTCCATGCGTTCGGCGAAGGGCCGCGCCGCCTCCGCCGCGGTTTGCGCGCGGCGGAGTTTGGAAGCTGCGACCATCTTCATGGCCGAGGTGATCTTACGCGTCGATTTGACGCTGACGATCCTCAGCCGTAGGTCTTTAAGGCTCGGCATCGGGTGCTAAACCCCTTACGCGAAGGTCTTGGCGTAACCGTCCAGGAAAGCCTTCAGCTTGCCTTCGGTCTCACCCGAGATCGCCTTTTCGGTGGCGATGGTGGTCAGGATCTCCGGCGCCTTGGCCTTGATCTCGGACAGCAGGCCGCTTTCGAAACGACCAACGTCCTTGACGGCCAGCTTGTCCAGGTAGCCCTTCACGCCGGCGAAGATGGAAACCACTTCCTCTTCGGTCGACAGCGGAGCGAACTGGGGCTGCTTCAAGAGTTCGGTCAGACGGGCGCCACGAGCCAGCAACTTCTGGGTCGCGGGGTCCAAATCCGAGGCGAACTGGGCGAAAGCGGCCATTTCACGATACTGGGCCAGTTCCATCTTGATGGTGCCGGCAACCTGCTTCATGGCCTTGATCTGGGCGGCGGAGCCGACGCGCGACACCGACAGACCGACGTTCACGGCGGGACGGATGCCCTTATAGAACAGTTCGGTTTCCAGGAAGATCTGACCGTCGGTGATCGAGATCACGTTGGTCGGGATGTACGCGGACACGTCGTTGGCCTGGGTTTCGATGACCGGCAGAGCGGTCAGCGAGCCGGCACCGGCGGCGTCGCCCATCTTGGCGGCGCGTTCCAAGAGACGCGAGTGCAGATAGAACACGTCGCCCGGATAGGCTTCACGTCCCGGCGGACGGCGCAGCAGCAGCGACATCTGACGATAGGCGACGGCCTGCTTGGACAGATCATCATAGATGATCAGGGCATGCATGCCGTTGTCGCGGAAGTATTCACCCATGGTGCAGCCGGTGTACGGCGCAATGAACTGCAGCGGAGCAGCTTCAGAGGCGGTGGCGGCGACCACGGTGGTGTATTCCATCGCGCCGTAATCGGTCAGGGTCTTGACGATCTGAGCGACGGTCGAGCGCTTCTGGCCGACGGCCACGTAGATGCAGTACAGCTTGGACTTTTCGTCCGACTGGTCGTGCCAACGCTTCTGGTTGATGATGGTGTCGATCAGAATGGCGGTCTTGCCGGTCTGACGGTCACCGATCACCAGTTCGCGCTGACCGCGTCCGATCGGGATCAGGGCGTCCACGGCCTTGATGCCGGTGGACATGGGCTCGTGCACCGACTTACGCGGAATGATGCCCGGGGCCTTGACGTCGACGCGGGCCATGCCGGCGGCTTCGATCGGACCCTTGCCGTCGATGGGGTTGCCCAGCGCGTCGACGACGCGACCCAGCAGACCCTTGCCGACGGGGACTTCCACGATGGCGCCGGTGCGCTTGACGGTGTCGCCTTCCTTGATGGCGCGGTCGTCGCCGAAGATCACGATACCGACATTGTCGGTTTCGAGGTTCAGCGCCATACCCTTGATGCCGCCCGGGAATTCAACCATTTCACCGGCCTGGACCTTGTCCAGACCATGCACACGGGCGATACCGTCACCAACCGAGAGCACCTGGCCGACCTCGGCGACTTCCGCCTCGGTGCCGAAATTGGCGATCTGTTGCTTGAGGATCGCGGAGATCTCAGCCGCGCGGATTTCCATTATCCAACCCCTTTCATGGCAAGCTTGAGGTGCTGCAGCTTCGTCTTCAGCGAGCTGTCAACCATACGGGAACCGACCTTGACAACCATCCCGCCGAGCAGCGAGGGGTCGACAGCCACGTCAACGGCAACAGCGCCGCCATACGTGGCCTTCAAAGCGGAAACCAGAGCATCGAGTTGGCCCTGGCTCAACGCCACCGCCGAAGTCACCTTGGCGGAGACTTCGCCGCGCTTCTTGGCCAACGCGCCGAGGAAAGCCTCGATCACGCCGGGAAGCGCAGGCAGACGGCGGTGGGAAGCCACCAACCCGAGAAAATTCTTGGTCAGTCCATGGAACTGGGCGGCATCGGCCAGAGCGGCCACGGCCTTACCCTGTTCCGAACGCTTCAGCGCGGGACTATCGAGAAGACGATTCAAATCCGCGCTGTCGCGGATCATCGCCTTCAGGCTCTTAAGGTCGCCCGCCACCTGATCGAGAGCGTTCTGGCCTTCGGCCAGATCGAAGAGTGCGGTAGCGTAGCGGTCGGCGATCACGCCAGTAGTTTGTGAGGGCACCTGGGCAAGTCCTTCGGGTCTGGTCGAAAACGAATTCGCCGGCAGCCAATAACGTATTGATTTTCAATATTTTGCGACGCAGCAGACGTTTCCCCCTCCCACGAGCGCGGAGGTTAACTAACACATTGGGTATTGCGTTGCAAGACGACTCCGCAGGCCTTGTGCTCTGCCGCATCGCGAAAGTGGCCCCACCCGGTCAGGCGGGGGGCACTCCACCCCACCCCCTACCCTAGAGGAATCCATAGGGGTCCACGTCCACCTGAATCCTTATGCCAGACGGCGCAGCGACGGTTTCCAGCCACTTTCGCAACGGCTGATGAAAGGCCACGTCGCGCCGTGCCTTGACCAGGAATCGACGGCGATGCCGCCCCCTTAATAAAGAAAGAGGGGCCGGGGCCGGTCCGATAACTTGGAGACCTTCTAAATTTGGCGCTGAACGACTCAATTTTCGGCAGAACTCGTCCAAGGCCCCGCCATCGGGGCCGGAAACGATCAGCGCCGCCAAGCGACCGAAGGGCGGCATGCCGGCGTCGCGCCGCGCCTGGGCCTCGGCGGCGACAAAAGAATCACGCTCGCCCTGGACCAGGGCCCGCATCACCGGATGGTCGGGCTGGAAGGTCTGCAGCAGCACCCGGCCGGGACGTTCGGCACGGCCGGCGCGGCCGGCCACCTGCGACAGCAATTGGTGGGTCCGTTCCGCCGCCCGCAGGTCGCCGCCGTCCAACCCCAGATCGGCATCGACCACGCCCACCAGGGTCAGCATGGGAAAGTGATAGCCCTTGGCGACGATCTGGGTGCCCACCAAAAGGTCGACTTCGTGATCGGCGATCCGCCGGACCAGTTCCGCCGCCGCCTGGGGCCCGGCAATGGCGTCCGATGCCATCATCGCCAGCCGCGCCCCCGGAAAACGATGGGCCGCTTCCTCGGCGATGCGTTCGACACCGGGACCGCAGGCGGCGAAGCTGTCTTCCGCCTCGCACTCTGGGCACTTGGTCGGCGGGCGGACATAATGGCCGCAATGGTGGCAGACCATGCGCCCGGCATGACGATGTTCCACCAGCCAGGCGGTGCAATGGGGGCATTGCAGGCGATGGCCGCATTTGCGGCACAGGGTCAGCGGCGCATAGCCGCGCCGGTTCAGGAACAGCATGGCCTGTTCACCGGCTTCCAGGGTCTCCTCGACGGCCTTGACCAGCACCGGCGACAGCCAGAAACCGCGCGGCGGCGGATCCTTGCGCAAGTCTATTAAGGTCATGCTGGGCAGGATGGCCCCGGCATGGCGGTCGGGCAGATGCAGGCGGGTGTAACGCCCGGCCTGGACGTTGGCCAGGCTTTCCAGGGACGGCGTCGCCGAGGCCAGCACCACCGGGCAGGCGCCGATCTGGCCGCGCACCACCGCCATGTCGCGGGCGTGATAGGCGACGCCGTCTTCCTGCTTGAAACCGGCGTCATGTTCTTCGTCGACGATAATCAGCCCCAAGGCGGCGAAGGGCAGGAACAGGGCCGAGCGGGCGCCGACCACCACTTTGGCGCTGCCCGCCGCCACCGCCCGCCAAGTGTCGCGGCGCTTCGCGTCGGTCAGTTCCGAATGCCACAACGCCGGCTCGACGCCGAAACGGGCGCGGAAGCGGGTCAGCCACTGCGCCGAAAGCGCGATTTCCGGCAACAGCACCAGGGCCTGACGGCCGGCGGCCAAGGCGCTCGCGATGGCCTCGAAATACACTTCGGTCTTGCCCGATCCGGTGACGCCGTCGATCAGCGACACCGAAAATCCCGTGGTCATCGCGTCGCAGAGATGGTTCGCCGCCTGTCGCTGGGCCACCGACAAAGTCGGCCCGGGATGGTCGGGATCGGGAACAGCGAAAGGCGGCGGCGGCGCCATGGGGGTGGTTTCCAGGGCGCCGGCTTCGATCAACCCCTTGACCACCGAGGACCCCACCCCGGCCTCGCGGGCCAGGTCGGCGGGCAGCAGCGGCGGCAGGTCGGCGGCGGCCTTCAGCACCCGGCGCCGCGCCTCGGTCAGCTTGATGTCGGGCATCACGGCCGCCATCCGGCAGGCCACCAGATCGCGGATGGGTTCCAGGGCGGCGGGAACGCTCATGGCCATGCGCAGCACCGCGCCCGGCGGCGCCAAGGTGTAGCCGGCCACCCAGTCGACGAATTTGCGGCTGGCCTCCGGCAAGGCTCGACAATCAAGACGACGATGGATGGTCTTCAGCTTGGCCGGATCGACACCGCCGCGTCCTTCCCCCCACACCACGCCGACCACTTCACGCCGGCCCAGGGGTACGGCGACGAAATCCCCCACCGCCAGCGGTTCGTCGCCCACCCGGTAGTCGTAAACGCCGGCCAAGGGCAGCGGCAGCAACACGCCGACCAGCGATCGCGGAGAAATTTGTCGGGCGGGGTTGGCGGCGACGGAAAGCATGGTCTAAACTTAGCGCCGACGAACCAAGAAGCAATCGCCCTGTTAGGAAAGTCCATGGTGCGCAAGCGCGACGATGCCCTGTTCAGCGAGCCCGAGCTGACCGACAAGCAGGTGGCCGCCTATCTGCGCCGGCACCCCGACTTCCTGCTGCGCCACACCGAACTGGTGACAACGCTGTCGCCGCCGTCGCGCTGGCCGGGGTCGGACGGCATCGTCGACATGCAAAGCTTCATGATCGAGCGCCTGAAGGAAGAGGTGGAGCGGGTCAAGGGTGCCGCCGAAAGCCTGATCCACACCAGCCGTTCCAACATGAGCACCCAGAACCGCACCCACGAAGCGGTCCTGGCCCTGCTGTCGGCCAACGACATGGCGGCACTGGCCCAGGTGGTGGCCGACGACCTGGCCCCGGTGCTGGACGTGGACGTCGCCGCCCTGGCTTTCGAGGAATGCCCGCAAGCCCTGGAACCGCTGACCGCGCCCGGCATCCTGCGTCTGGTACCGGGCAGCGTCGACCGCATCATGGGCGGCCCTGGTTCCGATTGCGCGCTCAATGAACAAATGCCCGGCGACCCGGCGGTGTTCGGCGACGGCGCCGGACTGGTGTCGTCCTCGGCCCTGGTGCGCTTGGCCCCGGGCGGTCAATGCCCGCCCGGACTGCTGGCCCTGGGATCGCGCCACGGCCGCACCTTCCATTCCGGCCAGGGCACCGAGCTGATCACCTTCCTGGCCCGCGTCACCGACACCTGCGTCCGCCGCTTCGTCGGCTGATTGACACGCGGCGCAATCTGCCTACCATGCCCCGATCAACTTTTGATTGGGGGATGGATCATGGACTTCGCCACGGCGGTCAAGACCTGCCTGATGGGCAAATACGCCACTTTTGCCGGCCGCGCCACACGGTCGGAATTCTGGTTCTTCCAGCTGTTCTACTTCGTAGTGGCCTTGATGCTGCTGGTCATCGACGAGATGATCCTGCACAACGACCTGGGGCCGCTGCAGACCATCTGGTCCATCGCTCTTTTGGTTCCCGGGGTTGCCGTCGCCGCGCGCCGCCTGCATGACATCGACCGCTCGGGCTGGTGGCAATTGTTGTACCTGATCCCGCTGATTGGCTGGATCGTGTTGATCGTCTGGTTCGCCACCAAAAGCGACGTCACCGACAATCGTTTCGGCCCGCCTGCCGGCAAGGAAGCCGCCGCCGAACCAGTCACCGCTTGAGCGATCAGCCCCGAATTGCTATCATTTTTGATAGCAATTCGGGAGATCGGTCCATGGGATCCGTCGTCATCCGCAACCTGGACGATGCCATCATCAACCAGTTCCGCACCAAGGCCGAGTTGAACAACCGGTCGCTGGAAGCGGAATTGCGCGAGGCCTTGGCCGCCCAGGCTCCGCTGACCCCGGAACAGAAATTGGCGCTGATCGAGAAGGTCCGGGTCATCCTGCCGCCGGGCAGCCCGGACAGCGTCGAGCTGATCCGCGAGGACCGCGCTTCCCGATGAGCCTGGTCGTCGATGCCTCGGTCGCCGTCAAATGGGTCAGCGAAAGTCCGGGCTGGCAAGCGGCCGGCGAGCTGATCGGCCGTGACACCCTGATGGCCCCCGACCTGATCTGGCCGGAATGCGGCAACGCTTTGTGGCGCTATGTCGGGGCCGGCTTGATGGGCGCCGAACAGGCCCGCCAAGGACTGACCACCATCGGATGCCTGTTCGACCGGGTGGTGCCGACCGGACCATTGATGGAGGACGCCCTGGCCCTGGCCTGCCGTCTCAAACATCCGGTCTACGACTGCGTCTATCTGGCCCTGGCCCGCTCGCTGGGAAGCAAGCTGGTGACCGCCGACCGCAAATTGGTGGCGCGGCTGGCCGAAACCGATTTGGCCGGCTTGGCCGAGAACTTGATCTGATGCCGCCCGCCCCCATCCATTTCGCCGCCCGCCCCGACCTGGCCCGGGTGATCGCCGATTGGCGCGGCTGGCTGGAAGGCGAAAGACGATCCAGCCCGCATACCCTGGACGGCTACGCCCGCGACCTGTCGGCCTTCGTCACCTTCCTGCTGTCCCATCTGGGGGCCGAGGCCGGGCTGGATGATCTGGCGGCGTTGAAGCCTGCCGATTTCCGCGCCTTCCTGGCCGCCCGTCAGGCCGAGGGCCTGGGCAAGTCGTCCCAGGCTCGGCTGATGAGCACGCTGCGCGGCTTCTTCAAATATCTGGACCGCCATGATCTGGTGCACAACCCGGCCCTGGGGGCGGTCAAGGCGCCGCGTCCACCGAAAAGCCTGCCCAAGCCGCTGGCCGCCGAGGAAGCGCTGGAAGCGCTGAACACCGCCGGCGAATTGCATGACGAACCGTGGCTGGCGGCCCGCGACGTGGCTTTGTTCACCCTGCTTTACGGCTGCGGCCTGCGTCTGGGCGAGGCTTTGTCCCTGGAAAAGCGCGACATCCCCGCCGGCGACGCCATGACCATCACCGGCAAGGGCCGCAAGCAGCGGGTGGTGCCGGTCCTGCCCATCGTCCGCCAAGCCATCGGCGAATACGTGGCCTTGTGTCCTTATCCCTTGGCGGCGCAATCGCCGCTGTTCGTCGGCGCGCGCGGCGCCAAGCTGAACCCCGGCGTGGTGCAGCGGCAGATGCGCCGCCTGCGGCTGTTACTGGGCCTGCCGGAAACCGCCACGCCCCATGCGCTTCGCCATTCCTTCGCCACCCACCTGCTGGCCGGTGGCGGCGATTTGCGCACCATCCAGGAATTGCTGGGTCATTCGTCGCTGTCCACCACCCAGCGTTACACCCAAGTCGACGCCGAACGCCTGACCCGCGTCTATCGTGACGCCCATCCCCGCGCGAAAGGCTGAACCATGCCCACGCATATCGTTCATCTGGCCGACGAGGCCGCCACCACCGCCTTGGGACATCAACTCGCCGCCTTGGCCCGTCCTGGCGACGTCATCGCGCTCCACGGCACGCTCGGCATGGGCAAAAGCACCTTGGCGCGGGCCTTCATCCGGGCCCTGACCGACCTGGCCGAGGAAGTCCCCAGCCCCACCTTCACCCTGGTGCAGATGTACGAAGGCAAAAGCGGCGACCTTTGGCACTTCGACCTGTATCGCCTGGACAAGCCCGAGGACGCTTTCGAACTGGGCATCGAGGACGCCTTTGCCGACGGCATCAGCCTGATCGAATGGCCCGACCGCCTGGGCCGGCTGATGCCGCGCGAACGGCTGGAAATTCATCTGCATCCCGGTCACAAGACCACCAGCCGCACGGCCGAGCTGATCTCGCACGGGCAATGGGACGACCGTCTTAAGGATATGAACATATGAACCAGCGCGATCAATTACTGCGCGATTTCCTGCAAAAATGCGCCTGGGCCGACGCCGATCGCGGCGTGCTGGCCGGTGACGCCAGCTTCCGCCGCTATGATCGGCTGAAGCGCGGGAACGAAGCCGCAGTGCTGATGGACGCGCCGCCGCCCCAGGAAGACGTGCGGCCCTTCATCCGCATCGGCGACCAGCTTTGCGCCCTGGGCTATTCGGCGCCGCGCATCCTGGCGAAAGACGTGGAACACGGCTTCTTGCTGTTGGAAGACCTGGGCGATTCCACCTATGCCCGCCGCTTGGCCGAAGGCGACGACGAGGAAAGCCTGTACGCCCTGGCCATGGACGTGCTGGCCGACCTGCATGGCCGCACGGACGCCGTTCCCCCCGGCACCCCCGCCTATGACGACGAACGCCTGCTGACCGAGGCCTGCCTGCTGACCGACTGGTACATGCCCGCCGTGCTGGGCCACGAGATCACGGCCGCAGACCACGAACAGTACCGTGCGCTCTGGCGCGACCTGTTCCCCGTCGCCCGTTCGGTGCCCGACACTTTGGTGCTGCGCGACTTCCACGTGGACAATCTGATGCTGCTGGACCGTCCGGGTCTGACCGCCTGCGGGCTTTTGGACTTCCAGGACGCGGTGTCCGGCCCGGTCACCTATGACCCCATGAGCCTGCTGGAAGACGCTCGGCGCGACATCGATCCCGCTCTGATCCGCCGCATGAAGCAGCGCTACCTGGATCAGCTGCCCCACATCGACCGCGACGCCTTCGCCGCGTCCTGGGCGGTGCTGGCGGCCCAACGCCACGCCAAGGTCATCGGCATCTTCACCCGTCTATGCAAACGTGATGGGAAATCCGGCTATCTGATCCATATCCCCCGGGTCTGGCGCCTGCTGGAACAATCGCTTTCCCATCCCGTCCTGGCCGCTGTCAAAACTTGGCTGGATACCCATATGCCCCAGGAACAACGCACGGTTCCCAAGCCATGAGCTGCAAACCCACCCACGGCATGGTCCTGGCCGCCGGCCTGGGCCTGCGCATGCGCCCCATCACCGAAACCCTGCCCAAACCCCTGATCAAGGTCGGCGGCCGCACCATGCTGGACCGCGCCCTTGACCACCTGGACAAGGCCGGCGTCGCCCACAAGGTGGTCAACACCCATTGGCTGGGGGAAAAGATCGCGGACCATCTGGCGGGCCGCGCCGACATCACCCTGTCGCCCGAGGATGCGTTGCTGGAAACCGGCGGCGGCGTCGCCCGGGCCTTGCCGCTGTTGGGGGCCGGTCCCTTCTATGTGGTCAATTCCGACATCATCTGGACCGATGGCGGTGCCGACACCGCGCTTGCCCGTCTGGCCCAAGCCTGGGACGACACCCGCATGGACGGGCTTTTGCTGATGCAACGCACTGCCACCGCCCTGGGCTATGACGGCGACGGCGACTTTTTCCTGTCTGCCGACGGCGTCCCCACCCGGCGCGGCGCCCGGCAAGTGGCGCCCTTGCTGTTTTCCGGGGTGCAGATCCTGTCGCCACGCTTGTTCGCCGAGGCGCCTTCAGGCAAATTCTCGTTGAACGTGCTGTATGATCAGGCCCTGGAAGCCGGCCGCCTGTTCGGGCTGGTCCATGACGGCGGCTGGTATCATGTGGGCACCCCCCAGGCCCTGCCCGTGGTGGAACAGGCCCTATTGGCCGAAAAGCAGGACAACCCATGACGCAGGCGCCGGCCGGATCGATCTTCACCATCGCCGCCGGCCTGCCCTTCGTCGACGTGCTGGCCGGCCATCTGCTGCGCCAGGCCGACGGCGACCCGCTGCGTCTGGCCCGCATGCTGGTGCTGTTGCCCAATCGCCGCGCCTGCCGGGCGTTGAAGGACGCCTTTTTGCGCCTTTCCGAGGGCAAGCCGCTGCTGCTGCCGCGCCTGAAACCCTTGGAACCCGATGCCGACGACCTGGCGGAACAGGATCTGCTGGCCCCCGAAGGCCTGGACGTGGCCGCCCCCATCCCGCCGGCCGAACGCCACCTGATCCTGACCCGGCTGGTCTTGCAGATGGGTGCCGGACGCGGCGGCCACGCCCCCAGCCCCGATCAGGCGGCGCGTCTGGCCCGCGAATTGGGCGCCCTGCTGGACAGCGTGCTGATCGAGGAAATCGGCTTCGACCATCTGGACAAGCTGGTCCCCGACGATTACGCCGCCCACTGGCAGGTGACCATCGACTTCCTGAAGATCGTCACCCAGCACTGGCCGGCGCTTTTGGGCGACCGCATCGACCATCAGGATTGGGTCAACAAGGTGTTGGACGCCCAGGCCGCCCAATGGCGGCGCGATCCGCCCGAACATCCGGTCATCGTCGCCGGCTCCACCGGCTCGCGGCCGGCCACCGCCCGGCTGATGGCGGCCATCGCCGGGCTGGACCGGGGCCAGGTGGTGCTGCCCGGTCTGGACACCCACATGGACGCCGCTTCGTGGGATTGCCTGGACGAGACCCACCCGCAATTCATGCTGAAGCAGGTTCTGGCCCGCCTGGGGGTGCCGCGCGGCCACGTGCGCGAGCTGTCGCCGCAGCACGACCCCCGCGCCGCCCGTTCCGCCCTGTTGGCCGAGGCGTTGCGACCAGCCGGCACCTGCGAGGAATGGCGCCACCCCCGCGACTTCCCCGGCGCCCTGGACGGCGTCTCGGTGCTGAAGGCCCCCGGCCCGCGTGAAGAAGCCGGGGCCATCGCCCTGATGCTGCGCCAAGCCCTGGAAGACCCGGGCCGCACCGCCGCCCTGGTCACCCCTGACCGCGATCTGGCCCGCCGCGTGGCTTCCGAACTGGAACGCTGGGACATCGCCATCGACGATTCCGCCGGCCGGCCGCTGTCCCTGACCGAACCGGGGACATTCCTGCGTCTGCTGGCCCGCGCCGTCACCGACGACTTCGCCCCCCATCCCACCCTGGCCCTGGTCAAGCATCCGCTTTCCGCCGGCGGCCTGGACCCCGCGCGTTTCCGTGCCCAGGCCCGGCGCCTGGAAACCGAGGAAATCCTGCGCGGTCCCCGCCCGGCCCCCGGCTTGGGTGGGCTGCGCGCCGCCTGCGCCGAGGACGCGGCGCTGATCCGCTGGCTGGATTCCCTGGAATCCGCCTTGTCGCCCTTCTTGACCCTGATGGCCCAAGACAGCGTGTCCGTGGCCGATCTGCTGCGCACCCACATGGAAGCCGCCGAGGCCCTGGCCGCCGACCACCAAGGCCCCGGCCCCCTGCGCCTGTGGCGCGGCGAAGCGGGCGAGGCCTTGGCGCGCACCATCGGCGAACTGGCCGAGGCTTTGACGGTGGTCGGCGACATGTTCCCCGCCATCCCCCCCCGCCATTACGCGGCGCTGTTCGACGAATTGCTGTCCGGCCGGGTGGTCCGCCCCATCTGGGGCCGTCATCCCCGCCTGTTCATCTGGGGCGCCATGGAGGCCCGGCTGCAACAGGCCGACATCATGGTGTTGGCCGGCCTGAACGAAGGCACCTGGCCGGGCGAGGCCCAGGCCGACCCGTGGATGAGCCGCCCCATGCGCAAGGCCTTCGGCCTGCCCGCCCCGGAAGTGCGCATCGGCCAGTCGGCCCATGATTTCGCCCAGGCCTTCGCCGCCCCCCAGGTGGTCCTTTGCCGTTCCGCCCGGGTCGAGGGCACCCCCACCGTGCCGTCGCGTTGGCTGATGCGGCTGGATGCGGTGATCCGGGCCCGTGGCCTGACATTCCATGACCAGGAATGGGAATGGCTGGCCTGGCACGCCGCCTTGGACCGCGCCGAGGACCGGATCAAGGTGGAACGCCCGGCGCCGCGCCCCCCCATCGACGCCCGCCCGCGCAAGATGTCGGTGACCGAGGTGGAAACCTGGATGCGCGACCCCTATGGCATCTATGCCAAGAAGGTCTTGGGCTTGCGGGCGCTGGACCCCATCGACGCCGATCCCGGTGCCGCCGATTACGGGTCCTTGGTCCACGAAGCGGTGGAAAAGTTCCTGAACGCTTATCCCCAATCCCTGCCCGACGACGCCGAGGCCAAGCTGTTGGACATCGGCGCCGAGATTTTCGCTCCCGCCTTGACCCGGCCGGGCATCTGGGCCTTCTGGTGGCCGCGCTTTCGCGCCGTCGCCCGCTGGCTGGCCCAACACGAACGCGGCCGCCGCCCCGACGTCGCCCGCATCCACACCGAGATCAAGGGCGCCCTGGAACTGGAAGGCCCGGCCGGCCCCTTCCTGCTGCACGCCCGCGCCGACCGGGTGGACGAGATGAAGGACGGGACCCTGGCGCTGATCGACTACAAGACCGGCATGCCGCCCAGCGCCAAGGAAGTGGCCGCCGGCTACGCCCCGCAATTGCCGCTGGAAGCCGCCATCGCCCGTTTTGGTGGATTCGAGGGGGTCAAGCCGGCAGAGGTGTCGCAGATGCTGTATTGGCGCCTGAAAGGCGGCACCGAGGGCGGCGAGGAAAAATCCGCCACCACCGATCCCAACCGCCTGACCGACGAAGCCTTGGACGGCATCCAGGGACTGATCGCCGCCTTCGACGACCCCGCCACCCCCTATGAAGCCCGGCCGCACCCCGACCGTGCCCCCAAATATTCCGACTACCTGCACCTGGCCCGCGTCAAGGAATGGGCGGTGGCCGGCGAGGAGGAGGCGGAATGATCGCCGAAGCCAGCCATCGTCAGCAAATGGCCGCCGATCCCGCCGCATCCGTCTGGGTGGCGGCGTCGGCGGGGACCGGCAAGACCAAGGTGCTGACCGACCGGGTGCTGAACCTGCTGCTGGCCGGCAACGCGCCGCACAAATTGCTGTGCCTGACTTTCACCAAGGCCGCCGCGGCCGAGATGAGCAACCGCATCAACGCCAAGCTGGCCGAATGGGCCATTGCCGACGACGTCGCCCTGGCCACGTCCTTGGACGAGTTGCTGGGCCGCCCGCCGAAACCGCCCGAGGAATTGCGGGCCCGGCGCCTGTTCGCCCTGGTGCTGGACAGCCCCGGCGGCATGCGCATCGAAACCATCCATGCCTTTTGCCAATCGCTGCTGCGCCGCTTCCCGCTGGAAGCGGGGCTGGCGCCGCACTTCCAGGTGATGGACGACCGCGATGCCGGCGAATTGCTGGACGCGGCCAAGGAACAGGTGCTGTCCGCGGCCCGTGACGGCGTCGATTCCCATCTGGGTCAAGCCCTGGACGTCGTCACCCGTCAGGTCCACGAAACCGCCTTTCCCGATCTGATGGCCGAGTTGGCCGGCGATCGCGGCCGCTTGAAACGTCTGCTCGAGCGCGAAGACGGTGTCGACGGCGCTATCGCCGCCGCCCGCGCCCGACTGGAGCTGGCGCCCGACGACAGCCCGCAAACCATCCTGGAACACGCCTGCCGGGACCAATCCTTCGCCGCCGACACCTTGCGCCAAGCGGTGCCCATCTTGCTGAATGGGGCCAAGACCGACCAGAAAGCCGGCGAACGGCTGGCCGCCTGGCTGGCGGCGCCGACGGACCGCGTCGCCGGTTTCGACGACTATTGCCTGTCGGTGCTGACCGCCAAGGGCGAGCCCCGGGCCAAACTGGTGACCAACGGCTTGCGCGACGCCCACCCCTGGCTGGAAGCCGCCCTGGCCACCGAGGCCGAGCGGCTGATGCGGGTGGCCGACCGCCTGCGCGCAGCGCAAGTGGCCGAGTGCACGGCGGCGCTTTTGCGCCTGGGCCACGCGCTGCTGGCGACTTACGACCGCGCCAAGCAGGCCCGCGCCCTGATGGATTACGACGACCTGATCCTGGCGGCCCGCGAACTTTTGGGCCGCCCCGGCGTCGCCCCTTGGGTGCTGTACAAGCTGGATGGCGGCATTGACCATGTGTTGATCGACGAAGCCCAGGACACCAATCCCGACCAATGGGCAGTGGTGGTGGCGTTGTGCGAGGAATTCTTCGCAGGCCTGGGGGCGCGCGACGTGCTGCGCACCATTTTCGCCGTCGGCGACGTCAAGCAAAGCATCTATTCCTTCCAGCGTGCCGACCCGGAAGCGTTCAAGGACATGCGGCAACGCTTCGCCCAAGCCGCCCGCGACGCCGAGCGCCTGTGGCGGGAAATTCCGCTGAACCTGTCGTTCCGATCCACCCGCGCCGTGCTGGACGCGGTGGACGCGGTGTTCGCCGGGGCGGGGCCGGGCCGCGACGGCGTCACCCATGACGATCCCGCCCCCCAGCATCTGGCCGCCCGCATGGGCCAGGCCGGACTGGTCGAGTTGTGGCCGCCGGTCAAGCCGCGCCCCGCCGACGAAATCCCCGCCTGGAAGCCCCCGGTGGAACGGCTGCGTGGCGATTCGCCGCGCGCCCGTCTGGCCCGCCTGGTGGCGCGGCGCATCCGTGCCCTGATCGACACGGAAAGGCTGGACAGCCAGAACCGCCCCATCCGCGCCGGCGACGTGCTGGTTCTGCTGCGCCGGCGCGGCGGCTTCGTCGAGGATCTGGTGCGCGAACTGAAGGAATTGCGCGTCCCCGTCGCCGGCGCCGACCGCATGGTGCTGACCGAACAGATGGCGGTGATGGATTTGATGGCCTTGGGCAGTTTCCTGCTGCTGCCCGAGGACGATTTGACCCTGGCGACTGTGCTGAAGGGCCCCTTTGTCGGCCTGACCGAGGACGAACTGTTCCGCCTGGCGTGGAATCGCGGCACCGCCAGTTTGTGGGAGACCTTGAAACGACAGGCCGGGGCCGAACCCGCCTTCGGCCGGGCCGAGGATTATCTGTCCCGGCTGCTGAATCTCGTCGACCACCTGCCCCCTTACGCCCTGTTCGCCCAGGTTCTGGGCCCCATGGGCGGCAAGCGCGCCGTTCTGGCCCGGCTGGGGCCGGAAGCCGAAGACCCGCTGGACGAGTTCGTCAACCTGACCATGGCCTTTGAACGCGCCCATCCGCCGTCGCTGCAGGGCTTCCTGCACTGGCTGGAAAGCGGCGGCACCGAGATCAAGCGCGACCTGGAACAAGGTGGCGGCGACGCGGTGCGCATCATGACCGTGCACGGGTCCAAGGGCTTGCAGGCTCCCATCGTCTTCATGCCCGACACGTTGCAGATGCCGACCCAAGGCCCGCGCCTGCTGTGGTCAGGCCCCCCCGAGGACGAAATCCTGTTGTGGCCGCCCAAGGCCGAGATGGCCGACAGCGTCGCCGTCGCCGCGCGCGACGCCAAGAAGATCGGGCGCGAGCAGGAATATCGCCGCCTGCTGTATGTCGCCATGACCCGGGCCGAGGACCGGCTTTACGTCTGCGGCTGGGAGACCCTGAAGGCGCCCCCTGCCGCCTGCTGGTACAACCTGATCAAGGCCGGACTGGAAGGAATCGCCGCCGAAACGTCCGATCCCTTCCTGGAAAGCCAGGCCGAAACCGAAGAGACGACCGTGCTGCGCCTGTCCTGCCCGCAGCAAAGGGACGTCGAGGAAAAGACCTTCGCGGCGGAAAGCCACCCGCACATCGCCTTGCCCCTGTGGGCCAAGCAGCCCGCCCCCGACGAGCCGTCGCCACCGCGCCCGCTGGCGCCGTCGCGGCCCGAGGGCGAGGAGCCGACCGTGCGCTCGCCCCTGGGCGGCGGCGACGGACTGGCCCGCTTCCGGCGTGGTAAGCTGATCCACAAATTGCTGCAGATCCTGCCCGCATTGCCCCGCGACAAACGCGCCCAGGCAGCCATCCGCTTCCTGAAGGCCAACGGCGGGCTGGATACCGCCCAGTCCCTGGCGGTGGCCAACGAGGTCAGCGACATCCTGGACCACCCTGGCTTCGCGCCGCTGTTCACGCCGGCCAGTCAGGCGGAAGTGCCCATCGTCGGGCTGATCGGCGAAGGCCGGGCCATTTCCGGCCAAGTGGACCGTCTGGTGGTCACCGACACCGAGGTGCTGGTGGTGGACTACAAGACCAACCGCAACCCGCCGGCCGCCACCGACCCCATTCCCGACATCTATGTGCGGCAGATGGCGGCCTATCGGCTGGCCCTGGCCTGCATCTATCCGCACCATAAAATCCGTTGTGCCCTGGTGTGGACGGACGGCCCGGCTTTGCGCGAAATCGATCCCGCCTTGCTGGATGATGCGCTGATGGAGATGGTGGGTTGAACAAAGGGAATGCCTGAAACGCTTCACAAACTAAACTGGTTGGTTTAGTTTGTGGGTATGGAAAAGCCCCTTAGCCCCCGTTCCGCCGCCAAACGGACCGCCATGCTGGACGCCGCCCAACGCTGCTTTTTGGAAAGCGGCTACGCCAGCACCAGCGTCGATGAAGTCGCCACCCGCGCCGGCGTGTCCAAGGCCACCATCTACGCCCATTTCGCCAGCAAGGACGATCTGTTCGGCGCCATCATCTGTCGCCGTTGCGACGATCAGGCGGAAGGCCTGTCGTCTTTGTCCCTGCCGGTTTCGTCGGATGCGCGCACCATCCTGACCGCCATCGCCCACCGTCTGATGGCGCTGTTCCTGTCGCCCGAAGTCATGGGCATCTACCGCATCGTCATCGCCGAGGCGGCACGCCATCCCGAACTGGCCAAGACCTGGTACGAGGCCGGGCCATTGCGCGGCAAGCAACGCCTGTGCGACGTCTTCGACGACCTGAAGCGGCGCGGCCTGCTGGATTTCGACGACACCCGCCGGGCCGTGGACGCCTTCGTCAGCATGCTGCGCGGCGAATGCTTCCACCGGGTGATGATCAACCTGCCGCCCAACCCGCATTTCAGCACCGAAGCAACCATCGAAACCGCGGTGAATTTCGCGCTGAAAGCCTTCGCGCCCAAGGTTTGACGTCAAAACGTCTCTTGAACCGGCACCTCGCACATCCGATATTGTGCATTGCAGCATGAGGTGCCGCCATGCCTTTGCCCAATGCCAGAACCTTGTTGCCGCGCTGGCTGCGCCGCCCTGAACCACCCCAACAGTCCCCCATGCCGGAACCGCTTGCCGACGTCGCGAAATCAGCGTCGCCCGAACCGGAAGCCGAGCGTGAGCACGTGGTCGCCCTGGCCCTGCAGGGCGGCGGCGCCCATGGCGCCTTCACCTGGGGGGTGCTGGATGTCCTGCTGCAACAGCCCGACATCCGCGTCGCCGCCGTTTCCGGCACCTCGGCCGGGGCGATGAACGCGGTGCTGCTGGCCCATGGGCTGACCAGCGGCGGCCCCGCTCGGGCCCGGCAATTGCTGGAAGACTTCTGGCGCGCCATCGCCGATGCCGGGCGGCTGTCGCCGTTCCGCCGGTCCTGGCTGGACCGCCTGGACGGCGGCTGGAGCCTGGACCGCTCGCCCTGGCTGGCCTTGATGGACGTGGCTCGTCAGTTCCTGTCGCCTTACCAGACCAATCCCCTGGGACTGAACCCGCTGCGCGAGGTGTTGGAACGTCATGTGGACTTCGACGCCTTGCGCCGTCAGCGCCGCGTCGCCGTGCATGTGGCCGCCACCAACGTGGAAACCGGTCAGGCCCGCATCTTTTCCACCCGCGAAATCAGCGCCGATTCGGTGCTGGCCTCGGCCTGCCTGCCGTTTTTGTTCCAGGCGGTGGAAATCGACAAGGTGCCCCATTGGGATGGCGGCTATGCCTGCAACCCGCCGCTGCTGCCCCTGCTGCACGGCAATGAAGCCAAGCATCTGCTGGTGGTGCCCGTCAACCCGCCGGAACGCAAGGGGACGCCCCGCAACGCCCGCGACATCCTGAACCGCATGAACGAGATCGTCTTCAACGCCAGCCTGACCCACGGGCTGGAAAGCCTGGCCCGCATCAACGCCCTGATCGACCAGGGCGAGATCGGCGAGGACACCTATCGGCGGCTAAACCTGCACGTCATCGGCGCCGACGCGGAATTCCGCGCCCTGACCGCGTCGTCCAAGTTCAACACCGAATGGGACTTCCTGGTCTATCTGCGCGACCTGGGCCGCCGTACAGCAGCAACCTGGCTGGCGGAACAGCCTTGGAAAAAGCCTATTCCCCCGGCCCGTTGAAGCTGGCCCGCGCCGGATGCGCCGGATAGACGCCGACGATGCGCACTTCGTGGCTGAAGAATTCCAGTTCCTCCAACGCCAGACGCAGGTTGCGCTGGGCCGGGTGGCCTTCCACGTCCACATAGAACTGGGCGGCGACGAAGCCGCCGCCCACCAGATAGCTTTCCAGCTTGGTGATGTTGACGCCGTTGGTGGCGAAGCCGCCCAATGCCTTGTACAGCGCGGCGGGTACGTTGCGCACCCGGAAGACGAAGGTGGTGACGTTGTTGCCGTTGGGATTGGGGTCCACCGCGTCGCGGGCCAGCACCACGAAACGGGTGGTGTTGTGCTCGGCGTCTTCGATATTGGATTTCAGCGATTGCAGGCCGTAAATCTCGGCCGCCAGTTCCGAGGCGATGGCCGCCTTGGTGACATCGCCCGACTTGGCCAGATCGGCGGCGGCGCCGGCGGTGTCGGCGCCGACGATCACCGTCAGCCCCAACTGGCGGATCAGGTTGCGGCACTGGCCCAAGGCGTGGACATGGCTTTCCACCACCTTGATGGTGTCGAGCGTCGCCCCCTGGGGGGCCAGAAGATGGTGGTTGATGCGTTCGAAATGCTCGCCGACGATATGCAGGCCCGAATAAGGCAGCAGGTGGTGGACGTCGGCGACACGGCCGGCCAGGGTGTTGTCGATGGGAATCATCGCATAACGGGCGCGCCCTTCGCGCACGGCGGCGAAGGCGTCCTCGAAGGTGGCCGAGGGCAGCGGGCTCATGGCCGGAAAGGCGGCGCGGCAAGCCTTGTGCGAATAGGCCCCGGGCAGCCCCTGGAAGGCGATGGAATTGTTGGGATCGGCGGGTTGCGTGGTCATCGTGGCTTCAACATGTCGCGGGCACGGTCAAGATCGGCGGGAGTATCGACACCCAGCGGAACGGTGTCAACCAAGGCGCAGTCGATGCGCATGCCGTTTTCCAGGGCGCGCAACTGTTCCAGCTTTTCCCGTTGTTCCAAGATGCCCTGCTTCAGCCCGACGAAACGGCGCAGCGCGTCGCGGCGATAGGCGTAAAGGCCGATATGGTGGTAATGCGGCCCGTCCCCCCACGGCGCGGTGGCGCGGGTGAAGTAAAGCGCCCGGCCCACATTGGTCCCCGGCGCGAACCCCACCACCGCCTTGACCACGTTGGGATTGGTGCGTTCTTCCTCGACCTTGATTTCCGCCACCAGGGTGGAAATGTCGACGCCCACATGGTCCAGGGGTTCGAACACGGCGCGGATGATGGCGGGGTCGATGGTCGGCAGGTCGCCCTGGACGTTGACCACGGCGCCGAACTGACGTTCCGGGTCGATCTTTTCCAAGGCTTCCCACACCCGGTCCGACCCCGAAGGATGGTCAGGGTCGGTCAGCACCGCGGTGCCGCCATGGGCGATGATCGCCTCGGCGATTTCGCGGTCGGCGGCGGCCACCACCACCGGCCCGATGCCGGCGGCCACCGCACGGCGCCACACATGCACGATCATCGGCTCGCCATGGATGTCGGCCAGGGGCTTGTTCGGCAAGCGCGTCGCCGGCAGGCGGGCGGGAATGACGACGACGGGGTTCAGACTGGACATGGGCCGGCTCCGCGAAAGGGGGGAAACCACCATATACCGGCCAGGACAGGCGCGAAACCACCTTAACGGGTCTGGCAATGGGCGCCGTTTCAGGCCAAACTTCGCCCCGACACCAGACCAGGAAACACCATGACCGCCTGCCCTGCCGAATTCGTCGCCCTGGCCCACGAACTGGCCGATGCCGCCCGCCCGGTGATCCGCAAATATTTCCGCACCCCGGTGGCGGTGGACGACAAGGACGACGCCAGCCCGGTGACCATCGCCGACCGCGAGGTGGAAGCCACCATGCGGGCCTTGATCAAGGCGCGCTTCCCCGATCACGGCATCTTCGGCGAAGAACACGGCCGCGAGAACGTCGACGCCCGTTACGTCTGGGTTCTGGACCCCATCGACGGCACCAAGGCGTTCATCACCGGCAAGCCCAGCTTCGGCACCCTGATCGCGCTTTGTGAATACGGCCGTCCCATCCTGGGGTTGATCGACCAGGCCATCATTCAGGAACGCTGGATCGGCGGGCGCGGCCTGCCCACCACCCTGAATGGCCAACCCGTGCACACCCGCCCCTGCGACGCGCTGGAAAAGGCCTATGCCTACACCACCGGGCCGGAATATTTCGACGACACCACCCGGCCGGGATGGGAGCGCATCGCCGCCCGCGTCAAGCTGCCGCGTTATGGCTGCGATTGCTATGCCTATGCCCTGGTGGCCACCGGCTTCGTCGATCTGGTGGCCGAGGCGGGGCTGAAGCCTTACGATTACTGTGCCCTGGTCCCCGTCATCGAAGGGGCCGGCGGCACCGTCACCGACTGGAACGGCGACGCGGTCACCATCGCGTCCCCCGGCACCATCTGCGCCGCCGGCGACGCTCGCCTGCATGCCCTGGCCCTGGAAGTGCTGCGGGGATGAGGAAAACCCTTGTCGCCCTGTTGCTGCTTTGCGCCTTTCCCGCGCTCGCCCAGCCCCAGCACGGCTTGGCCATGCATGGCGACCTGAAATATCCGGCGGGCTTCAGCCATTTCGATTATGTGAACCCCAAGGCCCCCAAGGGCGGCGAATTGCGGCTGGCCGACATGGGGCCGTTCGATTCGCTGAACCCGTTCATCCCCAAGGGCCAAAGCCCCGACGGCGTGTCGCTGCCCTTCGAAACCTTGATGGAATCAGCGGCCGACGAGCCGTTTTCCGAATACGGCCTGATCGCCGAAACGGTCGAAACACCGCCCGACCGCTCGTGGGTGATCTTTTCCTTGCGGCCCCAGGCCCGCTGGCATGACGGAAAACCCATCACCGCCGACGACGTTATTTTTTCCCTCAACATCCTGCGCACCAAGGGCGCGCCCCACTACCGCTTTTATTACGCCGGGGTGGAACGCGCCGAAAAGCTGGGCGAGCGCCGGGTCAAATTCACCTTCAAGCCCGGCGACAACCGCGAGCTGCCGTTGATCCTGGGCCAGTTGCCGGTGTTGCCCAAACATTACTGGCAAGACAAGGCGTTCGACGAAACCACCCTGGTGCCGCCGCTCGGCAGCGGCCCCTATCGCGTCGGCAAGTTCGAGGCCGGACGCTACATCCAGTACGAACGGGTCAAGGATTACTGGGGCAAGGATCTGCCGACCCAAAAGGGCCGCTATAATTTCGACACCATCCGTTACGACGTTTATCGCGATTCCACCGTGGCGCTGGAAGCGCTGAAGGCCGGCGAATACGATTTGCGGATCGAGAACGAATCGAAGAAATGGGCCACCGCCTATGCCGACTGGCCGGCATTGAAGACGGGAAAGGCCAGTTTGCACGAGTTCCGCGACGGCATGCCGTCGGGCATGCAAAGCTTCGCCTTCAACCTGCGCCGACCGCTTTTCGCTGACATCCGGGTGCGTCAGGCCCTGGCCCTGGCCTTCGACTTCGAATGGGCCAACCGCAATTTGTTCTATGGCCAATATGCGCGGACCAATTCCTATTTCGACCATTCGGAACTGGCAGCCAAAGGATTGCCCGGCCAAGCCGAGCTGAAATTGCTGGACCCCTTGCGCGCCCAGGTCCCGCCCCAGGTGTTCAGCCAGGAATTCGTCTCGCCGGTCACCGACCCGGACCTGGGCATCCGCCCCAACCTGCGTCGCGCCATGAGCTTGCTGGAACAGGCCGGCTGGGACGTGGTGGGCGGCAAGCTGGTGGACAAGCGGGGCCAGCCTTTCCGCTTTGAAATCCTGCTGAACTCGCCGGCTTTCGAACGCATCAGTCTGCCCTTCGCCCACAATCTGGCGCGCCTTGGCATCGACGCCAGCGTCCGCACCGTCGATCCCACCCAATACGTCAACCGGGTGCGCGGCTTCGATTTCGACATGATCGTCGCGTCCTGGGGGCAATCGCTGTCGCCGGGCAACGAACAAAGCCTTTACTGGACCAGCGAGGCGGCGGACCAAAGCGGCAGCCGTAACTTCGGCGGCATCAAGAACCCCGCCGTCGACCGGCTGGTGGAACAGCTGATCGCCGCCCCTGACCGTGCCAGCCTGGTGGCCGCCAGCCGGGCGCTGGACCGGGTGTTGTTGTGGAATTGGTACGTCATCCCGCAATGGCATTCGCCCACCACCCGCGTCGCGCTGTGGGACAAGTTCGGCCAGCCCGATCAGGTGCCGTTGCAGGGCTGGCAGTTGTTCGCCCTGTGGGCCAAAAGCGCGGAGACGAAGTGATGCTGGCCTATGCGGCTCGCCGCCTGATGCTGATCCCGTTGACGCTGCTGGGCATCATGCTGGTCAACTTCGTCGTCGCCCAATTGGCGCCCGGCGGTCCGGTTGAACAGATGATCGCCCGCATCGAAGGAAGCGCCGGCAACACCACCCAACGTCTGTCGGGCGGCGGTGCCGACGTGACCGCCGCCACCAAGCCGCAAGCCGGGCAAAGCGGCGCCTATCGCGGGGCGCAAGGACTGGACCCCAAATTCATCAATGAGATCGAGAAGCAATTCGGCTTCGACAAGCCGGCCCATGAACGCTTCGTCGCCATGATCGGCAATTACCTGCGCTTCGATTTCGGCAAAAGCTTTTACCGCGACGTCTCGGTGGTGGACCTGATCCTGGAAAAGATGCCGGTCTCCATTTCCCTGGGGCTGTGGTCCACCTTGGTCATCTATCTGGTGTCCATTCCGTTGGGCATCGCCAAGGCGCGGCGCGACGGGTCAAGCTTCGACATCGCCACCTCGTGGGCGGTGATCATCGGCTACGCGGTGCCGGGCTTCCTGTTCGCCATCCTGCTGATCATCGTCTTCGCCGGCGGACGTTACCTGAACTGGTTCCCCCTGCGCGGGCTTTCCAGCGTCGGCGCCGAGGATTGGCCGTTTTGGCGACAGGCCGTCGATTACCTGTGGCATCTGGCCCTGCCGGTCACCGCCTTGGTCATCGGCGGCTTCGCCGGGCTGGTGATGCTGACCAAGAATTCGTTCCTGGAAGAAATCGGCAAGCAATACGTGGTCACCGCCCGGGCCAAGGGATTAAGCGAGAATCAGGTGCTGTACCGCCACGTCTTCCGCAACGCCATGCTGCTGGTCATCGCCGGCTTCCCGTCGGCGCTGGTGGGCATCTTGTTCGCAGGCTCGGTGCTGGTGGAGATCATCTTTTCCCTGGACGGCATCGGGCTGTTGGGCTTCGAGGCGGTGACCAACCGCGACTATCCGGTGATGTTCGGCACCCTTTACATGTTCAGCCTGCTGGGACTGGTGCTGAACCTGATCAGCGATTTGACCTATCATTTCGTCGATCCGCGCATCGACTTTTCGGCCCGGAATTCCTGATCATGAGCCCGCTGACCCGCCGCCGACTGGACGCCTTTCGCCGCAACCGCCGCGGCTGGGTTTCGGCCTGGCTGTTCCTGGGTGTCTTCCTGCTGACGCTGGGGGCCGAGCTGATCTGCAACGACCGCCCCATCCTGGTGCGCTATGACGGGTCCTGGTACGTGCCCATCCTGCGCGACTACCCGGAAACCACCTTCGGCGGCGACTTCAAGACCTGGGCCGAATACCGCGACCCCTACGTGCAACAAAAGATCGCCGAGAAGGGCTGGGCGCTGTGGCCCATGGTGCGCTTCGCCGCCGACACCATCAATTACGACCGGGTGCGCCCGCATCCGGCGCCGCCCGACGCGGAAAACTGGCTGGGCACCGACGACCAGGGCCGCGACGTGCTGGCGCGCTTGGTCTATGGCCTGCGGCTGTCGTTGCTGTTCGGGCTGGCGCTTTCCCTGGTCAGCACGGTGATCGGCATCGCCATGGGCGCGGTGCAGGGCTATTTCGGCGGCAAAGTGGACATGGTGGGCCAGCGCTTCCTGGAAATCTGGGGCGGACTGCCGCAATTGCTGATCCTGATCATCGTCGCCTCGATGATCGCGCCGGGCTTTTGGACGCTGCTGGGGGTGCTGGTGCTGTTTTCCTGGACCTCGCTGGTGGGCGTGGTCCGTGCCGAGTTCCTGCGCGCCCGCAACTTCGACTATGTCCGCGCCGCCAAGGCCCTGGGCATGGGCGATTTCCAGGTGATGACGCGCCATGTGCTGCCCAACGCCATGGTGGCGACCCTGACCTTCCTGCCCTTCATCCTGAATGGCTCCATCGTTTCCCTGACCGCGCTCGACTTCCTGGGCCTGGGCCTGCCGCCCGGCTCGGCGTCGCTGGGCGAATTGCTGTCCCAGGGCAAGTCCAACCTGCAGGCGCCGTGGCTGGGGATCACCGGCTTCGTCTCGGTCGCCGCCATCCTGTCCCTTTTGATCTTCGTGGGCGAAGCCGTCCGCGATGCCTTCGACCCCAGGAAAACCTCATGAGCCATCCCCTGCTGCGCGTCGACAACCTGTCCGTCCATTTCGGCCACGGCGCCGAGGCGGTCGAGGCGGTGAAAAGCGTCTCCTTCGCGCTGGATCGCGGCGAGACCCTGGCCCTGGTCGGCGAATCGGGGTCGGGCAAGTCGGTGACGGCGCTGTCCATCCTGCAATTGCTGCCCTATCCCCGCGCCCACCATCCGTCGGGGTCCATCCGGTTGGACGGCCAGGAATTGCTGGGCGCCCCCGAGCCCATCTTGCGCGCCGTGCGCGGCCATCGCGTCGCCATGGTGTTCCAGGAACCGATGACCAGCCTGAACCCGCTGCATTCCATCGCCACCCAGGTGGGCGAGGTGCTGGAAATCCACCAAGGCCTGCGCGGGGTGGACAAGCGCGCCCGTGTTTTGGAATTGCTGAAGCTGGTGGGCATCCCCAAGGCGGAAAGCCGCCTGGATGCCCTGCCCCATGAATTGTCGGGCGGCCAAAGACAGCGGGTGATGATCGCCATGGCCCTGGCCGGCGAGCCCGACATTCTGATCGCCGACGAACCGACCACGGCGCTGGACGTCACCATCCAAGCCGAAATCCTGAAGCTGCTGAAGGATCTGCAGCACCGCCTGGGCATGGCGCTGCTGTTCATCACCCACGACCTGGGCATCGTGCGCAAGATGGCCGACCGGGTGTGCGTCATGTACAAGGGCCGGGTGGTGGAAGAAGGGGTGACCGAGGCCATCTTCGGCCATCCCAGCCACGACTACACCAAGCGCCTGTTGGCCGCCGAACCCCAGGGCAAGCCCGCCAGTCCCGCCGCCGACGCCCCCCAGGTGATGGAATGCCGCGACCTGAAGGTGTGGTTCCCCATCAAGGGCGGCATCTGGCGTCGCACCATCGATCACATCAAGGCGGTGGATGGCATCAGCCTGACGTTGCGCCAGGGCCAGACCCTGGGGGTGGTGGGCGAATCGGGATCGGGCAAGACCACCCTGGGCTTGGCTTTGCTGCGCCTGACCGACAGCCAGGGCGCCATCGTGTTCGGCGAGCAAGATATCCAACCGCTGAGCCCCGGCCAGTTGCGGCCGCTGCGGCGCCACATGCAGATGGTGTTCCAGGACCCCTTCGGGTCCTTAAGCCCGCGCCTGTCGGTGGGCCAGATCATCGGCGAGGGCTTGGACATTCACCAGATCGGCGCCAACGCTGCCGAACGCCGCGCCCTGATCGCCCAGGCCCTGACCGAGGTCGGCCTGGACCCCGACACCCAGGACCGCTATCCGCACGAATTTTCCGGCGGCCAGCGCCAGCGCATCGCCATCGCCCGCGCCCTGGTGCTGAAGCCGAAAGTCATCATCCTGGACGAACCCACCAGCGCGCTGGACGTCTCGGTCCAGGCGCAGATCGTTGACCTGCTGCGCGACATCCAGACCCGCCACCGCATCGCCTATGTCTTCATCAGCCACGATTTGCGGGTGGTGCGTGCCCTGGCCGACCAGGTGATGGTGATGAAGGACGGCCACGTGGTGGAACACGGCCCGGCCGGCGCCATCTTCGACGCCCCCCAACGGGATTATACCAAGGCGCTGATGGCGGCGGCCTTCCACCTGGAAGCGGTGGAAAACTAAAAAGGCGCCCGGTTGGGGCGCCTTTTCGGTTCAGTCGGCCTTGATCAAGGTGCCGACACCGTGGGGGGTGAAGAGTTCCAGCAGCACCGCATGGGGCACACGACCGTCCAGGATGACGGCGGCTTCCACGCCCTGCTTGACCGCGTCCAGGCAGGTTTCCACCTTGGGGATCATGCCACCCGAGATGGTACCGTCGGCGATATAGCCGGCCACCTGGCTGGCGGTCATTTCCGGGATCAGGTTGCCCGACTTGTCCAGCACGCCGGCGACGTCGGTCAGCATGATCATGCGGCGCGCACCCGTCGCGCCGGCGATGGCGCCGGCGGCGGTGTCGGCGTTGATGTTATAGCTTTCGCCCGCCGGGCCCATGCCGACGGGGGCGATCACCGGGATCACGTCGGTTTCCTGGAACACGTCCAGGATATGCGGGGTGATTTCGGCCGGTTCGCCGACGAAGCCCAGATCCAGCACCTTTTCGATGTTGGAATCGGGGTCCTTCTTGGTGCGGCGCAGCTTGCGGGCGCGGATCAGGTGGCCGTCCTTGCCGGACAGGCCGACGGCGAAGCCGCCGGCTTCGTTGATGGCCGAGACGATCTGCTTGTTGATCTTGCCCGACAGGATCATTTCCACCACTTCGACGGTGGCTTCGTCGGTGAAGCGCAGGCCGTCGACACGCGGGGTCTGGATGTCCAGGCGCTTCAGCATCTGGTCGATCTGCGGGCCGCCGCCATGGACCACCACCGGGTTCACGCCGACCTGCTTCAACAGCACGATGTCGCGGGCGAACAGCCGCGCCAGATCGTCGGATTCCATGGCATGGCCACCGAACTTGATGACCACCGTCTCGTCGGAATATTGCCGCATGAAGGGCAGCGATTCCGACAGGGTCTTGGCCCGTTCCAACCAGGCTTTGCGGTCGTGCAGGATGTCCTCGTTGTTCATGGAACACTCTCCGGATTGGCCAATTGGACGATTTCGGCACGCAATTCGGGGATGCCGATTCCCTTTTCGGAACTGGTCACGACGATGCGCGGGAAGGCGGCGACACGCTTGGCGATTTCCTCCAGCGTGCGGCTTTCCACCGCTTCGGCTTCGGTCTTGTTCAGCTTGTCGATCTTGGTCAGCACCACCTGATAGACGACGGCCGCCTTGTCCAGCATGTCCATCATCTCGCGGTCGTTGTCCTTGATGCCGTGGCGCGAATCCACCAGCAGCACGCAGCGACGCAGGGTGGGACGGCCGCGCAGGTAGCCCTTGATCAGCCGGGTCCAGGCGTCGACCTTGTCCTTCGGCGCGCTGGCGAAGCCATAGCCCGGCATGTCCACCAGGATCAGCCGACTGTTGACGTCGAAGAAGTTCAGTTCCTGGGTGCGGCCCGGCGTGTTGGAGGTGCGCGCCACCGTGGAGCGTCCGCACAGCGCGTTGATCAACGAGCTTTTGCCGACGTTGGACCGCCCGGCGAAGGCCAGTTCCGGCAGGCCGAAGGGCGGCAGGGTGACCAGGTCGACGGCACCGCGCAAGAAGGTGATGTCGCGGGCGAACAGCAGACGGCCGGCCTCGATCAGGCCGGCCGCCGCTGCGTCGTTGGTGTCGGGCGCGCTCAGGACTTCACCCCGTATTTCCGCATGATCACCCATTGCTGGGCGATGGACAGCGTGTTGGACCAGGCCCAATAGATCACCAGACCGGCGGCGAACTGGCCCAGCATGAATGTGAAGACCACCGGCAGGAACATCATCATCTTGGCCTGAACCGGGTCCACCGGCTGCGGGTTCAGCTTTTGCTGCAACCACATGGTCACCCCCATGATCAGCGGCCAGACGCCGATATGCAGGAAGGCCGGCAGATACAGGCTGGGATCGTAAGGGATCAGCCCGAACAGGTTCATGACGGTGGTCGGGTCCTGGGCCGACAGGTCATGGATCCAGCCATAGAACGGCGCATGGCGCATTTCGATGGTGACGAACAACACCTTGTAAAGGGCGAAGAACACCGGAATCTGGATGATGATGGGCAGGCAACCGGAAACCGGGTTGACCTTTTCCTTCTTGTAAAGGGCCATCATTTCCTGCTGCAGGCGCATTTTGTCCTCGCCGAAGCGTTCCTGCAAAGCCTTCACCTGCGGCTGCAGCAGCTTCATCTTGCTCATGGACGCATACGACTTGTTGGCCAGCGGGAACATGATGGCCTTGATCAGCACGGTCAGCGCCAGGATCGCCAGACCCATGTTGCCCAGAACTTCGTGGATCATCTTCAGCAGATAGAAGAACGGCTTGGTCAGGAAGTAGAACCAGCCGAAATCAATGGCCATGTCGAAGCGTTCGATGCCGAACTTCTCGGCATAGCCGTCCAGCAGCGACAGCACCTTGGCGCCGGCGAACAGATGATAGTTGGCTTCGGCGGACGCCCCCGGCTGCACCACCTGGGCGGAACCGGTGAAGTCCACCTGGAAGCGGTCGTCGTTGTCGACGCGCTGGTGGACGAAACGGCTGGTCAGCTCGGCCTTCTGGTCGGGAACCAGGGCGGTCAGCCAGTATTTGTCGGTAAAGCCGATCCAGCCGCCGACGCTTTTGGCCCGTTCGGTGGACAGCTTCTTCAGGTCGTCATACTTGTGTTCGACCAGCTTGCCGTCGAAGACGCCCAAGGGGCCTTCGTGCAGGATGTACATGCCCTGGGTGTGCGGCGTCCCAGTGCGCGAGATCAGCGCATAGGCATGCAGCGTCACCGGCTTGGTGCCGTAGTTTTCCACCCGCTGGCCGACTTGGAACATGTAGTTCTCGTCCACGGTGACGGTGCGGACGAAACGCAGGCCTTCACCGTTGTCCCAGGTCAGCACCACCGGGGCGCCGGGGGTCAGCTCGGCGCCTTGCGCCAGGCTCCACTGGGTGTCGGCACCGGGGATCTTGGTGCCGGCGTCGGCGGGCACCCAGCCGAATTCGGCGTGATAGGGATGCGGCGAACCGGTGGGCGACAGAAGTTCGATTTCCTTCGATGTCGGGTCGGTGGTCTCGCGGTAGCCGGCCAGGGTCAAATCGTCCAGCTTGGCGCCGGTCAGCGACAGCGACCCATGCAGGGTCGGCGTGCTGATGCGGACCCGCTTGGCGGTGGCGAGCGCGGCGTCGCGATCCTTCACCGGGGCCTGGGCCACGGCGGGCGCGCCCGGCGCGGCGACATCGCCCGAGGCCGGAACCGGCGGGGTGCTGGTGGCCGTCTGCTCGGCGGGTGTCTCGACCGGCTTGGGCTTGGACGGATACAACCACTGGAACCCGAACAGGATCAGGACCGAGAGGGCGATGGCGATAAACAGGTTGCGCTGTTCGTTCATGACGTCCTATCCGGGGCCTGGGGCGGAACGTCGCCGCCACAGGACTTGCACTTCGGTTCGGGGACCGGATCATAGCCCCCATCGTTCCAGGGATGACAGCGACAGATCCGCGTCACCGCCAACCAGCTGCCTTTGATCGCCCCGTGCTTGGTCAACGCCTGGATGGCATAGGCCGAACACGAAGGGGTGAAGCGGCAGCTCGGCGGCAGAACCGGCGAGATCAGCAGCTGGTAGGCTCGCACCAGCACCTTCAGCACCAAGGCCAAAGGACTCATGCGGGTTGCCCTTCCCCGCTGGGCGCTTTCGGCTCGGGCTCGCCCGTCGCCGCCAACGCACCGACACGTTTTAACGCGGTTCGCAAATCCTGCAAGAGAAGAGAATAGTCACGGTCCACGGTTTCGCGTCTACCGATGACCACATAATCCAGCCCAAGGCGGGCCGATGCAGGAAAAACCGCGTCCACGGCGGCTTTCAGACGGCGCCGGGCGCGATTGCGCGCCACGGCATTGCCGACCTTCTTGGAACACGTAAAGCCGATGCGAATGGCATCGGCTTTCAGTGCGGACCCACCTTCAGGAAGAGGGGCCACTTGCAGGATCAGACCAGGGCTTGCCCATTTCTTGCGAAGGCTGGCGACGCGAAGAAAATCCGCCCGCTTTTTCAAACGGGCCAGAGAAACGGGCATGACCAAAAGGTCTTAGGCCGACAGGCGCTTGCGGCCCTGGCGACGGCGGTTGGCGATGACCTTGCGGCCGCCAACGGTGGCCATGCGCGCGCGGAAGCCGTGGCGGCGGGCGCGGACGAGCTTGCTCGGCTGGAAAGTGCGCTTCACGTCGGTAACTCCAAAACAATCGGTCTAAGAAATAGGAAGCCGCGCTTATAAGCCCAACCACGCCCCCGAGTCAACGGACTCTTCCTGGGAATTGCCCGGGCGGTTTGATTCTTCGCCTCGTCTTATCATCGGCTTAACCATAAAGGGAGGACCAGAATGGCTTGGGACCCGAAACTCTATTCCACCTTCGCCGCGCCGCGCTTGCGCCCGGCCCTTGATCTGATGACCCGTATCGGTGCCGAAGCCCCGTCCCGCGTGGTCGACCTGGGCTGCGGCACCGGCAACGTCACCCGCATCCTGGCCGAACGCTGGCCCGGCGCCCAAGTGACCGGCGTCGATTCCTCGCCCCACATGCTGGAAGCCGCCGCCCAGGAAAGCGCCGCGATCACCTGGACCCAGGCCGACATGGGACAATGGCAGCCCCCGGAAAAGGTGGACGTGCTGTTTTCCAACGCCGCCCTGCATTGGCTGGGCGACCATGCCAGCCTGTTCCCGCGCCTGGCCGGATTGGTGGCGCCGGGCGGCTGGCTGGCGGTGCAGATGCCGCACAATCATTATGCCGCGTCCCACACCATCATGGCCGAAGCCGCCGCCGCCGGCCCGTGGGCGGAAAAGCTGGTGCCGCTGGCCGGCCGCTTCCCGGTGGGCGACCCCGGCTTTTATTACGACCTGCTGGCGCCGCTGGCGCAAGAGCTGGACATCTGGGAAAGCGAATACCTGCACGTGCTGGACGGCGACGACCCGGTGGTGCGCTGGACCATGGGCACGGCGCTGCGTCCGTTGCTGGACGCGGTGGACGGCGATTGGCGCCAGGGCTTCCTGGACGAATACCGCGCCCGCATCGCCAGCGCCTATCCGCGCCGCGCCGACGGCAAAACCTTGTTTCCCTTCCGTCGGCTGTTCCTGGTGGCGCGGCTTTGATGGCCCCATAAAAAATCGATTCCCCATTGCCAAATCGCAATGTGGACGCAGCGCACACTCCTTTAGACATGACTAATGCATGTCAGCCGCCGTGGGGGCGGCGGGGTGGAGCGCGACCGATGAGACGATTTTTTCCCCTTGTGGGCCGATGGCTGCTGCCCTTGGCCCTGGCGATCTGGCTGCCCGGCCTGGCCCAGGCCAGTTCGACCGCCGACCATTCCAAGTTCGAATCGCTGAAAGGGCCGTTCACCAGCGCCCCCGAAGTGACCAAGGCCTGCCTGGCCTGCCACACCGAGGCGTCGCATCAGGTGATGAAGTCCATCCACTGGACCTGGGACTTCACCAACCCCGACACCGGCAAGCGCCTGGGCAAGCCGCGGACCATGAACAGCTTTTGCGGCTCGCCCTTGTCCAACGAGCCGCGCTGCACCTCGTGCCATGCCGGCTATGGCTGGACCGACGCGCGTCAGCAACCGGAACCGGTTCAGGAAAACGTCGACTGTCTGGTCTGCCACGACCGTTCCGGGGGCTATAAGAAGGTGGCCACCGATGCCGGCCACCCGCTGTACGAACCCCGCATGATGGGCGGCAAAAGCGTCATGCCCCCCGATCTGGCCAAGGCGGCGCAAAGTGTGGCCGATCCCGGCCGCGACAATTGCGGCGCCTGCCATTTCAACGGCGGCGGCGGCGACGGGGTCAAGCATGGCGACCTGGACACCTCGCTGGTCAAGCCCAGCCGCAAGCTGGACGTGCACATGGCCGCCGACGGCGCCAACATGACCTGCGCCACCTGCCACACCTTCAACGACCACATCCCGTCGGGGTCGCGCTATGACACCACCGCCAAGGACCCCCACGGCCTGGACCTGCCCAAGGACGACCACAACCGGGCGACCTGCGAATCCTGCCACGGCGACACCCCGCACCAGCAGGCCAAGCTGAACGACCACACCGACCGGGTAGCGTGCCAGACCTGCCACATCCCCGAATTCGCCCGCGGCGGCGTCGCCACCAAGACCCTGTGGGACTGGTCCACCGCCGGCCGCAAGGATGCCGACGGCAAGGCCGTCTTCATCAAGGACGACCACGGCCATCTCAGCTATTCGGCGGAAAAGGGCGACTTCCAATATGGCGAGAACGTGCGGCCCGCCTATTACTGGTACAACGGCGTCACCGAACAGGTGAACATCGGCGACAAGATCGACGACAGCACCATCCTGCGCCTGAACACGTTGCACGGCGACGCCAAGGACCCCAAGGCGCGAATCTGGCCGTTCAAGGAAATGCGCGGCAAGCAGCCCTATGACCCGGAACTGAAGACCCTGGTGGTCAACCACGTCTTCGGCCAGGACGACAGCGCCTTTTGGGGCAATTACGACTACGCCAAGTCCATCAAGTTCGGCATGGACTATGCCGGGCTGCCGTGGAGCGGCAAGGTCGGCTTCATCGAGACCCGCATGACCTGGCCCATCACCCACATGGTGGCACCCAAGGAAGACGCGCTGAAATGCGGTCAATGCCACACCAGGGGCGAGGACGGCCGACTGGCCCAACTGCCCGGTTTCTACATGCCCGGCCGCGATTCCATCCGCTGGCTCGACATCCTGGGCTATCTGGCCCTGGGCGGCGCCCTGGCCGGCGTCCTGCTGCACGGCCTGGCCCGCATCGTCATGAACAGGAAGACCCGCCATGATTAAACGCGACGTGATGATCTATACGCGCTACGAGCGCTTCTGGCACTGGTCGCAGGCGGTGCTGATCTTCACCCTGTTCTTCACCGGACTGGGTATCCACGGCACTCATTCGTTGTTGAAATTCGGCCAGGCGGTGACCATCCACACCACCGCGGCCTATGCGCTGATGGCGCTGTGGGTGTTCACCACCTTTTGGAACTTCACCACCGGCCAATGGCGCCAGTATCTGTTCAAGAAGGGGATCATCAAGGTGATCCGCTTCTACGCCTGGGGCATCCTGGTGGGCGAGCCGCATCCCTATAAGAAGAGCCTGCAGCGCAAGCAGAACGCCCTGCAATCCCTGGCCTACATGACCTTCATGGTGATCATCGGTCCGGCCCTGTGGGTGACCGGCATCGCCTATCTGTTCTACAACGAATGGGCCGGCGCCCCGTGGTCGGGCGACGCGCTGTGGGGGGTGGCGGTTCTGCACACCCTGGCGGCTTTCGCCATGGGCACCTTCGTCATCATCCACATCTACATGACCACCACCGGCAAGACGCCCCTGCATTACGTCAGGACCATGATCACCGGTTATGACAAGGTCGAGCTGTCGGAAGTGGAAGAGGCCTATCTGGCCGAAACCAAAAGCGTCGAGATGCGATGAAGGCCCCGCCAGGGCGTGCAGGAAACCTAGTTCAGCAATTCCTGGCGGGCGCATTCCACGGCGCGGCGGGCTTCGTCCAGCAGGCCGCGCTTGGTGACCAGCGCCGCCTCGATGGGCAGGACACATTCGTTGGCCCGGTCCAGAAGGTCGAAAGCACGGCTGAGATAGCGGCCCGATCGCATAAGCTGTTCGCTGGTCATCGCGTCCTCCCTTGTGTTCAGTCGCCCCGCTTCTCCTTGCGGAAGCCGCTTTTGTGCAGGGCTTTTTTCAAGTCGTCCCAAGCGGCGAAGATTTCCGCCGCGTTGGTTCCGGCCAGCGGATCGCCGCCGCCACGGAAGTAGTGTTCGGCCATCCGCATCATGGCCGGCAACTCGCGTGCGGCCTGGGCCATGGATTCCCGGGTCAGCACCTGACGGCGCTGGGCCAGATAGGTTTCGATTTCCGTCAATTCCGCAGGCGAACAGGCCCGGCGCAAGGCGTCGTCCACAACCGGGAAATCCTTGTCCAGCTTGCCCACCACCTCGGCACGACCACGCTTGATGGCGGGATCGTAGACGGTGCGGATCAGTTGGATGACCTTGGCTCGTTCGCGGAACTGCATGATTCCGCCCCCATCTATGCGGCCTGTATATGGGCATTATAGTGCGCCAATTTGGGCCGCATATCAAGCCCGATTACAGGCCGCATGCTGTGCGTAACCATACCTAGGGAATAAGGATTCCACCCCCCCGACTGTGCCAAGCTGAAACTGCGGGACATCAAAGGGCACGGGCGGATGAGCGATCTCAAAAGCGCTGCGCAGGCGGGTCCGGCGGCCCCATCGAAACCAGGGGACCGATGTCGGGCCAATTGGGAACCGGCACTGCGAAATTTCATCACCGTCCTGGACCGCGCTTCCAGCAACGGCGCCATCGCCATGGAACAGGTCCACCGCCTGGCCCAAGCCTTCCTGAAGGCGCAAGGCCCCATGGCGGAATTGTTCGCCCGCTCGGAAAACTCGTGCCGCCAAGCCTTTGCCGAGGCCGATCTGGCCCGCAAGCGGCAAGACCATTTCGGCCGCCTGATCGCCCATCCCTTCGCCACCTTGTTCGACCATGCGGGCAATGGGCTGGAGCGGCGCCACCTGCCGCTGTTTTTCGGCGCCGTCAAGATGATCCTGGGCGACGAGATGTATGCCGATTTGCGCACCCGGGCGAAACTGATCGCCGAAACCCACCGCGGCGAGGACGGCACCATTCACTGGGACGGTTTTCATAACGACCGCCGCGCCGTGCTGATCCTGGACCGGGTTCGTCTGGCGCTGGCGAAAAGCTTCAAGCGCTTCGAGGCCCGCAAGGATTGGTTCCTGCTGGTGATGAACCAGAATCCGGGCAGCGTGTCGTTGGCATCCAACGCCTTCGTGGCCAAATCGGCGGAAGAACGCGACACCCCCAAGTTCACCGAGCGGCACATGATGCTGATGTTCGAAGCGCTTTACGCCGATTGCGACCCCAAGGCCATGGGCACCGAACGCCGCGCCAATCTGGCCCAGGCCGGCGGCAACGACGCGGAAGCGCTGGTCGGCCAGATGCGCCACCATATCCGCATGAACCTGCTGCGGCTGGGCGGCGCCGCCTGATACCGACCGACCTTTGATTTGACCTGCCGGTCAGTATCTTGCCGCCATTGCGGCGGCGGCCAAGCGGCCGGATGGCCGCACCCGCCGAGGGGCAATACAACCGATCAATTCATTGGCCGGTTGGTATGAACGAAAAAAAGCCGGGGTTTCCCCCGGCCTTGTCCGCCAATCCTGACGATCGGTCAGTCGGCCAGTTCGCCCACCGCCGATTGCAGGTAGTTCTGTTCGCCCATCTTCTTGATCAGTTCGAGCTGGGTTTCATAGAAATCCACCCGTTCCTCGCATTCTTCCAGGAACTCCGACAGCAGGTCGCGGCTGACGTAATCGGCTTCCTTTTCACAAAGGGCGATGGTCTTGACCAACGTCTCGTGCGCCGCCTTTTCCATGGTGAAGTCGTTCTTCAGGATTTCCGGCACGGTCTCGCCGATCAGCAGCTTGCCCAGATCCTGCAGGTTGGGCAGACCTTCCAGAAACAAGATGCGCTCGATCAGTTCGTCGGCGGCCTTCATTTCCTCGATGGATTCCTTGTATTCGTGCTTGCCGAGCGCATTGAAGCCCCAGTTCTTCATCATGCGGGCATGCAGGAAATACTGGTTGATGGCGGTCAGCTGGTTGCGCAACACGTCGTTCAGGGCGGCGATGATGGGACGCTTGGACTTCATGACGGCTTCTCCTTACGACCCCGAGGACGACAAGGCGCCGGCGGCGCTTTGCAGGTAGTTCTTCAGCCCCAGACGATCCAGCAGGCCAACCTGCTGCTCCAGCCAATGCACATGGTCCTGTTCGGTTTCTTCCAACAGATGGACCAGGATGCGCCGCGTGTCGTAATCGCGTTCGGATTCACACAGGGCGATGGCCGCCTTCAATTCCTCGACGACTTCCAATTCATAGGCCAGGTCGTTGGCCAACATCGAGGGAACGTCCTTGCCGATGCGCAGGGCGGCACGGCTGGCCACGTCGGGCACGCCTTCCAGGAACAAGATGCGGTTGATCAGCAGACCGGCATGATCCAGCTCGTCATGGCGTTCGTGCTCGATCCGCTCGTAAAGGACTTTGAACCCCCAGTTCTCGAGCATGCGAGCATGGACGAAATATTGATCGGCCGCGGTCAACTCGCCGGTGAGCAGCTTATTGAGAACGCTTATCACTTTCTGACTGCCACGCATTGTCCATCTCCTGCGATTACTGGGCTTTCGGCGCATAATGGGGCAAGTGGTTACTTACGACAACTTATTCCAGAGATTAATAACCACAAAATTTTGAGACTTTCAAAACTACTAAATCATAATTTACTTATTCTGCAACTTTGCAATGCCACACATTTTGCGATTGCCTCTTAATTGCGAAACTGATACCGTCCAGTCATTATCCGACGCGAGGCTGCCCATGTATGTCTGTGTCTGCAACGCCATCACCGACCGCGAAGTCCACGCCGCCCTGGCCGGCGGCGCTGTCGGTGCCGACGAGGTGTTCCGTCATTGCGACGCGGAAGTCCGTTGCGGCCGTTGCGTCGCCACCATGCGCAGCATGATCGGCGACCACGGCTGCGCCGGCGAACGCCGGCATGTCAGCGACGCCGAACCGGTGGGCAACGGCAAGCGTAAGCGCTGCCGCGACTGCACCCGCTGAGCGGAGGCCGCACCATGATGATCTGGCGATCCCTGGACAACGCCCTGCTGGTCAAAATGCTGCGCAGCCTGATGCTGACGCCGCAAGCCGGCCCCCACAAGCCCACCGCGCCCGCGCCGACTAATCCGCCCAAACACCCGGCTGAATAAGCTGGGCCGCCCGCCGGAAACGAGCCATATCGGGAAACACCGCTTCATCCCCATCCAGCACGACCAGCCCCTCGCTTTCCAGCGCATGCATGGAACGCGAGAAAGTCTCGCGCGCGGCCCCCGCCAAGGCGGCGATGTCCGAGCGCAGCAGCGGCAGCACCAGCCGTGCCGCGCCATTTTCCTGCCCGGACCCGAATTGACGGTAAAGCCGCGCCAGAACCAGCACCATGCGGTCGTGAACAGAGCGCGAGGACAACGCCATCACCGCGTCCTCGGTGGCGCTCAATTCCGCCGCCACATGGCGGGCGAAGACCCGTTCCAAGGGCGGAATACTAAGGAAGGCTTGCGACACCACGTCGCTTGGTATGCAGCACAGAACAGCTTGTGTGGCGCAGACCGCCGACACCCCGTGCAGTCCGCCGTCAATGAAGGCGCGGAAGCCCAGGGTCTGCCCCGGGCAGACCATGTGGGAAATCACCGAAACGCCGCTGCGGTCGACCTGACTGAGCAAGACCACGCCGCTGAGCAGGCGATAGAGCGACGACACGCCGTCACCTTGATGGAACAACACGGTACCGCGCGCCTTTTGCTTGATCTTCTTGCGCTGGTTCAGTGCCGCCAAAGCGCTGACGGGCACCGCCCCTCGATCAGCCTGACTGATAATCCCGCAACTATCGCAACCCAGAGAAAACACGTCGCCGGCAACCATATCCCGCATCACATCGGCAATGGTTATGGAATTAGAACAAATACTCATTACCCGGCCTCTCGCCTCACGCTTACGAGCACCCATCCACAGCAAAAATCACCCTCTTTGCAGTATGCCATCCACTTCCAATCGGAAGGCTTTCATTGAGGGAAGAAGGATGTTTTTTCTGTTAAAATAAGCAACGCCTTCCGCTTCAAGATGACGAATGCACCTGGAAATCGTCTCGGGCGCCATGCCGGCCAAGGCCGCCATGTCCAGACGCTTCAGCGGATTGCTGATCAGCCAGCCGTCGCCTTTCGCCACGCCGAAGGAGTCCGCCATTTGGTTCAACAACAGCACCAGACGGTCGCGCACCCCCAGGCTGATGATCTGCAGCAGCCGATCCCGCATGACGCTAAGCTCCTGGGTCATGTCGCGCAGGAAAACCCGCTCCAATGGGCGGTGGCCACCAAAGGCCTGTTCCGCCATGGCGACCGGAATGCGGCACAACACGGAATCAGTGACGCAACGGGCGGTCGAGCGATGCCCACGCCCTTCCGCCAAGTCCCGGAACCCCAGGGTCCGCCCCGGCACCACCAGATGCACGGCAACCGGACGCCCGGGCGCGATGGATCGGTACAAGACCACCGCCCCCGCCATCAGGACATAAAGGGCGTCCACCTGGGCCCCTTCACGGAACAGAACGCCGCCACGGGTCACATGCAGGCTGGACCGGGCTTCCTGGAACGCGTCCACAAGCCCGGAGGGCGCGCCGGACCAAATCCCCTGGTTCATGACCGGGCAATGAAGGCAACGTGGCGAAGACAACTCCGCCACAGCCATGGAGGGCGGACAAGAACAAGGTTGCATGCCGACAGGCTACGCCCGTGCACACCCCCTGGACTTGACCGCTGTCAAGAAATGGCTAATAGCCGCACAGGCCGTAAGGCCCTATGTCCAAATGCAGGTGGTCCTGGTGCAGCCGATCATGGTTGGGCGTCAGGGTGACGTTGAACACCGAGCATGAAGCCCGCGCCACCTGCTGCAGGAAGGCGGACTTCGTCCCCTTGCCGCGCCAATCCTTCTTCACCGACACCATGGTGCCGTCATCCAGTTCGAAGGCCATGATGTCGATGGCCCGGCCCTTGGAATGTTCCGACAGGCGCCCACCCTTGCTGCCGCCCAAACTGGCCGCCACCTGGGTCTGGGTGCGGCGGGTCCGGCAATCATAGGTGCCGGCATGATGGATGCGGCGCACGCCCTGGCCGAAATTAGCCAAGGCCGCAGGCTGCACCACGTCCGCCTCGAAACGGCCGATGGTCCGCGCCATGGGACACGACACTACGCCGGGGCGGTTCCAGGCGCTGCCGGTGGCGCTGACCTTCACCGGATTGTCGATGCCGCAGCCCACATCCGGGTCACCGAAAGTGGCGACCGGCTGGTATTGGATGCTCATGCCCTGCAATTCGGACAGGCAGACGGCGTCGGGGTCTTGCAATTGCACCGGGGGCGGCGCCTGAACGATGCGGGCCGGCGGCTGGGCGCAAGCGGCCAGGGTGGACAAAGCCACCATCAGGACGATTCGCTTCAGCATTGCGGAACTCCCCTTGATCACAGACCGGGGATTCTAGCCGCCGACGCGACAAAAAATCAACATTCTCATGGACCTGCAAAGATTTTCTCAAGCTGAAAGGAAATTCAGCGCCACAACCCCAGCCCCCAGCATGATTCGCCACACATAAAACGGCTGAAACGTCCGTCGTCCCAGCCACCCGAGCATGCCCCCCGCCGCCAGCCAAGCCATGAAGGCGGCCAACACCGTCGCCAGCAGCAGATCCCCAGACAGAATCAGCACCGCCTGGGTGGACAGCACCCACAGCTTGAACAAGCCCAAGCCGAACAAGGCGGGAATCCCCAGCAACAGCGCCAGACGGGCGGCGTCGCGACGCTCGTAGCCGACGATGCGGGCGGCGGTGACAACGACGCCGGTACGCGACACCCCGGGCAACAACGCCACCAACTGCAACAGACCGAACAGCACGGCCCCCAGCCACCCCAGATGTTCGATGCGACGCACCGTCACCCCGAAGCGGTCCGCCAAAGCCAGCAGAACACCAAATCCCAACAAACAGGCGGCGGCCAGCAATTGGCCCTGGGGCGGGTGGACGACGGTCAGCAGCCAGCCGCCCAGCAAGCCGGCGGGCAACGACGCCACCAGCAGGGACAAGAACAGCCGCCCGCCCGGATCAGCCTTGCCCTTGAGCAGACGCCCGACACCCACCGCCATGGCCAACACGTCACGCCACAGCCACAGCGCCAAGCCCAGGCCGCCCCCCAGATGGGCCGCCACCGACACCGCGGCGAATGCCGTGGGATCGCCGGCCAAACCGGAAAAAAGCGCGAAATGCCCGCTGGCCGACAAGGGGAGCACCCCCGCCACAGCCTGGATCACCGCGATCAGGACAATATCCAGATAGGTCATCGCCACACCCCTTACGCCTGGCGCTTATATACCACCGGCAAACCCGAAACAGGAACCAAGAGGATAGTCTCATTTTGATACTATTTTAGATTCATACCTATCGGGAGAGGCGATGGCGCCCATGCGACATTCGAAACCAGGCTGCAATTAGGTCAGCACAGGTTAACTATTTGTTCGATTTTAGTGGAATCTTGTGTTTCAGCCGTCGTATAAATCCTGCCGCCCAATTGGGCACCCTGCCCCTTGCCCATAAAAAAGGCCTGGCTATGACCCGCAAGATGCTTCAGTTCACCCGGCTTGATCAAAAGCAGCCCGACAAGCGCCCCGCCCCCCTGCGCAAAAGCGATTTCGCCGAGATCAGCCTGGCCTTCGACATCGACCGTGCCGGCGAGCAGTCGTCGCGCTGCGAGCAATGCGGCATTCCGTTCTGTTCCATCGGCTGCCCCTTGGGCAACAACATCCCCGACTGGCTGATGCTGAACGCGCAAGGGCGCATGGAAGAAGCCTATGCCATGTCGTCGGCCACCAACACCTTCCCGGAAATCTGCGGCCGCATCTGCCCGCAGGACCGTCTGTGCGAAGGGAAATGCGTGCTGGAACAATCCACCCACAACGCGGTGACCATCGGCGCCATCGAAAAGCACATCACCGAATTCGCCTTCACCCAGGGCTGGGTGACGCCGCCGCGTCCTTATAAGGAACTGGCGCAGTCGGTGGGCATCATCGGCGGCGGTCCCGGCGGCTTGGCGGCGGCGGAAGCTTTGCGCAAGAAGGGCTATCAGGTCACCGTCTACGACCGCCACGACCGCATGGGCGGCTTGCTGATCTATGGCATCCCCGGCTTCAAGCTGGAAAAAAGCGTGGTCGAGCGCCGCACCCAATTGCTGGCCCAGGCCGGCATCAAGCTGGAATGCGGTGTCGAGGTGGGCAAGGACGTCAGCTTCGAGGAACTGCGCGACCGTCACGACGCCATCCTGGTGGCCACCGGCGTCTACAAGGGCCGGGAACTGGGCGTCAAGGGCGACAAGCTGCCCGGCATCCACGCCGCGCTCGATTACCTGATCGCCCAGAACAAGGTGGGATTGGGCGACAAGGTCGCCGCTTTCGACGACGGCACCTTGAACGCCAAGGGCAAGGACGTGGTGGTCATCGGCGGCGGCGACACCGCCATGGACTGCGTGCGCACCGCCATCCGCCAGGGTGCCAAGTCGGTGAAGTGCCTGTACCGCCGCGACCGCGCCAACATGCCCGGTTCGCAGCGCGAAGTCGCCCACGCCGAGGAAGAAGGCGCCGAATTCGTCTGGATGGCGGCGCCCACCGCCATCCTGGGCAAGGACAAGGCCACCGGCGTTTCCGCCATCCGCATGCATCTGGGCGTGGCCGACGCCTCCGGCCGTCAGACGCCGCAGCCCATCGAGGGGTCGGAATTCGACATCAAGGCCGACATGGTGATCAAGGCCCTGGGCTTCGATCCCGAGGACATTCCCGCCGCCTTCGGCGACAAGCGGCTGGATGTCACCCGCTGGGGCACCCTGGTGATGGACGAGCGCACCCACATGACCACGCTGGACGGCGTCTTCGCCGCCGGCGACATCGTCAGGGGCGCGTCCTTGGTGGTGTGGGCGATCAAGGATGGTCGCGACGCCGCCGAATCCATGGACCGCTATTTGAAGATCAAAACCCGTGTGGCTGCGGAGTAAGGCCCATGCCGATCCTTTACGACTACCCCAGGTCCCGCAACGGCTATAAAGCGCGGCTGGTGGCCAGCCATCTGGGATTGCCCCTGCAGGTGGTGACCACGGACCTGATGGCGGGCGAATCCCGTCAGGCGGATTTCCTGGCCAAGAACGCCGCCGGCAAAGTGCCGGTGCTGGAACTGGAAGACGGCACCTGCCTGCCGGAATCCAACGCCATCGCGCTGTTCCTGGCCGAAGGTTCGGCCCTGCTGCCCGACGCCAAGCTGGAACGCGCCCAGGTGCTGCGCTGGATGTTCTTCGAACAAAGCCAGCTTCTGCCCAATATCGGCCTCGCCCGCATGCTGAAGATCACCGGCCGCGACACCCAACGCCCCGACGTCTACGCCCAGCGCGTCGAGGCGGCACAGGACGCGCTGTCGGCCTTGGAACGCCACTTCGCCGGCAATGACTGGGCGGCCTTGGGCCGCTTCACCGTCGCCGACATCGTGCTTTATGCCTATTCCAGCGTCGTCGAGGAAGCCGGCATCGACACCGCCCCCTATCCGGCGTTCGTCGCGTGGCGCCGCCGTGTCGAGTCCCTGCCCGCCCATATCCCGCCCGATTGGGGTTTCGCCGCCTGACCCTTGGGAAAGGCTGCTTTCAACTGATTTCGGGCCGATGCCCGCCACCGATGGAGAACACCATGTCCAGGAACAACGGCGAAACCTTCGTTGCCGAGTATCTGGAGAACGCTGGCATCCTTGAGGCCGCCGGCATCGACACCAAGCCCCACGACGCCTGCGGTGTCGGTCTGGTGGCGTCCCTTGACGGCCGCGCCCGCCGCGACGTGGTGGTCGCCGGCATCGAGGCGCTGCGCGTGCTGTTCCACCGCGGCGCCGTCGACGCCGACGGCAAGACCGGCGACGGCGCCGGCATCCATGTGGAACTGCCCCAGGACTTCTTCAAGGAACACATCCGCCACACCGGCCACGAACCGGTGCCGGGCCGTCTGGCGGTGGGCATGATCTTCCTGCCCAAGACCGACCTGGGTGCCCAGGAACGCTGCCGGTCCATCGTCGAGACCGCCATCTTGAACATGGGCTATTCCATCTATGGCTGGCGTCAGGTGCCCGTCGACGTGTCGATCATCGGCGAAAAAGCCAACGCGACGCGTCCCGAGATCGAACAGATCATGGTGGCCAACACCCAGGGCACGCCCGAGGAACGCTTCGAGACCGACCTTTACATCCTGCGCCGCCGCATCGAAAAGCAGGTCTTGGGCGAACACATCACCGACTTCTACATCTGCTCGCTGTCGTGCCGCTCCATCATCTACAAGGGCATGTTCCTGGCCGAGCAGCTGACCAGCTTCTATCCCGACCTGCTGGACGAACGGTTCGTCTCGCGCTTCGCCATCTATCACCAGCGCTATTCCACCAACACCTTCCCCACCTGGCGTCTGGCCCAGCCCTTCCGCATGCTGGCCCATAACGGCGAGATCAACACCCTGGCCGGCAACGTCAACTGGATGAAGGCGCACGAACCGCGCATGGCCCATGCCGCCTTCGGCACCGCCATCGAGGACGTCAAGCCGATCATCCAGGCCGGCGGCTCGGATTCGGCGGCGCTCGACAACGTCTTCGAGGTGATGGTCCGCGCCGGCCGCCCCGCCCCCATGGTCAAGCAGATGCTGGTGCCCGAATCCATCGGTTCGAACAGCCAGATGCCCGATTCGCACCGCGCCTTCTTCTCGTACTGCAACGCCGTCATCGAGCCGTGGGACGGCCCCGCCGCCATCTGCGCCACCGACGGCCGCTGGGTCACCGCCGGCATGGACCGCAACGGTCTGCGGCCCATGCGCGTCACCATCACCAAGGACGACCTGCTGATCGTCGGTTCGGAAACCGGCATGGTGAAGGTGGCCGAGAACGACGTGGTGGAAAAAAGCCGTGTCGGACCGGGGCAGACCATCGCCGTCGACCTGGAAACCGGCAAGCTGTACCGCGACACCGAGTTGAAGGACATGCTGGCCGGCCGCGCCCCCTATGACAAGTGGACCAGCCGCATCACCGAGCTGGACAGCCTGGTCAAGACCGGCGCCCCGGAACCCGCCGAACTGTCCGCCGACGAATTGAAGCGCCGCCAGCTGGCCTCGGGCATTTCCATGGAAGACATGGAACTGATCCTGCAGCCCATGGTGGAAGACGCCAAGGAAGCCATCGGCTCCATGGGTGACGACGCGCCGCTGGCGGTGCTGTCCGACCATTATCGCGGCCTGCACCACTTCTTTAAGCAGGATTTCAGCCAGGTCACCAACCCGCCCATCGATTCGTTGCGTGAATCGCGGGTGATGAGCTTGCGCACCCGCCTGGGCAACCTGGGCAACATCTTGGACGAACACGAAAGCCAGTGCGACGTCCTGGCCTTGAACAGCCCCGTGCTGTCCACCGCCGAGTTCGAGGCCATGCGCCGCTACATGGGCGCCGCGGCGGCCGAGGTGGATTGCACCTTCGACCCCAGCGCCGGCGAGAATGCCTTGCGCGATGCGCTTTCCCGCATCCGCCGCGAAGCGGAAGAAGCGGTCCGCGCCGGCTGCACCCATCTGATCCTGTCCGACAAGTCCATGGACGAATGCCGCGCCGCCGTGCCGATGATCCTGGCCGCCGCCGGTGTGCATTCGCATCTGGTGCGCGAACGCTTGCGCACCTGGACCAGCTTGAACATCCGTTCGGCCGAGGCCCTGGACGTGCATTACTTCGCCGTCCTGGTCGGCGTCGGCGCCACCACCGTCAACGCCTATCTGGCCCAGGAAGCCATCGCCGACCGCTGGCGGCGCGGCCTGTTCCCCGGCATGACGCTGGAGGAATGCGTCCGCAATTATAAAAAGGCCATCGACCAGGGTCTGTTGAAGATCATGTCCAAGATGGGCATCTCGGTCATCAGCAGCTATCGCGGCGGCTGCAACTTCGAAGCCATCGGCCTGTCGCGCGCTTTGGTCGCCGAGTTCTTCCCCGGCATGACCAGCCGCATTTCCGGCATCGGCCTGACCGGTATCGCCAAGAAGACCATCGAACAGCACGCCGCCGGTTTCGCCGCCGCCAACGCGGTGCTGCCGGTGGGCGGTTTCTACCGCTTCCGTCGCGGCCAGGAAGCCCATTCCTTCGACGGCACCCTGATCCACCTGCTGCAAAGCGCGGTGGCCACCGATTCGTACTCGACCTACAAGAAGTATTCCGACGGATTGCGCCGTCTGGCCCCCATTTCCATCCGCGACCTGCTGGATTTCAAGGCCGCCGGTCCGGAAGTCAGCGTCGACGAGGTGGAAAGCATCACCGAGATCAGGAAGCGTTTCCTGACCCCCGGCATGTCCTTGGGCGCGCTGTCGGCGGAAGCCCACGGCACCTTGAACATCGCCATGAACCGCATCGGCGCCAAGTCGGTGTCGGGCGAAGGCGGCGAAGTGCCGGAACGCTATAAGCCGTTCCCCAACGGCGACAACGCCAACTCGGCCATCAAGCAGATTGCCTCGGGCCGCTTCGGCGTCACCGCCGAATACCTGAACAATTGCCGCGAGATCGAGATCAAGGTGGCCCAGGGCGCCAAGCCCGGCGAAGGCGGCCAGTTGCCCGGCTTCAAGGTGACGGTGGAAATCGCCAAGCTGCGCCACTCGACCCCCGGCGTCATGCTGATCAGCCCGCCGCCGCACCACGATATCTATTCCATCGAGGATCTGGCCCAGCTGATCTATGACCTGAAGCAGATCAACCCCACCGCCAAGGTGACGGTGAAGCTGGTCAGCCGCTCCGGCATCGGCACCATCGCCGCCGGCGTCGCCAAGGCCCGCGCCGACATCATCCTGATCTCGGGCAATGTGGGCGGCACCGGTGCCAGCCCGCAAACCAGCATCAAGTTCGCCGGCCTGCCGTGGGAACTGGGGCTGTCCGAGGCCCATCAGGTGCTGACGCTCAACCGTCTGCGCCACCGGGTCAAGCTGCGCACCGATGGCGGGTTGAAGACCGGCCGCGACATCGTCATCGCCGCCATGCTGGGCGCCGAGGAATTCGGCATCGGCACCACGTCCCTGATCGCCATGGGCTGCATCATGGTGCGCCAGTGCCATTCCAACACCTGCCCGGTGGGTGTGTGCACCCAGGACCCGGCGCTGCGGGCCAAGTTCACCGGCAGCCCCGAAAAGGTGGTGAACCTGTTCAGCTTCATCGCCGAGGAGGTCCGGGAAATCCTGGCCAGCTTGGGCGTGCGCAGCTTGAACGAAATCATCGGTCGCACCGATCTTTTGTCCCAGGTCAGCCGTGGCGCCGCCCACTTGGATGACCTGGACCTCAACCCGCTGCTGGCCCAGGCCGATGCCGGCGGTCACGCCCGCTACTGTACCCAAGAAGAACGCAACGAAGTCCCCGAGACCCTGGACGCCCAGATCATCGGCGACGCCAAGCCGGCCCTGGAAGACGGCGAGAAGATGCAGCTGGCCTACAACGTGCGCAATGTCCAGCGCGCCATCGGCACCAAGCTGAGCCACAAGATCGTCAAGAAGTACGGCATGACCGGCCTGCAACCCGGCCACATCACCGTGCGTCTGCGCGGCTCGTGCGGCCAAAGCTTGGGCGCCTTCGCCGTCCAGGGGTTGAAGCTGGAAGTGTTCGGCGATTCCAACGACTATGTGGGCAAGGGCCTGTCGGGCGGCACCATCGTGGTGCGTCCGCCGGTCTCCAGCCCGCTGAAGTCCAACGACAACACCATCATCGGCAACACGGTCCTGTACGGTGCGACCAGCGGCAAGCTGTTCGCCGCCGGTCAGGCCGGTGAACGCTTCGCCGTGCGCAATTCCGGCGCCGTGGCGGTGATCGAAGGCTGCGGCTCCAACGGCTGCGAATACATGACCGGCGGCACCATCGCCATCCTGGGTCCGGTGGGCGCCAATTTCGGCGCTGGCATGACCGGCGGCATGGCCTTCGTCTTCGACGCCGACAAGTCCTTCGCCCACAACGTCAACCCGGAAAGCATCCAGGTCCAGGCGGTGGAAACCGATTATTGGCAAGGCGTGCTGAAGGATCTGATCAAGGAACACGTGGCCGAGACCCAATCGGCCTGGGCCGAAAGCATCCTGGCCGACTGGGACCGCCAGTTGCCCAAGTTCCGCCAGATCGTGCCCAAGGAAATGATCGGTCGTCTGGCCAACCCCACCACCAAGGCCGAGCTGGTGGCGGCGGAGTAAAAGGAAAGGGCGGGATGCTTCGGCATCCCGCCCTTTTTTTCATCAAGCCGTCATGGCCGGGCTTGACCCGGCCATCCACGCGGCAGCCGCAAATACAGTATTCCCACCATGGGCTCGGTGGACGGACGTGGATGCCCGGATCAAGTCCGGGCATGACGATCCCGTTTGGATGTGACCTTACTTGCCCGCCGCTTCCGCCGCATCGACGAACAGCACGTTGACTTCCACCGCCGTCGGGTCGGGGCGTTCCAGGATGATCTGGAAGCTGGAGGTTCCGCCTGGATCAAGCTGGGTCACACGCGGCTGCGACAGCTTTTCCTGCACCGGGTTCTTGGTCTTGTCCAGCAACACCAGCTTCATGGTCGGCACCGGGCGCACCCGGTCGGACACGTTGGCGATGATGCCGCGCACGATCAGCACTTCGGTGTCGTTGTGAACGAAGCGTTCCGGAGTGCCGGCATTGCGCAATTCCAGACCGGCGCCGGGCTTTTCACGGCGCAGGCCCACTTGGTCCAGCAATTCGGCCGCTTGCGGCACATAGCCCACCAGCTTGTCCTGGAACAGATAGCCGGCGCCGCCCAATCCGCCCAGCAGCAACAGCAGCAGCAGGAACCACAAGCCGCCGGTGCCCTTCTTCGATCCGTCCTTGCTGGCGAACATGGCGGGGATGGGTTGCGGCTCAAGGCCGTCCAGATCGACGTCCATGGGACGCTCGCTGGTGCGCATGCCGCTGGTCATCACCGGCACGTCGGGCGGGTTGTCGTCCAGGTCGATGTCGAAATCCGCCTGGGCCCGGGCCGCCGAAGCGGACACCACCGGCGTCGGGGTTTCGAATTCCATGTCCGGATCAGGGTTGCGCACCGGGTTGAAGTCGAAGCTGGGGCGCGGCTCGGGGGTGGAATCCAGATCCAGGGAAAAGGTGTCTTCGGGCGCCATCTCGGGCAAGGCCGGGCCTTGGAACCACTTGTGCCCACACTTGGCGCACTTCAACGTCCGCCCCTTGGGCTGCAGAGCCTTGTCGGGAACCGAGAAATGTGTTGCGCAAGAGGGGCAGCCGATAAGCATTGATGTGCAAGCCTTCCAAAGCGTTAATCGGTTATATTGCTAAGACCGCGGCAACACAAGTGCGCTGGACGAACAAGCACAGGCCGTGTCATCCTTCGCCCCGTCTGGAGAAGGCTAAAGTGCGTCATAATCGCCGAGGCGAACACATCATCCGCTTGGATAGCGTCGGGCTGCGCTATGGCCTGGGGCCCGAAGTTTTGCGGGATATCAGCTTCGCCCTGCCGTCCGGTTCCTTTCATTTTCTTACCGGTTCTTCGGGCGCCGGCAAGTCGTCCTTGCTGCGCCTGATGTATCTGGGCCTGCGTCCCACCCGTGGCCGGGTCATGCTGTTCGACAAGGACATCGCGCTGACCCGCCGCTACGAACTGCCGGCGCTTCGCCGCCGCATCGGCGTGGTGTTCCAGGATTTCCGCCTGCTCGACCATCTGTCGGCCATGGACAACGTGGCCCTGCCGCTTCGGGTCAGGGGCGTCAAGGAAGCGGAAGTCCGCAAGCATGTGCCCGAATTGCTGAACTGGGTCGGACTGGCCGACCAGATCAACGCCAAGCCGCCGACGCTTTCGGGCGGGCAAAAGCAACGCGTCGCCATTGCCCGGGCCGTCATCGGCCGCCCCGATTTGCTGCTGGCCGACGAACCCACCGGCAATGTGGACGACCATATCGCCATGCGGCTTTTGCATCTGTTCGAGGAACTGAACCGCCTGGGCACCACGGTGCTGATCGCCACCCACAACCAGGGCCTGATCGACCGCTTCCCCCAGCATCCCCGCCTGCATCTGGAACGGGGCACCGTGTTCAATCCGGAAGAGGTGCCGGTATGAAGCTGGGCCGCCATTCCGACCTGCCGCTGAAAGGCGACGCCACCGGCCGCTTCCTGCCCTGGCTGGTGGCGTTGATGGTTTATCTGTCGGCGGTGTCGCTGGCCGGCGTCTTCGTGCTGAACGGCCTGGTGCGGTCATGGGACCACGATGTGTCGGGCACCCTGACCGTGCAGGTGCAGCCGGTCCCCGGCGAGGCCGGCGAAGCGCTGACCGACGAACGGGTCCGTCAGGCGGTGGAACTGATGCGGCGCACGCCGGGCGTGCTGGCGGCGCGGCCCTTGGACAAGAAACAGATCCTGTCGCTGCTGGAGCCCTGGCTGGGCAACACCGACGTGGTCAAGGACCTGCCGCTGCCCCGCCTGATCGACGTCACCGTCGACGCCGATGCCAACCTGGACCTGCTGGTTCTGGCCGACCGCCTGTCGCGGTCGGTGCAGGGTGCCACCCTGGACGACCACCGCATCTGGCTCTCACGCCTGATCAACCTGTCGCGCACCACCGAATGGGTGGCCATCGCCATCCTGGTGCTGATCGGCTGCGTCACCTCGGCCACCGTCATCTATGCCACCCGCACCTCCATGGCGGTACATCGCGGCGTCATCGAGGTGCTTCATCTGATCGGCGCCCATGACGACTACATCGCCCGCCAGTTCGCCGACCGGTCCTTCGCCCTGGGCTTTTCCGGCGGCTTGATGGGCCTGGCCCTGGCGGTGCCGTCGCTGACCGCCATCGGCTGGGCGGCCCGGCGCATCGAGGGCGGCTTCCTGCCGTCGCTGTCCTTGCCGGTCAGCGGCTGGGTGATGATCGGCTTGCTGCCGGTGGCCGCCGCCACGTTGTCCATGCTGACGGCCAGGGTGGCGGTGCACGCCACCTTGGCCCGGATGCCGTGACGGCCATGAAGCATCGTCATTCCCGCAACCGCCGCATGGACCGTATCGGCGCTGCCCTGGTGGCCGTGGCCGCCTTGTGGTGCGGCGGCTTTTTGTGGTTCGTCGACGAAGTTCCGCGCAGCAACGAAGATCAAACCACCCATACCGACGCCATCGTGGTGTTGACCGGCGGCCGCGACCGCCTGACCACCGGGCTGGACCTGCTGGAAGCCGGACTGTCGCAGCGCCTGTTCATTTCCGGGGTCTACAAGGGCGTCGACCTGGCGGAAATCCTGTATCTGGGGCGCGGCCATCCCGGCTTGAAGGACGCGGTGGTGTTGGGCTATGCCGCCGACGACACCGTGGGCAACGCTGTAGAGACCGCCGACTGGGCGCGCGAGCAGAACCTGCGTTCCTTGCGTCTGGTCACCGGCGCCTATCACATGCCACGCGCCTTGGCGGAATTCCGCCACGCGCTTCCCGGCGTCAGGCTGGTCGCCCATCCGGTGTTTCCCAATCAGGTGAAAAGTCGTGAATGGTGGCGCTGGCCGGGCACTGCGACCTTGCTTGCCACCGAATATTCGAAGTATTTGGCTGCCATCACCCGCCACTGGTTCCTGCCGCGAAAGGCCGCACCGTGACCGCTGTTCGCTCTGTCTTGTTCTTCGCCCTGTTCCAACTGTGGACCTTGGTCCTGGGCACGCTTTATCTGCCGTTGCTGGGCGCCTCGCCCGCCGTGGTCGGCAAGGCCGCCACCTTCTGGATCAAAGGGGTCTTCGTCATCCTGCGGCTGACCTGCGGATTGGCGTTTCAGGTCCGTGGCACGGTGCCGCAAGGCGCCGTCCTGGTGGCGTCCAAGCACCAGTCGACCCTGGAAACCTTCGCTTTCCGCCTGATCCTGGGCGACCCGGCGGTGATCCTGAAACAGGAATTGCTGCGCATTCCATTTTTCGGCTGGTATCTGGGCAAGACCGGCGTCATCGCCATCGACCGCGCCGCCGGCACCAAGGCGCTGAAGGACATGGTCAAGGGTGCCGAAGCCGAGGCCGCCAAGGGCCGCCCGGTGCTGATCTTCCCCGAAGGCCATCGCCAACCGGTGGGCGCGCCGCCTGAATACCATACCGGCATCGCCATGGTTTATGCCGGGATCGGCCTTCCTTGCGTGCCGGTGGCCCTGAACACCGGCCTGTTCTGGGGTCGTGGCAGCTTCGCCAAGCGATCCGGCGTCGCCACCATCCAATTCCTGGAGCCCATCGCCCCGGGCATGGACCGCAAAGCCTTCATGGCCGAACTGCAGTCACGCATCGAAACCGCCAGTGACGCCCTAGCCGCCGAGGCGCGGGCACAATATCCGCAGCTGCCTCGCTGACCGCCCCTCAAAAAACAATGCCGCCCGGCGTTTCCACCGGGCGGCTTTTGTTTTTCTTGGACGGTCCTGAACTTGATTACATGTGGATGGCGCGCTTGTTGGCGGACAAGCAGGCTTCCTTGACCGCCTCGCCCAGACCCGGATGCGAGTGGCAGGTGCGCGCCACGTCTTCGGCGGAAGCGCCGAATTCCATGGCCATCACCATTTCGGCCAGCAGGTCGCCGGCATTGGGGCCGACGATGTGGGCGCCCAGCACGCGGTCGGTGGCGGCGCAGGCCAGCACCTTGACGAAGCCTTCGGTCTCGTTCATCGAGCGAGCGCGACCATTGGCCGAGAACGGGAACTTGCCGGCGTTGTAGGCGATGCCTTCGGCCTTCAGCTGTTCCTCGGTCTTGCCGACGGCGGCCACTTCCGGCCAGGTGTAGACGACACCGGGGATGGCGTCATAGTTGACGTGGCCGTGTTCGCCGGCCAGCAGCTCGGCCAGGGCGACGCCTTCTTCTTCCGCCTTGTGGGCCAGCATGGCGCCACCGATCACGTCACCGATGGCGAAGACGCCCGGCACGTTGGTGCGGAAGTAATGGTCGACCTTGATGAAGCCGCGGGCGTCCTTTTCGACGCCAACGTTTTCCAGGCCCAGGCCGTCGGTGTAGGGCTTGCGGCCGATGGCCACCAGCACCACGTCGGCCTTGATCTCTTCAGCCGTACCGCCGGCGGCGGGTTCCAGGATCAGCGTCACCGCCTTGCCCTTCTTCTCGGCCTTGGTCACCTTGGTGCCCAGCTTGAAGTCCATGCCCTGCTTGGCCAGGATCTTCTGCATGGTCTTGGACACTTCGCCGTCATTGGTCGGCAGGATCTTGTCCAGGAATTCCACCACGGTGACCTTGGCGCCCAGACGGCGCCACACGGTGCCCAGTTCCAGACCGATGACACCGCCGCCGATGACCACCATGGACTTGGGGGTCTTTTCCAGCTTCAAGGCGCCGGTGGACGACACGATCACTTCCTCGTCGATTTCCACACCCGGCAGGGGGGCGACGTCGGAACCGGTGGCGATGATGATGGCCTTGGCGGTCAGCGACTTGTCGCCGTCCTTGCCCGACACCTTGACGGTGCCGGCGCCGGTGATTTCACCGGTACCCACCAGATAGGTCACCTTGTTCTTCTTCATCAAGAACTCGATACCCTTGGTGTTGTCGGTGACCACCTTGTCCTTGTGGCCCATCATGGCGCCCAGGTCGTAATCGACCTTACCGACCTTGACACCGAAAGCGGCGTATTCGTGGCCGGCGGCTTCATAGGCGTGCGACGCGGCCAGCAGTGCCTTGGAGGGGATGCAGCCGACATTCAGGCAGGTGCCGCCCAAAGCGCCGCGCTTTTCGACGATGGCGGTATTCAAACCCAGCTGGGCGGCGCGGATGGCGGCAACGTAACCGCCGGGGCCGCCACCGATGACGACGACGTCGAAGCTGTTTTCGCTCATGGATCAGTTTCCCGGATTTCTATTCAGAACAAAGGGGCCCCGCTTGCGCGAGGCCCCCTGCGATTACATGTCCAGCAGGATGCGCTGCGGGTCTTCGATGCATTCCTTGACGCGCACCAGGAACGACACCGCTTCGCGGCCGTCGATGATGCGGTGGTCATAGCTGAGCGCCAGATACATCATCGGACGGGCTTCGATCTTGCCGTCGGGCATGACCATCGGACGCTGCTGCACCTTGTGCATGCCCAAGATGCCCGATTGCGGGGCATTCAGGATCGGGGTCGACATCAGCGAGCCGTACACGCCACCGTTCGAGATGGTGAAGGTGCCACCGGTCATGTCTTCCATGGAAAGCTTGCCGTCACGGGCCTTCTTGCCCAGGCCGGCGATGGCCTGTTCCACACCGGCGAAGCTGAGCTTGTCGGCGTCGCGCACCACCGGGACCACCAGGCCCTGGGGGGTGCCGACGGCGACGCCGATGTCGTAGTACTTCTTGTAGACCAGATCGGTGCCGTCGATTTCGGCGTTCACCGCCGGCCAATCCTTCAAGGCCGAGATACAGGCTTTGACGAAGAACGACATGAAGCCCAGCTTGGTGCCATGGCGCTTTTCGAACTGGTCCTTGTACTGGTTGCGCACGGCGAACAGCGCGGTCATGTCCACTTCGTTGAAAGTGGTCAGCATGGCGGCGGTGTTCTGCGCTTCCTTCAGGCGGTTGGCGATGGTGCGACGCAGACGGGTCATGGCGACGCGGTCTTCCAGCTCGGCCTTGGCGCGCGGGCCGGACGGAGCCTTGGGAGCAGCGGCGGCCGGAGCGGCGGCAGCAGCCAGAACGTCACCCTTGGTCACCCGACCGCCCTTGCCGGAACCGGCGATGGCGACGGGGTTGACGCCGATGTCGGCGGCCAGCTTGGCGGCGGCCGGGAAGGCCGACGCGCCGGTGGGAGCAGCGGCCGGAGCCGGAGCGGCAGCCGGAGCCGGAGCAGCGGCCGGAGCGGCAGCGGCGGGCTTGGCGGCCGGGGCGGCGGCGGCGCCGCTGCCAGCCCCGATGGAGCCCAGCACCGCACCGACTTCGACGGTGGCGCCGGCAGCCGCGACGATTTCGGTCAGCACGCCGGCGGCGGGGGCCGGCACTTCAACGGTCACCTTGTCGGTTTCCAACTCGACGATCGGCTCGTCGACCTTGACGGCGTCGCCGACATTCTTGAACCACTTGGCGATGGTGGCTTCGGTGACGGATTCGCCCAGGGTGGGCACCGTGATCTGGGTGGTCATCTTGTGGTTTCCCTTATTAACCTAGGCGTTGAGACGCGAAAGAGCGGTGGCGCGACGGAACGGCACCGGCATGTCCTCGGGCTTGCCGGTCAGCGCGGTCTCGCAGATCCACGCCTGTTCGGCATTGTGGGTCTTGTAGAGGCCGGTGGCCGGCGACGCGGCGGCCTTGCGGCCGACGTAATGGGCCTGTTTGGCCTTGTTGTCGGGCAGTTCGTCGCAGATGAATTCCAGACGACGGTCGACGAAGGTCCAGGGGCCCATGTTGGCCGGCTCTTCCTGCGCCCACACCAGATCGGCGTTGGGATAGCGGGCGAGCTGGGCCTTCAAGGTGTCCTTGGGCCACGGATACAACTGCTCGACACGGATGATGGCGACGTCCTTGATGTCGCGCTTGGTGCGTTCTTCCAGCAGGTCGTAATAGACCTTGCCCGAACACACGACGACGCGGCGGATCTTGGCGTCGGCCACCAGGTTCTCGGTTTCCGGCAGCACGCGGCGGAAACGCGAGCCCAGGGCCATGTCCTCGAGGCTGCTGACACACAGCTTGTGACGCAGCAGGCTCTTGGGGGTCATGATGATCAAGGGCTTACGGAAATTGCGCTGCAGCTGGCGACGCAGGGCATGGAAATAGTTACCCGGCGTGGTCAGGTTGCAGACCTGCCAGTTGTCCTCGGCGGACAGCTGCAGATAGCGTTCCCAACGGGCCGAGGAATGCTCGGGGCCCTGGCCTTCATAGCCGTGGGGCAGCAGCATCACCAGGCCGGACATGCGCAGCCACTTGGATTCGCCGGAATTGATGAACTGGTCGATGATGACCTGCGCACCGTTGGCGAAATCGCCGAACTGGCCTTCCCACAGGGTCAGCGTGTTCGGTTCGGCCAGCGAATAACCATATTCGTAGCCCAGCACCGCTTCTTCCGACAGCGGACTGTCCATCACCTCGAAATAGGCCTGCTTGCCTTCGCGGATATGGTTCAGCGGCTCGTAACGGCTTTCGTTTTCCTGGTCGGTCAGGCGGCAGTGACGCTGCGAGAAGGTGCCGCGGCCGCAATCCTGGCCGGACAGACGCACGCCATGGCCGTCCACCAGCAGGGTGCCGAAAGCCAAGGCTTCCGCCGTGGCCCAGTCGATGCCCTGGCCGGTCTGCATCATTTCCGCCTTGGCCTGCAACTGGCGCAGAATCTTGCGGTTGACGTTGAAGTCGGCCGGAACCTGGGCCAGCTTCATGCCCACTTCCTTCAGCACGTCAACATCGACGCCGGTCTTTTCCTCGCGGAATTCCTCTTCGTCGGCCAACTGCACCAAGCCCTGCCACTTGCCTTCCAGCCAGTCGGCCTTGTTGGGCTTGAAGCTCTTGGCGGCGTCGAATTCACGTTCCAGCATTTCCTGGAACGCGGTGACCACGCCGTCGGCCTCTTCCTGGGTCATCGAGCCTTCGGCCACCAGCTGCTGCGCGTACACAGTGCGGGTGGTGGGATGGCTGGCGATCTTGCGGTACATCAAGGGCTGGGTGAAGGCCGGCTCGTCCGATTCGTTATGGCCGTGACGGCGATAGCAGACCATGTCGATGACCACGTCACCGCCGAATTCCTGACGGTATTCGGTGGCGATGCGGGCCACGTGCACCACCGCTTCCGGATCATCGCCGTTGACGTGGAAGACCGGGCACTGGAAGCCCTTGGCCACGTCCGACGAATAGGGGCCGGAACGGGAATATTCGGGGGCGGTGGTGAAACCGATCTGGTTGTTGATGATGATGTGGATGGTGCCGCCGGTGGTGTAGCCCACCAACTGGCTCAGCATCATGGTTTCGGGGACCACGCCCTGACCGGCGAAGGCGGCGTCGCCGTGCAGCAGGATGCCCACCACCTTCTTGCGTTCGGTGTCGTTCTTCTGCTGCTGCTTGGCGCGCACGCGGCCGACGACGACCGGGTTGACCACTTCCAGGTGCGACGGGTTGGGCTGCAGGGTCAGGTGGACGACCTTGCCGTCGAAATCGCGGTCGGCGGAAGTGCCCAGATGGTACTTCACGTCGCCAGACCCCTGGACGTCGGACGGGTTGGCGGTGCCGCCCTGGAATTCCGAGAAGATGACCTGATAGGGCTTCTTCATGAAATTGGCCAGAACGTTCAGACGGCCGCGGTGGGCCATGCCGACCACCACTTCCTCGACACCCAGCTGACCGCCGCGCTTGACGATCTGTTCCAGCGCCGGAATGGCCGATTCGCCGCCTTCCAGGCCGAAACGCTTGGTGCCGGTGTACTTCAGCTGCAGGAACCGCTCGAAGCCTTCGGCTTCCACCAGACGTTCCAGGATGGCGCGCTTGCCGCGCGGCGTGAAGTCGGTGTGGTTGCGCACGCTTTCGACGCGCTTTTGGATCCAGGCCTTTTCGTCGGGGTCCTGGATGTGCATGAACTCGACGCCGATCTTGCCGCAATAGGTGGCGCGCAGGATCTGGATGATCTGACGCAGCGTCGCCTTTTCCAGGCCCAGAACGTTGTCGATGAAGATTTCGCGGTCCAGATCGGCCTCGGTGAAGCCGTAGGTGCGGTAATCCAGCTCAGGATGGGGCTCGCGCTTGGTCATGCCCAAGGGATCCAGATCCGCTTCCAGATGGCCGCGCACGCGATAGGTGCGGATCATCATCAGGGCACGGATGGAATCGACCACCGCCTGGCGCTGGGCGGCCGGATCGACAGCCGGAGCGGCACCCTTGCCCCCCTTCTTGGCGGCAGCGGCGGCAGCGGCGGCGGCTTCCGGATCGACGGCGCCGATGATCTGGATGTCGCGCTTGGCGCCGGGCGTGCCCTTGAAGTCTTGGGCGATGGCCGCGCCTTCGTCACGCAATTCGGTGAAGAATTCCACCCACGAGGCGTCCACCGACGAGGGATCCTCGACATAGCGGGCGTAAAGCTCGGCGATGAAGACGGCGTTGCCGCCGGTCAGGAAGGACGTTTCGTCGAACTGGTTCGTCATATTGGGCTGACGCGGGGAAGACCGCATCCCTTTCTGCCAAGTCGGGACGGGGCGGCGCCGCCGGGCGCCGATCCGTCACGGCGCTGAATTCTCTACAAGGATCGGCCCGACGCTCCGGCGGGTGCGTCGGGCCGTTTGACCTTAGCTTAGCCCTTGAGGACCTGCAGCATGGTCGAACCCAGCGAGGCCGGGCTGTCGGCGACAGCGATGCCGGCGGAACGCATGGCTTCGATCTTGAAGTCGGCGGTGTCGTTGCCGCCCGAGATCACCGCGCCGGCATGGCCCATGCGGCGGCCCGGAGGGGCGGTACGGCCAGCGATGAAACCCACCGTCGGCTTCTTGATCTTCGACGACTTCAGCAGCTCGGCGCCCTGGACCTCGGCGTCGCCGCCGATTTCACCGATCATGATGATCGCTTCGGTTTCCGGATCGGCCAGGAACATTTCCAGGCTGTCCACGAAGTTGGTGCCGTTGATCGGGTCGCCGCCGATACCGATGCAGGTGGTCTGGCCCAGGCCGGCCGCGGTGGTCTGCGCCACGGCTTCGTAGGTCAGGGTGCCGGAACGCGACACGATGCCCACCTTGCCGCGCTGGTGAATGTGACCGGGCATGATGCCGATCTTGCATTCGCCGGGGGTGATGACACCCGGGCAGTTGGGGCCGATCAGGCGGGTCTTGGAACCCTGCAGCGCGCGCTTGACGGTCAGCATGTCGGCCACCGGGATACCCTCGGTGATGCAGACGGCCAACTCGATCTCGGCGTCGATGGCTTCCAGGATGGCGTCAGCCGCGAACGGCGGGGGCACGTAGATCACCGAGGCGTTGGCGCCGGTCTTGGCGACGGCTTCGGCGACGGTGTCGAACACCGGCAGGTCCAGGTGCTTGGAGCCGCCCTTGCCGGGGGTCACGCCACCAACCATCTTGGTGCCGTAGGCAATGGCCTGTTCAGAGTGGAAGGTGCCCTGGGCGCCAGTGAAACCCTGGCAGATCACCTTGGTGTTGGCATTAACGAGAACGGCCATGTTATGCGGCCTCCTTGACGGCCTTGACCACCTTTTCGGCGGCGTCGGCGAGGTTGTCGGCGGCAATGATCGGCAGACCCGACTGCGCCATGATCTTCTTGCCCAGTTCCACGTTGGTGCCTTCCAGACGGACGACCAGCGGGACGTTCAGGCTGACTTCGCGGGCCGCGGCGACAACGCCTTCGGCGATGACGTCACAGCGCATGATGCCGCCGAAGATGTTGACCAGGATGCCTTCGACGTTCGGATCGGACAGGATCAGCTTGAAGGCGGTGGTCACGCGTTCCTTGGTGGCGCCGCCGCCGACGTCCAGGAAGTTGGCCGGCTCGGCGCCGTACAACTTGATGATGTCCATGGTGGCCATGGCCAGACCAGCGCCGTTGACCATGCAGCCGATGGAGCCGTCCAGCTTGATGTAGTTCAGGCTGTGACGGGCGGCTTCCAGTTCCGCCGGGTCCTCTTCGGACTCGTCACGCATCTCTTCGATGTCCTTGTGACGGAACAGCGCGTTGTCGTCGAAGTTCACCTTGGCGTCCAGCGCGATCAGCTGATCGTCGCCGGTGACCACCAGCGGGTTGATTTCAACGATCGAGCAGTCCAGGTCCATGAACGCCTTGTACATGGCGGCCATGAACTTGACGGCGGCGCCGACCTGCTTGCCGGTCAGACCCAGGCCGAAAGCCAGCTGGCGGCCGTGGTACTGCTGGAAGCCCTGCACCGGGTCGATGGCGACCTTCAGGATCTTTTCCGGGGACTTGTGGGCGACCTCTTCGATCTCCATGCCGCCCTCGGTGGACGCCATGATGGTGACGCGCGAAGTGCCGCGGTCGATCAGCATGCCCAGGTACAGTTCGCGACGGATGTCGCAGCCCTGTTCGATGTAGACGCGCTTGACTTCCTTGCCCTGCTCGCCGGTCTGCTGGGTCACCAGCACCTTGCCCAGCATGGCTTCGGCGGCGGCGGCGACGTCTTCGACGGTCTTGACGACGCGCACGCCGCCCTTGCCCGAATCGTCACCCTTGAACTTGCCCTTGCCGCGGCCACCAGCGTGGATCTGCGACTTGACGACCCACACCGGGCCGCCCAAATCCTTGGCCACCTGGATGGCTTCGTCGGGGGTGTAAGCGACGCCGCCCTTCAGCACGGCGACGCCGTACTTGGACAGCACCTGCTTGCCCTGATACTCATGGATATTCATTGGTTTTCGCTCCCCTGAAGCGTCTTACATCAGACCCTTGGCGACAGTCACCAGGCTGCGCACGGCGTCGGCGGACTTGTCGAAAGCGGCCTGCTCTTCAGCGGTCAGCTCGATCTCCACCAGACGTTCCACGCCGCCTTCACCGATCACCACCGGCACGCCGACATAGATGTCGTCCTTCTGGCCGAACTGGCCGGCCTTGACCAAAGCGGCGACCGGCAGGACGCGCTTCTTGTCCTTCAGATAGGCTTCGGCCATGGCGATGCCCGAGGCGGCCGGAGCATAGAAGGCCGAACCGGTCTTCAGCAGACCGACGATCTCGGCGCCGCCGTCACGGGTGCGCTGCACGATCTGGTCCAGCTTTTCCTGGGTGGTCCAGCCCATCTTCACCAGATCCGGCAGCGGAATGCCGGCGACGGTGGAATAGCGGGTCAACGGCACCATGGTGTCGCCGTGGCCGCCCAGCACGAAGGCGGTGACGTCTTCCGGCGAAACGTTGAATTCTTCAGCCAGGAAGTGACGGAAGCGGGCCGAGTCCAGCACGCCGGCCATGCCGACGACCTTGTTGGCCGGCAGGCCGGAAGCCTGCTGCAGCACCCAGACCATCACGTCCAGCGGGTTGGTGATGACGATGACGAAGGCGTCGGGGCAGTTTTCCTTGATGCCCTGGCCGACCGACTGCATCACCTTGGTGTTGATGCCGATCAGGTCGTCGCGGCTCATGCCGGGCTTGCGCGGAACGCCGGCGGTGACGATGACCACGTCCGAGCCCTTGATGGCGGAGTAGTCGTTGGCGCCGGAATAGCGGGCGTTGACGCCTTCGACCGGGGTCGATTCGGCGATGTCCAGGCCCTTGCCCTGGGGGATGCCCTCGGCGATGTCGAACATCACCACATCGCCCAATTCCTTCAGGCCGATGAGGTGGGCCAGCGTGCCACCGATGTTACCGGAGCCAACGAGAGCGATCTTCTTGCGTGCCATGGATAATGTTCCCTCGAGCGTGTTCGATGATTTGAACGAACGGGTTCTGGACGAACGGGTGGGCCGCGACGCATCGCAGCATGCGCCTTGGGGGGCTTAGGTAACCCGATTCGCCGCCAAGAGCAAGCCTGTTGGCAGAGTCAGAAGCGATATTAGAAGTTTCTGATATTGCCGATTTTCTCGCGGGTTGCAGCGCAGCAAGTGCCGTTTCCCAGCTAAACCCTTGGACTCGTTTAAGATTAACCTACCCGGGACAGGTTTTTACCTACCCTTAGGGGTGGATTGCGGCGGGTGGGGCGGTGATCACCGGACCAGTTCCGCCACCCGCGCCAAGCGAATCGGGGTTCAGTCCAACCCAACCAGCGATCGGGCAAAGGCTTGGGCGTCGAAGGGACGCAGGTCCTCGGCCTTCTCGCCGACACCGATGGCATGGACCGGCAGCGCGAACTTTTCCGCCAAGGCCACCAGCACGCCACCGCGCGCCGTGCCGTCCAGCTTGGTCAGGATCAGGCCGCTGACGTCGACGATGTCCTTGAACACTTCCACCTGGGAATGGGCGTTCTGGCCGACGGTGGCGTCCAGCACCAGCAACACGTCGTGCGGCGCGGTTTCGTCCTGTTTCTTGATGACGCGCACCACCTTGCGCAGTTCTTCCATCAGGTCGGCCTTGTTCTGCAGACGGCCGGCGGTGTCGATGAACAGCAGGTCGTCGCCGCGGGCGCGCGCCTCGGCCATGGCGTCGAAAGCCAGCCCGGCGGCGTCGGCGCCGGTGTCACGAGCGAAGACCGGGCAATGGGTGCGTTCCCCCCAGACTTTCAACTGCTCGACGGCGGCGGCGCGGAAAGTGTCGCCGGCGGCCAGGGAAACCTGTCTACCCTGGTCCTTGTACAGCTTGGCCATCTTGCCGATGGTGGTGGTCTTGCCCGATCCGTTGACGCCCACCACCAGCACCACATGGGGCTTGCGGCTGAAATCGGGCTGCAGCGGCTTGGCGACGGGGGCCAGGATCTGCGCCACTTCTTCCGCCAGGACCTGCTTGATCTCGTCGGCGGAAACATCCTGGCCGAAGCGGGTCTTGGCCAGCCGCTTGGTGACCCGCGCCGCGGTGCCGACGCCCAAATCGGTGGTGATCAGCAGATCTTCCAGGTCTTCCAGGGCGTCGTCGTCCAGCTTGCGCTTGGTGAACAGGTCGCCCAAACCCTGGGTCAGCTTCGACGACGACTTGGTCAGACCCGATTTCAGCCGTGTCAGCCAGGATTGCGGCGCCTCGGCGACGATTTCGGCCGGGCGCGGGTCGTCGGCGACGACGGTTTCTTCTTCGGCGATTTCGGGAACCGGAGGAACGGCGACCGCATCGGATTCAGCTTCGGATAAAGCGGGCGGTGCCGGTTCCTCGGACTTGCCCCCGAACAACCTGCCGAACAATCCCTTGCCGCTCATACCGCTGATCCTTGCTTAAAGTGGTTCACCCACCAGCACGCCGCCGTCGCGACCGCTGATGCGGACACGGGCCATACTGCCTTCGGCCGGCGCGCTTGTCACCCGCACCGGAAGATAATGGGCGCAAAAGCCCTGGCCGTCCTTTTCCACCAGCACCTGGACGGTCTTGCCCAGACGCGAATCCAGGAACGCATCCATGGCCAGTTGCCCCTTGGCCCGCAGCCGGGCGGCGCGATCTTTCACCACGTCGCCGGGCACTTTCGGCATGCGGGCGGCGGGGGTGCCGGGCCGCGAACTGAAGGGGAAGACGTGCAGATGGGTCAGACCGGCTTCGTCCACCATATCCAAGGACTTTTGGAACATGGCCTCGTCCTCGGTGGGGAAGCCGGCGATGATGTCGGCACCCAGGGCGACGTCGCCACGCAGGTCACGCAGCTTTTTCGCCAGGGTGATGACGTCGTCGCGCAGATGGCGACGCTTCATGCGTTTCAGCACCATGTCGTCGCCGGCCTGGGCCGACAGGTGGAAATGCGGCATCAGACGTTCTTCCTCGGCCACCAGCCGCAACAGGTCGTCGTCCACTTCCACCGGGTCTAGCGACGACAAACGCAGACGGGGAAGTTCCGGCACCTGGGCCAGCAGCCGCCGGGCCATCTGCCCCAAAGTCGGTTGCCCCGGCAGGTCGCCGCCATAGGCGGTGATGTCGACGCCGGTGAACACCACTTCCGAGAACCCTTGCGCCACCAGGGCACGGACCTGGTCGACGATGCGGCCCATGGGGACGGATCGGTTGTTGCCGCGCCCGAAGGGGATGATGCAGAAGGTGCAGCGATGGTCGCAGCCGGTCTGCACCTCGACGAAGGCCCGCGCCCGGCCTTCGAAGCCGGACACCAGATGTTCTGCGGTTTCCCGCACCCCCATGATGTCGGAAACGACGATGCGGTCTTCGGGGGGCGCGGTGAAGATGGTGGGCTGCATCTTTTCGGCGTTGCCCAGCACCTGGTCCACTTCGGCCATGGCGGCGAACTTGTCGGGGCTGACCTGGGCGGCGCAGCCGGTGACGACGATGCGGGCATTGGGATGGTCGCGCCGCAGTTTGCGGATGGTCTGGCGGGCCTGACGTTCGGCTTCGGACGTCACCGCGCAGGTGTTGACGATCACCGTCTCGACGCCCGATTCCAAGGCTTGCGCATGTTCGCGCATGACCTCGGATTCATAGGCGTTGAGCCGACAACCAAAAGTCACGATCTTGGTTTTGTCTTCGCTCATTCCCACAAGCTGGAATCCAGCTTTCCTTCCGCCACCAGCGCCACCGGGCCGGTCATCAGCACATGGTCGTCGGGCAGCCATTCGATGGTCAGGGTGCCGCCATCCAAAATAACGTCAGCCTTGCGCCCGGTCAGGCCGCGACGGGCGGCCGCCACCAAAGTGGCGCAGGCGCCGGTGCCGCAGGCACTGGTGATGCCGGTGCCGCGTTCCCACACCCGCATGCGGATGCGATCCGGCCCCAGAACCTGGGCTGCTTCGATGTTGGCCCGCTCGGGGAAGAAATCGTGATGTTCCAGCACCGGCCCCAGCGCCGCCAGGTCGATGGCGGCGACGTCGTCGACGAAAAACACCGCATGGGGGTTGCCCATGCTGACCCCCACCGGGTTGTGCAGCGCGCCGACGCCGATGCCCATGTTCAAGGTGTCCACCGGCTTGGCCACCGGGATTTCACGCCAATCCAGACGCGCCGGTCCCATGTCCACGGCGATCAGCTTCGGCCCACGCCGTTCGGCATCCAGCAGACCGGCCTTGGTTTCGATGACCACCCGATCGCCGCCGCCTTGCTCCATCAGCAGCCAGGCGACACAGCGCGTGGCGTTGCCGCAGGCCGAAGTCTGCGAACCGTCGGCGTTCCACAGGCTCATCCAGGCGTCGGACAGGGTGGAGCGCGCCGCCTCGATCACCACCAACTGGTCACAGCCGATGCCGGTGCGGCGGTCGGCGATGGCCCGGGTCATGGCCGGGGTCAGGTCAAGCGGATGGTCGCGGGCGTCCAGGACAACGAAATCGTTGCCCAGGCCATGCATCTTGCGGAACGAAAGGGCGGCGTGGTCGGTCATGACTGGGTTATATGGGGGCGCCGCCCTTGAAGTCCAGAGTCTGTTAAGACCGCACTTCGGCCAGGAACTTGCGGACCTCGGTGCGCAGCAACTCCGTCTGCCCGCCCAGGGTCTCGGCGGCGCCCGACACCACCCGCGCCGCCTGTTCGGCCCGTTGGGTGGCGTGCAGGACTTCACCGATATTGGCGCTGACCTGATCGGTGGACGCCGAGGTTTCGGCGACGTTGCGGCTGATTTCGGCGGTGGCGGCTTCCTGTTGCTCGACCGCGGCGGCGACCGCCGACGAAATCTCGTTGATGCCGGCGATGGAATCGGTGATCGAGCGGATGGCCACCACCGACGAGCGGGTGGCGTTCTGGATGGCGCCGACCTGGTCGATGATTTCCTGGGTGGCCTTGCCGGTTTGGGTGGCCAGCGACTTCACCTCGTTGGCGACCACCGCGAAGCCCTTGCCGGCGTCGCCGGCGCGCGCCGCCTCGATGGTGGCGTTCAGCGCCAGAAGATTGGTCTGGCTGGCGATTTCCTGGATCAGCTTGACCACCTCGCCGATGCGCTCGGCCGACAGGCGCAGGCCGTCCACCTGCTCGTTGGTGTTCTGCGCCTGCTCCACCGCTTCGCGGGTGGCGGTGGCTTGGGTCTGCACCTGGCGGGCGATCTCGCGGATGGACGCGGCCAGTTCCTCGGTGGCGGCGGCGGTGGACTGGACGCGCTGCGACGTATCGTTGGCCGCGTGCGAGACGTCGTCGCTGCGCGACGCGGTTTCAGCGGCCACTTCGGTCATGGTGCCCGCCGACACCATCAGCGCCTGGGCGTTTTCGCCCACTTCCTCGACGAAACGCGCCATGCGCTCGTCGAATTCGGTCACCGCCTTTTCCTTGCGCAGCATGCTTTCGATGCGGGTCTGACTGTCCACGTTGGTCGAAGCGCTCAGCAATTCGGCGGCGATCAGGCGTTCCTTGAAGAATTGAATGGCGCGGGCCAGTTCGCCCAACTCGTCGCGCGATTGCTGGCCGGGAATTTCGACGGTGCGGTCGCCTTCGGCCATGCGCTTGGTGGCGTTGCGCGCCGCCAGCAAAGGCGGCACCAGACCGGCGACGATGACCAAGGCCATCAGACCCGACACCACCACCATGGTCAGCAATAGTGCGGCCTGGGTCCAGGTGGACGAAACCAAATGGTCCAACTCGGACTTGGCCAGGGACTGCAATTCGTTGGCCACCTCGTCCTCGACCGTCTTCATCAGGTCGATGCGCTTGGTGGTGATCTTGAACCAGGCGGGGGCCTTGATGTCGTTCAAGGTATCGGTGAATGGCGAATCCATGGCCACCGCCCGCCAGTCGCTGACGATCTTTTCCGCTTCGTCGGCGCGGGCGGCTTCCAGCGCCTTCAGCGACGCCGGGCCGGCGATCTTGCGGAAGGTGTGGAAAAAGGCGTTCTGTTCGGCCATCAGCTCGACCAGACGACGGTGCAATTGCGGCGAGAACTTGCCGGCGGCGAAGCCGGCGGAACCGGTGGCCCGTTCCTGGCCGGCGCGTTCCTTGGCGTTGATCACCGCGTTGTAGGCGGTCATCACCCGGGTGACCGCCACGTCGTCGGCCAGCCGCCCCATGCCTTCCACCACGCCGATCTGGTTGGCGATGGCCTGGGTGTAATAGCCGATGACCTTGGGCACCGGCAAAGACTGGTCGTCCACCGCCTTGCGGGTCGCCGGCAACTGTTCCAGTTCGGCGACCGCCTTGCCGACCCGTTCGGCGTCTTCCGCCGGCAGGGTCAGTTGGATGGCCGAGGCCGCCTGACGGAAGGCGGCCAGACGGCCGTCGGTCTCTTGGCGCTGGGCCGCCAGCTCTTTTCCGAACTGCGTGCCCTTGCTGCCCAGGAACAGGGCCGAGGAACCGCGTTCCTTTTGCATTTCATGGATGAGCGCGCTGCTGACCGTGCTGAATTCGGCCAGCCTGACGATCGCCCGTTGACGTTCGATGCGGCCGAAGGCGCCGAACAGGTCGCCGGCCACCAGGGCGACGATGACCGCCAGCGGCACGGCGGTCAACAAGATCACCCGGGTCTTCAGCGACAAGAAGTCGGTCCGCGCCGCCAGCCGCGCCAACAGCGAGGGCGGCGTTCCGCGTTCCAGGTCGGCCATACCCTTTTCGCGGAAGAAATCGCGCAACTTCAGGTCGTTTCCGACCACGTGGTTGACGAACCACGCCTTCAGGAACTCCAGCACCGCATGGGCGGCGGCTTCGTCGTCCTCGGCGGCCAGGGCGTTCAATTCGCGCAGGCGGCCGATGGTGACGCCGTGCTGCGCCGCATGTTCCTCGGCTTCGGGGTAGCCGCAGCGATTGAGCAAGTCTTCTTCGCGGGCGAAATGTTCGGTGATGTGCGTGCCCAGACGTCCCAGGACCGACGTCACGATGGAGCCGCCCCGCCGTTCGTCGACGGCCTGCCCCATCTCGTTGATCAGGTCAACAAGGGCGCGGTGGTCGGCATCCAGAAACGACACACCAACGCTGAGTTCGTCACTCCAGCGCAACACCGACATTCAGATCCTCCTGCGAAATCTCCCCGAACCGGGAGGGTTTCCCCTACAGGAAAATAGCAGATGTGAATAGGGATTCAGTATGCGCTTTAGACTTAATTCGACCTAAAATAGGACGTATTGACCAACACCTTTGGTGGATATTCCCACATTTTTTCCCCGTTTCTGTTCCGAGGGGACAATCTCGGGACCGCGTGGCCGCACATGGGGAACAGGGCCATGCGACGTGGGAATGGGGGACCCCGAAAGCACCGGCGCCGGCACCGGGGTCTGTGCTTGGGCGGCGGCCAGATCCACCTTCAGGGCGTGGTTGGCATGGGTCAGACGGCGGTTTTCCGCTTCCAGACGCATGCGGCGGCTTTCCGCTTCCGACAGGCGCAGGCCCAGTTGGCCGGCTTCGGCCAAGGCCTGACGGAACTGTTCCTGCAGCCCTTCCTGATGGTCGTGCACCCGCTGGACCTCGGCCCGGGCCTGGTCCAACTCGGCGCGCAGGCGGATCAGTTCGGCGGCGTCGCGGGCGGATTCGGCCAGACTGGCCGTCGGCGCCGGTCCGGACGGACGCCCCTGACGCAGCTTTTCGTTTTCGGCCCGCAGATGGCGGACTTCGTTGCGCAGGTCGAAGACGGCGTCCTTCAGCGCCTCGCCGCCGGAATCGGTCAGCCGGCCCGCCAGGGCGACGAAATCCAGCCCTTGGCCGTCCAGCAGGCGGCGGGCGGTCCGCAAGGCGTGCAACGCCTCGGTTTCGTTGTCCGAAGCGGCCATGGCCAGCACCTTGGCCAGCTTTTGCGCATCCATGGGCGACATCTCGGTGACAGGGGACAGAAGAACCACCAAATACTGATTCGCCCGAGTCTTGAAATCAATCGCTTTCTGTCCGGTAGCGGCTGATTTCCACCAGATTGCCGTCGGGGTCGCGCACATAGACCGAGATGATGGGTCCCATGGCGCCGGTGCGGGCCACCGGGCCTTCCTCGATGGCGACGCCGGCATCGGCCAGACGAGCCACCACCTGATCGGGCGTCCACAGGGTGACGAAGCACAAATCGGCCGAGCCCGGCATGGGCGTCAGGGCCTTGGGCTCGAATTCGTGGCCCCTTTGGTGCAGGTTGATCTTTTGCCGGCCAAAGCAAAGCGCGGTGCGGCCGCCGGCGAAGGCGACCCGTTCCATGCCCAGAACGCCGCAATAAAACGACACCGTCCTCTCGATATCCACCACCGTCAGCACCAGATGATCCAACGATTCGATCAAAGCGGCCCCCTTGACTTAAGAATCCATTGCCACGACCGGCTCTTCTGGTCTATGTCCGCCCCACGTCAAACCAACCACCGGTACCCCCCATGATGAAGGTCATCCGCGGCAAGTTCCATGGCATTCGCGTCACCAGCGCCGATCTGAACTATCACGGATCGATCACGCTCGACCCCGAGCAATGCGCCCTGGCCGGCATCTATCCCATGGAATTCGTCGAGATCTGGAACAAGAATTCCGGGGCGCGCATTTCCACCTATGTGATCTTCGGCGAACCGGGATCGCGCTGCTGCATCCTGAATGGCGCCGCCGCGCGCACCTGCCAGGTGGGTGACGAAGTGATCATCGCCTCGGCCGACTACATCAAGGGCCCGGAAGAGCTTTACACCTTGAAGCCGCGCATCCTGACCTTCCTGCCCGACAACCAGGTGGACCAGGTGCTTTATTACGACGTCTTCCAAAGCGACAAGCGGCCCTATGATTTCCGCATCATGGACGCCGACAAGCACACGGTGGACAGCTGCCACACCTGGCCCAACGTCGACGTCGCCGCCGTGCGCGCCGACCTTTCGGCCAAGGGCTGGAGCGACGCCGAGGTGGACGCCTTCGTCGCCTCGCATTTCTCGCTGTAAGAAACCATGAAGCCGAAAGCCGTCATCCTGCTGTCCGGCGGGCTGGATTCCGCCACCGTCCTGGCCATGGCCCAGGAACAGGGGTACGACTGCGCGGCGCTTTCCTTCCGTTACGGCCAGCGCCACCACGTGGAGCTGGACTGCGCCGCCCGCGTCGCCAAGGCGGCCGGCGTCGTCGACCATCGCATCGTCGACATCGACCTGCGCGGCTTCGGCGGTTCGGCACTGACGTCCGACATCGCCGTTCCCAAGGACCGCGACGAAGCCCAGATGGATGCCGAAATCCCCGTCACCTACGTGCCGGCGCGCAACACCATCATGCTGTCCTTCGCGCTCGCCTTCGCCGAGGTCATCGGCGCCGCCGACATCTTCGTCGGCGTCAACGCGGTGGACTATTCCGGCTATCCCGATTGCCGGCCTGAATACGTCAAGGCCTTCGAAGCCATGGCCAACCTGGCCACCAAGGCCGGGGTCGAAGGGCACAAGCTGACCATCCACGCCCCCCTGATGAGCCTGGGCAAGGGCCAGATCATCGCCGAAGGCACCCGCCTCGGGGTGGATTACTCCCTGACGTCGAGCTGCTACGACCCGGACGACCAGGGCCGCGCTTGCGGCCGCTGCGATTCCTGCCAGTTGCGCCGCAAGGGGTTCGCCGATGCCGGCATAGCCGATCCGACCCCATACTCCCCCCAGGTTTGACTCGCCCGCCGCCTCCGCCCATCATGGCGGTCCGTTGCGGAAAAGGGGGTCTTCATGACGCGTTTGTTGGCGGTTCTGGTCGTGCTGTTGTCGGCGATGCCGGCATGGGCGGAAAAGGTCCTGTCGCCATCGGCCATCGTCACTGAAAACCTGGAATTCGACGCCCGCGACGACGGCTTGCGCCTGCACCTGCGCAACAAGCACCCCGAGGAATATTACAGCCCCAAGCCGCAGACCACCGTGCTGTTCCTGCACGGCGCCACCTTCCCCGGCATCGCCACCTTCGACTTGCCGATTTCCGGGCAAAGCTGGCTGGATCATCTGGCGCGGCGCGGCTATGACGTCTACGCGCTCGACATCCGCGGCTATGGCGCATCCACCAAACCGCCGGAAATGGGCCAGCCGCCCGAAGGCAAGCCGCCGCTGGTCACCAACGAATCGGCCATGCGCGACGTGTCCAAGGCGGTGGAATACATCCTGTCACGGCGCAATATCGAACAGCTGACCATCGTCGGCTGGTCGTGGGGCGCCACCCTGGCCGGCAGCTATGCGGCCAACGCGTCCAACAAGATCCACAAGCTGGTGCTGTATTCGCCGCCGTGGATCAGCGACGAACCGGCGGACCCGGAAGCCCTGAAATCCTTGGGCGCCTGGCGATCGGTGCCGCTGTTCCTGGTGGCCGAACGCTGGGGCCACAACCTGCCCGACAAGGAACGCAAGGAACTGGTCACCGACGAGGCCAAGAAGGCCTGGCTGGCGGCACTGTCCGGTACCGCCAGCGGCGAACAGGTGCTGAAGGTCCCGAACGGCCCGGTGGCCGACGCCTTAAAGACCTGGGGGGCGGGGACCGCCGCCTGGCAGCCGGAACGCATTTCCGCCCCCACCATGGTGGTCCAAGGCGAATGGGATTCCGACAACCCGCCATCCATGGGGCTGTCGGTGTTCGCCCGCCTGACCGGCACCTCGGCCCGCCGCTATGTGCTGATCGGCGAAGGCACGCACCTGCTGCTGCTGGAAAAGAACCGCCGCCAGTTGTTCCAAGCCGTGCACGGCTTCCTGGAAGAACAAAGGTGAGGCAGCATCAGGCCACCCTGGTCGTGCCCACCCCTGGGCGCGGCCTGGTGGACGTCACCCATCAGGTGGCCCGCTTCGTCACCGAGACGGCGATCCGGCAGGGTCTGCTGACCGTGTTCATCCGCCACACCTCGGCCAGCCTGACCATCCAGGAAAACGCCGACGCCGACGTCCTGGCCGACCTGGACGCCTTCTTCACCCGGCTGGTGGCCGACGATTCCCGGCTTTACCGCCATAGCCAGGAAGGCCCCGACGACATGCCCGCCCATATCCGGGCGGCGCTGACCGCCACCCAGCTGTCGGTGCCGGTGGCCGACGGCCGCATGACCTTGGGGACCTGGCAGGGGCTTTACGTGTTCGAACACCGCACCAGCCCCCATCGCCGCCAGATCGTGCTGCACTTGATGGGAAGCTAAGGCGGCGATAAGCTGTCTGCGGGACAGGTGAAAGGGAACTTATGCTGCGCGTTTTCGCCGCGGCGGCTTTGGCCGCTGCCTTGTCCTGGTCCACCGCCGCTCTGGCCGCCGATTTCACCCTGCCGGAGCCGCCGCCCGCCGACTGGCTGGCCCAGGCCGACCTGTTCGGCCGCGTCGCCACCCTGCCCGCTGCCCGCGACGCCGAGATGGTCGCCTGGGGGGAAAAACACCAGGCCATGCTGTCGTCGGGCTATCTGTTCGAATTGTCGCGCCGGATGCTGGCCGTCGGCCAGGGCGAACAGGCGCTGGAATGGTATGCCGTCGCCCTGATGCGCGGCCAATACGACGCCGGGCGCTGCCGCGATTCGTCGGCCCGGCGCGCCATTTCCGGCCTGGCCCGCCAAGCGGCGGTGGTCGCCCGCTACGGCCACCAGAACCCCCACCTGTTCGGCCAGGCCGGGACCCGCGCCCTGGCCCGGCCCGACCTGTTCGCCCACACCATCAGCCCCGACTGGATCTGCGCCCAGGGACTGACCGGCATGGGCGGCCAAAGCGCCGGCACCATCGCCCCCAATCTGTGGCCTGAAATCGAACAGGCGGTGCGAGCCGACTTCACCCGTCAGTTCGCCGCCATGACCGGGCGCTGATTTATCAATAATTTTAACTAATTGCCCATGAGTTGCCGGCATGCCGATGCCGGCGTTATTCGCATGCCCTCTGCGCATTGCGCGGCGCTATGCTATAGTTCACGCACAGGAGGCCGTCATGTTCATGGTCAATCTGGAAACCAGCCGCGATGAAAAATATCACCCGCTGACCGTGGACGGCCCCCAGTACCTGTACGAATTCGCCGCCTTCATCGCCCGCACCATTCCCGACGCCGAGGTCCACGCCCGGCTGGGGGGACAACAGGGCGACGAGGTGGTGTTCAAGGGACACGACCTGGCCGAGGACGACGTCGAGCTGTTCTAGTGGTCCGATCCACAGAAAAGGTTCATTGAGGTGAACCGTCTCTGTGGTGAATCGGCCCACAAAATCAAAGAATCGTGCACCGATTCATTCAGATGTTCGGTGTGCCTTCTGAACGAATCGGTGCACTCGCGCCAACAAAGAGATGGGCGGAAACCATGGGAACGATCCGACTGAACAACGACGAACTCTATCCCCCCCTGCAAAAGCTTACCCCGCAAGAACGCTTCGACTTCGCCTGCCTGCTGGCCCAGTCGCTGCCGGACGTCAAGGTGTGCACCATCGTCGGCGACACCCCGGAAGAAACCGTGATCCTGGACGGGCACATCCTGCACCGCAAAGGCGCAGCCGTGTTCTGACAGAATGTTCTTGTATTGTTCGTAATTTTTCCGTAGAGATTGTCTCGATCCGCAGTGAATTCCCTTTTTTCTGCGCACGCGCACAACTTTACGGGGTTTTATTTACATGTTTGCACGCCATATCATGGCAATCTGCGCAAGCATGATGATTGCACCTTCGGCCTGGGCCGAGGAAGAAAAGCTGCCCGGCCCCATCCCGGCGCGGGTCATCCGCGTGGTGGATGGCGACACCGTGACGGTGCGTGCCCGCATCTGGCTGGGCCAGGACGTGGAAACCAGCGTGCGGCTGTCCGGCATCGACACCCCGGAAAAGCGCGGCAAATGCGAAGCCGAGCGTCAGGCGGCCCTGCAGGCCGAAGCCTTCACCGCCGCCCGCGCCGCCCCCGACAGCCTGGTTTTCCTTCATGACGTCATCGCCGACAAGTACGGCAAGCGGGTGGTCGCCCGCATCCTCTCTGCCCAAGGCGAGGATTTGGGCCGCGCCCTGATCGCCGCCCGGCTGGCGCGCCCCTATGACGGCGGCCACAAAGACGGCTGGTGCGGGAATTAATCCCTCGCTTCACCTTGATGTATCAGATGCATTTGCGTACCATTCGCATCTTGCCGAGCGGAGGGTCGCATGTTTTCACGTCGGGAATTTTTGGCCGGTCTGGCCGGCGCCGCCATGGCGCCCAACCTGTTGCAGTCGAAACCGGTCCTGGCCGGGACCACCGACACCTTCGTCCTGGATGCCGGTGAAACCAGCCTGACTCTGCCCGGCTGCCAAAATCCCACCACACTTTGGACCTATGGCAATTCCTGGCCGGCCGAAATCCGCGTCAAACGCGGCGAGACCGTGAACTTCCTGCTGCGCAACCATCTGAAGGACCACACCGCCATCCACTGGCACGGCCTGCGCATCCCCAATTCCATGGACGGGGTGCCCTATGTCACCCAAGCCCCGGTGAAGACGGGCGAGGAATTCCTTTACACCTTCGCCGCCCCCGATCCCGGCACCTTCTTTTTCCACCCCCATTGCAACACGGTGGAGGCGTTGGGACGCGGCCTGGCCGGCGCCATCATCGTCGAGGACCCGCGGGAAGAAGGCCTGTTCGACCTGGACCGGACGCTGGTGGTCAAGGACTGGCGCGTCGCCGGCGACGGGACCTATCTCAGCTTCATGACCGATCGCGGCGCGGCGCGGGCCGGCACCTTCGGCACCAGACGCAGCATCAACGGCGCCGCCGCCCCGGTGATCGCCGCCCCACCCGGCGCCCGGGTACGGCTGCGGCTGCTGAACGTGGACGTCAGCCGCATCATGACCTTGGGGGCGACGGGGGCCGAGGTCAACATCGTCGCCACCGACGGCAACGCCTGTCCGCCCTTCGCCATCGAGGACTGGCGCCTGGGGCCGGCCATGCGCGTCGACCTGGCCCTGGTGATGCCGTCCAAGCCCGGCGCACGGGTGGAAATCCAAGACGTCTGGGGCCAGGAACCTTTCCTACTGGCCCGTCTGGTGGCCCAAGGCGCCGCCAAGACCGCCGACCGCCGCCCCCTGGCCTTGCCCACTGCCGAACTGCCGCTTCCCGACCTGAAATCGGCCGAGACCTTCTCCTTGTCCCTGCAGGCCGGCGTCTCGGACCCGACGCTGGATGCCTGGCTCAAGGAAAACCGTTTCGGCGACGACGCGCTGTGCCGGGCCGGCAAGCTGTTCTGGGCCATCAACAACAAGGCTTGGCCAGCCATGGACATGGACAAGCGGCCGCCGCCGCTGGCCGAACTGAAGCCGGGCCGCACCTATGTGGCGGAAATCGCCAACCACACCCAGCACCCGCATCCCATCCACCTGCACGGCCACACCTTCCAGGTGATCGCCTCCAGCCGCGGGCCGACCCGCAACCATTGGGCCGACACCGTCCTGGTGGCCCCCGACGAACGGGTCAAGATCGCCTTCGTCGCCGGCGAACCGGGAGATTGGATGCTGCATTGCCACATCATCGAACACCAGGAAACCGGCATGATGGGCTATGTCAGGGTCGCCTGAATCAGGCGTCGTAACCTTTTACCGATTCCGGCGAATACGGATTGTCTTCGTCACTTCACCAGGAATCGGCGCCATGGTCGTTGTCCTTCGCCCGTTGTTCGACAATCTGCGAATCCGCGGGCGGCTGATCGCCGGCTTCGGTGCCCTGGTGGTCATCGTCATCGCCATGGTCGGCCTGACCTTGCTGCGAATCGCCGACATCGCCGCCCTAACCCAATCCATCGCCAGCCGACGGGTGCCGACAGCGGCGGTCAGCGCCCGGCTGGCCAGTGACATCAATGCCTCTTTGGCGGCGCTCAGCGGTTGGATGCTCACCGGCGACGACGCCTTCAAACAAGAACGCACCGCCATATGGCGCGACATCGACGGCGCACGCGCGCAGATGGACACCCTGTCGCTAGCCTGGGAGAACACAGCGCATCGCCAAGGCTGGCAGGATTTCAAAACCGTTCTTGACGAATTACGCCTGGCCCAGGAACAAGTCCAAACCGTAGCCCGTTCGGACCAGGAACAACCGGCCACCAAATTATTGGTGGATCGCGGTGGTCCGCTGGCCACCGCCATGCTGGAACAGATCACCGCCATCTTGTCCGACGAACTGGACTTGCCCGCCACCTCCGAGCGCAAGCACCTGTTCGCCATCATGGGCGACATCCGGTCCGGCATCGCCGTCAGCATGGCCAATGTCCGGGCCTATCTGCTGGCCGGCGATCGACAGTTTTCCGACCAGTTCCAAGGGGTTTGGCCGTGGGTCAACGACCAAATGCGGTCGCTGCGCAGCCAATCCGCCGCCCTGACCGCCGAGCAACGGCGCAATTTGATCGCCTTGATCGACACCGCCGCCCAGTTCGACCAGGAATCGCGCACCATGTTCGCCATCCGCGATTCGGAAAAATGGAACATGGCGCAGTATCTGCAGCGCACCGAAATCGTGCCGCGCGCCGACCATTTGCTGACCTTCCTGGCTGGCCCCAAAGGAACGGACGGCAGTCGTTCCGGCGGTCTGGTGGACGACCACCACGGCACTCTGGATCGCGAAGCGGCAACAATCGCCTCGTCCATCTCGGCCCTGCAAATGGCCGAATGGGCGGCTTTGTTGGTCAGCATGGGGCTGTCGGCGCTGGTGGTCAGCCTGACCAGCCGCGCCATCGTCGATCCGGTGCGCCACATGACCGCCGCGATGACCCGCCTGGCTGCCGGTGACTTGTCGGCCCCCATCCCCAAAGCCCTGCGCGCCGATGAACTGGGCGAGATGGCCCGTGCCATGGCGGTGTTCCAGACCAACGGGGTGGCCCGCCAGGAAGCCGAACGGCGCCACCGCGACAGCCAGCAGGCCATCGCCGACCGCGCCGACACCCAAGCCCGGTTGTCCCAGGAATTCGACACCGCCATGAGCCGGTCGCTGGTGGAAGTGGCCCAGGCGGTCGACACCGTGTTGAGCAATGCCCATCAGATGAGCCAACAGGCGCTGGACACCGATTCCTTGTCCGATTCGGTGGCCCGTGCCTCTCACGACGCGTCCGACAACGTCACCAAGGTGGCCGCCGCCGCCGAGGAACTGAGCGCCTCCATCGGCGAGATCCAGCGTCAGGTCAGCCAATCGCTGGACATGGCCCAGACCGCCAGCGCCAGGGCCCGGCTGACCAACGACCATATCGGCGGCTTGGCTGACGCCGCCTCACGCATTGGCGAGGTGGTCAGCCTGATCGGCGAGATCGCCAGCCAAACCAACCTTTTGGCCCTGAACGCCACAGTCGAGGCAGCGCGCGCCGGCGAGGCCGGCAAGGGCTTCGCCGTGGTCGCCGGCGAGGTCAAGCACCTGGCCAACCAGACAGCGCGAGCCACCTTGGAAATCACCACCCAGGTGGGCACCATCCAGGCCGCCACCCGCACCGCCGTCGAATCCATCGGCGAGATCGCCCGAACCATCGCCACCATCAACGACTTTTCCGCCTCGATATCGCAGGCGGTAGGCGAACAACGCGCCGCCACCGGCGAAATCGCCCAAAGCGTCGATCACGCCGCGCGGCTGACCCGCCACGTCTCGGAAGCCATTCAGAACGTTCGCCATGCCTCGGAAGTCACCGGCCAAGCCGCCCAGAACGTGCTGAACGACGCCCACGGCATGGCCCAACAGACCGAAGCGGTGAAAGCCCGGGTGGAATCCTTCCTGGATTCGATGCGCCAAGCGTAACCAAGATAGACGAACAAGAATTTGGTGGGCCCGGAGGGACGCCCTACGCGGACTGGCGAACCCTAGCATTTCTGCGGCTTCCAGGCGCCGCACCATCTCCATTGTGTAGCAGTCAGGTGTAGCACTTGCAAGCCGTTCAGGAGGGCCATTGCTGCTATGTGCTTTGGTCACTCCAGGGCAGCGTCTATGTCGTCCTCCCATTCATCTCCATCGGTGTCTCTGTTCTGCCGTGTTCTGGTCCACGCCTCGGCGGCTGCCTCCCATTCGCGGAGAAGGGGGTATGCGCGATCCAAGATTTCCGTGGCCCGTGACAGCCGGTCGCGGCGCAAGGCGATTTCCTTCTGCACTTCTGGGCGCACATCCCCCTCATGGAGGGACAGGAAATCGGCATCATCGCTGTAAGTCCGGGCGACCTCGCGGATAAGAAACCGAATGCGGTACAGCCCGTCTTCACGATCCTGGCGACGTTGGTAGGCATGCTCCCATGCTTCCTGCTTTTGCCGATCTCCAGGCCAGAACGTGGGCCACGGCAGCCACCTGTATGGGTTTCGTCCAAATCCTTCCGCAGCAGGTTTCTCCTTCCCGTAGATAACCGCGCGGTGGGGCCAGCCTCGGTCGAGACGAGCCCTCAGGGTGCCTTGCTTCTGCCCGGTCTGTCTGGCCCAAAGGGCGAGCGGCTGACGAACCCCATCACAGGTAAGAAAGATCGTAGTGCGGCGATTGTTCGCTTGGCCGCTTCGATCTTTCCAGATGCAGGTCATCGGGCCATAAGTCTCCCGATCTTCCCGGTCAATTGAGAAATCTCCGGGTGGTCGAGGCCCCATATGGCGAAGAAAACTGCGGAACTCTGTGAACTCGCGCTCGACGGGGTAGCCCTCTTTCTTGGCGCGAGTTTTCATGTTTTTCCAACTGCTGTAGGTCTCGGGATACTTTTCTCGAAGATTAGTAGCCGTCAACGTGTCAGCGTCGATGAGGTGCTGGGCGCGCGGTGGCGGGCGGTCACGGTGTCGCATTCTACAAGGACCATTTTCTAGACGCGCTATGCCATACTCCTATCCGCCAAAGTGCGTCTAGAAAATCGCAGAAGCGGTTCAATACTGACAACCCGGTTCTGGCCTCCGAATTCCTTCCGTTACAGACCGGCCCTCGGCAACGTCGATCCCACGTTCCGTCAACGTCACTCGCCAAGCAGAGGCCGGGCTTTCATACACTTCGGCAAGCCCCATCTCTTTGATGCGGCAAAGGTCCGCACGAACCGTCTCCCATGATGCCACAAGCCCAATTGCATTGAGACGGTCGCGCATTAATGCGGCGTTCCCTGTGTATTCTGGCAATCGCACCAAGGCGCGCAGGATCGCAAGAAGTCTGTGCTCGGAATGAAGGGCTTCCATCCAATCCCTATTGGTGCTCTGGTGTGACATCAGAAGCTGCCTCCTGGTCTGGACCATCGGTATCGGAAGGGCCGTATGGCAATTGTGCGGGCGAAGCATTCCTAGCCGCAAACCGCTTCATAGCGGCTGAAAGCGGGGGCTCAATCTCAAATTCTCCAAACTGCTCCCGGAAACGTTGCCATCGTCGGGTCAGGATGCCTTTCCGCCTAGCTTTGGGCGTTATCCAAATGAATTGCAGTCCCCAATGGTCCTCACGCCATCGGAACGCACAGGCGCCAACAATTGCGCCATTGCCGAAGGTTCCCGTGTCGTCGTTGAAGAGGAAGCCGTGCGCGTGGGGCTCCTCGCCGCTTGGCGCCCATTGAACGAAGTCGTAGTGAAACTCGCGTTTGAAGTGGCGGGCACGCTGATACATATGCTGCTGCAACCACTTCCCGGAGCGTGCAGTGACATGCTCGGGATCGGCATTTGATGACAGCCTCTGCAAGAACATTCGATCAGGCTTTGGCTCCAAGACGGACATCCAGAGGCGATGCTCCTTTCTGTGGAGCGCCTCATCAGCGGCGCTCCCTCGGAGGTAGCTCAGTCCACAGATGGAACAAGTCTCTAACTGAGGTTCGGGCCGCTTTCGGAACTTGGGCGCCCGCACCTCCAACAGGCAAGCGTTCCCGGACTTATCTAGAGAGAAAATGGCCTTGTACCCGGTGACGGTTTGATGGCGTTGCTCATGAGCCTCCCAAAGTCGGGGCTTTTCAACAGCCAAGAATACGGGAGGCATCTTATGTCGAAGCCTCTCGAAGCAGTGGATGGCGTATTCGGCCTCTGTGAGCATTGGGAGGCTGGCGACGGCTTGCCCGAGAATACAAGCCATCACGGAAGGATCAGCATGGAAGCCGAGGCGCTCCAGCATAATCAGCAACTGGGTTACGTCGGCGGCAGAGATACGTTCCGTCCCCCAAACTTCGTCGCTCTTTCGCGCCGGTTGGCGGAAAACGAAGCGTTTCGGGATTTGAAAGAGTTCAAGCAGATGCCGTGCCCCAAAACGCCGCAGACGCCAATCGAGCGCCCAAACAAGGTCTTCGATCTCGTCGGGGTCCGCCCATCCATTTGCGATGATCTGTCCCGCGCTCAGATGCGCCCGCGCCATTTTGGGAGGCGAAGCCGGTTCGTTCATGGCCTCCCAAAATTCGTTCAACAGTTCTTGGCTAACGATGAAGGACATGCTGCTCACGCGCCAATGGGTGGTCAAAAAGGTAGTTCGTCGTGCTCTGGAACAGGAGCTTGGGATGGGGGCTCGGGCTCGACCGGCTTTTTCTCTAGGTGCTTCGCAACGAAGAAGTTGTGGAAAGCCCCGGCAAGTTGAATGGCAAGCTCTCCATACACTTGCGGTACTTCCAAGACTTCGGCCCCCTGACCGTGCCCGCCCAGCTTGTTGCGAAGAAAGGGCAGTGCCTTGAGAACTTGGCTAACAAAGCCCTGGCGGACACTTTCAGGCAGGTCTTCCAGATACCCCTGGGACAGGAATTCTTGGGTGAGTTTATCCGCGTTGACGTGCTCCAGTCCGGTCAAAACCTTCAACACGCTCTCGAAGCTCTTTCCAGCCTGAAAGATGGCATCCTTGATGTCTCCGGACGCTTGTTCACGCCTCGCCTTAGCGTACTCGTCAGCCGCGCCTGCAAACTGGTTGGCGGCGAGCGCCTCATGTGCAGACGCGGCGATGCGCTCGCCGACGAAATCGGCATCGAGCTTGAAAAATTCGCCATCCGAGAGCCGCCATTGGCACCCATGTAGTTCCATGATCTGGTTCAGCCGCTGGCGAAATTCCTCGTTCTGGGGCGCCTCAGCCATGCGGTACATAAGTTCCAGGGCATCCAGAACATACGGTCCATCAGCCTTTCGCAGGAACTCCCCTACGGCCTCATACGTTCCATCGGCTGACGTACCGGGAAGTGCCGACCAACCGTGTTCATACTGTAGGTCGTGAGCGACTTCTTCGATAATAGATGTGCGATCCGTCCACCGGTCATTCGGGTCACGCTGAACGTAGAACTCGGCGTTGTAGCGCGCCATCACCGCCCACAGTTTGCTTCTAACCGCCTCGGGAAGACCGACCGTTAGCCGCCCATCCTCTATCGCGCGCACATATCGTTGGCTGAAAATCATCATCCCTCCCGGACCAGAAATTTGCCATGGACGTGGTGCAAAGTCGATCCGTGGAGGTGGATTGCGCTGCTATTCTGAGGATCTGCATGCCTGCGAGACCTACAGAGCCCCTTCTGACGCCAGCATTCCGGCCATGCGGAGCGCGGCCTCTTTCCTGCCCATCGGCACACCTTCCGGGAAGGCGTCGGCCAGGACGGCATCGGGCAATACCAGCAAACTCAGGCAGACGACCATCTGCCCCTCCCGCGTCAGCGCAATCCGGTCAGCAGAAGCGAACGCCCATCCATACTTGACCAAATTGTCTCGCGTGTCCTTGTGCGCGGGTTGACGATCAGCTTCGGCAAGCGCATGGAGTGCGGCAAGCTCGTGCGGGTTCGGGCGCTTCAAAGGTTGGGCCACAGTCTTTCGCTGGAACGCTTCCGGCGAGGTGCGGGCAACATGGTTTGCCGCCTTGGCCTGCCTGAGTGCTTCCGGGTAGCCGGTGCCCCGCCAGAAGCAATTGGGGTCGTCTGGGAACGGCTCGAACCACTGGTTCGTGCTGTAGGCGTGGTACGGCTCTCCCGGAGCAGCGCGCCAGACGAAGGTTCGGGCAGGTGTTGCCATCGCGTTTCCTCTTATCAGCCAGTTGTCCGGTTCAGCATTTCGACATCCTCCGCACCGCCCGCCGATATGGCCGCATTCTCGAACAGGCAGCGGATCACCTTGGAGGACAGGTTGGCGTCCTGGAGGCCGGTTCCCCAGTCGATCCAGGCACCCGAGAGGACGACGGCAACGGCGATGTCTGCACCGGCCTGGATGGCATCCCGCAGCTTGGCGTTGATCCGCTTGCTGGTCTGTTGCGTCGGACCAGGGTTCCGGTAGTTGCCGAAGCGGCGCGAGAGGTTCTCGGTCTCGCCGATGTAGACCGCATCCCTGCCACCCTGGCGGATGCAGAGGCGATAGAGGGCGGGCGCCTTCGCCACCTTGGGGAAGACGAGACGGCCATCGTCGCCCGCCGTGACGCGCCCCAGCGGTTCCCAGGCCATGCCCAGGCGGCATGCAAAACCGCTTGCCCCGTCGAGGTCTGGCCGGGTGGTGGCGGGGTCAGTTTTCATTGAGGCCATGCACCCGCGATCCCAGCTTGTCCTTCCAAGCTCCTTCGATGCGGATCACGTCGTCAGGGGCGACAGTCGGCGGCACCACCTCCAGCACGCTCACCTGATACCGGGTTGGTCCGCGCCTCCGCAATTCGGCGTTTCCGCCGTGCCCGGTGCGGGCATATTCGATCAACCGACCCCACAGCCCGTCTTGGCCGTATGCCGAGCCGACGTACTGCTTCCCCGTTTCCTGGCATACCAGCAGGTAGATGCCGTTGACCGCACGCAGGGCCTCTCGCCACCCGAAGGGGATAGTTTCGATCTCGGCCACGTCGCAGCGGAAATCACGGAAGCCGGGAAAGGCCGGGTCGGTCACCGCCTTGCGGATTTCGAACACGGGCTTGTCCTGGCGCTCGGCGCGCTGCACCCAACTGCGGAAGCCCTGCCCCCAATCGACCACCAGCAGGCCGGTATAGCAGGACATGCGCTCGTCGGCGCGGATGTCGAACAGGACGGCCCCTTCCATCCCATCGTCGGTCTGTCGTATCGGGCACATGGTTCCTGCCGGGGCGTCCTGCCGCCCCTCGACGGCGAAGAGGCCGACGAACAGCGTCTCGCTGGCGGGGGTGGCGACGAACGATGCCAACAAGTGGCCGACGCCGAAGTTGACGGCGCTGTTCTGCAAAGACTGGTACCGCTCGAACCGGCCATCAGCGGCGCGCCACAGGTCATATGGGGTGCGTCCGGGGTAGGTGGTGTCCTGGTGGCGGACAAGGCGGACCGTGGTCGGGTCGATGCCTTCGCAGCGGAGGAGGGTGTTGAACGTCAGCATACGGCACCCGGTAAGTCTTCAAAGAGCGGACGGATTGTACGCTCATGGACGCGGCAGCGCCAAATCGGTCACGCCGAGCGCGCCCCACATATCATCACGGAGATGGAATACCCAGGCGTTGGTGTGCGGGCGGTAGGTGGAGCGGGCTTTCACCACCTCCCAGGGAATGACCGCACCCCGGATCGGGGTGAAGTCCTCGGCGAACAGGATGCCCACCAGGAAATCAAAGCCTTTCCGGTCCATGCCACGGAGGGCGCCAAGCTGGCGGCTCTGGTTGTCGGCATTGAGGCGGCGCGCCTTAACCTGATAGCGGATGATCCGGTCGCCATCCCGCACGGCTACGTCATAGTCGCGCTCGCTGCCCGGAGCGAGGGTGCCGCCCAGCACGGCAGCGGCCAAGCTCGCTGTCATCAATCCCCCAAGCCCCTATTCCGCTGCGACCGGTTGCACCTGGGCGGTCATCTCGATGCGCTTGAGCAGGCGATGGACCGTGCGCACATCCCAGCGCCCGCCTTTGGCAGTCGATACGCCGCGACGGTTCAATTCGCCGGTCAGGGCACGGATGGTAGTGTACCCTTCGGCGCGTAGGTCGCAAATGGCGGGCGCCATGGTGACGGCGAAGGCGTCGGCATCGGCGATCTGACGCGCCACCAGTTCCCCGATGTTCTGTCCCAGCACCACCCCCCGCGCTTTGGCGGCGGCAAGGGCGGCCTTGGTGCGGGCGCTGGTGCGCCGGGCTTCCTCCTCGGCCATGGCGGCGTACACGTGGAGCATGAACCGGTCGGCGGTCGGCATGTCCACTGCCAGGAACGGCACGCCGGTATCCATCAGCCGCGCAATGAAGGCCACGTTCCGGGCTAGGCGGTCAAGCTTGGCGATGACCAGGATCACCTTCCGGCGGCGGCAATCTGCGAGCGCCTTGGCGAGTTCCGGGCGGTCAGACTTTCTGCCGCTTTCTACTTCGGTGAACTCGGCAACGATGCTGCCGCCGCGCGCGGTGACGAATTGGGCCACGGCGGCTCGCTGTGCCTCCAGACCGAGACCGCTACGGCCCTGGCGCTCTGTGGAGACCCGGTAATAGGCGATGTAGGCGGCGTCGCTCATTGAAATTGTCCTCGTGTTGATCGCCGGGTGACCGATCCTTTGTCAACAAGAACTCCAGGCTGTTACCCGGAGTGAACTCCGCCCCAATGGCGGTTCGCGTTCTTTTGCCTACCGGCACTCGAACCGCATCATTTGAATGTTGTTCTCAAAGTGCGTGTCCACGGGTACAGGGGCCTTGCCACCGCAACGGCCATCGCTGAGAACCTTGCGCACGACTTCGGTTCGGGCCGCTCTGGTGTCGAGGATGTACGGGCTCGGAAAGGTGATGAACCCAGGCTCAAACACCACCACATCGAATACGCCAAGCTCACGGGGCCAGACCGCCACTTTTACGCTGCCCGTTTTTGGGTCATCGATCAGATGGGTCTCCACGCCAGGGGCATCCTGGGCGCAAGCTGCAAGCAGGAGGGCGATGCAGGCGGATGCTGCAAGCTGTTTCATGGTGGTGTCCCCTGGTAGTTATTGGGCATCAGTGATCGTCACCTCGACCGCCCCCGTAGGCAGGACGAGACAACGCGCCTGATACTTGGCTTCCTGCCCAAGGGAATTCTTCGCCGCGAAGTCTTGGAGCACCGTCCTGTTGCCGTTGTTGTGGACGGTGGTGGCGTAGCCGATGACACGGTGCAGATCGAGCGTCGAGGGATTGGTGACCCGCGCCCTGATCTCCCGTTCGCAAGCTTCCCGCGAGGCAATCTCCGGATAGGCGGTGGGCACGGCCAATGGGGCAGTGCCGTTTGCCTGAGCGGGAGTGAACCAAACATTGAACGGACCGCCCCCGCCCTTGGGGGTGCAGGTGACGAAGTACGTTCCTGGCTTCGAGGAACTCCGTACTCCGGTCGTTACTGCGGCGCAGTTACGCTCATCGTGCAGGACTTTGAGCGCCCCGGCGCGAACCGCCACCCTGTCCGCTGCGGGTATGTCAATGTCCGCGTCGATGTCCCACAGCAGCCCCAAGGTGCTATCCCCGGTCGGCGTGGTGCTGACCTGCGCTTGGCGAACCCACCCCTTCTCCCAGCGCACCGGGCTGCGGTCCACCTCGACGATTTCGGCATACAGCCATTCGCCGCTGGCGCACAGGCCCGCGAGGACGTAGGAGGGCGACAGGACACGGGCGTCGCCCATCCGCGCATTCACGACCGCCGGGAAGCCGTCACCCGGCCCGGTACGAAGGGGAACGCCCTTGCCGGTGACGAAATATCGTCCTGGGGCGGGTACCCCTTCCGGACAGGCAATGGCTGGAGCCGGGGGCACGGCGGCCCGCTCGGTAGCGACCTTCTCCGGCTTCTCGTCCATACACGCCTTTATCGTGAACAGGACGGCGGTAACGGCCCCCAACTGCACCATGCCCAAAATCAGCTTATGGCTGGTGGGTGCGCTTTCCTTATCGGTTGGACGGGAGGGCTTCGTCATTTGATTGACGCCTTCACCTCATCGACCCGATCCAGCAGGCCCTTCACTTCGGCGGCGGTAATGGTGCCGAAGTATTCCTTGCCGCCTCTCGGAATGACCTTGTAGCGGAGGCCCCCGGCAGTTAGGTCTCTGGGGTCGTAACGGGACGCGACAGCCCGAAGGACTTTCTCGTCAATGTCCCAGCCCATGTGTTCCTTGAAATTGCAGGTGCCGATCTCGCGCTTGTACGAGCAATCGACATCCCGGTTGATCCGGGTGACCTCCACGCTCTTGAGGCCATCTGGTGTGTCAAAATTGGCCTGGGAATAGTAGCTCCAGTCGTTCGCCGAATAGCCGATGAACTGGTACACTTGAAAAGCGGTCTGCTTGGTGTCCTTGTTGATGAAGCCGCGCAGGAAGACATCATCCCACAACACGCCCAACAAGCCGCGCGTGACGAGGTAGCCTTTCTCGGTGGTGACCGTCGCCACCTTGTCGAGGTCATCGTTCTTGACGGTTGCAGTGTTCTTGAAGTGAGTGTCCGTCAGCGATGCAACTGGCACATTGGCCTGTTGCGGTACGGCGCAGCCGGTGACAGCGAACACACCAACCAAGCTGGCCCAGGCAATGCGCTTCATCCCCTCATCTCCTCCCCAGCGGTTTGCAACCAGTTGCAAAATCCGTGTTCTTCGCTTGCATCCGTAGAACTATACGTGACCACCCTCACTACACCGAGATGCCTCGGTGTTCAAGCGAGCTTTGCCGGAGGAAACTCCGGATCATGGAGCTAAAGGATCACGTCGCCCTTCGCATCAAGAGCATCCGCCAGCGGCGCGGCCTCACGCAGGAACAGCTTGCGGAGCGGGTGGAGCGGTCCGTCGATACCATCTCCAACCTGGAGCGCGGGATCAGCCTTCCGAGCTTCGAGACGCTGGAACGGCTCGCCAAGGTCTTGCAGGTTCCGTTCCGCGAGTTCTTCCAGTTCGACGATCTGAACGAAGGGCGGCGCCGGTCGGCCTTGCTGATGGCGCTGACGGATGCGGCACGGACCCTCGGCGACGATGACCTGGAGGTGGCCGTGAAGCAGGTCGAGGCATTGGCGGCGGCGCGGGGCATGGCTCAGACCGGCGGAAGCAAGTCGAAGTAGACCGGCTCGTCCGGCGGCATGCGGAAGGGCGGGAAGCCCTGGTAGCGGTCGGCGTGGGAGCCGACGCTGTTGAGCATGTCCGGGCGGGTCAGCCAGCCGCGCGGGGCTGCGGTGGACCAGATGGACCGCTCGGGTTGCTCGGACCATCCAATGTTCATTGCGCATTGCTGCTGAAAAAATGCCATCCGGTGGTACGGCAGATGGTCGTGGATGAACCACGCCATGCGCTGCCAGCCGCCCGGCTCCCGGCAATTGTCCAAGGCCCACGGCACCACCACGCACGCGGCGGCTCCCATGCGGCCTTCGGCATCAAGGCCCCAGCAGTGATAGCCCAGGTTTTTGGACGTGCTGGCGCACTTGAGGCCCCGCTTATTGCCGAACGTGTTCAGCGCGGGGGAGCGGTAGCCAGATCGAATGTGGATGCGCCCGAACGTCTCCTGGAGCGGCTCCAGTATCTTGCCGCAGAGTTCCCGCCCAGCGATGACGGCGGCTTCCAGGCTTTCGGGCCAATTCGGCAGACGGTAGAAGGAAGCAATCTCGCTGTGCAGGAAGTCCCGGAGGAAGAAGCTGCGGGATAGGCGGATACGCCCGATCCGTTCTAAGTCCCAGAAGGTTTCGACCAGCATGCCCAAGTCTCCGTATAATACTATTGTATTATACCAGCCTTCCCGGGCGCCGTCACAAAACAGTTACCTGAGATTGTATAGATGTGAGAGGTCAAGATCGCTATATGCTTTGGATACCTCCTTGAGCTTCATGTCCATCGTAGGCCCCTCTCCATACCGACTGCTTGTGCGGTTTCCATTACTCCAGCCACACAGTCGCTCTGCAACTTCCCTATCGACCCCGGCCACGCGAAGCGCGTCTATGTAAGTGTGCCGAAAACTGTGGAAGCACACCCCAGGTGTTGTCACGCCGACCGCCTTGCGGAAGGTGGAAAACAGTTTGGAGGCCCGATAACCCGCCATGCGCCCCTCAACCAGCAACTCGGGGAAGAGATGGGTAGCATCGGCAGCTTTTTGCTCGGCAACGAAATCAAGGAAGCCGATACGTTCCAATTTCGGATGGACGGGAAAAGACCGCCAAGAGTTCTCGTTCTTAACCGACATTCCCTCACCCTCACCGTGAATGCGGATGAAGGGCGTTCCCTTCTCGCTACGCATCACGTCCTCCACCCGAAGCTGGCAAAGCTCGCCGAGCCGCGCGCCCGTGAACAGGCCGAGGAGAGGAACCCAGAACCGGCCCCGGCGGGGACGGTTGGGGCCAGGGGTATTGAAGCCATGCTCGTCGTTGACGCAACCGGTGTAGAGCGGCGCGGTAAACATGGCTCGGAGTTGGTCCGGGGTGAATGAATGGCGCCTTTTAGCGTCGCCAGGGGCCTTGCGTCCCTCGGTTATGCCCTGGGCTGGATTTTCGGGGATCAACTTTTTCCTTCTGGCCCATTCCAGCATTTGCCGGAGCGGCAAAAAATAGCTCTCGCGGGTGGCCCGCATGAGCCCCGGCGATCCGCGAGCGGCGGCGGTCTCGGTAATCTGGCGAAGGGAGCGGCCAGCGCGGATTTTAGTGAAGTTTGGAGGCAAGGCGCGCAGGAACCTCTGGTACTCCTCGCACCCTTCAGCGTCGATGGCTGTAAGCGGGGTTTCGGCGCCGAAGAACTCGACCACCAATTCCAACCCGGTGCGCATCTTGTCCTTGGTGCGGTCCTTTAACCCCTTCTCATCATCGATCCGGGCCGCCTGGAACCGCTTCCGCACTTCCCCAAGCGTAATCCCCCCTGCCTGCGCGAACACGGCTGGAGACGCATGCGGAGCGACCTGGGGGCCTCCCTGAAAAAGGTGGTCGTAGCTGACCTTGTCGAACTCGCGCCGCCAGCGGTCAATGTCCCGGCGGGCCAGTTCCAGCATTGCCCGGCTCAGATATTCGCACAGGCCCTCATAAGCCGCCTCGGACGGGGCGCCACTCAGATGGTGCTCATGCAGCAATTCGTCGGCCACGGCCTGGGTGCGTCGAATTGCCTCAGGGTCGGAAAGGTGTCGAGTGAACAGCGCCACATCCAATGACCGCTCGGCAATGGCGTCGTCCAGGTTGTCCGGTAGGGGGCTGAACGTGGCTCTGTCGTTTTCTCGGTCGAACCACAGGCGAGCCAGTTGCAGGGCGCGGTTGCCGTCGAGTGGGCGTTGGGCATTGGCGCCCCGGTTGGCGCGGCGAATTGCCTGGAGGCGTTCAGTGCGGGAATACAGGCGGATGCCTCCCCCGACAACCTCTTCGGCCAGCACCGGTTCCGGCGTCAGGTCTTGGGCGGTGCCGATGGATCGCAGGCGGTTGAATTCGTCATCCCAGCGGGCGGATTGGTCGAACCATGCCTCAGCGGCAGCCTTGCGATCCGTGGTGTGGAGGCTGACCAAAAGCTCGGCGCGCCCGAAGGCATCGCGCACGTCGAGCGGCACCCTCCTGCGGTAGTAAAACACCGCTCCGCGCCGCACCAATCCCGGTAGTTTTGCCACTTCGTCCATACCCCGTGTGTAGCACTTTTGTGGTGCACACGGAACCTGGAAGCCGCAGGAATGCTGGAGTTCTAGGCCCTGAGCCGTTCTCAGGGGTAGTTGGTGGGCCCGGAGGGACTCGAACCCCCAACCAAGCCGTTATGAGCGGCTTTTGTGACGATCTCGAGCGAACGAGGGCGAATGGCTGCGTAATAAAATAATATATATAAAACAGTTATTTATGCGGAACGATGTGCCGCCGCGAACGCGAGCGGAATTTTACAAACCACCCCGATAAATCTGCTTCTTGCACTTACCATGCACTTACGGCAAGGTTGGCCGGTCGCACTTAACCGGGGTATCTGCCATGCAGGGTCTGCTGGGCGCGCCGCTGATCAAAAGTCTCAAACCGGCCGATAAGCCATTCGAGGTGTGGGATACGCGCCTCAAAGGGCTGCTCTTGCGGGTGCAGCCCAGTGGGGCGATGTCGTACTATGTCCAGTACGCTCGTGGAAAACGCATCAGCCTGGGGCGGGCTGATGTCCTCACACCTCAGCAGGCCAGGGATCAAGCCAAGGAAATCTTGGCGGATGTATTCCAGGGAAACGATCCCAGTGTGGATGCGAAGCCCAAGGTGGAGCATTCCTTCGGCAGCTTCATTGATGGTGAGTATGCTGCCTGGGCGAAGGCGAATGTTCGCACCCATCGTGGGACTCTGCGCCGCTTGAACCACAGCTTCGCCGAGTTCCGCGATTTGAAGCTGACGGAGATCACTCCCCTGTTAGTGGAACGATGGCGGGCTGATCGTCTCAATGCCGGGGCCAAGCCATCAACCGTCAATCGCGATCTTGATGACCTCAAGTCTTCTCTGGGGAAAGCCGTGCAATGGGGTTTTATCCAGGCGCACCCGGTAGAGAAGGTGAAGCGCACGCGGGTGGATGATCGAGCGACCGTCCGTTTCTTGACCGAGGATGAGCTGAAGCGGCTATTCGCGGCGCTTGATGGTCGCGAGGAGCGTCTTCGCGCGGCCCGTGAGCGGGCTAACGGATGGCGCACCGAACGCAAATATCAATTGCTGCCGGATCTGCGCGAAGCCTCTTACGCCGACCACCTTAAGCCCATGGTGTTGCTGTCGTTGCACACCGGGTTAAGGTATGGCGAGCTCGCGAATCTGACGTGGGGCGACCTGCATCTCGACCAAGCCATTTTGACCGTGCATGGGTTTAAAGCCAAGAGCCAGAAGACACGTCACATTCCGCTGAATAGTGCTGCCTTGTCCTTGCTGCGATCATGGGAAAAGCAGAGGGCGGGCGATAGTCCGCTGGTATTCCCGAGCCGAGATGGCGGCCCATTCGATAACGTGCGGAGCTCGTGGGAAGAGGTGTTGAAGGCCGCGGAAATCACCGGCTTTCGCTGGCACGATCTGCGTCACACCTTTGCGTCGCTACTGGTGATGAAAGGGGTGGATCTCAATACCGTGCGTGAGTTGCTTGGTCATTCCGATTACCAAATGACGCTTCGCTATGCTCACTTGGCTCCCGAGCACAAGGCGGCGGCGGTGGCGCGACTGGTGGCCGGCTCTGCGGAGTAAGGTGATGAATCGAATTAGTGATGAACTCTGGAAGCAGATCGAAAATTGGGGACGAGGAAAGGTGTCTCTAGGGTTCAGGTTCTTGCTAGAGGATGTTGTGCAGTGCTTTTACCGTGGTAAACGCGCAACGCCAGGTGAATCTCGTGATAAATGGAAGAGCACACTTAGTGAACTTGAAAAAATTAAAAGACTGTCGTCGTCTCTAAATGAATGCCTTGAAAATGTAGGGTTTGACGCATGGAGGGCATTTTTTGGGGATTGTCCCGCAGATGCTAATGTAAAAATTATTAATGAATACGTCTCGAGTGTTAGTGAAATGGTTGGAGTGTCTACACGTGCAGTTGATGCACATAGAAAAAATAAAGACACCCAGAAGAATCTAAATCATGCGGCATTGGATGTTATAGTTTCGCATATTGATGACGCCTATTTTCGCCACACAGGAAATCATCTGGCGCGCGGAAGCTGCTCTCCACAAGAGTGGCTTGTTCCTGTTGTAAGCCTAATTGATAGAGATTTTTTGCTTGCCCCAACAGCAATTGATAATGCTCTTAAGCGTTTGATATTTAGAAGAAGATCTAAAAATCGTGCGGGAAGTGAATGGGGCGGCGCGAATTTAGAAGGAGCTATTTTTAAGCTTGGTTGTCGCTATTTAGAGGTCAGGGACGACTTCGATGATGCAGTTGGCTGTGACGTTCTCTCTAGTTTGGAGGGGGTGGGGGGTGATAGCTATATGGAAATTGCAAAAAATGACCTATGGGTACTCGAGTTGGTGCGTCAGCCGCATGAAGGTGACTGACGTTTCCGTGGCTCGATATGAGAGCGCCATGTGGGTCAACATTTTTCCGTGGGGAAAATTTGTGGGTTAAAATACGTGCGTTTTTTACCCACGGACTCTTGCGGTCATCGCCGAACGGATATGCATAATAGCGAGTCAGGACAACCCAACTCCTGAGTGAGCGCCATGACGACTCAAACCGAAACCATTCCCGCTTTGACCTGCACTGTGGCACAGTTTTGCCGCGCCGTTGGTATTGGGAAAACTTTCTTTTATGAAGAGCTGCGGGCTGGTCGCATCAAAGCGCGGAAAGCTGGTGCTAAAACCCTAATTCCTGTCACTGAGTGCCAAGAATACCTGGCGCGGCTTCCTGCGGCGACCCTTGATGACGCGTCGGCATCCGCCGACGGCTCCCGCTAATCATCTGCATCTGATTGCGCCAGATGCAGATGATCGAGCGGGCGACCGCGAGAGTCGCGAGCCGTGGCATGCATGGCATGCCGCTGCCTTCCTCCTCCAATCCCGCGTGGCGTGATGTCAATAGAACGCGCACCACCGCCGGCAATGTCCACACCAGCCGCCTGTACCTGCTCGCCAGGGCCTTAGAAACGATGCTCGACGACGAGCGCCTTGGCGCCGAGGAGATCGCGACCTATGTGGCCATCCAACGCCACTCTGACGCTTCCGCCCACTGCCGCCCGGCACAAGGCTCCCTGGCCCATAAGCTTGGCAAATCGCGTACCTGGGTCAATGCCAGGGTGAAACGCTTGGTCGAGTGCGATTACCTGGAGGCCACACACCGCTTCCAAGCCAAGGGCGGCCAAACCAGTAACGCTTATTACCTGCCTCACCTCGACACTGACGTCGCCATGGTCTCAGTTGCGCGTGTTGCCCGGTGTTCCCAGGACGACAGCCCCTGTCTCGACGATGACACCCCCTGTCATGAGGCTGACACGAACCGTACTGATTCTGACCTTGAAAAGAATCCCTCTCTCTCTGGGGCCGAGAGGGCTGTTTTCGAAACGCCTTGCAAGGGGAGGAAGCAGACCTCAGCCGCTCAGCAACAGCAGCCCGAGCAGAGCAGCACCTCCCTCGACTGCCGCTTGATCCCCGAGGACTGGCAACCGGGCCACGACGACCTCACCTGGGCCACCCAGACCCGCCCCGACATCGATGACCTGTCGCAATTCACCGCGAAATTCATTGCCAAACTGAACGCTGTAGGCGGCACTCCCGGCCCAATTTGGGTCAAATGGCGCCAGTGGCTTGCCACTGAGACCACTCCACGCCGCCGCCAAGCCCCCTCCTTACTACGCAGCCGCCGGCAAAAGCGAGTTCGCCCAGCAACCAAGTCACCAGTCAGCGAATATCAAGACACGATCACCGAGAGAAACACGGCGATTCTCCTGCAAACCCAGGACCTCTTACGCGGAGGTACGGGGCTAAGATCCGACGCTATCGAGATCGTGGTGGAGCAATGTCATGGCAGATAATCCCGCCCTGCTGCCACAGCGGATTGCTCTTGCCCTCCCTGCATCAGTCCGCACCGCCGCAAACTATGCAACGGCCTGGCATAGTCAGCCCCTTTTCACCATGAGCGATGATCAGGCCGCCAAAATTAAGGCCAGCATCGCAATAGCTCAGCAAGACCTTGTGGAGCTGTTCCGGCCAACAGATCCCAAGGAGGTGGTGGAGTTTATGGCCAGGCTGGCAACCCGTCGAAACATTGATCTACCGCCTGCCCCCGATTTGGCTGCTGATGCTCTGGCTATTTCGTCCAAGCTGCCCGCTGACCTATTCAATCTGGCTTGTCAGCGCCTCTGGACCGATTTCGCGTACCGACGCTTGCCCGAGCCTTCGGACTTCACCAACTCCGTGGCAGATCTCCTTGAAATCCGCACTACGGCACAAGCGAAAATCCACAACATGGAAATGCGACTCGCGTCCCGTCAGATTTTGAAAGAGAAGTCCTCCTCGAGGAGATCAGCCCAAAGAGGTTAATAAGAGCCTCCCCCTCCAGATCATGTTGACCTATTTACACAAAAAGGTAAATATTGGTCATTGAGTGGCTCCTGTGTTGAGGGTTAAATGCACCGCCACGATCTCTGCCATGCTGTACGAGAACAACTGGTCCGGTTGCCATATCCGTATGCCAATCACTATGGCGTCGTACCACCGCCACCGCCTGAACATGCCATCGATGTCTCGTTGGTGGCTGCCCGATATGAAGCCGCGACAGCAGCAATGGCGAAGGTCGAGGCACTGGCCGCCGAGATACATGACCCCTACCTGATCAGCCGTGTCCTGGTGCGACGAGAGGCTGTGGCTTCGTCGTCCATCGAGGGCACAAACTCGACGCTCGATGAGCTCCTATCCGCAGAAGAGACTGAAGACGGCACTCCGACAGCTGAAGCGAAACAGGTTCGCGATTACGCACTAGCCCTCGACACCCTGATGCCCGAGGCGCAGCGCAGAGGCCCCGGGATCTTCGATTCGGAACTGGTTTGCCAGCTACATCAGCACGTCATGCGCGATGCCAAAGACTATCCGGATACGCCAGGAGAGCTCCGTCAACGAGTCGTCTGGATCGGCGGTGGCAAGGATATCGCTTACTCCACATACAACCCGCCGCCACCGGCCGAGGTGCCAGCTTGCCTCGCCCAAACCATGGAGTATATGCGTGCTGACGGCATGCAGGTGATGACCCAAGGCTTGGTGACGCGAATGGCTGTGGCTCATGCGCATTTCGAGGCAGTCCACCCTTATCGCGATGGCAATGGCCGCGTCGGCCGCCTCCTTCTGCCACTCATGATGGCAGCTGACGATAGAGTGCCTCTGTATCTGTCTCCCTATATTGAGGCCCACAAGTCGGCCTATTACGACGCCCTCAAAGCCGCTCAGCAGCGCCTGGAGTGGCCAATCATCGTCGGATACATCGCTGACGCCATCACTGGCACAGTCAATGAGCTGATGTCGACCCGTGCCGCCCTAAGGACCTTGCAGGAGATCTGGCGTCAACGCCGGAGCTATCGCACAGGCTCCGCAGCACTTAGGGCACTGGCCCTATTACCGCATTACCCGGTAATGACCACCCGACGCCTGTCGGAGTTACTGGATGTTTCGTTCAAAGGGGCTAGTCAGGCGATGGAGCAGTTAGCCGCCGCCAACGTGGTGACTGAACGAACAGGATATGCTCGCAATCGGGTGTTCGTCGCGAAGGAGGCGCTTGCGATCATTAATCGGCCTTTTGGGGCGGAGCCTGTTTTGCTCGAAGCGTAAAGCACGAGACGGATGGCGGTCGCGCTGTAATGGGGCTCATTCGCGCGTGCTTCGGTCTGTAGTGTCAATTTTCGTCACACCTGTGCATTGAAATGCTAAATGATTGCTACGAGACTATCGCAACACCTTTATTTTGTAATGATTGTATGCGCTACGGTGCGATTTGCTACGGAGGGATGTTGTCCAAAATCAACGATATCCGCTGTTTCGCCGATGACATCGCCCAGTGGCGTGTCGATGGTCTGACCTGGGCGCAGATCGCCGTTAAACTGGGAGAAGAAGACATCCTGGCCGGCACAGATGAAATCCGCTCATATTGGCCGCGACTGTCCGAGGGACGGACCCCAGAGGAATACCTATTCTATTGGCGAGTGTCGCAGCGCGATGAGGAACTAAGAGAATGGAGGAGGCGAGCGGAAGGCGCCGAGGCAGAGATCGAGACATTGCACCAACAGGCGCAGGATTGGGAGCTACAAAAGCAGTCCCTGCTGGAGTTGCAGCAGCAGCATCAAATCCAGCAGGCCGAGTGCAACAGGTTGCGCGAGGAGGCGCACCTACGGGACCGTGCCGCAGTCGCCGATGCGGAGCGTTTCCGCCAACAGATCCGCGACATTACCAAGCAAGCCAACACTTGGCAGCAAAAAGCCACGGAAGCCAATAGCCGCGACCAAGAAGCCCGTGCGAACATCCACTCCCTGAACCAGAAAATTGTCGATTTGCAACGACAACTGGTCGAGGAAAAAGCCCGAGCCGACAAGGCCACGTCAGAGACCCAAGCCTATGGCGAGGTCCGCTATTTCATGGGCAAGTCCGAATTGCAGAAACAGTTGGACAAGGCGAATGAGGGGTTAAGCGGCTGGAACGATTTCGGGGTGTCCTTGCTCCGGGCACATCGAGCGGGAAACAAGGCTGAAATCGCCCAATTGCTTGGCCGCCTGGAAATCTGGGCCCAATCACGGGGAAAAGCCTAATAACCGCTATCTGCATGCCTCATGAAGGCGTGGCACCTTTGAAGGCTGTGCCGGTTCAGTTCAATCACCTCCCGGCAACGGGGCGAGGCCGAGCTCTCTTAAAAATGCATTGTGCTTCGCCGTCGCATCCTGGATATCCCGCTCGATATCGATCAGATCCTTGTGAGTGGCCGCCAGATCAATTTCTTTCTCGCCCACGGCCGTGCTGACATAGCGAGAGATGTTGAGGTTGTAGCCCTCCTCGGCGATGCGCTCCATGCTGACGCGCTTGGAATAGCGCTCTTCTTCCTTGCGGAACTGGTATGTCTCGATGATCTTGCCGATATGCTTGTCCGTCAGTTGGTTCTGGCGCTTGCCCTTGTCAAAGTGCTCGGCCGCATTGATGAACAGCACGTCATCGGGCTTTTTGCACTTCTTCAGCACCAGGATGCAGACCGGAATGCCGGTGGAATAGAACAGGTTCGCGGGCAAGCCGATGACCGTGTCGATGTGACCATCCTTCAACAGCTTGGTGCGGATGCGTTCTTCGGCCCCGCCTCTGAACAGCACACCGTGGGGCAGGATGATGGCCATCACGCCTTCATCCTTCAGGTAGTGGAAACCGTGCAACAGGAAGGCGAAGTCTGCGGCCGATTTTGGCGCCAATCCATAATTCTTGAACCGCACATCGTCGCCCATGGCTTCGGTCGGTTCCCACCGCAAGCTGAAGGGCGGATTGGCCACGATGGCATCGAAGGCAGGCTTTTTCGCCGGGTTCAGCTCGCGCAGGATGTCCCAGTCATTGGCCAGGGTATCGCCGTGGTAGATTTCGAACTCGCTGTCCTTCACCCCATGCAGCAGCATGTTCATGCGGGCGAGGTTGTAGGTCGTGATATTGCTTTCCTGACCGAAAATCTTCCCGATGCCGTGTGATCCCATCCGCTTGCGAACGTTGAGCAGAAGCGACCCCGATCCGCAGGCGAAATCGAGGACACTGGCCAAACGCTGTTTCTGGCCCGTGGCGGGTTCCTGGCTGTCCAGGGTCACGATCGCCGACAGGATGTCGGAAATTTGCTGCGGTGTATAAAACTCCCCCGCTTTTTTACCGGAACCGGCGGCGAATTGGCCGATCAGGTATTCATAGGCATCGCCCAGATGATCGAGCTCGGACGAGAACTCGGTCAGGCCTCGGGCGATCTCGGCGATAATCGCGCAAAGCTTCTTATTCTTGTCCGCCTGAGTCTTGCCCAGCTTTTCCGAATAAAGATTGATCTCCGAGAACAGCCCGCCGAACGTGCTCTGGAAAGATTCGTTCTCGATGTACTTGAAGCCATCGTAAAGCGTCAGCAGCAACTCATCGCTCTGCGTGCGGGCCAAATTGGCGATGTTGTTCCACAGATAGGGCGGCTGGATCACATAATGCACCTTGCGGCGCATCTGTTTTTCGAACTCGGCCACGTCGTCCGGGTTCGCGTCGTACCAAACCTGAAGGGGCGTGCCGGCACCTGAATCTTCCGACAAATCAGGGTAATCCGGTCCCAGTTCCCGCTTCGCCGCCGCCTCGTAATTGCCCGAGAGGTAACGCAGGAACAGGAAGGACAGCATGTAATCGCGGAAATCGTCCGCATTCATCGATCCGCGAAGCGCATCGGCGATGTTCCAGAGCGTCTTGCCCAGTTGCTTTTGGATTTGCTCGTTCATTGTGCTGGTGCTTCCTGGGGGGCGGGCGCCGGGGCTGCGGGCTGGGCCGGGACAATTCCCGGCAAGGCGAACTCGAACCGGGTGATGAAGTCGCGCAGGATGCGGCGGAACAGGTCCTTGTTGTCCTCGCCCATCTCGGTGGGTTCATGGATGGCATAGGCGCCGTGGCTCAGCAAGTTCAGGGCCCGGTTGAACAGCGCCCGGTCTTCCTCGTTGTTCAGCGCCTTCAGGCAGAAGGCGATGTTTGGATGACCGAAGAAAGAGGCTGTCTTTTCCATGACGCTGCGCAAGGCGTTGAAATGGAAGGTGTAGAGCTTCCCCTTGTCGGGATCGGCGGCACGCTGCAACTCGGCCAAGGTGGCGACGTGGTGAAAGAAGGGCGTATCATCGGTTGCCTGAAGCGTGTAGGCGCCGTCGCCATTCGGGCGGTGCAGGAAATAGCGCTTGCTGGTGACCTTCTGCGTGCCGTCGATCCGCCCACTCACTTCATTGCACATGACGTTGAAGAACAGCGCGTGGTGGGACGAAAAAATCACCTTGATCGGGGCGGGCCCACCGGCAGCATCCTTCCGCGTGGCGGCCCGGCGCAAAAGCTTGGCCAGGTCGCAGGCCACGGAAATGGCATTGTTGTCGTCCAGCGACGAAATGGGGTCATCGATGTAGAGGTACTTCTTGCCCTGATAGGATTCATGCCCATCCAGCATCCGTTCGCAGATGGCCATGAAGACGCACCAGATGAAGATGTTCTGTTCGCCCCGCGACACCTTGATGTTGGGTTGATCTCCCTTGCGGAAGCTCACGAAATCCGGCTTGGAGATGGTCTCTTCGCCCTGCTGAACATCCTTGTAGGTGAAGTCGAAATCGAAATCGGCGTACCGGGAAAGATAACCCGCAATGGTTTCGTCCAGCGCCAGTTCCGTCATGGCGTTGAAGAAGGTTGACTTTTCGTTCAGTTGCAGGCGGCGCATGCTGTCGCCGTCCAGGTCGTTTTCCCAGACGAACAGATCCTCGGTGAAGGCATTGAAATAAAGCGTGTCGGGCGTGCCGGTCGGGTTTTTCTTGGTCGTGCGCTTGCCCTCGTCCTTGAACGCCATCGACAGGCGGGTCTTGCCGGTGCGGTTGTAAGCGTAGATCAAGAGCAGTGAGATCGGCTTTGTGGGGTTGTTCAGATCGTCACGAAGCCTGCCCACCAGAGTCTTCAAATTCTTGTAGGTGCTCATGCGTCAGCCTCCCCGACCCGAGGGAAAAGCTGTTGCATCAGCCCCTTCTTGTGGGTTCTGAGCGTGTCGAGCTTTCGCATCTCGGCGGCGATGAGGTCGTCGAGGGAGGTGAGGCAATCGGCGATGCGCTGTTGTTCGGGAGGTGAGGGCACCGTAAGCAAGATTGCCAAAATATCTGATTTGGCGATGTTCTTCATGGAGCCAGAACTCCCCCCCGCCAAACTCGATAGCGCTGCTCGCCCCCTATCGGAGCCCAAAATGAATGCCAAAAAGCGCATAGACGTTCCGCGTCTTGGCTTGGCGGCCCAGAGGCGATCGGGAAGAAAGATGTTTGGAAGGCTGTTCCTTACATATGCGCTAGCTCCAACGAGCGCCGGTGTGTTCATTCGGCTAATGATGATTGTGTCTGCGTGAACCGGCTCCTTTACGCGGCTGATTTCTTCATCATCAAAAACAACCTTGTTCTCAAGTGGTTCAAATATTCCACTTGTCACGGCGCTCGTCTTTAGCACACCAATTTCATTATTCATGGCAGGTCGGTCGCCAGAATTCACACTGACCCCAGCATCCAACCCGTTCACCATTTTAGAGAGCGGGACTCCCTCCCACTCCCCCGCCCGCTCAAACTCAGGGAAGCGGAGGCGGGGTTGGGTTTCGCCTTCCTGGGGGAAAAGCTGCTGCATCAGGCCCTTCTTGTGGCCCCTCAGCGCCTCGACCTTCCGCCCCTGCGCGGTAATCAGTGCGTCCACCGAGTCCAGGCAGTCGGCGATCTTTTGCTGTTCCTTGAGCGAGTTTGATCCGGCTGGGACCGGCACTGGCAATGCCATAAGATCGCTGTCGTTGATGCTTAGTGATCCATGGGCACGGGCACCAACTTCTATGAACTTGCGCAGCCACCGACCGTGCAAATTGCCTAGAAACAGATAATTGAGGTATTGGGGGGAAGGAGATTCGCCCTTGATGCGAAAACAAGTGAAGATGCTGTTCGGTACGGCGGCAAGCTTCTCACCCGCGTAGAGAGCAATAAAGCCTTCTGGATATTCCTTCGTCGCGCTCTTGTTGTAGGCGAAGTCATGCTTCTTGAGTAGTAGGTAATTCTTGTACGAGTCACCGGCAATTACACGTCCGAATTTTTCCATCTGGCTCACCAAGCCGACGCCGGATGTGATGCTCATCGGTATGCAAGTGTTATCTCGCACTTTCTCAGTACTGATTTTCGCCACCGAGGCCAGAGGCACAGTTGCCCATGGACCCTCATCCTGAAACTCGACAAAGCGGCGCTCGGGCTCTAATGCCGCCCCGCCGCTCGTCGCGGTGGGCGATGTCCCCTTACTGCTCATAAGCGCTCAGCCCCGAAATCTCGCGCCCACCGGCCCGCTTCAACAGCACCGGCACCAAATCGGCCATCAAATCCAATTCTTTCACCCGTCGCGCCTTCCAGTTCAGGCCAAGGGGTTCCATCAGGTCGGTCAGCGCTTCGCCGTCAAAGATCATGCGTTGCAGGATGGTGTCGACAAAGCCTTGCAGCGCCTCGGTGGGCAGCCCGTGCCTCCCTGCGATGTCGGCCAGTTCCGCCGCGTTCTTTTCCGCCTTGAAGCGGCTGTAACCGTCGCGGATGACCTTTTCGCTGAGGCCCTCGCCCGCCTTCAGGGTGGCGATATAGGCCGCGATATCCTCACGCTCGTCCATGAACTTGGCATCGGACTGGATCAGGCCGATCAGTTCCTCGCGGCTCATCTTCTGCTTGCCGGGACCTGCCTCGGAATAGCGGGCGATCAAACCCATGATGTAGTCATAATCGATGACGGCCGAGGCGAAGAGGACGAACTCGAAGTCCAACTGGTCGGCTTCGGGCGTCGGCTTGTCCGCCCCCTTACCAGCTTGCGCCCGCAGGCGCTGGGCGGTTTCCAGATAGGCGCCGCGAAAGCCCAGAAGGTTGTCGCGCGGCAGGATTTGTTCGATGGTGGCGGCGTTTTCAGGCGTCAAATCGGTGTATTGGTCCAACTGGGTCTTGAGCCGCTGGACCTCCTTGAAATGCTCGATGAAAGCCGCGCGGGCGGCATCACCCTTAAGATTAGGCACAGCGCCGGGGGCGCAGTCGAGGCCCTGCGACGTCATGAAGGCATCCAGTTTCTGGACGGCGGTTTCCAGCTTCTGAATCACCACGGGTGCCTTGTCCACCAGCCAAATTTCGCGAGCCTTTTCGGCGGCTGCCTCGCCGGAGAAAAGGGCGATGGCAGCATCGACCGCACCTTGCTGCTGGCGGAAATCAAGGATGTTGCCATAGGGCTTAGTGGCGTTCAGCACGCGGTTGGTGCGCGAGAAGGCCTGGATCAGGCCGTGATGCTTGAGGTTCTTATCGACATACAGGGTGTTCAGGAATTTGGAGTCAAAACCCGTCAGCAGCATGTCGACGACGATGGTGATGTCGATCTTGTGGTGCGGTTGATTGGGATAGGCTTTCCGCAGGTCAGCTTCTGGCCATTGCTGGTCTTTGATGCGCTTCTGCACGTCCTGATAATACAGGTCGAATTCGCCGATCTTGTGGTTTGTTCCGTAGTGGGCGTTATAGTCCGCCAGGATGGCCTTCAGGGCCTCCTTTTTCTTTTCCGGCTCGACCGCATTGTCCTCCTTCTCCTGCGGCAGATCTTCCTGAATCTGCTTCACGTCAGGATCGCCCTCGGCAGGCGGAGAGAAAACGCAGGCGATGTTCAGCGGCTGGAAGCTGGGGTCGGCGGCCTGCTTCTCGGCCTGCATGGTCTTGAACAGGGCGTGATATTCGATGGCGTCATTGATCGACGACGTGGCAAGCAGGGCATTGAACCGGCGCTGACCGGTGGCCGCATCATGCTTGGACAGGATCGCCTCGATGACCGCCCGCTTCGCCAGCGGCTCGCCCGGCTTGGGCAGGGTCTTGCCTTGCGGTTTGAAGTAATCGACATGGAAGCGAAGGACGTTTCCGTCCTCGATGGCGTGCGTGATCGTGTAGGTGTGAAGGCGCTTCTGGAAGAGGTCTTCCGTCGTCTTCATACTGGCCTGTGTGTCTTCGATTTTCTGCTGAGCGGCGTTCTGATCGAAGATGGGCGTGCCGGTGAAGCCGAAAAGCTGGGCGCGCGGAAAAAACTCCTTGATGGCCTTATGATTCTCGCCGAATTGCGACCGATGGCATTCGTCGAAGATAAAGGCGATGCGCTTGTCACGCAGGGGTTCCAGCAGCTCCTTGAAGCTCTTCTTGCCGTCCTTCTTGCGCTGCTTGTTGCGCTTGCTGTTTTCATCCAGCGCCAGGCCAAGTTTCTGGATCGTGCAGACGATGACCTTGTCGGCATGGTCGTCGGAGACAAGGCGCCGGACGAGGGAGGCGGTGTTGGTGTTTTCCTCGACACAACCTTCTTGGAACTTGTTGAACTCCTCACGTGTCTGCCGATCAAGGTCCTTGCGATCCACGACGAAGAGGCATTTTTCGATGCTGGGATTGTCCTTGAGCAGCGTTGACGCCTTGAAAGAGGTGAGCGTCTTGCCGCTGCCCGTTGTGTGCCAGATATAGCCGTTGCCGCAATCCTGGGCGATGGAATCGACAATCGCCTTCACCGCGTAGACCTGATACGGCCGCATCATCAAAAGCTTCTGCTCGCTTGCCACCAGAACCATGTAGCGGCTGATCGTCTGACCGAGGGTGCATTTGACGAGGAACATCTCGGCGAAGCTGGTGAGGTGAACAATCTTTTTGTTGTTTACATCGGCAAACTCGTAGACCGGCAGAAAGCGCTCCTCGGCATTGAAGGCGAAATGGCGCGCATTATTGTTCGCGAAATAAAACGTCCGATCACGGTTGCTGACGATGAAGAGCTGGAGAAAGCACAGGATCGTTTCCGTGTAGCCGTTCCCAGGGTCGTTTTTATATTCGACGATCTGCTCCATAGCACGACGCGGGCTTATGCCCAGGGTCTTCAGTTCAATCTGAACGACCGGCACGCCGTTGATCAGCAAAATGACGTCATAGCGATGGTGGCTGTTGGCCGTGTTGATGCGGAGCTGGTTGACCACCTCGAAGGAGTTCTTGCACCAGTCCCGGATATTGACCAGCGTATAATTCAGCGGCGTCCCATCGTCGCGGATGAAGTCATTGCGTTCGCGCAAGATGCGCGCGGCGGAAAATACATCCGACGTGACGATTTCAGCCAGAAGGCGTTTAAATTCGCCGTCGGTGAGAGTGACGCCATTCAGTTGCTCAAACTTCTTTCTGAAATTTTCTTCTAACGTGGCCCGGTCGCGGATATCTGGACGATAGTCGTACTTGAGGTCTCGCAGCTTTGCGATCAATTCCTCTTCAAGATCACGCTCGGCTGTATTCATTGTCATGGAAATATTCATTGCCTATGTGTGTCGATTTGGGAGAGCGGATTTGGTCAAGTCACATGCGACGCAGAGGAGTGACCATTAAAAGCCCATAGACGACGACTCTCGGTCAACCGTAAACAGCTCTATCCTTTTCCCGTTACCCCGCAAGCAAAGATCCGCGCTGACGCGTTCAATTCCAGGCCACCGTATACGCCGATTGCCATTACCGCAACGGCTGGCCGGTGATCTGCCTTCGGATACTCCTCCTTGGGCGGGGAGAAGCCTCGGCGATCTGCAAAACCAACCATACACACCCTCACTTGCTACGGATTCGTGGGTTTGAAAGGGGCGGCAGGAAACGGATTGAGAGGAGTGCTAAGATTCTTAGCATTTCAATGCACAGGTGTGATCGATTTTGTTACGTCACAGTTCCACGTGCCACCCCGCGTGCGACCTCGTGTGCCCAACGTGCCGCCTTGTGTGCCATCAGAGTGCCGCGCGTGCCGTCTACGTGCCATGCGTTCCCTCTCACGTGCGACCCCGCGTGCCGTTAAAAGTGCCAAGCGTGCCACCAGAGCGGCGCAGTAAGACCAGGTCACGTCCCGTCGAGTGGTGGGGGTGGCCGCCCATCCTTCATCCAAGGGGGATTCCCCAACGCTCAAAGGTAGGGATGTCAAAATCAGCGTTGGACGGCCTGTATTGCGCTCGCAGCAATTTGTGCCCTTCGGCAATGCAAGCCAGCAGATAGTCTTGCATGGAGAGGCCCATGGCATCCGCCACCGCCTTTGCCCGTTCATAGGCGGGACCCTCTTCACGAAAACTCAGGTCGATGCTCATTGGGGGGGGCCTTTCTTAAATTTTCTGCCGTCGGTGGTGACAAAACCCGAGTTCGGCTCCCCTTACTGAGCATTGCCCGAGGAAGAGGCGTCATTGCCACCATTGGCGAGGTTGACGAACATTTGGCCTAGTTTCCGGATGGCAGGAAGCTGTGGATTCCAATGCGTGACGCAATGGTGTTGGCCATTCACCAGGCCTTCAAAGGTCCAAACCTCACCATCCAATCCCTGGTGGGCTTCAGCTTTGTCCTGTTCCCATAGGCCCATCTTGGTGACCTGCTCACGCAATTGCGCCCATTCGTCGGGACTAATCTCATGGAACAGACTTCCCACGCGTGGCTCTGTGGAACGCCCCCCAAGGAAGCCGTTGAGCAGGAGGCGGCCATTGTAGTCCGCAATGCGGACCAGTGACGCTCCGGCAAAGGACGGCCGGCATGCGAAGGAATAGGCTTCACGGGCTTTCACATGAACCAATGCCTCGCCGGTTCCGGATGATCCAGTCACTTGGGCAACTGCGTTGCAGCGAACCCACTCGGCGAAGTCTCCCCGTTCAGGACGAGGCAAGAAACGTCCCCAACCGTCAGCATGCGGCCGGGTGTCCAGCAGGTGCACGCCATCCAGAAGTTGTGCGGCGCCATAAACGGCACGGATTTCGCCGATGGCTCCTCGCCACTTTGGCGCCTGTGCCTGCGCCAGCGAGGCCAAGATAATCGCTTCTTCAGGATTGCTATCTGGGGCTGCCGCCCGAATGGAAGCGATCACACCGCGTTCTTTCGCCGCCTTCAAGACAGCGGACAGTTTTAGCGCCGTCCCATCCTCGGTGATCACGGTAGCCGATTTTCCTGCGGCCAGAGCTTGTATCGCCGTGTTCAGCGTGCCGCGGCTCGTCCCATTCCAGAACGCCACCACCTCATCAGCTGCCTCGACGATCTGAAGATTGCGCATCGGACCTGCGGAGCGACCATGGCTGTCCCAGTCGGCGGTAAAGACAATGGAGCGGAGGTTTTGCCGGTGGGCGGCTTCCGCAGCCATGGTATCGACCCCCGGAGCCCCGCCGGAAATCACGGTATCGTCGCTGCTTCGCCCGGCAATGAAATCCTCGACCAGATCGGGACGGCTAAACCGGCGTGATCCGATGACAGCTATCTTCGTTGCCATGGCTTCGGCTTCCCATTTTTCTGCGTTCTGGCCTTCAGAACACTGGATCGACCGATAGTATGACCGCGCTTTGAGGCAATGGAAGGGCCAAGACTGTCCGCAGGAATTCGTGCCGCGTCGCGTGGGTTCGCCCAAGTGCTCTGCACTTACAGAGCACTTACGGAACGAGGCGCTGGCGGGAAGTCGTACGCTAAGCCATTGAAAAGAGTGGTGGGCCCGGCAGGACTCGAACCTGCAACCAGACCGTTATGAGCGGCCGGCTCTAACCATTGAGCTACAGGCCCCACCGAAGAAAAGCCCCCCACCCGCAGGACGGGTGGGGGGCTTTTTCAATAACCGAAAAGACCCTAGGTGTCGAGGAAGCTGCGCAGCTTGCGGCTTCGCGACGGGTGCTTGAGCTTCCGGAGCGCCTTGGCTTCGATCTGACGGATACGTTCGCGGGTGACGCTGAACTGCTGCCCCACTTCTTCCAGGGTGTGGTCGGTGTTCATGCCGATGCCGAAGCGCATGCGCAGCACACGTTCTTCACGCGGCGTCAGGCTGGACAGCACCCGGGTGGTGGTTTCGCGCAAGTTCGCCTGGATCGCGGCATCCAGCGGCAGGACGGCGTTCTTGTCCTCGATGAAGTCGCCCAGATGGCTGTCTTCCTCGTCGCCGATGGGGGTTTCCAAGGAAATGGGTTCCTTGGCGATCTTCAGCACCTTGCGCACCTTTTCCAGGGGCATGCTGAGCTTTTCCGCCAGTTCTTCCGGGGTCGGCTCGCGGCCGATCTCGTGCAGCATCTGGCGCGAGGTGCGGACCAGCTTGTTGATGGTCTCGATCATGTGCACCGGGATACGGATGGTGCGCGCCTGGTCGGCGATGGACCGGGTGATGGCCTGACGGATCCACCAGGTGGCGTAGGTCGAGAACTTGTAGCCGCGACGGTATTCGAACTTGTCCACCGCCTTCATCAGGCCGATGTTGCCTTCCTGGATCAGGTCCAGGAACTGCAGGCCGCGATTGGTGTACTTCTTGGCGATCGAGATGACCAGGCGCAGGTTGGCCTCGATCATTTCCTTCTTGGCCTTGCTGGCCTCGCGCTCGCCGCGCTGCACGGTCTGGATGATGCGGCGGAATTCGGTGATGGGCAGGCCGGCTTCGGCCGAGACCACGCCGATCTGGGTGCGCAGGTCGGTGACGTCGCGCTTGTGCTTTTCCGAGAAGTCCTTCCACTGCTTGGACTTGACACCCACGGTTTCCAGCCAGTTGGGGTCCAGTTCCGAGCCGAAATAGCTGTCCAGGAAGTCCTGGCGCTTGACCTTGCACGATTCGGCCAGACGCAGCAGACGGCCTTCCATGCCCATCAGCCGCTTGTTGAGGCCGTTCATCTGTTCGACCAGCTGCTCGATGCGGGCGTTGTTCAGATGCACGTCTTCCATCAGGCGGACCATTTCCGCCTTCAGCTTGTCGTACTTCTTCTCAAGCGCCGCCGACACGTTCTCGCCCTTGGACAACGCCGCCATGCGGTCCTTTTGGGCCTTTTCCATCTTCAGGAAGGTGGCGGCGATGGCTTCGAAGGTTTCCAGAACCTGCGGCATCAGCGCGGCTTCCATGGCGGCCAGCGAGATGGAGTTCTCTTCCCCCTCGCCTTCGCCCTCGCCACCTTCGCCGTTCTCGCCGGCTTCGCCTTCGCGCTCGCCTTCCTCGCCTTCGGCGGCTTCGTCCTCGGTTTTGGCCTCAGCCTCTTCCGCGTCCTCGGCGACTTCGGCTTCCATTTCCTCTTCGCTGAGGCCGGCGCCATAGGTGGCGTCCAGGTCGATGATGTCGCGCAGCAGCATGCGGCCCTGCTGCAGGGCGTCGTGCCATTCGATGACGGCGCGGATGGTCAGCGGGCTTTCGCAGATGCCGCCGATCATCATCTCGCGGCCGGCTTCGATGCGCTTGGCGATGGCGATTTCGCCTTCGCGGCTCAGCAGTTCCACCGAGCCCATTTCGCGCAGATACATGCGCACGGGGTCGTCGGTGCGGCCCAAATCCTCTTCGTCGACGTTGCCGGCGCCGGAACTGGATTCGGTTTCCTCTTCCTCGGCTTCCGGCGAGGCGGCTTCGTCGGTTTCTTCGCTTTCCACCACGTTGATGCCCATTTCGGACAGCATGGCCATGGTGTCTTCGATCTGTTCCGACGACACTTCGTCGGGCGGCAGGGCAGCGTTCAGTTCGTCATAGGTCACGTATCCGCGCTCGCGGCCGCGGGTGACCATTTTCTTGACGGCGACGCCCAGCGCGTCGAGCAGCGGACCGTCCAGGTTCTCGTCCTGGCTCTCGTTGACTTCCGCCGTATTCTGAGGTTTGGTCGCCATAAAACCGGTGCTCCTAATGCGCAAAAAGCCCCTGCCCGATCCCCCCCTTGGGTTGGGCCGGGGCGAGAAGATATCAGAACCCTGAACCGTTGTCGTCGTCGTCCTGGGCGACGGCGCGGCCCACTTCCTTCAAGGCGGCGAAGCGGTCGAAAACGTCCGCCGACATATGTTCCGCCAATTGACGGGCGGCGTGGCCGATATCGCCGGACAAACCCTTCTTCCAGGCGTAGCGCTTGAAATGACGATCCCAGTGCTGCCTGGCTTCGGTGATCGCGTCGACCCGTCCGATCCTGAATTCATCGCTGTCCATCAACGCGTCCAGCCCGGCGCCCAACCCATCCGCCCGTAGATGGGCGCAGAGCTGGTCCGAGTCAAGGTCGTGAACAATGTGCAGGTGCTTTAGAATCCCCTGACGAAGATTGTCAAGGTTATTGTCGGAAAAGCCGGTCTCGCCCAGGGCTTCGAAGACCTGTTCCAACAGCGGCGGATGCCACAGCAACAGCGACAGCAGCTTGGCCTCGGCCTTTTTCAGCCAGGTGGCATCGTCGGCGGCGGCTGGTGGCGGCGGCCGCCCGACCCCCGGCAGACGGCCGTCGGGACCGCGCAGCGGCGGATCGCCGGGACGGCGCTTGAATTCGGCCCGCTTGCCGCCGCCATAGCCACCGCCCTGCGGCCTGGGCGTCCAGGCCGGCCGGTTCAGCGCCCGCATCTTGTCGCGGAAGGCCTGCAGGTACTGGTAGCGGACGGTTTCGTCAGCGATCGAGAACGCCTTGTCCTTCAGCTCTTTTTCCAGCGCGGCGCGACGCTCGGGCGTGTCCAGCGGCCGGTTGTCGGTGGCTAGCCGCCACACCACGTCGAACAACGGTTGCGCCGCGTCCAGCACCGCCTGCATGGCCGCCGCGCCCTTGGCCTTGATCAGTGAATCGGGGTCTTCGGGGGCGGGCAGCACGGCGAAACGCAGGGACTTGCCCGGCTTCAGGATGGGCAGTCCGCGCTCGGCGGCGCGGCCCATGGCGCGCTGGCCGGCATTGTCGCCATCGAAGCACAGGATGGGTTCGTCGGCCAGACGCCACATTTCCTCGATCTGCGCCTCGGTCATCGCCGTGCCCAACGGCGCCACCGCAAAGGTGAAGCCGGCCTGATGCAGGGCGATGACGTCCATATACCCCTCGGCCGCCATCACCACATTGCGTTCGCGCGCCGTTTCGCGGGCCATGGCCTGGCCGTACAGCATGCTTCCCTTGTGGAACAAAGGCGTGTCGGGCGAGTTCAGGTATTTCGGCTGGCCGTCACCCAGGGTGCGGGCGCCGAAAGCCACCACCCGGCCCCGGCGGTCGGTGACCGGGAACATGACGCGGCCACGGAAGAAATCGAAGCTGGCGCCGCCATTATCCGGCTTTTTCAGCAAACCGACCTCGATCAGCTGCGCTTCCGGGCAGGCATCGCTCATCAGGGTGGTTTTCAACGCCTCGCGGGAATCGGGCGACCAGCCCAGGCGAAAGCGGGCGATGGTGTCGTCGGACAGACCGCGCCCCCGCAGATAGGCCAAGCCTTCCTTGCCGCCAGGGCCGCGTAATTGCCGTTCAAAGAACTGACAAGCCGCCTCCATGGCGTCGTGCAGCGAGGCGCGCCGGGCCTCGACCCGGCGTTCCTCGGGGGTCGCCTTGGGGACTTCCAGCCCGCACTCGGCCGCCAGCCGCTCCACCGCCTCGGTGAACGACATGTGATGGGCGCGCATTTCGAAGCCGATGGCGTCGCCATGCGCCCCACAGCCGAAGCAGTGGAAAAAGCCCTTTTCCTCGTTGACGGTGAAGCTGGGGCTTTTTTCGTTGTGGAAAGGGCACAGGCCGTGAAATTCCCGCCCTTTCTTCACCAGCTTGACCCGACGCGACACCACGCCAACCAGGTTGGCGCGGGTGCGAAGTTCATCCAGGAATTGGGGCGGGAAGGCCATTTGCCCTACCCTTTCAACCGATGGATCAGGCGCCCAGCAGCTTTTTGGTCGTCGCGCTGGCCTTGGTGAAATCCATGGTGCCGGCGTGACGTTCCTTCAAGGCGGCCATCACCCGGCCCATGTCCTTGATGCCGACAGCGCCCAATTCAGCGATGACGGCGGAAACCGCCGCATTCATCTCTTCCTCGTTCAGCTGGCGGGGCAGGAACCGCTCGATGATGGCGATTTCGTCCTGCTCCTGCTGCGCCAGTTCCAAGCGGCCGCCTTGTTCGTAAAGCGAAATGCTTTCGCGGCGCTGCTTGATCATGGATTGCAGCATGGACAGGATTTCGTCGTCGCCGATGCCGTCCATCACGCCGCGCGAACGCGCCGCGATGTCGCGGTCCTTCAGGGCCGCAAGGATCAGACGAATGGTGGACACGACCCGGCTGTCCTTGGACAGCATGGCGGCTTTCAAAGCATCGTTGAGCTGCGGACGCAGCATGGGGCCTCCCCGGAAAATCCCGTCCCCCCGGACGAAAGAAAGCGATAACGCTAGCCGGAATCGCCGCCCATAGCAACGACTCTGTCGCGCATTATGGGGTTGAATTCCTTTGGTTTTGGAATCCTTGACGGGAGCGGCGGATTTCTATAAGAAGCGGCCGTTTACCTGCCGCATCTCGGACCACGACGGGTCCCTTCCGCAGGACTGAGCCTGAGAAAATACGGGCAGGTCCTCGCGTTCTTGTGCGGCCTAACGCATATTATAGACACCCTCGTCCTGGCCCCGCCGGGACGACACGCCACGAAAAAGGACCGCCATGCCCAACTTCGACATCCCGCGCCCCCCCGGCGCCACCGCCGCCCTGGTCCTGGCCGACGGCACCGTGCTGTGGGGCAAGGGCTTGGGCGCGGCCGGCATGTCGGTGGGTGAAGTGGTGTTCAACACCGCCATGACCGGCTATCAGGAAACCCTGACCGATCCCAGCTATGCCGGCCAGATCATCACCTTCACCTTCCCCCATATCGGCAATGTCGGCACCAACGCCGAAGACATCGAGACGGTGACGCCCGCCGCCCGTGGCCTGATCATACGCGCCGACATCACCGAGCCGGCCAACTGGCGCGCCGCCAAGCATCTGGACGCCTGGCTGAAGTCGTTCAACATGATCGGCCTGGCCGGAATCGACACCCGGGCGCTGACCCGTCGCATCCGCGACGTGGGCGCCCCCAACGGCGTCGTCGTCCACGCCCCCGACGGCAATGTCGATCTGCAAGCCGCCTGGGAAAAGGCCCAGGCTTGGCCCGGCCTGGAAGGCATGGACCTGGCGCAGGACGTTTCCTGCACCCAAGGCTACGCCTGGGACGAGACCGAATGGTCGCTGACCGAAGGCTATGGCAAGCAAGCCGATCCCAAGTTCCACGTGGTGGCCATCGATTTTGGGGCCAAGCGCAACATCCTGCGCTGCCTGGCCAGCGCTGGCTGCAAGGTCACCGTGCTGCCGGCCAAGTCCACCGCCGAGGACGTGCTGCGTCATCAGCCCGACGGCGTCTTCCTGTCCAACGGCCCCGGCGACCCGGCGGCCACCGGCGAATACGCCGTGCCGATGATCAAGGGCGTCATCGACGCCGGCAAGCCGATCTTCGGCATTTGCCTGGGCCACCAGATGCTGTCCCTGGCATTGGGCGCCAAGACCTTCAAGATGGACACCGGCCATCGCGGCGCCAACCATCCGGTCAAGGACCTGGAAACCGGCAAGGTGGAAATCACCAGCCAGAACCACGGTTTCGTGGTGGACGAGGCTTCGCTGCCCGCCAACGTGGAAGTGACCCACCGGTCCTTGTTCGACAAGTCGGTGGAAGGCATCAAGGCCAAGGACAAGCCGGTGTTTTCCGTCCAGTACCACCCGGAAGCCAGCCCCGGGCCGATGGACAGCCATTATTTGTTCGACCGCTTCGTCGACTTGATCGCCAAGTCGAAGTAAGTAAGCCCGTTTTGACAGGGGTGCGCCGATCGCACCCCAAACCTTATCTGGAAGCGTTCCGCCATGCCCAAACGTACAGACATCAAATCCATCCTGATCATCGGTGCCGGTCCCATCGTCATCGGTCAGGCGTGCGAGTTCGACTACTCGGGCGTGCAGGCGTGCAAGGCGCTGAAGGAAGAAGGCTATCGGGTCATCCTGGTGAACTCGAACCCGGCCACCATCATGACCGACCCCGGTCTGGCCGACGCCACCTATATCGAGCCCATCACCCCCGACGTGGTGGCCAAGATCATCGAAAAGGAACGCCCCGACGCGTTGCTGCCCACCATGGGCGGCCAGACGGCGCTGAACACCGCCATGAAGCTGTCCGACGACGGCATCTTGGACAAGTTCGGGGTGGAAATGATCGCCGCCAAGCGCGACGTCATCGCCAAGGCGGAAGACCGTCTGCTGTTCCGCGACGCCATGGACAAGATCGGCCTGGACAGCCCCAAGTCCCGCGTTGTCCGCACCCTGCAAGAAGCGCGTGAGTCGCTGGATTTCGTTGGCCTGCCCGCCATCATCCGCCCCAGCTTCACCTTGGCGGGCACCGGCGGCGGCATCGCCTATAATGTCGAGGAATACGAGAACATCGTTTCCGGCGGTCTGGCCGCTTCCCCGGTGCATGAAGTGCTGGTGGAAGAATCGGTGCTGGGCTGGAAGGAATACGAGATGGAGGTTGTCCGCGACAAGAAGGACAACTGCATCATCATCTGTTCCATCGAGAACGTCGATCCCATGGGCGTGCACACCGGTGACTCGATCACCGTCGCCCCGGCCCTGACGCTGACCGACAAGGAATACCAGATCATGCGCAACGCATCCTTGGCGGTGCTGCGCGAGATCGGCGTCGACACCGGCGGTTCCAACGTCCAGTTCGCCGTCAACCCGAAGAACGGCCGCATGACGGTCATCGAGATGAACCCCCGCGTGTCGCGCTCCTCGGCGCTGGCGTCCAAGGCCACCGGCTTCCCCATCGCCAAGGTCGCCGCCAAGCTGGCGGTGGGCTATACGCTGGACGAGCTGGCCAACGACATCACCGGCGTGACGCCGGCGTCGTTCGAGCCGACCATCGATTACGTGGTCACCAAGATTCCGCGCTTCACCTTCGAGAAGTTCCCCGGCGCCGACCCGAACCTGACCACGTCGATGAAGTCGGTGGGCGAGGCCATGGCCATCGGCCGCACCTTCCAGGAATCCCTGCAAAAGGGTCTGCGGTCCATGGAGACCGGCCTGACCGGCCTGAACGAAGTGGAAATCCCCGGCGCTTCCGCCGCCGACCGCAAGGACGCGGTGAAGAAGCAGTTGGCCATTCCGCGCCATGACCGCCTGCTGGTGGTGGCGCAAGCCTTCCGCCTGGGCCTGACCGTGGACGAAATCCACAACGCCTGCTTCTTCGACAAATGGTTCCTGGAGCAGATCAAGGCCATCGTCGACACCGAAGAAGAAATCCGCGCCAAGGGCCTGCCCATCGATGCGCCCGGCATGCTGCGGGTCAAGAAGATGGGCTTCTCGGACCAGCGCCTGTCGGAACTGTCGGGCAAGACCCTGACCGAGACGTCGTTCCGCCGCGAAGTGCTGAACGTCAAGCCGGTGTTCAAGCGCATCGACACCTGCGCCGCCGAGTTCCCGTCTTCCACCGCCTACATGTATTCGTGCTACGAAGGCGACGGCATCAACCCGGCGGAATGCGAATCCGACGTGTCCGACCGCGACAAGGTGGTCATCCTGGGCGGCGGTCCCAACCGCATCGGCCAGGGCATCGAATTCGACTATTGCTGCGTGCACGCGGCTTACGCCCTGGATGACGCCGGCAAAGAGACCATCATGGTCAACTGCAACCCGGAAACCGTCTCCACCGACTACGACACCTCGGACCGGCTGTATTTCGAACCGCTGACCGCCGAGACCGTCATCGAACTGGTGCGCAAGGAACAGGCCAAGGGCAAGGTTCTCGGCTGCATCGTCCAGTTCGGCGGCCAGACGCCGTTGAAGCTGGCCCATGCCCTGGAAAACGCCGGCATCCCCATTCTGGGCACCAGCCCCGACAGCATCGACCTGGCCGAGGACCGCGAGCGCTTCCAGCGTCTGTTGCAGGACCTGGGCCTGAAGCAGCCGCCCAACGGCACCGCCCGCTCGCTGGACGAAGCCAAGGCGGTGGCCGAGCGCATCGGCTATCCGGTGGTCATCCGCCCCAGCTTCGTGCTGGGCGGCCGCGCCATGCAGATCGTCTATGATCACGAAGCGCTGGAACGCTACATGAAGGAAGCCGTGGTGGTGTCGGGCGACGACCCGGTGCTGATCGACTTCTACCTGAAGAACGCCATCGAAGTGGACGTGGACGCCCTGGCCGACGGCACCGACGTGTTCGTCGCCGGCATCATGCAGCACATCGAGGAAGCCGGCATCCATTCCGGCGACTCGGCCTGCTCGCTGCCGCCCTATTCGCTGGACGACAGCACCATCGCCGAGCTGGAGCGCCAGACCATCCTGCTGGCCAAGGCGCTGAACGTGCGCGGCCTGATGAACGTGCAATACGCGGTCCAAGACGGGGTGATCTACATCCTGGAAGTCAACCCGCGCGCCAGCCGTACCGTGCCCTTCGTCGCCAAGGCCACCGGCATCCCGATCGCCAAGATCGCGGCACGCGTCATGGCCGGCGAGACGCTGGCCAGCTTCAACATCAAGAAGGAAAAGCTGGACCACGTGGCGGTCAAGGAAGCGGTGTTCCCGTTTGCCCGCTTCCCCGGTGTCGACATCTTGTTGGGCCCGGAAATGAAGTCTACCGGCGAAGTCATGGGCATCGACCGCGACTTCCCGCTGGCCTTCGCCAAGGCCCAGTTGGGCGCCGGCACCGTTCTGCCGACCCAAGGCACCGTGTTCATCTCGGTGCGCGAAGGCGACAAGCCGGAAATGGTCGAAGTGGGCAAGAAGCTGCAGGCCATGGGCTTCAAGCTGATGGCCACCGAAGGCACCGCCAAGACCCTGCGCGAGGCCGGCTGCACCGTCGAGCAGGTCAACAAGGTGCTGGAAGGCCGGCCGCATTGCGTCGACGCCATGACCAACGGCCAGATCCAGATGGTGGTCAACACCACCGAAGGCAGCCAGGCGGTGAAGGATTCGTTCTCGATCCGTCGCTCGGCCCTGCAATACACCATCCCGCACTTCACCACCGTGGCCGGCGCCAAGGCCGCCGTGGACGCCATCGCGGCGCTGAAGCGCGGGGCGCTTGATGTTGCGCCGCTGCAATCGTACTTTAAGAACTCGTTCTGATGCGGGGGCTCTGAAGGAATGGAAAAAATCCCGATGACTCCGGCCGGTTTGACCGCGCTGGAGGACGAATTGCGCAATCTGAAGGCGGTTGAACGCCCGGCGGTGATCAAGGCCATCGCCGAAGCGCGTGAGCATGGCGATCTGTCGGAAAACGCCGAATACCATGCCGCCCGCGAGCGCCAGAGCTTCATCGAAGGCCGGGTGGCCGAGCTGGAAGACATCATCAGCCGCGCCCAGGTCATCGACGTGACCCAGATGTCGGGCGACCAGGTGCGCTTCGGCGCCACCGTCACCCTGGCCGACGAGGATTCCGACGACGAGGTGGTCTACACCATCGTCGGCGCCCACGAAGCCGACATCAAGTCGGGCCGCATGAGCGTGCATTCGCCGCTGGCCCGGGCGCTCATCGGCAAGCATATCGGCGACACGGTGGAAGTCACCACGCCGGGCGGGTCGAAGTCCTACGAAGTGGTGGACGTGAAGTTCGTCTGACCGCCGTCAGGGATACGAAAACGAAAAAGCCCGGGTTAGCCCCGGGCTTTTTTCATGGCGTGGGGGCCAGATGGGCGACCACCCATTTGATGCCCTCCACCTCGCCGGCATCTTCACGCAAGGTCTGCGCCTGGGCTTTGTCGGTGGCGCCGCCCAGCAGGAAGGCCACGTTGTTCAGCACACGCACGATCACACCCGACTTGCCTTCGATCCCCAGCGACTGGCGAACTTTGGCTTCCATGGCGGTGTTGGGCAGGAACAGGTCCAAGGCCCGGTCCTCGGCCAGCACCAATTCGTTGATGACGATCTTGGCACCAGAAACGCTGACGGCGTTCTGTTCGGCGCGGCGCCGCTGTTCGGGCTTGATCACCGCCCCCATCAACAGCACCGAGCCGTTCCACACCTCGACGGTGACGGCGCGATAGGATGACGGGTCCAGCGCACGGATCTTGCGTTGGACCATGGACTGGATCACGTCGTCACGGTTGGCGTCCTGGCGCGAGCGTTCGACCATGGGCAGTGGCGCGTGGACCGCAGCCCGGGGGCTTGCGGCGACGGTGGGGGCCGTTTCCGGATCGGCATTGGTCTGGCAAGCCGCCAGGGCCAAACCAGTCAACATCAACGCCGCGATCCGCTTCATCAGCTTTCCTCGTTTTCGTCCACGGACAGTCCGTGGCGGACACGATAACGCCGCCACAGCCAGAAACCCAGGATGGATGACACCACGAACAAAGCCGCCGACAAAATGGTGTTGGCCACCGGGGCCAGTTCCATGCCGCCGCCCAGCACGGTGAAGATCAAGGTCTGCGGCAAATAGCCCAGCAGCGATCCGACGAAGAACGGGATGGCCTTCACCCCGGACACCCCGGCGCCGATATTGACCGCCAGACCGTTGGACAGCGGGAACAGGCGCAAAATCAGGGCGGCGACCAACGGGTTGCCGGCCAGCATCTCGTCCAGCCGCTTGGTCTGGCCGGGAAAGCGGCGCAGCAGGAAGTCGCGCCCCATGAAACGGGCGTAATAGAACACCGAAAGCGACCCCAGCAGCGTCGCCGCCAAGGCCAGCACGGTCCCGAAGACGAAGCCGAAGGCATAGCCACCCAAAAAGCACACCGCCTGACGCGGCAGCCCCAGGGCGACGACGCCGGCGCCGACCAGCAGGAACAAGGCTTCGCCCAACAGGCCCTGGCCACGGATTTCATGGTCCACCCAGGCGGAATCGAACATTGAGCGCAGGCCGACGCCTTCCAGCAGATAGCCCACCCCGGCCAGGGTGACGATCATCACCAGACCGCGCAGCAGCACCTTGGGATCCAACAGCGGATGGCGCTTGGCGGCCATGGCGGTATCGCTCATTGCGGGGGGATTTCGACCGACGGGTTGCGTGAGCGGCGCATCAGCCACATCACCCCCAGCAGATCGGGAACCCCCACCAGGGCACGACGGAAATTGCTGTAATTGGAGGCGCCGGCCCCACGCGGGCGGTGGTTGACCACCACCGATTCCACCGTGCCGCCGGCCCGGATGGTCAGCGCCGGCAGGTAACGGTGCATGTGGTCGAAGCGCGGCAGGTCCAGGAACAGGGCGCGGGAAAACATCTTGGACCCGCAACCGGTATCCGGGGTGTTGTCCTTCAGCGCCCAGGCGCGGATGGCGTTGGCCGCCTTCGACGCCCAACGCCGCGACGAGGTGTCCTTGCGGTTGGCGCGCCAGCCGGCGATCAGCAGCTTTTCGCGGCTGGCCTCCGGTTCGGATTTCCAGCGGGCCAGCATGTTGGGGATGTCGGCCGGATCGTTCTGGCCGTCACCGTCCAGCATCATGATCAACGGCGCCACCGCGTGCTTGACGGCGGTGGCGATGGCTTGGCTTTGACCGCAACTGACCTTGTGACGCACAAAGCGCAGACGCGGGAACTTGGCCCGCGTCTCGGCCAGCTTGGCCAAGGTGGCATCGGTGGAACCGTCATCCACATAGATGATCTCGAACTCGGCGACACCGTCCAAGGCCGCGTAAATTTCGCGCACCAAGGGCTCGATGTTGTCGGCTTCGTTCTTGACGGGAACAACCACCGCCAGTTCGGGCACCGCATTCATGGCGTCACCTTGAAGTCAGGGATCAAGCCAGGCCGCCACGGCCCATGGCCAGGAACTTCTCGCGCCGCCGCGCCCGCAGCACCCCGCCTTCGACGCCGCCCATGCCGCGCAACGCGCTGTCCAGCGCCGCCGACAGGTTCTGCATCATCAGTTCGCGGTTGCGGTGGGCGCCACCCAGGGGTTCGTCGACGATGCCGTCGCAGACGCCCAATTTGTGCAGGTCCTGGGCGGTCAGGCGCAGGGCCTCGGCGGCGTCCTTGGCGTTCTCGCCGGAACGCCACAGGATCGAAGCACAGCCTTCCGGGCTGATCACCGAATAGATGGCGTGTTCCAGCATCAGCACCGTGTTGGCGGTGGCCAGGGCGATGGCGCCGCCCGAACCGCCTTCACCGATGATGGCGGTGACGAAGGGCACCCGGACGTCCAGGCAGGTTTCGATGGACCGCGCGATGGCCTCGGCCTGGCCACGGGCTTCCGCCTCGACGCCGGGATAGGCGCCGGCGGTGTCCACCAAGGTCAGGACGGGCACCTGGAAATGGTCGGCCATTTCCATCAGGCGCACCGCCTTGCGATAGCCTTCGGGCTTGGCCATGCCGAAATTGTGCTTCAGGCGGGTTTCGGTGTCGTGGCCCTTTTCATGGCCCAGCACCATCACCGACTGCCCCCGGAAACGTCCCAGCCCACCGACGATGGCGTTGTCCTCGCCAAAACAGCGGTCGCCGGCCAGGGGGGTGAAATCGGTGATCAGGGTGCGGATGTAATCCAGCGCATGCGGACGGTCGGGGTGGCGGGCCACCTGCGTCTTCTGCCAGGGCGTCAGCTTGGCGTAGGTCGAACGCAGCAGCTTGTCGACCTTGGTCTGAAGGCGTCCAACCTCGTCGGCGATGTTGACGTCGCCACCATCTGTCAGATGGCGCAACTCTTCAATCTTGCCTTCAAGCTCGGCGATGGGCTTTTCGAATTCCAGGATATGCATGGGAGGCTTCATACCACAGCAGCGACTGGGGGCAAGAAAAAGCACGCCCCCAGGAAAAAGGAAAGTGGCAAAAAAGCAAAGGGGCCGAAGCCCCTTTGCCCTGTCATACTGAACCCGTCCGGCCCGGACGTCGGGGGGTTCAGCTTTTGGCGCCCCTGCGCGCCGGTTTCGGATCCATTCCTTCGTAAAGCGGCCAAGCCCCGGTCGCCACCGCGTCAAGCGACGGCGAGGTCTGGCCCATGCGGGAACGGTAAATCCAGAAATTGGTCATCACCCGTTCGACGAAGGTGCGGGTTTCCCGCGACGGCAACGCCTCGATGAACAGCAGCGGGTCGTCGTTGTGCTTGATGGCGGCCAGCCACTGGCCCAGCTTGCCGGGACCGGCGTTGTAGGCGGCGGCCAGCATCAGCAGGTTGCCGTTGACCGGGTCCTCGCTCATCAGCTTGGACAGGTACTTCTGCCCCAAGGCCAGATTGGCTTCCGGAACATGCAGGTTGTCGCGGGCGGCGCGGCCGCCGATGGCCACCGCGGTGGCCGGCATCAGCTGCATCAGCCCCGAAGCGCCGGCACCGCTTTTGGCGTTGGGGTTGAACGACGATTCCTGGCGCACGAAGGCGTAGACCAGGGCCTTGTCCACCTGCCAGCCGCCCTTGGGGCTCCAATCGGGCAGCGGATAGGCGGCGGCGTCGTTCAAAAGCCCCGGGGTCATGCCGCCCAGGCGCACCGCCAGGCTGGGCATGTCGCCGGCATGGGCCATCACCATCATGGACTGGCGCAACGCCTTGGTGGCCCGCGGATAGGTCTTGCGCAGCTCTTCCTCGGCCAGGTCGGTCTGGCCGACCTGCACCAGGGCCAAAGCCCGGCGGGTCCCCGGCGCCCGCATCAGCAGATCGGCGTCGGATTCGGTGAACGGCGGGCTTTCCCACGAAAACAGGGTTTCGTATCCCAGGGTCTGGCGGGCCAGCATGCCATAAAAAGTGCGCGGATAAGTGGCGGCGATTTCCAGCCAGTGGTTGACCACTTCGGGACGGCGCGACACCAGATTGGCGCGAGCTGCCCAGAAGGCCCCGGCCGAGACCATCCAAGACGATTCCGAATCGGCGTTGGCCACCGCTTCGAAATGCTTGCGGGCCAGTTCCGGCTTGCCCATGCGCCATTGCGCCAGACCGGCGATCCAATTGGCCGACGGCAGCTCCACCCCCGAACGTTCGGCCGCCTGGGCGGCCCAGACGGCGGCTTCGGCGTCGCGGCCACCGGCGAAATGGTCGGCGGCCATCAGGGTCTTCATCTCGTCCACGTCCAGGCTGGACAAGGCGGCGGCCTCGCGGCCGGTCAACAGCGCCAGCGCGGCGGCGCCATTGTCCTGGCGCAGCAGTTGGCGGAACTTGGTCTTCAACGCCTTGGCCTTGGGCGAACCGGAATCGGCGCTGTAGGTCGCCCCTTCCCAGTTGGCGCCTTCGTCCGACGTGTCGATGCCGGTCCCCTTCAAGGCGCCGCGCACCGGCGGCTTCAGGGCGCCGAAGCCCTTGACGCCCTTGGCGGTGGCCAGCTTGTAGATGGCTTCCGATTGCGGCAGGTCGGCGTTTTCCGCCATCCAGGCGCGCAATTCCTGATACTTGGGGCGATAGCCCGAGCTCAGGTAACGGGCGGCCAGCAGGTGCCCCTTCAGCAGGTCGTCCTTCAGCTTGCCCATCTCGCGGTCGGCGGCTGCCCATTGGCCAGCGGCCTGCATCTTGAAGATACGGGAATAAAGCGCGGCGTCATCGGCGGACAGCGGACGCGGCAGCGGGGCCACACGGGCCTCGCGTCCGATGCCGGGCATCACCGCAGCGGTGCGGGTGCCTTCGGCGGCGGACGCATCCGCAAGGTCGGTCTTGGCCCGGTCGGCCGCGAAGGCCGGCATGGTCGCACCAAGGATGACTGCCGTCAGCACCGGGAGGAGCCTGTTTCGCAAGGCCTCGCCTCTCGTGTTGTTATCGAAAATATCGAACATCCTGCGCGGTTTTATAAATGACCTGCGAACCGGAAAGCAAGCACGGAAGCTGGGAAAATATGGGCTTTCGGCAAATAAATCTTTTATTTCAAAGACTTACACAGAGTCACGCCACCCCGCCTAGGAATGCATGTCCAGCCGCGCCCGGATGGCCAGCAAATCGCGCCACGCCTCGCGCTTGGCCGCCGGCGTGCGCAGCAGATAAGCGGGATGGAAAGTGGCCATGGCCGGCACCGGTCGCGGCAGACCGGGCGAGGAAAAGTCGAACCACCGCCCGCGCAGCCGGTTGATGCCTTCGTGGCGGGCCAACAGCGCCGAGGCGGCGGCGCCGCCGAACAGGATCAGCAGCTTGGGGTCCACCAGTTCCACATGGCGGATGACGAAAGGCAGGCAGGTGGCCACTTCCTCGGCAGTGGGCTTGCGGTTGTCCACCGGCCGCCACGGGACGACATTCGTTATATAGGCGCTGTCGCGGTCCAGGCCGATGGATCCCAGCATGCGGTCCAGCAGCTTGCCCGAGCGGCCGACGAAGGGCAGCCCCTGCCGGTCCTCCTCCTGGCCGGGGGCCTCGCCGATGCACATGACGCCGGCTTCCGGGTTGCCGTCGGCGAAAACCGTGCTGATGGCGGTGCGCTTCAAGGACAAACCGTCGAACCCTTCCATGGCCTGGCGCAGTTGCGCCAGATCCTGGCAACCGGCGGCCAGATGAGCGGCGGTAACCCCGTCCTGAGCCGGCACGGCGACAATGGGCCGCGCCTCGGCCACCACTGTCGGCCGGTCGGGCGCCGGCGGCGCCACCAGAACCGGCGCCGCCGGCTTGGCCGAAGCGGCGAAACGGTCCACCGGCATTTCGCCGACGGCTTCGTCGACGCCGGCATCCAGGTACCAGCGCAGCAGGTCGATGGGGGCGATGTCCAGGGGCATGATGCTAATAAAATATCACAAACACCGGGGTCGATTGTAGGATTCGTATCTTTACGAAATCCTGTGTTATAGAGGCGACCGAATTTTGCGAAACTTCGCGCCATCAGGCGGCGCCGGTGAAGGATAGGACACCATGGAACGGGAAGCGATGGAATTCGACGTTGTGATCGTTGGTGGCGGGCCTTCGGGTCTGTCGGCGTCGATCCGTCTGAAGCAGATCAACCCCGAGCTTACGGTTTGCGTTCTGGAGAAGGGTTCGGAAGTGGGCGCCCACATCCTGTCGGGCGCGGTGTTCGAGACCCGGGCCCTGGACGAGCTGATCCCCGACTGGCGCGACCGCGACGCGCCGCTGAACTGCCCGGCCAAGGACGATTCCTTCCTGTTCCTGACGGAAAAGAAAGCGTTCAAGCTGCCGACGCCGCCGCAGATGCACAACCACGGCAACTACATCATCAGCTTGGGCAATCTGTGCCGCTGGCTGGCCGGCCAGGCCGAGGAGCTGGGGGTGGAAATCTATCCCGGCTTCGCCGCCGCCGAGGTGCTGTATCACGACGACGGTTCGGTCAAGGGCGTGGCCACCGGCGACATGGGGCTGGGCAAGGACGGCCAGCCGACCGCCAATTACACCCCGGGCATGGAACTGCATGCGCGGCAGACCATCTTCGCCGAGGGCTGCCGGGGGTCCTTGACCAAGGAATTGTGGGCCAAGTACGACCTGCGCAAGGATTGCGACCCGCAGACCTATGGCATCGGCATCAAGGAATTGTGGGAAATCGATCCCGCCAAGCACCAGCAGGGCAAGATCGTCCACACCACCGGCTGGCCCTTGGACAGCCAGACCTATGGCGGTTCGTTCCTGTATCATCTGGAAGACAACCAGGTGGTGGTCGGCTTCGTCATCGGCCTGGACTACAAGAACCCGCATCTGTCGCCGTTTGACGAATTCCAGCGCTTCAAGACCCATCCGGCCATCCGCCCGACCTTCGAAGGCGGCCGCCGCATCGCCTATGGGGCGCGCGCCATCTCGGAAGGCGGCTTCCAGTCCATCCCCAATTTGACCTTCCCCGGCGGCCTGCTGGTCGGCGATACCGCCGGCTTCCTGAACGTCCCCAAGATCAAGGGCAGCCACACGGCGATGAAGTCGGGCATGGTCGCCGCCGAGGCGGTCGCCGCGCTGTTGGCCGACGGTTCGGGCAACGAAGCCCACGCCTATCCGCGTGAGCTGAAGCAGACCTGGCTGTGGAGCGAGCTTTACAAGGTGCGCAACATCCGCCCCAGCTTCCACAAGGGCTTCTGGGCCGGCATCGCCTATTCGGCGCTGGACACCTATCTGTTCCAGGGCAAAGCGCCGTGGACCTTCAAGATCCACGCCGACCACGACCAGTTGGGTAAGGCCAAGGACTTCCCCAAGATCGACTATCCCAAGCCCGACGGGGTGGTCAGCTTCGACAAGCTGAGCTCGGTGTTCATTTCCAACACCAACCACGAGGAAAACCAGCCGGCGCATCTGAAGCTGAAGGACGAAAGCGTCGCCATCGACGTCAATCTGGCGCTGTACGACGCCCCGGAACAGCGGTACTGCCCGGCCGGCGTCTACGAAATCGTCGACGGCCCGGCGCTCAGGATCAACGCCCAGAACTGCGTCCACTGCAAGACCTGCGACATCAAGGACCCCACCCAGAACATCAACTGGACGGTGCCCGAGGGGGGTGGCGGACCCAATTATCCGAACATGTAAGGACGGCAATACCGCCCGCAAGCCAAGCTTGCGGGCGGCTTTTCTTTGGTCGTGGCGTCTGGCCGGGAAATCGCTATTATGGGTGCCTGCTCTTGGGTGCGGCGCAGCATCCGGTTTAAGGCAAGGTGACGATGACGCGGTGGTGGAATTTGGTGCCGTTGCGCTTGGCGACGGTTGCCGTGGTAAGTGGTTTGGCATGGTCGTGCTCGCCCCAGGGCGAGGGCCCCAAGGACAGCCAAAAAGGCCGGCCGGCGGGGCTTGCTGCGGGCTATAGCGGCCTGGGCGCCTATTTGGCCGGCCGCATGGCGCAAGGCCAAGGCGACACCGCCGCCGCCGCCGACTTCCTGGCCGCCGCCCTGGCCCGCGATCCCGACAATGTGGACCTGCTGCAGCGCACCTTCACCTTGATGATCGCCGAAGGCCGGGTCGACGCCGCCATCCCGCTGGCACTGCGTCTGCAGGATCTGGATTCCGACGCCGCCATGCCGGTCTTGGTCGCCGGCCTGGACGACGTGCGCAAGGGATTGATGGCAAAGGCCGAAAGCCGTTTTGCCGCCCTGCCGCAGCGCGGACTGAATTCCTTGGTCGCCCCGCTGATGACCGCGTGGTCGCTGGTCGGCCAGGGCCGTTACGACCAAGCCTTGACCGCCCTGGAACCGCTGAACAACACCAAGGGCTTCGCCGGGGTCAAGATTTACCACACCGCCCTGATCCAGGAACTGGCCGGCCGCATCGCCGAGGCGGAAGCCAGCTATGCCCAGGGTCTGGCCGGGCAATTGTCCATCCGTGGCATCGAAGCCACGGGCAGCCTGCTGCAGCGACAGGGCCGATTGGACGATGCCAAGGCGCTTTATCAGCGCTACCACCAAGAACATCCCGACACCTTGCTGTTCGACGGCGACAAGCTGGCCCGCCAGGGCAGCAACGTCGCTCCGCTGGTTCCCGACGCCCAGTCGGGCATGGCCGAAGCCATGTTCGACATCGCCACCCTGATGCGCCAGGGCAACGGTCAGGATGCCGCCATCATCTTCACCCAGCTGGCCCTGAGCCTGCGTTCGGATTTCCCGCTGGCCCGCGCCGTCCTGGGCGACATGCTGTCGGCACAGGACCATTTCGAGGTCGCCAATCAGGTTTACGGCGGCATCGCCCCCTCGTCCCCGGCCCATGCCTATGCCCAGATGCGGCTGGCCATGAACGAGGAAGAGATGAACCTGACCGAGCAGGCCCTGTCCCGCTTGAATAAGCTGGCCGCCGACAAGCCGGAAAGCCTGGACCCGCTGGTCACCAAGGGTGACATCCTGCGCCGCAAGAAGCGTTTCTCGGAAGCCGCCCAGGCTTATGGCGAGGCGGTGGCCCGGGCCGGCAAGGATCTGTCGACCCAGCATTGGCCGCTGCTTTACAGCCAGGGCATCTGCCTGGAACGCACCAAGCAGTGGGCCAAGGCCGAAGCCGCCTTCAAGAAGGCGCTGGAGCTGAAGCCCGACCAGCCCGACGTGCTGAATTACCTGGGCTACACCTGGGTGGACGCCGGCACCAACCTGCAAGAAGGCCGCGCCATGTTGGAGAAAGCCGCGTCGCTGCGGCCGCGCGACGGCGCCATCATCGATTCCCTGGGCTGGGCGCTGTATCGCCTGGGTGAATACCAGGACGCCGTCAAGGTGTTGGAACGCGCCGTCGAGCTGAAGGCCGAGGACCCCACCATCAACGACCATCTGGGCGACGCTTATTGGCAGGTGGGCCGTGTGACCGAAGCCATGTTCCAATGGAAGCGCGCCATGGGACTGGACCCCGAACCGGAACAGATCGAACCGCTGAAGGAAAAAATCCGCAGCGGTCAGCCTCCCGCACTGCCGCTGGCCAAGTGATGCCGCCCGTCAGTGTTGACGCCTGGGCCAAGGTCAACCTGTTCCTGCACGTCACCGGCAAACGCGACGACGGCTATCACCTGTTGGATTCCCTGGTGGTGTTCGCCGGTATCGGCGACACCGTCGCGGTGGCCCCCGCCGAATCCCTGGGCCTGACGGTAACCGGCCCCACCGCGCCGTTGCTGGACGATCTGGACGGCGACAACATCGTGCTGACCGCGGCGCGCAAGTTGGCCACCCTGTGTGGCGTCCAGGCCAATGCCCACATCACCCTGACCAAACGCCTGCCGGTGGCCGCCGGTATCGGCGGCGGGTCGGCCGACGCCGCCGCCGCCCTGCGGGCGCTGATGACTTTGTGGCAGGTCAGCCCCAACACCACGCGACTACACGACCTGGCCCTGTCATTGGGTGCCGACGTGCCGGTCTGCCTGCGCGGCACCCCCACCCGCATGTTCGGTATCGGCGAGAAACTGGAAGCGGCCCCCACTCTGCCACCTGCTTGGCTGGTGCTGGTCAATCCCCGTATCGGCCTTTCCACCCCGGCGGTGTTCAAGGCCCGCCAGGGATGTTTCCGCGACGCCCTGCCGTTGACCAACGCCCCCCGCGATGCCGCGGATCTGGCCGTCCAATTGCGTTACCGCGCCAACGATTTGGCCGCTGCCGCCCAATCCCTGGTCCCGGAAATCACCCAGGCGCTGGATTTGCTGAACAACACCCCGAATTGCCTGTTGGCCCGCATGTCGGGCAGCGGCGCCACCTGCTTCGGCCTTTATGCCGACCCCGCTTCGGCCCAAGCCGCAGCCAGCCAAATCCTGTCCCACCGCCCCGGTTGGTGGTGCCATGCGGCACCGATGCTTTCCACCCCTTGAAACCGGCTGCGGTTCCGATTATGGTGCGCCTCCCAGTTGGGGCGTCGCCAAGCGGTAAGGCACCGGTTTTTGGTACCGGCATTCCCAGGTTCGAATCCTGGCGCCCCAGCCACCTTTCCCATCCCAGGAAATCCGCGGCTTTCACCGTCCCGAATCGGGCGTGTGGAGCAGTCCCGTGTAGCAACACGGAAACGCCGATGTCTGTTGCCCAGCACACGAATTGCTGCATAGCAAAAAATATTGGGACAGAGTTCCGGCTGTCGATTAGCCTGAATGGCGCGGGCTATTGAATAGCCGAATCCGGGTGCGGACCGACAATGCCTATTTTCTATTTACGTCGCCTGACCGGCAAGCATCGGTCAGCCCAAGCCAACCGGCACCTTGGCAGGGTTCTCGCCTTCGTTGCCGGAGCCACCAACGCGGGTGGATTTTTGGCGGTCCATCAATACACCTCTCATATGACCGGCATTTTATCGGGAATGGCCGACAATTTAGCCATCAACAACCTCGGCTTGGCGATGATTGGGGGGGCCGCCCTGGTATCCTTTGTCGCCGGTTCGGCATACTCGGCGATTCTGATTAACTGGGGGCGGCATCATCGCACCCAGAGCGAGTTCGCCTATCCGCTGTTATGGGAAGCTCTGCTCTTGCTGTGCTTCGGGTTGATGGGCGGCTACCTGGATGGACGTCAGACGGGATTGGGCGTGCCGATTACGGTGATGCTTCTCTGCTTCATAATGGGGCTGCAGAACGCAATCATCACCAAGATTTCCCACGCGGAAATCAGGACCACCCACATGACGGGCATCATTACCGACATCGGCATCGAGATCGGCAAGATCGTTTACATCAACTCATCGACCGAAACCGAACGCTACAAGCCGGTCCGCGCTAATTGGCGGAAAATCCGGCTCATGGGCTCGCTGTTGGCCTCGTTCACCGTTGGCGGTCTGCTTGGAGCCCTGGGCTTTAAGCACATCGGCTATGCCTCCACCCTCCCATTGGCCCTGTTTCTGGTCTTGTTGGCGAGCGTTCCCCTGGTTGACGATATCCGGTTGCGCAGCCGGCTGACCCTGGGCCGGTTCCGCACCCGACGCCGGGAAACCGACCACCCCGGTAAACCGGATTCGCAAACAGGCGACGATCCACCGCCGTGATGAGGCGGTGACCGACAGGCCTGGGTCCGGAACGGTGGACGTCCCAGCCAATTTTCCGCAGATCAAATGGGAGCCGGGGGCTTTCGCCCCCGCCCCGCCATGCCTTAGCGGTGGTAGAAACCGGCGCCGATGACGTAGTCGCCGACCTGGACCACATAGGACGTCTTGTTTTCCAGCTTGCCGGTGGCCGGATTTTTCCACAGATAGTCCACCAGGCCCGAGCCGTTGCGCTTGGCCTTCTTGATGATTTCCTGGACGACCTTCAGGCCGGCGGCGTCGGTCATTTCCCACGAATCGCTGCCGGTACGTTCCGGACGGTAGCCGGTGGCCATGTAGACGCCCTTGGCGTCGAAGGCGAAAATGTAAAGGTCACCCTTGATCCACTTGCCCTTGGGATCGTTGAAGGCGGCAAAGGCCTTTTCCGGCCCCACCTTCTTCATGAAGGCCACGGCATCGTCCACCATGGCCTGGACTTCTTCGAAGCCATGACGGGTCGCTTGCGGCTGCTCCTTGGTCTCGGCCGCCAGGGCCGGGCTGCTCAACAGAAAAACGCCCAACAGGGCGGCGCCCACGCGGGTGCAAAACATGGTCAACCTCCCTGAATTATGTTTTCCCATACTCTAATATAGGTTTTGTCCGGGAACAAATATCGCGTGCGCCCTGGGCAGTGCTATAAGCGCCCGACCATGCATGAACAGACGCACACCTGGAAGACCGAGATCGGGGCCATGCTGGCCTTGGGCTGGCCCATCGTCATGACCAACCTGGCCCAGATCGCCATCGGTGCCACCGACACCCTGATGATGGGCTGGCTGGGCGCCACCGATCTGGCCGCCGGCACCTTGGGGACCAACCTTTATTTCTGCTTCTTCGTCGCCGGCATCGGCCTGGTGATGGCCACCTCGCCCATGCTGGCGCAAACCTTGGGCCGGCAGCGTCATGCCGTCCGCGAATGCCGCCGCATCGTCCGCCAGGGCTTGTGGCTGGCCGCTTTTTACAGCCTGCCGGTCTGGTTGGTGTTATGGAACGCCGACACCGTGCTGCGCCTGCTGGGCCAGGAACCCGACCTGATCGAAACCGCTGTCGGCTATGCCCGTTCGGTGTGCTGGGGCATCTTGCCGGCCCTGGGCGTGGTGGCCTTGCGGTCGTTCATCGCCGCCCAGGAACGGCCCCGCGCCGCCATGGTGGTGACGGTCCTGGCGGTAGGGCTGAACGCTTTCGCCAATTGGCTGCTGATTTTCGGCCATTGGGGCTTTCCGGCCATGGGCGTTGCGGGTGCCGGCTGGGCCTCGACCGCCTCCAACCTGTTCATGTTCACGACGCTGCTGGGCTTCATCCTGCGGGACCGGCGCTTCCGCCGCTTTCACATCCTGGGTCATTTCTGGCGTCCCGACTGGCCGAAACTCAAGGAATTGCTGCGCATCGGCCTGCCCATGGGGCTGGCCATGGGCTTCGAGGTCTCGGGCTTCAACGCCGCCGCCTTCTTGATGGGGCTGATCGATTCCGCGTCCCTGGCCGCTTACGCCATCGCTTTGCAGATCGCGTCGGTGACCTTCATGGTGCCCATGGGCATCGCCCAGGCCGCCACCGTGCGGGTGGGACTGGCGGCGGGGGCCGGTGACGGCGACGGCGTGCGCAAGGCCGGCTGGACAGCCTTGATCCTGGGAACCGGCTTCATGGCGATGATGGCGGTGATCTTGTGGAGCTGGCCGCACGCTTTCGTCGGGCTGTTCCTGGACTTGTCGCACCCCGACAGCGCCGCCGTGCTGGCCCATGGCGCCGCTTTCCTGGTGGTCGCCGCCCTGTTCCAGGTGGTGGACGGCGCCCAGGTGGTGGGGGCCGGCGCGCTGCGCGGCCTGAAGGACACGCGGGTGCCCATGCTGTTCGCTGGCCTGGGCTATTGGGGACTGGGCATTCCGGTGGGCGCGCTTTTGGCCTTCCGCACCCCCATGGCGGGGGTGGGAATCTGGGTCGGGCTGGCCTTGGGCCTGGCGGTGGTGGCGGCGCTGGTGGTCACCCGCTGGAGCCTGCGCCGCCGCCTCGGCTTGGTCATCAGCCCAAATTAGCTTTCAGCCAGTCGACCATGCGGACCCATCCCGCCTGGGCCGGCATGGCGCGATAGCTGGCCCGGTAATCGGCGTTGAAGGCGTGGGGCGCGTCGGTGTAGACGACGATTTCGGACTTCACCTTGGCCGCCTTCAAGGCGCCTCGCATGCGTTCGATCGTATCTTGGGGGATACCCTGGTCGGCGCCGCCGTAAAGGCCCAGCACCGGGGCCTTCAATTGGGCGGCCACGTCCACCGGATGCTTGGGATTGTTGGCCGAGGCCTCGCCCACCAGACGGCCGTACCAGGCGATGCCGGCCTTCAGCTTGGGATTGTGGGCGGCATAAAGCCAGGTGATGCGCCCGCCCCAGCAAAAACCGGTGATCGCCAGCTTGTTGGCGTCGCCGCCATTGGCCGTCGCCCAGGCGGCGCAGGCGTCCAAGTCGGCCAGAACCTGGGCATCGGGAACCTTGGACACCAGGTCTTTGAGCAACGCCTGCACGTCTTTATAGGCGGTGGGGTCGCCCTGGCGGAAATACAGTTCCGGGGCGATGGCCAGATAACCCAGCTTGGCCAAACGGCGGCAGATGTCACGGATATGTTCGTGGACGCCGAAGATTTCCTGGACCACCAGAACGGTGGGCAGATTGCCGCCCATGGCCGGGCGGGCGACGTAGACCGGCAGATCGCCGATCTTCAGCGGCCCGGCGTTCAGCCCCACCTCGTCGGTGGTGATCACCTGGGCGGCGACAGGCTCGGCGGCCAGGGCGAAGCCGGTGGCAGCCAGGGCGGTGCCCATGAAGCCACGGCGGCTGAAATCGGGGTTCAGGCTTTTCGCATCCTCGGTCATGGACATCTCTCCTCCCACGGTTCTGCCCACAGTGTGGGGAGACCGGCCGCGATTTAAAAGGGGGACTTGACCATTGTCAGGGAGGATGGCCGCCCAAACGCCTAGGTTGGCGGCGTCCATTGTGGGGGGAAATCCATGAAGCGCCTTGTCCTTGCCCTGCTGCTTGCCGCAACCCCGGCCCTGGCCGAGGAAGTCGGCTGCCCCGACCTGTCGCAAGCCGTCCAGGTGGGCGACTGTCCGTCTGAAGCCCAGTTGAAATATTCCTATGCCGGATATTGCAGCGACGACGCCCGCATGAACGACAAGGGCAGCGACACGTCCTGCACCAGCCTGGACGAGTTCAAGAAGCTGAAGAACCACGCACTTTGGGAAGCCGGCGACTTCCAGGGCTATCTGCAGTGCAGCCGCGCCCCCCAGGAAACCAAGGCGCTGAAATTGCTGAACCTGTCGGTGGCCCCGGCCGGCAAGCTGACCCGGGTGGTGTGCAGCTACGAAGGCGGCGCGTTGATGGTCATGCGGACGCGGCGCAATTGCCAGCAGCAGGGCGACAAGGCCGTTTGTGATTAATCCAACCGGGCCAGCAGTTCCAACAGCGGCGCCCATTCGGCGGCGTAATCCCGCGCCCGCCGATCCTTGGCTTCCAGCACCGACGAACCCAAGGCGGCGACGGCGGGATAGATCTGGCTGTCGCGCAGCCGGGCGACCACCGGAAAGCCCAGGGACGAAAAGAACACGTCCAACTGGTCGGTGGCCTTGGCGCCCAGACGCAGACGGTTGCCGATGATGGCGACGCTGCGCTTGTTCTTGCGCACCGCCTTGACCCCGGAAAGTTTTTTCAGGAAATGGGCGGTGGCATCCTGGTCGAAAGCGCCGGGCAGCACCGGGACCACCACCGCGTCGGCGATATTGATCAAATCTTCCACGTCCTTGTGGTGCATGGCCGCCGGAGCGTCGATGATCAGCCGGTCCAAACCTTTCGGCGCATCGCCCAGATCCTTGGACCAATCCAGCCCGGAAATGGCGGGGGCGCTGTCGGCCCGGCGCTTCAGCCAGTTCAGCGACGAACGCTGACGGTCGCAATCGGCGATGGCGGTCTTCAGCCCCATGGCGGCGAAGGACGAGGCCAGATGGGTGGCGATGGTGGTCTTGCCGCAACCGCCCTTGATGTTGCCAACCAGAACCGAAAGCATCGCGCCCCCCTTTTCTTGCGTGTTGCCAACAGCGTAACACAAGCACTGGGGCGCGAAACGTGAAGATCGCGCCCCGACCTTGTTCAGGGTCACTGCCGTCATGCCCGCGCAGGCGGGCATCCAGGAGTCGCGGCAAAACAGCGAAGTCCCCCCCTGGATTCCCGCTTTCGCGAGAATGACGGATTTCAGAACCTCATTCCCCGTAGATGCGGCGGAAGCCGGCCGAAACCTTGTCGATGAAGGCAGGGTCGCGCTGCTTCCAGTACCGCGGGTCCTGCAACATCTTCTTCAGGTCGTCTTCGCTGGCTTCGTCGGTGCGGGCGCCCGGCATGCGGCCCATGTTGGGTTCGCTGCCGGCCATCATGGCGCGCATGGCGATGATGCCGTCGGGGCTGGCGGCCAGTGCCTGATAGACGTCGGGCGACAGATTGGCCTGGCCCCAGGCCGAAACCTGACGGGCGGTTTCCGACCATTTGGCGTCACCGCCGAAATGGTCGCGCAGGCGGTCCAGGCCACGCTGGCTTTCGTATTCGCCCTTCATCGCCTCGATGGTGGGGATGACCCGGCTATGAGCCAAATCATAAACCAGCTGGGCCTGTTTGGGGGTGAAGCCGGCTTGGTGCAACAGGGCGTTGACCTGGGGATCGGACGACAGCATGGGGTGACGCTGTTCGATGGCGTATTGGTCGGGGGTTTCGGGAACCCCCAGCGCCCGATGAAAGGCGCAGCGCTGTTCGTCACTGCAATCGTCGTCGGGAATCTCGACCATGCGGTGCATGCGCTTTTCCAAGTCCAGATAGGCGCGCAGCAAGGCGTCACCGCGCAGGCTTCCGCTGGCCGGGTCGCGGAACTTTTCCGGGATGGCCGCCTGGGGGGCCGCTTCGTCTTGGGAATCTTCGTAAAACATCAGGGATGCTCCTTTACATATGCAAGGTGGGATCGCGGCCTTGCTCGACCAACGACAGGATGTGGGCGGCCAGCAGGCGCTGGCCTTCCAGGCAGCGCAGCGCCTGGTCGGTGGCGTCGGGTCCCAGACAGCGGTCAAGGGTCAGGGCCCTGAGATGCGACAGCGCCAGCTCGCCATCGGCGCCGGAAAACGCCCGGGCGAAGGCGCGGGCCAGCACCAGGCGCTGGCTGTTGTCGGGCGGCGGGGCGGGGTCGAACCAGCCCCAGCCGGGGTCAGACTTGGACATTGGGATTGATCTCCGTTGCGGGTTGGGCCGGCCGGGCCACCATCAGCTCGGCCGGAATGTTGAAGGCGCGGCCCAGCCATTGGGCGGCGCCGGCGGCGTCCACCACCGCCATGCCGTCCGGCCCCAACTGCGCCAGCGAGCCCAGCCAGGTCAGCACGTTCTTGGCGTCGCGCTGGGCCTGGGTCTGGGCCAAGGGCGAGCGGTACTGCAGGTCGACGATGTGACCGTCCACCAGCAGCGGCGGAATTTCGCCACGACGGCGCAACACCGATACCGCCCGCAGAATCAACGGCGTCAGCAGTTCCGATTGCAGACGGCCGAAGGTTGCCCCCAGCAGACGGGCCATGTCGGCGGCCCGTTCCAGCACCTCGGTGGCGGTCATCTGCGGATTGTCGGGCTGGCCCAGTTTGTCGGCCAGCAAAGCGTGACGGATACGGCCGCGCAGGTCGTCCAACACCAGTTGCGAGATGTCGAAGCGGCCGGGGCTTTCCAACGGCTGCAGGCCAGCCGAGCCCACCGCCTTGGGGATGATGGTGCCGGGCACCAGCTTGATGTTGGCCGGGTTCAGCACACCGTCGTCGTCGGCCTGCCAGATGCCGGTCACCGCGATGGTGGCGTTCTTCAGCACCAGTTCCACCACCTTGTTGGCGGTCTTGATGTCGGGAAGCGCCTTCATCACCGGCGACCGGCCATAGGTTTCCCCGGGCGCTTTCAACCAGCGGAAATTGATGAAGGGCGAGGTCTCGAAACGCCCCCGGGCCAGCAAAGCCTCGTCGTCGGCTTCGTCTTCCAGCACGGCGGCGTAATCGTAATGGCCGCGATCATTGGGGATGACCGCCTCGATCACGCCGAAGCGGGCCTGGGGGTCGTCCTCGCCCTGCTTGACCAGGGTGTCAGACAGCGGCGCTCCCGGATAGCGCAGGCGCAGCGCCGCCAGGGTCAGTTCGGAATGGCGGAAGGTGGTGTCCAGACGACCGTCGGGACCTTCTTCCAGCACCGCCTGGGCCAAAGGCACGGCGGAAAAGCGGAAGGCCGAGGGCTCGCCCGGCTGGGCTTCCTCGAACAACAGACAGGCGGTGCCGCCGGTGATCAGGTCCAGATAGCATTGATGCATCTCGACGGCGAAGTTCGAGCGGTCGAAATGGCCCTGCAACACGGTGCCGATCTTGTCCAAAAGCGGCGCCGCCTGATGGCGTTCGTCTTCGTCCAGGTCGGAACCGGCGGTCAGGCCGAACCATTGCGCCCAAGGCGGCGTCAGTTCCGACAGCAGGCTGGCGGCCAGTTGGTCCACCGCGTCGGCGGCGGTGCCGTCGAACAGGCGGTCGCCCTTTTTTTCGCCGGGATTGGGGCGGTGCAGCACCGCGTCGCGCAACGGCAGGGCATAGTCATAGCATTCCTGCCAATGGGCTTCCCAGGTGGAACGCCGTTCCTTGGCCTTGCGGAACCGCTTCAGCAGATGTTCGGGGCTGTTGTCCGGCCCCAGCGGTTGGGTTGCGGCGCTCATCTCATTCTCCCAACAGGTTCTTGCTGCCGCCGCCCACCGGGGACAGCACGCCGCGTTCGCCGGTGGCCACCATGCCCAGCCGGCCGCGCCGGTTGCGCGCCATGGTTTCCAGGCGCTGCTTGCGCGCTTCGTCTTCGGGGTCAGTGCTGACGATGGCGACGGGCGCCGGTTCCGGGGCCGAGGGAGTACTGAAAAATCCGCCCATGACAGGTCTCCGTTCTTGATATGTTCTTTTTACGGGGTAAAAATTTGCGCCAGCGGGAAGCGGCGCCTTATGGGTGATCACACGCCTGAAAAGGACTAACTAAAAGTAGGCGCCCTGTCAAGGTATATTTTCCTTTGACTGCAGGTGGCAATACAGCTGCCACGGAGTTAATACCCATGGCGCCCGCACCCCCAGGATGCGCTTCACCGCCTCGACACAGGTGTAGGGCCGCCACGGCACCGGGCGCCTCGGCGGATCGTTCAGGCGCGTGGCGACCACCAGCAGCTGGTGTCGCCGGTAAAAGCCGGCCAAGTCGTCGGCGGCTTCAATCCATACCGCCGTACGGTGCGACAGCGGATCGGTGACCACCCAGAACGGCCCCTGGCGGACAGCGACGAAGCAATGGCGGAAACCGGGGCGCAACAGGCGCAGCCACCACAACGAAGCGGCACCGGAAAAGCACACCAGGGCCTTGGGCTGCGGCATGCTCACGCCACGATCCCCTTGGCCCGCAAAGCCGGCTCGAGTCGTTGCAAAGCCTCGGTCCACACTTGGTTTTGCACATAGGACAGCGACACGCTGGACGCCGATCCGGCCAGCAGGGCGCCGATTTCGGCCAGCGCCCGCACATGGGGCGGCAACAGGATTTGCCGCCGCGCCAAAGTCATGGTGATGCGATGGATGTCGTCGGGATCGCAGGGGCGGGCCACCGCCCCCATGTCGGCCCGCGGCCGACACCCGGCCAGACGCGCCAGTTGGCAATAGCTGTACCACATCCACGCCTCTTCGGCGTCGGCGAAGGGTTCGGTTTCCAGACTTTGCAGGGGGCGGGGCTGGAAGGGTGGACGGCCCATGGTGTTCTCCCTGTAGTGAACATTACAGGAACACATGAATGCAGGAGTTGCACCCCGAAGTCAAGAAGCTGTAGGTAATTATTCCTGGTGTGTTTGGCCGCCGATTGCGGGATCATCTTCCCATGCTGACGCATGGTGAAATCTGGGCCGCCATCGACGCGCTCGCCCGTGAAAACGGGATGACGGCGTCGGCCCTTGCCCGCCGCGCCGGGCTGGACCCCACCACCTTCAACAAAAGCAAGCGCGTCACCCGCGAAGGCAAGCTGCGCTGGCCGTCCACCGAAAGCGTCGCCAAGGTTCTGGAAGCCACCGGGGCCAGCCTGGCCCAGTTGCTGGGCCATATCGAACCGGCGCTGCGGCCGGTGGCCACCGTCAAGACCGGCGCCACCACCATTCCGCTGATCGGTTCGGCCCAGGCCGGCGACAGCGGCTATTTCGACGATGCCGGCTATCCGTGCGGCGGGTCGTGGGACGAAATCCCGTTTCCCGGCACCGGCGACCCCCATGCCTATGCCCTGGAGGTGTCGGGCGACAGCATGGAGCCTTTGTACCGCGACGGCGACACGGTCATCGTCTCGCCGGCGGCGTCGGTGCGACGCGGCGACCGGGTGGTGGTCAAGACCGTCGAGGGCGAGGTGATGGTCAAGCAATTGCTGCGGCAAACCGCCAAACGCATCGATCTGGCGTCGCTGAACCCCGACCATCCCGGTCGTTCCTTCACCACCGAAGAGGTGGCGTGGATCGCCCGCATCCTGTGGGCCAGCCAATAGCGTCTTGCCTTTTTGTTCCATTTATGTTCTAGTTGGGCATGAGCCTCGCCCTGTCCACCCCTCTGCCCGGCGCCTTGGAACGCCGCTATGACGGCCCGGTGCCGCCCCATGCGCCGCCGCCCTTTGGCGCCTCTGGCCTGATCCAGCGGCTGGCCGCCCAATCGCGGGAACAGGGGGCCAAACGGCGGCGTCAGCTCCTGGCCACCCAGGCAAAGTCCGACAGCTGGCTGCGCCGCCACAACGCCGCCTTGGCCGACTATCGCGAGATGGCGGTGTCCACCGAACTTTGCGGCGGCAGAATTCCATAAAGGAAAATCCGCACCGCCAGCCGGACATGGTCGTCAATGCCGCAGACCAGCGGCGCTTGGCGCAGCCCCAGAAGGTGACGCGGATGGAACGAGCCGATCATCGCCCCCAGGAACACTTGGACCAGTTGTTCAGCCCCGGCATCGACCCGCAGCTGGGGCAGGGCGCGGCGGAAACGTTCGGCCAGTTGCCGTTCGATGGCGCGCGGCCCGCTTTCGAAGAAGGCGGCGGCGATGTCGGGCAGACGCTCGCCTTCGGTGGCCAGGATGCGGAACACCGCCACCGCCCGCGGCGCCAGGATGGCGCGGACGAAGCGCCCGGCCAGTTCCACCAGGCCGTCCTCGCTGAATTCCAGCGCCAGCTCGGCCGGACCGATGGTGGCGCGGATGGCCAGGGTTTCTTCTTCCACCATGGCCCGCAGCAGACCTTCCTTGTTGCCGAACAATTCGTAAAGGGTCGAGCGCGAGCCCCCGGCCAAGCCGACGATGTCCGCCACCGACGTGCGCTCGAACCCCTTGTCCAGGAACAAGGTGGTGGCCGCTTCCAACAGCGACTGACGGCGTTTTTCAGCCCGGCAGCCATGGGGCATGGGGTCGTTCACCCGTACCTACCTTTCGCATTGTCACTTGGTGTTACCAAAATCAGCTTGCCGTGATGATAACTGAACTGTACCGTACAGTACAGAACGTTGACACCATCCGGCCCAAGCCATCGCTTCGGGCATTCGTACAGGAAAATTCCATGCGCCCGATCACCCGCGCCGCCTCGTTGCTTTTTGTCCTGGCCACCGCCGGGATGGTTTCCGCTTGCGACGACAACAAGCAGGCCCAGGCTCCCGCCGGCCCGCCACCGGTCGAGGTGAACGTGCTGACCCTGGTGCCCAAGACGGTGCCGCTCTCCACCGAACTGCCAGGCCGCACTTCGGCTTATCGCGTGGCCGAGGTCCGCCCCCAGGTCAGCGGCATCGTGCAAAAGCGCCTGTTCGAGGAAGGCAGCCAGGTCAAGGCCGGACAGCAGCTGTACCAGATCGAGCCCGCCACCTATCAGGCGGCGCTGCAAAGCGCCCAGGCCGATCTGGTCAAGGCCCGCGCCAGCCTGAAGTCGGTGGAAGCCAAGGCCGAACGCTATGCCGACCTGGTCAAGATCAACGCCGTGTCGAAACAGGAATACGACGACATCGTCGCCAGCCTGGATCAGGCCAAGGCCGCCATCCTGGTGGCCCAGGCCCAGGTGGACACGGCGCGCATCAATGTGGGCTACACCAAGGTCTACGCCCCCATCGACGGCATCATCGGCAAGTCTTCGGTAACCGAGGGCGCGCTGGTGACCGCCAACCAGACCACCCAGCTTGCCACCATCACCCAGCTTGATCCCATCTATGTGGATGTCAGCCAGTCCAGTTCCGACCTGATGCGCCTGCGTCAGGCCATGGCCGCCGGACAGGTGCAGAAGGGTTCGGCCGACCAGGCGCCGGTGACCCTGACCCTGGACGGTTCAACCCAGGCCTATCCCCATGCCGGACAGCTGAAATTCTCGGACGTCACCGTCGACCCCAGCACCGGCGCGGTGCAGGTCCGCGCCGTGTTCCCCAACCCGGACAAGCTGCTGTATCCCGGCCTGTTCGTGCGCGCCCGCGTCGAACAAGGGGCGCGGGACGGCGCCGTCCTGGTGCCGCAGCGCGCCCTGGTGCGCAATGCCGACGGCTCGGCCTCGGTCTGGGTGGTGGGCGACGACAACAAGGTGACGCCGCGCCCGGTCGTCACCAAGCAGGTGGTGGGCGATTCCTGGCTGATCGACCAGGGCGTGTCCGGCGGCGAGCGCATCGTCGTCGAAGGCCTGCAGAAGATCCGCCCCGGCGCCGAAGTGCGACCCGTCGAAGCGGGCGCGGCGCCCGCCGCCGCCGCTCCGGCCGCAGCCCCCAAGCCCTGATCGGAGCAGACATCCATGTCGCGTTTCTTCATTGATCGCCCGGTCTTCGCCTGGGTCATCGCCATCGTCATCATGCTGGCGGGCGGCCTGTCCATCCTGGGTCTGCCCATCGAGCAGTATCCGCGCATCGCGCCGCCGTCGGTGGCCATTTCCACCACCTATCCCGGCGCTTCGGCGCAGACCCTGGAAAATGCCGTCACCCAGGTCATCGAGCAGAAGATGAACGGCATCGACTATCTGCGCTACATGACCTCGACCTCGGATTCCGCCGGCAACGTCACCATCACGCTGACTTTCGAATCCAAGGCCAATCCCGACATCGCCCAGGTGCAGGTGCAAAACAAGCTGCAGCTGGCGCTTCCCCTGTTGCCCCAGGAAGTGCAGCAACAGGGCGTCAAGGTGGCCAAGGCGACCAAGAATTTCCTGATGGTGGTGGGTCTGGTCTCCACCGACGGCAAGTACAGCGGCCCGGCCATGGCCGACTACCTGATCTCCAATGTCCAAGACGACGTGTCGCGCCTGAACGGCGTCGGCGAAGTCACCGTGTTCGGCGCCCAGAACGCCATGCGCATCTGGCTGAACCCGGACAAGCTGGTCAGCTACAAGCTGGCGGTCACCGACATCACGGCGGCCATCAAGGCCCAGAACGCCGAGGTCTCGGCCGGCCAGATCGGCGGGGCGCCTGCGGTGCCGGGCCAGCAGTTGCAAGCCACCATCACCGCCCAAAGCCGTCTGCAGACCCCCGAGCAGTTCGGCGCCATCCTGCTGCGCGTCAACGCCGACGGCAGCCAGGTGCGCCTGCGCGACGTGGCCCGCATCGAGATCGGTTCCGAAAACTACCAGACCCTGGCGCGATACAACGGCAAGCCCGCCGCCGCCCTGGCCATCAAGCTGGCCACCGGCGCCAACGCCCTGGAAACCGCCGACCGGGTGCGTGCCCGTTTCGCCGAATTGAGCAAGTTCTTCCCCCAGGGCGTCGAAGCGGTGTTCCCCTATGACACCACCCCCTTCGTGCGCCTGTCCATCGAGGAAGTGGTCAAGACCCTGGTGGAAGCCATCGTCCTGGTCTTCCTGGTCATGTACCTGTTCTTGCAGAACTTCCGCGCCACCTTGATCCCCACCATCGCCGTCCCCGTGGTGTTGCTGGGCACTTTCGGGGTGCTGGCGGCGTTCGGCTTCACCATCAACACGCTGACCATGTTCGCCATGGTGCTGGCCATCGGCCTGTTGGTGGACGACGCCATCGTGGTGGTGGAAAACGTCGAACGCGTCATGAGCGACGAAGGACTGCCGCCAAGGGAAGCCACCCGCAAATCCATGGGCCAGATCACCGGCGCGCTGATCGGCATCGCCCTGGTGCTGTCGGCGGTGTTCGTGCCCATGGCGTTCTTCCAGGGCTCGACCGGGGCCATCTATCGCCAGTTCTCGCTGACCCTGGTTTCCGCCATGGTGCTGTCGGTGGTGGTCGCCCTGGTGCTGACGCCGGCTTTGTGCGCCACCATCTTAAAGCCGGTGGAACGCGGCCATGCCTGGGAAACCAAGGGCTTCTTCGGCTGGTTCAACCGCAGCTTCGACAAAAGCCGCCGGCTTTACCGCTGGTCGCTGCGCGGCGTGCTGAACCGTTGGGGCCGCATGCTGGTGGTCTATGCGCTGTTCCTGGGGGCCTTGGCCTTCCTGTTCACCCGCCTGCCCACGTCGTTCCTGCCCGACGAAGACCAGGGCATCATGTTCGTCCAGGTGGCGACGCCGGCCGGCGCCACCCAGGAACGCACCATCGAGGCGCTGAAGAAGGCCGAGGACTATTTCCTGAATGCCGAAAAGGACAACGTGTCGTCCATCTTCACCGTCGCCGGCTTCAACTTTTCGGGTCGCGGGCAGAATTCCGGCATGGCCTTTGTCCGCATGAAGGATTGGAGCGAACGCACCAAGCCCGAGCAAAAGGTGTCCATGGTGGCACGACGCGCCATGGGGGCGCTGTCCAAGGTCAAGGACGCCATGGTCTTCGCCTTCACCCCCCCTGCGGTGCTGGAACTGGGCAACGCCACCGGCTTCGACCTGCAGCTGCAGGACCGGGCCGGCCTGGGCCACGAAAAGCTGATGGCGGCCCGCAACCAGTTGCTGGGCATGGCCGCCAAGAACCCGTCCCTGATGGCGGTCCGTCCCAACGGCCTGGAAGACACCCCGGATTTCCGCATCAACATCGACCGCGAGAAGGCCACCGCCCTGGGGCTGTCGCTGGCGGACATCAACACCACGCTGTCCGCCGCCTGGGGCTCGTCCTATGTGAACGACTTCATGGATGGCGGCCGGGTGAAGAAGGTCTATCTGCAGGCCGACGCCCCCTATCGCATGCAGCCTGAAGACCTGTACCGTTGGGAAATACGCAACAAAAGCGGCGAAATGGTGCCGTTCTCCACCTTCATTTCCACCAAATGGGGTTATTCCTCGCCCCAGCTTGAACGCTATAACGGCCTGTCGTCGCGCCAGATCCTGGGCGCCCCGGCACCGGGGCATTCCTCGGGCGAGGCCATGAAGATCATGGAAGGCCTGGCCAGCCAGCTGCCCACCGGCATCGGCTATACCTGGTCGGGACTGTCTTACGAGGAACGGGCCGCAGGGTCCCAGGCCCCCGCCCTTTACGCCCTGTCGGTGCTGGTGGTGTTCCTGTGTCTGGCTGCCCTTTACGAAAGCTGGTCCATCCCGTTCTCGGTGATGCTGGTGGTGCCCTTGGGCGTCTTGGGCGCGGTGGCCGCCGTCTACCTGCGCGGCCTGTCCAACGACGTCTATTTCCAGGTCGGCCTGCTGACCACCATCGGTCTGGCCGCCAAGAACGCCATCCTGATCGTCGAATTCGCCAAGGAACTGCACGAACGCGGCCGGTCCTACGCAGGGGCGGTGATCGAGGCGGCGCATCAGCGCCTGCGGCCCATCCTGATGACGTCCCTGGCCTTCGTGCTGGGCGTGCTGCCGCTGGCCATGGCCAAGGGCGCCGGTTCGGGGGCGCAGAACGCCATCGGCATCGGCGTCATGGGCGGCATGATCAGCGCCACCGTGCTGGCGGTGTTCTTCGTGCCCGTCTTCTACGTGGTGGTCATGCGCCGCTTCGGCCGCCCGCCCAAGCGTCCGTCGCTTCACGACGAATCCTCGCGTCCGGCTCATTAAGGGAACGCCGATTATGAACAAGATCATCCTGATGACCTGCGCGGCGGCCCTGTTGTCCGGCTGCACCCTGATCCCCGACCTGGACCTGCCCGCCATGCCGGTGACCAAGGACTGGGCCACCGGTGCGGCCAGCGGCAAGGTGGCCGAGGCCAAGGACGGACAGGTGCTGTGGGGCGACACCCAATGGCAGCAGTTCTTCCCCGACACGACACTGCAATCGATGATCGGGGCCGCGCTGGACAACAACCGCGATCTTAGGGTGGCGGCGCTCAACATCGAGGTGGCGCGGGCCAGCTATCGCATCAGCGAGGCCGACCTGTTCCCCACCTTGGACGCCAACGCAGCGGAAACGGTCAAGCGCACCTCGCGCAATGCGTCCACCTCGACCCCGAAGGCGGCGTCGACGGCACGCACCACCTCGGCCAACCTGTCCACGTCGTTTGAAATCGACCTGTTCGGCCGTCTGCGCAGCCTGGAAGCCCAGGCGCTGGAAAAGTACCTGGCCACCGAACAGGCCCGCGACACCACCCGCATCGCGCTGATCGCCGAAGTGGCCAACGCCTATCTGACGCTGTTGGGCGACCGCAAGCTGATGGCGCTGACCGAGGAAACCCTGGCCACCCGCGTCAAGTCGCTGGAACTGATCCAGGCCAGCTTCGACCGCGGCATCTCGTCGGAACTGGACTTGGCCCAAGCCCGGTCGGCGGTGGAAACCGCCCGCGTCAACCGCGCCAAGTACCTGCGTCAGGTGGATCAGGACAAGAACGCCCTGACCTTGCTGGTGGGCGCGCCCTTGACCGAAGAACAGCTGGCCGGCGACCTGGACAAGATGGTCCTGGTGGCCGACCTGCCGGTGGGGATGCCGTCGGACGTGCTGTTGCGCCGCCCCGACATCGCCAACGCCGAACACAGCTTGCGCGCCGCCAACGCCAATATCGGCGCCGCCCGGGCCGCGTTCTTCCCGTCCATCTCGCTGACCGGGTCGTTGGGCTACGCCAGCACCAACCTGTCCAGCCTGTTCGGCCCCGGCTCGGGGGCGTGGTCGTTCGGCCCCAGCATTTCCATGCCCATCTTCGACATGGGCGCCAACCAGGCTGGCCTGGACAGCGCCAAGGCCAGCCGCGACATCGCCGTCGCCCAATACGAAAAGGCCATCCAGACCGCCTTCCGCGAGGTGTCCGACGCCCTGGCGGCCAAGGGCACGCTGACCGACCAGATGAACGCCCAGCAATCATTGGTCAACGCCAGCGCCACCAGCACGCGCCTGTCCCAGGCTCGTTACGACCGCGGCATCGATTCCTATCTGAACGTGTTGGATTCCCAGCGTTCGCTGTATTCCGCACAACAGGATCTGGTCAGCGTACGGGTGTCGCGTCTTTCCAATCTGGTGACGCTTTACAAGGTTCTGGGCGGCGGGCGCAGCTAGGCGGTCCATGCGGGGGCTTAGAATCTGTCTGACCTTGGTAGAAGCATCTTATCTTTCCGTCATGGCCGGGCTTGACCCGGCCATCCATGGACCCTCGGGTCAAGCCCGAGGGTGACGAGGAAGAAAAGCGATTCCACTTAACTCGGACAGACTCTAATTGACCACCGCCAGGATGAATCCGTCCCAGCCCTTTTCCCCCACCGTCTGCACGGCGGTGGCGGAAACCCGGGGCTCGGTGGCCAGGATTTCGGTCAGGCGGCGCACCGCCACCACCTTTTCCTCGGCATCGGGGTCCAGGACTTGGCCATTGCGAACCACGTTGTCGAAAACGATGGTGGTGCCAGGGCGCGACAGGGTCAGCGCCCATTGCAGATAGGCCGGGTTGTTGGTCTTGTCGGCGTCGATGAAGACGAAGTCGAAGGGGCCGCTAAGGGTCGGCAAAGTGTCCAGCGCCTTGCCTTCGCGCAGGTCCACCACGTCCTGCAAACCGGCCATGGCGATGTTGGCACGCGCCACCGCCGCATGGGCGGCGTCGGCTTCCAGGGTCACCAGCGAACCACCGGCCGGCAGGGCGCGGGCCAGCCAGATGGTGGAATAAGCCGCCAGGGTGCCGATTTCCAAGATACGCCGCGCCCCGGCCATCCGCGCCATCAGGTGCAGCAGCTTGCCCTGGTTGGGGGCGACGTTGATGGCGGGCAGACCGGCGTCCTGGCTGGCCTGCAACGCGGCCTGCAGCACCGGGTCCTCGGGCATCAGGGATTGGGCGAAGAAGCTGTCGACCCGGGTCCACAAATCCTTGCTCATGGCTTTGTCCTTACCAAAGGCCGACCATCACCCGATCGGAAATGTTTTCCAGCAGCAACGCCAGCAGAACATCCATGAAGGTGATGCCGATGGCGGTGCCCAGGCCCACTTCCAGCGCCACATGGGCCATATAGGCGCGATAGACCAGCAACAGCACGGTCAACGCCTGGACCACCAGCATCAGAATGGGCGAGGCGGTCAGCACGGTCATGGAGACCAAGGGCAACAACAGGCCGACCTGAACCACCGAGGCCCAGTTGTAAAGCGCCCCATAGCGCCAGAAGCGATGAAAACGCCCCAGCGATTCGGCCACGAACACCATCAGCAGCGGATAGGCGGTCCAGTCGATGACGTAAGAGATCAGCTTGACCAGCACGGCGCGCGGGCCGGGGTTTTCACCGAAGCCGCCGCTGAGGATTTCCAGCGCCATGACGCCGGGAAACACCAAGGCCGCCGCCCAGAAGGAACGCCAGAAACCTTGGGGGGAATCGTTGATCCACACCATGCCGCCGGGATCGCGCCGGGCAATGCGCCAGGCGCCGAAGACGCCGGCGTGGATTTCCACCCAGGAAATCACGCCCGCCCCACCAGACGTTCCAGGACACCTTGATAGATTTGGGTCAGCGCCTCGAGGTCGGCCACCAGCACGTTTTCGTCCACCTTGTGCATGGTCTGGCTGACCAGGCCGAATTCCAGCACCGGGCAGTGGTTCTTGATGAAACGGGCATCCGAAGTGCCGCCGGTGGTGGATTCCTCGGGCCGCAGACCGGTGACGGCGTGGGTGCAGTCGGCAACGGCTTGCGACAGGAAACCCGGCTGAGTCAGGAAGCTTTCGCCCGACACCTCGACCTGCAACTCGTAATCGCCGCCCACCGTGTCCAACTGGTGGCGAATCCACTTTTCCAGGGACGCGCCACTGTGCAGGTCGTTGAAGCGGATGTTGAAACCCGCCTTGGCCTGGGCCGGGATGACGTTGGTGGCGGCGTTGCCCACGTCCACCGTGGTCAGCGTCAGGGTGGACGCCTGGAAATGCGGCGAGCCGTGATCCAGCGGCTCGGCGGTCAGGGCGTTCAGCATCTTCAACAGACGCGGAATGGGATTGTCGGCCAGATGCGGATAGGCGGCGTGTCCCTGGGTGCCGAACACCGTCAACTTGCCGTTCAGCGAGCCGCGGCGGCCGATCTTCATCATCTCGCCCAGGCGGTTCGGATTGGTCGGTTCGCCGACGATGCAGGCGTCCAGGGTTTCCCCCCGCGCCACCAGCCAGTCCAGCACCTTGACCGTGCCGTCCACCGCCGGACCTTCCTCGTCGCCGGTGATCAGCAGGCTGATGGAACCGGCAGCCGGCCCCTTGTCCAGAAAGCGGGCCACGGCGGCGACGAAACAGGCGATGGCGCCCTTCATGTCGGTGGCGCCACGACCGTAAAGCCGGTCGTTCAGGATTTCACCGCCAAAGGGATCGACGCTCCAACCGCTGGAGCCGACTGGAACCACGTCGGTATGGCCGGCGAAACAGAAATTGATCCCGTCCTGGCCATGGCGGGCATACAGGTTGCGGATCAACGGTCCGCCGGTGGACGAATCCACCGGGTGACAGTCAAACCCCAAATCCTTCAGCCAACCGGCCAACAGGTCGCGGGCACCAGCGTCGTCCGGGGTGACGCTGGCGCATTTGATCAGTTCGGCCGTCAGGCCGACGGGGTCTTTCAGGTCGGTCAATCGCGCAGCAGCTCGTTGATCGAGACCTTGGAGCGGGTCTTTTCGTCGACGCGCTTGACGATGACGGCGCAGTACAGGTTGGGGCCCGGCTCGCCGTTGGGCAGCGGCTTGCCCGGCATGGTGCCCGACACCACCACCGAATAGGCCGGCACGCGGCCATAGAACACTTCGCCGGTGGCGCGGTCGACGATCTTGGTGGACTTGCCCAGATAGACGCCCATGGACAGCACGGCGCCTTCCTCGACGATGACGCCTTCGGCCACTTCGGCACGGGCACCGACGAAGACGTTGTCTTCGATGATCACCGGGCCGGCCTGCAGGGGTTCCAGCACGCCGCCGATGCCGGCGCCGCCCGAGATGTGCACGTTACGGCCGATCTGGGCGCAGGAACCGACGGTGGCCCAGGTGTCGATCATGGTGCCGCTGTCCACGTAGGCGCCGACATTGACGAAGCTGGGCATCAGCACCACGCCCGGGGCGATATAGGCGGGGCGGCGCACCACGGCGCCGGGGACGGCACGGAAGCCGTGGGCCTGGAACATGCCTTCGTCCCAGCCTTCGAACTTGGTGGCCACCTTGTCGTACCAATGCGAGCCGCCGGGGGCACCCGAGACCGGCTTGGAATCGTTCAGGCGGAAGGACAGCAGCACCGCCTTCTTCAGCCACTGGTTCACCACCCATTCGCCGTCCAGCTTTTCGGCCACGCGGAAATGACCGGTGTCCAGCATGCCCAAAGCCATCTCGACCGCGTCGCGGACCTTGGAATCGGTCTTGGAGTTGATGGTGTCGCGGACTTCCCAGGCGTCCTCGATGGCTTTTTGCAGGTCGGCGAAGCTCATGGCCGTCATCCTTATATCGGCTTAGAAAGGGTTGGCGGAAACATAGCGCGTCAGGCGCTTAAGTCAACGCGCCGAGGGGGTGGCAACCACCTGCCCGAGCCAGTGGGGCAGGTCCTCGACGATATGGTGCACGTGGGACAGATCGTCGGAATCCTGGCTCACCACCTTGAAGTCGGGATGGTTGTCCTGACGCACCCAAACCGTGGTCATGCCCAAGGCGGCAGCGGGGCCAAGGTTGCGGTGGATGTCTTCCACCATGGCCGCCCCACGCGGGTCGAAACCGAAGCGGCGCACCATCAGGTCATAACAATAGGGCTGAGGCTTGGGGACGAAATCGGCGGCGACGATGTCGAAGATGCCGTCGAAATGACGCTCGACACCCAAACGCGCCAGCACCTTCTCCGCATGTTTGTGCGAACCGTTGGTGAAGATCAGCTTGCGGCCGGGAAGCCCTGCCAGGGCCTGATCCAACAGCGGCGCCACGTCCAGCACGGTGTGGTCGATGTCGTGCACATAGGCCAGGAAGTCGCTGGGCTCCATGCCGTGCACGGTCATCAGGCCGCGCAGCGTGGTGCCGAATTCGCGGTAGTAACGCTTTTGCAAGACGAAGGCGTCGTCCAGGCTCAGCTTCAAGCGATCGGCGATGAACTGGCGCATGCGCACGTCGATCTGGGGGAACAGGCTGGACGAGGCCGGATACAGGGTGTTGTCCAGGTCGAACACCCAGGTTTCCAACTCGGCCAAGTGCGGGCGGGCGCTAGCGCGGTTTTTCTCCATGGCCCCTGTGCTACGCCGGGCCGCGACAAAACGCAACCGTTCCAGCTTTGCATGTCGTTAAAACCCTGTCTTTATGCTAAATCCGGCAACAGTGGGATATGGGCCGAGTGGGAATGACCTCTGCGCTTGATCAACAGAACCGGCAGCCAACCGCATCCAAGGTGGTGCTTGGTCTCAGCCGTGACGGGCTCGAGGCTTATCCCGGCGCCGCCCTGGTGCTGAACGGCGACGGCGCCGTCATCCATGCCAACGACCGCGCCGAATTGCTGCTGGAAGCCATGCGCAACGGCCAGCTCGGCGACCTTGCGGCCTTGACCCGGGCCACCCGCCCCACCATCGTCAGCCTGCGCTCGGGCGCCAACACCGTGGTGCTGGAACTGGCGGCGTTGCCCGCCGATGGCGGTCATTTCCTGGTTTTGGCCCGCGACGTCACCTTGGAACGCAACTTGCGGTCGGCCCTGGTGGAATCGCGCCAGCGCTATAAGGATCTGGTCGACATCTCGTCCGACTTCGCCTGGGAAGTCGGCGCCGACGGCCGCTTCGTCTTCGTCAGCCCGAAAGGCGCCCTGGGGTTTTCCGCCGACGAACTGGTGGGCCGCGACCCTGGGGAATTCGTCGTCGAAACCCCGGCCGACACCGAATCCGCCCCCTTCGCCAGCGCGCTTGCCCTGGAAGACGTGGAAGTGTGGATGAACCAGGCCGACGGCAGCCAGGCCTGCGTGCTGGCCTCCAGCACGCCCATCCGCAGCGAATCGGGGGAATGGCTGGGCGCACGCGGCATCTGCCGCGACATCACCCAGGAACGGCTGCGTGACGCGGCGCTGTCGCGGGCCAACAACCGCGAACGGCTGCTGTCCTATATCGTGCGCACCATCCGTGACGAGGTCGACCCCGTCGACATGCTGCGCGCCGCCGCCGAAGCCACCGCCCGTGCGCTGGGCGCCACCGGCTGCCAGATTTTTCGTCTGCTGCCCGACGCCTCGGACTTCGCGCTGGCGGCGCAATTCGGCGAAGGCGGCGACGAAAAGCGGGCGCTTGATTCCTTCATCGAAACCGACCATTTCGAGGAACGGGACGGCCCCTGGCACGTGCTGTCCACCGTCAGCCGCTATCGCCATTCCATCAACGGCGCCATCCTGCTGTGGCGCGACGACCAGCGCCAAGGCTGGAGCGACGACGACCGCCTGTTGATCGACGACGTCGCCAACCAGGTGGGCCTGGCCAACGAACAGATCGCCAACCACGAACGGATCTTGCGCCTGTCGCGCACCGATTCGCTGACCGGGCTGTTCAACCGCCGCGCCTTCTTCGAAGAAATCGCCCGGCGCTTCCAGCGCTTGAGCCGCGAACACAAACCCGCCGCCCTGATCTATGTGGATCTGGACAACTTCAAGGCGGTCAACGACGTGCACGGACACCAGACCGGCGACCAAGCGCTGTTGGCGGTGCGCGACCTGTTGCTGCACCACACCCGCCCCACCGATCTGGTGGCGCGCCTGGGCGGCGACGAATTCGCCATCTGGCTGGAAGCGGCCGAGGAAAACATCGCCATCAAGCGCTGCGAGGGCATGCTGGAGGCCAGTTCCACCCTGGCGCATTTTTCCGGCAGCTCCGACAAGCCGCTGCACATGTCCCTGGGCGTCGCCGTCCATGCCGGCGCCAGCGGCGAATCCCTGGAAGATCTGATCGCCCGGGCCGACAAGGCCATGTACGAGGTCAAGCGCGACGGCAAGGGCCATTGGCGTCTGGCCCCTGCCCCCACAGCCGCGACGGGGGACTAGGCATGGTGGTCGGATTGCTGAAGAAGCTGTTTGGCGGCAACCGCAAGTTCACCTATGAGGAAGCGCGTGAACTGGCGGCGCACCAGGATTCCGACGTTCGCGCCACCTTGGCCGCCCATCCCGAGGTTCGCCCCGAGATCCTGTATTTCCTGTCCGAGGACAAAAGCCCGGAAGTCCGCCGCAAGGTCGCCGCCAACCCGGCGACGCCGCCCCAGGCCCACCCCACCCTGGCCGCCGACGCCGACGATCAGGTGCGCGCCAGCCTGGCCGCCAAGATCGCCCGTCTGGCCCCCGGCCTGACCGCCCACGAACAGGACCGCCTGCGCCGCGCCACCTATGACGCGCTGGAAACCCTGGCGCGGGACAACATCCCCAAGGTGCGTGAAATCCTGGCCGAAGCGCTGAAGGACGTGGCCAACGCGCCGCCCGACGTCATCCGCCGGCTGGCCCGCGACGCCGAGATCGCGGTGGCCGCGCCGGTGCTGCAGTTCTCGCCGGTGCTGACTGACGAGGATTTGCTGGAAGTCATCAACGGCAGCCCCATCCCCGGCGCCCTGTCCGCCATCTCCAAGCGCTCGTCGGTCAACGTGCGGGTGGCCGACGCCATCGCCGCCACCGACGATGTGGACGCCATCACCATCTTGCTGGGCAACCCGTCGGCCCAAATCCGCGAGGAAACCCTGGACCGTCTGGTGGACCGCGCCACCGACATCGAGGCCTGGCACCAGCCCTTGACCCAGCGCCCCAAGCTGCCGGCCAAGACGGCGGCCAAGCTGGCCCGCTTCGTCGCCGCCAACCTGCTGCAATCCCTGGCGGCCCGTCACGACCTGGACCGCGACGCGGCGGTGGCGGTGGCCGCCGTGGTGGCCAAGCGCCTGGACGAGATGGAGGCCAGCGGCCCCCAGCGCGCCGAAGCCCGCAAGGCCTCGGACGAAGCCGCCGCCCTGGTGCGCGCCCGCCAGCTGCGTGAAAAAGGCCAGCTGGACGAAAGCACGGTGGACACCGCGCTGGCCGGCAACGACACCACCTTCGTCATCTGCGCCCTGGCGGTACTGGCGGAAATGCCGGTCACCATGGTGCGCAAGACGGTGGTCACGCAAAGCGCCAAGGGCATGGTCGCCATCACCTGGAAGGCCGGGCTGTCGGTGGCGTTTGCCGAGCAGTTGCAGGCCAAGCTGCTGCGCCTGCCCCCCGGACGGCAAGTCCGCGGCCGCGACGGCACTTTCCCGCTGTCCGTCGATGAAATGAACTGGCAGCTGGAATTCCTGGGCGGCTGACCCCAACGAAAAACGCCCGGCAGGTTCCCCCGCCGGGCGTTCCTGGCTTCGTGCCGTCAGCCGACGATGTGGTAACCGCCGTCGATGAACAAGGTGGTGCCGGTCACCGACTTGGCCTGGTCGCTGACCAGATAGGCGGCGAAGGAACCGCAATCGTCGATGTCGGCCAGATGATGGGTCGGCGCCTTGGCGGCGGCGGCTTCCATCAATTCGTCAAAGCGGTCGATGCCGGAAGCGGCGCGGGTCTTCAGCGGACCGGGCGACAGGGCGACGACGCGGATACCCTTGGGCCCCAGTTCGGCGGCCATGTACTTGGTCGACGCTTCCAGGGCGGCCTTGACCGGACCCATGACGTTGTAATGCTCGACCACCTTGCGGCCACCATAGAACGACACGGTGATCAGGCAGCCGCCGTCGGTCATCAACGGCTCGGCCAGCTTGGCACAGCGCATGAAGGAATGGCACGACACGTCCATGGCCAGCATGAAGCCGTCACGCGAGCAATCGGTGACCCGGCCGTGCAGGTCTTCACGATTGGCGAAGGCGATGGAGTGGATAACGAAATCCAGCTTGCCCCACTGCTTTTCGATCTCGGCGAAGACCGCTTCCAGCTGACCTTCCTCGCGCACGTCGCAGGGCATGACGATGGACGCGTCCAGGCCTTCGGCCAGCGGGCGCACCCACTTGTCGGCCTTGTCGTTCAGATAGGTGATGGCCAGCTCGGCACCGTTGGCGCGGCAATGCAACGCGCAGCCATAGGCGATGCTCTGGTCGTTGGCGATGCCGATGACCAACCCCTTCTTGCCCTTCAGGGACAGGGTGGGAACGTTCAGATAGGGCTTCACGGTCGCGTCCATGTCGGATCGCCTCCTGGAGTTTCGCTGCATTGCAACGTAATGCGGGAAACCCTGCAACTCAAGGGGCTGACGGCGTATTTCCCGGAATCTTCACGGGGTTATTTACATTAGTACTTTGTTGTTCTGCCACGCTTGACCTTGAACCCGCCACCCGCTATGTATTTCGCCCCGTGGTGATTTGTCCGACCGGCTTGCGGCCACGATAAACAAGCGCTAAAGAGGCACGCAGCCAGGGCTTTCTTGGCCTTGCCACGGTCGGGTATCCTTATCGAAGGGGCCCCATATGACCACCACGACCACCCGATCCTTGCGTCCGCGTACCTTGTCGGTGCGTGCCGGAACCGCGCGCAGCGGATTTTCCGAGACCAGCGAAGCCATCTTCATGAATTCCGGCTTCGTCTATGGCAGCGCCCAGGAAGCCGAGCAAAGCTTCGACGGCACCTTGGACCGCATGGTTTATTCGCGTTTCAAGAATCCCACGGTGGCCATGTTCGAAGAACGCCTGGCCGCCATCGAGGGCGCCGAGGCCTGCCGCGCCACCGCGTCGGGCATGGCCGCCGTGCATGCCGCCCTGGTGTGCCAGTTGAAGGCCGGCGACCGGGTGGTGGCGCCGCGCGCCCTGTTCGGGTCGTGCACCTGGATCATCAACGACTTGCTGCCCCGCTTCGGGATTACCGCCGAATTCGTCGACGGCACCGACCTGGACCAGTGGAAGCGGGCGCTTTCCCTGCCCACCGCCGTGGTGTTCCTGGAGACGCCCTCCAACCCGACGCTGGAAGTCATCGACCTGCCGGCGGTGACGGAACTGGCCCACCGGGCCGGCGCCCGCGTGGTGGTGGACAACGTCTTCGCCACGCCGATCCTGCAAAGCCCGCTGGCCTTGGGTGCCGATGTGGTGGTCTATTCGGCGACCAAGCACATCGACGGCCAGGGCCGCTGCCTGGGCGGCGCCATCCTGGGCAGCCATGAATTCTGCAACGACGTGCTGGGGCCGTATCTGCGCCATACCGGCCCGGCTTTGTCGCCATTCAACGCCTGGGTGCTGCTGAAGGGTCTTGAGACCCTGGATTTGCGGGTCGAGCGTCATTGCGCCAACGCCCTGGCGGTGGCCCGTTTCCTGGAAAGCCGCCCCGAGATCGAGAAAGTCATCTATCCCGGGCTGGAAAGCCATCCCCAACACGAATTGGCCAAGGCGCAGATGCGCGGCTTCGGCGGCATCGTCGCCTTCAGCCTGAAGGGCGGCAAGGACGCCGCCTATTCGCTGCTGAACGGGCTGGAAGTGATCGACATTTCCAACAACCTGGGCGATTCCAAGTCGTTGGCCTGCCATCCGTGGACCACCACCCACCAGCGCCTGGCCCCGGAAGCCAAGCTGGCCCAGGGCATCAATGAAGGCCTGATCCGCCTGTCGGTGGGCCTGGAGGACGCCCTGGACCTGATCGACGATCTGGCCTTGGCCCTGGAAAAGGGAATATGATGACGCTTTAGGGAAGTCATCAGGGCGCGGAACAGCCGATCATGTATTCTGAAACCACCCACGGCATCCGCATCACCGTGCGGCCGAACTATCTGGACGACCAGTCTTCCCCAGACGAAAACCATTTCGTCTGGGCCTATCACGTGCGCATCGAAAACCAAGGCGCCACCACCGTCCAGTTGAAAAGCCGCCACTGGAAGATCACCGACGCCATGGGCCGCCTGCAGGAAGTGCAAGGCCCGGGCGTGGTAGGCGAACAACCGGTGCTGAAACCCGGCGAAAGCTTCGAATACACCAGTGGCACGCCGCTTTCGACGCCGTCGGGAATCATGGCCGGCAGCTACCAGATGCAAGGCCCCGATGGTCAGGTCTTCGACGTCACCATCCCGGCCTTTTCCCTGGACAGCCCCCATCAACCCATCCGGTTGAATTGAGCTTGGGGTCTTGCATATGGACCCTGGCAACGCCACATCCAGGGCCGTTGCCATGACCAAGGAGTCCGACGTGAAAAGCCAGAACCCGCCTTTGCCCAAGGATTCCGACACCTTGTCCACCGGCAAGCCCAGCCGCGAACAAGCCGAGGAAGCGGTGCGCACGCTGATCCGTTGGGCCGGCGACGACCCGGACCGCGAGGGCTTGGTGGGCACGCCCGACCGGGTGGTGCGCTCCTACGAGGAATTCTTCGCCGGCTACGACCTGGACCCGGGCGAAATGCTGGCCCGCACCTTCGAGGAAACCGACGGTTACGACGAGATGGTGATCCTGCGCGACATCCGCCTGGAAAGCCATTGCGAGCACCACATGGTGCCGATCATCGGCAAGTGTCACGTGGCCTATCTGCCCGACCGCCGGGTGGTGGGCATCAGCAAGCTGGCCCGCGTCGTCGAAGTATTCGCCAAGCGCCTGCAGATCCAGGAAAAGCTGACCGCCCAGATCGCCAACACCATCAACGAGGTGCTGCAGCCCAAGGGCGTGGCGGTGATCATCGAAGCCGCCCACCAATGCATGACCACACGCGGCATCCACAAGCCCGGCGTCACCATGGTGACCAGCCGCATGCTGGGCGTGTTCCGCGACAACCCGGCCACCCGCAAGGAATTCATGTCGCTGGTCCAGGGCCAGCACGGCAGCGGCCTGTCCAACGCGTGATGTCCACATAGCCGCCCAGCTGGGGCAAAGCCCCAGACCCCTTTTGTTTTTACCGACAAAACACAAGGAGGTTTGGAGGCGTAGCCTCCAAGCGGGGCCGGGGCGGCAGCCCCGCAATGGCACAATAAAAAAAGCCCGCCGTGATCGCTCGCGGCGGGCTTTTTCCTGGGCGACGGTGCTTAGACCATCTTGTCCAGTTCACGGATGATGGATTCGCCCATCACCGTGGTCGAGACCTTGGCCTTGCCCGGGGCCATGATGTCGGCGGTGCGCAGGCCGCCCTTCAGCACGGCCTTGACCGCGTTGTCGATCATGTCGGCTTCGGCATCCATGTTGAAGCTGTAACGCAGGCACATGGAGAACGACAGGATGGTGGCCAACGGATTGGCGATGTCCTTGCCTTGGATGTCCGGGGCGGAACCATGCACCGGCTCGTACAGCGCCTTGCGGTTACCGTTGGCGTCGGCGGCGCCCAAGGACGCCGACGGCAACATGCCGAGCGAACCGGTCAGCATGGCGGCGCAGTCGGACAGGATGTCGCCGAACATGTTCTCGGTGACCATGACGTCGAACTGCTTGGGGTTGCGCACCAGCTGCATGGCGGCGTTGTCCACGTACATATGGGACAATTCCACGTCCTGATACTCTTCCTTTTGCAGCTTGATCATCTCTTCGCGCCACAAAACGGTGCATTCCAGCACGTTGGCCTTGTCGACGCTGCACAGCTTCTTGTTGCGCTTGCGGGCCAGGTCGAAGGCGGCGCGGCCGATGCGCTGGATTTCGCTGGTGGTGTAGGTGAGCGTGTTGACACCCTTGCGCTCGCCGTTGGGCAAGGTCTCGATGCCGCGCGGCTGGCCGAAATACAGGCCACCGGTCAATTCGCGGACGATCATGATGTCCAGGCCCTTGACCACCTCTTCCTTCAGAGTCGAGGCTTCCACCAGGGCGTCGAACACAGTGGCTGGACGCAGATTGGCGAACAGGCCCATTTCCTTGCGGATCTTCAACAGGCCGCGTTCCGGCTTCACTTCGAACGGCAGGTCGTCCCACTTGGGGCCACCGACGGCGCCCAGCAGCACGGCGTCGGCGGCCATGGCGGCGGCCAGGGTCTCGTCGGACAGCGGCGTGCCGTGCACGTCATAAGCCGAGCCGCCGATCAGGCCCTCGGTGATGTCGAACGAAATGTTCCGCTTCTTGCCCATCCAGTCGATGATGCGGCGGACCTGAACCATCACTTCCTGGCCGATGCCGTCGCCCGGCAGGATAAGCAGCTTCTTGGCGGTCATGGGTATTCCTCTTTCCTTGTCGTCATGGCCGGACTTGACCGGCCATCCATGAAGACCCCCGGGTCAAGCCCGGGGGTGACGGTTGTCAGGGGTTACAGCCAGGGGCTGGACGTCTTGCGGGCGGCCTCGAAGGCGGCGATCTTGTCGTCCTTCATCAAGGTCAGGCCGATGTCGTCCAAACCGTTGAGCAGGCAATGCTTGCGGAAGGGATCGACGTCGAACTTGGTCTTGGACCCGTCCGGCGCGGTGATTTCCTGGGCCGCCAGATCGATGGTGAAGGTGGCGTTGGCGCCGTTTTCCGCCTGCTTCATCAGCGCGTCCACCTGTTCTTGCGGCAGCTTGATCGGCAGGATGCCGTTCTTGAAGCTGTTATTGAAGAAGATGTCGGCGAAGCTGGGCGCGATGATGCAGCGGATGCCGAAATCGGCGATGGCCCACGGCGCGTGTTCACGCGACGAGCCACAGCCGAAATTGTTGCCGGTGATCAACACCTGCGCCTTGCGATAGGCCGGCTGGTTCAGGACGAAATCGGCCACTTCGGCGCCGTCCTGGGTGTAACGCATTTCGTCGAACAGGTTCTTGCCCAGACCGGTACGCTTGATGGTCTTCAGGAACTGCTTGGGGATGATCATGTCGGTGTCGATGTTGATCATCGGCAGCGGCGCGGCGACGCCGGTCAGTACGGTGAACTTTTCCATGGATCGATCCTCCCCTTACAGCGAACGCACGTCGGTCAGCTTGCCGGTGACGGCAGCAGCGGCGGCCATGGCCGGGCTGACCAGATGGGTGCGACCGCCACGGCCCTGACGGCCTTCGAAATTGCGGTTCGAGGTGGACGCCGAACGCTGACCGGGCTTCAACTGGTCGGCGTTCATGGCCAAGCACATGGAACAACCGGGTTCGCGCCATTCGGCGCCGGCTTCGATGAAGATCTTGTCCAGGCCTTCGGCTTCCGCCTGTTCCTTGACCAGACCCGAGCCGGGGACGATCAGCGCCTGCACGCCGGCGGCCACCTTGCGGCCCTTGAAGATTTCGGCGGCGGCGCGGAAGTCCTCGATGCGGCCGTTGGTGCAGGACCCGATGAACACCACGTCGACGGCGATGTCGGTGGCCTTCTGGCCGGCGGTCAGGCCCATGTATTCCAGCGAACGGGCGACGGCCTTGCGCTTGCCTTCGTCGGCGATGTCGGCGGGATTGGGCACCGTTCCAGTGATCGGGATCACATCTTCGGGGCTGGTGCCCCAGGTGATTTGCGGCACCAGGGTGCTGGCGTCCAACTCGACTTCCGCGTCGAACTTGGCGCCTTCGTCGGTGAAGAGCGTCTTCCAATAGCTGACAGCGGCTTCGAAGGCGGCGCCCTTGGGGGCGCGGGGCTTGCCGGCGACGTAATCGAAGGTGGTCTGGTCAGGCGCGATCAGACCGGCACGGGCGCCGGCTTCGATGGTCATGTTGCAGACGGTCATGCGGCCTTCCATGGACAGGCTGCGAATGGCTTCGCCGGCGAATTCCACCACATAGCCGGTGCCGCCGGCGGTGCCGATCTTGCCGCAGATGGCCAGCACGATGTCCTTGGCGGTGACGCCAGCCGGCAGCGTGCCGTTGACGGTGATGCGCATGTTCTTGGCCGGCTTTTGCACCAGGGTCTGGGTGGCCAGCACGTGTTCGACCTCGGAGGTGCCGATGCCGAAGGCCAGGGCGCCGAAGGCGCCGTGGGTGGCGGTATGGCTGTCACCACAGACGATGGTGGCACCCGGCAGGGTGAAGCCCTGTTCCGGGCCGACGATGTGCACCACGCCCTGGCGGATGTCGTCCATGGCGTAATATTCGACGCCGAAATCGTGCGCATTCTTTTCCAGGGTTTCCACCTGGATGCGGCTTTCTTCGTTCTCGATGCCCTTGGAGCGGTCGGTGGTGGGCACGTTGTGGTCGGCCACCGCCAGCGTCGCCTCGGGATGGCGGACCTTGCGGCCGGCCATGCGCAGGCCTTCGAAGGCCTGGGGCGAAGTGACTTCGTGGACCATGTGACGGTCGATGTAGATCAGACAGGTGCCGTCGTCTTGAACGTCCACCAGATGGGCGTCCCAGATCTTGTCGAACAACGTGCGCGGCTTGGACATTGGGCTTCCTCGAACGAATTCAGGAGTTCATGGATGCTAATTCAGCGATCCGGGCGCCAGATATAGCAAAGTCCCGACCCTCCGCCACCCCAGGGGATTCCCAGGGTGACGGAGAACGGGACACATCAGCTTGGCTGCCGTCATTGCCGGGGGTGACCCGGCAATCCAGCCCCCCGGATCAAGTCCGAGGAGGACGGTTCCAAATCGACGCTTATTCCTCGGCGACGGCTTCGGCCGGAGCTTCGGCCTTGGCGGCAGCAGCGGCCTTCAGGGCTTCGGCCTTGGCGCTGGCGGCGGCTTCACGCTCGCCGGCGCTCACCTTGGCGGAATAGCCGGTGGTCTGCTCGGCGATACGAGCCGACTTGCCGCGACGGTCACGCAGGTAGTACAGCTTGGCCCGACGCACGTCGCCACGACGCAGCACTTCGATGGAAGCGATGTTGGGCGAGTACAGCGGGAAGATGCGCTCGACGCCTTCGCCGTAAGAAATCTTACGGACGATGAAGGACGAGTTCAGACCGTCGTTGCGCCGCGCGATGCACACGCCTTCATAGGCCTGCACGCGCTCGCGGTTGCCTTCGACCACCTTGACGTTCACCTTCAGGGTGTCGCCGGCGGCGAATTCCGGGATGGTCTTGCCTTCAACCAGCTTGGCGATCTGCTCTTTCTCGAGCTGTTCGATAATGTTCATCTCTTCACTTCCTTGTCCCTGTGCCACCCCGGGTGGCACATCGTTAGACGACGCACGGGAGGGAAACCCTAGGGCTTCTTGGTCCCGTGCCGGACAGAGGCATACCGGTCCCAGAGATCCGGTCGGCGTGTCCGCGTTGCTTCTTCGGACTGGCGAAGCCGCCAATCGCGAATTCTTCCATGGTGGCCCGAGATCAGAACCTCGGGCACCATCCGGCCCTGCCATTCGGCGGGGCGGGTATAATGGGGATATTCCAACAATCCCCACTCGAAACTTTCCTCGGCCAGGGTTTCCTGGTTGCCCAGGACACCGGGAAGCAGCCGCACCACCGCGTCCAGAAGCACCAGGGCCGGCAATTCGCCCCCTGACAGAACGAAATCGCCAAGGGAAACCTCGACCGCTTCGTTCGCTTCCAACACCCGCTGGTCGACGCCCTCGAAGCGGCCGCACAACACGGTCACCCCCGGCCCGTCCGCCAGTTCCCGCACCAGCGCCTGATCCAGCAGACGCCCGCGCGGGGTCATGTACACCAAGGGCCCTGCCCCCCGTTTGGCCTTGATGGCGGCGTCCAGCACATCGGGACGCATCACCATGCCGGCCCCGCCGCCGAAGGGAACGTCATCGACGGAACGATGCTTGTCGGTCGCGTAATCGCGAATGTTGACCGCATCCAACCGCCAAGTGCCCTTGGCCAACGCCCGCCCGGCCAGTGAAAGGCCCAGCGGTCCGGGAAACATCTCGGGGAAGATGGTCAGAACCGTGGCCAGCCACGGATCAGCCGGCATCTTGCCCGCCCTTATTCTTTTTCCGAGGACGCTGATCGCCGCTCTCGCGGGTCTCTTCGCCCTCTTCATCCTCGGCATAGGCCGGCGGATCAACCACCACCTGCCCCTTGCCCACATCCACCACCGGCACCGCCGCCTTGGTGAAGGGAACCAACAGGCTCCCCTGGCCGGGACGGGCGACATCCAACAGATCGCCGGCCCCGAAATTGGCCACACCCTTGACGGTGCCGATCACCGAACCATCGGTGCCCACGGCCTTCAGCCCCACCAGATCCGAATACAGGAACTCGTCCTCTTCGGTCGGGGGCAGCAGGTCACGGGACACATAAAGCCCCGTTCCCTTCAGCGCCTCGGCGGCATTGCGGTCGGTCACCCCTTCGATGCTGGCCAGGACGTGGTCCTTGACCTCGCCCATCACCTTCAGCTTGAAGCGGCGCTTTCCCGCCTCGTCCTCGGCCGGGCCATAGGCGGCCACGTCCAAGGGGTCGGCGGTGAAGCTTTTGACGCGGACCGCGCCCCGGATCCCGTGTGCGCCGACAATGGCGCCGATGCACACGCGGGCACCCACCGCCAATTACTCGGCGGCCGATTCGGCTTCGGCGGCGGCAGCGGCGGCGCGCTCGGCTTCTTCCTTGGCGCGCTGCTGGGCCTTGGCCTTGGGCTGGCTCTTCTTGGTCTGCTCGGCGCGGACCGGAGCGGCAACCAGACCCTTGTCGGCGAACACGCGGACCAGACGGTCGGTCGGCTGGGCGCCGACGGCCAGCCACTTCTGGATGGCTTCGGTGTTCAAGATGACGCGCTCGGCATGATCGGTCGGCAGCAGCGGGTTGTAGGTGCCCACCTTCTCGATGAAACGGCCGTCACGGGGCGAACGGGCGTCGGCCACCACGATGCGATAGAACGGACGCTTCTTGGCGCCACCACGGGCCAGACGAATCTTCAAAGCCATTTTCGATTTCCTTTGACTTAAAACCTAAAACCAACCGGCCTTAGCGGCCGAACCCACGCATGCCCGGCGGCAACAGACCGCCCAGGCCATGTCTCATCAAACCTTTTTGACCCATCTTGCCGACCTTCTTCATGACGTCGGCCATCTGCTGGTACTGCTTCAGCAACTTGTTGACGTCCTGGACCGACACGCCGGCACCGGCGGCGATGCGCTTCTTGCGCGACGCCTTGATCAAGTCGGGATTCTTGCGTTCAGACGGCGTCATGGACTGGATGACGGCCTTTTGGCGGCCCACCATCTTGTTGTCGATCTGAGCGTCCTTCAACTGGCCGGCCATCTTGCCCAGGCCCGGCAGCATGCCGATGATGCCCTTGAGGTCGCCCATCTTCTCGACCTGCTTGAACTGGGCCAGCATGTCGTTCAGGTCGAACTTGCCCTTCTCGATGCGCTTGGCAAGCTTCTCGGCCTCTTCCTGCTCGATGGTTTCCATGGCCTTTTCGACCAGGGACACCACGTCGCCCATGCCCAGGATACGGCCAGCCAGACGATCGGGATGGAAGGGTTCCAGGGCTTCCAGCTTTTCGCCCAGACCCAGGAACTTGATAGGCTTGCCGGTGACGGCCCGCATGGACAGGGCCGCGCCACCGCGCGCATCGCCGTCGACGCGGGTCAGCACCATGCCGGTGACGCCCACCTTTTCGTTGAATTCCTTGGCCAGGGTCACCGCGTCCTGGCCGATCATGGAATCGACCACCAGCAGGGTTTCCACCGGCTTGGCCACGTCGCGCACCTGGGCGACCTCGGCCATCAATTCTTCGTCGATGTGCAGGCGGCCGGCGGTGTCCAGGACGACGACGTCGTAACCTTCCTTGCGGCCCATCTCCAGGGCGCGCTTGGTGATGGCCACCGGCATCTCGCCCATGATGATGGGAAGACTGCCGACCTCGGCCTGTTTGGCCAGGATTTCCAATTGCTGTTGGGCGGCCGGACGATAGACGTCCAGCGAGGCGAGCAGGACCTTCTTCTTGTCCTTCTTGAGGCGAACCGCCAGCTTGCCCGAAGTGGTGGTCTTGCCCGAGCCCTGCAGGCCGACCATCAGGATGACGGCGGGCGGCACGGCGTTGAGGTTCAGTTCCGACCCCTGGCCGCCCAGGGTGGCAATCAGTTCGTCATGGACGATCTTGACCACCATCTGGCCCGGGGTCACCGACTTGACCACGTCCTGGCCGATGGCGCGAGCCTTGACCCGGCCGACGAAATCCTTGACCACCGGCAGGGCGACGTCGGCCTCCAGCAGCGCGACGCGGACTTCGCGCAGCGCTTCGGTGACGTCGGCTTCCGACAGCGCACCGCGACCGGTAAGCTTGTCGAACACACCTGACAGACGTTGGCTCAGACTTTCGAACATCGACCTTCCTAATGGATTCGCCCCAAACGAAAACGCGCCAGTGCGCGTAAATTCGCGGACTGACGGGTCACCGTGGTGACGGGCTTCCTCAGAGACTCTGAAGAGGCTGGGTTTTTACGCCTCATGACACAACGGAGTCAAGCGCCTCCTTGCCTTGCCCGCCAAACCGGCTTAAAGAACGCCTGTTAGCGAATGACGGGGCCTTATCATGAAGTATGCACGCAAGCGGGTGTTGGTGACGGGTGGCGCGGGCTTCTTGGGTTCGCATCTGTGCGAACGCCTGCTGGCCGACGGCCATGACGTGTTGTGCGTGGACAACTTCTACACCGGCAGCAAGGACAACATCGCCCACCTGCTGGGCAACCCGTATTTCGAGCTGATCCGCCACGACGTGACCTTCCCGCTTTATCTGGAAGTGGACGAGATCTTCAACCTGGCCTGCCCGGCCAGCCCCATCCACTATCAGCGCGACCCCGTCCAGACCACCAAGACATCGGTGCACGGCGCCATCAACATGCTGGGCCTGGCCAAGCGGGTGGGCGCCAAGATTTTCCAGGCCTCGACCTCGGAAGTCTATGGCGACCCGGAAGTGCATCCGCAGACCGAAGACTATCGCGGCTCGGTCAACCCCATCGGGCCGCGCGCCTGCTACGACGAAGGCAAGCGCTGCGCCGAGACCCTGTTCTTCGACTACCACCGCCAGCACAGCCTGCGCATCAAGGTGGCCCGCATCTTCAACACCTATGGTCCGCGCATGCATCCCGACGACGGCCGGGTGGTGTCCAACTTCATCGTCCAGGCCCTGGAAGGCCGCCCCATCACCATTTACGGCGACGGCAGCCAGACCCGGTCCTTCTGCTTCGTCAGCGACCTGATCGAAGGCTTCGTGCGGCTGATGAACAGCCCCGACGAGGTGACCGGTCCGGTCAACCTGGGCAACCCGCGGGAAATGACCATTCGCCAGCTGGCCGAAGCGGTGATCAAGCTGACCGGCGCCAAGTCGGAACTGATCGTCAAGCCGCTGCCGGCCGACGACCCCATGCAGCGTCAGCCCAACATCACCAAGGCGCGGCAATTGCTGGACTGGCAGCCCGTGGTGGAACTGGAAGACGGTTTGCAGCGCACCATCGATTATTTCCGCACACGGCTTGAGACTTAATCTTAGAGGGGCGTTGCCTTGACCTTGCTTCACCGATACCATCCTGGCGAAGTTCGCTCCACCGACAGGCGAACGCGTGGGGAGTAGCGGTTTGAGCGAGTCGAAGACGCACGCCGCCGAAGGCGAGGCATCCTCGCCTGACATCTTGGAAGCCCGGCTTGCCGGGCTGACCGCCTGTGTGCCCGGCTTCGCGTTCCTGCGCCGGCAACACCCAGATTCATCCCTGACCTATGACTGGTTCAGCGACAGCGTGCATCAGGTCCTGGGCTTCACCCCCGACGAGATGGGGGTCAACCAGGCCGGCTGCCTGCACGTGGTCCATTGGGCCGACCGCGATTCCCACCTGCAGGCGGTGCTGCGCTCGGCCGCCGACATGACGCCCTGCGAGGAAAATTTCCGCGCCATCACCAAGGATGGCGAGGTGCGCTGGCTGCAGGGACGCTCGATCCCCCGACGGCAGGGCAAGCAAGTGGTGTGGGACGGCGTTCTGGTGGACGTCACCCAAGGCCGCCGCGCCGAGTTCCGTCTGGACATGCTGATGGAGCACGCCGCCGATTCCATCTTGGTGCTGGACGAAGCCGGCGTCATCGACAGCGCCAACACGTCGGCCGAGCACCTGTTCGGCCAAAGCGCCCGCGACCTGACCGGCAAAAGCATCGCCGACCTGATCGAGCAAGACACCGAGGCGCAGATCTGTCTGGCTTCGGTCAGCGACGGCCAGCCCCACGAATTCGTCGGCATCCGCCAGAACGGCGAACGTTTCCCGCTGGAACTGTCCACCAACGAAGTGCGCATGGAAGGCCGCCGCCTGTTCGTCGGCATCGGCCGCGACATCACCGATCGCAAGGCCACCGAAAACGCGCTTTTGGAAAGCGAGCAACGCATGCGGGCCATCGCCGGCAACATGCCGGGCATGGTGTTCCAGCGCGTGTTGTCGCCCGACGGCGTCATGCGCTTTACCTATGTCAGCGAGGGCTGCCGCACCTTCCTGGGCGTCGACCCCGAAGAGTTGCTGGCCGAGCCGGAACTGTTCTTGCAATGCATGAGCGCCGACGAACAAAGCCTGTTCATGGCGGCGCTGACCCGTTCGGCCGAAACGCTGGAACCGCTGGACGAGGAAATGGCGGTGTTCGGCGGCGGCCGACGGCGGCGCTGGCTGCGCGGCCAGTCGCGCCCCGCCCGCCGCCCCAATGGCGACGTGGTGTGGGACGGCGTGATGATCGACGTCACCGAAAAGAAGACCGCCGAACAGCGCCTGTCCTTCCTGGCCTATTACGACCCGCTGACCCGCCTGCCCAACCGCGCCGCCTTCCTGGAACGCTTCACCGCGGCCCGCGAAAACGCGCTGCGCGCCCATCAATTGCTGGCCGTGCTGTCCCTGGGCATCGACCGCTTCGGCATCATCAACGCCACCATGGGCCATTCGGTGGGCGACCAGGTGCTGACCGCCGCCGCCGACATCGTCCAGGCCGGACTTAGCCGCAACGACGTCATGGCCCGGGCATCGGGCGACCGTTTCCTGATCCTGCTGGCCGGCCACACCTCGCGGCGCGAACTGACCGAGGCGGTGGAACGCATTCATGCCATGGCCCAATCGGCGGTGCATGTGGCCGGCGACGAATTCGAGGTCTCGACCTCGGTTGGCGTCGCGCTTTATCCCCGCGACGGCGAGGATGTGGAAACCCTGATCAAGAATGCCGAAGCCGCGTTGCAGCGTGCCAAAAGCCAGGGACCGGCCACCCTGCAATTCTTCACCAAGGAAATGTCGGCCAGGGCCAGCAAGACCCTGTCGCTGCAGAACAAGCTGCGCCGGGCTTTGGAACAGGGCGAGTTCGTTCCCTATTTCCAACCCCAGGTGGACCTGAACACCGGCATCATCGTCGGCATGGAAGCGCTGGTGCGCTGGAACAATCCCGAGATGGGCATGGTCAGCCCCGGCGAGTTCATCCCGGTGGCCGAGGAATCCGGCCTGATCGACGGCATCTGCGAATCCATGCTGAGCCAGTGCGCCCGGCAGAACAAAGCCTGGCAAGATGCCGGTTTCCTGCCCATCCCGGTGGCGGTCAACGTGTCCGGCCGACAGTTCCAATACGCACGGCGCCTGATCACCGCGCTGGAGACCACCCTGGCCGAAACCGGCCTGGACCCGCGCTACCTGGAAGTGGAACTGACCGAAAGCTCGGCCATGCGCGACGCCGACAACGCCATCGCCGTGGTCAAAACCCTGAAGGACATGGGCATTTCGTGTTCCATCGACGACTTCGGCACCGGCTACTCGTCGCTGTCGGTGTTGAAGCGGTTTCCCATCAGCAAGTTGAAGATCGACCGCAGCTTTGTCATGGACGTCATCACCGACCCCAATGACGCGGCCATCGTCGACGCCATCGTCGCCATGGCCAAGGCGCTGAACATGAAAGTGGTCGCCGAAGGCGTTGAGCACACTCAACATCTTGATTTTCTTCGCGATATTGGCTGCGACCAGATGCAGGGATACCTGTTTTCGCGCCCGCTTCCCGCCGAGGAAATGGGCCAAATGCTGGCCGAAGGACGGCGACTGCCCATCACCTCGGTCCAGCGCGGCAGCAAAATCCGCCACTGAAACTGCAATTGAAGTTGCGTTACAACATTTGCAGTTGACGCCAGCCCCAATCCCCGCCTATTCGTTTCGTCACAGAAAGGGAGCGAGGAAATTTCTCCGCCATGGACGGCACCAAACAAGAACAAAATTCCCCCCGCTCATCGCCCTCCCGCTTGGCGGGCATGGTCAAACATTCCTATACCATCCCCTGCGCCTCGACCTTCCGCGATGCCGTCGAGGCGTTGGCCACACGCCGTCATGTGAACGTGGGTGACATCGCTCGATCGGTCCTGCTGGTCATGCCGGCCGACACCATCGCCGCCTTCGCCGACCCCGGCGACCCCGGGGCCGACGACCGCGAAACGGTTATCTTGAAGTCCGGCCCATCCGCCGGACGTCCGTGGCGCCGCAAACCCCGCCTGCAGGTGCGCATGGTTCCCGGCTTCGACGTGTTGACCATCCGCCGGGCGCTGGGACTGGCCTTGGCCATGGATCGCGGCGAACTGGCCCTGAAGCTGGAAGACCCGCTGGCGCCCCCGCCCCCGCCCCCGCCTCCGCCCCCTCCGCCCCCGGAACAACCCGCGGAACATCAGGCTTTGGCGGCGGTGAACGAAGAATTGGAACGTCTGCAGGCCATCGTCAACGTGTTGTCGTTCGAACCGCTTTCCAGTGGCGTCAACACCCGGGCCGAGGCCCTGCACGTCCTTGGGTTTCCACCCGCTGCCCGGCCCGACCGCCGCATGGTGCGCGCCCGCTTCCGCATGCTGGCCACCATCCATCACCCGGACAGCAACTACGGCAGCCACGACCGCATGAGCCAATTGAACCAAGCCATGGAACTGCTGAAGGATTGATCCGTGACCAACCCGCGCCGCTTCGTGCTGATCGACCGCGATGGCACCATCAACGTGGAAAAGCATTACCTGTCCGACCCCGACCAGCTGCAGCTGATTCCGGGTGTGGGACCGGCGTTGCGCCGTCTGACCCAAGCCGGTTACGGCATCGCAATCATCACCAACCAATCGGGAATCGCCCGGGGCTATTTCAACCTGGAGAGGCTGGAGCAGATTCATGACCGCCTGAACGCCATGCTGGCCGCCGAAGGCGTCACGGTCGACGGCATCTATATCTGCCCGCACGGCCCCGACGACGACTGCGATTGCCGCAAACCGCTGCCCGGAATGGCCGAACAGGCCATGGCCGACCATGGTTTCGACCCCAAATTGTCCACGGTGATCGGCGACAAGGAAGTGGACGTGGAACTGGGCCAAGCCATCGGCGCCGCCACCTTCCTGGTCCGCACCGGCCATGGTGAGAAATATGCCGCCGCCAGCAAGGCCGACCACGTGGTCGCCGATTTGCCGGCCGCCGTCGCCATCATTTTGGGAGAGCTTTGATGCGGGCTTGCTTCTGGACCGCCCGGCCGGCCAAAGCCTGACCTATTCCGGCTGGAGCCCCGACCAGAGGTTCTTACTTACGGCCGCGGCGCCGGACACCGGCATCGTCGCCCATTTTTATTTCGATACAGAAATTAACTGCCTGGCTATTCCTGCAGCCCGTATCCAGGCGAGAACCGTACGCCTTGGCCCAACAGTGCCGCCAAGGCGGCAGGATCGTCGATCCGGATTTCCCCGCATTGATCCAGGCCGGAATCATCGATGACGACACCATCCGTCTCGATGCGGATACGCCGCCAGACCGGGGCGCCAAAGCCGTGATGGCGGCCGACGAAGCCCTGGTCGTCAAAGGCCAGCACCTCGGCCCGGGCGGTGTCGTCCAGACGGAACGGCCCCAGGTTCAGAGTGGCGGGTTCCACCTGACCCTGACGGGGGGCGAAATGGGCCAGCACCGAACGATAGGCATTGCGCGCCGCCAAATCGCCGGTATAGGCGAAGGTACCGGGATCGCGGACCCAATCCACACCATCGATCTGAATTTCGACAGCCAATTGATCGTTATGGGCATGGGCGCCGCGACCGTCCATCAGACGTCCACAGCGCACGGAAATGAAGGTCCTGTCGTTTCGCCAGCCGTACAAGCCGAATTGCGGCAGGGCGAAGGGCTGCAAGCCCTCCAAGGCCCGTGGGTCGCCCGGCACCAGACGCAGGCGCCGAAAGCTGGCGGGAAAGTCTTCCCCCCCCTTGACGGCCACCACCGGCACCGGCTGCGGAGCCAGCGGCAGGGCGCCCCCCGACAGCGCCGCCAGCACTTGGGCGGCGATGGGGCCAGCCCACAGATGCGACACGTCCAGCGGAGACCGATCCGCGTCCAAAACGAAAAATCGCCCGGAATCGTTATCGCCCACCTGCACGATGTCGCCACCGGGCTTGGTCACGGTTTGGGCGAAACCCAGGGCCAAAGCCAGACGGTCCAGGGTCTCGGGGGCGAAAGGCGGCCAAGCCATGGGGCCGGGCCGTAAGCCGGGGGTCAGGCCCCAGGGGCTGGCGTCGTAGTGGGCGAACACCGACTTGCGGTCGTCGTCCAGGCCCAGGATCAGGGCCACGGCGAACAGCGCCATTTCCAGCGACAGACGGTGATAGGCGGTGGAGGCCTCGAAATTGCCGCCGTCTTCCAGGAACTGGCGGCGGATTTCCACATCCAGTTGCTGCGCGGCGAAGACCAGCCACAGATCGGTTTCCTCGCCGCGCGGCAGCGCGCAGGCGACAAAGGCCAGCCCGGCGATGTCGGCCAGATAATGGTTGGCACGGTGATCAGGCGACCATTCCAGGTTCCGCGCCACATGGCGGCCATGAGCGACCAGGGCGGCGGCCAGTTCTTCCTCGAATTCCAGGCTGAAGGTGGCGCCATGGGCGACGAACAGCTCCCAGGCCAGCACCAAGTTGGCGGCACGGATGGAAACGTCCATGGCGCAGGCCCACTGCACCCCCCAACCCGGCGGGTTGGCCGCCAGGAAGTCCAAAACCTGATCATGGAACTCGGTGGCCAGATTCTGGTCGGGTGCCGCCGCGTAGGCCAAAGCCAGCTGCGGCAGATGCTGCAGGCGCCCCAGTTCCCACGGCACCTTGACATCGACACCGGGCTTGTGGCCATAGGCGGTGACCCCACCCCACACCTTGATCGGCCAGCGATAGCCGGAACGGAAGTCCACGTGCCAGTCCACCGGCACATAAGAGGCGGTGTCGATCATCGACAGCAGCGACGCGGCGCGCTTGCGGTTGCCGCGATGATGGCCCCCGGACACGCCCTCGCGCCATTGTGGATATTTCGCCAGCGGATGGACCACCCGCACCGGGCCCGAGCCCAGCAGATCGAAGCTGTGGGACGCCGCCGCCAAGGCCCGGCGCCGCAGGCCGCCATCGGCGTCGGCCAAGCTCAGCGCCGGCAAGCGGCGCGACAGCGGTACCATGCCGTAGGACGGCGGATAGGTGCAGTGGTTGCGCATCATGGCGCCGATCAGCCGGTTCTTGGCCTGACGGGCCAGCATTCGGATCAGCTTCGACGCCACCACGCCCACGGGCATGGCGCGGATGGTGTTCAGACGGTGCAGGATGGACATCAGTCGGCAGCCAGTTGGGCGACCAGGGCACGGGCCTCGGCCGAGGGAACGTATTCGGGAACCAGCCGGCCGATGACCGCCACCGCCCGATCGGCCCGGTGGCTGCGGCAGGCGATGTCCAGGTCGTCCAGGGTACCCGACAGTTCGGCATGGTCGACCCAGCGCGGCGACGCCACCAGGATGCCCTTGGCCTCGGTGGGGACCGGCGGCTCGGAACCGTGGAAGATTTCCTCGAACAGTTTCTCGCCCGGGCGCAGGCCGGTGAACGAAATCCCCACGTCCACATCGGGGCGCAGGCCGGCCAGACGGATCATCTGCCGGGCCAGATCGACAATGCGCACCGGCTCGCCCATATCCAGGACAAAAATCTTACCCCGGTAATCAGGGTGGGCCAGACCGAAATCGGATGCCTGCAGCACCAGTTCCACCGCTTCACGCACGGTCATGAAATAGCGCGTCATCTCGGGGTGGGTGACAGTCAACGGACCGCCTTCCGCCAGTTGCTTCTGAAACAAAGGCACCACCGAACCGGTGGATCCCAAGACGTTTCCAAAGCGAACGGTAACGAAACGAGTGCCGGACCCATTGCCGGACATGTCCAAGGCCTGGGCGTACATTTCGCCCAGCCGCTTGGACGCCCCCATGACATTGGTGGGGTTCACCGCCTTGTCGGTGGAAATCTGCACCATCACCCTGACCCCTGCCGTGACGCAGGCATCGGCGACGATACGGGTCCCGATGGCATTGGTCAGCAAGCCTTCGTCAGGATTACATTCCACCATGGGAACATGTTTCAGGGCGGCGGCATGGAACACCACGTCGGGCTTGATCTCGGCCAAGACGGCGGCGACCCGGTCGCGGTCGCGCACGTCGCCCAGCATGGGACGGCGCGGCACCTCGGGATGGGTTTTCGACAACTCCATGTCGATGACGTACAGGTTGAACTCGCCAGCATCGAACAGCGCCAGCATTTCCGGGCCATAGCCGGCAACCTGACGCACCAGTTCCGACCCGATGGAGCCGCCGGCGCCGGTGACCAGCACCCGCTTGCCCGCCAGCATGGCGGCGATGCCGTCATGGTTCAGCAGGTTCTGCGGACGGCCCAGCAAATCCTCGACGGCGATGGGGCGCAGCGTCAGCTTGTCCTCGACCCCGTCCTTCAGGTCGGTCAAGCGCGGAATGCGGGCCAGGGCCAAACCCAGCCGGTCGCATTCATCCAGCAGCATGCGCATCACCGCACCATCCAGACGATGGTCGGTGACGATCAGACGTTGCGGCGCATGGCCCTTGGCCTGCAATTGCTCGACAACCTGGGCGAAATCGGTCAGTTCGCCCAACACGTCGACGCCGTGGATATTGCGTCCCACCCGGCTGCCGCCTTCGCTGATCAGCCCCACCGCCCGGTATTCGGCGTCGGGTGCGGCCATGGCGCGCAAGAACAACTCGGCTTCGTCGCCGGCCCCGGCCAGCAAGACCGGGACACGCCCCTGGCCAACCCCTTGCTTGGCGGCGCGGCGGCGGTCCTTCCACGAACGATAGACGAAGCGCGGCCCGCCCAGCAGCGCCAGCAGCACCAGCCAGTTGATGATCAGGACCGAACGCGGCAGGTCCTGCAGACGGGTGACCAGGAACATCAGCAGATAAAAAGCGACCACGGTGATGGTGGCGCCCTTGGCGATGGTCAGCAGGTCGTTGACGCTGGCATAGCGCCAAACGCCCTTGTACATGCGAGAGGTCAGGAACGACACACAGGCCACGGCGGTGAACAGGCCGGTGGCCAGAACCAGCATGGCCGGATCCCAGCCCGGCACCCAGTTGGCGTCCATGCGCAGATAAATGGCCACCAGGAACGACAACGCCGCCATGACCAGATCATGGATCAGGGCGACATGTCCGCGGTGCAAGATGATTCGGGGCATCATGGCTGCAACTGTTATCCTAGCCTGACGTCACTGTCCAAGGGATTGCGTCAGCTGTCGATCTCGCCGGCCCGTGTCGGACCTTGACCGGAAACCACCAGATCCAGCACGTCCATATAACGCTTGGCCTGATATTCGCGCGAATGCCGGGGCGCCGCTTCCAGGCTGGCGGCGGCCAAGGCGGCGCGTGCCGTGTCGTCTTCAGCCAGCCTGCGGGCGGCGTCGGCCAGCGCCTGGGGCCGGGCGGCCGGCACCCACAGGCCGGCACGGTCGTCGGCCAGGATGCGACTGGCCTCGCCCTCGGGCGACACCAGCAACAGGGCCAAGCCCATGCCCATGGCCTCGAAGATTTTCGACGGGATGACCTCGGCGAAGGCCGGGTCGTCCTTCAGATGGACAAGCGCCACGTCGCACAGCGACCAGATGCGCGGCATCATCTCTTTCGGCTGCATGCCCAGGAACACCACGTTGGGCAGGTTGCGGCGCACCGCTTCGTCCATCAGCATCTGGCGTTCGGCGCCGGCGCCGACGAACAAAAAGCGGATGCGGTCGTCACCCCGCAAATGTTCGGCGGCGTCCAACACATTGATCAGGCCATGGGCCATGCCATGGGTGCCCACATAGCCCAGCACGAACTTGCCGGCCAAGCCCCACTGTTCGGCCAACTCCTGATCACGGGGACGCGGCGCATAGCGCGGCAGGTCGACGCCATTGATCACCACCGCCACCTTGCGCGGGTCGATGGCCCGACGCTTCAGGTCCTCCTTGAAGGCATGGGTCAGGACGATGACCGCCGCCGACCGGCGGTAAAGGAACAGTTCCAGCTTTTCCAGGGCGCGGATCACCGGGCTTTGCTTCATGGCGCCGACGGCGGTGATGGAGCGCGGCCACAGATCGCCCAATTCGAAGACGAAGGGGATGCGGCGGATGGCGCCCAAGGCCCAGCCACCGACCGCAGCGAAGAATTGCGGGCTGGTGGAGATCACCACGTCGGGCCGGTCCTCGAACAGACCGACGCCAAAGGCGGTCACCATGAAGCTGACGAAATCCAGCGTGCGCTTGGCGAAGCCTTCATTGGCCGAGATGTAGGTCTTGACGCGGACCACGCGCAGGCCATCCATCATCTGCACCTGACGCCAGGAATTTTTCCAGCCGTCGAACAGCTTGCCCTGGGGGAAGTTAGGGGCACAGGTCAGGATGGTGACCTGATGCCCCGCCTGGACCCAATAAAGCGCACGTTCATAGACCCGAGTGGCGGCCGCGTTGGTCTCGGGCGGGAAATTCTCGGTCAGGAACAGGATTTTCAAGGCGCTAAGCCCCTGCAGGAAAAGCTGGGCAGAAAATAACAGCGGCCTATGGCGGCGTCACCACCCGAATGGAGGCACTGGCTTGGCGTCCTTGGCCGTCCACCACGGTCAGACGTGAAAACCCCGGCCCGTCGGGATGCCAGAACTCCGCCCCCGGTGACAATGGCCGACCATTGGCCAACCATCGCAAGGGCGGTGTGCCGCCTTGCGCCATCAGGGCGATGCCGGCGCCGATGGGCTCGACCTCCGCCCCGTCCAGCGGAAACAACAAGCGTGGGCGCTCGCTGGTGTCGCGCCCCCCGGCGTCATCGTCGGGCGGGCGCAGACGGGCCAGGGCCAAGGGGGGCACGCCGTGATACAGCGCATGGTCGGGCTGGGACGAGGGCGGACGGCTGCCGGTTTCCGGTGGCAGTTGGTCGAAGATCTGGAACAGCATGGGGGCGGCGGTGGCCAGCCCGTACTCGCCGGGGCGCGGCACCCCGTCGGGACGCCCCACCCACACGCCGACGGTGTAATCCTTGGACACGCCGATGGCCCAGGCGTCGCGGAAACCATAAGACGTCCCGGTCTTGAAGGCGATGGCCCGGCCGCGCCGCGCCACGTTGGCCGAGACCATGCCGGGCGGCGCCGGCGCCGCTTCCAGGATGCGCAGCACGGCACGGGCGGCGGCTTGCCCGACCAGGACCGTCCCCGGATCGGCCGGCTGTCCGGCCTGATAGGCCAGCTTGCGCACCCTTCCGTCCTCGCCCAGTCCGGCATACAGCATGACCAGATCAGCCAGCTTCATCCCCACACCCCCCAGGGCCAGGGGCAGGCTGGGTTCGGCCAGGGGGGGAAAGGCCAACTCGGCGCCGCTTTGCCGCAGCAAGGTGGCCAGCCGCGCCGGCCCCACCAGTTCCAAGGCCTGGACGGCGGGCACGTTCAGGGATCGCTGCAAGGCCTCGCGCACCGGCATCTCGCCATGGCTGTCTTGGTCGAAATTGCGCGGCATCCAGGCGCCGAAACGGCGCGGCGCGTCCACCACCAAGGTCGCCGGATGCAGCGACAGGTCGTCGAAGGCCAGGGCATAGATGAACGGCTTCAAGGTCGATCCGGGCGAACGCACCGCCCGCGTCAGGTCGATCTGGCAGCGCCGCCATTGGGCAGACCCCACATGGGCCAGGACCCGGCGGCCGTCATTGGCCACCACCATCACCGCCATGTCGGCATTGTCGGGCCAAAAGCGCGATTGCGCTTCGACCAGGGTTTCCATGGTCCGTTGCAACGTGCCGTCAAGGGTGGTGCGCACCACTGCCCCCGTCGCCTGGGCGGCCAGCCGGGTCGACAGATGCGGCGCCGCCATGGGCATGTCCAGCATGGCGGTGGGCACGGGATCCTGTTTGGCGCTTGCCGCCACGTCGGCGGCGATGATCCCCGCCTTGGCCGCACGATCCAGCACCCGGTCCCGCGCCGCCTTGGCGGCAACCGGATTGCGGTCGGGGCGCAGCCGTTCCGGCGATTGCGGAAGCGCCACCAGCAGGGCGGCCTGGGCCGGGGCAAGATGGTCGGGCTCGCGGCCGAACCAGGCCAGGGACGCCGCCCGCACCCCTTCCAGGGCGCCACCGAACGGCGCCAAAGTCAGATAGCCGGCCAGTACGCCGTCGCGGCCCAGTCGCATCTGCAGCTGCACGGCACGGGCCATTTCCGTCAGCTTGGCGGCGATGGTGCGCGGCTTGGGCGTCAGCAGGCGGGCCAATTGCATGGTCAGCGTCGAGCCGCCCGACACCACCCGTCCGTGGCTGACCATCTGGGCGCTGGCGCGGATCATCGCCAAGGGATCAACGCCAGGATGCCAGCCGAAGCGTCGGTCTTCCATTTCCCGCAGCATGGACAGATACAAGGGCGAGACCTGGGACGGCTCCGCCCCCATCCTCCAGGTGCCGTCAGGGCTGGCGAAAGGACGCAACAAGCGGCCGACGCGGTCTTCGACCACCACCGAAACCGCCTGCAGGCGCCCCAGATCGGGCGGCAGCAAAAGATCGGCCAGACCGGCCGCGACAACCAGGGCCAAAGCCCCGATCGTCAGCCGCCGCTTCATTCGCCGATGACCAGACGGCCCTGGGCGGTGCGCCCGACCAAGCCGGGACTGTACATGTGCTCCACATTGGCACCGGGCAAGGCGAATTCGCCCAGACCGACAGCACGCACCACATAGGCCAAGGTCCCGGAATAGACCGGCTTACCCCGCTCCCATTCCGCCTGATTGGGCTCACGCACATAACGGGGAAAGCTTTGGATGGCCAGGAAACGATCGTCGCCCAGTTCCTGGGATTGCGTTTCCATCAGCTCGGCCAGTTTCGGCACCCCGGCCTGACCGGGCCGGATCATGCCTTCCGGCTCCAGCCCGGCGGGCAACAAGTCCAGGATGGCGTAATCGCCAGCCCGCCGCGACGGCACGTTGACATAAAGATGAACGACCAGCCGGTCGTTGCGCTTGACCCGGGCCAAATCCACCGGCTGACCGTTCAGGTCCAACAGCTCTTTGCCGACCACCACACCATGGTCTTCGGCTTGCTGCGGCTGGACCGGCACGCCGTCCACTGACAACGTGCGGAAGATGTCGCCGCCGCCGGCGTTTTCCACCGCCATGCCCTTGCCCAGACGGGTCAGCTCCACCGGCAGCGACAAGGGATCGCCCTTGCCTTGCAGCATCTGGCCGTCCACCGTGACCGCCACCTGACCGGCATTCTTGCCCAGGGCGGCAGCGGTCAGCAGCATCCAGGCCTTGTCCTGGGTGGTGGTCATCTCGGCCTGTGCGTTCATCTGGCCGGATACGGACAGGACGTCCGGCACCAGGGCGCCACGCCCCGTTTCGGCCAGGATGGCGGCGACGGCGAAGGCGTCGCGCAGATGGCTGCCATAGGGCAGCGTCTTGTAGGAGGCCGGCGCCACCGCCAACGCCTTGACCGCCCGATCGAAAGAACGCGCGGCCCGCTCGCGTTCGCCGATGGCGTCCAGCGCCGCCCCCAGATGGGCCAGGGCGACGGCATTCTGGGGTGGGTTGACGTCATGGAAATAACGCAGGTCGGACGCGTTGACCATGCCGGCGCGGGCCAGCAGAGTGGCGGCATAGGCCTTGACCGAGCTATCGGACGAAGTGAAGGCCGAAGACGCCAGCCACCGCCGTCCTAGGGACTGAGCCGCCTTGGAGACGTCGAAACCCTTGGCGGCGGCACGGTCCAGGAAATCCAGCGCATAGACCGACAGCCAGTCAGTGGCGTCGCTCCCCCACGGCCCCCACATGCGGAAATTGCCGTCCACGCCCTGCATGCTCAGCACCCGGTCGATGGCCTGTTGGACCCTGGCATCGGCGCCCTGGTCGCCGGCAGCGCCCATGGATTGGGCCAGATCGTTGAAATACAGCAGCGGCAAAGCGCGGCTGGCGGTCTGTTCCAGGCAGCCGAAGGGATAGCGGTCCATCCAGCGCAACAGGCCGGGCACGTCCAGCCCCTGCCAGCGCGACAGGCTGAGCGCGGCATGAACCGTTCCCGGCAGATAACCCTGCACCGCGGTGTCATCCAAGGTTTCCTTGGCTCCCGCCGCCAGGGTCACGGTCTGTTGCGCGGTCACCGGAACCCGTGCCGGGCGCACCTGGATGGGCCAGGACCGGCTGACGGAGAAATTGCCGGGGCCGGACACCTGCATGCCCAGGCTGGCGATGCCGTTCTGGCCGGCGACGATGGGCAGGGCGACGATGCGCCGTTCCCCCGCCGCCAGGGCTTCGGTGCGGGTTTCGGCCAAGGTCACCGGCCCTTGCGAGGTCAGGGTAACGCGGTAATCCCCGGCCTGCCCGGCGACGTTGTGCAGCAAAAGCGTCGCGGTGGCGCGGTCGTCGGGGGCCAAAAAGCGCGGCAGGATCATTTCCGCCACCACCGGGTCACGCACGGTCAGGCGGGCGTCGCCCGCCCCCACCTTGGCGCCGTCGAAGGCCACCGCCATCAACCGCAGCTCGCCCTGAAAATCGGGAATGTCCAGGGGAATGCGGGCCATGCCGTCGGTCACCGGAACCACCCCGGAAAACAGCGCCACCGTCTTGGTCGGCACCACGTCCAGGCCGCGCCCCATGGCGTCGCCACCCTGGTCGTCGCCCTGGCCGGGAAGCCCCCGGATCAGCCGGCCGTAATCGTCGCGCATGCCCACCCCCAGGCGGCGCTGCACCAGATAGTGCCCGGCCGGCGACGGCGACTTGAAGCGGGTCAGCTGCAAGATGCCCTGGTCCACCGCCGCCAAGGTGACGAAGGCCTTGTCGCCGCCCGACACCTTGACCGCCACCTCCAGCTTTTGCCGGGGCGTGATGGTTTCAGGGGCTTCGATGTGCACCGTCAACGTCCTCAGCCCGGGGTCCAGACCCAGCCAGGTGACCCCCACCGCCCGCACCGGGGCGTGGCTGGACGGCCCGACCAGCGGCCGGTACAAGGTGACCATGGCATAGGCGCCCGGCCCCCATTCGGGGCGCATCTCCACCTCGATCTCGGCATTGCCCGGTGCCAAAGTCAGGTTGCGGGTCTCGCGCACCTTTTCATTGGCCACCACCAGCAGGGCTTGGCCGCCCGAATCGCTTTGCACCCGGATACGGGCCTTGTCGCCGGGCTGATAGCCGGGCTTGTCGGCGCCCACCTGCAGGCGATCGGGGCGATCGGGACCGGCATTGCCGTACCAGCCCACATAGAAGAAGCGGCTGGTCACCGCCGTGCCCTTGCGCACCTCAAGCCGGTAACGGCCCCAGCTCAAATTGTGCCGCCATTGGGCCGGAGCAGCGGCGCCGATGTCGACGAAGCCGGTGGCCATCTGGGCTTCGTGGGCAATGCGCTGATAGCGCCAGCTGTCATCGGCCCGATACCATTGCCAGGTCGAGGTGTCCTTGAACAGGCGGAACTCGACCTTGTCGGCGGCCACCGCCTCGCCGGCGGCATTCACCGCCAACAGGTCGAACACCGCGTCCTGGCCGCTGCGCACCGCGCCTTCGAAGTGTGGGCGCAGGCCCAGAGACACATCGTGCCAGGCCACCGGCATGGTCAGACGGTCGGACGTGGTGCGCCCGCCCGGTTCACGCACGGCGATGTTGGCCACCGCCCTGAGCGGCATGGGGGAATCCAGAACCGGCGGCAACGTGCCGCTGACCCGGGTGCGGCCGGCGCCGTCGGTTTCGTCCATGGTCAACGTCAAGCGCTGACCGTCATAGGTCGCGCCTTCCACCCCCCACACGAACCCCTTGTGACGGGGAAACGGGTTAGGATCGGCTTCCAGAACCAGCTCGGCTTCGCCCCCCAAGGCGGAAGCCGGGGCGCCGTACAGGAAACGGGCGGCCAGGGGCAGGTCCAGGGCCTCGCCCGGCCGCAGCAGGGGCGGCGCGGTGGGCAGGTCCAGGGCCAGGCGCTGGGGGACGAAATCCTGCACGTCGAAGGTCAGGGTGCCCACCGGTTGCCCCTTGGGATCGATCAGGGCGTTGACGCGCCACACACCGCGATTGGCGGTCTTGGGCAAAGCGATGGTCAGGTGGTGGGCGCCGGCCTGTCCCTTGTCGGCGCTGGTGAAACGGCGGTATTCCCGGCCATCGGGGCGCAACAGCACGAAAATCGGGCTGGCCGCCACCACACGCACGTCAGGATCGCGCAACAAAGCGGTCAGCTCGACGCTTTCGCCGGGGCGATAGATGCCGCGATCGGCATACAGGAACGCGTCCACCGGACCGGACGGATCGCGTCCTTGCACGCCCCGATCGGACAGGTCGAAATCGGGGCGGCGCAAATCCAGGAAATTGAAGTCGTCGCCGTCATAGGCCATCACCATCACCGGGGCCATGCCGCCTTCGCCGCGCAGCAGGCCGGGGGCGAAATGGGCCATGCCCTGGGAATCGGTGGTGACTTGCGTCAATTCGTCGTTGTTACGGGCGATCAGGGTCAGCCGGACCCCGGGTTTGGGCTTGGCGTCGCCCAGACCGCGCACCGACAAGGTCAGGCCGTCGGCGCCACGGAACGAAGTCAGGCCCAGGTCGGAATGCACCACCCATTGGGCGGCACGCATGCGGTAATCATATTCGTCTTCGTCGTCGGCGTTCTGACCGCTGCGCGGCAATTGGGCGGTCAGCAGATAGGCGCCAGGTTCGGGCTTGCCCATGGCCTGGGCCAGGGGGAACAGGCTGGTCACCGTCTGGTTGCGGCTTTCCTTGATGGCCATCGGCCCCGACCACACCAGTCGGCCTTCATCCAGGGCGTAATCACTGGCCTGATAAGGATAGACGGTCTTTTCGTCCACCAGATCCCGGCGCATGCGGGCCAGCAGACGGTCCCCCACCCGATACAGCTTCATCTCCAGGCTGGGGACGTTGATGGTGGTCACCGGCAAGCCGTCGGCGGTTTGGCGCGGCAAAATGAAACCGGGGCCAAAGGACACTTGCGGCGGGCGGTCACCCATGGTGACGACGATCTTTTGCTCGGCCGCCAAGGTGGTGCCGTCACGGCCCGGCAGGCCGGCCTTCAAGGTGATGGTGGATTCGCGGCCCAAAGGCAGTCCCACAAGGCACAACCGCCCGCCTTCCACCCGCAGCATGGGCCGGCGTTGGTCGGCGACGGCGACGAAGTCGTGATAGGACAAGGCCGGATCCAACTCGGCCGAGAACACCAGGCAGACGTCGCCACCCCCGCTGGCCTCGTCCGGCTTGATCAGCCGCTGATAGGTCAGTCCTTGGGCGGCGGCGGGGGCTGGCGTCTCGGCCGCATTGCGTTCGGGCTCAGGCTGTGACGCCAAGGGCTGCAGCGGCCCGCTTTGCGGCAACGGCACCTCGGCGCGGGGGGCGGTCTCGACGGCGACAGACGGCGGCGGCGCCTTCGCCGGCATGGTGCCCCAAAAGCCCAGCCCCACGGCCCCGGCCATGATGGAAACGGCGATGAACGTCAGACCGCGCTGCATGATGATTCCCCCGGCCCATATGGCACAGCGGAACTATCAACCAGCACCCGGTCTTTGACAATACCACCCTTGGTGGATCAGGCGGCGGCGTCGGGCTGGGTCAGGCCGCCGAAACGGGCGAAGAAGGCGGCGTTGGCTTCCGGCAACGGACCTTCGGCGGTTTCCAGCACGCTCATCAGGTGGCGTTCGGCCGGGGCCTGGACCAGACGATAAAGGTTGCGGCACAACAGCCGCGCCGCCGCCCCCGGCCAGTCGGACGCCAGCAATTCGTCGGGCAGCATGGGATCGCGCAACAGCGCTCGGCGATAGCCGTGGATCAGCAGCGAACGCACCATGAAGCAGGTTTCCGGGTCGGGGTCGACCAAGCCGTCCAAGGCCCGCCACAGAGGGCGGAAAATATCCAGGAAACCCAAGTAATCCTGGGCCAGACGGTCCTGGTCCCAACAGGTGCGGATGACGTCGCGCAGCGCCTCGGGGGCGACCCAGGCCTCGGCCGAGGCGCGCATCACCACCGCCTGGTCGCCGGCTTCGGCGTCGATCAGCGCCTGTCGCACCGCCGCCTGGTCGGGATCGGGATGCAGCATGACGCCCGGCGACAACTGGCCGAAACCCAACCAGCCCAGGTCGCGGCGCAGCGCCTCGCGCCGTTCGCCCTCGGTGCCGGACAGGTTGGTGAAGACCATGGTCCATTGCTTGTCCCAAGGGCGCCGCGCATAGGAATAGATGCGACGATGCGCCGCCTCGAAACGACGCCGCCCGGTGTCGGTCAGGCTGTAATAGCTGCGCCGTCCCACATGGGACGAAGTCAGCCAATCTTCCTTGGACAGGCGGAACACCGAGGTGCGGACGATACGTTCGTTCAAACCGAAGGGCTCGACCAGACGGATCAGGCTGCCCAGCCAGGACGAACCGCCATGGGGCAGGATGGCGTCGCCATAGACGGTGACGATCAGCGACTTCGCCTTGGGGCGAAGTTGCTCAAGCGTGGCTTGGACCATGTCGTCCAGACGGGACTTGGCGGGCATGGGCGGTGTGAAACCCAGGTTGTCAGCAAACACGCCATCCTAACCAAGGCGATGACGGGCGCAACCCGCTTTTTTCCCCACCGCCCCGACAGCCCACACCGGTTGACAAGCGCCACCCCCTCTCGTTATTCCATATAACAGAATTAATTCTAGATATCGGAAGGATCCGAACCCCGTTGCGCCGTTGACAAGCCTAGAACCGATACAATATGCTTCGGAAATATTCTAAAAAATGCATCATTTCAGATGCACAAATAAAACAGGTAAGCCGCCTATCCCGCAGCGTTTCTATGGTTTTCGCTTTCGCACTTGCGTAACGAATAACCCAGCAATGCCGGGAATAATGGAAACATGATGGTCACAATGACCACAGGGAGGAGATACACGATGCGAGGATTTAAAACCATTGCCGGGCTGGCCGTCGCCGGCTGTGCCCTGGCCTTGTCCTGGAGCGCGCAAGCCGCCGATCCGGTGCGGATCGGCGCCTTCCTGTCGGTGACGGGGCCGGCGTCGTTCCTGGGCGAGCCGGAAAAGAAGACCCTGGAAATGTATGTGGACCGCCTGAACAAGCAGGGCGGGGTGCAGGGCCGCAAGATCGAGCTGACGGTCTATGACGACGGCGGCGCGCCCGACAAGGCGGCGACGTTTGCCAAGCGCCTGATCCAAAGCGACAACGCCGACATCCTGATCGGCGGCACCACCACCGGCACGTCCATGGCGGCGATCAAGATCGTCGAGCCGGCGGGGGTTCCGTTCATTTCGCTGGCCGGCGGCATCGACATCGTCGAGCCGGTGAAGAAGTGGGTGTTCAAGACCCCGCACACCGATCGCATGGCGGCGGAAAAGGTGTTTTCCGACCTGAAGAAGCGCGGCCTGACCAAGGTGGCGTTGATTTCGGAAAACGCCGGTTTCGGCAAGTCGGGCCATGACCAGTCGCTGCTGGTGGCACCCAATTACGGCATCGAGATCGTCGCCGACGAAGTCTATTCGCCGAAGGATCCCGACGTCACCGCCCAGCTGACCAAGATCAAGAACACCCCCGGCGTGCAGGCCATCTTCAACTTCGGCTTCGGCCAGGGCCCGGCCATCGTCACCAAGAACCACAAGCAGCTGGCCATCACCCAGCCGCTGTACCAGTCGCACGGCGTGGCGTCCAAGGATTACATCCGCCTGTCGGGTGACGCTTCCGACGGCGTGCGCCTGCCCGCCGCCGGCCTGGTGATCGCCGACCAGCTGTCCGCCACCGACCCGCAAAAGCCGGTGGTCGCCGCCTTCAAGAAGGAATACGAGGACGCTTTCAAGTCGGAAGTCTCGACCTTCGCCGGCCATGCCTATGACGGCCTGCAGATCGCCCTGGCCGCCATCATGCGGGCCGGGTCCTCGGACAAGGCCAAGGTGCGCGACGAGATCGAGAAGACCTCGGGCTATGTGGGCACCGGCGGCATCGTCTCCATGTCGGCCACCGACCACATGGGCCTGAACCTGTCCGCCTTCCACATGGTGGAAATCGCCAAGGGCGATTGGAAGATGGTCGACTGACCGTTTCCATCCCTTTCTGACACCACTTGGGGCTTGCCCGCGCCATCCCCGGCGCGGGCGGGTCGCAACGGGGGTTTCCATGCTTGAGTCGTCGATCCAGTTCATCCTGGCCGGCCTGACCAGCGGCGCCATCTACGCCCTTGTCGGCCTGGGCTTCACCATCATTTACAACGCCAGCCACGTGATCAACTTCGCCCAGGGCGAGTTCATCGTCATTGGCGGCATGAGCACCGTGGCCCTGATGGCGGCGGGCCTGCCGCTGCCGGTGGCCATCATGCTGGCCACCCTGGTCACCATGGCCGTGGGCATGGCGCTGGCCAAGTTCGCCATCCAGCCGGCGCGTGACGCCGACGTGGTGGCGTTGATCATCATCACCATCGGCGCCTCGATCTTCCTGCGCGGCATCGTGCAGCTGGTGTTCGGCAAGGACATCCACTCGCTGCCGCATTTTTCCGGCGAAACGCCGCTGAATCTGATGGGCGCCACCCTGATGCCGCAAAGCCTGTGGGTGATGGGTGTGGCTGCCGCCCTGATCCTGGTCATGGCCTGGTTCTTCAACGCCACCCTGGCCGGCAAGGCCATGCTGGCCACCGCCTACAACGCCCTGGCCGCCCGGCTGATGGGCGTGGACACCAAATGGGTGCTGCTGTCGGCCTTCGCCCTGTCGGCGCTGTTGGGCGCAGTCGGCGGCATCGTCGTCACCCCCATCACCTTCGTGTCCTACGAATCGGGCATCATGCTGGGGCTGAAGGGCTTTTCCGCGGCGGTCCTGGGCGGCCTTGGCAACGGCGTCGGCGCCGTCGCCGGCGGCCTGATCCTGGGCATCGTCGAATCCATGAGCGCCGGCTACATCTCGTCGGCTTACAAGGACGCCATCGCCTTCGTCATCATCTTGGTGGTGCTGGTGGCCCGTCCCAACGGACTGTTCGGCAAGAAAGGGATCGACCGGGTATGAGCGCCTTCTTGCAACGCCATCGCGGCCTGTTGATCCTGGCCGCCTGCATCGCTCTGCTGCCTCTGGGCGTGCGGAACGACTATCACTACGACGTGCTGATCAACGCCGGCCTGAACGCCATCGTCGTCGTCGGCCTGAACCTGCTGATCGGCTATGCCGGACAGATCAGCCTGGGCCACGCCGCCTTTTTCGGCCTGGGCGCCTATGCCAGCGCCATCCTGACCACCACCTATGGCTGGCATTCCCTGACCGCCATGGGTGCCGGCATGGCGGGCGTCGGCGTGCTGGCCTATGTGGTGGCGCGCCCCATCCTGCGGCTGAAGGGCCATTATCTGGCCATGGCCACCTTGGGCATCGGCGTCATCATTTCCATCGTGCTGAACACCGAAGCGCAGATCACCGGCGGCCCCGACGGCATGTCGGCGGAACCGTTCAGCGTCTTCGGCTTCGCCTTCCAGACGGAAAAGTCCTGGTACTGGCTGGTGGGCGGCTGCCTGCTGGCGTCCGTGTGGCTGGCCACCAACCTGATCAACTCGCCCATCGGCCGGGCGCTGCGGGCGCTGCACGGCGCCGAAGTGGGCGCCCGCGTCGTCGGCATCGACACCACCCATTACAAGGTGCTGATCTTCGTCATCTCGGCCATGTTCGCCAGCTTCGCCGGTTCGCTGTTCGCCCATCACACCCCCACCGTGACGCCGTCCATCCTGGGCTTCATCAAGTCGGTGGAATTCGTCGTCATGGCGGTGTTCGGCGGCATGGCCTCGGTCATGGGATCGGTGGTCGGGGCGTTCATCATGACCTTGCTGCCCAACGTGCTGGCTTCGATCGAGGATTTCGAGCCCATCATTTTGGGGGCCATCATGATGGGCACCATGATCTTCATGCCCAAGGGCCTGGTTCCCACCATCGCCAAGAAGCTGCGCCGCAAGGAGGCCCCATGAGCCTGCTGAAAGTCACCAACCTGACCAAGAGCTTCGGCGGCGTCTCGGCCATCCGTGACCTGTCGTTCACCATCGAGCCGGGAACCATCCATTCCATCATCGGCCCCAACGGTGCCGGCAAGACCACGCTGTTCAACCTGATCACCGGGGTCTACACGCCGTCCAGCGGCTCGGTGCGCTTCGCCGACCGCGAGATCGGCGGCGTCGAACCGCACAAGCTGGCCGCCTTGGGCATGAACCGCACCTTCCAGAACCTGCAGATCTTCCACAACATGAGCGCGGTGGAAAACGTCATGGTCGGCGCCCACCTGCATCTGCAAAAAGGGCTGCTCCACTCGCTGCTGCGCCTGCCGTCCCTGGCCCGTTCGGAAGTGGAAACCCGCAAGCATTGCTGGGAACTGATGGATTTCGTCGGCCTGTCGCAATACCGCGACGCCGAGGCGTCGGCCATGTCCTATGGCGCCTTGAAGCGCCTGGAAATCGCCCGCGCCCTGGCGGCCAAGCCCAAATTGCTGCTGCTGGACGAACCCGCCGCCGGCCTGAACGACACCGAGACCCGCGAAGTGGATGAGGTGATCAAGCGCATCGCCGCCCAGGGGATCACCGTGGTGCTGGTGGAACACGACATGAAGATGGTGATGGGCATCTCGGACCACATCCTGGTGCTGGATTACGGCGCCAAGCTGGCCGAGGGCACCCCCGCCGAGATCCGATCCAACCCCGACGTCATCGCCGCCTATTTGGGCAACGTTGGTTAAGGAGGCCGCCATGCTGCTGGAAATCCAAGGACTGGAAAGCCATTACGGCCGGGTCAAGGCGCTGAAGGGCGTCGACATCACGGTGAAAAGCGGCGAGCTGGTCGCCCTGGTCGGCGCCAACGGCGCCGGCAAGACCACGCTGTTGCGCTCGCTTTCGGGCGTGCAAGGGATCAGCGCCGGTTCGATCCGCTTCGACGGCCAGGACATCACCAGGATGCCCGCCTTCAAGCGGGTCGCCTTGGGCATCGCCCAGGTCCCCGAAGGCCGCCAGGTCTTCGCCCCCATGAGCGTCGAGGACAACCTGCTGATGGGCACCTATCGCCGGCGCGGCGCCAAGCCCGCCGACGACATGGAGCGCATGTACGACACCTTCCCCATCCTGAAGACCAAGCGCAAACAGGCCGCCGGCCTGTTGTCGGGCGGCCAGCAGCAGATGCTGGCCATGGCCCGCGCCCTGATGAGCAACCCGCGCCTGCTGTTGCTGGACGAACCCAGCATGGGTCTGGCGCCCTTGCTGGTGGGCGAGATCTTCAACGCGGTGGAACGCCTGAAGGCCCAAGGCATGACCATCTTGCTGGTGGAACAGAACGCCTTCCAGGCGCTGGGCATCGCCGATCGGGGCTATGTCATGGAAACCGGTTTGGTGACCATGTCCGACGACGCCCAGGTGCTGTTGGGGGACGAGCGGGTCAAGGCCGCCTACTTGGGCCTGTAACCCTATTTAAATTCGGCATATTTGCACACTCAAGGGCGCCTTGACGCATCACAATGATGATCATGGCGCCCTTTTTATGCCGTTAATTCCCTTATTTTCTGCGGATATTTTAACTTTATCGAAGCGACACATTTTTCTTTGACTAATGAAAAACAATGTATCATATTTTGACTCATCAAGGGCGCCGGAGACAACCCGCGCCATCGGAGGCAACCCCCGGCCAATCATGCCGGCCCACTTTTAGGAGCGACAGATGAGCGCCTCGAACGAGAAGCTTGCTCTCACCATGGAATTCCCGCCGGAAACGGAACAGCCCAACGTCTATCCGCTGTCCTGGCACGCCCAGAGCAAGAAGATGGAAGAAGTGTGGGCGGCGTCGCTGCGCGAAGCTTGGGATCCGTCCAAGCTGCCGTGGGACACCTTCGACGTGTCCAAGTATTCGTGGGAAGAACGCGAAGCCATCGCCTATTGGTGGACCCTGCTGTCGGTGTTCGACGCCTCGGCCCCGCCGGTCTTCGCCTCGGCCTTCATCAAGACCTATGAAAACCACGAAGAAGACCCGGTCCGCCGCTGCTTCTTCTCGGTGACCCGCGACGAGCAGAACCACGAACAGATGTGCGGCCTGGCCATCACCAAGCTGCTGGAACACACCGACCCCATCACCTATCAGCCCAAGACCGAGATCGGCAAGGCGCTGCAGAAGAACGCCAAGTGGCTGTACTTCAACGGCGGCCGCTATTGGAACGGCTACAAGCAGGCGGTGCCGAAGTATTCGCTGGCCGTGCTGTTCTCGTCGTTCCTGATGGGCGAAATCGCCGCCGCCACCATCTTCCACCAGATGGCCGCCGGCTGCACCGAACCGGTGTTCAAGGAAGGCTTCCGCAACATCGGCCGCGACGAAGGCCGCCACATGGCCATCTGCATGGCCTTGATGGAACGCGACTATCCCAAGCTGCCCAAGGAAGAGGCCTCGCTGATCACCAAGCAGGTGCGCGCCGGTTACCTGTTCCTGTCGGCCGTGCTGTTCGAGCCGCCGATGGATTTCTGGGACCTGCCGGAAGACTTCATCGCCAACCAGCGCAAGGGTGAAGAAATCGCCCGCAACGCCGGCTTCCACATCCCCGCTTATGAAGCCAAGCTGGAAAACTGGAAGAACGCCATGCTGAACCTGAAGGGCGTGCTGGACCGTTACGGCATCCCCTTCCCGGCTATCCCGGAAGTCGGCATCACCGGCGAGGAAGTCACCGACATCGACATGAAGGACATCATCCCGGTCTTCTGATCGGTCCTGTCCGTCCCAATCTAAATATGACCCAAGCCGGCGGGGGCGACCCCGCCGGCCCTTGGTCCCAATAAAGAACAAGACATCGAGGTGGGGAAATGAGTCGAATCCGTCTGCTGCCTTCGGGCCGCGAGGTTGAATGCCCCGATGGCGAGACCGTGCTGTCGGCGCTGGAAAAGGCGGGCTATGCCCTGCCCAACAATTGCCGCGCCGGCGCTTGCGGCGAATGCAAGGTCAAGGTCACGTCCGGCCAGTTCGACCAGGGCATGGTGCTGGACATGGCGCTGTCCCAGGACGAACGCAAGGAAGGTTTCGGCCTGATGTGCATGGCCAAGCCGCTGTCGGAACTGCTGGAAATCGAATGGGGCACCGACGACGCCAAGCCCAAGCTGTTCCCGCCGCGCGAAAACATGCTGTTCGTGGTGGTCGACAAGTTCGCCCGCACGCCGCGCATCACCGAATTCCGCCTGCGTCCGGTGGGCAAGCCCATGCGCTTTTGGCCCGGCCAGTATCTGGTGCTGGGCGACGAGCGGGAAGGCGCGCCGCCCAGGTGCTATTCCATCGCCAACGCCCCCAATCCCGACGGCGAGATCGTTTTGCACATCACCCGCGTCGACGACGGCGCCACCAGCCGCTGGCTGCATGACAAAGTGCAAGTGGGCGACATGATCAAGGTGTCGGGCGCCTATGGCACCTTCATCGGCGACCCGTCGGTGGACACCCCGGTCCTGTGCCTGGCCGCCGGGTCCGGCCTGGCCCCGATCATGAGCCTGGCCGAAGCCGCCCTGCGTCGCGGCTATAACCAGCCCGTCACCCTGGTGTTTTCCGGCAAGACCCGAGAAGACATCTATTGCCAGGGCACCATGGCGCTGTGGCAGGCGCGCAACCGCCGCTTCCGCTTCGTGCCCACCCTGACCCAGGAAAAGCATGACGGCCGCATGGGACGCATCCCCGCCATCCTGCCCGATTTGTTCCAGGACCTGTCCAACCATTCGGTGTTCGTCGCCGGCAGCCCCGAATTCGTCGAAGCCTGTGTCGCCGCCGCCAAGGCCTTGGGCGCCAAGCCCGAACTGATCCACACCGAGGGCTATTTCCCCCAACACAAACCGGAGCAACCGCCCGCCGACAGGCTGGCGCCCGTGGTCTGAACCCCACCCCGGGTCCCTGGTTGCCGGATTGCCCCTTCCTGCGTGCAGGAAGGGGTTTTTTTTAACCCCTTTGATTGCGCATACACCCTTATTAGGCGATCATCGGCGCGCAACTTGCCCAAGGGTAGACCATGCGACGCCTGATCCTTTCCGCCATGCTGCTGACTTTCGCCGCCACCAGCGCCCCAGCCGCCGCCACCCCGTGTTTCGGCCTCAGCTTGGCCAAGGCATGGAAACAAGGCTACGAAGCCTATACGGCCGGTCGTTTCGATGAGGCCCAGGACGTGCTGGAACCCTTGGCGGAAAATGGCTTCGCCCCGGCGCAATGGCTGGTCGGCCGCATGGTCAGCGAGGGCCAGGGGGCTGCCAAGGACGTGATCGCCGGTCTGGTCTGGCTAAAACTGGCCGGATTGTCGCAGATCAGGCAGGCTCGGCCCGATGCCTCGAAACTGGAAAACCAGTTGGACATGACGGGCTTCGAGCAGGTCCGGCGGCGCCAGGAAGGCTGGCAGCCCAAGATAACCAGTTCCTGTTCCGACGACACGACCGTGCCCACCAAATACGGCGATGCCGGCAACGTCAAGAAAGGACCGCAACAATTGCAGCAATGGTGGAAGGATTTCGTCATCGACGCGTCCAGCCGCAACCCCCAGGCCATGCTGTATCTGCTGACCCTACCGGCGGTGATCTTCGTCGGCGACGGCGCCAACGCCTCGGTCATCCGCCACAAGGGGATGACCATCTTGATGGTCAACGAAAACCTGTCGGAAAGGACCATGACCGAGAGTTTGGAGGCGATCCTGCCGGCCGCCCGTGAAGCGGTCAACGACGCCGCCTTGGCTTCGGTGTTCGACGCCCCCACCGAAACCTACAAAGGCCGCACCCTTCACGGTTATCCCGCCGCCGACAACCACGCCTTCATGGCGCTGATGCGCCGCGCCGTCGACATGGCCGACGCGCTGCCCGCGAACTTGCGCAAAAAAGCCACCCGGATCACCCATGTCCGCTACCAACCGGCCTTCGTTTACGGCGGATCGGCGACCAACAGCAATTTCGCCGCCTTCGACCCCGATCCCAAGGTCAGCGGCGGCGGCACCATGGTGTTCCAGAAGAACCCGTCCATGGCGTCCCCGGCCTTTGGCGTCATCGGCCTGGTGCAAGCGGCGAGCTTGTCGCAACGCCTCGACCTGAACCAGGAACGACTGACGCCGCAACAGGCCAAGGACCTACGCTGCTTGATGCTGGTCGATGCCCACGAGGTGGCCAAGGCCGTGGACATGTCGCCCGACATCCAGAGCGCCCTAAGCCGCGAGAGACGCGATACCAACTGTAATTGATCTTGTCGCCGGGCTTAATGCCGCGCCGGCATCTGCCCCAGGCGGCGGTTGGCGCTGTCGTGCAGGTCGTTGTCCATGACATAGGCATGGACCTGGGAATCGCCGTCGCCGACGATCATGGCGTCGCTGCGCGGATTGCTCCAATGCACCACCTTGTCGCGGCGATAGGAGGGCAGGCCCAGGGACTGGTTCCAGGCCTTGGCCAGATCGTCGAAGGCCCCTGCCGGCAGATTCAGCTTCAGGTGGACCAGACGCGGTGTCCCGGCGGCATCGGGCAGGAACATCGCCCACACCTCGGCCGGCCATCCCGCCACCATGTGCGGATGCGGCCGCAACTGCCCGGTGGAATCGGTGGCGAACAGGCCGCAACGGATAGCGCCAACACGGGCGACGCCCTTGCTGACACGGAAATCCACTTCCCGGGGATGGTCGGCTTCGTCGGAACAGATCACCTGGCGGCCATCGCCGCCGAATTCCCGGAACTGGGCCTGGGCCATGCCCGGCTGGGCGAAACCAAGGTCAAAGGTCGCATCCCCGGCCCATGCGGACCAAGAGCACATCATCATCGCCAAGGTGCCGAGACTCTTTCTCATGCAAAGATGATGTCACATATATTGCAGCGCGTCATTGTCTTCGCGCATGCACCATCCGCATGGGCTACTTCCGTTTACGCCCCTCTTCCAGCCTTTGGTTCATGGCGTCCTGCAGCTTGGTGTCCACCAGCATGCCCAAGACCGTCTCGCCTTCTTCATGCATGACCAGGGCTTCGTTACTGGCGGTCTGCCAATGGACCATGCGTTCGCTTTCGTCCCTAGGCGGGCCGAAACGGGCGACGAAGTGACGGACCAGACCGGCATAGGCGTCACGCGGGCCGGTCATGAACAACTGCACCAAACGCCGCGTGCCCTGCATGTCGGGGGCGAAGGTCGCCGACATTTCCAACGGGATGCCGGCGATCTTGCGTTGCGCCGGCTTCCACACCCCCTTGTCGTCCACCTTCATCAGCGCGCAGCGTGTGGCGCCCAGATCCATCATCGGCTTGGGCATGTACAGCAACTGGCCCAGATCCTTGGGCAGGTCGGGGTCGTCGCTGCAGCGGATAGCCATGCCGGGCGGCCAGGCGCCGAAACGGAACTGCCCCTGCATCATGCCGGGCCGCGCCCAACCCAGGTCGAACTCGCGCTCGCCCGCCAATGCCGGCCCGCTGACCAGCAGCGCCGCCATCGCCACCATCACCTTGAACATGAACACTCCTTTTTCGGCATCGGGGGGGCCAACGCGTCGCCGCCCGACGGCAGCTTGGCGTCTTCGTCCAGCATCCAGGCGACCATGTCGTCCAGCACCACCTTGGCCTGCAGGTCACGCACCAGCATGTGCCAGCCATCGGGGTAAAGCACGGCGCGGCGGTTGGGGATAGCCTTGGCCGCCCGCCAGCTGGGATCGGCGGGAATCACCTCGTCATGGGCGCCGTACAGGAACAAGGTGGGGGTGCGGATAGTGGCGGGCGAAGCCTGCGCCGTGTCCATCAGGTCCACCACCCCCTTGACCGCGTCGATGCGGGTTTCCTTGATCACCAGCGGATCGGCCCCCAGCTTGCGCAGCATCTCGATGTTGTCGGACGGCCGGATGTTCAGCCCCCGCCCCGACGGCGTCCAGCCCGGCGCCAACTGATAAGCCAGCCACAGCGACACCCGCTGCCACCACGGCATGGCCGATCGCCCCCACACGGCGGGCGCCGCCAGGATCACCCCGTCCAACCCGGCCGGGGGATCCCCGGCCACCAGCATGGCCACCGCGCCGCCCATGCTTTCGCCGAACAGGAACACCGGCGGGCCGGGATGGCGGGCCGAGACCAGATCGACGATGGCGCGGGCGTCTTCGACCATGGTTTGGGTACTGGACCAATGGCCGGGATGCGGCCCCTGACCGAAGCCGCGCTGGTCATAGGCGTAACTGGCGACGCCATGCCGAGCCAGGTAGACCCCGGGTTCGGCAAAGAAATTGGAATAATCGTTCATGCCGTGCAGGGCGATGACGATGGCGCGGATGTCGCCCAGGGGCAGCCAGCGCCGTAGCGGCAGCACGGCGCCGTCGGCCATCACCGCATGCTGGTCTTCAAGCCGGGGGCTTTGGGTGGCGGGACCGGCGGGATAGGTCATGGCGGCGCATCCCGACAGGACGAAAACCAGCAGAAGGGCCGCCACATGCCGCATGCTATCCCTTGGACGAGGTCAGCCGCAGGAAGATGTCCTCCAGGTCGGCTTCTTCGGTGGACAGGTCGCGGATGGACAGGCCCGCGTCACGGATGGCGTCCAGGATCTTGCCGGCCGGCGCCGCCGAAGGGGCATAGCGCAGGGCCAGCCGTCCGTCGGCGCGGATTTCCGGGCTCCACGGCGCCAGTTGCGGCGGAATGGCGTCCAGGCCGCCGTCGACGCTGACCAGCAACGCCTTGGAGTCCAGCCGCGCCAGCAGCGCCTGCTTGGAATCGCAGGCCACCAGCTTGCCCTGGTTGATGATGGCGATGCGGTCGCACAGCTCTTCCGCTTCTTCCAGGTAATGGGTGGTCAGCACCACCGTCACCCCCTGGGCGTTCAGCTTTTTCACATAAGCCCACAGCGACTGGCGCAATTCGATGTCGACGCCGGCGGTGGGTTCGTCCAGCACCAGGACCGGCGGGTTGTGGACCATGGCCTTGGCCACCAGCAGGCGGCGGCGCATGCCGCCTGACAGGGTGCGGGCATAGGATTCCGCCTTGTCGGCCAAACCGACGGCGTCCAGGATTTCCTGGGTCCGGCGCTGGGCTTTCGGCACGCCGTACATGCCGGCCTGCACGTCCAGCAGTTCACGGGGCGTGAAGAACGGGTCCAGGTTCAGTTCCTGGGGCACGATGCCGATGGCCGCCTTGGCGCCCCGGTGGTCGCGGTCGATGTCGCGCCCCCACACCGCCGCCGATCCCGAAGTCTTGTTGACCAGACCGGCCAGAATGTTGATGAAGGTGCTTTTCCCCGCCCCGTTGGGGCCCAAAAGCGCGAAGAACGAACCGCGCGGCACGTCCAGGGACACCCCGTCCAAGGCCACCTTGCGGCCGCCCCTGCCGGTATAGACCTTGGTCAGGTCGCGGGCCTCGATGGCGTTGTCGGGAAGGGCGGTGTCGATGTTTGTTTGATCCATGGCCCGACATGGGTATCATCCGGCCGTTTCCACGGTCAATGGATGAAGCTCACATGTCCTCTGCCGCTGCTGCCAAGCCCGCCGAATTCGAAACCATCGTCGTCGAGTCCACCCATGTCGCCTGCGACGGCGGCAATGCCGGCCTGGGCCATCCCCGGGTGTTCCTGAACATGGGCCACGACCGTCAGGTGGTCTGCCCCTATTGCTCGCGCACCTATGTTCTGGCCGAAGGCGCCAAGGTCAAGGCCGGGCATTGATCCCCGTGGCCGGCGACATCAAACACGTCTTCCTGGTGGACGGCTCGGGCTTCATCTTCCGGGCCTTCCACGGTCTGCCGGCCATGTTCCGCCCCGACGGGACCCCGGTGAACGCCGTCTACGGCTTCACCACCATGTTGCTGAAGTTGTTGAACGACACCGACGCCGACCATGTGGCGGTGATCTTCGACGCCGGGCGCCTGTCGTTCAGGAACGACATCTATCCCGAATACAAGGCGCATCGCCCGCCGGCCCCCGATGAACTGATCCCGCAATTCGCCCTGATCCGCGACGCGGTGGCGGCGTTCAACGTGCCCTCGGTCGAGATGGAGGGCTTCGAGGCCGACGACCTGATCGCCACCTACGCCACCCAGGCGGTGGCCATGGGCGCCAAGGTCACCATCGTGTCGTCGGACAAGGATCTGATGCAGTTGGTGGGCAACGGCGTCGAAATGCTGGACACCTTGAAGAACCGCACCATCCGCGAGCCGGAAGTGCTGGAAAAGTTCGGTGTCGCCCCCGACAAGGTCGTCGACGTCCAAGCCCTGTGCGGCGATGCCGTCGACAACGTGCCGGGCGTGCCTGGCATCGGGGTGAAAACCGCCGCCCAGTTGATCGGCGAATACGGCGACCTGGACACCTTGTTGGCCCGCGCGTCCGAGATCAAGCAGCCCAAGCGCCGCGAGACCTTGCTGACCAATGCCGAAGCCGCCCGCGTCAGCCGCGAATTGGTCCGCCTGAAACGCGACGTTCCGGTGACCGAAAGCCTGGACAGCTTCGCCAAGCGCCCGTTCGACAAACAAGTTCTGGCCGATTTCCTGGCCGCCCAAGGCTTCAAAAGCATCGTCGCCCGCCTGGGTGGGTCGTCGGTCACCGCGCAGCCTCAGCCGCCCGCCGCCGCCCCGGCAGTGCAAGAGCCGGTGCCCCAAGCCTATGAACTGGTGACCACCGAAACCGCCCTGGATTCCTGGATCGCCCGCGCCCGCACCCAAGGCTTCGTCGCCTTCGACACCGAAACCACCGGCCTGGACCCCATGAAGGCGGAACTGGTCGGCGTGTCCCTGGCGACCCAACCCGGCCAGGCCTGTTACATCCCCATCAAGCACGATGCCGGCCCGGCGCAAGGCTCGCTGCTGCTGGAGGCGCCGACGCAAAGCGGGCCGCAAATCCTGCCCCGCGCCGTCACCCTGGCCAAGCTGGCGCCGCTGCTGGCCGACCCGGCGGTGCTGAAGATCGGCCACAACATCAAGTACGACATGCGGGTGATGGCCCAGGCCGGGCTGCAGGTCTGCGCCTTCGACGACACCATGCTGCTGTCCTATGTGTTGGACGGCGCCAGCCATGGCCATTCCATGGACGTGCTGGCCGAACTGCACCTGGGGCATCAGACCATCAAATTCGAAGAGGTCTGCGGCACCGGCAAGAATCAGGTCACCTTCGACCGGGTGCCGCTGGACAAGGCCTTGGCTTACGCCGCCGAGGACGCCGACATCACCCTGCGCTTGCACACCCTGCTGAAGGCGCGGCTGCTGGCCGAGCGCATGGTCACGGTTTACGAGACCCTGGAACGCCCGCTGGTGCCGGTTCTGGCCACCATGGAAGACACCGGCATCAAGGTGGATTCCCAGGTGCTGATGGGCCTGTCGGCGGAATTCGGCACCCGCATGACCGAACTGGAGGCCGACATCCAAAAGCTGGCCGGGCGCGAGTTCAACGTCGGCTCGCCCCAGCAATTGGGCAAGGTGCTGTTCGAGGATCTGGGCCTGCCCGGCGGCAAGAAGACCAAGACCGGCCAATGGGGCACTGGCGCCGACGCGCTGGAGGAACTGGCCGCCCAAGGTCACGATTTGCCGGTCCGGGTGCTGGAATGGCGGCAATTGTCCAAGCTGAAAAGCACCTACACCGATTCCCTGGTGACCCAGGTCAACCCCCGCTCGGGCCGCGTCCACACCAGCTTCGCCCAGGCGCTAACCACCACCGGGCGGCTGTCGTCGTCGGACCCAAATCTGCAGAACATCCCCATCAGGACCGAGGAGGGGCGCAAGATCCGCCATGCCTTCGTCGCCGAGCCCGGTCACCTGCTGCTGTCCGCCGATTATTCGCAGATCGAATTGCGTCTGGTCGCCCACGTGGCCGCCATCGAGGGCTTGAAGCAAGCCTTCCACCAGGGCGCCGACATCCACGCCATCACCGCGTCCCAGGTGTTCGGGGTGCCGGTGGACGGCATGGACCCGATGCTGCGCCGGCGCGCCAAGGCCATCAATTTCGGCATCATCTACGGCATCTCGGCCTTCGGCCTAGCCCAGCAGCTGGGCATTTCCAACGGCGAGGCCAAGTCCTATATCGACGCCTATTTCGCCCGTTATCCGGAAATCCGCGATTTCATGGAACGCACCAAGGAAGAGGCCCGCGCCCAAGGCTTCGTCCGCACGCCATTCGGCCGCAAGGTGTTCACCCCCGGCATCAAGGACAAGAACGGGGCCATGCGCGCCTTCGCCGAACGCGCCGCCATCAACGGCCCCATCCAGGGTGGCGCCGCCGACATCATCAAGCGGGCCATGGTGCGTCTGCCCCAGGCCCTGGTCGATGCCGGCCTGTCGGCCCGCCTGCTGTTGCAGGTTCACGACGAACTGATCCTGGAAGTGCCCGAAGCCCAAAAGGACGCCACCCAAGAGGTGGTCCGCCAGGTCATGGAGGGCGCCGCCCAGCTTGATGTTCCATTGGTTGTGGATTCCGGCTTTGGCACAAGCTGGGGTGATGCACACTAAACCCCGTTAAAGCCAAATATACAGCAAGTTCACAGACCATTCACATAAAACAAAGACCATGATAATTACTGGAAAAAACTTCAGCTACTTTAGTTTCGACCAGTATTAATCCCTTTTGGCGAGTTCCATACAGGTCCAGTTCTGGTATACCTAGGCCTTGCAGGACAGGCGACAACGTCTTCCTGACCGCATGGACTGAAAGGATACTCGCCATGGATGCCGCCGTGCTGGAAATGGTGCTGACCGCCTTCGAGGAAACGCGGGCGGACGCCCTGGGCCATGGGCATGACGCCACCCAGGCCCTGAAGGAGGCCTTGACCGCTGCCGCCATGTGTCTGTCGGCCATGACCGGTGTCGAAGATTCGGCGGCGCGTGCCGAAATCGAAGCCCTGAACCCCATGAAGCTGCTGGCCGCCTGACCCCCATGAGCGACCTTGCCGCCTTGGCCCAGGAAAAGAAGCGTCTGGACCAGATGCTGGACGACGCCTTGGACCAGTACGCCCTTTACGAAGAGGACATGAACATCCGCTTCAAGACGGCGGACGAAGCCGGGCGGGCCGCCTTGATGGCCGAGCGGGGCGAGGTGGAGGAAAAGCTGGGCATCGTCGCCCTGGTGCTGCGGCTGGACGAGATCCGCGCCGAGATGGAAGCATTGAAAGCTTAAATCCCGGCCCGCATCACCAGGGCGTCCTTGCCGGCGTAATAGCCCTTGCGCAGCCCCACTTGGACGAAGCCCCGCGACAGATAGAGCGCTTGCGCCGCATTATTGTCGGCGGCCACTTCCAAGAACATCATCGCCGCCCCCTGCGCCCGGCTTTCCGCCAAAGCGTGGTCCAGCAGGCGCTGCCCCAGACCGTGGCGGCGCCATGGCGGCAGCACGGCGATGGTCAGGATTTCCGCTTCGTCGCCAGCCACCCGCCACAGCACCATGCCCGCCGGACCGGGGGGCTCGACGGCGGGTGTCAGGGACTGGCCGTCCACGGCGATCACCCCTTCGGTGCCCGGCATGTCCAACAGACCGGCCATGGCGTCGGCCGACCACACTTCGGTAAAGCAAATGGAATGGATGCCCGACAACAACTGGGCATGAACCAGCGAGGCCGGGACCAGCTCGATCACTTGGCCGCACTCATGGTGACGTCGGCGTCGCGCAGATAAAGCGGCTCGGCCGGCAGCACCCGGTCGGGCCAATTCCGGGCCGCCAGTTCCGCCACCAGGGCAGCGTCCACATGGGTGGTTTCGGTCACCTGGGCTTGCGGCAACAAAGCCGCCACCAAGGCGGCGCCGTCGCCCGCCAGCGCCAACGGCCCGGCCATCTGCGCCGCCACCTGTTCCGGCGCCAAAGCCAGGATCGGCCCCAGGGGGCGGGCCTGCGCATCGAAGCGCTGCACCCACAATTCGGCCCGGCGCGAATCCACCACCACCAGGATGTCGCGTCCCTGACGTTGATCCACCGGAACCGCCGCCGCCACCGCATGGGTGGTGGCGATGCCGGCCACCGGCTTGCCCGCCGCCAGGGCCAGGGCACGGGCGGTGGCCAGACCGATGCGGATGCCGGTGAAGGCGCCGGGGCCGACGCTGACCGCCAGCAGGTCCAAGGCGGCGAAATCAGTGCCGGCTGCGGCCATCACCTCGCCTACCATGGGGACCAGAACTTCCGACTGCCCCCGCGCCATGACGGCGAAACGCCGCGCCAAAACAGCGCCGTCGCGCCACAGAGCGACGGAACAGGCCGAACCGGCGGAATCAAGGGCAAGGATCAACATGGTTTTGACCGAATGGTAACCAAAACGGCGGCTATACTGCAAAAGCACCCGCCAAAAGGCCAGCAGCAAAAGAGGATGACATGATTCCGCTTGTCCGCGTCACCCCCGACAGCCACGACGTCATCATCGACCTGCTTTACGCCACCGCCGACAATTTCACCCAAAAGCCGGTCTATGCCGCCCAGGCCGGCTGTTTCCTGAACACCGAGGCGGAACGCCTGCTGTGCCGGACATTGGAACTGGTGCGCCCCTTGGGGCTGAAGCTGAAGATCTTCGACGCCTTCCGCCCGGCCGAAGCCCAATGGGTGCTGTGGAACCACACCCCCGATCCCGGCTTCCTGGCCGACCCGCACCGCGGTTCACCCCACTCCATGGGCGCCGCCATCGACCTGACTCTGGTGGACAGCGAAAGTGGCGCCGAGCTGGACATGGGCACCGCCTTCGACGAGTTCACGCCCCGCTCCCACCACGGCAATCAGGACATTTCCGCCGCCGCCCAACGCAACCGCCATCTGCTGATGGGCGTGATGACCACCGCCGGCTGGGATTTTTATCGAAACGAATGGTGGCACTATCAATTGTTCAATGCGCGGGCCAACCATCCGGTGCTCAGCGATTCGGTGCTGGGGGCCGATCGCATGATGCCCTGAATTCGCCACTTTCCCCTTGTCTTATACCCCCCGCCTTCCCATATCTGGTCCAGGCATGGCGCGGCGCAGCAAACCCTGTTTGCACCGCAGTATTTAGTTAAAATTTTCACTGTTTTCCAACTAATGTTGGACAACGGATACTTCAGATCAGATAGACAGCACCAAAGAAAGCTGCTTTATCTACTTCAGAACATCAGCACGAAAGGGGGTACGCATGAACACCAACGCCTGCACACCCGCCGATCATTCCAGCGATTGCCGCGCGAAAGTTGGGACCCGCTTCCCGCTGGGCGCCAAGATCAAAGCCGGCCCGCAATATCTGGGGAATGACGAGCCCAGCCTGGACGACTTGCTGGGTGACGACGTGCTGAAACGCCTGATGGCCCGTGACGGCGTCGCCGCGGACCAAGTGCGCCAACTGGCCGGCTTTATTCCGAATTAATCCTCGTTTTCCAGCGAGGCGACATGGCGCAGCCCTTCCAGGGCGGTGGCGAACCATGGTTCGCGGGCTTCGTCCTGGGGATGAACCAGCCAGGCCGGACGGCGGAATTCCGGGGCGCCTTCGACGGCGAACAAACGTCCCGCCGCCAGATAGGACCGCACCACCCGCATGGGGAAATAGCCGGCGCCCCCGGACGACAGCACGTATTGCAACCCCAAAGCCCCCAGGCTGACGGTCACCGCCGGTGCCGGCAGGTCGGGGAAGGCCTGGCCGTGGCCCTGGCGGAATTCCGGCCCCCAGTCGACGAAGACGTAGTCACGGTGCCAGCTGTCGCCGGCATCGCGCCGCGACGACACCAGGATCAGGCGTTCTTCCAGCAGTTTTTCGATGTGCAGGCCAGGACGGGCCTGCGGCGAGTACATGACGCCGATGTCCAGCGTGCCTTCACCCAAGCGGCGCATCAGACCGTCGGACAGGCCGACCTCGGCGCGCACCGCCACGTCGGGCAACGCCGTGCGCATCCACGGAATCCACTGTACCAGCAAACGGTCCCACAACGAGAACTGGCCGCCCACGTTCAAGACGGTGCGAAAACCCGGCGGCAGGGCGATTTCCTGACGGGCCTGTTCCCACACCCGGACCATGGCGGCGGCATAGCGACGGAACTGGGTGCCAGCGGCGGTCAATTCGGCGCCGGTCTTCGAGCGCACGAAAAGCGGTCGCCCCAATTCGTCTTCCAGCGCCTTGATGCGCATGGAAACGGTGGATTGGGTGACTTCAAGCCGTTCGGCGGCCTTGTTGAAATTGCCGGTTTCGACGATTTCCAGAAAAGTTCGCGCCAGATCGATGTTCATGGAAGGCCTAAAAACACGTTCGCACTTGCGAAGATTGGCGCCTTCTAACCCAGTCGCGCACAAACATCAACACTTCCAAGAGTGTCGATCAAAAATTCCGATCCGCGCACCGATAAGCGATGGCCAGCAGACACGACAAAGCACCCGCCTTCTGACGAAGGCGGGTGCCGCAAGCAGTTCCCAAAGGCTGATCAGCCGTTGGCGCGAGCCTTGACGTCGCCGCGAGCGCGCTCGGCGTATTCCTTGACCTGGCGTTCCATGGCCTGGAACGCGCCCTTCAAGGCGGCGTAGACGTCTTCGTGTTCGTCGGATTCACGCTTGACCACCAGTTCCTGGCCAGGAACGGTCACGTCAATGCGCACCAGGACGGAATCGCCCTTGTGGTGCAGGTTCGACGAATTCTTATGGTTCGATTCGATGGCAACCCGGCAACCGGTGATGCGGTCGAAGAACTGCTCCAGCTTGGCCACCTTCTCGCGCACGCGGGTTTCAACGGCTTCCGAGTGGTCGATCCCATGAAAGGTGATCTGGAGGGGATTCTGCATGAACGTCTCCTACTTTTTCAAATGTCGCGCCACATCCTTCGGGCGGCGCAACCTCGGCCCGCGCCCGCGGGGCCGCTATACATACCGATTCGCCTTGCAAACGGCAACAGCGAAGGGGGTATCCATTGTTGCTGTTTGCGTGCGGGCTTGCAACCTTATCCGAACACCCTCATATCAGGTCGCCGGCCCGGTCGCGGGCCGCACCGATCAAAACGGCAGCAAGGATGGGAAACAAACGTCATGGCTGAAGAAAAGCGGGAATTTCAGGCGGAAGTCGCCAAGCTTTTGGACATCGTCGTCCACTCGCTTTACTCCAACAAGGAGATCTTCCTGCGCGAGTTGGTGTCCAACGCCTCGGACGCCTGCGACAAGCTGCGTTACGAATCGCAGACCCAGGCGCAGTTGACCGAAGGCGACGCCGAATTCCGGATCCGCGTCATCCCCGACAAGGATGCCGGCACGCTGACCATCGCCGACAACGGCATCGGCATGAACCACGACGACCTGATCGATAACCTGGGCACCATCGCCAAGTCCGGCACCGCCGAGTTCATGAGCAAGCTGTCGGGCGACGCCAAGAAGGACACCAGCCTGATCGGCCAGTTCGGCGTCGGCTTCTATTCCGCCTTCATGGTCGCCGACAAGGTGGTGGTGACCACCAAGAAGGCCGGCGAGAGCCAGGGCTGGCGTTGGGAATCCGACGGCAAGGGCGCGTTCACCATTTCCGAAGCCCCTGACGCCGCCCGTGGCGCCAGCCTGGAACTGCATCTGCGCGAAGACGCCAAGGAATTCCTGGAAACCTTCCGGTTGAAATCCATCATCAAGCGCTATTCGGACCACATCAACATCCCGGTGGTGATGAAGGATGGCGAGACCGAAGAGACGGTCAACTCGGCCTCGGCCCTGTGGACCCGCTCCAAGTCCGACATCACCGACGAGCAGTACAAGGAATTCTATCACCACGTCGCCCACGCTTTCGACGAACCGTGGCAGACCATCCATTACCGCGCTGAAGGCGCCATCGAATATACCGGCCTGCTGTTCGTGCCCGGTTCCAAGCCCTTCGACCTGTTCCAGCCCGACCGCAAGAACCACCTGAAGCTTTACGTCAACCGGGTCTTCATCACCGACGAGGCCGAAGGCCTGTTGCCGCCCTACCTGCGTTTCCTGCGCGGCGTGGTCGACAGCCAGGACCTGCCCTTGAACGTCAGCCGCGAAATGCTGCAGCACAATCCGGTGCTGGCCAAGATCAAGGCCGGCCTGGTGAAAAGGGTGCTGTCGGAACTGAAGAAGAAGGCCGAGAACGACACGGAATCCTATGTCTCGTTCTGGGAAAACTTCGGCCCGGTGCTGAAGGAAGGCATCTACGAGGATTTCGAGCGCAAGACCGACATCGTCGCCCTGTCGCGCTTCAAGACCACCCAAGGGGACGGCTGGTCCAGCCTGGACGACGTGGTGGGCCGCATGAAGGAAGGCCAAGAGGCGATCTATTACGCCACCGGCGATTCGGTGGAGGCCTTGAAGAAAAGCCCGCAACTGGAAGGCTTCCTGGCCAAGGGCGTGGAAGTGCTGCTGCTGACCGACCCCATCGACGAATTCTGGGTGCCGGCGGTGGGTGAATGGGCCGGCAAGAAGCTGGTGGCGGTCACCGATTCCAGCGCCGACCTGTCGGCGGTCAAGGCCGATCCGGAAACCGAGGCCGCCAAGCCCCAGGCCGTCGAATCCGCCAGCCTGGACACCCTGATCGCCGCGCTGAAGCTGAATTTGGGGGAAAGCGTCAAGGATGTGCGGGTGTCCGACCGCCTGACCGCCTCGGCGGTCTGCCTGGTGGCCGACCAGGGCCAGATGAGCCTGCATCTGGAAAAGCTGCTGAAGGCCCACAAGCAGGTGGACCACGACACCCCGCGCATCCTGGAAATCAACCCGCGCCACGGCCTGATCAAGGCTTTGGCCGACCGGGTCAAGTCGTCGGGCCGTGAAGCCGTCGAGGACGCGTCCTGGCTGCTGTTGGACCAGGCCCGCATCGTCGAAGGCGAGATGCCCGCCGACCCGGTGGAGTTCACCCGCCGACTGGCGGCGATGATGGAAAAGGGCGTGGCCTAAACAAAAAGCCCGGGGAAACCCGGGCTTTTTAATGTTCACACCTCGATCATGTGCAGCATGTGGCCGTCGGCGGCGAAACACGCCGCCGTCAGCTTGCCACCCAGGCCGCAGCCGGAATCCAGGGTGGCGGTGAAGGCGCCGGTACGCACGCCGCCACGGCGGCGGTCGGAACCACGCACCACCAGACGGTACGAGCCATAGGGGCTGTCCATCAACTCGAACCCCGAAGACCCCCACCAGAAAGCGTCCAGCTGGGCGGAAAGCGGGCGAGTGGGGTCGATGCCGGCATTGACGAACAGCAGGGAATCGTCGTCGGTGAAGGCGGCATGTTTCAACACGCTCATCAGCGTGGTGTGGCCGTCGATCAGGCGCATGTTCTGGCGCAGTTGCGACGTCCACTTGGTCAGGCTGCCGATGCCGTCGCGGGCCGCCAGCATGCCTTCCTCGGCGGAACCGCCATAGGCGGCCAACGTCGGGCCGATCCCGTGGTCGACCAGCCATTTCAAGACTTCCACCGGATTGGGGGCAAAGGACAGCTGCAGCAATTTCTGCCACATCTCTTCCTGGGCGCCGCGCAGGAAGATGATGTCGTCCACCTCGACCCCGGGCTGGGCCAGAAAAGCCCGCCGATAGGTCAGCACTTCGTCCACCGCGCCGCGCACGTCGGGGCCATAGCCGAGAATGTCGCCCAGATAGACGATCTGGTCACCCGGCTTCATCAATTCGGACAAAGAGGTATGCAAAGCCTTCAGGCGCGTCACCTCGCCGTGGATGGCCCCCACCGCCCAGATGCGCCCCGATCCCCGAAGGGTGGCGAAAACGTTGGTTTCAGTCAAATTGGCAGCCATGCCGTGAGAATCCTGCTTGCAAGCCCCGGCATGGTCGCAGGCGAGACGGAATCCGTCAACGCCCGCGATAAAAAACGCGGCTTGCGAGAGCGATCCCGCAAGCCGCGTTGAAAAAATGCAGCGACTTAGGCCGCGTCCAGCAGTTCGGACAGCTTGGCGGTCGCGGCTTCGGCGTCGATGCGTTCCACCGCCGCCAATTCGGCGGCCAGACGTTCCAGCGCCGCTTCGTAAATTTGGCGTTCGCTATAGGACTGGTCGGGCTGGTTGGCGTTGCGGTGCAGGTCTCGCACCACTTCGGCGATGGAGACCGGATCACCCGAATTGATCTTGGCTTCGTATTCCTGGGCGCGGCGGCTCCACATGGTGCGCTTGATCTTGGCGCGCCCCTTCAAGGTGGAAAGCGCGGTGTCCATGACGGTCCGCGACGACAGCTTGCGCAGCCCCGACTTGGTGGCCTTGGCCACCGGGACGCGCAAGGTCATACGATCACGGTCGAAAGTGATGACGAACAATTGCAGCTTCATGCCGCCGATTTCCTGGTTCTCGATAGCCATCACCTGGCCGACGCCATGGGTGGGGTAGACCACAAAATCACCTTCGGCGAAAGAAACGCTCGACATTTGCACTCTTCCTTGCTGGCCCGCCAAGGAACGGAAACGGGTGGTCGGCTTACGACGAAACGCAGAAGCCGATTCCAGCCGCGTCCAGTGACCGGCGGTTGATCAGTCAATCCATTTGCACACACGGGGACGGGCACGGTGCCCACAGGCTCCCCAGAGCCAAAGACGCCGAGTCAATTCAAACCCTTAGGGGCTGGCTCGGCGGACTGGCTCTTATAGCATGACGGCTTGATGAAAGCACGGCAAAAAGCCCGGCTCCACCTTTCGGGTGGGCCGGGCTGGTTTGCAAAAACCGGGTGACTGAAAGGGATCAGACGGTACCCTTGCCGGGATTGGGCGACAGCAATTCGGCCTTGCCGGGCTTGCCCTTCCACTCGTCGGCATCGGCCGGCGCATCGCCCTTGCGGGTGATGTTGGGCCACTGGCCGGAATAGTCGCGGTTCATCTGGGCCCAAGCGGTGGCACGATCGTCGGAATCGGGGAAGATGGCCTCGGCCGGGCATTCCGGCTCGCACACGCCGCAATCAATGCATTCGTCCGGGTTGATCACCAGGAAGTTTTCACCTTCGTAGAAGCAGTCGACGGGGCAAACTTCCACACAATCCTGGTACTTGCACTTGATGCAGTTCTCGGTCACCACATAGGCCATGATCGACTCCGGGTCAAAAACGCCAAATCACTGAATTCCCAAGCGAGCCATCACCCTTTTGCGGGCGGCGCCGGCATCCTGATCGGGAACATGGATCAGGCCGGCGATCCGGCGAACCAGATTGGCTTCGTAATCGTGCAACTGGCCATCGGCATAGGCCACATCCCACAACATTTCAATCATTCGGATACGATCGTCGAAATCGAACCCGTCCTTGATGGTCTTGGCGAAGCCCGACAACTCGACCGATTGCGCCGCCAATTGGCTGGCCTCGGCTAACAGATCGGCCGCCTCGGTGTCGCTCAGACTGAAATGGCGCGCCAGCACCTGGATGATGCGCAACCTTTCCACCTGGTCCACCTGGCCGTCCATGGACGCCGCCTCGACCAACACCGCCGCCGCCGCCAATTGCAGACGGCGCCCCTGCTCCATCACCGCGGAGCCGGAAAACAGCAGGTCGCGCAGACGCCCGAACATGGCCTTCTCGCCTTGAAAAACCGGGGGAAGGCTTAGCACAGCCTTCCCCCGGCAACAACCCTGATGCACGCATGGTTTAGCGAAGTATGGCCCGCTTACGCCAGACCACCCCACCAAGCCCGAGCGGCGCCTGGAGTCGGAGACGTGTGCTCCGCACACAGCCGCCCGGCACGGGTGGCCTTCGGCCCAAACCACCCTACAGCGTGTTGCGCAGCTTCACCGGATTGCGCTTGCGCCGCGCCACCAGATTGAGGGTCTCGACCAGCACCGAGAAGCCCATGGCGAAGTACAGATAGCCCTTGGGAATGTGGAAGCCCAAGCCGTCGGCGATCAGCGCCATGCCCACCAGCAACAGGAAGGACAGCGCCAGCATCTTGACGGTGGGATGGGCCGAGACAAAGGCCGACAGCGGCCCCGAGGCCACCAGCATGACGATGACGGCGATGATGACGGCGGCCACCATCACCCCCAGGTGGTCGACCATGCCGACAGCGGTGATCACCGAATCCAGCGAGAAGACGATGTCCAGGATGCCGATCTGAATGATGGTCGAGACGAAGCCGGCGGCCACCGCCTTGCCGGTGCCGTGGGCGTCGTCTTCCTCACCTTCCAGCGATCCATGGATTTCGTGGGTGGCCTTGGCCAGCAGGAACAGGCCGCCGCCGATCAGGATGATGTCGCGCCACGACACCGCATGGCCCATCAGGGTGAACACCGGATCGACCAGACCGACGATCCATGACAGCGACGCCAGCAAAGCCAGCCGGGTCAACAGCGCGAAGGCCAGCCCCAGCTTGCGGGCCTGCGGGCGCTGGGCCTCGGGCAGACGATCGGACAAAATGGTCAGGAACACCAGGTTGTCGATGCCCAGCACGATTTCCAGGGCCGCCAGGGTCAACAGGCTGATCCACAATTGCGGGTCGCTAAGCCATTCCATCATCGTTCACCTTATGCGAGAAAGCGCCGGCATGTAGGTCAGACCACCACCATTCCAAGTGCTAAGCGCGATTTTTCCGAATAAAGCGGAAAAATATCGGGTCGCGACCGGCCAGACATTTCTGTTCATAGCGGGTGGCCGGCCAATCGTCGGGCAGGGTCGGACGGTCGCTGGTCACCTGGGCCTCGGCAAAATCGGGGTGGGCGCGCAACTGCTCGGTCGCCCAGTCCTGATAGACGGGATCGTCAGACGCCACCCGCAATTCGGCGCCGTCGGCCATCACTCGGGCCAGGGCATCCAGATTGTCTCGGCCGATGAAACGGCGTTCGGCATGGCGCTTTTTCGGCCAGGGATCGGGAAACAGCACGAAGACGCGGCCGATGCTGGCCTCGGGCAGGCCGGGCAGCAATTGGCGGACGTCGTCGGGATAGATGCGGACATTGTCGATCTCCGAACCCGACAGGTGGCCCAACAGGCTGGCGATGCCGTTGTTGAACGGTTCCGAGCCGATGATGCCGATATGGGGATAAAGACGGGCTTGCGCCGCCACATGCTCGCCACCGCCGAACCCCACTTCCAGCCAGACCTGGCTGACCGGACGGGGAAACAGCGTCTTGGGGTCGAGCGAGGGATCGCCCTGCCCCGGAGCCGTGACGGCCAACCGGGGCAGCAACGTTTCCATCAGACCTTGGGCGGTGCGCCGCAGCGACTTGCCGCGGCGCCGGCCGAAAAAGCGCGGCTTGTCGTCAGCCGGCCTGAAGCCTTCGCCCTTGGTCATCACGCACCGAAAGCGCGCTTGAGCTGATCGACCAGATCCAGCTTTTCCCACGAGAAGCCGCCATCGGCGTCGGGGTTGCGGCCGAAATGGCCGTAAGCGGCGGTGCGGGCGTAGATGGGCTTGTTCAGACCCAGATGGGTGCGGATGCCACGCGGGCTCAGGTCCATCAGTTCCTGCAGGGTCTTGGACAGCTTGTCCTCGTCTACCTGGCCGGTGCCGTAGGTGTCCACGTAAACCGACAGCGGCTTCGAGACGCCGATGGCGTAGGACAGCTGGATGACGCAGCGTTCGGCCAGACCGGCGCCGACCACGTTCTTGGCCAGATAGCGGGCGGCGTAAGCGGCCGAACGGTCGACCTTGGTCGGATCCTTACCCGAGAAGGCGCCGCCGCCATGGGGAGCCGCGCCACCATAGGTGTCGACGATGATCTTGCGCCCGGTCAGACCGGTGTCACCATCGGGACCGCCGATGACGAAACGGCCGGTGGGGTTGACGTAGAACTGGTCGTCCGACGGCATCCAGCCTTCCGGCAGCACGTTCACCACGTGGGGGCGGACGATTTCCTTGATGTCGGCGGCCGACAGGCCGTCCACATGCTGGTGCGACACCACCACCGAGGTGGCGCGGACCGGCTTGCCGTCACGATATTCCAGGGTCACCTGGCTCTTCGAATCGGGCAGCAGCTGGGGGGCGGCGCCGGAATGGCGGGCTTCGGCCAGCGACTTCAGGATCTCGTGCGAATAATAGATGGGCGCCGGCATCAGGGTCGGCGTTTCGGTGGTGGCGTAACCGAACATGATGCCCTGGTCGCCGGCACCTTCGTCCTTTTCACCGGCGGCGTCGACGCCGACGGCGATGTCGGCCGACTGGGCGTGGACATGGTTCAGCACGGTGGCGTTCTTCCAGTGGAAGCCATCCTGTTCGTAGCCGATTTCCTTGACCGCGTGACGGGCCAGATCTTCCATCAGGGCCGGGGTCACCGAAGCCGGTCCGCGCACTTCGCCGGCCAGCACGATCAGGTTGGTGGTCACCAGGGTCTCGACCGCCACACGCGCATGGGGATCGGCGCCCAGGAAGGCGTCGACGACGGCGTCGGAGATACGGTCGGCAACCTTGTCGGGGTGGCCTTCGGAAACGGATTCAGAGGTAAACAGGAAGTTCTTTTTGGACACGGGCAAGCCCTCCTAGTTCCAAGCCTTGTGGACCAGGGGCATCCGAAATGGTCAGCCATCGCGATGCACCCACTTAGCCGGTCTTTAACGTGGCGGCAAGCGGTCACAAATCTCCACGCCGGGAACGCAGTCCCGGGCCGTTCTTGTGGCAGGCCCCTTGGCCTGCCGTCAAGGGCAATCGTGCGCGCCGCCCCTGCGGCACGCTCATTCCCCTGTGACGGACGTGGTTTTATTCGGCCATGTCGGCCAAGGCCTTGGCCAATTCGTAGACGCGCTTCCTGACCTGCGGGTCACTGATGCGGTAATAGGCGCGAACCAGTTCCAGGGTCTCGCGCTTGGCCATGGGATCGTGCTCGAAATGGGCCGGAGCTTCCTGCAACTCGGTCAGGCCGATGATCTGGGCCGGGCTTTGCGTCTTCAGTTCGTCATTCATGTCGTCGAAGAAGAAGCTGACCGGAACATCCAGAACCCGCGACAGATCATAAAGCCGCGAGGCCCCCACCCGGTTGGCGCCGCGTTCGTACTTCTGCACCTGCTGGAAGGTCAGGCCCAGGGCCTCGCCCAGCTTTTCCTGGCTCATGCCCAGCAGCGTGCGGCGCAGACGGACCCGTGTCCCCACATGCACGTCGATGGGATTGGGCTTGCCTGACGGCATACGCCCACGGGACGAACCCTTGCGCGGGGCGGCTTTTTCCTTGCGTGGTGTCTGGGCCATGTTTCCGTCCAGGAATTCTGCGAGATCAGGACAAGTCTTATCCTGACCGCATTATGGCCCCCGTTGTATGCAAGTCAATCGGGAGCTTCTGATAAATTTCATCCCGCTTAGCGGAAATCAATCACGCACACTTCGCAAAAGACCGCCAAAAACACCCAAGAGTAGCAAAACAATCGAAAGGGATATCGGGACGATATTTCCCCAACGTCCGTATACAGTTGCAGCCACCGGCTTCGGCAATTCTCCATCCAGCACACCACGTTCATTCAACCCCAGGCGGTATAACTCGCGCCCCAAGGGATCGATGATGGCGGAGATGCCGCTATTGGCCGACCGCACCAGCGGCAGCCCTTCCTCGACGGCGCGCATGCGGCCGGCGGCCAGATGCTGGTGCGGGCCGGCGGACTTGCCGAACCAGGCGTCGTTGGTCAGCGTCAGCAACCATTGCGGCCGGTTGCCATGTTCGGCCACCGCGCCGGGAAACACCGCTTCATAACAGATGAACGGCCCCACCGGCGGCAGGGTGGGAATGTCCAAGGTCCGTGGACCGGGACCGGCTGAAAAGTCGGTGCCGCCGGCGGTCAGCTTGGCGATGGGCAAAACCCCGCGCAGCGGCACGTATTCGCCGAACGGAACCAGATGCGCCTTGTCGTAGGTTCCCAGGACCTGACCGGCTGCGTCGATGGCCATCAGGCTGTTCCACAGGCCGAAAGGCTCGACCCCTTGCGGGGTGACGCGCGGCGCGCCGGCCAGGATGACCCCGCCAGGGGGCACGACCGAGGCCACCAGGGCCCGGGCCTGCACGTCCAGGTTCAGGAAGAACGGCGCCGCCGTTTCCGGCCACACCACATGGGTCACCTTGTCATAGCCGGGGCCGCGGGTCAGTTCCACATGGTCCAGCAGCTGGCTTTGCCGCAGATCGTCACGCCACATGTGGCGCTGGGCGATGGCGGCTTGGACCAGCCGCAGACGGATGCCGGGAACCATTTCGGTGGGATGAGCGGCCAAGCGCAGCGTGCCAAAGGCGGCGCCCCCCACCAGCAGAACGGCGACCAGCCCCAGCGCCACCCGACGCTGAGTCACGGTGATGAAGTCGGCCAGCACCGCCGGAAGAGCGAAAACCAGGATGGTGAAGCCGCACAATCCGAACACGCCGACAAGCGAAGCCAATTGCAACACGCTGGGCACCGCGTCCCACACCGAGCCCAAGGGGTTCCACGGAAAACCGCTCAAGAACCACGACCGCACCCATTCCATGAAGGTCCAGGCCCCGGCCAGGACCACAATGCGGAAGATGCCGGTGCTGCGGGTCAGGTGGGTGACCAAGGTCGCCACGCCGATGAACACCGCTTGCACGGCGCCCAGACCCAAAGTGGCGAAGGGGATCATCCAGGCGAAGCGTTCGGGATCGACCAGCATGGCGTTGCCGATCCAGTAAAAGCCGATGGCGTACCACGCCCAGGCCCACCACCAGCCGACGGCGAAGGCGGAACGGCGGGTCGCCGCCCCTTCCAACACCCAGACCAAACCACTGAGCGACGGCAACAGAACCACCAGCCATCCCAAAGGCGGCAGCGACAACGTCGCCAAGGCCCCCAGCAGCATCAGGACGCCGAACCGCCGCCATCCGGTCAGCCCGGCCAAGCGGCTGGCCATGCGCCCCAGCCCCCCCAGCCCCGAGGGCGTGCCCCGCCATTGGTTGTTGGCCGCCAGCGCCCCGATCACGATTGGTCGCCGGCTTCGGCGGCGGTCAGGCGGCGCACCCGCAGCGACTTGATGCGGCGGGGATCGGCATCCACCACCTCGAATTCCAGACCCGAGGAATGCACGATCAGTTCTCCTCGCGACGGGATGCGTCCGGCGACGAAGAAGACCAGCCCGCCCAGGGTGTCCACTTCCTCGCGTTCTTCTTCGGTCAACACCGGCCCCAGGACGTCTTCGAATGCCTCGATGGGGGTGCGGGCGTCGGCGACCACCACGCCGTCGGGACCGATACTCATGTCGGGTTCGGCTTCCTGGTCGTGTTCGTCCTCGATCTCGCCGACGATCTGTTCCACCAGATCCTCGATGGTCACCAATCCGTCGATACCGCCATATTCATCCACCACCAGCGCCATGTGGGTACGCTTCAGGCGCATTTCCAACAGCATGTCGGTGACCCGCATGGCCGGCGACACGAACAGCACCCGGCGCATGATGCGCGACAATTGGAACGGCTTGTCGATACGGGTGGACACCAGCACGTCCTTGATGTGGACCATGCCGACGATGTCGTCCAAGGTGCCGCGATGCACCGGCAGCCGCGAATGGCCGCAGCGACAGAACAATTCGGTCAGGTCTTCCAGGCTGACCCCGTCTTCGATGCCGACGATGTCGGCACGCGGCACCATCACGTCATAGGCGGTGACGTCGCGTAAGTGCAGGATGTTGCCAAGAAGAATGCGTTCGTGATCGTCGATGGGGATGGAATCGTCGCGGTCGTCGATCAGGTCTTCCAGCGCCTCGCGCACCGATTCGCCGCCCTTGGTCCGCCGCAGCATGCGGACCCAGCCGCGGACCACGTCTATCAGCGAATCGTCGGACAGGCCGTGGACGACTTCGCCGCTTGCCCCGCCTTCGCGGGCACCTTTAGCGATTGCCCCGCCTTCGCGGGCACCTTTAGCGATTGCCCCGCCTTCGCGGGGCGGGCGACTATGAGGTTCCCCGTTCATGATCCCTGCCCCTCTCCCTCGGCATACGGATTGTCGATACCGAAAGCGGCCAGGATGCGCGTTTCCAGACGCTCCATCTCTTCCGCCTCGGCCTCGTCTTCTTCGTGGTCCCAGCCCAGCAGGTGCAGCACGCCATGCACCACCAGATGGGCGGTGTGATGGGCCAGGGTCTTGCCCTGCTCGGCGGCTTCGCGGGCACAGGTTTCATAGGCCAGGATGATGTCGCCCAGCAAAATGGGGGCGCCGACCACGACGGGCGCGTCGTCGTCGTCCAAGGCGGCGAAGGACAGCACGTTGGTGGGCTTGTCCTGGTTGCGGTAGTCGCGGTTCAGCTCCCGCACCGCCGCGTCGCTGGTCAACACCACGCTGATTTCCACGCTGGGGCCGTCCAGGTCGCCAGCCGCCTGTCCGATGGTCGCCGCCGCCATGGTCCGGCACAGTTCCTCGGCGCCGGGCAAAGCCGTGGTCCAGGCCTCGTCCTCGATGGAAACGGCGACGTCGATTTCAGCGGTGCTCAAAGCGGTTCTCCCCTGGCGGCCTTGCGCTCGCGCTCGGCCCGGTCATAGGCGCGGACAATGCGGGTGACCAGATCGTGGCGGACCACGTCGCGGTCGGTGAAAGTGATGAAGGACACGCCGGGAATACCGTCCAGGGTTTCCAGCGCGTCACGCAGGCCCGACTTGGTGCCCGGCGGCAGGTCGGTCTGCGACAGGTCACCGGTGATCACCATGCGTGAATTCTCGCCCAGGCGGGTCAGGAACATCTTCATCTGCATGGCCGAGGTGTTCTGCGCCTCGTCCAAGATGATGAAGGAATTGGCCAGGGTGCGGCCACGCATGAAGGCCAGCGGCGCCACTTCGATCTCGCCCGCCGCCAGTTTCTTCATCACCTGGTCGCCGGGCAGCATGTCGTGCAGGGCGTCGTAAAGCGGCCGCAGATAGGGATCGACCTTTTCCTTCAGGTCGCCGGGCAGGAAGCCCAGACGTTCGCCCGCCTCCACCGCCGGACGCGACAGGATGATGCGGTCCACCTCGCCCCGCAGCATCATGGACACCGCCTTGGCCACCGCCAGATAGGTCTTGCCGGTGCCGGCCGGGCCACAGCCGAAAACCAGCGGGCACTTTTCCAGCGCCATCAGATAGTCGGCCTGGGTCGGCGTGCGCGGGGCGATATGACGCTTGCGGGTGCGCAACACCAGATCGTCGGCGCTGGATTTGGGTTCGGTCATGCGGGTGGCGGCGTCCACGTCGGCGGTTTCCAGGTGGCCCTGGCGGCTGGCCAGGGCGTAAAGGTCGTCCAGCACGCGGGCGGCTTCCGCCGTCGATTCCGGAGTGCCGGAAATGCTGACCGAATTGCCCCGGGCGTTCAGCGCCACCCCCAGCAGGTGTTCCAGCCGGTCCAGGTTGACGTTGTGGGGACCGAACAGCACTTGCGACAGGGCATTGTTGTGGAATTCGCGCACCAGGGTGGTTTGTCGGGGCGCCGCCTCGCTCACGCGCGTTTCCTTTCCGCCTGGATGACCACGCCCTTCAAGCTGCGCGGATGGATTTCAGTGATGCGCACCCGCACCAATTGGTCGCGCAGATGGGCGACGTCGTCCACATGGACCGGCTGCATATAGGGCGAGCGGCCGATCAACTGGCCTTCGTACTTGCCCGAACGGTCCAGCACCACATCCATTTCCCGGTCCAGGCAGTCGGCGTTGAAGCGGTCGGTCTGGGCCTGCAGCAGGTCCTGCAATTGGGTCAGACGGGCTTCCTTGACCTCTTCCGCCACCTGGTTGGGCATGGCGGCCGCCGGCGTGCCGGGGCGGGCCGAATACTTGAAGGAATAGGTGTTCACGAAGCCGACACGGCGCACCATGTCCAAGGTGTCTTCGAAATCGGCGTCGGTTTCGCCGGGAAAGCCGACGATGAAATCCGACGACAGCGCCAGATCGGGCCGGGCGGCGCGCAGCTTTTCCACCAGCCGCAGATAGGTTTCGCGGTCGTGCTTGCGGTTCATGGCTTCCAAAATGCGATCCGAGCCGCTTTGCAGCGGCAGATGCAGGAACGGCATCAACTTGTCCACCTCGCCATGGGCGGCGATCAGGTCGTCGTCCATGTCGCGGGGATGCGACGTGGTGAAGCGGATGCGTTCCAACCCGTCGATCTTGGCCAACTGGCGGATCAGCCCGCCGAACCCCATGGCGTCGCCGTGCCAGGCGTTGACGTTCTGGCCCAACAGGGTGATCTCGACCACGCCCTGGTCCACCAACGTCTTCGCCTCGTCCAGGATCGCCGCCAGGGGACGCGAATATTCGCCGCCACGGGTATAGGGAACGACGCAGAAGGTGCAGAACTTGTCACAGCCTTCCTGCACCGACAAAAACGCCGCCGGACCGTCGGCGCGGGCGTCGGGCAGGGAATCGAATTTCGGTTCCGCCGGGAATTCGGTGTCCAGCACGGCGTTGCCGGCCCTGGACGCCATCGCCACCATTTCCGGCAGCCGGTGATAGGTCTGCGGCCCCAGCACGATGTCGACGAAGGGGGCGCGGCGCAGGATTTCCTCGCCTTCCGCCTGGGCGACGCAGCCGGCCACCGCGATGATCAGCCGGCCGTCGCGTTCGGTCTTGATCTGGCGCAGCCGTCCCAGTTCCGAGAACACTTTCTCGGACGCCTTTTCGCGGATGTGGCAGGTGTTCAAGATGACCATGTCGGCATCGTCGGGCGAGGTGCCGGGGCCATAGCCAAGGGGCGCCAGGACGTCGGCCATGCGGGCCGAGTCGTAGACGTTCATCTGGCAGCCATAGGTCTTGACGAAAAGTTTCTTGGTCAATGCCGTCCGCCCGCGGCCCTTTCGCCGCCGGCGCTTCCAATGACAAAAATGGGGGTCCCGACGCGGAGCCGCCCTTCACACGATCCAGAAGCTAGCATTCCTGCCCCAAGAGTCAAGATATCCACAGGTTGAAACCTCAATGCGCCGCCCGCACCGGGCCATCCAGGCGTCCGGCCAGGGCCATCACCACCCCTTGCGCCACCACGTCGTGGCAATGGTTGGACAGCCCCTTGCGGTCGGCGAAATCCGTCAGGGACACCGGCGGGTGGAAGACCACCTCGACCTGCGCCTCGCCCAGGCCCAGGGCATCCAGCAGATGACCGGCCAGGGTCATGTCGCCATACCAGGCGTAATAGGGCCGCAGCGCCCGGCTGACCGGCATGCCGTCCAAGCGGGTATAGGCGATGGAAAACGGCTGCACCGGCAACGGCAAGCCGTCGGGACCGGACATTTCCGCCACCGCGAACAGCGAGCTTTTGAACGCCAGCACCCGGTTGCCGTCGTTGGAGGTGCCTTCGGGGAACAAGATCAGCGAATCGCCCGCCGCCAGACGCCGGGACAGGCTGTCGCGTTCGCCCGCCGCGCCGCCGCGCTTCCTGGCCACGAAGACGGTGCGCGCGATGCGGGCCAGAAAGCCGAAACCGGGCCAACCCGCCACTTCCGCCTTGGCGACGAAATTGGCCTTGATGACGCTGCCCAGGATGATGATGTCCAGATAGCTGGCGTGGTTGCCCACGTAAAGCACCGGATGGGCGCTTTCCACCATGTCGCCGCGCACCTTGACGGTGAAGCCGCAGATGCGGGTCACCACCTTGAAATACCGCCGCGTATAGCCGGCGCAAAGCCGCGAGCCCGCAGCCAACAGCACCAGATAGGGCGGCATGGCCAGCAAGGTCCACAGCACGAAGCCGAAAAAGCGGACGAAGGCGACGAAGCGGTTGGTCATGACGCCGGCTTCACGATCCCTGGGGGTCGCGGGCGGTGCGGTCGTAATGCTTGGCATATTTGGCGGTCACCAGTTCGGTCTTCACCATGACGCAGACATCGGTGGTGTTGAACTGATGGTCGATGACCGCACCTTCGCCGACGAAGCCGCCCAGCCGCAGATAGCCCTTGACCAAAGGCGGCAGCGAGGCCAGGGCGCGACGCGGGTTCAGGTCGTCCTGGGGCACCAGGTTCATGTCCACGTACAGGCTGTCCAGGGCGCGGGGGCGGATTTCCTCGGGCGCCAGATGGAAATGATGCAGATAGGACAGCTGCGTCGCCAAGGCCGCCGGATCGGTGCCCGGCAACGAGGCGCAGCCGAACATCAGGTCGACGCCGTGTTCCCAGACGTAGTTGGCGATGCCGCCCCACATGATCTGCATGGTGGTGCCGGTGCGGTAATCCTTGTCGACGCAGGACCGGCCCAATTCCATGAAGTTGCCGCCCTTGGCCAAAATCTTGGCGATGTCGTATTCGCTGGCGGTATAGAAACGGCCATGGGCCTCGCCCACCGAACGGCGGATCAGGCGATAGGTTCCGACCACCGCCTTGCCGCCCTTGCCGCGTTCATGGTCCAGCACCAGCAGATGGTCGCAGACGGAATCGAAATCGTCGAAATCCGATTGCCGCGCCGCCATGTCCGAGGTGGGCTTGGCCCCCATCTCGTCATAGAACACCCGATAGCGCAGCGCCTGGGCGGCAACGATTTCTTCCTCGTTGGCGGCCAGACGAACCTCAAGGCGCGATTCGGCGCCCTGGCCTTCGGTCTCGTCGGAACTCATTGATCCTCGCCTGTCAAACCTGGCGCGGGAAACCCCCATCGCCCCTTAGGCTATTTGTCGTCGGATTCGGCGCCCGAAGTCAACGGAACTCCGTACAGCTCCAGCCGATGACCGACCAGACGAAAGCCGAACTTGCGGGCGATCTCGCGCTGCAACGCCTCGATCTCGGGGCTGGTGAACTCGATCACCCGCGCCGAGTTGACGTCGATCAGATGGTCGTGATGTTCGCTGGGCGCTTCTTCGTAACGGGCGCGGCCGTCGCCGAAGTCATGACGCTCCAGGATGTTTTCCTCTTCGAACAGGCGCACCGTGCGATAGACGGTGGCGATCGAGATGCGGGGATCCTGGGCGGTGGCCCGGCGATACACTTCTTCCACATCGGGATGGTCGTCGGCTTCCGACAGAACGCGGGCGATGACCCGGCGTTGGTCGGTCATCTTCATGCCCTTGTCGATGCAGCGCTGCTCGATACGCGAAACCATGGCGGTCCTTCGTCTTCCTTGATGGCGCCTGATCATAAACCAAAGGCGCCGCGAGCGGAATGCCCCCGGCGCCCTTAAAATATTTATGGTTGTTAGGCTTGTCCGCACGCCCCATGCCGGGGAAGCGGGCCAAAGGCCACCCCGTTCCGGGGCCGCTCAGGCGCCGCGCGGGCTTTTGCCCGGCACCTGAAAACCTAGGTCCGGCGAACCGGCCGCTTGCGCGGCTTGGTGCCCAGGCCGATCTTCTTGGCCAGCGACGAACGATGCGCGGCGTAGTTGGGGGCGACCATGGGATAATCGGCCGGCAGACCCCAGCGGTCGCGGTATTCTTCCGGGCTCATGTTATAGGCGGTCTTCAGGTGGCGCTTCAGCATCTTCAGCTTCTTGCCGTCCTCAAGACAGATGATGTAATCGGGATGCACCGACTTCTTCACCGCCACCGCCGGCTGCGGGCGTTCGGGGGCCGAAGGGGCGCTGCCGACAGAGGCCAGCGTACGATACACTTCGTTGATCAGCTGCGGCAGGTCAGCCACGGCGACGGTATTGTTGGCGACGTGCGCAGCCACGATCTCGGTGGTCAGGGACAGCAGGTCGCTGGTGTTCGAACGCTCCGACATTTAAGAGCAGGCCTCCGGTTAAGATCAATGTGGCCTATATAGTTCCTTCTTCTTTATACAGCAATATCCATTAGCAAGAACCCAAGTGGCGAAAAACGCATGACTGAACAAATAGACCATCAGCTTGACATAACCAGCGACGTCTGCCCCATGACTTTCGTCCGGGCTAAATTGCTGATCGAGAAAATGTTGCCCGGTAAGGTCGCGGAAATTCGATTGAAAGGTTCCGAACCTTTGAACAATGTTCCGCGTTCCCTGACGGAATTAGGCCATGAAATCCTTTCCATGAACCGTGAAGAGGGCGAATCCGATACGGGCGTCCATCGCTTGGTGGTTCGCAAGAAATAAGCTTGGCCTGTTTTTTGATTTCAATCAAAACAGGCCGCGCATACACGGCTTGTCCTGGTGCGAAAAAGACAAAGCCGTGTCATCCGGCCGTCCCGAACAGGTCGCGAACCACTTGCCCCAGCAAGCGGGTGAAACGGGGATCGTCAAGCCCCTGAACCTTGGCCACCCAGCCCTGGACCGAACCCAGCATGCCGTTCTTGTCGCAGAACGCCGCCAGCACGGTGATTTTTTCGCCGGGCTGGGCGGCGGTGGCGACCGGACCGCCGCACAAATCCCGCGGATCGGTGTTGGCCGGCGGATTGAAGGCCAGCACCACCTTGAATTCCGGCCTGGCCGCCTGATCACGGTGCGCGGTCATCACCAGTTGGCGGCCCACCAATTGATTGGTCATGGCCGCCGCCACCTTGTCGCCCCATTCCCCGTCGGCATCGGCGAAGGGGCGGCCGTGAATCTCGACCCAAAGCGGCCCATTGGCGCTGGCGTGAACCATGGTGCTCCACAGCGCCGCGCTGCGCCAGCCGCCCGGAACCGTCGAAGGCCCATCCTCGCATGCCGCGGTCAAGGCCGCCATCATCGCCGCCCCCACCGACATGATTTTCTTGAACATTCAAGTACTCCGCTTGGGTTTTGCCGCAGGCCAAGAATAACACGGATACAATGGCTTTATGACTGACGCTTGATCCGGCGCAAGTGTGTTGCGCACATCGGGTAAGGGCTGTATCTTTATTATCAGATGTATAAATAACCATGATCGGGATGTCATTCGGTGGAAGCCAAAAGCACCAATATCCTGATCGTCGATTCCAGCGGCCACATCCGCCGTCTGGTGGCGACCCTGATGGCGGCCCTGGGTATCCGCGCGTGCGCCGAAGCCCGCGACGTCGGCCAAGCCGTCGCCCAAACCATCAAGCACCAGCCCGACCTGATCATCCTGGGCCTGGGCAGCGATGCCACCGAAGCCCTGTTGTTCGTCCACCGCCTGCGCCGCGCCGAATTCGGCAACAAGGCCATTCCGGTCCTGGGCATTTCTGCCAGCACCCATCACGCGGTGCTGGAAATGGCCTGGGAAGCCGGCGTCGACGACGTGGTGGGCAAACCCATCTCGGCCATCGAACTGATGCAGCGCGCCGGCGCCCTGCTGGTGCCGCCGGAACGCCAACAAAGCCAGTCACGCTCGGCGGCGGAATGATCGAAGGCGACGAGGACTCGTTTCTGGATCCTGTCGCCCTGGCCCGGGCCGAAGCTGCTTTGCACAATCTGGCCGCCGAATATCCCCACCGGCTGGAAGCCGACCTGACCCAGGCCGACGCCTGTCTGGCCGCCCCCGCTGACATCGACCGGCTTTACACCATCCTGCACGACATCAAGGGGCAGGCCGGGACTTTCGGCTACCCCCTGGTCGGCGCCATCGCCCAACGCCTGTGCCTGGGCATCAAGGAGGGACGGGCCGATCAGGCCTGGCTGGAACTGGGCGTCACCCTGATCCGAAACGCCGCCGGCACCCCCAACCACGACGCCCCGCACGCTTTGCTGACGCGGCTTGATTGATCCGCTGGGAAAACCCCCCATACTATAGGGGGTTCGCTTTTCAGCCGGGATTCCCCATGACGCTCTTACGCCTGACCGCCGCCGTCGCCTTTGCCGCCGTTCTTGCTGCCCCCGCCTGGGCTCAATCGGTGCCCAGCTCGCGGGCGCAGATCCAGCAATCCTTTTCCCCGGTGGTGAAGCAGACAGCCCCCGCCGTGGTCAACATCTACACCAAGCGGGTAGTGCGTACCGCCGCCTCGCCGCTGCTGAACGATCCATTCTTCCGCCGCTTTTTCGGTGACCAGCTGCCCCAGGGCATGACCCAGGAACGGGTTCAGAACAGCCTGGGGTCCGGGGTCATCGTCACCAAGGACGGCACGGTGATCACCAACCACCACGTCATCAAGGCTGCCGACGAGGTCACCGTGGTGCTGAACGACCGTCGCGAGTTCGAGGCCAAGATCGTCGGTTCCGACGAACGCAGCGACCTGGCGGTCCTCAAGATCGATCCGGGGCGTGAAGCGCTGCCGGTTCTGCCATTGGGTGATTCCGACGCCCTGGAAGTGGGCGATCTGGTCATCGCCATCGGCAATCCCTTCGGCGTCGGCCAGACGGTGACCAGCGGCATCGTGTCCGCCCTGGCGCGGACCAATATCGGCATCACCGACTATCGGTCCTTCATCCAAACCGACGCCGCCATCAATCCCGGCAATTCCGGCGGCGCCCTGGTCAACATGGAAGGCCAGCTGATCGGCATCAATTCCGCCATCTATTCCAAGGGCGGCGGATCCAACGGCATCGGCTTCGCCATCCCCACCTCGCTGGTGCGCACGGTGATCGCCAGCATCAAGGAAACCGGCAAGGTGGTGCGCCCCTGGCTGGGGGCCGCCGGGCAAGCGGTGACCAGCGAACTGGCCCAGGCCCTGAACCTGTCCCGTCCGGTCGGCATCCTGATCAACGACGTGCACAAGGACAGCCCCGCCGCCCGTGCCGGCCTGCGGGTCGGCGACGTGGTGCTGGCGGTCAACGACCGCGAGGTGGATGACCCCGAAGCCATGCGCTTCCGTCTGGCCACCTTGGGGCCGGGGGCCGACGCCCGGCTGACCGTGTTGCACGACGGCGTGCAAAGGGGGGTGGTGGTCAAGCTGATCGCTCCGCCGGAAAGCCCGCCGCGCGAGGTCACCGAAGTGGGCGGCGCCAACCCCTTCACCGGCTCGGTGATCGCCAACCTGAACCCGGCTTTGGCCGAAGAACTGGGGCTGGAAACCAGTGCCAGCGGCGTGGTGGTGCTGAAGATCAAGCGCGGCTCCATCGCCCACCGCCTGCGCATCGAGCCCGGCGACATCATCCTGCGGGTGAACAACCAGCCCATCGCCAGCGTCGCCGACGCCCGCCGGGTGTTGTCGCGCACCGCCGAATCCTGGCTGCTGACCGTGCAGCGCGAGGGCGAAACCCTGAACCTGCAGGTGGGCGGGTGAACACTTTGTTCGAACGCCCCCAGGACCGGCCGCTTGCCGAAAGGCTGCGGCCGAACCGGTTGAATCAGGTGGTGGGCCAAGATCATCTGATCGGCCCCGATGGTTCGCTGGGGCGCATGCTGGCAGCGGGACGGCTGTCCAGCGTCATCCTGTGGGGGCCGCCGGGCTGCGGCAAAACCACCATCGCCCGGCTGCTGGCGGAAGGCACCGACCTGCATTTCGAACCCTTAAGCGCGGTGTTTTCCGGCGTCGCCGACCTGCGCAAGGTGTTCGACGCCGCCGCCAAGCGCAAGGAAGCCGGGCGCGGCACGTTGTTGTTCGTGGACGAAATCCACCGTTTCAACCGCGCCCAACAGGACGGCTTTCTGCCTTATGTGGAAAACGGCACCGTGGTGCTGGTGGGCGCCACCACTGAAAACCCCAGTTTCGAACTGAACGGGGCGCTGTTGTCGCGTTGTCAGGTGCTGGTGTTGAAGCGCCTGGACGACGCCGCCCTGGACATTCTGATCGAGCGCGCCCAAGCCGAACTCGGCCGCAAACTGCCGCTGAACGACGAATCCCGCGCCGCACTGAAAGCCATGGCCGACGGCGATGGCCGCTATTTCCTGAACCTGGTGGAAGCGCTGTCCATCCTGCCGTCCGAGCCGGCGCTCGACGCCGCTGGCTTGGCCAAGGTGGTGCAGCAACGCGCGCCGGCTTACGACAAGGACCGCGAGGGCCATTACAACCTGATCAGCGCGCTGCACAAATCCTTGCGCGGTTCCGACACCGACGCCGCCCTTTATTGGATGGCCCGCATGCTGGAAGGCGGCGAGGACCCGGCCTATATCTGCCGCCGCCTGACCCGTTTCGCGGTGGAAGACATCGGCCTGGCCGACCCCAACGCCGCTGTCCAGGCCTTGGCCGCCTGGGACATCTTCGAACGCCTGGGCAGCCCGGAAGGCGAACTGGCCCTGGCCCAGCTGGTGGTCTATCTGGGCACCGCGCCCAAATCCAACGCGGCTTACGTCGCCTATAAGGCGGCGCGCAAATCGGCCAAGGAAACCGGCAGCCTGATGCCGCCCATGCATATCCTGAACGCGCCCACCAAGATGATGAAGGACCTGGGTTACAACGCTGGCTATCAGTACGACCACGACACCCCTGAGGGCTTTTCCGGGCAGAATTACTTTCCTGACGGCATGAACCGCCGACGTTTCTACGACCCGCCCGAACGTGGCTTCGAACGCGAGATCAGAAAGCGTCTGGATTACTGGGACCGCTTGCGGGCAAAGCGCAATCCCGACTGACTTAGCATTATTCTAAATTGATTAAAGTGCTGAAATGCCTGTAATCCCTTTGTTTTTTGATAAGTTTTTAGAATCGCTGCATTTGTGAAGGATAATTCAGCAAGCGCATGATCGGGTCGTTGCAATCGCAAGTCCTTTAGGGGGAATTGATCCCATGCGCTCTCTCATCCTTGCCGCCGCCTTCACGGTTGCGGCTTCCGCCGCCTTCGCCGCCGCCGACGAACCCATCCAGCCGATCCAACCGGCCAAGGCCGCCAACCCCGCCATGGTCGAACTGGGCAAGAAGCTGTACTTCGATCCGCGCCTGTCCAAGTCGGGCTTCATTTCGTGCAATTCGTGCCACAACCTGTCCATGGGCGGCACCGACAACCTGAAGACCTCGATCGGCGACCATTGGCAGGAAGGTCCGATCAATTCCCCGACCGTTCTGAACTCGGCCCTGAACCTGGCGCAATTCTGGGACGGTCGGGCGCTCACCCTGCAGGACCAGGCCGGCGGCCCCATCGCCAATCCCGGTGAAATGGCGTCCACCCACACCCTGGCCCTGTCGGTGCTGCAGTCGATCCCGGCTTACGTCGCCGAATACAAGGCGGTGTTCAAGTCCGACAAGATCACCGTCGACGGCGTCACCAAGGCCATCGCCGCCTTCGAGGAAACCCTGGTCACCCCCAATTCCCGCTTCGACAAGTGGCTGAAGGGCGACAAGAAGGCTCTGACCTCCGACGAATTGGCCGGCTACGAATTATTCAAGGATTCCGGCTGCACCGCCTGCCACAACGGCGCCGCCGCCGGTGGCAACACCTTCCAGAAGATGGGCGTGGTCGAACCCTACAAGACCACCAGCGCCGCCGAAGGCCGCGTCGCGGTGACCAAGGACGAAGCCGACCGCTTCTTCTTCAAGGTGCCGACGCTGCGCAACGTCGAGCTGACCTATCCCTACTTCCACGACGGCGCCGCCACCAGCCTGACCCAGGCGGTGGACACCATGGGCCGCATCCAGCTGGGCAAAAGCTTCACCAAGGAAGAAAACGCCAAGATCGTCGCCTTCCTGAAGTCGCTGACCGGCGACCAGCCCGACTTCAAGCTGCCGATCCTGCCGCCGTCCAACGACAGCACCCCCAAGCCGACGCCCTTCAACAAGTAATCCGGGGCGCGTGACAGTGGGGCCGGACGGCTTGGTCGTCCGGCCCCTTTTTTCGCAGAGGAATCCATGCCGGGAAAAAAGATCATCGCGGCGGTCATCCTGGGCATGGTGGCCGGCATCATCGGTTGGGGCGGGTTCAACACTGTTCTGCACGCCACCAACCGCATGGACTTCTGCATCTCGTGCCACGAGATGCGCGACAACGTTTACGTGGAATACCAGCAATCAGCCCATTTCCAGAACCCGTCCGGGGTGCGCGCCACCTGCCCCGACTGCCATGTGCCCCGCGACTGGGGCCACATGCTGGTCCGCAAGATCCAAGCCAGCGGCGAGCTGTTCCACTGGGCCAAGGGCTCCATCGACAGCCCCGAGAAATTCCAGGCCAAACGCCATCAACTGGCCAAGCGCGAATGGGAGCGCCTGCGGGCCAGCGATTCGCGGGAATGCCGCAACTGCCATTCCTTCGACGCCATGGCCTTCCACAAGCAATCCATCCGGGCCGCGCGGGCCATGCGCGACGCCGCCAAATCCGCCACCCAGACCTGCATCGACTGCCACAAGGCGGTGGCCCACAAGATGCCCGACATCAATGCCGGCCACCGGGCGATGATGGCGGAGCTGACCCAACAGGCCCAGCACAGCCCACCCCAGTTGGGTGTCACCGTCCGAAGCCTGAGGCCCCTGCCGTTGCGATCGGACCCGCAGGCCGAACCGGAAGGCGAGCTGGCCGCCGGCATGACGGTGCGCGTCCTGGCCATCGCCGGCGACCAGGCCCAGGTCGCCCTGACCGGCTGGCGCCGTGACGGGGACGACGCCCGGCTTTATGCCCGCCAGGGCAAGCGCATGGCCTTGGCCAGCCTGACCCAGACCGCCCGCATCCGGGTGATGGACGGCAAGGCGGTGGAAGACGCCGACACCGGCCAGACATGGACCGAAGCCAGACTGGACGCCTGGGTCGCGCGAACCGCCCTGACCGCTGATTCCCAAAGCCTGTGGGCGGTCGCCGAGCGCATGGCCGACGACAACTGCACCTTGTGCCATGCCCGCAAGCCGGCCGGCGCCTATACGGCCAACGACTGGTTGGGGCACATGAACACCATGAAGCGCCTGACCCCCTTGACCGACGACGAGGCCGCCCTGTTGCTGGCCTATCAGCAAAGTCACGCCAAGGATACGACGCCATGAAAAAAGCCCGGCACGTCGTCGCCGGGCTTTTCTTCAGTTATGCGGCAGGCGCCGCAGCCTGACGATGACCTCGACCGCCTCGATCATCATGCCGTCCGGGGCTGGCGGCAGATTCATGATCATCGGCTGGGGATCGGGGATGTCCTCGATACGGCCGGTGCGGGGATCATAGAAATGGTGATGTTCCCGCGTGTTGGTGCAAAAGAAATGGCGATCGCCGCAGCCGACACGGCGCAGCAGGTCGGATTCGGCGAACTGGTTCAAGGTGTTGTAGACGGTGGCCAAGGACAGGCCATGGCCGGCGTCGACCAGTTCCTGGTGAAAGGATTCCGGCGTCAGGTGACGATGGCCGCCATCCAGGATGGCGCGCAGGATGGTCATACGGGGGGCGGTCGGACGGATTCCGACCTCGCGAAGCACTTGTTGTTCTGTTGCTTGATGGCGGACAAGCATGGATCGAAACCTCCCACTATTGGGGGACACCCTTCTTCTTTGGGTTAGTTATCGTACGTCCGCAGAGTGGAATGATTCAAGGTTAACCACCCCAGATTGGAAGAGTTCCAAGATGGGCTATAATCGATTAAAACGATTATTTTTTAATTAATATCGATTTCAGTCACTTGCAACACTCCCTTATGATCGGTTCCGTGAATTGACCGAACCCAGAGGTGTCCCATGATCAAGATGATGAAGATCGCCAGCCAGTTGGGCTTGCATCTGGTCGTCGCCGTGGCGGTCACCTATGCGGTGACCGGTTCCTTGGCCCTGGGCGGCGTCATCGCCCTGATCGAGCCCATCTGCAACGTCGTCGCCGGCCAGTTCCACGAAAAAGCCTGGGCCAAGTTCGGGCGGGTTTAAAACAAAAACCCCGGGGCCTTGCCGGCCCCGGGGTCCTTGATCAATCCACCCGATCAGGATCAGGCGAATTCGATGATCTTCTGGTCCACCGCCAGCGATTCACCCGGTTGGGCGTGAATCTTGCCGATGGTGCCGTCGCGTTCAGCCTTCAGGATGTTTTCCATCTTCATGGCTTCGACCACCGCAAGCGGTTCGCCGGCCTTGACCTCTTGGCCTTCGGTGACCTCGACCGCGCGCAGCAGGCCGGGCATGGGCGACAGCAGGTACTTGGACATGTCCGGCGGCGCCTTGAACGGCATCAGCTTGTTCAGCTCGGCGGCACGGCGGGTCAGGACGGTAGCCTTCACCCGGCTGCCCGCATGGGCCAGGGTATAGGACACGCCGTCACGGTCCACCTGCACGCAGACGGCGCGGCCGTCCACGGTGCCGACGAACAGCGGCTGGCCGATCTGCCAGTCGCTCTTGACGCTGACCGCCTCGCCACCGATGACCACGGCGAAGCCGCCTTCGGCGTGACGGCATTCGATGTCGTGATAGGCGCCGTTCAGCACCACGGTCCATTCCACCGGGGTCTTCATGTCGTGACCGGCGAACTGGCCCGAGGTCTTCAGGTTGCGGTCGGTGATGGTCGCCTTGACGGCGGCCGCCACGGCGACCAACACGGTCGGATCATCGGCCGGCAGGTCGTTGGCGTGGAAGCCGTCCTTGTATTCCTCGGCGATGAAGTTGGTGGTCAGGTTGCCCTTGACGAACCGCTCCTTGCTCATCAGCGAGGCCAGGAACGGAATGTTGTGGGACAGGCCGCGGATGTAATAGGCATCCAGCGCGTCACGCATGTGGGCGATGGCGGCCTCGCGGGTCGGACCATAGGTGATCAGCTTGGCGATCATCGGATCGTAGAACATGCTGATCTCGCCGCCTTCGTAGACGCCGGTATCGACGCGCACATTGGCGCTTTCCGCCGGCGGCTGATAGCGGGTCAGGCGACCGGTCGACGGCAGGAAGTTGCGGAACGGGTCTTCGGCATAGACACGGGATTCCATGGCCCAGCCGTTCAACTTGATGTCGTCCTGGGTGAAGGGCAGCTTCTCGCCGTTGGCGACGCGGATCATCTGCTCGACCAGGTCGATGCCGGTGATCATTTCGGTCACCGGATGCTCGACCTGCAGACGGGTGTTCATTTCCAGGAAGTAGAACTCGCCGGTGGCGCCGCCGACGATGAATTCGACGGTACCGGCCGACTTGTACTGCACGGCCTTGGCCAGAGCACAGGCCTGTTCGCCCATCTTCTTGCGGATTTCCGGGGTCAGGAAGGGCGACGGCGCCTCTTCGATCACCTTCTGGTGACGGCGCTGGATCGAGCATTCACGCTCGCCCAGATAGACGGTGTTGCCGAAGCTGTCGGCCAGCACCTGGATTTCGATGTGACGCGGCTGTTCGATGAACTTTTCCACGAACACACGGTCGTCGGCGAAGGACGCCTTGGCTTCGTTGGTGGCCGAGGTGAAGCCCTCATGGGCTTCGGCATCGTTCCACGCCAGACGCATGCCCTTGCCGCCGCCGCCGGCCGAGGCCTTGATCATCACCGGATAGCCGATTTCACGAGCGATCTTCACCGCCTCGTCGGCGTCCTTGATCACGCCCAGGTAACCGGGAACGGTGTTGACGCCGGCTTCGCGGGCCAGCTTCTTCGACTCGATCTTGTCACCCATGGCGAAGATGGCGTGGGCATCGGGACCGATGAAGGCGATGCCGGCCTTGGCCAGGGCTTCTTGGAACTCGCGCTTTTCCGACAGGAAGCCATAGCCCGGATGCACGGCCTGGGCGCCGGTCTTCAAGCAGGCTTCGACGATCTTGTCGGCCAGCAGATAGGACTGGGCGGAAGGCGGCGGGCCCAGATGCACGGCCTCGTCGGCCATCTGCACATGCAGCGCGTCCTTGTCGGCGTCGGAATACACCGCCACCGTCTTGATGCCCATCTTCTTGGCGGTCTTGATGACGCGGCAGGCGATTTCGCCGCGATTGGCGATCAGAATCTTGGTGAACATACCCGTTCCCCCCATCACAGCGGAATGTTGCCGTGCTTGCGCACCGGACGTTCCAGCTTCTTGTCCTTCAGCATGGCCAGCGAGCGGCAGATACGCTTTCTGGTCGAGTGCGGCATGATGACGTCGTCAATGAAACCGCGATGGCCGGCGATGAAGGGATTGGCGAATTTCTGCCGGTATTCCTCGGTCCGCGCCGCGATCTTGTCGGCGTCGCCGATGTCCTGGCGGAAGATGATCTCGACCGCGCCCTTGGGGCCCATGACCGCGATTTCGGCGGTCGGCCAGGCGAAGTTGACGTCACCCTTCAGGTGCTTCGAGCTCATCACGTCGTAAGCGCCGCCATAAGCCTTGCGGGTGATGACGGTGATCTTCGGCACGCTGGCTTCGGCATAGGCGTAAAGCAGCTTGGCGCCGTGCTTGATGATGCCGTTGTATTCCTGGGCGGTGCCGGGCAGGAAGCCGGGCACGTCGACGAAGGTCACCACCGGAATGTTGAAGGCGTCGCAGAAGCGCACGAAACGCGCGGCCTTGATGGACGAATCGATGTCCAGACAGCCGGCCAGCACCATGGGCTGGTTGGCGACGATGCCCACCGTCGAGCCTTCCATGCGGGCATAGCCGACGATGATGTTGCCGGCGTAACCGGGCTGAACCTCGAAGAAGTCGCCTTCGTCGACGACCTTCAGGATCAGTTCCTTCATGTCGTAGGGCTTGTTGGCGTTGTCCGGGATCAGGGTGTCCAGGGACATTTCCTTGCGCTCGGGGGCGTCGTGGGTCGGACGCACCGGCGGCTTTTCGCGGTTCGAGCTGGGCAGGAAGTCCATGAAGCGGCGCAGCTGCAACAGGGCTTCCACGTCGTTTTCAAAGGCCAGGTCGGCGACGCCGGACTTGGTGGTGTGGGTGATGGCGCCACCCAGTTCCTCGGCGGTGACGGTCTCGTGGGTCACGGTCTTGACCACGTCGGGACCGGTCACGAACATGTACGAGCTGTCCTTGACCATGAAGATGTAGTCGGTCATGGCCGGGCTGTAGACGGCGCCACCGGCGCACGGGCCCATGATCATGGAAATCTGCGGCACCACGCCCGAGGCGTCCACATTGCGCTGGAACACTTCGGCATAGCCGGCCAGCGAAGCGACACCTTCCTGGATACGGGCGCCGCCCGAATCGTTCAGGCCGATGACCGGGGCGCCGACCTGCACCGCCTTGTCCATGATCTTGCAGATCTTTTCCGCGTGGGCTTCCGACAGCGAGCCGCCGAACACGGTGAAGTCCTGGGAAAACACGAAGACCAGACGGCCGTTGATGGTGCCATAACCGGTCACCACGCCGTCACCGGGGATGGACTGCTGGTCCATGCCGAAATCGGTGCAGCGATGCTCCTTGAACATGTCCCACTCTTCGAACGAGTCGGGATCGAGCAGCAGCTCGATGCGTTCACGGGCAGTCAGCTTGCCCTTGGCGTGCTGCGAAGCGATACGCTTCTCACCGCCACCCAGACGGGCGCGGTTTCGCTTTTCTTCCAACTGACGAATGATTTCCTGCATCCGATTCCCCCTAAGGTCAGGGCTTCGCCTTCAAGGCTTCGGCGGGGTCCTGGCGGCCCACACCCTTATGATCAGGGAAGTGCAGATACCATTTGGGGGGGCGTCTTGCCACGAAAAAAATACGGCTCGCGAATACCGATTTATTTCCGGGAAAGCGGCAGAAAACTGCCGAATTAGGCCCAGGCGGAAACGCGCAACAATATTATCGGCAAGCGGAAGAAATCAGCCGCGCTTTTCAACCCAGAAAAGCCAGCATTTCCGCCGCCGACAGGATGTCGCGCCGCAACAGGGCGCGCCGTTCGGCGGCCTCGGCGTCGTCACCCCACAGCGCGATCTGGTGGGCTTCGTCGATGTTGGAGGCGGCGAAGCATGCCTCGCCATCAACACGGCCTTCCACCAGCGCCAACGCCAGGACCAACGACCCCGAAGCGGCGCAGGCGGCCTGGGCCACGGTCAGCCGCCAAACGTCATAGGAATCCAGCTTGGCGGCCAAGGCGGTCATGGCGCTGTCGGGCTGGTCCACTGCGATCAGGGCGGTGGTGGTGACCAGGGTGGCATCCAGATGGGTGGCGGCCCAATCCAGCAGCGGCTGCCAGGCCCGGGTCTGCATCTGCACCAGATCGGACGGCGATTCGGCGCGATAGCACAAGAGGTCGGTGCCGGCATAAGCCCGCAACTGTTCGGTGATGGCGGCACGTTCCGGCCCCACCCGGTCCAGCGCCGTGCTGGCCAGCTGGGTCAGCGGCATGGTGGCGGGCCTGATCTCGTCAACCTGGGCGTCCCATTCGGCGGCGATGGCCAGGGCCAGCCTCTCGCTGGGCACTTCCAGCTTGCGGCCGGCCGGGGTTTTGATGCCACGACCGTCCAATTGCACGGCGAAACCGCCTTCGACCGTGGCGACGCCGGCCTGCTTGTGGAAACGCTTCATGGTCTTGCCCAGCATGACACCGCCCTTTCTTTGCCGAATGGTCGCCCCAATACGGCAAAATCAGCGACCGAACAAGCCTTCGAAGAATCCGCCGCCGCCCTTTTTCGACGGTGCCGTGCCCATGGCCAGGGCGGTGCGGCAAGGCTCGGCATCGGCGGTGACCTTGTCCAGCAGCAATTCGCCCAACAGGGACAAGCCGCCGGTGGCCGCCGCCGCCCCCACCGACAAAGCCGTCTTGGCGGCGCCGATTTCGTCCACCGACAATTGCGGTGCCGCCAAGGTGCCGCGCAATCGGGTGAAGCCGGCCAGTTGGCCGCCCACCGACAGCCCCAGTCCTTCCTTGGCCCGCGGCGTGAACCCCAGGTCCAAGCTTTCGTCGCCCAGGTTCACGGTGCCCGACCCCACCACGTCGACGCCGTCGCTTTGCACGGCGATACCGCGATCGGTCGCCGCCATGCCGTCCTTCAGGCGCAAATGCGCCACGGCGCAAGACAATTTCGTGGTGTCGCGGCTTTGTGCCAGCGGGTTCAGGACGCCCAAGACTTGGCTGACCACGTCACCCCCGGCCCAGCCGAAAGCACGGTTGCGCACTTCGCCGCCCCCCAGGCGCAGCAAAACCGATCCGTTGGCGCTGGCCGCCATGGCCCGCACATCCTGGCCGCGACCACGCAAGGACACGGCCAAAGAGCCGTCCCCTCCCTGCAGCAGGTCCAAGCCGCCGTCGCGCAGCAGCCGGCCGAAATCGACATCCCTGGCATCCAGCCGCAAGGTGGCGGCGGGACGGTCGGTCCTGGCATCAAGGCTCAGCGATCCGTCGAAGCGGCCTCCAGCGGCGGCGCCCTCGACCGGGTCCAGACTCAGCACGCCCTGGTGAAGCTGCGCCTTGGCGTTCACGGCGCTGAACGGGACGCCGCCCATCACCAGCTTGTCAGCCCGCAAGGACAGGTCGGCATCCACATCGCGCAGGATCTGGGCCGGCACCACAACGTCGGGCAGCACACGGCCACCGGTCGCCCCGTTGCCATTGGCCGCCTTGCCGGCGAAATCCGCCACGTCCAGGCGGGTTGCGTTCAAGGTCGCCTTCAGCTTGGCGCGCTTGCCCTGGGACAGAGCCGCCTCGCCTGTCAAGTCGCTGCCACCCACATGCAGCTTCAGGTCGGACGCCATCCAACCATCCTTGCCGTCATGCAGCGCCGTGGCCAGCTTGACCGCGTGCAGGGGGGGCACCGAGGCCCCCAGAATCGGTGACAGGCGGCCCAGATCCTCGCTTTCCGCCTGGACCAGAAGTTCCAGGCCTGACATCGCCCGCAGGTCGCGGATACCTCCCTTCACCGTCACGAACAAGGTGTCGCGCCGCCCGGCGCTGGCATCCACGTCGCCAAGCCCCAAGGCGCCGCCGCTGTCGCTGAGCCGCGCCGACAACCGCAGCGGCCCCAGCGAGCCCAACGCGTGGCCGCTGACCAGCTTGACGGTTTCGGCCAATTCGTCGGCCTGCAGGCCCAGCTTGAAATCCAGGCCGGTCAGGTCGGACAGGGACGCCACCGCCCCCTCCACCGAAACGATGGTGCCGGGCATGGAGCCTTTCAGGCTGATCGGAAACGGTTTGCCGGACAGGGCCAAGCCCAAATTGCCCAGCGTGCCGGACAGTTCGAAATACTTGCCGACGGCGTCGCCCACGGCGGTGACCCGCAGCCCGCCGCCGGCCCCTTGTTCCGGCACCACCACCAGCTTGTGCAAGCCCATCTGCTGGGTGCTGTCGCCGTCATCCCAGCGAATGCGGGCGTTCTTGATCTTCAGTTCGCGCAGGTTGAAACGGGTGGGCGTCGTCGCCTTGCCGGTGTCGCCGTGGTCGGCCAGCCGCCAATTGCCCTTTTCCAGCAAGATGTCGGGGCTGGACACGATCAGGCGCTGGATCAGGATTTCCTTGCGCAACAGCGCGGGCAGCGCCACCTCGGCCTCGACCCGTTCGATGGTGATCATCTCGGGACGCGAGCCGCCTGCCACGTTGGACAGGCTGACCTTTTCGGCGATCAAGGACGGCACCAGACCCAGGCGCAACTTCACCGGCCCGCCAAAGGTCAGCTTGCGGCCGGTCTCGGCCAGCACCAATTCGGACAGGTAGCCCTTGTAGCGTTCGAAATCCACCGACTTGCTGGCGGCGATCATCACCACCGCCACCACGGCGGCGGCGGCGGCGGCGGCCTTGATGGCGGTTTTCATGCGCATGTCTTGTCCCCGACCAGACGGGCCGCGATCTCGCCCAAGGTGTCGAAATCATCCACCACCAAGGCGGCGCCGGCCTCGGCCAATTCGTCCATGTGATGATAGCCCCACGACACGCCCAGACCCGCCACCTTGGCCGATTTCGCCATCTGCATGTCATAGACGGTGTCGCCCACCATCACCATGCGCCCCAATTCGACGCCGGTTTCCGCCGCGGCCCGCAGCAGCATGGCCGGATCGGGCTTGCCGGGATTGTCGTCGGCGGTCTGGATGGTGACGAAACGGCCGTGCAGGTCATGGCTGTCCAGCATGGATTCGACGCCGCGCCGCGACTTGCCGGTGGCCAATCCCAACAACCAGCCGTCGGCCTCCAGCTGGTCCAAGGCTTCGCGCACGCCGGGGAACAGCGGCTCCTCGCGCTCGGGCAACAGCCGAAGCGCCCGAAACGCCTGTTTATAGGACTCCGCCACTTGCCGGTGCAGGTTGCCCGGGGCCCAGGGCAACAGGACCTGACAGGCTTCCACCAGGGACAGGCCGATGATGCGGCGCACGTCGGCGGGCTCGGGCACCCCCAGGTCCCAATGGGCCCAGGCCTCGGTCATGGCGGTGACAATGTTGTGTTCGGAATCGATCAAGGTTCCGTCGACGTCGAAGACGACCAGACGCAATTCGCTCATGGATCCTGCTTCAGGCATGGCTGACACGTGTTTTCAGCCTACAGGATATTTTGCACCGCCGCACCGGTTGGAGTAATGTCCGCCATTCCCTGTCACGGAGAGTCCGCAATTATGCGTTCCGGTTTTCTTGCCCTGGCCGCCCTGCTGGCGGTGACGGCCCCCGCTTTCGCCCAGACCGCCGAACAGCCCGCCGCCCCGGCACCGGCCCCGGCTGCCGCCGCCAATCCGGCGCAACGTTTCGAAGCCTATGCCACCTCGGACGGCTACAAGAAGTCCATCGGCCAGATCGCGGTGATGGGATCGACCATCCACCACCCCGAATGCAAGGACCACAAGGCGGTCAAGCGCGCCGCCATCACCATCTATGCCGGTCCGATGTTCGCCGAAGGCGTGCACCCGGTGAATGGCTTGTGGCTGGATCGCATCCAGATGGATGTGTGCGGCAAGACGACTTACGAAAACATCCTGGTCCAGGGCCAGCCCGGCACCACCCCCAAGGCGGCGCTGAAGATGCCCGGCCAGACCAGCGCCAACCCGCCCATGCAGGATCTGGTGCTGAAGGACATCGTCGCCGCCCTGGCCACCAAGAAGTGCACCGACATGGCGCAGATCATCCCGGTGGACACTGCCCCGGGCAAGGAAACCAAGCCGCGCAAGATCGACCAGCGCGGCGTGCTGGTGGAAGGCGCGTGGAAGGAAACCTGGACCTTGCGGGCCTGCGGCAAGACCGTCACCGCCAATGTGGACTTCACCACCGACGGCAAGGGCGGACTGACCCACAAAGTGAAGATGTAAGAAAGGGGGCCTTGGGCCCCCTTTTTATTCCTCTTCGAAGGCCAGGAAGGGCTTACCCGCCTCGGCCTCGTCGAAACCGAAGAACTCGAACGACTTGGCCATGTGGTCGGGAAGGGGCGCGGTGACCATCAGGTCCTTGCCGGTGCGCGGATGGGGCAGCCGCACGGCGCGGGCATGCAGGTGCATCTTGCGCGACACCCCGGTCCCCGAGATGAACGCCTCGGTGCCGCCATACTTGCCGTCACCCAGGATGGGGGTGCCCAACAGCGCGCAATGGGCACGCAACTGGTGGGTGCGGCCGGTGCGCGGCTCCATTTCCAGCCAAGCCGCCTTCCTGAGCGCGTTGTCCACCACCCGGAACCAGGTGACGGCGCGCTTGCCCTCGTCCTCGTCCACCGCCATCTTCTCGCCCAGACGCCCCGGCAGCTTGGCCAAGGGCGCGTCGATGCGGCCCTGGCGATGCTTGGGAACCCCCACCACCAGCGCCCAATAACATTTGCGGGCGGCGCGGCTTTTGAAGGCGGCGGCCAGCTTGGCGGCGGCGTTGGCGCTTCGCCCCAGCAGCAACACCCCAGAGGTATCCTTGTCCAGGCGATGGACCAGACGCGGGCGGTCGTCGCGGTCGAATTTCAAGGCATCCAGCCAGGCGTCGATATGCTTGTCACCGGCCCCGGTGCCGCCCTGGACGGCGATGCCGGCCGGCTTGTTGAGCGCGATGACGTCGTCATCCATGTAAAGCACCGCGTCCCGCAGCATGCGGGCGGTCTTTTCGTCCACCGGCGGACGCGCCTTGTCGGCGACGGGTTTCGGGGCCTCGCCCTCGGGGACCGGCGGCACGCGGATCTGCTGTCCGGGTTCCAGGCGCTGGTTGGCCTTGGCCCGCTTGCCGTCGACGCGCACCTGTCCGGTGCGCAGCCACTTTTCCAAAAGGCCGTGGCCCACATTGGGGAAATGCCGCTTGAACCAACGGTCCAGACGGATGTCGGAATCGTCGTCGCCGACGTTCAGGGTTTGCACGCTGCTCATGATGGCCGAAGCTACACCAGGTTGCGCACCAAAGCCATGGCGGCGAACAAGGCCCCCACCGACAGCAGCACCGAAGCGGCGACATAAAGCCCGGCGATGGTCCAATCGTGACGCTCGACCAGCAAGGCGACGTCCAGAGAAAAGGTGGAAAAGGTGGTGAAACCGCCCAAAACCCCGGTCATCAGCAGCAGCTTGACGTCCTGGCTGGGCTGCCAGACCAGGGCGCCCAGTTCAGCCAGCACGCCCATGACGAAACTGCCGACGATATTGACGAACAGCGTGCCCCAGGGAAAGCCGGTGCCCAGATATTGCCCCAGCACCACAAAGGACAAATAGCGCGTGCACGAGCCCAAGGCCCCACCGGCCCCGACCCACAGCAAAGCGGTGAAGGTTTGCGCGTTCAACATTGTGCTTTGGTGGCACGTCGCGGCGACTTTGGCAAGAAAGCTTAATCCGCCCAGGCCAGATTGCGCGGCACCTCGATGCGTACCAAGGCGCGGCCATCGCGCAGCAATCCCACCTGCAACGCCGCTGCCCGCGACAGGTCGATGCCGCATCGACCACAGCGGTCGTTGACCTTGACCCGCACCGCGCGTCCGTCATCCACCCGCCGAACCTCGACGACGGCCCCCAAGGGCAGGCTGGGATGGGCGGCGGTGAAGGCCTTCGCATCAAAAATCTCGCCGCTGGCGGTCGGGCGTCCATGGTAATTTCTTCCATACCAGGACGCCTCGACCATTTCAGAGGCAGAAGAAATTGAAGTAAAGATGCTAATACCGATAAAAACGGCAAAGCAATTTGCAGCGAAATACCGCAGCATTGACTTCGTCCCCGAACATGAACCCAATACGGACGCTAATATCTTTGAACATACCTATCAATAATTTTTATTACTTATTATTTTTTGTAAAATTGTCCGTTATTTATACTTATCAGAGGCAAGCATGAACATCAGCAAGCGCGTGGTGATTACCGGCCACGTCCAAGGTGTGTGGTATCGCGGCTGGACGGTGCAGCAGGCCCAAGCCTTGAATTTGTCGGGATGGGTGCGAAATCTGTCGGATGGCCGGGTCGAGGCGCTGTTCCATGGCCCCGCCGAAAAGGTCGAGCAGATGATCGACGCCTGCCGACAGGGACCGACGGCGGCCCGCGTGGGCAGCGTCGATTGGGAAATCACCAGCGAAACCCCGGCGGGCGGCTTTCACCAACGCCCCACGGCATGAAGGACTCCAAGGCATGAGGCTGAAAAGACGGGACTTCCTGGCCGCCACCGCCGCCCTGGCCGCCTTTCCCGGCAACACCTTGGCCGCCAAGGCGCCCGCCTTCCACAAGGATTTCCTGTGGGGGGCGTCCACCTCGGCCTATCAGATCGAAGGGGCGCTGGATGCCGACGGGCGCGGCCCCAGCGTCTGGGACACCTTCACCGCTCAAGGCCACATCCAGGATGGCAGCACTGCTGCCCAAGCCTGCCAGCATTACACCCGCTACCGCGAAGACGTGGCGCTGATGAAAGCGGCCCATTTCAATGCTTACCGTTTTTCCATCGCCTGGCCGCGCGTCCAGCCCCAGGGCACCGGCCCGGCCAACGCCAAGGGCCTCGATTTCTATGACCGGCTGGTGGACGAACTGCTGAGGGCCGGCATCCGGCCCCTGGCCTGTCTGTACCATTGGGACATGCCGCAAGCCCTGCAGGACCAGGGCGGCTGGCAAAGCCGCGCCATGACCGGACCTTTCGCCGATTACGCCCGCGCCGTCGCGGCCCGCCTGGGCGATCGGGTCAAGGACTGGATGATGCTGAACGAACCCAATGTGGTGGCCATTTTCGGCCATGGCCTGCGCGAGCACGCGCCGGGCCTGGGCTTGGGGGAAATGGGCGTTCTGCGGGCGCTGCACCACCAGAACCTGGCGCAAGGGGCGGCGCTGCGGGCCATCCGCGCCGAGCACGGCGACTGCCGCCTGGGCACGGTGACCAGCGTCCAGCCCTGCCGGCCGGAAACGTCCTCCGACGCCGACCGGGCGGCGGCCATCCGCTGGGACGCGGTGTGGAACCGCGTGGCCGTGGACGGGCTGCTGCGCGGCGCCGTCCCCGACGTTCTGGCCGAACGGATGGCCCCCATCATCCAACCCGGCGACCTTGCCGCCATCAGGTTTCCCATCGACCTTTTGGGCCTCAATTATTACAGCCCCAACACCATGCGCCACGCGCCGGGCCAGATGTTCGAGGTGGGCTGGGGTCGGGCGCCCACCGACCGCTTCACCGCCATGGGCTGGCCGGTCCAGCCCGACGGGCTGTACGAGGTGTTGATGGAATTCAAGAACCTGTACGGCAACCCCGCCACCTTCGTGGCCGAAAACGGCGCCGCCTATGACGACGCGCTGTCAGCCGACGGTCAAGTCCATGACCCCGAACGCATCCGCTATCTTGCCGACCATATCGCCGAAGTGCGCCGCGCCCTGGCCGACGGCGCCAACGTCACCGGGTATCTGGCATGGTCGCTTTTGGACAACTTCGAATGGGCCTTTGGCCTGTCCAAGCGCTTTGGGCTGGTCCGCGTCGATTACGACAGCCAGAAGCGCATCCCCAAGGACAGCTATCGCTGGTTCGCCGATTTCATCCAAAAGGCCCGCCAGTCATAAAAATGCTGCCCTTTCAGGGGCTTCCCACAAGTTATCAGCTTTGTGGAAAACTTTGTGGACACACTATTGGACTTTCCCCACCCCCGGCTGTGGATAAGTTGGATAAGTAGCTGCGCTCAAGCGGAATCAAGCACTTGACTTGTGGAAACAAAAATAGAACAATCTAGCTTGACGGAGCTATGCCTATGCCCCTAGACTGCCCGCCCAAAACCGCTGAAATGTCGGTTTTTCCATAAAATTCAAACTGTTTTCCATGTTTCGCCAGCCGGAACCACGGAAGACGTGGAGGATCAGGGATGACGCAGGTGGCCCCCATTTCCCAACAAATCTGGGACATGAAGTATCGGCTGAAGAACGCCGATTCCACCCCTGTGGACAAAACCATCGAAGACACCTGGACCCGCGTCGCCACATCCCTGGCCTGCGTGGAAAAAGACCCCAAGCTTTGGCAGCCCCGCTTCGCCGACGCCCTGGCCGATTTCAAGTTCCTGCCGGCCGGCCGCATCATCTCGGGTGCCGGCACCGACCGCCGGGTGACCATGTTCAACTGCTTCGTCATGGGCGACATCCCCGACGACATGGCCGGCATCTTCGAACACCTGAAGGAAGCGGCGCTGACCATGCAGCAGGGCGGCGGCATCGGTTACGACTTTTCCACCCTTCGCCCCAAGGGCGCCCCGGTCAAGGGTGTGGGCGCCGACGCCTCGGGCCCGCTGTCGTTCATGGACGTTTGGGACGCCATGTGCCGCACCATCATGAGCGCCGGCTCACGCCGCGGCGCCATGATGGCGACCATGCGCTGCGACCATCCCGACATCGAGAACTTCATCGACGCCAAGCGCGAGGCCGGGCGCCTGCGCATGTTCAACCTGTCGGTGCTGGTCACCGACCCGTTCATGGACGCGGTAAAGCGCGACCTGGGCTGGGAACTGGTGTTCGACGGCGTGGTCTACAAGTCGCTGCGCGCGCGTGAGCTGTGGGACAAGATCATGCACGCCACCTATGCCTATGCCGAGCCGGGCGTGATCTTCATCGACCGCATCAACCGGCTGAACAACCTGCATTACTGCGAAACCATCCACGCCACCAATCCCTGTGGCGAACAGCCGCTGCCGGCCTATGGCGTCTGCCTGCTGGGCTCGGTCAACCTGGCCAAGCTGGTGAGCGCGCCGTTCGAGGCCGATGCCCGTCTCGACATGGACAAGCTGCGCGACTTGGTGCGCGTCGCCGTGCGCATGATGGACAACGTCATCGACGTATCGCGCTTCCCGCTGCCCCGCCACGAAGCCGAGGCCAAGTCCAAGCGCCGCATCGGCCTGGGCGTCACCGGTCTGGCCGACGCGCTGATCTTGTGCAACGCCCGCTATGGCGGCAAGGACGCGCTGCGGCTGACCGAGGAATGGATGGCCGCCATCCGGCGCGAGGCTTACCTGGCCTCGGTGGAACTGGCCAAGGAAAAGGGCGCCTTCCCGCTTTACGAACGCGACCCCTATCTGGCCGGCGAGACCATCCGGGACCTGGATGACGACGTTCAGGCCGCCATCGCCGAACACGGCATCAGGAACGCGCTGTTGACCTCGATCGCGCCGACCGGGACCATTTCGCTGTTCGCCGACAACGTGTCGTCGGGATTGGAGCCGGTGTTCAGCTTCACCTATACCCGCGCCGTGCTGCAAAAGGACGGCACCCGCAAGGAAGAGGAAGTCAGCGATTACGCCTATCGCCTGTTCCGCCAGTTGAAGGGCGAGAATGCCGCCCTTCCCGCCGCCTTCGTCGACGCCCAGCGCCTGACGCCCACCGAGCACGTGGTCATGCAGGCCGCCGTGCAGAAATACATCGATTCGTCCATTTCCAAGACCATCAACGTCCCGGAAAGCATTTCCTTCGAGGACTTCCGCCACGTCTACGAACAGGCCTATGAACAGGGCTGCAAGGGCTGCACCACCTATCGCCCCAACGACGTGACCGGAAGCGTGCTGACGGTGAAGAAGGACGAGCCCAAGGCCGAGGACAAGAACCAGCCGCAGCTGCCCCTGGGCCAGCCGGCCCCGCGCCCCGAAGATTACCTGGAAGCCGGCGGCGTCATCCACCTGACCCAGCCGCTGGACCGCCCCGAGGCCTTGCCCGGTTCCACCTACAAGGTGCGGTGGCCGGACAGCGACCACGCCATGTACATCACCATCAACGACATCATCGAAAACAACCGCCGCCGCCCCTTCGAGGTGTTCATCAACTCGAAGAACATGGAGCATTACGCCTGGACGGTGGCGTTGACCCGCATGATCTCGGCGGTGTTCCGGCGCGGCGGTGACGTGGCCTTCGTGGTCGAGGAACTGAAGGCGGTGTTCGACCCGCGCGGCGGCCAATGGATGGGCGGCAAATACGTCCCCTCGCTGCTGGCCGCCATCGGCGAGGTCATCGAACGCCACATGGTGTCCATCGGCTTCTTCGCCGACGACGAAGACGACGAACAGCCCGACGACGTGGACCAGCGCAAGGTGGTCAACCTGACCGGCGCCAAGCTGCGTCACTGCCCCAAATGCGGCCAGCCGGCGCTGCTGCGCCAGGAAGGCTGCGACACCTGCACGTCGTGCGGTTACTCCAAGTGTGGCTGACATAAAAAAACCCCGCCGACCTTTCGGTTCGGCGGGGTTTTTTCGTCAGCCTGGTGGTCAGGCGACGAGCTGCAGCTGGTCGGCCGACATCTTGCCGGTGCGGCGATCGGCAACCAGCTGGTAGCCAATCTTCTGGCCTTCCTGCAGTTGGCCGATGCCAGCGCGTTCGACCGCGCTGATGTGCACGAAGGCGTCGGCGCTGCCGTCGTCAGGGGCGATGAAACCAAAGCCCTTTTGGGCGTTAAACCACTTCACGGTTCCCGTAGTCATGGGATAGCCTTTTCACAAGTATAGTCGCTTACTGATCGTAGTGATCAGCAATTCACGGTGTAATTCAGCGGAAGATTTCTGATATTTGTGTCGATCGCAATCGACACGAGACCAACATTTCTGGCCATCAAATTACGCCGTCACCTTGCGCTTTTCGCAACGGGAAAGCAAGGTAATAATATTATATTTTTTAGAGAACCCCATGCGCATCGACAAATGGCTGTTCTTCGCCCGTTTCATCAAAGCCCGCAGCCAAGCGGCGGCGCTGGTCGAGGCTGGCGAGGTGCAGCTGAACGGCCGCGTGGTGAGCAAAACCGCCCAGGCGGTCAAGATCGGTGACGTTCTGGTGTTCCCCACCGGCAAACGCTGGCGGCAGGTGGAGGTGCTGGACCTGGGCAGCCGACGCGGCCCGGCCCCCGAAGCGCGGACGCTTTATCGGGAACTGGAGCCGCCGCCACGTCCTGAAGACGATTTCCTATAGGATGTCGGCGGCCGGTTGCGGGCGGCCGTACAGCCAGCCCTGGGCCAGGTTGATCCCCAATCCGTCCAGGGCGTCGGCCTGAACCTGATCTTCCACCCCTTCCGCCAGCACCTCGGCCCCCAGGGACTGGAAGGCCCGCACCGTGGCTTGCAGTTCGGGCATGATGGAGGGGTCGCGGCCGGCGCCCCGGATCACCGTGATGCACAACTTGACCAACGAGGGGCGCACCAGTTGGGCGGCGATGGTGTCGGCGAAGCCGCAACCGGTATCATCCAAAGCGATGCGGGCGCCGCCCCGGCGCAAGTCTTCCAAGGCCGGCAGCAGGCCTTCGGGGGCGATGGGCAGGTGTTCGGTGATTTCCACCACCAGACCGGGCCGGGACAAGACCCGACGCATGTCGGCATCCAGCAGAACCGGCACGCTGGCGTTGACCGTCAGCCATTGTCCCTTGGGCAGTTTGTCCAGCCATGGCACCGCTTGGCGGGCACAGGCACATTCCAGTTCATGGGACAATCCAGTGCGGGCGGCAGCGCCGAACAACAGATCGGCCCGTTCCAGCGGATGCCCCAGCGGCCCCCTGGTCAGCGCTTCATAGCCCACTACCTGACCGCCGGGAAAAGCGACGATAGGCTGTACCAAGGTGCGCAAGCCGCCCTGTTGCAGCAACCGCGTCACCTGATCGCGCAATTGGTGGATTTCGTCGACCGGGGTGCTTGCCGCGTGATGGTCCAACACGTCATCCACATCGCCGGGTAAGGACGGGGCCAGATCGGCCACCACCTTGGCCAAGGCGCCGGTGGCGGCACCAAAAATTTCGCCGACAAGATCATGAACCAGCCGTTGCGCCGCTTGGCGCGTCACCTCTTGCGCGTCCTCATCGGCACAATGAACCGACACGCACCAGCGCCCCGGACGCATCGCCCTCAACCCCTGAAAGCCGCCCAAGCGTTCCAATACCGGCCCCAGAACCTGGGGCAAGCGTTGATGCAATTCGGTCAGGGTGGAGGCCACCACGGAATCGCCCATGGCGGCGCGCAGGTCGCTTAGGCCGCGAATATCCACGTAAAGAATATGGGTCACAGCGCCACCCCCTCGGGATGCTCGCTGCCGGTCCGATAGCGGAAGGTTCCCTGGCCGCAGCCCAGCAGTTTGCCGGCTTGGTCGAAAACGTCGGCTTGGCAAAAGACAATGCGCGAGCCGCCCGACATCCGCCGCGCCACCGCCTTGATCAGCCCATGGCGCACTTGGCCGGTGAAATTGGTGGTGAGCGACAAGGTGACCACGCGGCGCACCCGTCCAGGCACCGGGCAATAGGTGGCGGAAAAGCCGCAGGCGGTATCGACCAAGGTGGCCAGCACGCCGCCATGCAGAACGCCGGCACGGTTGGTGTGCTTGTGTTCCACGTCCAGTTCCAGGACGGCGTATCCGTCTTCCCATTCAGCCAGACGATAACCCAGCAATTGCTGGAACCCCGACGGGCCTTCTTCCTTATGGCTCATTCTTTCGTCCTAAAATTGCCGCAACAGCCGCAGCAGGTAATCGCGTTCGTCGCGCGACCGGTTGAACTCGCCGGCGCGGCGGCGCAATTCGTCCAAGATGGCACGGGCCCGCTGCATTTCAACCTGTTCGGGAACGCGGGTGCTGCCGTCGTCGTCGAAGCCGCGCCCCCCCGGCTGGGCCCGGCCCAACGGGTCGCGGGGCAGCCCCGCCGCCCCCATCATGGCGCCCGAGGCCATGTCTTCCAGCGCCTGACGCATGCCCTGGGTCAGGAAGTCCAGGGCTTGGCCCTGGGCGGTGGCCGCCGCCCCCCAATCGCCTTGTCCCAGGGACCCGATGGCCTGATCCATGGCCTGGTCGGCGTCGCCCAAAGCCACCGGTTCCTGCCCCAATCCCTGCATCAGTTGCTGCCGCAGAGCCTGCAGGGCTTGTCGTAGCTCTTGTTGCTGGTGCTTGGCGGTTGCCGCCGGCGGCGCGGCAGGCTCCTGGGACTGACGGTGTGATTGCTCCAACAGCCGTTGCTGGCGGCTGGTCAAATCGCGTAAGCCCCGCATGGCTTCGCTGATGGCCGAGGACGGTTTTTGCGGCATGCGGGTCTGCAAATCGTCCAGGATACCCGCCATGTCGCGCAGCATACGGCGCAGACCGTCGCGCGCCCCCACGGCGGCCATGTCCCGCATGGCGCCCACCATGTCCAGCAATTCCTGGTCGCTGATCGCGGCCCCGGCCTGGGGCAATTGATCGGCCGAGGTACCCAGACGTTCGGCCAAAGCCGCCATGTAGCGCTGCAAAGCCGCCTGGAACTGGTCCAACAACGCATCCAAGGCCGGTCCCGAGACGTTTTCGTCCAACGCCTGCTCCAATTGCCGGCGAACGTCTTCCAGACGTTGCTCGGCCGAGGCCAGATCGCCGTCTTCCATGCGAAGGGCGGCGTTCCACAGCAGATCCTGCACCTCGGCCAGATCGAATTCCGAATTGGACAGGGCATGGCGGGTGGCGCGCAGGGCCAGGAAGGTGCGCAAGTCGTCGTTGAAGCGCGAGGGGTCCACCGACAGCTGGTCCAGCACCCCCATGGCGCCAGGCGCATTGGTGCGGCTTTCGGTCAACAGCCGTCGTTGTTCGATGACCTTGCGGGCAAAGGGATTAAGGAAATTGCGTTCCGGCAAGGTCAGGGACGCCACTTCACCGGCGCCGCGCTGTCCCAGGTCGTCTTCGGCCACGGGCTGGGCCAGCACCGGCAGACCGGCCCAAGGATGGGCGGTCAGATCATGCCAGCTGGAGGACCCGAACTGTTTGGGCCGGCTGGCCGGCAAGGGCAGCGTCACCCGCAAGGGCTCTTCCCCCACCGGGGCGCCCAGACGGCGGAATTCCACCCACAGCCTGGTCAGGCCATAATCGTCGCCGGCCACCACCGCCAGCAACAGGCGGCCGCGCTCCGCCGCTTCCGGGGCCGAGGCGAAGTCCACGTCGGGGGACAGGTCCGCCACCCTCTTCAGCGGCCAACCGGCCACCTGGCGCCAGGCCTGACGTACCGCCAGGAACTCGCCGCCCTGGACCTGGGTCTCGGCGCGCTGACTGCCGCCGTCCTGCCGGCTGAAGGCGATGTCGCGACCGTCCAGAACCAGCGATGCGGTCCCCAAGCCCCCCGACAGCACCGCCAGTACGGCGCTGCCCGCCGGCACCGGCACCGGCGTCCCTTGATCGTCCATGCGCAACAGGTGCGGCGGCAGGCCGGTATAGGCCGGCGGCGTCACCCACACTTCCAGGCTGTCGGGCCCCAAACCCGGCCATTCCACCACCGGCACCACGGCGCGGCTCAGCCGTCCGCGCCAATCCTGTGTGCCGCCGGCCAAGGCGGCGGCCAGGACCAAAAGCGCCCCGGCCCGCAATCCCCACGGGTCGCGACGAGCCATGTCGGAACGCGGCCACCACAAGCGCGCCCCGGCCACCCGCGACGCGGCACGGGCCACATGGTCAGCCCACAAGGCGCAATCACCCCCGGCCGGACGATCCCACAAGGTCTGGAAAGGATGGTGGGGCAGGGCGTTCTCGGCCTCGACCCGGCGTGCCGCCTGCCGCCAGTCCACCGCCCGGGCCCGCCGCAGGAAAACCGCCAGCCAGGGCAGCGGCAGCAAACACGTCGCCAGGACCAGAAGATGCAGCCAAACCGGCAGACGCGGCAGCACGTCGAACAAGGCCAAGGCGGCGAAAGCTGCCGCCAGACTGGCCGCCCAGGCCAGGGCCGGCCAAGCTACTTCCAGCATCACCAGGGCCCGGGCCGCCCGCAACAGCCGTCGCGTCCTGGGATCAGGAAGCGCGTCCAGCGATGGGGACGGCCCGGCCATGGCCTATTTCAGCCAGTCGGGAACCGATTCCAGGGCCAGCATCTCGTCGAAGCTGGGCCGCACGCGGACCACCGCGTAATCGGCGCCGTTCACCAGAACTTCCGGCACCAACGGCCGGGTGTTGTAGGTGGACGACATGGCGGCGCCATAGGCGCCGGCGGTGCGGAAGACGATCAGGTCACCGGGCTTGATGGGCGGCAGCGAGCGCTGCTTGGCGAAGGTGTCGCCGGTCTCGCACACCGGGCCGACCACGTCCACCGGCCGACGCGGCGCGTCGGGGGCCGCCTCCCGCACCGGCTCGATGGTGTGATGCGCCTCGTAGAGCGCCGGGCGCATCAGGTCGTTCATGGCGGCGTCGGCGATCAGGAAGGTGCGGGTCGCCCCTTCCTTCACATAGACCACCTTGCTGACCAGGATACCGGCATTGCCCACCAGCAGACGCCCCGGTTCCAGCACGATCTTGCAACCCAGGTCACCCAAGGTGTCCTTGATCGCCTTGGCGTAGACGTCCGGGTGCGGCGGTTCTTCCGATTCGTAGGGAATGCCCAGACCGCCGCCCACGTCCAGGCGGCGGATGTCGAAGCCGTCGGCACGCAGCATGGCCACCAGATCGCGCACCCGCAGGAACGCTTGGCGGAACGGCTCGACCTCGGTCAGCTGCGAGCCGATATGGCAGGCGATGCCCACCACGTCGATGCCGGGAAGGGCGCGGGCCTTGGTGTAGACCTCGTGCGCCCGGGTCCATTCGATGCCGAACTTGTTTTCCTTCTTGCCGGTGGTGATCTTGGCGTGGGTGCCGGCGTCAACATCGGGGTTGACGCGGATGGACACCGGCATGCGGATACCGCGCTCGGCGGCGATCTGGGACAGCGCCTCAAGCTCGGGTTCCGATTCGACGTTGATCTGCATGATGCCCTTGGACACCGCCAGCAGCAGCTCGGAATGGGTCTTGCCGACGCCCGAGAACACGATCTTGTCGGCCGGCACGCCGGCAGCCAAAGCCCGGCGCAATTCGCCTTCCGACACCACGTCGGCGCCCGCCCCCAGTTCAGCGAAGGTGCGGATCACCGCGATGTTGGAATTGGCTTTCAGCGCGAAGCAGATCTGGGCGTCCAGGCCGGCATCGGCCAGGGCCTTGGCGAACACCTGGTAATGACGCTGAAGCGTGGCGGTGGAATAACAATAGAACGGCGTGCCGATGCGGTCGGCGATATCGGCCAGCTTCACCGATTCGGCCTGCATCTGGCCGTTCACGTAATCGAAATGGTTCATTTCTGCTGGGTCTCCGGCTGCTTTTCAGCGGATTCAGGGCTGTCGGGGAAAGTGACGTTGGGGTATTGGCGCGGATAGGTCGCCCCTTCCGGCGGAATGGGCCGGCTTTTGCGGCCGCACGCCGCCAACGGCGCCGCCGCCAGCATCATCAACAACATCCGGCGCTTCATGGACCGATCCCCCTTCGTCACAGCCAGCGGGACTTGGCCGCCGCCACCTGGGCGCGGACATTGTCGGGCGCGGTGCCGCCAAAGCTGGTACGGCTGGCCACCGACGAATCGACGCTCAACACGGCGCGGGCCTGTTCGGTGATGCCGGGCTCGACGCTTTGCATCTCGGCCAGGGACAGGTCCTGCAGGTCGCAATTCTTGTCTTCGGCCATCTTCACCAGCGAGCCGGCCACGTGGTGGGCGCGGCGGAACGGCATCTTCAGTTCCCGCACGCACCAGTCGGCGATGTCGGTGGCGGTGGTGAAGCCGGCCCCGGCGGCGCCCGCCAGCACGTCGGTGTTCACCGTCAGGTCGGCGATCATGCCGGTCATGGCCGCGATGGCCAGTTCCATGGTGTCGGCCACTTCGAAAACCGGTTCCTTGTCGTCCTGCATGTCCTTGGAATAGGCCAGCGGCAGCCCCTTCATGACGATCAGCAGCGCGTTCAGGTCGCCGATGACGCGGCCGGTCTTGGCGCGGATCAGTTCGGCGGCATCGGGGTTGCGCTTTTGCGGCATGATGGACGAACCGGTGGTGAAGCCGTCCGACAGTTTGACGAAGCGGAACTGGGCGCTGGTCCAGATCACCAGTTCTTCCGCCAGACGCGACAGATGCACGGCGCAGATGGATGCGGCGGCCATGAATTCCAGGGCGAAGTCGCGATCCGACACGCCGTCCAGGGAATTGTTCATGGGCCGGTCGAAACCCAGTTCGGCAGCGGTGAAATGGCGGTCGATGGGGAACGAGGTGCCGGCCAGGGCGGCCGAGCCGAGCGGGCTTTCGTTCAACCGCGCCCGGGCATCGGTCAAGCGGCCGCGATCGCGGCCGAACATTTCCACATAGGCCATCAGGTGGTGACCCATGGTCACCGGCTGCGCCGCCTGCAGATGGGTGAAGCCGGGCATGACGGTGGCGGCGTGTTCCTCGGCGCGGGTCACCAGTACCCGTTGCAGTTCCTGCAACGCGCTTTCCATGCCATCGACGGCGTCGCGCACCCACAGGCGGAAATCGGTGGCCACCTGGTCGTTGCGCGAACGCGCCGTGTGCAGACGGCCAGCCGCCTCGCCGATCAGTTCGGCCAGACGCGATTCCACGTTCATGTGAATGTCTTCCAGCGCCATGGAGAACGGGAACGAGCCCGCCTCGATCTCGGCCAGAACCTGGTCCAGACCGGCCTGGATGGCGTCGCCGTCGGCCTGGGTCAGGATGCCCTGCTTGACCAGCATGCGGCAATGGGCCTTGCTGCCCCGGATGTCTTGGGCGTAAAGACGCTTGTCGAAGTCGATGGACGCGTTGATCCGCTGCATGATGGCGGCGGGACCACCGGCGAAGCGCCCGCCCCACATGGACGAAGCGGGAGCGGTGGCGGCGGACTTGGAGGAATCGGTCATGGACATCCTGGAACGGCAAGAATGACGAAAACGAACCGCACCCGTCGCATGGTCCTGGTGGTGGCGCTGTTGATCCTGGCGGCGGCCGCCGGGGCGCTGACCGCCATGCTGGGGTCCGGCAGGCGCTTAAGCTACACCGAACCGCCTGTCAACCCAAGCGTCTCGGGAAAACTGATCACGCTGACCGCCGAAGACAAGCGCCCGGCACCAAAGCCCATCGCCTTCACCGATTCCCAAGGCCGGGCCATGACCCTGGACGACGTCAAGGGAAGAGTGGTGCTGGTCAACCTGTGGGCCACCTGGTGCCCGCCATGCGTCGCGGAGATGCCCGACCTGGACGCCCTTCAGGGCAAGCTGGGCGGCAAGGACTTCCAAGTGACGGCCATTTCGCTGGACCGCGCCGGCAGGGCCATCGTCGAACGCTGGTTCGCCCAGGCCGGCATCAAACATCTGGCCATCCACAACGCCAACCCCGCCGACTTTCCCGGCGCGCTGTTGCCCACCTCGATCCTGTTGGACAAAAAGGGCCGCGTCGCCTGGACCGGATCGGGAATCTATGCCTGGACCGAAGCCGAGGCGCTGGACGCCATCACGGCGGTCATGGCCGAACGTTAATCGCCCGCGCCGACGCCTGTGGAAACCCTACGTCTTGGCGCGGTTGGGGGCACGCGGCGCGAAGTCACCGGGCTTGGCCCGGGTCGGCCCTTTGTGTTGCACGCCGCCGGTCATCATGATGTTTTCGATCAAGCGCTGGCCCGCCTTGCGGAAATCGTCGCCGGCCCCCAAGCTGCAGGCCTTCGAGAAATATTTGCGCCCCTCGCCCAGCTTGGCCGCCCGTTCAGTCATGTGTTCTTCGGCGGCCAGACGCAAGGCCACATGCAGCGCCCTGTCGGCGGCCCGCATATTGGCGTTGCATTCGTAAAGCCGGGCCCGTTCCAACAGCTTGCGCTTGAAGTCAAAGGGCAGCGCCTTGTCCTGACCGCAGCGATCTTTCAGCCATTTGCCCAAGCGCTCCGCTTCTTCCGGCGACGCTTCGTGCATCTTGGCCAGTTCAACCTTGCAGATACGCTTGGCCTGATCGATTGCCGCCTGCTCGGCGGCGCGGCGGTCATCCGCCGCCGGATGCCCAAATCCGAACATGGGAGCCTCCCACGAACAGTCATTGGCAATCAGTGTAGCAAGAAAATTACGCACAATATAGTACTGATTGAATAGCAGAATATATTTGTAGACTCTTGATGCCTCACATTTCTGTTGTGACCCGCGATCTATGCCGACAATACTTTATTTATATAAAATTGCTTGCATCCCTCATCACGCCGTTGCCGCAACGCACAAAGGAAAAGGGCGCCCCGTTGGGGGCGCCCCTTCCTGTTCGCTCGACAGAGGAATTAATCAACCATCAACCCGGACTATAACCTCGACGCGGGTGATATTGAAGCCCTGAGGGGCATCAGGAACGCGGGTCAGCCCTACCATTTCCGCAGGGATGTCGCACAACCGGCCCGACTTTTCATAGAAGAAGTGGTGGTGGTCCGAGGTGTTGGTGTCGAAATACGACCGCCCGGCGTCGACCACGATCTCGCGCAGCAGCCCCACGTCGGTGAATTGATGCAGCGTGTTGTAGACGGTGGCCAGCGACACCCGGATGTTGTTGGACAGGGCCTCGGAATGCAGCTGTTCGGCCGAGATATGCCGATCCTCGCCGTCAAACAGCAACCGGGCCAGGGCCAGACGCTGACGGGTCGGGCGCAGACCAGCGGCACGCAGCCGGTCAAGGGCTTGGCTGTAAGGGCGTACGGTAACCATGCTCATCTGCGGCGCGTCCCATGCTGGGGCCAGTCACACCCTTCCAGGCTGGAAGAGTTCTCTATCCAAGCTAGCACAGAGACGATTGAAAAATAAAGAGGACCCGACGACTTTCCCTTGACACCGGTCAAGCGAAAGTCATCGGGTCCCTCTTTCTCTTATTCGCCGATGGCCAGACGTTCCACCAGTTGACGCACGGTGGGGATGAAGCCGCCGGCATAGAAGGGATCGGACCCGAAACGGAAGGCGTTGTGGCCGGCGAACATCAGTTCGTTTTCCACGTCGCCGCCATGGCCGATGTTCTGCAGGGTCTTCTGGATGCAGAAGCTGCGCGGGTCGGCCTTCTTGCCGGTGGTGCCGGCTTCGTTCTGCGCCCAGTTGGAAAACACGCATTGCGACAGGCAGCCCATGCAGTCCACCTGGTCCTTGCGGATTTCCTCGGCCTTTTCGGCGTCGACGAAGACCAGGGTGTTGTCGGGGGTGCGCAACGCTTCGGTGAAGCCCTGGGCCATCCAGGCCAGCGCCTGTTCCTTGTCGTGGGGGGTGACCCAGACGATGCGCTTACGGGCGCCGATGGGCAGTTCGGCCACATGGTCGCCCACCGATTCCGACGAGAAGGCGATCTGGCGGTGCGAACGGTCGACCAGTTCGGTGATGAAGGCGTTCTTCACCGCCGAGGAATAGAAGCCGGTGGGGCTGAAACGGTGCAGCAGCACGTCGCCCGACTTCAGGGTCAGCAGACGATGCTTCCAGGCGTCGGAAATGGGGCTTTCCTGGGTTAGCAACGGACGGGTGCCGAACTGGAAGGCGATGGCGCCCAATTCCGGGTTACCGATCCATTCTTCCCATTCCTTCAAGGCCCACACGCCACCGGCCATGAACACCGGCACGGTATCGGCGACGCCGCATTCGCGCATGGTGGCGCGCAGTTCGCGCACGCGGCCATAGGGGGGTTCGGGCTTTTCCGGGTTTTCCGAGTTGGACAGGCCGTTATGGCCGCCGGCCAGCCACGGATCCTCGTAAACCACGCCGCCCAGCAGGTTGCCGTGCTTGTGGTAGGAACGCTTCCACAGCGCCCGGAAGGCGCGGGCCGACGACACGATGGGGTAGTAGAAGACGTTATGCTTGGCGGCGATCTCGGCCACCTTGTAGGGCATGCCGGCGCCGCAGGTGACACCATGGATCAGCCCCTTGGCCCCTTCCAGCGCACCTTCCAGGATTTCCTCGGCGCCGCCCATTTCCCACAGCACGTTCATGTGCAGACGGCCCTGGCCGCCGGAAATGTCGTGGGCGATCCGCGCCTGGGCGATGGCCCCCTTGATGCCGAACGCGATCAGTTCCTTGTGACGGTCCGTCCGGGTCTTGGTGTGGTAGACCATGGGGATCAGGTTGCCGTTTTCGTCGTAATTGTCGGCGTTGACCCCCGAGAAGGTGGCCACGCCGCCCGCCGCCGCCCAAGCGCCCGAGCTTTCGCCGTTGGAAACATTGATGCCCTTGCCGCCTTCGACCAAAGGCAGGACTTCACGACCGGAAATGACGATGGGGTCTAGCTTGAACAAGGTGACGAAAACTCCCTGGCGGATGGCGCCCCGGTAAACCGGAATCGCGGCGGCCTCTATTTCTATCCAGCCTTTTCGCGCATTTCCACCTCAGACGTTAAAAATTCATGACATCTGAAGAAGGCACCGGCGCAAGCAGGTCGGGGCGGTCGGAAAATACCGCCGAAACCCCGCGATTCCAAAGCTTTTCCGCCCGGCCCTGTCGATTGACCGTATAGGCCAGCACCGAAAGCCCGGCATCGTGCAATTGGCGGACCCGATCCTCACTGACCCAACGCTGGTCCAGGTGCACGGAAAAACAATCAAAGACTTCAGCATGCCGCCGCCAACCCTGCGGCAAACGGCCGTAAAGCAAGCCTCGCGGCCAGTGCGGCGCCACTTCACGCGCCACCGCCAAAGCCGGACGACGAAAGCTGGAGACCAGGGGCGGCACACGGTCCGACGGCCACTGGGCACCGGCGGTCTCCAGAGCGGCCCGCGCCGTGGCGACCTCGGTCCCGCGGTCGGGTTTGATCTCGATGTTCACCAACAGATTACGCCGCAGACACAATTCCAGCACCTGGGCCAAGGTGGGGATGTTCAAGGCTTGTAAGTCATGGGCTGTCCGCGACGCCACCGGACCACTGGCGCCAGTACAGCGCTCCAACGTATCGTCATGGAACACCACCGCCACCTGATCGGCCGACAGCCGCACGTCGAATTCCACCATGGCGCAGCCCAGATCGGCAGCCAGGTCGAAAGACGCCAAGGTGTTTTCCGGCGCCAGCCCGGCGGCGCCGCGATGGCCGATGACGGGGGGAAGGGTCAGCATGCCCCAGAATAACAAAAACGCGGGCCGCTTGCGCGACCCGCGTTCCGTGATCGGGATGACAACCGGGACTTAGTCCTCGGCGTCGTCCTTCTTCTTGCGGTCCTTGGAACGCTCGGCGCGTTCGGCTTCGATCTGGGCGGTGATGTCTTCACCGGTGGCCTGATCGACGCACTTCATGGACAGCTTGACCTTGCCGCGGTCGTCGAAGCCCAGGACCTTGACCTTGACCGAATCGCCCTGCTTCAGGACATCGGCGGTCTTGGCCACGCGCTCGCGGCTGATTTCCGAGATGTGGACCAGACCGTCACGCGAGCCCAGGAAGTTCACGAAGGCGCCGAAATCGACGACCTTGACCACCTTGCCGGTGTAGATCACGCCCAGTTCCGGTTCGGCGACGATGCCCTTGATCCAGTCGATGGCGCGCTGGCCAGCGTCCGAATCGGTCGAGGCCACCTTGATGGTGCCGTCGTCGTCGATGTCGATCTTGGCGCCGGTCTGTTCGCAGATTTCGCGGATGACCTTGCCGCCGGTGCCGATGACTTCGCGGATCTTTTCCTTCGGGATGTTGAAGGTGGTGATGCGCGGCGCGTTGCCCGAAACCTCGGTGCGGGCGCTGTCCAGACCCTTGGACATTTCGCCCAGGATGTGGATACGACCGTCACGCGCCTGACCCAGGGCGATCTTCATGATCTCTTCGGTGATCGAAGTGATCTTGATGTCCATCTGCAGCGCGGTGACGCCCTGTTCGGTGCCGGCCACCTTGAAGTCCATGTCGCCCAGGTGATCTTCGTCACCCAGGATGTCGGACAGCACGGCGAAGCCAGAATCTTCCTTGATCAGGCCCATGGCGATGCCGGCGACGGGGCGCGGCAGCGGCACGCCGGCGTCCATCATGGCCAGCGAGGAACCGCAAACGGTGGCCATCGACGACGAACCGTTGGATTCGGTGATTTCCGACACCACGCGGATGGTGTAGGGGAAGGCTTCCTTGGTCGGCAGGCAGGGGCGCACCGCACGCCAGGCCAGCTTGCCATGGCCGATTTCACGACGGCCGGGCGAGCCCATGCGGCCGGCTTCACCCACCGAATAGGGGGGGAAGTTGTAGTGCAGCATGAAATGTTCGCGGTATTCGCCGTCCAGCGCGTCGATGATCTGCTCGTCCTGGCCGGTGCCCAGGGTGGCGACCACCAGGGCCTGGGTCTCGCCACGGGTGAACAGGGCGGAACCATGGGCGCGGGGCAACACGCCGACCTGGCTTTCGATGGCGCGCACGGTCTTGGTGTCGCGGCCGTCAATGCGGATGCCGGTCTTCAGGATGTTGCCGCGGACGACGTCGGCTTCCATGTGCTTCAGGATCGGGCCGGCGACGGCGATCTCGGCGGCTTCGCTCAGCAAGGCCATGGCCTTGGCCTTGACCTCGCCAACGGCGGCGTAGCGGTCCTGCTTCTTGACGATCTTGTAGGCTTCGGCCAGTTCAGCCGGGATGCCGGCATCCTTGAACTTGCCTTCGACCACCGCGACCTCGGGGGCCGGCGGGGCCACGTCCCAGGGTTCCTTGGCGCAGGTCTCGGCCATTTGGATGATGGCGTTGATGACCGCCTGGAACTCGCGGTGACCGTACATGACGGCACCCAGCATCACGTCCTCGGACAGTTCCTTGGCTTCCGATTCCACCATCAGCACGCCTTCGACGGTGCCGGCGACCACCAGATCCAGGTCGCTTTCCTTGACCTGGGCGGTGGTCGGGTTCAGCACGTATTCGCCGTTGATGTAGCCGACACGGGCGGCGGCGATGGGGCCCATGAAGGGCAGGCCGGAAATGGTGAGCGCGGCGGAAGCGCCGACCATGGCAACGATGTCGGGGTCGTTTTCCAGGTCGTGCGACAGCACGGTGCAGACCACCTGGGTCTCGTTGCGATAGCCGTCAACGAACAGCGGGCGGATCGGACGGTCGATCAGGCGGGAAACCAGGGTTTCCTTTTCCGACGGGCGGCCTTCGCGCTTGAAGAAGCCACCGGGGATCTTGCCGGCGGCGAAGGCCTTTTCCTGGTAGTTGACGGTCAGCGGGAAAAAGTCCACGCCAGGCTTGGGGGCCTTGGCGCCGACCACGGTGCACAGCACCGAGGTGTCGCCATAGGTGGCCAGGACGGCACCGTCGGCCTGACGGGCGATCTTGCCGGTTTCCAGAACCAGCTTGCGTCCACCCCACATGATTTCCTTGCGGGTGACATTGAACATGCTCATCACGTTATCCTTATAGACAGCATCGGGCCGGATTGCCCTGATGCGGCGCCCGTATCGACCCCCATGGCCGACGTAGCGCCCTTGCGTGGTGAGACCGAAAGGCATCGCCGGATGCCGATCCCGATGCCCTTTGGCATCACCACGCAGATATAAAAAAATCGACGGGAGCCCCGACCGTCAACAACGACTGACCGGGGCTCCGACGCCGACTGAACCGGACCTGATTACTTGCGCAGACCCAGGCGCGAGATCAGCTGCTCGTAGCGGCCGACATTCACGCTCTTCACATAGTCCAGCATGCGGCGACGCTGGCCGACCATGATCAGCAGACCACGACGCGAGTGGAAGTCCTTCTTGTGCGACTTCATGTGCTCGGTCAGGTTGCGGATGCGTTCGGACAGGATGGCAACCTGGACTTCCGGCGAACCGGTATCGCCCGGCTTGGTGCCGAATTCCTTGATCAGTTCCTGGGTACGCTCAGGGGTAATCGACATCGTCTTCTCCTAATTCATTTGGGTGGAGATTGAGAACGCGCACTGACCGGATTTCGTCGCGGTCGATGCACGCCAGCGCCACCAACCGGGAGCCGTCCATGGCCCGGACCACCAGGTCCGAGGCGTTGTCCGGCACCTGGAAGCGACTTTCCAATCGGGATAGCGAAAGGACTTGGCCGCATTGAAGGCGCCGAGCCTCCGCCGCCGTCAGGGCCAGCGCCGGGATGTCGTCCAGCGCGGTCTCGATCGGAAGCAGATAAGCCCGAAGGGCGGAAAGTTGCCCGAGACTGGTGAAATTGTCCAGGGAAATCGCGTTTTCCAGGGTGAAGCGACCACAGGCGACGCGCCGCAAAAACGTCACATGCCCCACCGTGCCCAGGGCTTGGGAAATGTCGCGGGCCAAGGACCGCACATAGGTGCCCTTGCCGCACAACACCTCGAACTCGGCATGGTCGGCATCGGGCATGGACAGCAAGTCCAGCCGATGGATGGTAACGGTGCGGGCCTTCAGTTCCACCTCTTCGCCGGCGCGGGCCAGGTCATAGGCGCGCTCGCCATCCACCTTGATGGCGGAATAGATGGGCGGAACCTGGGAAATGGCGCCGGTGAATTGCCCCAGCACGGCGCGGATGGCGGCGGCGTCGGGACGCACGTCGGACGTGGCGCAAACCTCGCCTTCCAGGTCGTCGGTGGTGCGCGCCTGGCCGAAACAGACGGTGAAACGATAGGTCTTGGCCCCGTCCATCACCCATTGCACGGTCTTGGTGGCTTCACCAAGCGCAATGGGCAGGATGCCGCTGGCCAACGGGTCCAGGGTGCCGCCATGACCGACCTTGGCGGCGTTCAGCGTGCGCCGCACCATGGCCACCACGTTGGTGGAACCGATGCCCACCGGCTTGTCGATGGCCAGCCAGCCGTCGATGGCGATGCCTTTGCGCTTACGGGCCAAACAGCGTCACTCGCCGTCGTCTTCGCCGTCAGCGGCGTCGCCGACGCGGAAGTCGCCGGGACGGACGTCGTCGTCATTGGCCCCCAGGTCACGGGCGACCTCGGGCGAACGCAGCAGGGCGTCGATCTTGCTGGCTTCGTCGAAGCTGGTGTCGGCTTCGAAGAACAGGTCGGGGACGACGCGCAGATCCACCTGACGGGCGACTTCGTGGCGCAGGAAGGGACGTGCCCGCTTCAGCCCCTTCAGGATCGGCCCGACCTCGCCGCCGCCCAAGGGGACGACGAACACGGTGGCGTTCTTCAAATCGGGGCTGACCCGCACCTCGGTCACGGTGATGGCGCGGCCGGCCAGATCGGGGTCGCGGATATCCCCACGCTCGATGATGGCGGCGATGATGTGACGCAGCTCCTCGCCCACCCGCAGCTGACGCTGCGACGGCGGCTTTTGGCCTCTGGGCATGGTCTTGTCCTCCGCAGGCGGCGACCGGGTCCCTTACAGGACGCCGGCCACTTCCTCGATTTCGAAGCATTCGATGACGTCACCGACACGAATATCTTCGTAATTGGTGAACGACATGCCGCATTCATAGCCTTCGCGGACTTCCTTGACGTCGTCCTTGAAGCGCTTCAACTGCGCCAGATGGCCTTCGTGGATGACCACGTTGTCGCGCAGCAGGCGGACGCCGGCACCGCGCTTGACGATGCCTTCGGTGATCATGCAGCCAGCGACCTTGCCGACCTTGGTGATGTTGAAGACTTCGCGGATGGACGCGTAGCCCAGGAAGTTTTCCTTGAGCGTCGGCGACAGCATGCCCGACAGCATCTTCTTCACGTCGTCGGTGACGTCGTAAATGATGCTGTAATAGCGGATGTCCACGTTGTCACGCCGCGCCATGTCGCGGGCCTGCGGGTTGGCGCGGACATTGAAGCCGATCAGCAGACCACCCGAAGCCTTGGCCAGGGTGATGTCGGATTCGTTAAGCGCGCCGACGGCGGCGTGCAGCACGCGCACCTTGACGCTGTCGTTGCCGATCTTTTCCAAGGCGCCGATGATGGCTTCCACCGAACCCTGCACGTCGCCCTTGATGACGACCGGCAGTTCCTTGGCTTCGCCCGCCTTGATGGCCGAGAACATCTGTTCCAGAGTGCCTCGCGCCCCGGCCTTGGCACGGGCTTCGCGTTCGACACGCTGGCGGTAGCCGGAAATCTCGCGGGCGCGGGCTTCGTCTTCCACCGCCACGATGTCGTCGCCGGCCGACGGCACGCCGTCCAGGCCCAGCACTTCCACCGGGGTCGACGGGCCGGCTTCTTCCAGACGGTTGCCCTTGTCGTCGATCAGCGCACGCACCTTGCCCGATTCGGCACCGGCGACGAACACGTCGCCGACCCGCAGCGTACCCTTCTGCACCAGGACGGTAGCCACCGGGCCGCGGCCCTTTTCCATCTTGGCTTCCACCACGGTGCCTTGGGCGGCGCGGTTGGGATTGGCCTTCAGGTCGAGGATTTCGGCCTGCAGCAGGATGGTTTCTTCCAGCTTTTCCAGGTTCATGCGCTTCTTGGCCGACACTTCGACCGTCAGCACGTCGCCGCCCAGATCCTCGGTGACCAGATCGTGCTGCAGCAATTCCTGGCGGACGCGCTGCGGATTGGCTTCCGGCTTGTCGATCTTGTTGATGGCGACGATGATCGGCACGCCGGCCGCCTTGGCGTGGCGGATGGCTTCCACCGTCTGCGGCATGATGCCGTCGTCGGCGGCAACCACCAGCACCACGATGTCGGTGACCTTGGCGCCACGGGCACGCATGGCGGTGAACGCCTCGTGGCCAGGGGTGTCGATGAAGGTGATCTTCGACCCGGTCTTCATGGTGACCTGATAGGCGCCGATGTGCTGGGTGATGCCGCCGGCTTCACCCGAGACCACGTCGGTGGCGCGCAAAGCGTCCAACAGCGAGGTCTTGCCGTGGTCGACGTGACCCATGATGGTGACCACCGGCGGACGGCTGATCAGCACGTCGTCCTCGTCCACCTCACCCTCCAGGCCGACAAGGACGTCGGCTTCGGACACGCGCTTGACGTTGTGGCCGAACTCGGCGACCACCAGCTCAGCGGTATCGGGGTCAATGGTCTGGTTGATGGTGGCCATCACGCCCATGCGCATCAGGCACTTGATGACGTCGCCACCTCGCGCCGCCATACGGTTGGCCAGTTCCTGGACGGTGATGGTTTCCGGAATGATGACGTCGCGGACCACCTTTTCGGCGCCCTTTTGCATCATCTTCTGGCGTTCGCGTTCGCGGGCGCGCTTGACGGCAGCCAGCGAACGGCCGCGTTCGCCGCGATCCTCGTCCGACAGGGCGTCGGTAATGGTCAGCTTGCCGGTGCGGCGACGCTGGTCCACCCGCTTGACCGGCGGGGTCTTGTGCAAAGCCGCCTTCTTCTTGGCGCGCTCTTCCTCGTCTTCTTCCGCCGTCGTGGTCGGAGCGGCACCGGTGGACGGAGCCGGACGGCCCGGCATGGGGGCCAGCTTGGCCGGCGGCGGCGCGGTCATGCGCGGACCCTGGCGCGGCTCGGCCGGAATACCGGCAACGGGGGCAGCAACAGCAGCAGCCGGAGCAACAACCGGAGCAACGTCCACAGGCGCCGCAGCGACGGGAGCGGCGACCGGTTCGGGCGCAGGCGCCGGCTCGGAAACCTCGGCTTCCACGGCGGCCTCGGCCTCGGCGGCTTCCGCTTCGGCGACCTCACGGGCCTCTTCCTCTTCCGCGGCGCGGCGGACCGCTTCTTCCTCGGCGCGGGCGCGGGCTTCGGCCTCGGCCTTCATGGCGACTTCCAGCGCCTTGGCGCGGGCGGCCTTTTCGTTGTTGGTCAGGTCGTGGGCGCTGGCGGCCTGCTGAGCGGCTTCGACCACCGCCACCGCCTTGGCCAATTCGGCCTCGGCGGCGCCATGGGCTTCGTCACGCACTTCGTGCATGGCGCCACCGGCACCGGGGGCGAAGGTGCGCTTCTTACGCACTTCGACGGTCACCACCTTCGAGCGTCCATGCGAGAAGCTTTGCCGGACCTGGCCGGTCTCGACGGTCTTCTTCAGCTCAAGCTTGCCCGGAGAGGACAGCTTCAGCGGGGTCTTGCGCTCTTGATCCTTGGAATCGCTCATGTAACCGACTTCACTCTTTCACGACGAGGCTTGGGCCGGGTGCCCAAGCCATGGGATTCATTCATTTCATGGCGTTCGATCCTGACGGAAACCACCCAGCAGGGCCGCTTCTGCCGTCAACCGGCGGGCCAACCCGCCAGGGGCGACACAGGCATGAACCGCGTGGTCGCGGCCGAACACCGCCCCCAATTCTGCCGCGTCGAACAGATCGACCACGACGGCGCCGGGAGCCAACGCCTTCAACTTGTCCCGCCCGTCAGGGGCGGCATCGCTGGCCTGCACCAGCACGGCGACACGGCCGGACTTCAGCTCGGCCTTGACCTTCTCGAAGCCGGCCACCGCTTGTCCGGCGCGCCGGGCCAAAGCCAGGGCATCCAGACAACGGCGGTGCAAAATCCGTTCGATCAGACCCGCCAGATCATCCGGCGCCGACACTGCGCGACGCGCCGCCTTGGCGAACAATCGCTTGGTCACTGCCGTATTTACCACATCCCGCCCTGGCGACAACCAGATTCCCCGTCCGGGAAGCCGGCCGTCCACGTCGGGAACGACCATATTATCAGGCCCGACGACAAACCGCAGCAATTGCTCTTTGGGAAGAACCGAGCCGGTGACGATGCAACGCCGGTTCGGTCCTTTCCGCAGGTCTTCGTCGTCTTCCATGTCCTGGTCCAGGACTTATTCCTCGAACCAATGCGCACGCGCGGCCATGATCACCGCGTTGGCCTGTTCCTCGTTCATCTCGTCCTTGCCGACGATGTCGATCAGCTCGTCCGACGCCAGATCGCCCAGATCGTCCAGGGTCTTGATCTCGCGATGGCCCAGCTTGACCAGCATGGCCGGGGTCAGACCTTCCAAAGCCGCCATTTCGTCGGTGACACCCAGATCCTTGCGCATGGCGTCATAGCGTTCGTCCTGTTCGGCCAGGAAGGTGCGGGCGCGCTGCTGCAGCTCGGCGGCCACGTCCTCGTCGAAACCTTCGATGCCGGTCAGGTCTTCCAGCGGAACGTAGCCCACTTCTTCCACCGTGGTGAAGCCTTCGGTCACCAGCAGATGGGCAATCACGTCGTCAACATCGAGCGCATCGATGAACAGCTTGGAACGCGAACGGAATTCTTCGTTGCGGCGCTCCGATTCCTCGGCCTCGGTCATGATGTCGATGGACCAGCCGGTCAGTTGGCTGGCCAGACGCACGTTCTGGCCGCGACGGCCGATGGCGAGGCTCAGCTGGTCGTCGGGGACCACCACTTCCATGGTGTGGGTTTCGTCGTCCAGCACCACCTTGGACACTTCGGCCGGGGCCAGGGCGTTGACCACGAAAGTGGCGTATTCGCCCGACCACGGAATGATGTCGATCTTTTCGCCCTGCAATTCAGCGACCACCGCCTGGACGCGGGAACCGCGCATGCCAACGCAGGCGCCCACCGGGTCGATGGAGGAATCGTGGCTGATCACGGCGATCTTGGCACGCGAACCGGGGTCGCGGGCCACCGCCTTGATTTCGATGATGCCGTCATAGATTTCCGGCACTTCCTGGGCGAACAGCTTGGCCATGAACACCGGATGGGTGCGCGACAGGAAAATCTGCGGACCCCGGGGTTCCTGGCGGACGTCGGCGATATAGGCGCGCACGCGGTCGCCGGTGCGGAAGGTTTCACGCGGGATCAGTTCGTCACGACGCAGCAACGCCTCGGCGCGGCCCAGGTCGACGATGACGTTGCCGAATTCGACGCGCTTGACCAGACCGTTGCTGACCTCGCCGACGCGGTCCTTGTACTCGTTGAACTGGCGCTGACGCTCGGCGTCGCGCACCTTTTGGACGATCACCTGCTTGGCGGTCTGCGCGGCGATGCGGCCAAAATCGATGGGCGGCAGCGGATCGACCAGGAAGTCGCCCACCTGGGCGTCGGACTTCTTCTTCAGGGCGCGGGCCAGCGGCAGCTGGGTGGCTTCGTTTTCCACTTCTTCCACCACTTCGATGAAGCGGGCCAGCTGAATCTCGCCGGTCTTGCGGTCGATGTGGGCGCGGATGTCGTGTTCATGCCCGTACTTGGAGCGGCCGGCCTTTTGAATAGCCTGTTCCATGGCCTCCAGCACCTCGTCGCGATCGATGCCCTTGTCGCGAGCGACGGCATCGGCGACCTGAAGCAGTTCGGGGCGGGGCAGAGCGGCGATACGTTCCATCTATTCGTTTCCCTGTTGGTCCGCGCCCGGGTCTTCCTGCTCCCGGGTGACGGCGGCGATCAATTCATCGGTCAGCACCAGCTTGGCGCTTTTGATGTCGGAAAGCGGCACCTGGACTTCCTGGCCGTCGGCAAGCAGGCGAACCGCCTCGGCCTCCAGCCCCAGAAGCTTGCCGCGGAAGCGCTTGCGTCCATCGACGCCGACCAGCGCTTCCAGCTTTACCTCGAAACCGGCCCAGGTCTCGAAATCCTTGCCACGGGTCAGCGGCCGGTCGATGCCCGGCGAGCTGATTTCCAGGGCGTAAGCACCCTGGATGGGATCTTCCACATCCAGCAGCGCCGACAAGGAGCGGCTGATGTCGGCACAGTCGTCCACCGTCATGGGACGGCCGTCCTTGCGTTCGGCCATCACCTGGAGCGTCGGGCGCGTCCGGCCCTGGAACATCACCCGCACCATCTCGTATCCCATGGACTCCAAGGTGGGGCCGAACAATGCTTCCAAACGCTGATGAAGTTCCATTCCCGAAAAGCCTCGTGACCAAAGCGGTCCCTAGAAAAAACAAAAAGTGGGCCAATGGCCCACCCTGCGATCCCAACCTCCAGCTAAGCTTCTTGGCCGGGGAGCAAGAATGTGTCTAGCGGCGGACTATAGACGAATCCCCACCAAAGGCAAGGCCCGCGTGCCCCAGGGCGGCCAGGGACAACTGGCAGACAGCGGCCAGGTCGTCCCGGGCGGCCCGGACCGTCGGCCAATCGGCGGCCAGGGCGCGGTCGTTCAGATGGCTGCACAACAGGCCCAAACGAAGATGCCCCAGGTTCAGCGCCGCCCCCTTCAGGGAATGGATGGCCCGGCGCGCCGTCTCGGAATCGTCCCGGGCCAGGGCCGCCGCCAACTCGGCCATGCGGCCCCGGATGTCGTCGGCCAAGGCGTGGTGAACCAGGACGAAATCGTCTTCGTCCAGGTCCCGGCGCAACTGGTCGGTGACCGCGCCATCCACCACCGGGGCCAGACGCCAGTCGGCCATCAGGAAACGCCCAACACCTTGGCCAAGGACGCCATCAGGCTGTCGCGAGTGAAAGGCTTGGCCACATAGCCGTCAACGCCGTGCTGACGGGCCATGATCACCGCCTCGGCCTCGGTCTTCACCGTCATCATGATGAACTTGACGCTTCCGTGGTCGGCCTTGATGCGGGTCAGCAATTCCAGCCCGTCCATGTTGGGCATGACCCAGTCGCACAACACGATGTCGGGCACCAGGGCCTTGTCGATGGTCTTGGCCAGGGCGTCCTTGCCGTCGGTGGCCGACACCACCCGATGGGCGCCAAGGCCGCGGACCAGGCCCGAGACCAGGATACGGGAAGACGAGGTGTCTTCGACCACCAGCACCAGCTTGTCGGCGATGGCGGCGGAAATGGCTTGTTCCAACATTTCGCTCATGATGGGTTCCTTAGGGGCGATACAGGCCGACATAGGCTATCAAGTCCTTGCCGGGCACGCGTTTGACGAAAGTCAGCTTGGGCTCGATATGGTTGGAGGCGGGGTTGAGCCAACGATATTCCACCCAGCCTTCGCCCTGTTCCTCGGCCACCTTGATGATTTCCTTGACCAGCAGCTTGCCGTCGCTGTCGGTGACGTTCAGAACCGACTTGCCTTCGTTCTTGGGCGCCGGCGGATAGACCACCCAGGCGCCGTTCAGGTCGATGACGTTGACATAGATTTCGCCAAAGCGGAAATCGCCCTGGGCATGAAACGCCTTGCGGGCGTCCTCGACGCCGTGCTCGCTCAGATACGCCGCGGCCTTCAGGGTGATCTCGCGCACCTGGATGGGATTTGGCCGGTCGGCCGCCGTCGCCGTCAGCGGCACGATCAGGACCAGCAGGGCAAGCAGGCGGGCGATCATCGGTCCAACCCCAGGCTGATCAGCAAATCAACCATATGGGATTTGGAAATGGGTTTGGTCAGGATGCCGTCGAAGCCGGCCGCCAGGAACTGCGCCTTTTCTTCCGGCATGGCATGGGCGGTATAGGCCACCAGCTTGGATCCGGCGCACAGGCTTTCGGCGCGGGCGGCGCGGCAGACCTCGTCGCCGCTCATCCCCGGCATGGAAATGTCCAAAAGCACCAGATCGGCGCATTGGGTCCGCATCCAGGCCAAGGCGGCCAGCCCATCCTCGGCGGTGTCCACCCGCCAGCCCAGCTTGGCCAGCAGCCGTTCGGCCAGCAGCCGGTTGACGTCGTTGTCGTCGACGACCAAAGCGTGCTTCTGCCCGCTCATGCCAACGGCTCCACCGGCAGGGTGAAGGCGAAGCGGCTGCCTTGGCCGACGGTCGATTCCAAGGTCATCGTTCCTCCCATCAGGTCCACCAGATGGCGGGCCAGGGTCAGGCCCAGGCCGGTGCCGCCATGCGCGCGCGTCAGGAAAGCGTCGCCCTGATGGAATTTTTCAAAAATCTTGCCCTGCAATTCAAGGGGGATTCCCGGCCCGGTATCCTCGACCCGCAGGACGATGTCGGCATTTTCATGCTGGACCCGCAGCCGCACCGAGCCGCTGGCGGTGAACTTGACGGCGTTGGACAACAGGTTGTGCAGCACCTGACGCACCCGCACCGGGTCGGCGGTGACCACGGCCGGCAAAGCCGGGTCCAGTTCGACGGTGAATTCCAGCCCCTTGCTGACCGCCAAAGGCTGATGGATGGCCGCCACTTCGCGCAGAAGCGGGGCGATTTCCACCTTTTCGCGGCTCAACGTCATGGCGCCGGCCTCGATCTTGGCCACGTCAAGGACGGCATTCAGCAATTCCAGCAGGTGGCGTCCGCTTTTTTCGATGATTTCGGCGTTCTCGCGGGAATCCGCGTCCTCGACTTCGTCCTTCAGCATCTCGGCGAAACCGATGATACCGTTCAGCGGCGTGCGCAATTCATGGCTCATGGACGCCAGGAACTCGCTTTTCATGCGGCTGGCTTCCTCGGCACGGCTGCGCGCCTCGTCGGCCCGCTGGAAGGATTCACCCACCCGGTCGGCCATGTCGTTGAAGGAATCGGCCAAGGCGCCCATCTCGTCGCTGCTTTGCACCGGAAGACGATAGGCCATGTCGCCGTCCTCGAAGCGGCGGATACCCTGAACCACGGTGGTGATGCGCCGGGTCAAGAGCGACGCCATCCAAATGGCGACGACGATCACCAGCGCCACCATCAAGGTGGTGGACAAGGTCAACTGCCGGGTCATGGTGTGAAGCTGGTCGCCGATCAGGGTCAGCACCGCTTCCAGCTGTTCTTGCAGCGCGCTGTCATGGGCGGCCACCACCCTTTCCGCCGCCTGCTTGGATTCGGTGGCGGCGCGGTGGAAGTCGTCCACGTTGGCGCCGATGGTGACGAAGCCGAAGCCGCGCGGACTGTCGGCGTATTGGCCGGTGCGATAGGGAATGGCCGCCGCCGTGGTCAGCTTCCACAGCCCGCTCCAGAAAATGTCGAACGAGCCCGACCCGCCGTTCCGGGTCAGGTCCATCCAGCCGGTGCATTGCGGCGCGTGGTTCAGATAGCGGCAATCCAGGCCCAATTGCCCTTCCTTGACCTGCTGAACGGCGCCTTTCTTGTCCCAGGACTGGTCGTCGAAGGTCTTCACCCCGGCCAGATAGTCCACCAGCTTCTGGCCGCTGGCCTTCCAGCCGTCATAAAGCCCCTGATCCATCCACGGCGGTGCCGGGTCGCCGGTTTCCGGGTCGTAACCGACGATGAAGTAATGGCGCGGATGGACGATGGAACGGCCCTTGTGGTCCCAGATGAAAGCGTAGTTGCCGCTGGTGGCGTCGGGGATGGGGCTGTAACGGTCACTGGTGGGCAGGATGTGGTCGGTGAATTCCATCAGATGACTGTGATCCAGCGCCAAGGTCACCCAACCGGCGACCTTGCCGTCCCTGACCACCGGCGTCGCCCAGCGGACAATGCCTTGGAAACGCTTGCCCACCGGGTTTTCAACCCCGGCATAGCCGGCTTCGTCGGGGGCATAGGCGATGCCGCGCTTCTGCGCCGCCGCCGGGGTGTAAGGGCCGATGACCTGGGACCCCACATAGGCGCCGATGACGTCGGAAACGTAAACTTCCCCGGGTTTCAGCGCCTGCAGCGCCGGAAAATAGGTTTCCGCCTTGATGAAGGTGTTCTGGCGCTGGGACACGTCGCGCAATTGGGGGTTCATCAGCGGCGAGGTGGTGACCTTGACCTTTTCCTGGCCATCCAGGCCGACGAAAGTCATTTCCAGGAACAACGGCCTGGCTTCGACCAGACCAACGGCGTCGGGATGGCGATAGTTGAAGTTGCGCGCCTGGTCGGGAATGGTCGGCGTCGCCGGCGGCAGGTCATAGCGCGGCGTCGCTTCCGGGCCGGGGACCCATTTGCTGCCGTCAGGGGCCAGAACCCACGGGTGATGGCGTTCGACGTTGCGGGTCCGCGCCGCCAGGAAACGGCGGTATTCGGCTTCCGACGGCGGCACCAGGGCGGCCGAGGCGATGTCGGCGTCGCGGTCGTACAGGAAGGCGGCGACGGAACGCGCCACGTCGGTGGTCATCCGTTCCATGGATTCGCGGGCCGCGTCGTCCAAAGCCTTGATGGCGGCCGAGGTGGTGGAGTTGGCCACCGTCTCGGCGGTTTCGCGCATCTGCACCACCATGCCGACGACGCTGGCGGAAACCTTGTCGGCCAGCCAGCTTTGCCCCTGCCAGGCGAACCAGGCCAGGAACACCAGCGGGATGACCTTGATCAGGACGAAAATGCCGATCAGTTTGGCGCGAATACCCAATCCCTGGCGGGTAAGCATCAGTCGAACCCCATCAGACCCTGAAGGCGGATTGATCCCGCGCCCCTTCTAGCAAAGGGATATGAACGCCGTTTGCGCAATTTGTGACCGAATCACAAACCGCCCATGAAGCGGTCGACATAGACGAACGGATCAAGTTCCGGCTTGCCGAAATGCCAGCCTTGGCCGAAATCGACGCCGCATTGATAGACCCGGCCGGCCAACCGCTTGTCTTCCACCATCTCGGCGGCGGTCTTGATCCCCATCGAGGCGCACATGCGGGCCATGGAGGCCAAAAGGTCGCTGCCTTTCTGGCTGGCCGCCGCCCGCTTGATCACCGGGCCGTCGAACTTGACCAGATCCACGTCCAGCGCGTTCAGGTAGTCGAAGCTGGCGGCGCCCGAGCCGAAATCGTCCAGGCAGAAGCGGAAGCCGCGCTGGCGGAAGGTCTGGATGGTGGCGTTGACCTCGGCCAGTTCCTCGACCTTCACCGATTCGGTCAGCTCGAACATGATCTTGCGCGGCTGCACGCCCGATCGCGCCAGCAGCTTGCGCAGTTCGGTGACGAAATGCTGCGACGCCAGCGACTGGCCCGACAGGTTGATGGCCACCGCCGGCAGCAGGCCGCCCTTGCGGGTCAGCTCGGCCACCGTGCGGATGGTGGTGTCCACCACCGCCAGATCCAGTTCCGAGACGATGCCCACTTCCTCGGCCAGACAGAACAGGTGATAGGGCGACACGCCCGGCCTGGTGTCGCGGAACCGGGTCAACACCTCGAAATGGTGGACGCGTTCCAGGCGCATGTCGCAGACCGGCATGAAGGCCATGTCGAAGTCGCGCTTGGCCACCAGCTTGCGGATATAGGCGACGTTGTCGATGGTGTCGGACACCAGCCCCTTCAGCACCTGGCCGATGCTTTTCTTCTTGTCCAGCTGGCCGGTTTCGGAAAAGCGCCGGATGGTGTGGGCGATGGCCTTGGCCACCTGATGTTCGGCCAGACCGGCGCCGTCGGCGTCCAGGGTGTGGGAATGGGTCTTGAGGTCGGAATTGAACAAAGTCTTGGCGGCGTTCGAGATCATGTTGCCGATCTCTTCCGCCTCGACGTCGTCGCGATGCAGGTACGAGAAGCTGTCGTTCGACACCTGGCCGGCGGTGTTGCCGCCCAGCGAATGCTGGTTCAGGATGTCGCCCACCGCCTTCATCACCTTCTTGCGGTCGGACGCCCCCAGGGTCTTGTTCAGGCTGTCCAGCCCGTCCACCTTGACCACCGACAGCTGCGGCCGCCCGCCGGCCCGCTTGAAGGCCAAGGCGCGGTCGGCGGCCAGGGCGGCATAGGACGCTTCGTCCAAGAGGCCGGTGGCGGCGTCGCGCTTGATTTCCGCTTCGTCCGGGCGTTCCGCCTGAAAGGCCGGCTCGACCTTCAGCGCCAAAAAGAAATGGTTGTCGAAATCGGGCACCCGATAGCCGGCCAAGGCGACGTTGGGACGGCGCTTGGCGCCGTTCAGCTTGACCACCACGTCGTCGATGCGTCCCTGCGAGCGGGCGGCGTCCAGCATTTCGCCGGCCAGGGCGCGGTCGTCGTCGGCCACCAGATCCAGGAAATGCTTGCCCACCAAAGAGTCGGGACCGGCGCCCAGCAGCAGGGGCGTGGCCCCGGCGGCGAACACCACCCCCATGTCTTCGTTCAGTTCCAACAAAATGTCGGCGCGGCAAAAGGCCAGGGCGACGAAGCGGTCGCGCTCGCGGTCGGCCATGATATCCCCGAAATGGTCATCCCGTCATATGATGGAACGCGACCAAGGTATTGGCAAGCATCGTGAACACCGGCACCGGGCGTGATAAGCTTGGCCGAACCAACGGAGTCCGCCATGCCCCGCCTGATCCCCGCCGCGCTGTTGTTGCTTGCCGCCACCATGCCGGCCGCCGCTCAACAATCCGACATCCTGCGCCTGGCCTGCAAGGCCAGCGATCCCGCCATGTCGCCGCCTTTGGTCTTTTCCATCGACCTTGCCGCCAAGGACGCCGTCGAGACCACCGGCGGCAAGCATTACGGGGTCACCTCGTACCGCGACGGGCTGGGCCTTTACGACCCAGCCCAAGGCCCGGCGACGGTGGTGTTCCGCATCGACCGGGTCACCGGTCGCTTCGCCCGCGTCGACACCCAGCTGCGCTGGGACGGAACGTGCGAGAAGGTCGAGCCTAAGCTGTGACCACCCGCGGCTTCGGCCACCACAGCGGCGCGCTCACCGCCGCCAGCACCAGGGCGGCGCCGGCCAGTTGGGTAATGCTGGGGGGATGACCGGCCAGGGCGGCGATGCTCATGGTCGAGATCGGCACCAGATTAAGGAACACCGAGGTACGCGCCGCCCCCAACCGCGAGATGCCGGCGTTCCACAGCAGATAGGCCACCGCCGAGCCGCCCACCGCCATGAAGGCCAAGGACCCCAGGGCCTGGCCCGACGGCGCCTGCGCAGGCAGCCCGACCATCAGCCCGCCAGCGCCCATCACCAAGGCGCCCATGGTCATGATGCCGGCGGTGTTGGAAACACCGCTTTCCGCCGGCATCAACCGCCGCACCAGCACGTTGTAAAGCGCCCAGGACAGGTTGGCGCCGATCATCGCCGCGTCACCCATGGCCAGATGCAGGCCGGCACCGCCGCCCAACACCACCACGGCGACACCGGCCAAGGCCACCGGCATGGCCATCACCTGGACGCGGCCCAGCCGTTCCCCCAGGAACAGGGCGGCCAGCGCCGAGGTCACCAGCGGGTTGGTGGCCATGATCAGCGCCCCGTTCACCGCCGAGGTGGAGGCCATGCCCATGAAGAACAGCAGGTTGAAGCCGCCGATCCCCACCAGGCCCAGCACGAAATACGCCCGCCAGTGCTTGATGAGCGGCACCTTGTGACGCCACAGCCCCGCCACCGCCATCATGACCACGGCGGCCAGGATGAAACGTCCGGCACCGGCCAGCAGCGGGTGCATCTCGTGCACCACCAACTGGGACAAGTTGAAATTGGCGCCCCAAAGAACGGCGGCGACAGCCGCCATGATCATGGTGGACCGCATGACAGGAACCCTTTCAGAAAAACTTGCGCAGGGTTAACCTGCGCCGTGCGTGTTAAGCTTTCAAACGAGTGTTTCTGAGCCAGACGTTTAGGAATTCTAATGGTCCGCCGTCTCCCGCCCCTGCGTTCGCTTCGGGCTTTCGAAAGCGCTGCCCGCCACCAATCCTTCGCCGACGCCGCCAAGGAACTGCACGTCACCCCGGCGGCCATCAGCCAGCAGATCAAACTGCTGGAAGATTACCTGGGGGTTCAGCTGTTCCGGCGCTCGGCCGGCGTGACCTTGACCGAACCGGCCGAAGCGGCGCTGCCGCTGTTAACCGATTCTTTCGACCGCATGGAGCGTGCCGTAGAAAGACTACGGGTGGGTCGTGAAAACGGCCCGCTGGTGGTCTCGGCGCCGCCGTCCTTCGCCGCCCGCTGGCTGATCCCCCGGCTGGAACGCCTGCAGGCCCAGCATCCCGACCTGGATTTCCGTCTTGCCGCCTCGACCAAGCTGGTGGATTTCGACACCGAGGACGTGGACGTGGCCATCCGCTATGGCTCGGGCCATTATCCCGGCCTTTATGTGGAACGCCTGAAGGCCGAGATGGTGGTGGCGGTGGCCCATCCGCGTCTGGCCCAGACCCTGCGCCAGCCCACCGATCTTTTGTCGGCGATGCTGTTGCACAACGAAGGCATGAACTGGGACCCCACCTATCCCGATTGGCCGGCCTGGCTGAAGAACATGGGGGTGACGGCAGACCAGCCGTTGAAACTGCGCCCGTTCGGCGACGCCAACCTGCTGATCCAGGCCGCCGTCTCGGGACTGGGCGCCGCCCTGGTGTGGCAGACCCTGGTCACCGAGGAACTGGCGGACGGCCGTCTGGTCGCCCTGTTCCCGGCGCAACCACTGTCCAACGCCTATCATCTGGTGTGCCCGGCCAACCACCTGTCCACCCCCAAGGTGGCGGTGTTCCGCGATTGGTTGATGGCCGAGATGGGGCTGGCCTAAAGCGAACGCGCCGCCCGCTTCAACACATAGGGGCTGGCGCTGCCCTGCCAGGATTCCACCACGCCGCGGACCCAGTCGGGATGGTCCTTGGCGGCGTCGTTCAGCCAGTTGGCCACCGAATCCTGCACATAGCGATGGTCGTCGCCGCGCAACGGCTGCAACACGGCCAAGCCGGGGGCAGGATCATCACGCAAGGGGCGGACATGGGCGCACCACACGCCACGCGGCCGCGTCGCTTCCGACGCGAAACGGCGCAGGTTGGCACTGGCTTCGGCCGTCCATGGTGTCAGCAAGGCCAGCGCCTCCAGGGGATCAGCCACCACATGGGGGCGCAGCGCCAACCAGGCCCATTCACGTACGCCGAAATGCGGGTCATCGGCCAGGGGCCGCAGCAGTTCCAGCCGCTGGGCCAGGGTCAAGCCTTCCTTGGCGGCGATGGCATAGGCCGCCCAGCCCCGCACGGTGTCCGAAGCATGGCCGGCCAATTGGCGCCAACACGGCCCGATCAGCCGCCCGGCCAGTTCCATCCGCTTGGTGACCCCCTGGTCGGCGACGATCCGCAAGGGGGCGGCATCGATTTGCGGCGCCACGGTTTCCAGCAGCACCGCAAAATCCATCACCAGCATTTCCGACAGCGTGCGGGTTTGCTCGGCGCCGGCATTCAACGCCGCCAACAGTTCCGGCCCCACAGCGGCCCGGTTGCTGGCCCCCTTACGCGTCGTCACGCGCCAAGGCCCGCCAAGCGATGTCGCGACGGCAGAAACCTTCTGGCCATCGCAGCGAATCCACCGCCTGATAGGCCCGTTCACGAGCTTGCTTGACGGTGTCGCCGATGGCGGTCACCCCCAGCACGCGGCCGCCGGTGGCCACCACCTGGCCCTGGGCGTTGAACGCGGTGCCGGCATGCAGGACGGTGACGCCGTCCACCGCATTGGCCTGTTCCAGGCCGCCGATCACCGTGTTCTTCTTATAGGTGCCCGGATAGCCCTCGGCGGCCATCACCACCACCAGGGCGCATTGGTCGCGCCATTCCAGCGTCACCTGATCCAGGCGGCCTTCGGCCCCGGCCAGCAGCACCGGCAGCAGGTCGGACTTCATCCGCGCCATCAGCACCTGGCATTCCGGATCGCCGAAACGCACGTTGAATTCCAGCAGCTTGGGGCCGGCCTGGGTGAACATCAGGCCAGCGAACAGCACGCCGGTGAACGGCTTGCCTTCGGCCGCCATGGTGCGGATGGCGGGCAGGATGCACTTTTCCATCACTTCGGCTTCGCGTTCCGGCGTCACCACCGGGGCGGGGGAATAGGCGCCCATGCCGCCGGTATTGGGGCCGGTATCGCCGTCGCCCACCCGCTTGTGGTCCTGGGCCGCCACCAGACCCAGCGCGGTCTTGCCGTCGCACAGCGCGAAGAAGCTGGCTTCCTCGCCGTCCAGGAATTCCTCGATCACCAGTTCGTTGCCGGCGTCGCCGAACACCTTCGATCCCATCATGTCGTCGACGGCGCCCAGCGCCTCGTCCACGGTCATGGCGACGACCACGCCCTTGCCGGCGGCCAGACCGTCGGTCTTGACCACGATGGGGGCGCCCTTTTCACGGATGAAGGACTTGGCCTGTTCCATGTCGGTGAAGCGGCCGTACCAGGCGGTGGGGATGCCGGCCTTGGACACGATGTCCTTCATGAAGCCCTTCGAGCCTTCCAGCTCGGCCGCCGCCCGGCTGGGGCCGAACACCTTGATGCCGGCGGCGACGAGCGCGTCGGCCAGACCCAGGCACAGCGGGCCTTCCGGGCCGACCACCACCAGGTCGACCGCGTTGTCCGTGGCGAAGGACACGATCGCGGCCACATCCTCGGCGTTGATGGCGACGCATTCGGCCACGTCCTTGATGCCGGCATTGCCCGGCGCGCACCACAGCTTGGTCAAAAGCGGCGACTGCGCCAGCTTCCAGCACAATGCGTGTTCGCGGCCACCGCCGCCGACGACCAGGACCTTCATGGCACCAACTCCGATAAATCTGAACCGGGCGGTTTTAGCACGGTGACGCGGGTTTGCAATCATCGCCGCTCTTCGCCATGATCCCGACCATGAACGAACGCAGCAACGTGCCTGAATTTTCCGTGGCCGAATTGTCCGGCGCGCTGAAGCGCACGGTCGAGGAAACCTTCGCCCATGTGCGGGTCCGGGGCGAGATTTCCGGCTTCAAGCGCCATTCGTCCGGCCATCTGTACTTCGCCCTGAAAGACGCCGACGCGGTGCTGGACGCGGTCTGCTGGCGCGGTCAGGCCGGCCGTCTGGCCATGGCCCCGGAAGACGGCATGGAAGTCATCGCCACCGGGCGGCTGACCACCTATCCCGGCCGCTCGAAATACCAGATGGTGGTCGAGCGCATGGAACTGGCCGGCCAGGGCGCGTTGCTGAAGCTGTTGGAAGACCGCCGCCGCAAGCTGGCGGCCGAAGGCCTGTTCGAGCAGGCCCGCAAGAAGCCCATCCCCTTCCTGCCCGCCGTCATCGGCATCGTCACCTCGCCCACCGGCGCGGTGATCCGCGACATTCTGCACCGGCTTGCCGACCGCTTCCCGCGCCGGGTGCTGCTGTGGCCGGTGGCGGTGCAGGGCGACGGCGCCGCCGAGCAGGTGGCCCGCGCCATCCAGGGCTTCAACACCTTCCCGCAGGACGGCGTGCCGCGCCCCGATCTGCTGATCGTGGCGCGTGGTGGCGGCTCGGTCGAGGACCTTTGGGCCTTCAACGAGGAAGTGGTGGTGCGCGCCGCCGCCGAAAGCCGTATTCCGCTGATCAGCGCCGTGGGACACGAAACCGACACCACACTGATCGATTTCGCCTCGGATCTGCGGGCGCCGACCCCCACCGCCGCCGCCGAAATGGCGGTGCCGGTCCGCGCCGAGTTGGTCGCCACCGTGGCCGACTGCACCGCCCGGCTGGTGGGTGCCATGGCCCGGGGCCTGGAAGAGCGCCGCATCAGGGTCCAGCATCTGTCCCGGGCGCTGCCCAATCCGCGCCGGGTCATCGACGACGCCCGGCTGAAGTTGGACGACCGCGCCGAGCGCCTGGGGCTGGCGCTACCCAACCTGCTGCACCGCCGTCAGGCCGATCTGGACAAACTGTCCGGCCAGTTGCGCCATCCGCGTGAATTGCTGGCCGCCAAGGCGCACCAATTGGACAGCCTGTCCACCCGCCTGGGCCACGCGCTGAAATCGGCGCTGCAGGCGGAAAAGGCCCGTCAGGACCGCTTGGCGCTGAAGCTGGAACAGGTGGGCCAACGGCTGGCGCCATCCATGACCCGCTTGCTGGCCGAACAGGCGCGCCGGCTGGATGCAAGCGCCAAGCTTTTGGAAAGTTATAGCTATAAGAACGTTCTGGATCGCGGCTTCGCCGTGGTGCGCGATGGCGACGGCAAGCTGGTCAGCGCCGCCGACGCCCAGACGGGTGCTGCCTGGAGCATTGAATTCAAGGACGGCAAGACCGACGTGGTGGTCGGCCACGGCGCCGCCAAGCCCAAGGCCAAAGGCAAGGACGATGTCCGCCAGGGCAGCCTGTTATAGGATTGAAAATGAGCGACAAGAGCAACGACGAAAAACCCGAAGAAGCCAAGACCGAAACCAAGCCGGAACCGATCACCCCGGAAGAGGTGGGCGGCCAGGAAGGCCCCGAACCCACCCGTTTCGGCGATTGGGAAAAGGCCGGGCGCTGCTCGGACTTCTGAAGCATGCCGCGTTTCAAGCTGCTGGTGGAATATCACGGCACGCCCTATGTGGGCTGGCAACGCCAGGACAACGGCCCATCCGTCCAAGGTGAACTGGAAAAGGCCATCTTCAAGCTGTCCGGCGAGGAAGTGACGGTGACCGCCGCCGGCCGCACCGATGCCGGCGTCCACGCCACCGGACAGGTGGCGCATTTCGACCTGGCCAAGGATTTCACCGCCGACCGGGTGCAGGGCGGCCTGAACTTCCACTTAAAGCCCCATCCCATCGCCATCCGCGCCGCCGAACAGGTGGGTGACGATTTCCATGCGCGCTTTTCGGCCCAGGGCCGGTCTTATCTGTACCGTATCGTCAATCGGCGGGCGCCGCTCGCCATTGACGCCGACCGCGCCTGGTGGGTGGCGGTGAAACTGGATGCGGCAGCCATGCACCAGGCCGCGCAACTGCTGTTGGGCCGCCACGACTTCACCAGCTTCCGCGCCGCCGCCTGTCAGGCGCAAAGCCCCGACAAATCCTTGGACGTGCTGGACGTGACCCAGGTTGACGAGGAAATCCGCATCGTCGCCAAGGCCCGATCCTTCCTGCACCACCAAGTGCGCAACATGGTGGGCACGCTGAAACTGGTGGGCGAGGGCAAATGGACGCCTGAGCGGGTCAGACAGGCGCTGGAGGCCCGCGACCGATCGGCGGCCGGCCCCACCGCGCCGCCCGAGGGTCTGTACTTTACCGGGGTGAAGTATTAGCCGCCCTTGGTGACATGCAGCGGCGCCACTGAACCGGCGTCCACCTTGGGGCGGTTGGGTTCGGCTTCGGTCAACGGTTCGCACGCCACCATGGTGGCCAGCGAACGTTCGGTCAGGCGTTGATATTCGGCGGTGCCCGCCGACTTCCAGGCAATGTCCTGGTCGGTCAGTTCCCGCATCACCTTGGCCGGAATACCGCCGATCAATGACCGCGCCGGCAGGATGGCGCCGGCGCGCACGAAGGATTGGGCGGCGACGATGGAACATTCACCGACCACTGCCCCATCCATCACCACCGAATTCATGCCGACCAGGGCGTTCCTGCCCACCACGCAGCCATGCAGGATGGCACCGTGGCCCACATGGCCGTCTTCTTCCACCACCGCGTCCTGGCCGGGAAAGGCATGCATGACGCAGCAATCCTGCACATTGGCGCCGGCACCGATGCGGATGGCACCGAAATCGCCGCGCAAGCTGGCCAGCGGCCCGATATAGGCCCGCGGGCCGATGATGACGTCGCCGATCAACACGGCGGTGGGGTGGACGAAAGCGGTGGGGTCCACCACGGGAACGACGCCGTCGATGGCATAGACGGTGGGACGCATGAGCTTGCTCCTGAGATGATCGTCATGCCCGGGCTTGACCCGGGCATCCACGCCAAAGGCGGCCGCGCCGCCATGGACCCCCGGGTCAAGCCCGGGGGTGACGAGTATGGCATATCACGCCGAATGACGGCGCACTTGCACCACGCGGAAGCGCTCGGCGACAAAGGCGCTGTCGCACAACGACGCGTTGGCCGCCGGATTGGCGCCCGAACCGTGGTAGTCCGAGAACGCCGCCGACTGGTTGACGAAGACGCCGCCGGTCAGGTTTTCCGACAACGCCACGCCGGCATCCACGCACAGATCCTCGGCCTTGGCCAGGAAGGCCGGGTCGGTGGAATAGACCGACGCCGTCAGCGCGCCGTGCTGCTTGGCGGTCCTGGTCGCCAGTTCCAGACCGGCTTCGGCGGAATCCACCGCGATGACAAAGGAAATGGGGCCGAACAATTCCTGGGTGAAGACGTCACCCCGGGCGGCGTCCGCCGTCAGCATCAACGGCGTGCGCACCCGGGCGCCAGGGAAGGCGGGATGGGTGATTTCACGGCTTTCCAGCAGCACCTTGCCCATGCCCTTGGCCTGTTCCAGCCGGTCGCAGGTGGCCTGCGACTGGATGGCGCCCAACACCTCGACGGCACGTTCGGGATCGGAATTGAACTTGGCGACAGCGCCGGCGATGGCCCCGGCCACTTCGTCGAAGGACACGGTTTCGCCGCCCACCTTGATGCCGCCACGCGGCACGAAGATGTTCTGCGGCGTCGTGCACATCTGCCCGGAATAAAGCGACAGCGAGAACGCCAGATTGCGGGTCACCGCCTTCAGGTCGTCCGCCGATTCCATGACGATGAAGTTGACGCCGGCCTTTTCGGCATAGGTGCGGGCCTGACGGGCGTTCTGTTCCAGCCAGGTGCCGAAAGCCGAAGACCCGGTGAAGTCGATGATCTTGACCTCGGGGCGCAAGGCCAGATCCTTGGCCAGCGGCGCATCCGCCGTGTCGGCGGCCAACAGCACCACGTCCTGGGGCAGGCCGGCTTCGGCCAGCACGTCACGGGCGATTTCCACGGTGATCGCCAAGGGCAGGATGGCGCCGGGATGGGGCTTGACCACCACCGCGTTGCCGGTGACCAAGGACGCGAACAGACCGGGATAGCCGTTCCAGGTCGGGAAGGTGGAACAGCCGATCATCAGCGAAACGCCCTGGCCGACGATGTGGTAGTCCTTGTCCATGCGCAAGGGATCGGCCTTGCCCTGGGGCTTTTCCCAAACTGTGTGTTCGGGCACTTCCGCCATGGCGCGATAGCCATAGGCCACCGCTTCCAGGCCACGGTCCTGGGCGTGCGGGCCACCCGCCTGGAACGCCATGATGAAGGCCTGGCCGGTGGTGTGCTGGACGGCGTGGGCGATTTCGAAGGACCGGCGGTTCAAGCGGTGCAGGATTTCCAGGCACACCCCGGCCCGCGCCTTGGCGCCGGCCTTGCGCCAGGCCGGCAGCGCGGCTTTCGCCGCCGCCATCACCGCGTCCACGTCCGGGCTGGGATAAGTGATGCCCAGCGCGAAGCCGAACGGCGAGACTTCCGCCCCCACCATGGCCTTGGTGCCCGGCTGCTTCAGGTCAAAGGGCTTTTCCAGACGGGCCTTGAAGGCGGCCTCGCCATCGGCGGCGGCGGTTTCGCCATAGATGCGCCCCGACGGCGCTTCCGGATACGGAGACCAGAACCCACGCTTGGCGATGGCGTCCAGCGCCCCTTGCAAGGTCGCTTGGTGGGTGGCGAAGAAATCCTGGCTCATGCTTTTCCTTCCCTGAAATCGGTGTTTTTTCGCCATTCGTGGATGATCGTCTCCATGGCTCTTGATTTTTGATACCAGATTTGGAGAATGAAGTCCAATTTTGTATCTCTTCCAAATCTCGAAAACGCCGCAAACCCCTAGGGAAGTTGGCGGTTTTATAGGCAGGCGGAAGCAAGAACGGGGCGATCAACGCCTCCAAACATAATTCAATAATACCCACGTCTAGGCGCTACTACGTATCGCTTTTAAGGTGGGCAGGGACAGGAAGGCGACAAGCCGATGAACCAGTTTTCGGACATCCGGGCTGAACGGGTGGGGGCGCATATCATGCGTCTGACCCTGAACCGACCGGAATCGCGTAACGCTTTGCGCAGCCAGACCCTGGCGGAAATCGCCAGCGCGCTGGAAGCGGCCGAGGCCGATGCGGCCATCCGCGCCGTCGTGCTGACCGGCGGCCCCAAGGTGTTCGCCGCCGGGGCCGACATCAACGAATTGGCGGCCCACGACGCCGTTTCCATCCAAGGCGACGCCCGCCCCAAATATTGGGCGGCCATCCGCCGCTTTCCCAAGCCCATCGTCGCGGCGGTGAACGGTTTTTGCCTGGGCGGCGGCTGCGAACTGGCCATGCATGCCGACATCATCATAGCCGGGCTGGACGCCAAGTTCGGCCAGCCGGAAATCAACCTTGGCATCATTCCCGGCGCCGGCGGCACCCAGCGCCTGACCTGGGCGGTGGGCAAGGCCCTGGCCATGCGCATGGTGCTGACCGGCGAGATGATCGACGCCCAAACCGCCCTGGCCCATGGCTTGGTGGCGGAAGCCTGTCAACCCGAATTGACGCTGGAACGGGTGCAAGCCCTGGCCGAGGCCATCGCCGCCAAGCCGCCGCTGGCGGTGCGCGCCGCCAAGGAAGCGGTGCTGAAAAGTTTCGAATCCGGCCTGGAAGCCGGATTGATGCACGAACGCAAATGCTTTGCCGCCCTGTTCGCCACCGCCGATTTCCGCGAGGGCGTCGCCGCCTTCCGCGAAAAGCGCCGCGCCCAATTCCAAGGACTGTGACCCCATGAACACCATTTCGTTCGAGATCGCCAATTCGGTCGCCACCATCACGCTGAACCGCCCCGACCGGCTGAACAGCTTCAACACCGACATGCATGCGGAACTGAAGGACGCATTGAAGCAGGTCCAGGATCCGGCCAACAACGTGCGCTGTCTGTTGCTGACCGGAGCCGGGCGCGGTTTCTGCGCCGGCCAGGACCTGTCCGACCGCGCCGTGGCGCCGGGGACGGATGCCCCCGATCTGGGGGAAAGCATCGAAAAGCGCTATAACCCGCTGGTCCGCACCCTGCGCAATCTGGAAATGCCGGTGATCTGCGCCGTCAACGGCGTCGCCGCCGGGGCTGGGGCCAATCTGGCCTTCGCCTGCGACATCGTGCTGGCCGCCCGTTCCGCCAGCTTCATCCAGGCGTTTTGCAAGATCGGCCTGATCCCCGATTCGGGCGGCACCTGGACGTTGCCGCGTCTGGTCGGCCACGCGCGGGCCACCGCACTTGCCATGCTGGGCGACAAGGTCAGCGCCGAACAGGCGGAAGCCTGGGGCATGATCTGGAAATGCGTCGATGACGACCAGTTGATGGCCGAGGCGGGGAAGCTCGCCGCCCATCTGGCCACCCAGCCCACCAAGGGCTTGGCGCTGATCAAGCGGGCGCTGGCCGCCAGCTCCACCAACACGCTGGACCAGCAACTGGACCTGGAACGCGACCTGCAACGCTTGGCCGGCCGCACCAGCGATTACCAGGAAGGCGTCGCCGCCTTCATGGAAAAGCGCGTTCCCGACTTCAAGGGTCAATAAGATGGCGGCCCTTTCCACCACCGCCGTTGTCGCCGTGGTCGGCGCCGGCGCCATGGGGTCCGGCATCGCCCAGGTCGCGGCGCAATCGGGGCATCCGGTCCTGCTGTACGACGCCTTCGACGGCGCAGCCGTTCGGGGCAAGGCCAGCATCGTCGCGGCACTGGCCAAGCTGACCAATAAGGGCAAGCTGGATGCCGACCGCGCCGCCGCCATCGCCGACCGCATCACCGTCTGCGACGCTGTGGAGCAACTGGCCCCGGCGGGATTGGTCATCGAAGCCATCGTCGAGAAGCTTGAGGTCAAGCACGAGCTGTTCCGCAACCTGGAAGCCATCACCGGCGCCGACTGCATTTTGGCGTCGAACACCTCGTCGCTGTCGCTGACCGCCTTGGCCTCGGTACTGAAGAACCCGGCCCGCATGGTCGGCATGCATTTCTTCAACCCGGCGCCGATCATGGCCCTGGTGGAAGTGGTCAAGGGCTTGGCCACCCCGGACGATCTGGCCCAGACCATCGCCGACACCGCCAGCGCCTGGGGCAAGATTCCGGTCCTGTGCAAGTCCACGCCCGGCTTCATCGTCAACCGCGTCGCCCGGCCGTTCTATGCCGAGGGCATGCGGTTGGCCCAGGAAGGCGCCGCCGACATCGCCACCATCGACGCGGTGCTGCGTGACGCCGGACAGTTCCGCATGGGGCCGTTCGAGCTGACCGACATGATCGGCCACGACGTCAACTTCGCCGTCACCCGGTCGGTCCACGCGGCTTATTTCAATGATCCGCGTTTCCTGCCCAACCTGCTGCAGCAGGATCTGGTGGAAGCCGGCTGGCTGGGCAAGAAGACCGGTCGCGGCTTCTATGATTACGCCGAAGGGGCGGAAAAGCCGCTGCCCGCCACCGCCGCCCCTTGCCAGGCCCCCGCCGCCCTGGATGTGCTTGGCGATTTGGGACCGGCCTCGGCCCTGGCCGATCTGGCGGCCAAGGCGGGCATGACCCTGGCCCGCATGGGCGGCGCCGGCATGATCGACCTGCATGGCGTCACCCTGATGCTGACCGACGGCCGCACCGCCTCGGAAGTGGCCGCCACCACCGGCATCGATGATCTGGTCCTGTTCGATCTGGCGCTGGATTGGTGCCCGGCCAAGCGCATCGCCATCGCCGCCGCCGGGCAATGTTCGGCCGCCGCACGTGATCGCGCCATCGGCTTCTTCCAGGCCTTGGGCCTGTCGGTGTCGGTATTCGCCGACGTCCCCGGACTGGCGGTGATGCGCACCGTGGCCATGCTGGCCAACGAAGCCGCCGACACCGTCTATCAGGGTGTCGCCAGCGCTTCCGACATCGACGTCGCCATGACCAAGGGGGTCAACTATCCCCTGGGGCCGCTGGCCTGGGCCGAACGCATCGGTCTGGCCCGGGTTCTGACGGTTTTGGACAATCTGGCGCGGACTTATGGCGAGGACCGCTATCGCGCTTCCGCCCATCTGCGCCGTCTGGTTTTCGCGAAAGGACGCTTCCATGACTGACGCCGCCAAGCGCCAGAAGATCGCACAATTGGTTCTGGACTTCATGTATCCCAGGGACCACAACGCCCATGCCATGGGCATCACCATCACCGAAATCCGCCCCGGCTATGCCAAGGCGCGCATGGTGGTGCGCAAGGAAATGCTGAACGGCCACGGCAGCCTGCATGGCGGCAATTCCTTCGCCCTGGCCGACACCGCCTTCGCCTATGCCTGCAATTCCTACAACACCAACGCCGTCGCCGCCGGCTGTTCCATCGTCTATCCGTCCGCCGGACGCGAAGGCGACGAACTGATCGCGGAAGCGGTGGAAACCCATCTGGCCGGACGCAACGGCGTGTACGACGTCACGGTCAGCAACCAGAACGGCGACGTCATCGCCCTGTTCCGCGGCCAATCGCGGATGGTGTCGGGCCACGTCGTGCCGGAAGAGGAGATCGCCAAGCATGTCTGACGTGTTCATCTGCGACGCCGTGCGCACCCCCATCGGCCGTTACGGTGGCGTATTGTCCTCGGTCCGTGCCGACGACTTGGCCGCCATCCCGCTGAAGGCGCTGATGGCCCGCAACCCGAAAGTGGATTGGGACGCGGTGGACGACTGCATCCTGGGCTGCGCCAACCAGGCCGGCGAGGACAACCGCGACGTCGCCCGCATGGCGGTGCTGCTGGCCGGCCTGCCCATCGGTATCGGCGGCACCACCATCAACCGTTTGTGCGGATCGGGCATGGACGCGGTGCTGACCGCAGCGCGGGCCATTCAAGCCGGTGCGTCCGACATCCTGATCGCCGGCGGCGTCGAAAGCATGAGCCGGGCGCCTTTCGTCATGCCCAAGGCCACATCGGCCTTCACCCGCGACAACGCGGTCTATGACACCACCATCGGCTGGCGCTTCGTCAACCCATTGATGCACCAGGCTTTCGGCACCGATTCCATGCCGGAAACCGCCGAAAACGTCGCCGCCGATTTCAACATCAGCCGCGCCGACCAGGATGCTTTCGCGCTTCGCAGCCAGTTGCGGGCCGTCGCCGCCCAGGAAGCGGGGCGTTTCGATGACGAAATCATTCCCGTCCCTGTGCCGCAGAAAAAGGGCGAGCCGGTGATGGTGACCAAGGACGAACATCCGCGTGGCGACACCACGCTGGAAGGCCTGGCCAAGCTGAAGGCGCCGTTCCGTCAGGGCGGATCGGTGACCGCGGGCAACTCGTCGGGCGTCAACGACGGTGCTTGCGCCCTGATCCTGGCCAATGAAGACGCTGTCAAGCGCCACGGTCTGACGCCGCTGGCCCGGGTGGTTGGCGGCGCGGTGGCCGGTGTGCCCCCGCGTATCATGGGCATGGGGCCGGCGCCGGCGTCGAAGAAGCTGCTGGCCCGCCTGGGGCTGACGCTTGCCGACATCGACCTGATCGAACTGAACGAAGCCTTCGCCGCCCAAGGTCTGGCGGTGCTGCGCGATCTGGGGCTGGCCGACGACGATGCCCGCGTCAACCCCAATGGCGGCGCCATCGCGCTGGGTCATCCCTTGGGTATGAGCGGGGCGCGGCTGATCACCACCGCCGCCTACCAATTACGCCGCACAGGCGGCAAGCGGGCGCTGGCCACCATGTGCATCGGTGTCGGCCAAGGCATCGCCAGCGTCATCGAACGCGTCTGACAAAACAAACAAAAGAAACACCGGGAGGAATTCACCATGAGCAAACGCCTGATCCCGCCGACGCGCGACATGCTGGACCCCATCGAGATCGCCAGCCGCGACGAAATCACCGCGCTGCAGCTGCAACGACTGAAATGGTCGGTCCGTCACACCTATGACAACGTGCCCCACTACCGGGCCAAATGCGACGCCAAGGGCGTGCATCCCGACGATTTGAAGACCTTGGCCGATCTGGCCAAGTTCCCCTTCACCACCAAGGAAGACCTGCGCCAGACCTATCCCTTCGGGCTGTTCGCCACGCCCATGGACAAGATCGTCCGCATCCATGCCAGTTCCGGCACCACCGGCAAGCCCACCGTCGTCGGCTATACCCAGAACGACATCGACAATTGGGCCAATGTGGTGGCCCGCTCGATCCGCGCGTCCGGTGGCCGTCCCGGCCACAAGGTGCAGATCGCCTATGGCTATGGCCTGTTCACCGGCGGCCTTGGCGCCCATTACGGCGCCGAGCGTCTGGGCTGTGCCGTCATCCCCATGTCGGGCGGCCAGACCGAGAAGCAGGTTCAGCTGATCCGCGACTTCCAGCCGGAAATCATCATGGTCACCCCCAGCTACATGCTGGTGGTGCTGGACGAGATGGAGCGCCAGGGCCTGGACCCCCGCGATTCCTCCATCGCGCTGGGCATCTTCGGGGCCGAGCCGTGGACCGGGGCCATGCGCGAGGAAATCGAAAAGCGCGCCGGCATCGACGCGGTGGACATTTACGGTCTGTCCGAGGTGATGGGACCGGGCGTGGCCAATGAATGCATCGAAACCAAGGACGGCCCCCATATCTGGGAAGACCATTTCTATCCCGAAATCATCAATCCGGAAACCGGGGACCCGGTGGCCGACGGCGAACAGGGCGAATTGGTGTTCACCACTCTGACCAAGGAAGGGCTGCCGGTCATCCGCTATCGCACCCGCGACCTGACCCGGCTGTTGCCCGGCACCGCGCGGTCGTTCCGCCGCATGGACAAGATCACCGGGCGCAGTGACGACATGCTGATCATCCGCGGCGTCAACGTCTTCCCGACCCAGATCGAGGAACAGATGCTGAAGGACGTGCGCCTGTCGCCCCATTACCAGATCGAGGTCAGCCGCGACGGCCACATGGACCAGGTGGTGATCAACGTCGAACCGCGCCCGGAAATGTTCCTGGACGACGCCGCCATCGGCGACATCGCCAAGACCTTGTCCGGCCACATCAAAAGCCTGATCGGCATCAGCACCAAGATCCGGGTGCTGGACCCCAATTCCATCCCCAGGTCCATGGGCAAGGCCAAACGGGTTATCGATAACCGTCCGAAACAATAACAGTCTTTGCCGCCCCGGGGGTGAGCCGGGGCGGCCCTTGACCAAAATCATTGTGAGAGCAAATTTTTTCTTGCCGCAGCGCAGCGGAGACTCCATCTTCGCCGCCAAGATTTCCGAATTTTTGGTGAATGATGCGCTTGTTGGCGTTGCTGGTGGCCGTGACCATGGCCGTTTTGTTGGGTTTCGACCTTGGCCCCGCCGAAGCCTTGCCGCCTTCGGCCGACAACGGCGCCGAACTGGCCGCCCGCTGGTGCGCCGATTGCCACATCGAGCAACGGTCCGATGCGCCGACCTTCAAGACCATCGCCAACCGCCGTTCGGTGGCCGACATCCGCGCCGCGCTGTCCAAGCCCCATGCCCGTCCCATGGGCGGCATTTCGCTGAACCGCCGCGAAATCGACGACGTCACCGCCTATATCAAAGGCCTGGGTCGTTAGATTTTCTTATTTCGGCCGATTATGCTTTCTGGTTTGCGCAAGCGCCCATGCCTTGCCTAGAGTCAGGCTGACATAAATCCCGGCTTGAAAGATCCGCCCATGCGCCGCCCCGTCTGGTTAACCCCCGCCGTCCTGACCATCTTCATGTCGGGCGCCGCCATGATGAGCGTGTCCATGGGATCACGGCAAAGCCAGGGCCTGTTGATCGGCCCGCTGTCGCTGGACCGTGACTGGCCGTTGGCCACCTTCTCCCTGGCGGTGGCCGTCCATAACTTGATGTGGGGGTTCTTCCAGCCCTTCACCGGCGCCGCCGCCGACCGCTGGGGCGCCGCCCGCGTCGCCGCCTTGGGGGCGCTGGCCTTTGGCATCGGCATGATCATGACCGCGTCAGGCGGCGCACTCATGACCACCATCGGCCTGGGCGTGGTCTCCGGATTCGGTCTGGCCGCCACCAGCTTCTCCGTGGTGGTCGGCCCGGTCAGCCGGGCGGTGGCGCCCCAGCACCGCACTTCCGCCATGGGCGCCGCGCAAGCCTTGGGGTCGTTCGGCATGATGGCGATGATTCCGCTATCGCAATGGATGATCGGGGCATATGGCGCCACCCAGACCATCTGGATCCTCTCCACCTTCTCGCTGGCCTCGATCCCCTTGGCCTTCATCCTGAACAAGGGGGAAAAGGCGTCGCGCCCGGCGCTTTCGGTGGTCGCCGACCTGACGGTGAAGGAAGCCCTGCGCGAAGCCTGGAAGCATCCCGGCTATCGCCTGCTGGCCGCCGGCTTCTTCGTCTGCGGCTTCCAGGTCACCTTCATCGGCGTGCATCTGCCCGGCTACCTGGCGCTGTGCGGCATGAGCAAGGGGGCCGGCGCCACCGCTTTGCTGGTTATCGGCATCTTCAACGTCTTCGGCACCTGGATGATGGGCCAATTGTCCCAGAAATACCGGCCCAAGCACGTGCTGTCGGCCATCTACCTGCTGCGCGCCATCTTCACCATCGCCTTCGTCTTCGGCCCCAAGAACGAAGTGACCCTGCTGGCTTTCGCCGCTTCCATGGGACTTTTGTGGCTGTCCACCGTGCCGCCGACCTCGGGCCTGATCGCCTGCGTCTTCGGTCCGCGCTACCTGGGCATGCTGTTCGGCGTGGTGTTCTTCACCCACCAGCTGGGCAGTTTCCTGGGCTCGTGGCTGGGCGGCATCATCTATGACGCCACCATGTCCTACGACGTCATGTGGATGGGCACCGCCATCTTGGGTGTGGTCGCTTCGCTGTTGCACCTGCCCATCGACGACCGCTCGCTGCGGGCTGCTCAGGCGGCCTGATCGCGCCGTTTGACCAACAGCCAGTAAGCCGCCAAGGCGGCCAGCCCCATGCACCCGGTCAAGGTCGCCAACGGCCGGGTGGAATGGTCGAAGCTGGTGGAATGGATCCAGCCGGCCACCGAGCCGCTGACCATCTGCACGAAGCCCAGCAACGCCGAGGCGGCGCCGGCCATGCGCGGATGGGACGCGATGGCCCCGGCGCTGCCGTTGGGAATGACGGTGGCCCCCGCCATGAAGAAGAACATCAAGGGCAGCAACAACGCCGGCAGGCTTTGCACCCCCATCCAGGCCAACGTCATGCAGACGCCACCGGTCACCGCGACACCGGCGACGCCGAAGCCGATCATGCGGTCCAGGCCCACCCGCTGGGTCCATTTGCCGGCGACGAAGCCGCCGACCATGTAGCCGGCCACCACCACGGCGAAGCCAAAGCCGAAATAAGCCGGCGGCAGCCCCAAGACGTCGATCAGCACGAAGCTGGAGCCCGAGATGAAGCTGAACATGCCGGCGAAGGTGGTCGACACCACCGCAACATAGCCCAAGACCTGACGATCGGCCAAAAGCGTGCGGTAGTTGCCGGCCATGCGCAGCGGCGACAGCGCATGCGGGTCGGGATGGGAATTGGTTTCCCCCAGCCAGCGCCAGGTCCCGGCCAGCAGGATCAGGCCGAACAGCAGCAGCAGGATGAAGTTGGACCGCCAGCCGAACAAGGTGTGGAACCAGCCCCCCAACAAGGGGGCGACGAAGGGCGCCAAAGCCATGGCCGAGGCCATGTAGCTCATCACCTTGGCCGCCTGCTCGCGGGGATAGACGTCGCGCACCACCGCCCGGCTGACCACCGGCCCGCAGCAGGCGCCCACCGCCTGCAGGAAGCGGCTGGCGATCAAGGCTTCGATGGTCGGCGCCACCATGCAGGCCAGCGAGCCGACCACATAGATGACGACGCCGCCCAAAATCACCCGGCGCCGGCCGAAGCGGTCGGACAGCGGGCCATAGATCAGCATGGCGACGGCGAATCCCAACAGGAACACCGACAGCGTCATCTGCACCATCTCGACACTGGTGCCGAAATAGCGCCCCATGTCGGGCAGCGACGCCAGATACAGGTCGGTGGAGACCGGGCCGAAGGCCACCAGCCCCGTCAGCAAGGCGGTGACCTTGAAACTGGTGGGGTCGGGACGGTTAACTTCGGCGGCCATGAGCAAGGACTCTCTACGACAACAGGCATTCCAGAATATTGAATTAATTCTGTTATGCAGAATATAATTTTGTGATCAGGGCTGAAACCGGTGTAGCGACGCCCCGTGCGCCTTGAGCCAAACGCGACCGCCATGGTGGTCCACACCCAGCGATTGCACAATGGCCCAGAAGGCTGGGGAATGGTTCAGTTCCGCCAGATGCGCCACTTCGTGGCCGACAACGTAATCCAAGACGAAACCTGGCGCCATCACCAGCCGCCAGGACAGCGCGATGGCGCCTTGGGCCGAGCACGACCCCCAGCGCGACACCGTGTCCTTGACGGTGATGCGCGACGGCTTGCGGCCGATGCGCGCCGCCAGATCGTGGGCCTTGACCACCATCAGCCGCCGGGCTTCGGCCCGCAGGAAGTCGCCGACCCGGCGCGAGGCGTGCTCGGGCTGCCCCGAGACATGGATTTCGCCCGCCTCCACCCACACGCCGCGTCTGGTGTCGGGACGATGGCGCACCGCATGCGCAACCCCCAGCAGCGGAACAGTCTGGCCGATACCCAAAGCTTGGCGATCGGGCAGCTTTTGCAGACGCTGGCGCAGCCAATCGCCATGGGACAACAAAAATTGCCGGGCATCGGCCAGCCGGCCGCGACTGGGCAGGACCAGAACGACGCCGCGCACCGCGTCGACCCGCAGCGACATGCGCCGGGCCAGCGGCGAACGGCGCACCGTGACCGCCACCGGGCGGCCGTCCACGTCCACTTCCAGGTCTTCTAAGCCGGCCATGTGACGATGTGTCGGTCCAGGGGACCGGCGCGGCTTTCGGTGATGCTGCGGCCGCGCACCGACGCGCCGGCCTGATGCACGGTTTCCTTGCTGCCGCTGACCAGGGGATGCCACCACGGCAAGGGCTTGCCCGCCGCCACCAGCCGATAGGCGCAGGTGGACGGCAGCCAATGCAAGGACTCCACCTTGCCGGCATCCAACTGGACGCAATCCGGCACGTGATCGCGCCGGTTGGGATAGTCCTTGCAGGCGCAGGTCACGGTGTTCAGCAGCCGGCAGGCCACATTGGTGTAATGGATCTCGCCGGTGTCTTCGTCCTCAAGCTTGTGCAGGCAGCATTTGCCGCAGCCGTCACACAGACTTTCCCACTCGGCCGGGCTCAACTCGTTCATGGCCTTTGTCCGCCAGAACGGTAAGCTTGTCGTGGGTCCGGATGAAGTCGCGGACATGGGGGTAGATCTCCTCGCGCCAGCGGCGGCCGTTGAACACGCCGTAATGACCGACCTTGGGGGCGACATGGTGGACGCGCATGTCCTCGGTCAGGCCCGAGCACAGCTTGTGGGCGGCTTCGGTCTGGCCGATGCCGGTAATGTCGTCCTTCTCACCTTCAATCGTCATCAACGCCGTGTGCTGAATCAAGTCCGGCCGCACCAGACGGTCGCGATAATGGAACTTGCCCTCGGGCAACTGGTGCTCGATGAACACCTTCTGGATGGTGTTCAGGTAATACTCGGCCGGCAGATCCATCACCGCCAGGTATTCGTCATAGAATTCGCGGTGCTTTTCCGCCGAATCGCCGTCGCCGCGCACCAGATTGTGGAACAGGTTGATGTGCTCGCCGGCATGGCGTTCCGGGTTCAGGCTCATGAAGCCCTGCAATTGCAGGAAGCCCGGATAGACCCGACGGCCGCGCCCGGCATGGACGAAGGGCACGGTGTTGATGACATGGTTTTCGAACCACGACAGCGGCTTGTCGGTAGCCAGCTTGTTGACCTTGGTCGGGCTGATGCGGGTGTCGATGGGACCGCCCATCAGCACCACGGAACTGGGCTGGCGCGGGTCCTTGTCCTCGGCCATCAGCGACACCGCGGCCAGCACCGGCACCGACGGCTGGCACACCGCCAGGACGTGGGTGTCGGCGCCCAGGAAGTGCAGCAGTTCACGCACGTAGTCGATGTAGTCGTCCAAGGTGAACGGTCCGGCATCCAGCGACACGTCGCGGGCGTCGATCCAGTCGGTGATGTAGACGTCGTGGTCGGGCAGCAGGGTTTCCACCGTGCCGCGCAGAAGCGTGGCGTAATGGCCGGACATGGGGGCGACCACCAGCACGCGGGGATCACGGCGGTCGGTCTGGCGCTGGAAGTGCAGCAGGTTGCAGAACGGCTTTTCGTAAACCACCACCTCGCGGACCGGGACTTCCTGGCCGCCGATGGTGGTGGTGGGCAGGTCGAAGGCCGGCTTGGGGTAACGCCGTGTGGTCCGTTCCAACAATTCGGCGCCGGCCGCCATGGCCCGGCCGAAGCTGGTATAGGACATGGGCATCATGGGATGGCTGTACATGGCCTGCACGGCTTCCGCCATCAGACGGACCGGAGCCAAAGCCGCGTGCTGCAACTCATGGAGGTGATAAAGCATTAGGACTGCCCCTGCCCACTGACCAAACGGATAGTTTTGTTACCCAAAAATGACATGTCAGGCAATTAAATTAATATAATTGCCAAAAACACCATGTCCTTTGTGCAGTGCAAAATATGGGGGGTGGCGGGGGGTTAAATCAAGACCTGATCATGTCCCGGCGTCGATCAGGTGCAGGAACGACGCCGCCACCCGTCCGGCCAGCCATCCCGCTTGGCCCAAAGCGGCGCCGCCGGCATCGGTGACGGCGAACAGCGCCTGGCCCGGCCCCTCGGCGGCGATGGTGGCGAAATGGAATTCGTGGCCGCGAAAAACCTGGCCGGCCGCCCCCAGCGGCCCGTCCGCCAGCAAGACGGCCTGACGATAGCCCAGATGCAGGCGGCGCTGGGCGAAGCTGGTGTCCAGCGGCAACAATCCGGCCATGGCGTGGGTGGCGCCGTCCTTGTCCTGAAGCGAACGCCCCAGCACCATGAAGCCCCCGCATTCACCGAACACCGCGCCGCCCCGATCCGCCACCCGACGCACCCCGTCCAGGAAACGATTGTTGGCGGCCAGCCGGCCAGCGAACAGTTCCGGATAGCCGCCGGGCAAGTAGACCGCGTCGCCATCGGGGGTCTGGTCATCCAAAGGCGAAAAGAAACGGATTTCCGCCCCCGCGCGCCGCCAGCCTTCCAGCACCCCGGCATAGGCGAAGGCGAAAGCCTGATCGCGGGCCACGGCGATGCGCCCCCCCAAGACCGGCAGCGGACAGGGATGGGACCCGGACAAAGCGGCCGGCCGCGCCAGCGCCTGAAGCGCGGCGACGTCCACATGGCCGCCCACGGCGTCGGCGGCAGCAGCCAGGAAAGCCGGCAGATCGGGATGTTCACAGGCTTGGACCAGCCCCAGATGGCGGCTGGGCACCACCAGTTTTTCCAGACGCGGCATGAAGCCCAGCAACGCCACCTCTGGGCAGGCGTGGGCGCAGGCGGCGGCGATCATGCGGCGGTGCTTGTCCGACGACACCTGATTGAAGATCACCCCGGCGACCTTCACCTTGTCACGCAGGCGGGCGAAGCCGGCCAGAACGGCGGCCGCCGACCCGGCCATGCCGCGGGCGTCGATGACCAGCACCACCGGCCAGCCGGTCAGCGCCGCGATCTCGGCGGTACTGCCGTCGCTTTGCCCATGGGTCACGTCGGCGCCGTCGAACAGGCCCATGACCCCTTCGCACACCACCAGGTCGGCATCCTGGCCGGCGGCCTGGGCCAAGCCGCCCAGGGTCGTGGGCGTCATGGCCCAGGAATCAAGGTTCAGGCACGGCCGGCCGGTGGCGGCGGCATGAAAGGCCGGGTCGATGTAATCGGGCCCGACCTTGGCCGAACCGACGCGGATACCACGGCGGCGCAAATGAGCCAACAGGCCCAGGGTGACCAACGTCTTGCCGCTGCCGGACGACGGCGCCGCCAGAATCAGGCCGGGGGCGTGCATATCAGTCCAGATGCTTCTTCAGGCCGGCCAGCAGGTCCTGGGCGGTGGTGCCGTGGGGGAAGAACTGGACGAACTTTCCGTCGGGACCCATCAGATAAAGGATGGACGAATGATCGACGGTATAGTTCTCGCCGTCGCCGCCCTTGGCCTTTTCCGCATAGACCTTGAAGGCCTTCTTGGCGGCGTTGGTCTGTTCGGCGGTGCCCACCAGCCCCAGCATGTCGGGGGCGAAGGCGGTGACGTAGTCCTTCAGCACCTCGGGCCGATCACGGTCGGGGTCGACGGTGATGAAGATGGGGGCCAGCTTGGCCCGTTCCGCCGGGCTGAGCCCGTCCAGGGCCACCGACATCACCCCCAAGGCGGTGGGGCAGACGTCGGGGCAATAGGTATAGCCGAAATAGATCAGCATCCAACGGCCGGCGAAGGTCTTTTGCGTCACTTCGCGGCCGTTGTGGTCGGTCAGGGTGAAGGGGCCGCCGACAGTGGCGTGGCCGTCGCTGGTCCACACCAGCAGACGGGCGCCGACGGCGATGCCGATCACCACCAGGATGGCGGCTAAAGCCAGGACCGAGGATTTCTTCTTCATCGCCATCTCCGTTGACGTCTCAGGCCACCAAGGCCCAGGCCATGTAACCCAGCATGCCGGCATTGGCCACCAGCAGCAGCGGCGCCCATTTCAACATCTGTTCGCGCCACTGGCCGATGGCGAAATGGCCGATGCCGCCCACCACCATCAGCACCGGCACCGTTCCGGCGGCGAAAGCCAGCATGCCGAAAGCCGAAGCCAGCGGGTCGCCGCTGGCCGCCGCCGCCGAAAGAGCGGCGTAAAGCAGCCCGCAGGGGATGAACCCCAGCAGAACCCCCAGCATCCAGCCGCGCCAGCCGGCGGGCGTGGCGAAAAGCGGTCTTGCCAGACCCGCCACATGACGGCTCCACCACGATTCGCCGCCTCCCCCGCCCAGCAGCGCCTTCAGACGCGGCACCGCCATGCCCAGCAGGAACAGCGCCGCCAGGGCCAAAAGACCGCCGGCCACGTAACGGAAGGCGCCGCCGCCCGCCAAGGTGCCGGCGGCCCAGCCGGCCAGGGCGCCCAACAGCCCATAGGTGGTGGCGCGCCCCAGATGATAGGGGATCAACGCCGCACCGGTCAGGCGGCGGAATTCGTTCATCCGGTCCGCCGGCAGGTTTTCCAGGCGTGCCGCCACCTGCGACAGCACGAACGGCCCGCACATGCCGACGCAATGGGACAGGCTGCCGATCACCCCGGTCAGGAACAATCCGGTCAGCAGCCCACCGTGGGTTTCCACCACCACCCGGCACACCGCCAGCCCCGATTCCAACCCGATCAAGGCGTCGTTCATGGCTGCCACCACCGCAAGTGCTGGCGCAAGCCCACCACGCCGCCCAGCACCAGCAACGCCGGCGCCGGCAACGGGGTCGCGGCCAGATCGGCCACCAGGCTCCCCAAGGTGGTTTCCAGCACCTGTTGCTGGGGCGTCGCCGCCTTGGACACCACCGCCATCAATTCGTCGGGCCGTCTTCCCGCCGCCAACAATCGTTGCACCAGCGTTTCGACTTTCGACAGCCCCATGTAGAAAACGATGACCTGGGCGCCACGGGCCAGGGACTCCCAGTCGAACCCATCGGGCACGTCGCCGTCCTGGTCGTGGCCGGTGACAAAGGCCAGGGTCGAGTTGCACTGCTTGGCGGTGACCGGAATGCCGGCATAGGCCAGACCGCCAATGCCGGCGCTGACGCCGGGCACCACCCGAAACAGGATGTTCTCGGCCGCCAGCACCAAGGCTTCCTCGGCGCCACGGCCAAAAACGAAGGGATCGCCGCCCTTCAGGCGCAACACCTTCTTGCCCATCCGCGCCAGTTCCACCAGCCGGGCGGTGATCTGGTCCTGCTTGGGGCTGGCCTGACCGCCGCGCTTGCCCATGGATTCCACCTGGGCGGCCGGATTGGCCAAGGCGACGATGCGCGCATCGACCAGGGCGTCGTGCACCACCACGTCGGCTTGGGACAACGCGTGCAGTGCCAAGGCGGTCAGCAGCCCCGGATCACCGGGGCCGGCACCGACCAGCCAGACGCTGCCGGGCTGAAAGGGGGGAAGATCCAAGTTCATGGCGGCGATCATAGCGCGGCGGAAATCGTCACGCCCTGCTTTTTGTCAAACCTTACCAGGACGTAACACATGGGTGTGATCCGGGGCGTAAAGCCGCGAATCGGTGAATTCCGCATCCCCCAGGACACGCCCCACCAGGATCAGCGCCGTGCGGGTCAGCCCGGCTTCTTTGACCTTGCCGCGGATGTCGCCCAAAGTCCCCTTGATGAAGGCCTGATCGGGCCAACTGACCCGATAGGCGATGGCGACGGGGCAATCGGCGCCGTAAAGCGGCGTCAGTTCCTTGACCACATGGGCCAGGTTGGCGATGGACAGGTGAATGGCCAAGGTGGCGCCGCTTTTGCCCAAAGTGGCCAGATCCTCTCCCGCCGGCATGGAACTGGAGCGTACGGCGGTGCGCGTCAGGATGATGGACTGGCTGACGTCGGGCAGGGTCAGTTCCGACCCCAAGGCGGCGGCGGCGGCGGCGAAGGCCGGAACCCCCGGGGTGACGTCATAGGCGATGCCCAATTGGTCCAGCCGCCGCATCTGTTCGGCGATGGCACCATAAATGCTGGGGTCGCCGGAATGGACGCGGGCGACATCCAGACCCTGGTCGTCGGCGTCCTCGATCTCGGCGATGATCTCGTCCAAATTCATCGCCGCGGTATCCAGCACGCGGGCGCCGGCAGGTGCCTCGGCCACCACTTCGGCGGGGACCAGCGAACCGGCATAAAGGCAAACCGGGCATTTGCGGATCAGGTTCAGGCCGCGCACGGTGATCAGGTCGGGGGCGCCGGGACCGGCGCCGATGAAATGGACGGTCATCTTCCTGTTCCTTACAGCTTCTTGGCGTAGCCACGCGGGGTATAGACCCAGTCGCGGCCCCCGAAGGTGATGCGGCGGCTTTCGCTGGAACCCACCACCACCATGGTCAACATATCGGCATCGTCGGCCTGCAATTCACCTAAACTGACGAAACGGACGTTTTCTTCCGGCCGGCCCAATTGGCGGGCCAGGATCACCGGGGTTTCGGGCGGACGGCCGGTCAGCAGGATATCGCGGGCCCGGGTCAGCTGGTCGCGGCGTCGTTTCGACACCGGATTATAGAAGCAGACGACGAAATCCGCCGCCGCCGCCGCCTGCAGACGCTTTTCGATGGTCTCCCACGGGGTCAGCAGGTCGGACAGCGAGATGGTGCAGAAATCGTGGTTCACCGGCGCACCAGCGCGAGCAGCGGCGGCCTGCAGAGCGGAAACCCCGGGCACCACCATGATCTCGGTGCCGCGCCACGCCGGATTGGCTTCGCGCGCGATCAGTTCGAACACCAAGGTGGCCAACGCATAGATGCCGGCATCACCGGAACAGACCAGGGCGACGGATTTACCCTGACCGGCCAGATCCAGCGCCATGCGGGCGCGGTCGGCCTCGGCCCCCAAATCGCTTTGGTGGCGGGTCTTGCCTTCGGCCGCCGTGCCCAGCAGGTCCAGATACAGGCCGTAACCCACCAGATCGCTGGACGCCGCGATAGCGGCGCTGGCCGCCGGGCTGCGCATCTGGGCGGTGCCTGGGCCGATGCCAACCACGTAAAGCTTGCCCGGGGCGCGGCCGACTTTGGCGGCGTCGATGGCATGCGGCGCCCGGGCGATGGCGACGGTGGCGCGCTTGCTTTTGGTCTTGGCCACCACCAACTGGGCATCCGCGCCAGCGGCGGCCAAGGCGGCACCTTCGGCGACGCCGGGACAGCCGATTTCCTTCAATACGATATCGGAAGGATTTTTCAGACGCGGCGCTTCGTCGTTCAGGCGGGCGGCGGTGAAGAAACGCGCCGGAACACCCAAGGATTTCGCCAGGTCCAGCACGGCGCGTTCATCGATCTTCAGATCCACCGAGGCGACGCAGGCGATGGCGCCCGGCGCCAGGGAATCGGCTTCCAGCACGTCACGCACCAGACCGGCCAGCTCGGCGGGGTCGCAATCGCGTTCGCAGCCCACGCCCAAGGCCAGAACCGGCGGGTTCAGCAGCAATTCCTGGTCCTCGGCCATCACCGCATGGTCGGTGACCCGCACCGCCGGCTCGGCGTCGGCGGCGAAAGTCAAATGCGACAGCCAGCCGGCGTCGCCGGCTTCCACTTCCAGCCGCACCGGCTCGCCAGCCAGCAGCGCGGCGGCCACCGGCTTGGCGGCGGCGGGATTGGCCACGTGCCAGCCGGGTGGCGGCTCGTCCAGGGCGACACCCAGCTTCAGGTCCCCTGCGGTAGTGATGGCGGCATGACCGCCCAGGATTTCGGCGATCTTTCGCGCCAGTTCGTTGGCGCCGTGATGCCCGCCCAGCAAGGGCACGGCGCTGGACCCGTCGGGCGCCACCGCCAGGACCGGCGGCTCGGCCTGCTTGTCCACCAGATACGGGCCGATGGCGCGGATCAGGATGCCGGCGGCGCAGACGCCGACGATGGCGGTCCCGGCTTTGAACAATTCGGCCACATGGGACTTGGTGTCGGAAAACACCACGTCGGCGCCGTCGATACGTTCCACCAGACCATGCAATTGGGCGCCGGGCAACGCGGCGACCACCTTGCGGGCGACGGACAGGGCGGCGGGGGTGACACAAAGAACAGCGATCATGGATGCACCAAGATGACAGAGAAATAAGACAGGGTTTCGGCTTCGGCCAAGGCCAGAACGCGCTGATCGGGAAGCGTGGCGCGTTCCACCACCACCGCGCTTTCCAGCAAGCCCATGCCGGCCAGCAACGCCTTGATCCGTGGCAGGTGGCGGCCCACCTTCATGATGACGGCGGCTTCGGCCGGTTCCAGCATGGCGCGGATCAAAGCGTCGGGGCGGGTCGCCGGGATGATGGCCACCGCGTCGTCCAGCAACGACAACGGCCGCACCGCCATGGCGGCGGCGGCCATGGGCGACGACACCCCGGGCACCACCTGGACCGGGAAGCGCCCCCGCAGCCGGGTCAGCACATAGATGAACGAGCCGAAAAACAGCGGGTCGCCCTCGCACAGCACGCCGACATCGCGGCCCGCCGCCAAATGTTCGGCGATGGCGGCGGCAGCCTTGTCATAGGCTTCGTCGGTGTCGTCGCGTTCGGGGCGGAAGGACAGGCGGATGGGGATTTCCACCTTGCCCGCCGGCACGTAAGAGGCGGCGATGGTGCGCGCCATGCCGTCGCCGTCCAGCGGCGCCGGCCAGGCCAAAACCGGCAGTTCACCCAACAGGCGGATGGCCTTGGCGGTCAGCAGTTCCGGGTCGCCGGGGCCGATGCCGATGCCCCACAAGGTGCCGGTCATGCCTTGACCCCTTTGTATTGGGTCACCGGCATGGCGGGATGCCAGGTGTGGAAGCCGCCCACCGGGGCCAGCCGCGACACCGCAAGGCGGATCATTTCGCCCCCGTGACGGGCATGGAACATCTGCAAAGCCGCCTCGCCTTCCGCCGTCACCGCATTGGCCACCAGACGCCCGCCCGGCTTCAAGGCCGCCCAGCAGGAATCCAGCAGGCCGGGGGCCGAGACGCCGCCGCCGACGAACACCGCGTCGGGATCGGAATAGGGCAGCGAATCGGGGGCATGCCCCTGGATCACCTGAAGGCCGGGAACCCCCAGACGGGCGGCGTTGACGGCGATGGAGGCGGCGCGCTTGGCATGGGATTCGATGGCCACCGCCTGACCGCCGGCCCGCATCCATTCAATGGCGATGGAGCCGCAGCCGGCACCCACGTCCCACAGCGTCTGACCGGGCAAGGGCGCCAGGGTGGACAGGGTCATGGCGCGGATTTCCCGCTTGGTCAGCTGGCCGTCATGCTCGAAGGCGTCGTCGGGCAAACCACCCATGGTGGACAACAGCTTGGCCCCCGGCTCGGCCCGGCAGGTGACGGCGATGACGTTCAGGTCGGCGGTTTCCCCCACCCAAGTCTGGGCGGCGGCGCGACGGATGGCCTGTTTCGTCCCGCCCAAATGTTCCAGCACCACCATTTCCGAGGGGCCGAAACCGGCTTTTTCCAGCAAGCGGGCCACGCTGGCCGGGCTTTGGCCGTCTTCCGACAGCACCAGCAGCTTGCGCCCCGGCGCCAGATGCAAATGCAGGGCCTCGACGGGACGGCCATGCACGGTCAGACACAGACAATCCTGAAGCGCCCACCCCAAAGCGGCGGCGGCCAGGGAAAACGCCCCGGCGTGGGGCACTACCAGCATCTCGGCCGGGTCGAACCAACGGGCCAAAGTGGCGCCGATGCCGAAATACATGGGATCGCCCGAGGCCAGCACGACCACATTGCGACCCCGTAACGAAGTTAGCATGTCCTGGGATTGGGAAAACGGTGATGGCCACACCCGCTTGTCGGCGCCTTCCACCAGGGCCAGATGGCGCTCGCCCCCCACCAGCACCTCGGCCGCGTCGATCAAAGCGCAGGCGGCGGGGCTGATCCCGGCCAAGCCGTCGTCGCCGATGCCGACCACTTTCAGCCACACCGTCATGACAGACCCCCGGAAAGCGCGTTGACCGCCGCCGCCGCCATGGCCGAGCCGCCGCGCCGACCGCGCAACGCCACGTAAGGCAAGCCCGATTGGATCAACGCTTCCTTGCTTTCGGCGGCACCGACGAAACCGACGGGAAAGCCCAGCACCACCGCCGGGCGCGGCGCACCCTGTTCCATCAGTTCCAACAGCCGGAACAGCGCAGTCGGCGCGTTGCCGATGGCGACGACGGCGCCGTCCAGATGGGGCAGCCACAAATCCACCGCCATGGCCGACCGCGTGGTGCCCAGGGCCTTGGCGGTGCCGGGCACCGCTGGATCGTTCAGCGTGCAGATGACCGGGTTGTTCTTGGGCAGGCGACGGCGGATGATGCCGTGCGACACCATTTCGGCGTCCACCAGGATCGGCGCGCCACCCGACAGGGCCAAAGTCCCGGCAGCAGCCGCGCCCTCGGAAAAGGACAAATCGGCGGCGATGTCGGTCATGCCGCAGGCATGGATGACGCGCACCATCAAATCGCGCATGTCGGCGGGCACGGAATCCAGATCCACCTCGGCACCGATGGTGGCAAACGAGTTGCGATAAATCTGATCCGGGTCCTTGATCCAGTCATGAATGTCGATTTTCTGCGGATTTCCGGCCCCCAAGATCCACCCCTCTTCCGTTTCGACACTCAAACGTTCGTCTTCCGTCAGGCTTTGGTCGCCAGCGAAGTGTTCGGCCAAACGGCCGTCTTCATCCAGTTTGGCGAAGTGGCGGGCCAAGGCCAGGACCTGCGCCCGGTCCTTGACCTCGCCGACACCGGGCTGCACCGCCAACAGGGACGGATAGACTTCCGCCAACAACACCCGCCAGTCGGAATCCTTGGCCATGGGCTTCAACCCGGTTTCGAACGGCCAGACGCGGGTCAATTCCGTCAGCCAGGGGTGATGGCGCAATCCGTCCAGGCGCGCCATGCCCAACAGCGATTGGCTGCCCACCGCACCGTTGTAATGAAGCTGCCAGACCGGCTTGGTGCGGGGCAGGCGGGTTTCCACCAACCGCCTTTCCGGCAATCCGGCGAAATCCGCCTTCTTTTCCGTCAGGTTCGGCCCCGTGGCATTGGCGGGACACCCCCAGAACGGCCCCGCCCCGCCGCTGAGCTGTTGGTTCAGCTGGGCGGCGGCGGCGAAGCGGGAATTGGCGTTGTCGGCGCTGTCGCCCACCAGGGAACGCAGGCGCCGCCACAGGGAACGCCAGTCCTTGCAGCCCAACCGGGTCATGGCGCCGCGTGGCAGCCCCAGGGCGAAGTCGAAACCCACCAGCACGTGACGTCCACGGGCGGCATAGTCGGACAAAATGTCCGCCAACACCGCCATGGCGTGGTCGCGGGTGGGCGGATTTTGAACCGTTTCGACCCCGTCATGGTCGCGGATGGCGATCCAGATGCTGTCGGGACCGGTCTTGGGGCGCGATTCGGCGCTCCAATCCACCATCACATAGGCATCAAAGACCGGACCTGGGCTCAGCATGACCGGGCCTCAGTGGTCGTGGTCGTGGTCGTGATGATGATGGTCGTGATCATGGTGATGATGGTGACCGTGGTGATGGTCGTGCCCATGGTCATGATGATGGTGCCCATGGTCTTCGTCGGTGCCGATGCCGCGCACATGGTGGTGATGGCCGGCCTGGACGGCGCCCACCTGGGTTTCGTAGCCCACCACCTGCTCGCGGTATTTGCACAAAGTGCAGTTCATGTGGGTTTCGCCCTTCAGGATCTCTTCCACCCGCTCGACAAAGCTGTCGATGACCAGGGGATGGTCGTTCAGGTAAGGGGCGTTGACGATCTGCACATTGGGATTGGCGGCCTGGGCCTGGTCGGCCCATTCGTAGATGCGCTTGACCAGGATGCCGGTGAACAGGAAATAGGGGAAGACGATGATCCGCGCATAGCCCAGACGCACCACCCGTTCCAAGGCTTGGTTGACCAGCGGATAGGCGACGCCGGAAAACGCCACTTCGGCCCAGCCGAAGCCCATGCCTTCCCACAGCATGCGCGCCACCTTGGACACGTTGGAATTGGCGTCGGGGTCGTTGGTGCCGCGCCCGACCACCAGCAACAGGGTGTCCTTGCGGTCCACAGTGCCCGGCGCCGCGGCGATGGCTTCCTCGACACGGGCGCGGGCGGCGGCCAGCATCTTGGGGTCGATGGCCAGTTCGCGGCCGAACTCGACGTTGACACCGGGGTTTTCCGCCGCCCAGGAATTGATTTCCCACGGCAGGTCGTTTTTCACGTGGCCGGCGGCGAACAACATGCCGGGCACCGCCAGCACGTGCTTGACCCCTTGCTCCTTCAGGGCGTCCAGGCCCTGCTTGATGATGGGACGGGCGAATTCCAGGTAACCCGATTCGACGGCGTATTGCGGCAGACGCTGGCGCAGGTGGCGGGCCAGCGAATCGAATTCCTTGGTCGCTTCCACGTCGCGGCTGCCATGGCCGCAGATCATCACGCCGGTCTTTTCTTGGGTCATTCGCTTGGTCCTTGCCTTCGAGCGTTATGGTTTCGTGCCGGCTGGTCCATGCCTCCGGCCGGGCGTGGCGGACTATAGGGTCATCGGCTTCGATTTGTAAGAGTTTCGTGACTTCGCTATGGTGCGGGCCATGCTGCCTTTCTTCACCCATTTCGGCCATGCGCCCGACGGTTTGTTCCTGCTGTTCCTGGCCTTGGCCTTGGACGCGGTGCTGGGTGACATGAACTGGCTGTTCCGCCTGATCCCCCATCCGGTGGTGGTCATCGGCCGGGCCATCGCCGCCCTGGACCGCAAGCTGAACCGCCCGGAACGGGGCGAAAAATCCCGCAAGCAGCGCGGTGTGGTTTTGGTGCTGATCATGGTGTCGGTCGCCGCCTTGGTGGGCGCGGTGATCAGCTTCGTCGCCCGCGTCCTGCCCCATGCCTGGCTGTTCGAGGTATTCGTCGCCGCCACGCTGTTGGCCCAGCGCGGTCTGTTCGAGCATGTGGACGACGTCGCCCGTGCCCTGCAGCACAAGGGGCTGGAAGCCGGGCGTTACGCGGTGTCGCGCATCGTCGGCCGCGACCCCGCCAGTCTGGACGAACACGGGGTCAGCCGCGCCGCCATCGAATCGCTGGCCGAGAACTTTTCCGACGCGGTGGTGGCCCCGGCCTTTTGGTACGCGCTGTTCGGCCTGCCCGGCATCCTGGTCTATAAGACCGTCAACACCTTGGATTCCATGGTCGGCTATCGCAACGACAAATACCGGTCCTTCGGCTGGGCCTCGGCGCGGCTGGACGACGTGCTGAATTACATCCCGGCGCGGCTGGCCGGGCTGATCGTCACCCTGGCCGCCCTGGTGGCGGCGCGCGGCAATCCGTGGCGGGCCCTGGTCACCATGTTCCGCGACGCCCGCCACCATCCGTCGCCCAATTCCGGCTGGCCCGAGGCCGCCATGGCCGGCGCCCTGGGTCTGGCCTTGGGGGGGCCGCGCAAATATCCCGGTCTGGTGGTGGATCAGAAATGGATCGGCCAGGGCCGGGCGCGCACCACCTTTGCCGATATCGACCGGGCGCTGCATCTGTTTTCCGCCGCCTGCCTGATGAATGCCGGGCTGGTTACCCTGGTGTGGTGGGCGCAAGTCTAAGCAGCGCATCCATGTCCACATGGCTTTCCAGGTGCCGGGCCAATTCGTCCAGCACCCGATCCACCTGGGACTCATAGGCCAAATCCGATTGCCGCCCCTGACGCAGCCCGGCCAACAGCGCCGAACGGAAGGAATCCGAGGCGAACAAGCCATGTAGGTAGCAACCCATCACCCGACCATCAGCCGAGATGGCGCCGTCGGGGCGGCTGTCCAACATCAGGAACGGCCGGGCGCAATCGTCACCCTGACTGCGGCCCATATGCATTTCATAGCCCTGAACATCATGACCGGCGCTGTCGGTGCCGCTGGCCGAGCGCAACACCTTGTCACCCGCCATCACCGTGTCCACCGCCAACAGGCCCAAGCCGGCGATCACCGACCCGGCCGGGCTTTCCACCCCCAAGGGGTCGGCAACGCTGCGGCCCAGCATCTGATAGCCGGCGCAGATGCCCAAAACCATGCCGCCGCGCCGCAAATGGGCGGCGATGTCGATGTCCCAGCCCTGGGATTTCAGGAATTCCAGATCGGGAATGGTGGCCTTGGAACCGGGCAGGATCACCAAATCGGCGTCGCCGGGAAGCGCCCGCCCCGCCTCGACGAAATCGACGCTGACATCGTCTTCGGCGCTAAGCGGATCGAAATCGTCGAAATTGGCCAGACGCGGCAGTCGCGGAATGGCGACCTTGATGCCGCCAGCTTTGTTTTTGTTACGTAATGAGGCCGAATCTTCCGGCGGCAGCAGGCTGGCCTGGGCGAACCACGGGATGACGCCCAGGCATGTCAATCCGGTATGGCGGGCGATGATATCCAGCGCCGGGGTGAACAGGCTGGGATCGCCCCGGAACTTGTTGATCACATAGCCCTTCAGTCGGGCGCGTTCGCTGGGCGGCAGGATGTTCCAGGTGCCGACGATGCTGGCGATGACACCGCCGCGGTCGATGTCGGCCACCAGGATCACCGGCAGGTCGGCGGCCTCGGCGAAGCCCATATTGGCGATGTCGGCGGCGCGCAGGTTGACTTCCGCCGCGCTACCCGCCCCTTCCACCAGCACCATGTCGGCGCCCTCGGCCACTTGGGCGAAGCTTTCCAGCACCTTGGGCATCAGGCTGGGCTTCAGCTTGTAATAATCCCTGGCCCCGGCATTGGTCAGCACCTGACCTTGCACCACCACCTGCGAGCCCACATCCGATTGCGGCTTCAGCAGCACCGGGTTCATGTGGCGGCTGGGCGCCACCCCGCAAGCCCTGGCCTGCAGCGCCTGGGCCCGGCCGATCTCGCCGCCATCTGCGGTGACGGCGGCGTTGTTGGACATGTTTTGCGGCTTGAACGGGCGCACTTTCAGGCCGCGCCGCACCAGGGCGCGGGCGATACCGGCCACCAGCAGTGATTTGCCGACGTCGGAACCGGTGCCCTGGAACATCAGGGCGCGGATGGGCTTATTGGCCAAGGCGGTCCTTCAGCAGATTGGCCTGCGGATTGTCCAGTTGGCGGGCGATGACGATGTCCTGGGGCGTCGGATTGCCCCCATAATAAGCGGCGTTCCACGAATGGCGCGGCAAGATGCCCGAGCCTTCCAGCGACGCGCCGCCATAAGCGCCCACCGCCTTGTTGAAGGCGAAAATGTCGGCGCCCACATTGGTGGTGGTGGCAGCCTCGGCGCCGGCCCCCACATGGGCGATGGCGACCCCCGCGTCGGCCCCGGCCTTGAAGCGGTTTTCCATCACGGCGCGCAAGCCCGCGTCGCTCATGATGACGAAGATGCTTTCGGCGTCCTGGACCCCGATCTGCAATCCCAAGGATCCCGAGGCCACCGAATAGAAAGCCGGTCCCGACCATTGGCCGTTCGCATCGCGGGTCAACAGCACGCCGGTGCCATATTCCGCCCCCAAAATGAACCCGCCCTTGACCAGGTCGGGCACCACCAGCACGGCGCGCGCCCGGGACAGTTTGGCCCGCAGGTCGCCTTGCAGGTTGGCGTCGCGCATCAGACGTTCGACGGTGGTGGCCGCCTTGTTGACCAACAGGGTCTGGTCCGTCACCACCTCGGCCCGAACCGGCATGGTGGCGACCAGGAAGCAGGCCAGGATTGAAGCGAACAGGCGTGACATCATGGCAAGACCTCCGGCACGGCACCCATCCCCTGAACGGGTTGCACCAAGCGGGTTAGAAAATGGTTAATATTCCACCCCCGGCTGCGCCTTGATGCCCGATCGGAAAGGGTGCTTGACCAGCGTCATCTCGGTGACCAGATCGGCGGCCTCGATCAAGGGCGGCAGCGCGTTGCGCCCGGTCATCACCACGTGCTGGCCTTCGGGGCGGGCGGCGACGGCGGCCAGAACCCTGTCCAGGTCCAGATAGTCGTAGCGCAGGGCCACGTTGATTTCGTCCAAGATGACCATGCGGATGGTTTCGTCTTCCAGCATCTGGGCCGCCACCTCCCAGGCGCGGGCGGCGGCGGCGACGTCTCGTTCGCGGTCCTGGGTTTCCCAGGTGAAGCCCTCGCCCATGGCCTTGAAGGTGACCAGATCGGGAAAACCTTCCAGCACCCGGCGTTCGGCGGTGTCCCAGGCGCCCTTGATGAACTGGACGATACCCACCTTGAAACCATGGCCGACGCAACGGATGGCCATGCCGAAAGCGGCGCTGGACTTACCCTTGCCGGGGCCGGTATGGACGATCAGCAACCCCTTCTCGCCCTGCTTCTTGGCCATCAGCTTGTCGCGGCTGGCCTTTTTCTTGGCCATCTTTTCCTTGTGGCGCTGGCCGTCGGCTTCCTCGGTCATGGGCTTCCTTCCCTAGGGGTGTTGTTGCGACAGACTATCAAATCCCGCCAGCGCCCGCACCTGTTGGGGCGAATGCCCGCTTGCCCGCAACGAGGCGATGGTCAGCGAACGGTCGCGCTTGGCATAGCGTCGGCCACTTTCGTCAGTCAGCAGCCCGTGATGGCGATAATCGGGCACCGGCAAATCCAGCAACGCCTGCAACAGCCGGTGCACATGGGTGGCTTCGAACAGGTCGCGGCCACGGGTCACCAGGGTCACGCCCTGCAACGCGTCGTCCCAGGTCACCGCCAGATGATAGGAGGTGGGGGTGTCCTTGCGCGCCAGCACCACGTCGCCGAACATTTGCGGCTGCGCCACCTGCATGCCTTCATCTAAATCTCGCCAGTGAAGCGGCCCCACCTGCGCCACCGCCGCCGCCATATCCAGGCGCAGGGCGAAGGGCTGGCCGGCTTGCATGCGGTCTTGGCGCTCGGCCGCCGGCAAAGAACGGCAAATCCCCGGATACAGGACCCCGTCGGGTCCATGCGGGGCATGTCCCGATCGGGCGATTTCCGCCTCGATGTCCTTCCTGGTGCAAAAGCACGGATACAGCAGGCCCCTTAGCTCCAGCCGGGTCAATACGGCGCGGTACTCGTCCAGATGCCGGGACTGACGGCGGACCTCGCCATCCCAGTCCAGGCCCAGCCAGGCCAGGTCTTCCAAGATAGCGGCGTCGAATTGCGGCCGGCACCGCCCCGCGTCGATGTCTTCCAGGCGCAGCAGGAAACGCCCGCCCGAGACCCGGGCGTGGTGATGGGCGAAAGCCGCCGAATAAGCGTGCCCCAGATGCAACAGCCCGGTGGGGCTGGGGGCGAAACGGGTGGTGACCGAAGCGGCTTGGTTCATGGCGCGAACCATACCATAATCGCTGACTTGTGCGCCCCCCACCTGCAGGAAAGCCATGACCGCCATCGACAACATCCACATCGCCCCGCCCGCTTCCGGCGGTCCCGCCAAGCAGTTGGTGATCCTGCTGCACGGGGTGGGGGCCAATGGCGAGGATTTGTTCGGGCTGGTGCCCTATATCGCCCCCATGCTGCCCGACGCGGTGTTCATCTCGCCCGACGCGCCCTTCGCCTATGACATGGCCCCCTTCGGCCGCCAGTGGTTTTCCCTGCAGGATCGGTCGGGGCCGGCCTTGGCGGCGGGTATCCGCGCCACCGCCCCCATCCTGGACGCCTTCATCGACGCCAAGCTGGCGGAATACGGCCTGGATGAGTCCAGTCTGGCGCTGATCGGCTTTTCCCAGGGCACCATGATGTCGCTGCATGTGGGGCCGCGCCGGACCAAGTCCTGCGCCGCCATCGTCGGCTTTTCCGGTGCGGTGGTCGCCGCCGAGACCTTGGCCGATGAAATCCAGTCCCGCCCGCGTGTCTTGCTGATCCATGGCGACGCCGACCCGGTGGTCAACCCGGCCAGCCTGGCCGCCGCCGAGGCCGCCTTGGTCACGGTGGGCATTCCGGTTCTGGCGGAAATGCGCCCCGATCTGGAGCATTCCATCGACGGTCCCGGACTGGCCCTGGCCACGGCTTTCCTGCGCCAATCCTTCGGCCTGCCGCTTCCACAATAGTCCCGTGCCGAATCACGGCCGCAAGTGCGGCCGCGCGGCTTATGCCGCGTAAGCCAAGGTGGGCGGAGGCCCACCGCCCGGCGCCTGAGGGACCAATGAAAAGAATTCTTCCCTGAACCGTCATCGGGACGGGGATGGATTTGCGCCTCCAAAACCACTATCTTGTGGTAACGGCCGATGGAGGTGCTATTGAGTGTAGACTCAGGCTTTCCCGCCCTGGTGCTGAACGCGGATTTCAGGCCGCTCAGCTATTTCCCGCTGTCTCTTTGGTCATGGCAAGAGGCAGTGAAAGCCGTCGTCTCTGACCGCGTCAACGTGGTGTCGGAATACGACCGCGAAATCCGCTCGCCCAGCTGGTCCATGCGCCTGCCCAGCGTCATCTCGCTGAAGGAATACGTCCCCGCCGCCCGCCGTCCGGCCTTCACCCGCTTCAACGTCTTCCTGCGCGACCGCTTCACCTGCCAATATTGCGGCGAACCCTTCGTCACCCACGACCTGACCTTCGACCACGTCATCCCCCGGGCCTTGGGCGGGCGCACCAACTGGTCCAACGTGGTCGCCGCCTGTTCGCCGTGCAACCTGAAAAAAGGTCACAAACTGCTGGCCCAGGCCGGGATGAAGCTGCTGCACTGGCCGATCGAGCCCAGCAATTTCCAACTTCAGGAAAACGGCCGCGCCTTCCCCCCCAACTTCCTGCACCAATCGTGGAGCGACTTCCTTTATTGGGATGCGGAACTGGATCAGTTTTAGCGGCTCGTTAACCGTGGCGGCTCAATCTGGCCTTCCCACCTTGTGCGAAGGGCACTCATGGACAAGTTGAAGGCGGCGCTGGCGGTCTATGGCGACCGCCGCATCCTGACCATCTTGCTGTTGGGTTTTTCCAGCGGCCTGCCCTTGGCGCTGACCGGCTCGACCCTGGCGCTGTGGCTGGCCGAGGCGCAGGTGTCCCTGGCCACCATCGGCTATTTCTCGCTGGTGGGAACCCCCTACATCTTCAAGTTCGCCTGGGCGCCGTTGATCGACCATGTGCGCCTGCCGGTGCTGACCAAGCTGTTTGGTCGCCGCCGCGCCTTCATGCTGTTGACCCAATTCCTGCTGATCGCGGCGCTGATCGCCCTGGGCGCCAACGATCCGGTGGCCCGGCCGGAAGTGACGGCGGCCTTGGCGGTGCTGGTGGCATTCTGTTCGGCCAGCCAGGACATCGTCATCGACGCCTATCGGGTGGAAATCCTGGATGCCGAACAATATGGCGCCGGTGCGGCCGCCGTGCAGGCGGGATACCGCATCGCCATGCTGACCAGCGGCGCCGGTGCCCTGTATCTGGCCCAGTTCAGCCAATCCTGGGCGGTCACCTATGCCGCCATGGCGGTGTTGGTGGGGATCGGCGTGCTGACCGTGTTGTTCAACCCCGAGCCCAAGGGCGAATTGCCGCCGCCGCCGCCCGGTTTCATGGGCTGGGTGCGCCACGCGGTGGCCGACCCCTTCCTGGACATGGCGCGCCGCCAGGGATGGATGATCGTCGCCGTGCTGGCGCTGATCCTGCTTTACAAGCTGGGCGACGCCTTCGCTGGCGTCATGGCCAATCCCTTCTATGTGCAGATGGGATTTTCCAAGAACGAGATCGCCTCGGTGTCGAAAATCTTCGGCTTCACCGCCACCATCGCCGGCACCTTCGTCGGCGGCGTCATGGTGGCGCGCCTTGGCCTGTTCAAAAGCCTGCTGCTGTGCGGCGTGCTTCAGATGGCGTCCAACCTGATGTTCGCCTGGCAGGCGGTGATGGGCCACAACGTCGCCGCCCTGACGCTGACCATCGCCGTCGAGAACTTTTCAGGCGGCCTGGGCTCGGCCGCCTTCGTCGCCTATATGTCGGGGCTGTGCAGTCTGTCCTATACCGGCACCCAATACGCCCTGGTGTCGTCCCTGGCCGCCGTCGGCCGCACCCTGATCGCGTCCTCCACCGGGGTGATCGCCCAGAAGCTGGGCTGGGTCGATTTCTTCCTGGTCTCGACCATGGTCGCCGTGCCGGGCCTGATTTTGTTGCTCTGGATGCGGCGTCAGGTTGAACCCGCCCCCGCTTAGGATCATTCTTTACGAAAAGAACAGCCCAATGGGGGTCCCCATGCGTGTCGGCGTTCCCAAAGAAATCAAAATCCACGAATATCGCGTCGGCTTGGTGCCGGCGGCGGTGAAGGAACTGGTCCATCACGGCCATCAGGTGCTGGTGCAATCGGGCGCCGGGGCCGGCATTGGCTGCAGTGACGACGTTTACAGGGCCGCCGGCGCCGAAATCGCCGCCGACGCGGCCCAGGTCTTCGCCAATGCCGACATGATCGTCAAGGTCAAGGAACCGCAACCCGCCGAATTCGGCCTGCTGCGTCCCGGCCAGATCTTGTTCACCTATCTGCACCTGGCCCCCGATCCCGATCAGGCCCGTGCCCTGATCAAATCGGGTTGTGTGGCCATCGCCTATGAGACCGTCACCGATGCCCAGGGCGGCTTGCCGCTTTTGGCCCCCATGAGCGAGGTCGCCGGCCGCATGGCGGTGCAGGTGGGCGCCCATTGCCTGGAAAAGGAACAAGGCGGCGCTGGTATCCTGCTGGGCGGCGTGCCTGGGGTAGCGCCCGGGCATGTGGTGGTGCTGGGCGGCGGCGTGGTCGGCACCAGCGCGGCCCGCATGGCCATGGGGCTGGGGGCGCGGGTCACCATCCTGGACAAGTCACTGCCCCGTCTGCGCCATTTGGACGAAGTGTTCGGCGGACGGATCAACACCCGATTCGCCACCCTGGACGCCATCGAAACCCTATGCGCCCAGGCCGACCTGCTGGTCGGTGCCGTGCTGGTGCCGGGGGCGGCGGCGCCGCGACTGGTGTCCGAACAGATGGTCGCCGCCATGCGGCCCGGTTCGGTGATCGTCGACGTCGCCATCGACCAGGGCGGCTGCATCGCCACCTCGCGCCCGACCAGCCACGCCCAACCCACCTATGTGCACGACGGCGTGGTGCATTACTGCGTCACCAACATGCCGGGCGCGGTGGCGCGCACATCCGCTTTCGCCTTGGGGAACGCCACGCTTCCCTTCGTGCTGGCCCTGGCCGACCACGGCTGGACCGCCGCTTTGGCCCAAGACCCCCATCTCAAGGCCGGATTGAACGTCTGTCTTGGCAATATCACGCACGCGGCAGTGGCGCGAGACCTTGGTTTAGGGTATTTGGACCCCGAGGTCGCTTTGACAAGGCAACAAGGACCATAAAAAATGGACATCAAGAAGATCCCCATCGGCAAGAACCCGCCCACCGACATCAACGTGATCATCGAGATCCCGCTGCGCGGCGAACCGGTGAAGTACGAAATCTGCAAGGATTCGGGCGCCATGTTCGTGGACCGCTTCCTGCACACCGCCATGTACTACCCCACCAATTACGGTTTCATCCCGCACACCCTGTCGGAAGACGGTGACCCGGTGGACGTGATGGTGGTCGGCAAGCACGGCGTTGCCGTCGGTTCGGTCATGCGCTGCCGCCCCATCGGCGTGCTGCTGATGGAAGACGAAAGCGGCCAGGACGAAAAGATCCTGGCGGTGCCGCATCCGAAGCTGCATCCCTATTACGACGACGTGAAGTCGTACGAAGACCTTCCCAGCGTGCTGATCCAGCAGATCGAGCACTTCTTCGCCCACTACAAGGACCTGGAAGCGGGTAAGTGGGTCAAGTGCCTGGGCTGGAAGGGTCCGGAAGAGGCCGGTGCCATCATCGAAGAAGGCATCAAGAAGGCCGAAAAGAAGTCCAAGAAGTAAGCTTCTGGACTTCGCCTGATCGGAAAACCCCCGCCGGCATTGCTGGCGGGGGTTTTTTCGTGAAAATGCCCTAACTCAGGATTCCTTGCTTGCCCAATTTGGCATGGTCGAACCGCAGCAATCCGTTATGGCGGATCAGGGCGCGGATGCCGTCCACATAAGCCGGTCCGCGTTCGGAATAGGCCCCTAGGGCCCCGGCCAAAGAATGGCCGTCGGGAAAGGCGCCGCGCGCCCGGATCTGGGCGCGGACCTTGCGCAGGTTTTCATAAGCCCGATGGGAATTCAAATTCAGCACATAGGCGCGGACCGCTTCGTGCAGTGAATCGAAACTGGCCATGGCCGGGCCGGCTTGGTCGTCCTGGGGGACGATGTCGCCGCCGATCTGACCGAACAGATTGTTGCCTTCGCGGACGAAACGGGACGTTCCCCAGCCCGATTCCTCGGCCGCCTGCGCCAAGGCCAAAGACGGCGGCACCACGTCCACCCGACGCAACAAAGCGGCAGGTTCGGCGGATGGCGATTGATAGCGTTCGGCCAATTCGGCCAGCCAACCGTCGTCACGGGGTTTCTTGCCGCTGGCCATGGCCTGCAGACGGGCTCGATCCTCGGCGACGTCCTCGTTGACCACCAGAATCAATGGCAGCATCAGCCGCAGGAATACCCGCTTCTTGGTGTCCGTTTCGGCCAGCACGTCCAGATCGGAAGGCACGCTGTTAAGGAACAGCGGCGGCACCGCGGCACCGGCGGCAACGCGCTCGAGCCGGTAATCCATGCGCGACAGCGCGGTGTTCAGCGCCGCCGCCTGGGTCAACTCGTCCAGGGTCAAAGCCGTTTCCAGCCCCACCGGCTCGCCGCGCACCAAGGACCGCCACAGCGGCGAATCAATGCCGATGGCCACCAAAGCGTAAAGCCCCGCCACCGCCAGCAAGGGCGGCAGCAGGGCGATCACCGAGGATTTGGTGCCGGATTCCGCCATGGCGGGACCGAGATGGGTCTGGCTGGGGGTCAGTCGACCGCCTGCACCGACACCACTTCCGGCACGTAATACTTCAACATGTTCTCGATGCCGTGCTTCAGCGTGGCGGTCGAGCTGGGGCAGCCCGAGCAGGCGCCCTGCAGATGCACATAGACGATGCCGTCCTCGAACGAGCGGAAAATGATGTCGCCGCCATCCTGGGCCACCGCCGGACGCACGCGGGTGTCCAGCAATTCGCGGATCTGGCGCTCGACATCGGTTTCTTCACCGGAAGCCGCCTTTTCGCCGCCTTCGGTGATCACCGGCAGCAGGCCGGCGCCGAAGAAGTCCATGATGCCCGACAGCACCAGCGGCTTGACGTTGCTCCAGGTGGCGGCATCGGTCTTGCCGACGGTGATGAAGTCGCCCCCCAGGAACACCGAGGCGACGCCTTCGATCTCGAACAGCTTGGCGGCCAGCGGCGAACGGCGGGCGGCATCCTCGGCCGACGCGAAGTCAGCGGTCCCCGAGGCCATCACTTCACGGCCGGGCAGGAACTTCAGGGTAGAGGGGTTGGGGGTATTTTCAGTCTGGATGAACATCAAATCCTCGCGATCACGGGGCGGAAACTCACCCTTGCTAAATGGACCTGACAGGGCTGGCTGTCAAGTTTGTAAACCCAAGCGAAACACTCGGATTAAAGCGAGCCGCCCAGGGAGCATTCAATGGGTCAGCTTCAAACCGACGATGCCGGCCGCCACCAGGGCGATGCAAGCCAGCCGCGCCATGTTGGCCGATTCCCCCAAGAACAACACGCCGATCACGGTGGTCCCCAGGATGCCGATGCCGCTCCACACCGCATAAGCGGTGCCCACCGGCAGGGTGCGGACGGCCACGCCCAACAGGCCCAGGCTGGCGATGATGGCCGCCCCCGTCATGATCGAGATCACAGGTTTGGTGAACCCCTCGCTGGCCTTCAGCCCCAAGGCCCAAGCCACTTCCAAAAGGCCTGCGAAAAACAACGCGACCCACGCCATGGAACCCTCCGTCCAAGACGGGGCCGTCCCCAGTGAACCCATGGCAAGGCGGGGTCGTCCCCGCCGGGTTGATGACCGAGATATAGAAAGAAAAAACCCCTGGGGCAAGAGCTCCAGGGGTTTGACTTTTTACTCTTCGGCGGCGCGCTGCGCCTTCTTGCGCTCGTTGGGGTCACGCAGACGCTTGCGCAGGCGGATGGACTTGGGGGTCACTTCCACCAGCTCGTCGTCCTGGATGTAGGCGATGGCCTGTTCCAGGCTCATCTTGCGCGGCGTGGTCAGGCGCACGGCTTCATCCTTGCCGGAAGCGCGGATGTTGGTCAGCTGCTTGGCCTTCAGCGGGTTGACTTCCAGGTCGTTGCCGCGCGAGTGCTCGCCGATGATCATGCCTTCATAGACCTTGACCTGGGCGCCGATGAACATCGGGCCACGGTCTTCCAGGTTCCACAGGGCATAGGCCACCGATTCGCCGCTGGCGTTCGAGATCAAGACGCCGTTGCGGCGGCCTTCGATGGGGCCCTTGTATTCGGCGTAGCCGTGGAACACGCGGTTCATCAGGCCGGTGCCGCGGGTATCCGTCAGGAACTCGCCGTGATAACCGATCAGGCCGCGCGACGGCGCCAGGAAGGTGATACGGGTCTTGCCGCCGCCGGTGGGGCGCATGCCGGTCAGCTCGGCCTTGCGCAGCGTCATCTTTTCGACGACGGCGCCCGAGAATTCGTCGTCGACGTCGACGAAGACTTCCTCGATGGGCTCCATGCGCTTGCCGTTTTCGGTCTTGAACAGCACGCGCGGACGCGACACCGACAATTCGAAGCCTTCGCGACGCATGGTTTCGATCAGAACGCCCAACTGCAATTCGCCACGGCCGGCCACTTCGAAGGCGTCGCGGGAATCCTGTTCGGTGATGCGGATGGCGACGTTGGATTCGGCTTCGCGGAACAGGCGGGCGCCGATGACGCGGCTGGTCACCTTGTCGCCTTCGGTGCCGGCCAGCGGGCTGTCGTTGACCGAGAAGATCATCGCCAGGGTCGGCGGATCGATGGGCTGGGCCTTCAGCGGCTCGTCCACTTCGGTGGCGCAGATGGTGTCGGCGACGGTGACCTTGGTCATGCCGGCCAGACAGATGACGTCACCGGCTTCGGCCTGTTCCACCGGCACGCGCTCGATGCCGCGGAAAGACAGGATCTTCGAGGCGCGGAACTGTTCGACCAAGCCGTCCTGGTTGATGCCCTTGATGGCCTGGTTCAGCTTCAAGACGCCGGTGGCGATGCGGCCGGTCAGGATGCGGCCCAGATAGGGATCGGCTTCCAAGGTGGTGGCCAGCATGGAGAACGGCTTGTCCAGGTCGCGGCTCGGCGGCGGCACATGGCGCAGGATCAGGTCGAACAGCGGTTCCAGATTGTCCTTGGGGCCTTCCGGGGCTTCGGCGGCCCAGCCGTCACGGCCGACGGCGAACAAGGTGGGGAAGTCCAGCTGGTCGTCGTTGGCGTCCAGCGCCGCGAACAGGTCGAAGCATTCGTCGTGCACTTCATGCGGACGGGCGTCGCCACGGTCCACCTTGTTGACGACGACGATGGGGCGCAGGCCCAGGCCCAGCGCCTTGCCGGTGACGAACTTGGTCTGCGGCATCGGCCCTTCGGCGGCGTCCACCAGCACCACCACACCGTCCACCATGGACAGGATGCGTTCGACTTCGCCGCCGAAATCGGCGTGGCCGGGGGTGTCGACGATGTTGATGCGGACACCCTTCCATTCCACCGAGGTACACTTGGCCAGAATGGTGATGCCACGTTCCTTTTCCAGGTCGTTGGAATCCATCACGCGTTCGGCGACCTGCTGGTTTTCGCGGAAGGTGCCGGATTGCTTGAGCATGGCGTCAACCAGGGTGGTCTTGCCGTGGTCAACGTGGGCGATGATGGCGATGTTGCGCAGTTCCATGGGTTCGTTCGTTCAGTCGGATCAGAGAGAGGGGACGCCAAATTTGGCGGCGGCCAGTTCGGCCAGGGGGCGTTCGGGACGGGCACCGAAATGCGAGATGATCTCGCCGGCGGCGATGCCGCCCAAAAGGGCACAGCTGGCCAAGTCGCGGCCTTGGGTGAAGCCGTGAAGGAAACCAGCCGCATAAAGATCGCCGGCGCCGGTGGTGTCCACCACCTGATCGACGCTGTCGGCACCGACGACGATGGTGTCATCGCCGCTGACCACCACCGAGCCCTTGGCGCCCCGCGTGATGGCGGCCACCTTGCAATGCCCGCGCGAGGCGCGGATGGCGGCGTCGAAATCGTCGGTCTGATACAGCGAGCACAGCTCGGCTTCGTTGGCGAACAAGATGTCCACGTGGTTGGCCACCAATTCGGCGAAGTCGGCGCGGTGGCGATCGACGCAGAACGGGTCGGACAGCGACAGCGACACCAGACGCCCGGCATTGTGGGCAGCCGACGACGCGGCCAGGAAAGCGCGCTTGGCGGCCGGCGGATCGTACAAATAGCCTTCCAGATAGGTCACTTCCGAGGCGGCGATCAGCGCTTCGTCCACGTCGTCGGGGGTCAATTCGACGCAGGCACCCAAATAGGTCAGCATGGTGCGCTGGGCGTCGGGGGTGACAAGCACGAAGCAGCGCGCGGTGGAATTGCCGTCTTCGGCGGGCGCGGTTTCAAAGGTGATGCCGGCGGCGCGGATGTCGTGACGGAACACCTGACCCAGCTGGTCGTTCTTGACCTTGCCCACATAGGCGGCCTTGCCGCCCAGCGACGCGACGCCGACGATGGTGTTGGCGGCCGAGCCGCCCGAACATTCGACACCGGGGGGCAGCTGTTCATAGATGGTTTCGGCGGTCACCGAATCGATCAGGGTCATCACACCCTTGGTCAGGCCCAGCTGGTTCAGCAGGGCGTCGTCGGCGTGGACCAGCACGTCAACGATCGCGTTGCCGATGCCGGCCACGTGGAAGCGAGTATCCGCCATTCTCTTGATCTCTTGCTCTTGAGCGCGATATGGGTCATGGGGCTGCGTCCAGCCCACCCGTTTTCGCGGCGCAGTATAGCGGCGCGCCGCTCAGGAACAATAAAAAACCGATTCTTCATTACAACGTCATGGACGCAAGGGGATTTTTCCGATGATCGGCTCGCTGTTCAAGGCCTTCGCCCAATTGTCCGACCCCCGGCTGTCGCGGGTGCTGAAATGGGGCATCGCCGGGGCCTTGGCGGCCTATGTGACCTTGGTGGCGATCATCTGGACCGTCCTGGCCAACGTGTCGTTGTTCACCAACGCCTGGGCCGATTGGAGCACCGACCTGGCCGTCGGCGCCGCCGCCCTGGTCCTGCCCATCCTGTTCTTCCCGGCTTTGGCCACCACCATCATGGGGCCCATGCTGGACGGCGTGGCGGAAGCAGTGGAACGCCGCCATTATCCCCATCTGGCCCCGGCGCGGGTGCAGCCCGTGTCCGAAGTGGTGCTGGGCACCTTGCGGTTCCTGGGCTTGACCATCGTGGTCAACCTGGCGGCACTGCCGGTTTACGCAATCTTGCTGATCACCGGCCTGACCGTGGTGCTGGCGGTGACCCTGAACGGCTATCTGCTGGGACGGGAATATTTCGAGCTGGCGGCGGCGCGCCGCCTGGACCCCATGGCCATGCGGGCGTTGTTCCGGGCCCAACTGGGCCGGGTGTGGAGCGCCGGTATCGTCATCGCGCTTCTGTTCTCGGTTCCCATCTTGAACCTGGCGGCACCGGTCATCGCCACCGCATTCATGACCCATGTGGCGGAAACGTTGCGGATGCGAGCAAATCCGCTATAATCGCCGCGTTCCCTCGCCCCCGGTGGTTCCCATGCGCCTGTCCCGTCTTGCGTTGCTGTCGCCTCTGTTGTTGCTGGTCGCCTGTGGCGGCAACCCGCAGACAGCCGGAGGTCCGCAAGTGGCGGGGCGATTTTCCGGTACGGATTCTTCCGCTTCGGCAACGAAGTCGGGGGAATTGGCGGCCCTGCCCGGCGGCCTGAGCGAACCGGCGCGGCTGAAGGGCTTGACCACCACCCAGGTGAAATCGGTACTGGGCCGCCCGGGTTTCACCCGTCGCGACGCCCCGGCCGAGATTTGGCAGTATCGCGGCCGCGTCTGCACCCTGGACCTGTTTCTTTATGAAGATGACGGCCGTCAGGTCGTCGCCCATTACGCCATGCGCGGCACCCAGCCCCTGGACGAACGGGGTTGCTTCGACGAGCTGACGGGCCGCGGCAAGGCCGCGCCCTTGTCCTAAAGACTTTTCCGCTCGAACGGAAATCCCCGCTTCGCGGCCCGCAGCCTGTTAACGGTTCGCCGCCTTGATCTCGACGATGCCCCAAATCCAGTTGGCGTCCGGCGCCGTCTTGGCCATCACCTTTTCCGCCTGGGCCGGCCAAAGCAGCATCAACGGGCCGGTGGTGGCCGGATCCAGGGGCTTGCCGTCCATCCGGGTGGCGAGCAGCGGTTCATCGCCATTGATGTCGGCGGGCTTCAGGCGAATGGTGTAGTTGTCCTTTGCCCGCAAGGCGACCTCGCGCCCCGCCAGCCCCTGAGCCGCCAGAAGATCCACCAGCCGCACCCCGACCCACACCGCCCCGTCGGGCGACCACGGATTGGCCATGCGCGATTGACGCAGCGGCAGCGTCTCGATGGCGGCCAGGGTCAGGGCCTTGCCCGCCACATCGACGATGGCTGGGCCATCGACCGGTACCGGCGCCATGCCGACCGGAACGGTTTCAGCGGCTTGAACCGCCGGAGCAATCAACAGCATGGCCGCAAAAAGAAGATATTTCATCGCTATGGACCCCCGTTGCAGTGCCATCCCTGGGGGCATCATGCGGCCACAACGACAAAAAGGCCATCCGGGATCACCCGGATGGCCTTTTACGCGACGGAATCGCCGGATCAGGCGGCGGACTTGCGCTTCTTCAGCAATTCCAGGATCTCGGCGGCGGCCTTGGGGATGTTGGTGCCCGGGCCATAGACGGCGGCGACGCCCGACTTGTACAGGAAGTCGTAATCCTGCTGCGGGATGACGCCACCGGTGACCACCAGGATGTCGCCGGCGCCCTGCTTCTTCAGTTCCTCGATCAGCTGGGGAACCAGGGTCTTGTGACCGGCAGCCAACGAGGAGGCGGCGACGATGTGGACGTCGTTCTCGATGGCCTGGCGGGCGGCTTCGTCGGGGGTCTGGAACAGCGGACCGACGTCAACGTCGAAACCGATATCGGCGAAGGCGGTGGCGATGACCTTGGCACCGCGGTCATGGCCGTCCTGGCCCATCTTGACCACCAGCATGCGCGGACGACGGCCTTCTTCCTTGGCGAAGGCGTCGATGTCGGCCTTCAACTGGGCGAAGCCGGCGTCATCCTTGTAGACGCCGCCATAGACGCCCGAGATGGTGCGGTTGACGGCGCGGTGACGGGTGAAGGCCTTTTCCATGGCGTCCGAGATTTCGCCGACGGTGGCGCGCACCCGGCTGGCATTGACCGCCAGTTCCAGCAGGTTGCCTTCACCGGTTTCGGCGGCCTTGGTCAAGGCGGCCAGGGCGGCGTCCACCTTGGCCTGGTCGCGGGTGGCCTTGATCTGCTTCAAACGGGCGATCTGGGCCTCACGCACCTTGGCGTTGTCCACATCCAGGATCTCGATGGGGGCTTCTTCGGCGGGCTGGTACTTGTTGACGCCGACCACCACTTCTTCGCCACGGTCGATGCGGGCCTGACGGCGGGCGGCGGCTTCCTCGATCTTCATCTTCGGCATGCCGGATTCGACGGCCTTGGTCATGCCGCCCAGCTCTTCCACTTCCTGGATCAGCTTCCAGGCTTCCTCGGCCAGGGCGTTGGTCAGGCTTTCCACGTAATAGGACCCGGCCAGCGGGTCGACCACATGCGGGATGCCGGTCTCTTCCTGGATGATCAGCTGGGTGTTGCGCGCGATGCGGGCCGAGAACGGGGTCGGCAGGGCGATGGCTTCGTCCAGCGCGTTGGTGTGCAACGACTGAGTGCCGCCCAGCACGGCGGCCATGGCTTCGATGGTGGTGCGGATGACGTTGTTGTAGGCGTCCTTTTCGGTCAAGGACACGCCCGAGGTCTGGCAGTGGGTGCGCAGCGCCATGGAACTGGGCTTTTGCGGGTCGAACTGCTTGATGATCCGCGCCCACAGCAGACGGCCGGCGCGCATCTTGGCGATTTCCATGAAGAAGTTCATGCCAATCGCCCAGAAGAAGGACAGGCGGCCGGCGAAATCGTCGATCTTCAGGCCACGGCCCAGGGCGGCGCGCACGTATTCCAGGCCGTCGGCCAGGGTGAAGGCCAGTTCCTGCACGGCGGTGGCGCCGGCTTCCTGCATGTGGTAGCCGGAAATGGAAATGGAATTGAACTTGGGCATGTTCTTCGAGGTGTACTCGATGATGTCCGCGATGATCCGCATGCTGGGGCCCGGCGGATAGATGTAGGTGTTGCGGACCATGAATTCCTTCAGGATGTCGTTCTGGATGGTGCCAGACAGCTTGTCCTGGGAAACGCCCTGTTCCTCGGCGGCGACGATATAGCCGGCCAGCACGGGCAGAACGGCGCCGTTCATGGTCATCGACACCGACATCTTGTCGAGCGGGATGCCGTCGAACAGGATCTTCATGTCTTCGACGGAATCGATGGCCACGCCGGCCTTGCCCACGTCGCCGACGACGCGGGGATGGTCGCTGTCATAGCCACGGTGGGTGGCCAGGTCGAAGGCCACCGAGATGCCCTGCTGACCGGCGGCCAGGTTCTTGCGGTAGAAAGCGTTGGATTCCTCGGCGGTCGAGAAACCGGCATACTGGCGCACCGTCCACGGCTTGGCCGCGTACATGGTGGCACGCGGCCCGCGCAGGAACGGCGGGAAGCCCGGCAGGGTGTCCTGGGCTTCCAGGCCTTCCAGGTCGGCGGCGGTGTAAAGCGGCTTGACGACGATGCCCTCGGGGGTTTCCCAGTTCAGGGTTTCCGGCGACGCGCCCTTCAAGTCCTTGGACGCCAGCGCATCCCAATCGGCAAGGGTCTTTTTCGCGAACTCGCTCATCTTTTTCCTCCAGAAACCTTTTGTCTCAACCCCGAGAGGCGCGGAGTATAGCCGCTGGCTGTGTTTACGTCCATTCTTGGCAAGAAGTCTAGCACCCTGAAAATTCAAAGAAAAAATCGGTAATTCGGTCATGAAGTGCCGGTTTTTTCCGACAACCCAAGAGTTGGTTGTGCAGACCCATGCGAACCCCAAGGGACAGCCATGATGCCCTTGACCGCGCTGTGCGCTTTGCGTTTTCCTTGCGCCATGGCTTTTCTTGATCACATCCACGCCTGCAACCGGCACGATCTGGACCGTTTCCGCCCCTTGGTGGTGGCCGGCCAACACGTGGGCTGGGTGCGCGGCGACGTCGCCTGGCACCTGGAACACCATGCCGACACCTTCGCCGTGTCCGAAGACATGGTCGGCCTGCATCCGCGACTGGCGGCGCCCGACGACCGCTCGGCGGCGGTGGACCGGGTGTGCCAGGAACTGGCCGAACAATGGAAGACGCCCTCGTTGCGCGGCGAACGCTATCGCGTCGCCCGCCGGTTTTCCGACACGCCCTTGATGACGGTGGATCGTGGCGTCGTCAGCCTGTTCGGGGTGCGCGCCTTCGGCGTCCACGTCAACGGCTTCGTCCGTGACGGCACCAAACTGAAATTGTGGGTGGCCAAACGCGCCGTGGACAAGGCGGTGGCGCCGGGCAAGCTGGACAACCTGGTGGCCGGTGGCCAGCCGGCACACCTGTCCTTGATGGACAATCTGGTCAAGGAAGCGGCCGAGGAAGCCGACATCCCCGAGGCCCTGGCCCGCACCGCCCGGCCGGTGGGCGCCATTTCCTATTGCCTGGAAGACCAATGGGGACTGAAACCCGACGTCATGTATTGCTATGACCTGGAAGTGCCCAAGGGCTTCACCCCCCACAACACCGACGGCGAGGTCGAGCACTTCACCCTGATGGACGTGGAAGAAGTGGCACACCGCGTGCGCACCACCCAGGACTTCAAGTTCAACGTCAATCTGGTGATCCTGGACTTCCTGATCCGCCACGGCGTGCTGTGCCCCGACAGCGAATCCGATTACGCCGACATCGTCCATGGGTTGAAGCGGGGCTGGTAGGCCGAAACATTCCTCTTGTGCGGCGCAGTATGACGCATCATTATTGCGTCCAATTCGTTTTTGCCGAAAGAGGATTGCGCATCATGTCCATCAAGCCGCCCCGCAAGTTCTTCGAGCCGCTGGCCATCGGCGCGCCGGCGCCTTACCGCGAGCTGCCGGTGAAGCTGGAACGCATGATCCATTTCTTCCCGCCGCATGTGGAAAAGATGCGGGCCAAGGCGGGTGACATGGCCAAGAACGTCGACGTTCTGCTGGGCAACCTGGAAGACGCCATTCCCGCCGATGCCAAGGAAGCGGCCCGCGCCGGCTTCGTCGAAGTGGCCAAGGCCTGGGACGCGTCCTGCGGCACCGGCTTGTGGACCCGCGTCAACTGCCTGAATTCGCCTTGGTTCCTGGATGACGTCACCACCTTGGTGGCGGAAGCCGGCGACAAGCTGGACGTGATCATGCTGCCCAAGGTGGAAGGCCCGTGGGACATCCATTATCTGGACCAACTGCTGGCCCAGTTGGAGGCCAAGCATGGCGTCAAGCGCCCGATCATGATCCACGCCATCCTGGAAACCGCGCTGGGTGTGGAAAACGTCGCCGCCATCGCCCAAGCGTCCCCGCGCATGCACGGCATGAGCCTGGGCCCGGCCGATCTGGCGGCGTCGCGTGGCATGAAGACCACCCGCGTCGGCGGCGGCCATCCGTTCTATGGCGTGCTGCAAGATGCCGCCGGTGACGCGCCGCGCACCTTGTTCCAGCAGGACCTGTGGCATTACACCGTGGCCAAGATGGTCGACGCCTGCCAATCGGCCGGCATCAAGGCGTTCTATGGCCCGTTCGGTGATTTCTCGGACAGCCCGGCCTGCGAAGCGCAGTTCCGCAACGCCTTCCTGCTGGGCTGCGCCGGCGCCTGGAGCCTGCATCCCAGCCAGATCGACATCGCCAAGAAGGTGTTCAGCCCCGATGCCGAGGAAGTGAAGTTCGCCAAGAAGATCCTGGACGCCATGCCCGATGGCACCGGCGCGGTGATGATCGACGGCAAGATGCAGGACGACGCCACCTGGAAGCAGGCCAAGGTCATCGTCGACCTGGCCCGGGTGGTTGCCGCCAAGGACCCGGTGATGGCGGAAAAGTACGGGCTGTAAGACCCACAAAACTTCGTTCTTTAGGGCCGGCAGAAATGCCGGCCTTTTTCTTTATCCGTCACCCCCGGACTTGATCCGGGGGTCCACGCATGGGATTGCCGGGTCAAGCCCGGCAATGGCGGAGGGGAAGCGTCAATGCACGCTGGCCGGTTCCAGTTCGTGCTGGATGATGGCGGCCATGGCCACTTCGCGGTTGGGGGCGAGGCCGATATTGGTGCCGTCGGCGGCGTGGATGGACCAGCTGGTTTCGTTGTCCACCACCACGCGCTTGACGAAGGCCAGACCAGGGGTGCCCCAGGCGGCGAAATCGGCGGCGCTCATGCTGTGGGTCAGCGGCGGCAGCGGATCGTGATCGAATTCGTGTCTCATTTCAGACCTCCGTTACTGGCCGGTTCTGGCCTTGGAGTGAACACGGCGGACATCCTCGTCGGCCACGTCGATGGTGCGTGGGCCGGTTTCGCCCATTTGGCTGCGGGACCCGCCATTGATGGGAATGCTTTTGACCCGGGGTTCGGGGCGCGGGCGATACAAATCGATGTGCAGCAGGCCGTTATCCAGGGTGGCGCCTTGCACTTCGATGCCTTCGGCCAGCACGAAAGCGCGCTGGAACTGCCGGGCCGCGATACCGCGGTGCAGGAAGATGCGGCTGGGATCGTCTTCGCCTTGGCGGCCGCGAATGATCAACTGGTTGTCTTCCAGTCCGACGGCCAAATCATCCATGGCAAAGCCCGCCACGGCCAAAGTGATGCGCAGGCCGTTTTCGCCGATCTGTTCGATGTTGTAAGGGGGATAGCCTTCGCCCTGGCTTTTAGCGACGCGGTCAAGCACGCGCTCGAAATGGTCGAAGCCCAACAAAAGCGGGGAATTGAAGGCGGACATACGGCTCATGGGTTCTCCTCCTCGGGATCTGAGCGAGAGAGTGATCGGGCCCTTTCGGCACCCGGTATCGGCGGCCCTGTCCCAAGAACGTGGCACCGCCTTGTCCTCTTATGTTGGATGATATCGCGGACTCGTCAAGATTGGGTTACTCCTCGCGCAATACCGGGGCAGCAGGACGGCGCAGCGCCACGAAGGCGCCTGCGAACCCCGCCATCAGCGCTGCAATGATGCAGATAGCCAGCGTCGCCAGGGTCAAACCGGGCAGGAAGGTCCAGTCGGCGCGCATGACGTGGACCAGGATGGCCCAGGCGGCGGCCGAGCCGAAACCCGCCGCCGCCAGGCCGGTGACGGCGCCGACGATGCCGAATTCCAGCATCCAGGCCCGCCACAGCTCGGCCCGGCTGGCGCCCAACACCTTCAGGATCACCGCTTCGCGCACGCGGCGACGGTGGCCGGCCATCACCGCGCCGCCCAGCACCAAGGCGCCGGCCGCCAGGGTGACCAGTCCAGCCAGACGCACCGCCAGGTCGGCGTTGTCGATCATGGCGCGCACCTGGATCAGGGCTTCCTTGACCCGGATGGCCGACACGTTGGGAAGCGCGTCGCTGACGGCCCGCTCCACGGCGTTTTCCTGGGCCTCGGGGGCATGGACGGTGGCGATGTGGATGAACGGCGCCCCGGCCAGGGCGTTGGGTGACAAGATCAGGGCGAAATTCATGTTCAGGCTGGCCCATTCCACCTGCCGCAGATTGGCCACCGTCAAATTCAGTTCACGCCCCAGCACGTTGACCGCCAGCGTGTCGCCCACCTGCAAGCCCATGCCCTTGGCCAGGCCGGCATCCACCGACACCAAGGGCGAACCGGCATAGTCGGCGGCCCACCACTGGCCCGCCGCCAACACCGCATGGGGGGGCTGTTTGGCGGCGGCGGTCAGGCCGCGATCGCCGCGCAGCGCCCATTGCACTTCGGGCGCCACTTCCGCCGATTCAGCGGCCAGCCCTTTGATATGGGTGATGCGGCCACGCACCATGGGGGCCTTTTCCACCTCGGCCGACGGGGAAACGGCACGAACCAAGGCGTCGAATTCATCCGCCTGATCGGGCTGCAGGTCGATGAAATAGAAGCTCGGCGCCCGGGCCGGCAAGGTCTGGCCGAATTGCCGGGCCAGATTGCCCTCGATCAGGGCGATGGTCACCAGTACGGTCAGCCCCAAACCCAGCGACAGCACCATGGACACCACCGACGAGCCCGGCCGGTGCAGGTTGGCCAGGGCCACCCGTGCCGCCGGACGCGCCCAGACACCGCGCCGTTGCCGGCTGGCCAGGGCGGCCAGCCGTGACACCCCCCAGGCCATTCCCCGGAACAGCCCCAACAAAGCCAAGGCGGCAGCGACGAAGACGGCGGCCAAATCGCGGCGGTCGGCGCCCAGCACCGCCAAAGCGGCCAGCCCCAGGGCGGAAACCGCCAGAACCGTCAGCATGAAAGCCGAAGGTCGCCCGCTCAAAGGCTCGATGCGAGACCGGAACAACGCTGTCGCCGGGACACGTGCCGCCTGGGCCAAAGGCCACAAGGCGAAGGTGGCCGCCGTCAGCACGCCAAAGGCCGTGGCCTGCATCAAAGGCAGCGGATAAAGCCCGACCCGGGCCGCCAAGGGCAGGGATTCGCCGGCGATTTGCACCAGTGCCCACGGCGCCACGGCACCGACCGCCAGACCCAGGATGATCCCCAACAGGGCCAAAGAGCCGATCAGCAGACCGTAACCGGCACCAATCTGCCGCGACGGCGCCCCCAGCGCTTTCAGGATGGCGATGTTGGCCAGCTTTCCGTCCAGATAGGCTTTCACCGCATTGGCGATACCGATGCCGCCGACCAAAAGCGCCGTCAACCCGACCAGGGTCAAAAAAGCCGCCAGATTGTCGAGAATACGGTCCAGGCCGGGGGCGGCTTCGCTGGTGTCGCGCCAGGAAAACGGCGCGTCGGGGAAAGCTTGCGCCAGATCGGCCCGCACCTGGGCCAAATCGGCGCCCGGCGCCAGGGCCAGTCGGGTGCCCCAGCGGATCAGGCTGCCGGGCATCACCAGTCCGGTGGCGGCGATGCCGTCCTGGGCCACCAGCAGGCGCGGGCCAAAGGACAAGGCGTTGGCCACCCGGTCGGGTTCGGCGGTGATGACGGCCCTGATCTGAAAAGCCGCATTCCCCACCTGCACCCGATCCCCCAGGCCGATTCCCAAGGCGTCCAGCAGATGGGGGTCCGCCGCCGCCCCGGCCATGCCGTCGCGGCGTTCCAACAACTGCGCCATGGGCAAGGGCGGTTGGGTGCGCAGGTTGCCGGCCAGGGGATAGGTGGCATCCACGCCTTTCAGTTCCACCAGACGCCGTTTTTCGCCGACCCGCGCCATGGCCCGCATGTCCGACACCGTTGAAACGGAACCGTAACGAGATAGAAGGGCCAATTGGTCGGCGGTCAGCGGTTCATAGGACTGGCGCAACTCCACGTCGCCACCCAGGATGGCGCGGGCATCTTCGGCCAAGGCCCGGTGAAACGCCGCCTTCAATGACCCGGACGCGGCGATGGCCGCCACCCCCAGGGCCAGACAGGCGACCAGGATACGAAATCCCTTCAGTCCGCCGCGCAGTTCACGCCGGGCCAGGCGCCAGGCCATGCCCATTACGCCACCACCTTGCCGTCGGCCAGCCGCACCACGCGCCCACAACGGGCCGCCAGGGCGGGATCATGGGTGATCAGCACCAAGGTGGCGCCATGGCGGGCATGCAGGTCGAACATCAGTTCGGTGATTTCCGCCCCGGTGGCGCCGTCCAGGTTGCCGGTGGGTTCGTCGGCCAGCAACAGGCGCGGCCGGGCGATGACGGCGCGGGCCAGGGCGACGCGTTGCTGTTCGCCGCCCGACATCTGGCCGGGATAATGGTCCAGCCGATGGCCCAGTCCGACGGCGCGCAATTCCGTCTCGGCCCGGTCCAGGGCATCGGCGATGCCGGCCAGTTCCAGCGGCACGGCAACGTTTTCCAAGGCCGTCATGGTGGGGATCAGCTGGAAGGATTGGAAGACGATGCCCACATGGTCGCGACGCAACCGGGCCAAGCCGTCCTCGGACAGGCCGGACAAGTCGTGGCCCGCCACCCGCACGCTACCGGAACTGGCCCGTTCCAGCCCGCCCATCACCATCAGCAGTGACGACTTGCCCGAGCCCGACGGCCCTACCACCCCCAAGGTCTCGCCGGCGGCGATTTCCAGATCGACGCCACGCAGGACGTTGACCTGTCCGGCCAAGCTCGCCAAGTTGAGGGTGACACCGCTGAGCTGAACCAGCGGCTGACCAGAGGATGCATTCATGCGGCGCAGGACTTTCATCAAGGGATCTTTGGTCGCATATGGCGCGATGGCGGCACTTGTCAACGCAAGCACAAAAGCCGCCGCTCCGGTGACCTTGCTGGCGCTGGGCGATTCGCTGACCGCCGGCTATGGCCTGCCCGCGACCGATTCGTTTCCGTCACAATTGCAAAAAGCCTTGCAGGCCAAGGGCCGCGCTGTCCGCGTGGTCAATGCCGGGGTGTCGGGTGACACCTCGGCCGGCGGATTGGCGCGCCTGGATTGGGCCCTGGCCGACAAACCGCAGACGGCCATCGTCGCCTTGGGGGCCAATGACGGACTGCGCGGTCTGGATCCGGCCAAGATGGAAGCCAATTTGGACGCCATCGTCACCAAGCTGCAAAACGCCGGGGTGAAGGTCCTGCTGGCCGGCATGGAAGCGCCGCCCAATTTGGGCCCCGATTACGGCCAAGCCTTTCGCGGCGCCTATGCCCGTGTCGCCGAACGGCGCAAGGTGGCGTTTTATCCGTTCTTCCTGGACGGCGTCGCCGCCAATCCGGCGCTCAATCAAAAAGACGGCCTGCATCCCACCGCCCAAGGAGTGGCGATCATCGTCGGGCGCATGATGCCGACGGTGGAAAAGCTGCTGGATCAGGTGCGTCCATGAGACCGTTCTTCGTTTCCGCCCACGCGGTGGCCGACCATTGGGGGCTGGCGGCCAAATCCTGCTTGGAACGGCTGGGCGCGGCGCAAGGCAACGCCAATCTGGGCATTATTTACGTTACCGAAATATTTTCCGCCGATCTTCCATCCATCCTGACCTTCCTGCGCGAAACCACGCGGGTGGAAACCTGGGTCGGCGCCGCCGTCCCCGGTCTTTGTGCCGGAGCCCAGGAAATCCGCGACGGCGGCGCCATGGCGGTGCTGTTGGGCAACCTGCCCAAAGACGGATTCCAGGTGTTTTCCAGCGCCGACGCCGCTGATTTCTCGGCCCGGCTGGGCACGTGGGCCATGGCCCACGGTCCGGCTTTGGCGCTGATCCATGGCGATCCCCGCCATGCCGGCCTGCCTGGGCTGCTGGAATCCCTGGCCGACGGCATCGGTTTTCTGGTGGGCGGACTGGTGTCCACCAACGACCACCCGACCCAGGTGGCGGGTGTCGTGCTGCCCGGCGCCGTATCCGGTCTGCTGCTGGGCGCGTCCATCCCGGTGGTCACCGGCCTGACCCAAGGCTGCACCCCCATCGGCCCGGTCCATGTGGTGGGCGAGGGCTGGGGCAACGTCGTCGCCAATCTGGACGGCAAACCGGCCATCGAGGTGTTCAAAGCCGATGTCGGCGAACTGATCGCCCGCGATCCCAGCCGTGCCGCCGGCTATATCCATGTGGCGCTGCCGGTGGAAGGATCGGATCGCGGCGACTACTCGGTGCGCACCCTGCTGGGACTGGACCCGGCCAAGGGCTGGCTGGCGGTGGGGGACGAGATCACCGTCGGCCAGAAACTGCTGTTCGTGCGCCGCGACCCCGCCGCCGCCCGGGCCGATCTGGACCGCATGCTGGACGACGTCCGCCGCCGCCTGGACGGCCGCCCGCCGCTGGCCGCCTTTTACGTCACCTGCATCGGCCGCGGCGAACATATGTTCGGGGAACGCGGCCTCGAGCTGAGCCGTGTCCGTCAGGCTTTGGGCCAGTCGGTGCCGCTGATCGGTTTTTTCGCCAATGGCGAGATCAGCGGTCAACGCCTTTACGGCTATACCGGAGTACTGACGGTGATCTGCGGCGAAAAACCATGATCCGCCTGTTCGTCGGCCTGGCCCTGCCCGCCGAACTGGCGGCGCGGCTGGAATCCCTGGGCGGCGGTGTTCCCGGCGCCCGCTGGGTGGCGGGACGCAACCTGCATCTGACCCTGCGTTTCGCCGGCGAGGTGGACGAAGACGTGGCCGAGGACCTGCACCATCGATTGGGCGGCCTGCGGGCGCCGGTTTTCGACATCCGGCTGCGCGGTTTCGGCACTTTCGGCGGCCGCAAGCCCAGGGCGCTGTGGGTCGGCGCCGAGCCGAACCCGGCGCTGGACGCCCTGCAAAGCCGCATCGAGCGGCTGGCGCAGGCCGCCGGCCTGGAGCCCGAGACGCGTAATTTCACCCCGCACGTCACCCTGGCCTGGCTGAAGGATGCCCCCGCCGACCGCATCGCCGCCTTCATGCGCCACCATTCGCCCTTTGCCGCCAGCTTCACCGTGGATCACGTCTGCCTGTACCAGTCGCACCTGCATGCCCAAGGGGCGGAATATCAGGTCCTGGCCGAATATGCGCTGGATTCAAAATAAAGTATGGCTGTGCGCGTCGGCGCTCCGCCCCTTGTGGGAGCGTATGGTTTTTAGTACCTTTGCCGCCATGAAAAGCCCGATCCGCCTTGCTGTTCCGCTGATGGCCGCCCTGTTTCTGGCAGGATGCGGCACCAGTACGTCGCTGCCGCAAACCCAGGCCGGCGACCCGCAGCAGCAGATCGATTTCGCCCTGCTGACCGACATTCCCATTCCGTCCGGCGCCACCATGGACAACGAACGGTCGCTGATCCTGGGTGACAAGGACCGCTGGACCGGCCGGGTGGTGATGAAATTGTGGAAGACCGCGCCCGAGGCCACCGCCTTCTATCAGCAGCAGATGCCGGCCTTCGGCTGGGAACCGATCATGGCCGCCACCTCGGGCATCAGCGTCATGACCTATGTCCGCGCCGAGCGTGCCGCCACCGTGCAGGTGGAAACCGGCAGCATGTGGGGATCGACCGTTCGCGTGACCGTGGCGCCACGCGCCAACACCGTCCCTTCGTCCATGGGCGGCGGCATGGGCGGTAACACTTATTCCGCGCCCGCCCCCGCGCCGTCGGGCAACGTCCGCTCGCAGCCTTTGCGCTAGACCACGAACCGGTCCTTGGGCGCCGGCACCACCATGGATGGGCGGGCGACGTCGCGCATCAGGCCTGGGCCGTTGACCATGTCGAAACCACCATCGACCACGCCGCCCACCACCTTGCGGCGCCGTGCGCTCCATACGTAACAGCCCACTCCCGCCTGGCCGGCGCTGACCTGCAGCAGGTCCAGCACGTCCAGCAGACGGTCGTCGGCCATGCGCTGGTCGTCGCGCAATTCCGACAGGTCCAGGCCGACCTTGGCTTCCCCCAGGCAATTCACCTGCCGCAGCAACGGAGACGACAGGCGCAGGCGCAACAGCACCTCGCCGCACAGATGGCGCATGCCGGCCACCACGTTCTGCGCCTGTTCGGCGGTGACGCTGTCGGGAATCCGGCAAATTTCCACCTTCAGACGCTGACGCCGCATGTCGGCCGGAATGTCGGCGAAGGGAAAGGCCAGTTCCGCCCGATGGTCGCCCACCAGCGACGCCCAGGTCAGCGGGATGATGGCGCAGCCGCCATCGGGACCCGACCGCATCAGGTCGCGCACCGCCGCCGCGCTGACGAAACGGTCGATGGTTTCGGCGGTGGCCGGATCGCCGTCGGGATAGGCCATCGAACCCTCGAGCGGCGGGTCACCGGGATGGTCGACACGGGCGACGCGGGCGCAATAGGCGGCGATGGCCTGGCTTTGCGCCACCCAGGTAGGCCGCCACAGCAAGGTCAGCTTGGCGTCGGACGGGATCGGCCCCACCCCTTTCCACGGCTCGTCCGGGTCGGGGCGGGCAAGGCGGCGCAGGATGGGTTCCCATTCCGCTTGCGGCCGGCGCCGCGATGCGGGACGCTCGCCCCACAGTCTTTCCCGGATGTGTCCCTGACCGTCTTCGGCCAAGCCGTTGCCGCGGTCGTCGAACAAGGACCGCGCCTCGTCCACCGCCTGACGCAGCACGCGGGCATAATGCCGGGGATCGGTCGCCGCCAGCTGGGCGGCATCCACATGGGCCGCCAAGGCCAGCGGCCGGGTGCCGCCGACACAGCCTTCCCCCAGCAGGTGGCGGCTGATGTCCTGGACCACCGCCACCGTCAAGGCACGGGCCTGTTCGGGGCTGACCTTGGGAAACAGCAAAAGCCAGGTTTCTTCGTCCACTCGGCGGAAAAGGTTGGCTTCGCCCAAACGGGCACGGATCAGCCGATCGACGATGATGGACACCTTGTCGGCCAGACGCGGCCATTTGTCGCCAACGGCCTGACGGAAATCGGCCAGCGAGACCGCCCGCACCCGCCCGACGCCACCGTCGGGGCGCAGCTTCAACACCTCCAGCATCTGGATGAAGGGGTCCACCAAAGCCCGCACCGCGGCACCGTCACGCGACGCCTTGGGCTTGCGCCGCGGATGGACGGCAAAGGATTTACGCCACAGATCATGGAACCACTGGCTGAGACCCGACATGGCCGGCTCCCATACTCACGACCCTAACTTATGGCAAGTGGTCAGCCATGCTTTGGATTGCAAGCCCGCCCATGGTCAGCGTCCGAACAGCGACCCCAGCAAATCGTCGATGGCGTTGCCAAGGGCACGGATGGGGTTGCCGCCCTCGCCACCGCCCCCGACAATCACGCCCCCGGCGGTGCCTTCGGTGTCGACCATGGCCGGCGGCGTCAGATCGGGAGTCGGCAGCGGATGGACGGGAACGCCCTGATGCGCCGCCATCATCACGCTTTTCCATAATTGGGCCGGCAGGCCGCCACCGGTGACCTTTTTCATCTCGTTGCGCTGGTCGTCGTTGCCCAGCCACACGCCGGCCACGTAATCGGCGGTGTAGCCCATGAACCAGGCGTCGCGGTAATCCTGGGTGGTGCCGGTCTTGCCGGCGGCCGGACGGTCCAGCCTTGCCGCCTTGCCGGTGCCTTCGGTCAGCACCGCGCTCATCATTTCGTGCATATGGGCCAAAGCCTGGTCCGACATCACCTTGCCGACACCACCGCCCTGACGGGTCCACAAGACCTGACCGTCGGGACTGGTGACGCTTTCGATGCCGAACGCGGTGATGCCATAGCCGCCATTGGCGAAGGGCGCATAGGCCTGGGTCAGTTCCAGCAACGTGGTTTCACTGGTCCCCAGGGCCAAGGACGCATCCTTGCCCAAGGGCGCGGTGATGCCCAGCTTGTGGGCGATGGTGACCACCCGGGCCGGCCCCATGTCTTCGATCAGCCGCACCGCCACCGTGTTGGTGGAATGGGCGAAGGCGTGGTGCAGGGTAACCGGGCCTTCGAACCGGCCGTTATAATTGCCGGGTGACCAATTGCCCAACTTGATGGGCGCGTCGTCATAGACGTCTTGCGGCGCCAGACCCTGTTCCATGGCCGCCAGATAAACGAAGGGCTTGAAGGCCGATCCGGGCTGACGCAGCGCCTGCGTGGCGCGGTTGAACTGGCTGTCGTCGTAATCCTTGCCGCCGACCAAGGCCCGGATGGCGCCATCGGGGCTCAGCACCACCACCGCGCCTTGTCCGGCATTGGCCTTGGCGCCTGGGCCGTTCAGCAGGGCCTGCAGCTGCTGTTCGACCTTGCGTTGCAAGGTCAGGTCCAAGGTGGTGCGCACCACCACGTCACGCCCCGCCAGTTCCGACAGGTCGTCCAGACGCGACAGCGCCCAATCGGCGAAATAGCGTCCCGACGGCACCGGCCGCTTGACCGCCTGGGCGGCACCGGTCAGCGCCGCCATGTCGGCGGTCTGCTGGTCGATATAGCCGGCTTCCACCAGATTGTTCAGCACCTCGACGGCGCGCTTGTGGCTGGCTTCCGGGTCGTTCAGCGGCGAATAGCGGCTGGGCGCCTTCAACAGGCCGGCCAGCACCGCCGACTGATAAAGACCGGCACGGCGGGCGGAAACGTCGAAATAGCGCTTGGCGGCGGCGTCCACCCCATAGGCACCCGACCCCAGATAGACCCGGTTCAGATAAAGCGTCAGCAATTGCTGCTTGGTGAAGCGCTTTTCCAGCCACAACGCCATCAGCACTTCCTGCACCTTGCGCTTCAAGGTGCGGTCGGGTTTCAGGAACAGGTTCTTGGCCAATTGCTGGGTAATGGTGGATCCGCCCTGGACCACGTGCCCGGCCCGCAGGTTGACGAAGACGGCACGGGCCAGGCCCAGCACGTCGACACCGAAATGGCTGAAGAAACGGCGGTCCTCGGTGGCCAGCACCGCCTGCCAGATGCTGGGCGAGATTTCCGACAGATCCAGGGATTCGCCGTAAAGATCGCCGAAAGCGGCGAAAACCTGACCATCGGTGGACAGGAACTGCACGCTGGGTCGGCGCGTCGGCGCGGTCACCTGATCGATGTCGGGCAGATCGTGGGCGTAATAGGCGACCACCCCGGCCAGGGCGATCACCACCCATACCGCCAGCGTCGCCCCCCACATGAACAAGCGCCGGCCCCAGCCGCCCTTCTTGCCGCCGCCCGACGCCTTCTTGGGGCGTTGCGGCTTTTCCGATTTTGGCTTGGCGGCCCTGGTCTTGCGCGGCGGCGCGGCGGACGGGCCGGGCCGTGGACGGTCGTCATAGGAACTGGGCCGCAGGCGGTCGGCGGGATCGACGATCAGGTCAGGGGGGCGCTTATTGGTCATGGCGGTTTCTACCACGGGGCAAGGCGGTCTCGAAACTGGCATGTGGCCAAGCTTGTCTGTATGCTGCCTTCCCCTGGGCGATGCGGCCATAACCAAAGGATATGTTCATGGAAACCCTGTCCGTCACCCTGTCGACCGAGCTGAAGCAACGGCTTGAGGCGCTGGCGGCCGATACCGGCAAAAGCCTGGACGAATGTCTGACCCTGGCGGTCGCGGAATTCGTCGACAATTGGGAAATCCACATGAACGACCTGCACCAGATCGACGAACACGAAGCCCGCACCGTGCTGAACGCCGGCGAGGAATAAGGGTTATCGCCGCTGATTGTGGCGATTTATGGGGTGGGACTCGCTTCCCACGGAAAGACCAGCCAGACGTCTTGTTCCAGCCGCGCCACATGGGTGTCGCACAGCGCCTCGCCTTCCGGCTTGGCGTAAAGGGTGGCGTAATGGCAGTCGGGCAGCATGGCGCGCACCACCTTGGCGGTGGCGCCCGAATCCACCAGGTCGTCCACCACCAGCCAGTGCCGGCCGTCCTCGGCCAGGGTTTTCAGGATTTCCATCTCGCCCTGGCTGCGGTCGTCATAGGACGAGATGCACACGGTTTCCACCAGCTTGATGTCCAGTTCGCGGGCCAGGATGGCCGCCGGCACCAGACCGCCCCGCGCCACCGCCACGATGCCGTGGAAAGGCCCCTTTTCCCGCAGGATGGCCGCCAGGGTGCAAGCGTCGCGGTGCATGTCCTGCCAGGACAGGATCAGCGTCTTGGCTTGGCGGTAATCATGGGTCATCGGGGGACTCCGGGAAAAAGGGTCGAACATTACACACTGGCCTGCCCCGTCTTGCCAAGCCGGATCGGGCAATATACTGGACGGGACAGCAAGGTTGACGCAAAATCAGCACGGTCACATGAAGATGGATGGGAAATGCTGAATACCCCCATGGCCCGGCGCGGCATGGTTTCGACCCCGCACCACCTTGCTTCGCAAGCCGCGTTGTCGGTGCTGCGCGAGGGCGGCAACGCCATCGAGGCGGCCATCGCCGCCGCTTCGACCCTGGCCGTGGTTTATCCGCACATGAACGGCCTGGGCGGCGACGGTTTCTGGCTGATCGCCGAACCGGGCAAGCCGCCGGTATCCATCGACGGCTCGGGCGCTTCGGGCGCCAAGGTCGACCTGGACCTTTACAAGTCCGCCCGCCTCAAGGCCGTTCCCGCCAAGGGACCGCTGGCCGCCAACACCGTGGCCGGCGTGGTTTCGGGCTGGCAGGCGGCGCTGGACGTCTCGGGCCATTGGGGCGGCGGCATGCCGCTGGAACGCCTGTTCGAAGACGCCACCCATTACGCCCGCCAAGGTTTCGCCGTCACCAATCACCAAGCCCTGTGCACGACCCGCAATCTGGCCGCGCTTCGCAAAGCCCCTGGTTTCTCGGCTTTGTTTCTGAACAAGAACAAAGTTCCGACCGTGGGATCCATCCAGACCCTGCCGGCCCTGGCCGACACCTTGGACCGTCTGGCCGAACGCGGCCTGGACGACTTTTATCGCGGCGAAGTGGCCCGCGCCGTCGCCGACGACCTGAAGGCCGCCGGTTCACCACTGAAGGCGGAAGATTTGGCCCGCCATCGTTCCATGCGCCGCCGTCCGCTGTCCCTGGCCCTGCCGTCCGGCACGTTGTTCAACACCGCACCGCCGACCCAAGGGCTGGCGTCGTTGATCCTGTTGGGGGTGTTCCAGCGCCTGGGCGTGGAAAAATCCGGCGATTTCGCCTGGGTCCATGGTCTGGTGGAAGCCACCAAGAAGGCCTATCGGGTGCGTGACGCCCACGTCACCGACCCGCATCGCATGTCGGTGCACGCCACCACCTATCTGACCGACCCCATGTTGGACGCCCTGGCCGAGGAAATCGACCCGGCGCAAGCCACCCCCTGGGGCCGACAAGCCGGTGACGGCGACACCGTGTGGCTGGGGGTGATCGACGGCCAGGGCCGTGCCGTCAGCTACATCCAAAGCCTGTTCCACGCCTTCGGGTCCGGCGTCACCCTGCCGCAGACCGGCATCGTCTGGCACAATCGCGGCTTCTCGTTCTCGCTGGACCCCGAGCACCGTAACTCCCTGGAACCGCGCCGCAAGCCCTTCCACACTTTGTCCCCGGCCCTGGCCCGCCTGAAGGACGGCCGCACCCTGGTGTGGGGCAGCATGGGCGGTGATTCCCAGCCGCAGATCCAGGCGCAACTGTTCACCCGTACCGTTCTGTTCGGGGAAAGCCCGCAAGCCGCCGTCGCCGCCCCGCGCTTCGCCTTGGGGCGCTCTTTGGATGGCGCCGCCCCCAGCGGCCTGCTGGTGGAAGGCCGCTTCGACCCGGCCTTGCTGCAAGAATTGAGTAAGGCCGGCCATGATATACAGCAGGCCAGGGATTTCGATTCCGCCCTGGGCCACGCCGGCATGGTCATCCGCCGCGCCGACGGCACCTTGGAAGGAGCCGCCGATCCCCGCGCCGACGGTTCCGTCGCCGCCTGGTAACCCACAACGCACCAAGGATCACAATGGCCGAGCTCATGCTGACCCCGATCACCGAGAACGAAATCGGTGCCCGCAATGTCTTCAACACCGGCGTTTCCACCGTGGGCAAAGGCGGCCACGACTATTTCTGCGGTCATTGCGGACGCAAAATGATTCACAATATGGATTTGTCCAAGCTTGAGACCCCGGTGGTCTATCAATGTGGCGGCTGCGGCAGCTACAATCTGGCGCCGGAAATCGAAACCACCGACGAAACCGCCTGATCCAGGGTCCCGCGCAAGTAAACCGAAAAGGTCGAGCCCTGGCCGATGGCGGATTCCACCACCAAGGTGCCGCGGTGACGGTTGACGATGTGCTTGACGATGGCCAGGCCCAGGCCCGTGCCGCCCAAGGTGCGTGATCGGGCGGTGTCCACCCGGTAAAAGCGTTCGGTCAGACGCGGCAGGTGTTCCTTGCCGATGCCGTCGCCATGGTCGCGCACCGAGAACACCACCACCGGCCCGTCGCGGAGCGCCGGTCCCGCCGAAGCCGGCAGCCGTTCGGCCCGGGACAGGGTGACTTCCACCGCCGTACCGTCGCGGCCGTATTTCACCGCGTTGTCCATCAGGTTCTGCGCCAGCTGCGCCAATTCGTCGCTTTGGCCGACCACGTGGCGGGCCTGTTCGTCGATGGTGACCTTCAGTTCCATCTTGCGCGGCGCCGCCAGCGGCATCAGGGCATCGGCTCCGGCCTGGACGATGCGGCCGAAATCGACGCTTTCCGCCGGCGGCGTATGCTCGTTCAGCTCGATGCGCGACAGCGACAGCAGATCGTTGACCAGCCGCGCCATACGCGAGCCCTGGTCGTACATGATGCCCAGGAACTTGTCCCGGGCCTCGACGTCGTCACGGGCCGGGCCACGCAGGGTTTCGATGAAACCCAACAGCGTCGCCAACGGTGTGCGCAATTCGTGGCTGGCATTGGCGACGAAATCGGCGCGCATCTGTTCCATGCGCTTCAAGGTGGTCAGGTCGTTCAACGCCAGCACGGCCACCGCGTCACTGGCCGGCGACGGTCCCAAACGTTCGATGCGGAATTGGAACGACCTTGGCACCGGCACCGGCAGGTCGAAAGCGCCGTCGCGGGCCTGGGCCCCGGCCAGCACCTGGTCGGCAGCTTCCAGAACCTTGGGATTGCGCAGAACCACCGACAGGTCGCGGCCGGTGATGTCGCGGCCGAAGACCGAAAGCGCCGACTGATTGAACTTCACCACCCGACGGTCGGGATCCAGCAGCACCAGCGGGTCGGGCAGGTTCTCGAACAGACTTTCGTTCCATTTGGCCAACACCGCCAGTTCGGTCTGGCGGGCCTGCCAGGCCCGGCGCAACTGCGCCACCGACGAAGCGATTTCCTCGATGGGGGTATCGGGCGTCACCGGCGGCGGCAGACTTTCGCCACCGGCGGCCAGATTGCGCGCCCACAGCGACACCCGGGCAGCGTCCACCATGCCGGGGCGGATCAGCCAGACCAGCGCCAGGACGCAAAGCCCCCACAGGGCCAGGGCGGTCAGCACGTGCATGTTGCGGGTGATGACCAGACCGGCCAGCACCAGGAAGGTGGGAAGGGACAGGACCATGGCGCGACGCACCAGGCGGGGCGGGGTGAAACGACGACTCATGGACCCTTCCGGAAAAAGCGGACAGCCAGCATAACAGGCTGTCCGCATCTTCATCCGTTAACTTCTCATGGCATCGTAACAGGCGAGAACCGCCATGTTGACGATGTCGTTGACGGTGGCGTCCATGGACGTGATCTGCACCGGCTTGTCCAACCCCATCAGGATGGGACCGATGACGGTGCCGCCGCCCAGCTTCTGCATCAGCTTGGCGCTGATATTGGCGGAATGCAGGCCGGGCATCACCAGCACGTTGGCCGGACCCGACAGGTGGCAGAACGGATAAAGCTTCAAAAGCTCGCCGTCCAAGGCCACGTCGGCGGCCATTTCGCCGTCATATTCGAAATCGACGCGGCGCGAATCCAAGATCGCCACCGCTTCGCGGATGCGTTCCGACGGATGCGACACCGGATTGCCGAAATTGGAATAAGACAGCAGGGCGACACGCGGTTCATGCCCCATCTGACGGGCCTTGGCGGCACTTTGCTGGGCGATATCCGCCAGTTGTTCGGCGGTCGGCGTCTCGTGCACGGTGGTGTCGGCCAGGAACACCGTGTGACCGCGGGCGATCAGCATGGTCAGGCCCAGCAGAACCTCGCCCGGCGCCGGGTCGACCACCCGCTTGATCTCGTCGAAGGCCTGCCAGTAATTGCGGGTCAGACCCGTCACCATGGCGTCGGCGTCACCTTCGGCCACCATCAGCGAGCCGAAGATGTTGCGTTCCTGGTTGACCAGACGCTGCACGTCGCGCATCAGCAGGCCCTGGCGCTGCAGGCGCTGGTACAGCACCTGGGTATAATGCTCGCGCCGATGGGACAGCCGGGCATTGATGATTTCCAGACCTTCCAAGCCCGCCGGCAGGCCACTGGCCTTCACCGTTTCGTGGATCTGTTCCTCGCGGCCCAACAGGATCGGCGTGCCGAAACCGGCGTTGCGGAAGGCGAGCGCCGCGCGGATGGTCTTTTCCTCTTCGCCCTCGGCGAAGACCACGCGCTGCGGGTTGGCGCGGACCTTTTCGGAAATGGCCTGAAGACTGGCCGCCGTCGGGTCCAGACGCGCCGACAGCTGCTTGGCGTAGGCGTTCATGTCGATGATCGGCTTTTGCGCCACTCCGGAATCCATGGCCGCCTTGGCCACCGCCGGCGGGATGGTGGCGATCAGGCGCGGATCGAACGGCACCGGGATGATGTATTCGGGGCCGAAACGAAGCCGGCGGCCGGCGTAAGCCGCGTCCACCTCGTCGGGCACGTCTTCGCGGGCCAACTGGGCGATGGCGCGGGCGGCGGCGATCTTCATGGCTTCGTTGATGGTGCGCGCCCGCACGTCCAAGGCACCGCGGAAGATATAAGGGAAACCCAACACGTTGTTGATCTGGTTGGGATAATCCGACCGCCCGGTGGCGACGATGGCGTCGTCGCGGATGGCCCGGACTTCTTCGGGGGTGATTTCCGGGTCGGGGTTGGCCATGGCGAAAATGATGGGCCGCGCCGCCATGGCGCGCACCATCTCGGCGGTCACCGCCCCCTTGACCGACAGCCCCAGGAAGACGTCGGCGCCGTCCATGGCCTGTTCCAGGGTGCGGGCGTCGGTGGGCACCGCATGGGCCGACTTCCACTGGTTCATACCCTCGGTGCGCCCTTGATAGATGACGCCCTTGGTGTCGCACAGCAGCACGTTTTCGTGGCGGACGCCCACGGCCTTGATCAGCTCGACGCAGGCGATGGCGGCGGCGCCGGCGCCGTTGACCACCACCTTGGTGTCGGAAAGCGAGCGCCCGGTCAGGTCAAGGGCGTTGATCAGACCGGCGGCGGCGATGATGGCGGTGCCGTGCTGGTCGTCGTGGAACACCGGGATGTCCATGATCTCGCGCAGGCGGCTTTCGATGACGAAGCATTCCGGCGCCTTGATGTCTTCCAGGTTGATGCCGCCGAAGGTCGGACCCAGAAAGCGCACGCAGTTGACGAATTCGTCCACGTCGCGGGTGTCGACTTCCAGGTCGATGGAATCCACGTCGGCGAAGCGCTTGAACAGCACCGCCTTGCCTTCCATCACCGGCTTGCCGGCCAGGGCGCCCAGGTCGCCCAGGCCCAAGACGGCGGTGCCGTTGGAGATCACCGCCACCAGGTTGCCCTTGGCGGTGTAGTCATAGGCGAGCGACGGGTCGCGGGCGATGTGCAGGCAAGGAAAGGCGACGCCCGGGCTATAGGCCAGCGACAGGTCGCGCTGGGTGGTCATCGGCTTGGTGGGCACCACCTCGATCTTGCCGGGACGGCCCGAGGCGTGCATCAACAGGGTTTCGCGTTCCAGTGTCGACTGGACGCCGGAATCATTACGGTTGGAAGACGAATTGCTCATGATATCGAGGACGTTCCCGGAATTGGGCCTGTTCAGCGGCCCTTGCGGTTGAACACATGAATGTTGGCGGCACCGGTTTCAGCCAGCGCCTTCTTGGCTTTTTCCTCGCCCAACTGGTCGGCCACCATCACCCACAAGATGACGGAACCGGCCTCCAGGGCGCGTTCGAAATCGCTTGAATTGGGCAGCGCCGACACCTCGTCCAGCACTTCCTTGACCGCCAGTCCGCCGACGCCGGCGGCGACCATGGCGGCGATGGCCACACCCACCGGGCCGGACGCCAGGGCGATCAGGCCGGCGGCCACCAGCGGGCCTTCGTACTTGATGTCGCCGGCCACCGCCACCAAGGCGTCCTTCCATTTGCTGGCCGGCAAGGTGGCGTCAAGGGAATCGTGCGACGACAGCACCGACAGGTCGGCGCGGGTGAAGCCGTCGGCCAGCAGACGCGACACGGCTTGCTGGAAATGGTCACGGTCGGCGAAGGTTCCCACGACCTCGCGGGCGGTGGGAAAATGGTTCTCGGTGGCGCTCAAGGCCCCCTCCTGTTGAGCATCGGGGGGAATCATTGTGCGCCAACCAAAGCCAGTTGCAAAGGGGCGGGTTGCGCCCACGCTCCCACGTGATAACTTGCCTGCCGCAACCTTGAAACCGAAGCGACGCCCGTGACCGAAGCCGCCATTCCCGCCGACGCCACGCCCATGATGGCCCAGTACCTGGCCATCAAGAACGCGCATCCCGATTGTCTGCTGTTCTATCGCATGGGCGATTTCTACGAGCTTTTCTTCGACGACGCGGTCAAGGCCGCCGCCGCGCTGGACATCGCGCTGACCAAGCGCGGCAAGCATCTGGGCGAGGACATCGCCATGTGCGGCGTCCCGGTCAGGTCCTACGAAGCCTATCTGTCGCGGCTGGTGCGCGCCGGCTTCAAGGTGGCCATCGGCGAACAGATGGAAGACCCGGCCGAAGCCAAGAAGCGCGGCTCGAAATCGGTGGTGGCGCGTGACGTGGTGCGCGTCATCACCGCCGGCACGCTGACCGAAGACAACCTGCTGGACGCGCGGTCCCACAATTATCTGGCGGCACTGGCCGAAGCCGGCGGCACCATGGGTCTGGCCTGGGTCGACGTCTCCACCGGCGACTTCGCCATGCAGCCCTTGGCGCCCACGGTTCTGGCCGCCGCCCTGGCACGGCTGAACCCGGGCGAATTGCTGGTGCCTGAACGTTTGCTGGGCCAACCCGAGCTTTCCGACGTCTGGGCCGAGTGGAAAGCCGTGCTGACCCCGCTGCCCAGCGTCCGTTTCGATTCCGAAAATTCCCGCAAGCGGCTGGAAGCGCTGTATGGCGTCGGCGCCTTGGACGCCTTCGGTGCCTTCGGCCGTGCGGAACTGGCCGCCGGCGGCGCCTTGGTGGATTACATCGAGCTGACGCAAAAGGGCAAGCTGCCACGCCTGAACCCGCCGCGCCGGCTGGCCCAGGGCGCGGTGATGGAAATCGACGGCGCCACCCGGCGCAACCTGGAACTGGCGGAAACCCTGGGGGGCGAGCGCAAGGGATCGCTGCTGGCCACCATCGACCGCACGGTGACCGGGGCCGGCGCCCGCCTGCTGGCCGCCCGTCTGGCCGCACCCTTGACCGATCCCGCCGCCATCGCCCGACGCCTGGACGCGGTGGAATTCTTCGTCGAACACGAAGACGTGCGCGCCGACATCCGCGCCGCGCTGAAGCGCTGCCCCGACATGGAGCGCGCCCTGTCCCGCCTGTCCCTGGGACGCGGCGGCCCGCGCGACCTGGCCGCCATCCGCGACGGTTTGGCGGAAATTCCCCATCTGCGCCAAACCCTGGCCCGCCCGGCGCTTGACGCGCCGCCCGCCGCCATCGCCAAGGCAGCCGCCGATCTGGGCGAACATTCCACCCTGGGCGACATCCTGAGCCGGGCGCTGGCCGAAGACTTGCCGCTTCTGACCCGTGACGGCGGCTTCGTGCGGGCCGAGTTCAATCCTGGCCTGGACGAGCTGAAAAGCCTGCGCGCCGAAGGCAATTCCCATCTGATGCGCCTGGAACGACGCTATGCCGAGGAAACCGGCATCAGTGCCTTGAAGATCCGCCACAACAACATCATCGGCCACCACATCGAAGTACCGGCCAAGCAGGCCGACAAGCTGGACGAGACCTTCATCCACCGCCAGACCATGGCCAACGCGGCGCGCTACACCACCACCGAACTGATCGAGCTGGCCGGCAAGATCACCGGCGCCGCCGACCGGGCGCTAGCCATGGAACAGCAGATCTTCGAACAATTGGTCACCGAGGTGACCAGCCGCGCGCCCCAAATCGCCCAGGCCGCCAGCGCTTTGGCGGCGCTGGACGTGGCCGCTGCCCTGGCCGAACTGGCGGTGTCCGAGGATTGGTGCCGGCCGCTGGTGGACGACAGCCTGACCTTCCAAATCGACGGCGGCCGCCATCCGGTGGTCGAAGCGGCGCTGCGGGCCGCCAATTCCGCCAGCTTCGTCGCCAATGACTGCGACCTGTCGCCCGGCAACCGGCTGTGGTTGATCACCGGCCCCAACATGGCCGGTAAGTCCACCTTCCTGCGCCAGAACGCGGTCATCGCCATCCTGGCGCAGATGGGCGCTTATGTCCCGGCCAGGTCCGCCCACATGGGAGTGGTCGATCGATTGTTCAGCCGCGTCGGCGCCGCCGACGACCTGGCCCGCGGACGCTCCACCTTCATGGTGGAAATGGTGGAAACCGCCGCCATCCTCAACCAATCCGGCCCGCGCGCTTTGGTCATCCTGGACGAAATCGGCCGCGGCACCGCCACCTTCGACGGTCTTTCCATCGCCTGGTCGGTGGTCGAACACCTGCACGAGGTCAATTCGTGTCGCGCCCTGTTCGCCACCCATTACCACGAGCTGACCTCGCTTTCCGGCCGGCTGAAGCAGCTGTCGTGCCGGCAGATGCGGGTCAAGGAATGGCAGGGCGAGGTGGTGTTCCTGCACGAAGTGGCGCAAGGCGCCGCCGACCGTTCCTACGGCATCCATGTGGGCCGGCTGGCCGGCTTGCCTCCAGCGGTCGTTGCGCGGGCGGAAGAAGTGCTTTCCGCCTTGGAAAAGGGCGAGCAGGGCAGCGCCGTGGCCAAGTTGGCCGACGATCTGCCGCTGTTCGCCGCCCTGGCCAAGCCGAAAGCCACCGCCACCCCGGCCCAACCTTCCGCCGCCGAGGAAAAGCTGAAAGAGATCAACCCCGACGAATTGACCGCCAAGCAGGCCCTGGACCTGCTTTATCAGCTGAAATCCCTGCTATGATGGGAAAATGGCTGCTGATCGCCTTGGAAATCGGCATCCCGGCCTTGTTGCTGTGGCTGATCCTCAGAAACCTGCGCAAGGGCTAGGCAGAGTTGCCCAAGCAAACGGCATTGCCAAAACGGGTGGCACCGCTTGGTTCTTGGGGCCTATACTCCGCATCCCGCCTCGGCAGCACCGGTAAGCCAGAATGACAAAGATCGTCCGCCAACGCGAAATCTTCGACCGCCGCGCCGTCATGGCCCGCCTGGACGAAGTGGCGGCATCCGACCTGCCCAAGCTGAAGCGGCGCGGCGCCATCCTGGGCGTGTTCAAGGACGCGCTGAACCAGGGCCGGGCCGAAGTGCGCAAGCGTTTCGACCAACACGGCGACGGCACCCAGACGGTGCGCGAGAACTGTTTCCTGATCGACCAGTTGGTGCGCGTGGTCCACGATTTCGCCGCCACCCACGAATTCCCCCAAAACATCCGCACCAGCGGCGAAGCCATGAGCCTGGTGGCGGTCGGCGGTTACGGCCGTGGCGAGCTGAGCCCGCAATCGGACATCGACCTGTTGTTCCTGACCCCTTACAAGCGCACGCCCTGGCATGAACAGATCGTCGAATACGTTTTGTACATGCTGTGGGACATGGGGCTGAAGGTCGGCCAAAGCACGCGGTCGGCGGACGAATGCGTGCGCATGGCCAAGACCGACCTGACCATCCGCACCGCATTGTTGGAAATGCGCTGGCTGTGGGGCGACCAGCCCCTTTATTTCGACCTGAAAAACCGTTACGCCAACGAAGTGATATCCGGCACCGCCGAGGAATTCGTCGAAGCCAAGCTGGCCGAACGCGATGCGCGGCACGCCAACATGGGCGACACCCGCTATGTGCTGGAACCCAACGTCAAGGAAGGCAAGGGCGGGCTTCGCGACCTGCACACCCTGTTCTGGCTGGCCCGTTACCTGTATCGGGTCGAAACCATCGACGAACTGGTGGACAAGGGCGTCTTGTCCAAGGACGCCCGCAAGCGCTTCGTCAAGGCCCAGGCCTTCTTGTGGACCGTGCGCTGCCACCTGCACTACGTCACCGAACGGGCCGAGGACCGCCTGACCTTCGACGTGCAGCCGGAAATCGCTGCCCGCATGAATTACACCGACCATGCCGGCACCCGGGGCGTGGAACGCTTCATGAAGCATTTCTTCCTGGTGGCCAAGGACGTGGGCGACCTGACCCGGCTGTTCTGCGCCCTGGCCGAGGAACAGCAAAAGCGCAAGCCGCGCCTGCGGCTGGGTAAGCTTTTGTTCTTAAAGCGCGCCAACGTCGCCGGGTTCGTGGTTGACGGCGACCGCCTGAACGTCGCCGCCGACGACCAGTTCGCCAAGGACCCGGTGGCGATGATCCGGCTGTTCCAGGTGTCGCTGGAACACGGCATCGACATCCACCCCAAGGCGCTGGAGCAAATCCACCGCAACCTGAAGCGCATCACCGCCCTGCGTCAGGATGCCGTGGCCAACCAGCTGTTCATGGACATCCTGACCAGCCGCAAGAATCCGGAAGTGGCGCTGCGTCACATGAACGAAGCCGGGGTCTTAAGCCGCTTCATCCCCGATTTCGGCCGTGTCGTGGCGCAGATGCAATACGACATGTACCATGTCTACACGGTGGACGAGCACACCATCCAGGCCATCGGCATCCTGCACGCCATCGAACAGGGCGAGTTGGAGGAAGAAGCGCCGCTGTCCACCCAGATCATCCACAAGGTGTCGTCCCGAAAGGCGCTTTACATGGCGGTGCTGCTGCACGACATCGCCAAGGGCAGGGGCGGCGACCATTCGGTTCTGGGGGCCGAGGTGGCGCTGAAGCTGGGACCGCGCTTCGGCCTGACCGAGGAAGAGACCGAAACGGTGGCCTGGCTGGTGCGCGAACACCTGACCATGAGCCGCGTCGCCTTCAAGCGCGACGTGGACGACCCGCAAACCATCACCGACTTCGTCACCGCCATCCAAAGCCCGGAACGCCTGCGCCTGCTGGTCATCCTGACCGTCGCCGACATCCGCGCCGTCGGCCCCAATGTGTGGAACGGCTGGAAGGGCGGACTGCTGCGCGAGCTTTACCAGCGGTCGGAAGAACTGATGCTGGGCGGCATGGCCACCGCCCGCGAACACCGGGTCAAGGCGGCGCAGGCGGCGCTGCGCCAGGAATTGCTGACCTCAGGCTGGCCGGATTCGGATATCGACGCCCACTTGGCCCGCGGCTATCCCACCTATTGGACCAGCTTCGACACCGCCACCCATGTCCGCCATGCCCGGCTGGTGCGCGACGCCGAAAGCCGCGGCGCCCCGCTCAGCATCGAATCCCGTGTCGATTCGTTCCGATCGGTGACCGAAATCAACGTCTACACCAGCGACCATCCCGGCCTGTTCTCGCAGATCGCCGGCGCCATGGCGGTGTCGGGCGCCAACATCGTCGACGCCAAGATCGTGACCTTGGCCAACGGCATGGCGCTGGACAGCTTCTGGATCCAGGAAAGCGACGGCGCCGCCTTCGACACGCCGTCCAAACTGGCCAAGCTGTCCACGGTGATCGAACAGGTGCTGTCGGGGCGCATGCGCCTGGACAAGGAACTGGCGGCGCGCAAAAGCAAGCTGCCGGCCCGCGCCCACGTGTTCAAGGTGGCGCCGCGCGTCATCTTGGACAACAAGGCGTCGTCGTCGCACACGGTCATCGAGGTCAACGGCCGCGACCGCCCCGGTCTGCTGTATTCCCTGACCTCGGCCATGACCCAGGCCGGCCTGCAGATCGCCTCGGCCCATATCTCGACCTATGGCGAGCGAGTGGTCGACGTCTTCTACGTGAAAGACATCTTCGGCCTGAAGGTCCAGCACGAACGCAAGCTGGAACAGATCCGCGACGGCCTGCTGAAGGCCCTGCAGGACCCGGCCGACGCTGAAACCAAGGCGGCGCAATAGACGATGAACCTGCTGCGTTCCATCGCCACCATCGGCGGCTTCACCCTGGGCAGCCGGGTCACCGGCTTCGCCCGCGACATCCTGGTGGCCAACTATCTGGGCGCCGGCATGGTGGCCGATTGCTTCTTCGTCGCCTTCAAGTTCCCCAACCTGTTCCGCCGGCTGTTCGCCGAAGGCGCCTTCAACGCCGCCTTCGTGCCGCTGTTCGCCGGCAAACTGGAAAGCGAAGGCGAGGCGGCGGCCAAGCGCTTCGCCGAAAACGCCTTCGCCGTGCTGGCCGTGGCCTTGGCCCTGTTCGTGGCGGTGATGGAAATGGTCATGCCCTGGGCCATCTACGTCTTCGCGCCGGGCTTCGACGCGGTTCCCGGCAAGATGGAACTGGCGGCCGAACTGTCACGCATCACCTTTCCCTATCTTTTGTTCATTTCCCTGGTGTCGCTGCAATCAGGCGTGCTGAATTCGGTGGGCCGCTTCGCCGCCGCCGCCGGCACTCCCATCTTGCTGAACCTGACCCTGATGGCGGCGCTGGTCGGGCTGACGCCCATCACCGAGACCTCGGGTCACGCTTTGGCCATCGGCACCTCCATCGCCGGCATCTTGCAATTCGTCTGGCTGATGTTTTCCCTGAACAAGGCCGGCTGGTTGCTGGCCTGGCGCCTGCCGCATCTGGACGGTCAGGTCAAATTGCTGATGAAACGCATCGTCCCCGGCGCGGTCGGTGCCGGCATCTATCAGGTCAACCTGCTGGTGGACACCATGATCGCGTCCATGGTGGCGGAAGGTGCGGTGTCGTACCTGTACTACGCCGACCGCGTCAACCAACTGCCGCTCGGCGTGGTCGGCATCGCCGTGGGCACCGCTTTGTTGCCGATCCTGTCGCGCCAGATTCGTGCCGGTCAGGATGAAAACGCCGATTACAGCCAGAACCGTGCTTTGGAATTCTCGCTGCTGCTGACGGTGCCGGCCATGGCCGCCATCGCCGTCCTTTCGGTTCCCCTGGTCACCGTGTTGTTCCAGCGCGGCGCCTTTGGGCCGGCGGAAACCATCGCCACCGCCGGGGCGCTTGCGGCGTTTTCCCTGGGTCTGCCGGCCTATGTGCTGGCCAAGTGCCTGACCCCGGCGTTCTTCGCCCGCGAAGACACCGCCACCCCGGTGAAGCTGGCCACCATTTCCATGATCGCCAACATCGTCTTCAACCTGGCTTTATGGCCTTTGGGCCTGGCCCAGGTGGGCATCGCGCTGGCCACCGCCGCCTCGGCCTGGCTGAACGTCGCCCTGCTGGCCCTGACGCTTCGAAAGCGTGGCTATTTCAATCTGGACGACCGCCTGAAGACCAAGGCCGGACGCATCGTCTTCGCCTCGGCGCTGATGGCCTGCGCCGAAGGGGCCGCCGCCTGGGGACTGGAACCCCTGATCACCGAAGGCTCGGAAGCCGTGCGCGGCGCGCTTTTGGCCCTGATGGTGGGCGGCGGCGTCGCACTTTTCGGCATCCTGGCGCAAGCGACCGGCGCCATCCGCTGGAGCGAGCTTAAAGGCATGCTGAAACGCCAGCGTTCTTGACACGGCGATGCCTTAGGAATAGCTGAAACCCATCAAGGGTCCAAACCTGGAGCACGTAATCCATGCAGCGCATTTTTTCCGGCGTTCAGCCCACCGGAAACCTTCATCTCGGCAATTATCTGGGCGCCATCCGTAATTGGGTGCGCTTGCAGAACCAGTATGAATGCATCTTCTGCATGGTCGACCAGCACGCCATCACCGTGTGGCAGGACCCCAAGGATCTGATCCGCAACACCCGCGAGGTGGCGGCCGGCATGATCGCCGCCGGCATCGACCCGGAAAAGAACATCCTGTTCAACCAGTCCACCGTGCCGGCCCACGCGCAATTGGCCTGGATCTTCAACTGCGTCGCCCGCATGGGTTGGCTGAACCGCATGACCCAGTTCAAGGAAAAGGCCGGCAAGCACAAGGAAAACGCTTCCGTCGGCCTGTTCGCCTATCCCAACCTGATGAGCGCCGACATCCTGGTCTACAAGGCCACCCACGTCCCCGTCGGCGAAGACCAGAAGCAGCACCTGGAACTGGCCCGCGACACCGCGCAGAAGTTCAACAACGATTACGGCGTGGACTTCTTCCCGCTGCCCGAACCGCTGATCTTCGGCGCCGCCACCCGCGTCATGAGCTTGCGCGACGGCGCCAAGAAGATGTCGAAGTCCGATGAAAGCGATTATTCGCGCATCAACATGACCGACGACGCCGACACCATCGCGCTGAAGGTCAGGAAGGCCAAGACCGACCTGTTCCCCATGCCCGACACCCTGGAAGGCCTGGAAGACCGCCCCGAGGCGTCCAACCTGCTGGGCATCTACGCGGCGCTGTCCGACCGCGACAAGGCGGACGTGGCCGCCCAGTTCGCCGGCCGCCAGTTCAGCGAGTTCAAGGCCGAGCTGGTGGACCTGGCGGTATCCGTCCTGGGTCCCATCAACACCGAGATGAAGCGCTTGATGGACGACACCAGCCATATCGACGCCATCCTGAAAAAAGGTGCCGAGCGGGCCAACGCCATCGCCGAACCCATCATCCGCGATGTCTATGACATCGTCGGCTTCCTTAGGCCCTGATCATGGATTGGTCAGCGCTGCAAAAACGTGCCCTGTGGCTGCTGCCGGTGCTGCCGGTGGCCTTGGTGCTGTATTACGGCATCGGCATGGGCGTGGCCCACGTCATCGACGATGACGCCGACGCCCAGCCCAAGGCGGTCGAGCCGTCGCAAAGCCGGGCCGTGGCCATGGCGGCGCAGCTGATCCTGCGCGAAGTGGACGAAAACAAATGGGTCGCCAACGATCCCATCTTCAAGCCGTCCGCCCTGCTGGACGACATGGCCGCCTATCAGACCGGCATCGTCGCCGCCATCGCCCGCTTCACCGACCGGCTGGCCGGTTTAAGCCTGGATAACGGCGAACGCGACGTCGAACTGGGCCGCGCCGCCGGCTTGCTGAAATATCCCGGCTCGATCTGGAAGTTCGACCTGAAAAGCGCCTGGATGCCCACCGCCTCGTCGGAAAAGCAATACCGGCTGGCGGCGCGCAACCTGGAAGGCTTCAACGAACGTCTGGCCGACGGCGACAGCCAGTATCCCCGCGACGCCGCCACCCTGGCGGCGCTGTTGAACGGCATGGGCGCCGACATGGACGCGGTCATCGCACAGTTCGACCAACACATGGAACAACCCGGCTGGGCGTTGCTGGACACCCAGGCCGACAACTTGTTCTACGAAGCCAAGGGCCGCGCTTATGCCCAATCGCTGGTACTGCGGGAATTGGGCTGGGATTTCGCCGCCGTCATCGCCCAGCACAATCTGGGGGACGACTGGCAGACCATGCTGACGGCGTTGCGTCAGGCAGCGGCGCAGCGGCCGCTGTGGGTGATGGCGGCGGGCGAGAATTCCGCCCTGTTCGCCAACCATCTGGCCAATCACGGTTTCCGTCTGCTGCAGGCCCGAGCCAAGCTGGCGGCGCTGTCCAACGCCTTGAACACCAAGGAACATTAGAGAACATTGAAATATTTGTTGCGCTTGGTTCGTTAAAGGATGAAAAGAGTTTAACGAAGCACGCCGACAGACGCGTGCACGCCTGTCTAAAAAAGAGGGGCGGGAGGCCATGCAGATCTATCTTCCCATCGCGGAAATGTCCGTGAACGTGTTCCTGATTCTGGGCCTGGGCGGCGGCGTCGGCTTGATGTCGGGCTTGTTTGGCGTCGGTGGCGGCTTTCTGATGACGCCGCTTCTGATCTTTTTGGGAATTCCGCCGGCGGTGTCGGTGGGTACCGAAGCGGCGCAGATCGTCGCGTCATCGGTCTCGGGCGTGCTGGCCCATTGGCGGCGCGGCAACGTCGACATCAAGATGGGGCTGATCCTGACCGCAGGCGGCTTCGTCGGTTCGTTCGGCGGCGTCGAATTGTTCAAATGGCTGCGCGGCCTGGGTCAGGTCGACCTGGTCATCGCCCTTTGCTATGTGGTGTTCCTGGGCATCGTCGGCGGCTTGATGTTCGTCGAAAGCGTCCAGTCGCTGGTCAAAAGCAAGCGGATGACCGAAAGCGGCGCCGGGCGCAAGAAGCTGCACCAGCACACCTGGATCCACGGCCTGCCGTTCAAGGTACGCTTTCGCCGATCCAAGCTTTACATCAGCGCCGTACTGCCCCTAAGCCTGGGCCTGCTGGTCGGCGTGCTGGCCGCCATCATGGGCGTGGGCGGCGGCTTCATCATGGTTCCGGCGATGATCTATCTGCTGGGCATGCCCACCTCGGTGGTGGTCGGCACCTCGCTGTTCCAGATCATCTTCGTCACCGCCAATTCCACCTTCCTGCACGCCACCCGCAATTTTACGGTGGACATCGTGCTGGCCTTGCTGCTTTTGCTGGGAGGCGTCATCGGCGCCCAGGTGGGCGCCAAGATGTCAGTGCGCCTGAAGGGTGAACAACTGCGCGTTCTGCTGGCGATCATCGTGCTGGCGGTGTGCGCCAAGCTGGGGGTCGACCTGATCACCACCCCAGAAGAAATGTTCACCCTGGGCGCCGGGGGGAAGCACTGATGCGCATGCTTGTCGTCCTGTTCCTGGCTTTGGCGTCGATGGCGACGGCTCCGGCCCGCGCCGCCGATCCGCTGGTCGCCGATTTGTCCAAGCATCTGGTCGCCATCACCACTGGCTTCGCCGGCACCGACGTGTTGCTGTTCGGCGCCGTCGACGGCGAGGGCGAGGTGGTGGTGGTGGTGCGCGGGCCGTCCAAGGCGGAAATCATCCGCCGCAAGGATCGTCAGGCCGGCATCTGGATCAATTCCGGCAACGCCCAGGTGGAAGCCGCTCCCAGTTTCTATCGCGTCGCCAGCACCCGGCCGCTGACCGAAATCGCCCCGACCGCCGTGCTGGATCGCCACCAGATCGGCCTTGATCATCTGGATCTGTCCATCGACACCAGTGATAGCGGGGCCGATCAAGCCACCTATCGCGACGCCTTGATGCGGCTGAAGCAGAAAAAGGGGCTTTATGGCGAGAAGGTGGAACAGATCGGTTTCATGAGCCACCGCCTGTTTCGCACCGAACTGCATTTTCCCGCCAACGTGCCGGTCGGCACCTATCTGGTGGAAGTCTACCTGATGCAGGACGGCGACGTGGTCAGCGCCCAGACCACGCCTTTGGTGATCTCGAAGATCGGCATCGGCGCCGACGTGTTCGATTTTGCCCATCAACAAGCGGCGGCCTATGGCCTGATCGCCATCGCCCTGGCGGCGGCGGCGGGGTGGCTGGCGGCGGTCGCGTTCAAGAAATAAGCAACGGAGACAAGCCATGTCCGATCCGCAAACCGGCCTGGGCCGTGTCTTTCTGGTGGTGGTGGACGACACCGAGGAAATGCGCGCCGCGCTGATGTTCTCGTGCCGCCGCGCCCGCCATACCGGCGGCCGCGTGGCGCTGCTGCGGGTGATCGAGCCGACCGAGTTCCAGCACTTCGCCTCGATCGGCAAGCTGATGCGGGAAGAAGCCCGCCAGGACGCCGAGGCGCTGCTGCAACGCCTGGCCACCGAGGTCAACGACCTGTCGGGCCAGTTGCCGGTACTTTACGTGCGCGAAGGCAACCCGCGCGAGGAACTGATCAACCTGATCAACGAGGAACCGATGATCTCGGTCCTCAATCTGGCCGCCGACACCGGCCCGGGCGGCCCCGGCCCGCTGGTCACCGCGCTTTCCGGCAAGTTCATGGGCAAGCTGCGGGTGCCGCTGACCATCATCCCCGGAAACCTGACCAAGGAACAGATCGAAGCCATCACCTGACGGGGTTTCAGCCCAGTAACGCGGCGGTCAGGGAGTTGAGCAGCAATTGGCCCGCCTCGCTGGCGGCCAGCCCATGTTCGGTGCGCCGGATCAGTCCTTCGCCTTCCAGCAGGGCAAAAGCGTTCTTGTCGACCACCTGCCACAAATCCAGGCCGCATTGTTCCTGGAAGTGGCCGGCATCGATGCCGCCGGTCAGGCGCAGCCCCATCATCAGCAATTCCTCGGCCCGGGTCCGGGCGTCCAGCAGGTCGGCCACCTGGGTGGCGTGACCGTGTTCTTCCACCCGACGCAGCCAGATGTCGGGGGCGCGGTGTTGGCGGGTGGCATGATTATTCAGCCGGCCATGGGCACCGGGACCGACGCCCACGTAATCGCCGCCGCGCCAATAGGTCAGGTTGTGGCGGCTTTCCTGGCCCGGCCGGGCATGGTTGGACACTTCATAGGCGGGCATGCCGGCCTGGGCGCAGAGCGCCCGGGTGACGGCGAACATCTCGGCGGCAAGGTCTTCGTCGGGAAGTTGGAACTCGCCACGTTCGTGAATGGGGTAAAAGGCGGTGCCTTCCTCGATGGTCAGCTGATAGGCCGACAAATGGTCACCGGCCAGGGACAGCGCCTGTTTCAGCTCGGCCTGCCACGCTTCCAGGCTTTGCCCGGGCCGCGCATAGATCAGATCGAAGGTGAAGCGGGGAAAGGTCTTTGCCGCCAGCTGCAGGGCGGCCAGGGCCTCGGCCACGTCGTGACGGCGGCCCAGGAAGCTCAGGTCACGCTGGTTCAGGGCCTGGACGCCCAGGGACAGGCGGTTGACGCCGGCAGAACAGAAATCGCGGAAAGACTGGGCTTCCACCGTGGAAGGATTGGCTTCCAAGGTGATCTCGATCATGGGATCGACGGCCCAATGTCGGGCAACCCGTTCGATCAGCGCCTGGACCGTGGTGGGGTCCATCAGGCTGGGGGTACCGCCGCCGAAAAAGATCGAGGTGACGGTCTCGCCCGGTTTCCAGGCGGCGTAATGGTCCAATTCCCGCAACAGCGCCGCCCGCCAACGGTCCTGGTCGATCGTGGCGGCGGCATGGCTGTTGAAGTCACAATAAGGGCATTTGGACAGGCAGAACGGCCAGTGGATATAAACACCAAACCCAGGGGCGGTCATGGTTTGCCCCTCAGGCGCCGGGCGCTCAATGCGCCAGTCCCTCGGCTGCGCCTCGCTCCGTTCTACGCGAAGCACGCCGCCACCAATTTGGTGAAGGCATCAGCCCGGTGGCTGATGGCGTGCTTGGCCTGGGCTTCCATCTCGCCAAAGGTCAGGGTCCCACCTTTCGGCAGGAAGAACGGATCATAACCGAAGCCGTTGGCACCGCGCGGCGGCCAGACGATGTCGCCTTCCACCACCCCTTCGAAGCTTTCCACATGGCCGTCGGGCCAGGCCAGCGTCAGGGCGCAGACGAAGCGGGCACCGCGATCGGCAGCGTCACCCATCTTGGTATGCACCAACTCCATGGCGGCGGCGAAATCCTTGGCAGGTCCGGCCCAGCGGGCGGAATAGATGCCGGGATCACCGCCCAAGCAATCCACCGCCAGACCGGAATCGTCGGCCAAAGCCGGCAGGTTGGCGGCCTGGGCGGCGGCCAGGGCCTTCAATTCGGCATTGGCGACGAAGGTGGTGCCGGTCTCTTCCGGTTCGGGCAGACCCAGATCACCGGCAGAAACCACCCGGACGTCGAAACCGGCCAACAATTGGCCGATCTCGCGCACCTTGCCGGCATTGTGGCTGGCGATGACCAGCGTGCCGCCGGGAAACTTGCGGCTCATTCCTTGCCCACCGCCTGGTTCTGCAAGCGCACCAACTCGGTGACGCCCTTTTCCGCCAGTTCCATCAACTGGCTGAACTGGGCGCGGCTGAACGGACGTTCCTCGGCGGTGCCCTGGACTTCGACGATGCCGCCGGTGCCGGTCAGGACGAAATTGGCGTCGGCCTGGGCCGAGGAATCCTCGGGGTAATCCAAATCCAGAACCGCTTCGCCTTCATAGATGCCGCAGGACACGGCGGCGACGTTGTCGATCAGCGGCACGGCAGCCAGCTTGCCGGCATCCACCAGCTTTTGGAAGGCCAGGTACAGCGCGACCCAGGCACCGGTGATCGAGGCGGTGCGGGTGCCGCCATCGGCCTGCAGCACGTCGCAATCCAGCTTGATCTGCATTTCGCCCATGGCGGCGAGATCGGTGACGGCGCGCAAGGAGCGGCCGATCAGCCGCTGGATTTCGTGGGTCCGGCCCGATTGCTTGCCCTTGGCGGCTTCGCGGTCGGTGCGGGTGTGGGTGGAACGCGGCAGCATGCCGTATTCGGCGGTGACCCAGCCCTTGCCCGTATTGCGCAGGAAAGACGGGACACGTTCCTCGACGCTGGCGGTACACAGCACGTGGGTGTCGCCGAACTTGGCCAGGCACGAGCCCTCGGCATGGCGCGAGAAACCGGTTTCCAGACGCACCAGGCGCAATTGATCGAGGGCGCGGCCCGAGGGACGATGGGACATGAAGGGTCCTTGTGACGGTGGGTAATTGGCCCGCACCCTAGCCTTTCACGCGGTTTCCGGGAACCCCCCACGTTGACGGGATGGCGAAGCCTCACTAGATTTCGGCGTGGGATTTGGAAACAGGCGACAATGCGCGGCAAAAGCCCTGTCATCACCGAGATGAACGAACGTTCGCGAGAGATCTTTCGCCAGATCGTCGAGGCCTATGTGCAGACCGGCGAACCCATCGGCTCGCGTACGCTTTCGCGCCGGCTGGGGGTGTCGCTGTCGCCGGCCACCATCAGGAACGTCATGGCCGACCTGGAAGACGCCGGCCTGCTTTACGCCCGCCACACCTCGGCCGGGCGGCTGCCGACCCAAGCCGGCATGCGGCTGTTCGTCAACGGCCTGCTGGAAGTGGGCGGCCTGCCCGACAGCGAACGGGCCGCCATCGACATGCGCTGCCAATCCATGGGCAAAAGCATGGAACAGGTGCTGAGCGAGGCCATCGGCACGCTGTCCGGCCTGTCGCGTTGCGCCGGCATGGTGGTGGCGCCGAAGATTCAGCGGGCGTTGAAGCAGATCGACTTCGTCTGGCTGGGCCGGGGCCGCGCCTTGGTGGTGCTGGTGACGCAAGACGGCATGGTGGAAAACCGCCTGCTGGACCTGCCGCCGGAAGTCGAGCCCAGCGCCCTGGTGGAAGCCGCCAATTTCCTGAACGACCGCTTGGCCGGGCGGACCCTGGATCAGGTGCGCGATCAGGTGCAGTCGGAACTGGACCGCCAGCGCCACATCCTGGACGAACTGACCACCCGGGTGGTGGAAGCCGGTCTGGCCACCTGGTCGGGCGAAGGGACGCAATCGTCGTTGATCGTACGCGGCCAGTCCCATCTGCTGGACGACGTCACCGCGGTCGAGGATCTGGAACGCATCCGCGGCCTGTTCTCGGCCTTGGAAACCTCGGAACAATTCCTGCGCCTGTTGGATTTGGCCACCATGGCCGAAGGGGTGCAGATTTTCATCGGCTCGGAAAACGAGCTGTTCGGCGTCACCGGCTGTTCCATGATCGTGGCCCCTTACCGCGATTCCCAGGAACAGATCGTCGGCGCCATTGGCGTCATCGGCCCGCAACGGCTGAATTTCGCCCGTATCATCCCCATGGTCGACTACACTGCCAAGGTGGTCGGCCGCCTGATCGGATAATTCTTAAGGAAACAAAGGCATGAGCGAGGAACAGACCCCCGAACAAGGCGCGGAAACGCCCGCCCCGGACGCCCCGGCCCCGGCCGAGGAAATCAGCCCCGAGGCCCGCATCGCCGAGCTTGAAGCGGAAGTGGCCAAGCTGAAAAGCGAGGTTCTTTACGCCCGCGCCGACACCGAGAACGTGCGGCGCCGCCTGGAACAGCAGGCCGAGGACCGGGCCAAGTTCGCGGTGTCCAATTTCGCCAAGGACGTCCTTGGCGTCGCCGACAACCTGCGTCGCGCTTTGGACGCGGTGCCGGCCACGGCGCGAGAAGGCAACGATATCGCCAACACCCTGACCGTGGGTGTGGAAATGACCGAGCGCGAATTGCTGACCACCATGGAACGCTATGGCATCAAGCTGATCCAGGCCATGGGAAGCCGCTTCGACCCCAACCTGCATCAGGCGATGATGGAAATGGAAGATGCCAGCCAGCCGGAAGGCACGGTGGTGATGGTCATGCAGCAGGGCTATGTCCTGCACGAACGCCTGCTGCGCCCGGCCTTGGTCGGCGTGTCCAAGGGCGGCCCCAAGACGCCGCCCGGCGAACAGGTCGACACCAACGCATGATGATCAAGGCCCGCTGGAAACAGCGGGCCTTTTCGTTGAAGGAAACGCCATGCGCAAACTTGCCACCGTGTTGCTGTCCCTGGTTCCGCTGGCTGCTTTCGCCGCCGACCCCGCCCCGGGCAGCCGTTTCCAAGTGCGTCTGGATGACCTGCCGGCGCCCTATGCCACACCGTCTTCAGCCAATCCGGCCGATGTGGTTCCCCGCCCAGCGGGGGCCGGTCTGCGGGTGCCTGCCGGCTGGACCGCCCGCTTGTTCGCCGAGGGCTTGGACCATCCGCGCAACCTGCTGGTGCTGTCGGATGGCTCGGTCCTGGTGGCGGAACAACGTTTCGACAAATTGACCCGGCTGGTGGACGACGATGGTGACGGCGTGGCGGACAAACGCACGACCCTGGCCAGCGGTTTCGACGAACCCTTCGGGTTGGCTGAACGCGATGGTGAAATCTGGGTGGCCGACACCAAGGCGGTGTGGGCGCTTGCGTGGCTGGCCGGTCAGGACAAGGTGACGAACCGCCGCCAAGTCACCCCGGATGGCGCCCTGGGAGATGATCGTGGTCATAGTACGCGTAGCTTGGCCCTGGATCCCGACGGTTCACGCTTTTATGTGGGCATCGGGTCACGTCGTAATGTGGAAGAAGAAGCCGAACCCCGCGCCACCATCCGGGTGTTTGCCGGCGATGGCAGCGGTGGGCACAGCTTCGCCAGCGGCCTGCGCAATCCGGTGGGGCTGGCGTTCCGTCCCGGCAGCACTGACCTGTGGACCGTGGTCAACGAACGCGACGGCCTGGGTGACGAATTGGTGCCCGATTACCTGACGAAGGTGGTACCGGGCGGCTTTTACGGCTGGCCTTATGCCTATCTGGGAGCCAATCCTCAGCCTGGTTTGGCGGCCAAGGCGCCGGACAAGGTGGCGGCTGCCCGCCTCCCCGATCTGCTGTTCCGGGCGCATTCGGCGCCTTTGGGGCTGGCCTTTTCCGGTGGCGATGCCTTTGTCGGCCTGCACGGGTCGTGGAACCGGTCGGAACCCATCGGCTATATGGTGGCCCGCGTTCCCTTCAAGGACGGCAAGCCGGTCGGCCATTACGAAGCCTTCGCCACCGGCTTCATGACCGGCCCGCACGCGGTGTGGGGCCGGCCGGTGGGCATTGCCGCCGCCCCTGACGGGTCGCTGTATGTGGCCGACGATGCCGGGCGGACCGTATGGAAGATCAGCCGGTTTTGAGACGAATGGCCTTAACAACCAAGGCCAGGCCCCAGCCGGCCAGCGGATAGACGAACCACAGATGGCTGGGTTGGTTCAACAGGTTCAAAGCGGCCAAGCCACCATTGACCACGACAAAGACGGCCAGATGGTGTTTGAAGCCGCTCCACGGATTGGCGGTGGCGATATCAGCGGTGCTCATGGCGGGTTCTCCCTCGCTTTTGTCCGGTTGGAAGCGCGAGGCGGGGACATCAAAGCTGGCCGCCAGCGCCTTGGTGGTTTCCAGCGATGCCGGCTGACCTTGTTCAAGGCGTTGGATGGTGCGCACGCTGAGGCCGGCGATTTCCGCCAGCTGTTCCTGCGACCAAGCGCGTTCCAAGCGTAACGCGCGGATTTGGCTGCCCATGTTGTCCGCCACCTGTCGGTCTCCACCTTTGCGGGGAAATCTGGCGAAACAGCCGGGTCGGCGCCACGACACCAACCCGACATTGCCCTGTCGGGGGGCTTAAAGACCCAAAACGTCGCGCATGGAATAAAGACCCGGCCCCTTGTCCTTGGCCCACAGGGCAGCGCGCACCGCCCCCTTGGCGAAGACGGCGCGAGACGACGCCTTGTGGCTGAGTTCCACCCGCTCGCCATCGGCGGCGAACATCACCGTGTGGTCGCCGACCACGTCGCCGCCGCGCAGGGTGGCGAAACCGATCTCGCCCTTGGGCCTGGCGCCGACGATGCCGTCGCGGGTCTTGCGCCACACCTCCTCCAGGGCGACGCCGCGACCCTTGGCCGCCGAACGGCCCAGGCCCAAAGCGGTGCCCGACGGCGAATCCACCTTGTGGTGGTGATGCATCTCGACAATCTCGATGTCGTAATCGTCACCCATGATGGCGGCGGCCTTTTCGGTCAGCGCCATCAGCAAATTGACGCCAACGCTGAAATTGGGGGCGTAGACGATGGTGGTCTTCTGGGCAGCTTCGGCCAGTTTGGCCTCGTCATCCTTGGACAGCCCGGTGGTGCCGATGACCAGGATCTTGCCCATCTCGGCGGCCAAGGCGGCATGCGACAGGGTGGCGGCGGGCGCGGTGAAGTCGATCACCGCGTCAGAGGCGGCGAACAGCGCCGACGGGTTTTCGCCGACAAAAGCCTGAACCGCGCCACGCCCCAGCAATTCACCGACATCGACGCCGACCAGGGACGAGCCGGGGCGTTCGGTGCCGCCGGAAAGCTGGCAGCCTTCGGCATCCATCACGGCGTTCATCAACATCCGTCCCATGCGGCCGGCGCAGCCGACGATACCGATCTTCATGTGTGTTTCTCCAAGGTTCAGATGCCGGTGAACAGGAAGTCCAGGGCGGCGACGATGTCGTTCCGCCGATTGGCAAGATTGGTGACGGGGTGGTCCAGTATATGACGCGGCACAGCGGCCATGAACTGGATCATCAGGGCCAGTCGCTGTCCATCGATCTCGATCAGCGGGTTGAGATGGCGCAGCGGTTGGAAGTCATCCAGGGTGGCCAAAGGCACGATCATGCGGGTGGGCAGACCGGCCAATTGCTCGGATTGCACGTCCACCACGAAGGGGGCGCCGCCTTCCATGTCCTTGACCGGATTGGCGTAAACATCGAACTGGGCCATCAGAAGAACCGGTAATGATCGGAAAGCAGACCGTGTTTCTCGATCCAGCGGTTCTGGCTTTCGATGGCTTCGCGGTTTTCCTCGGCCCATTGCTTGGCGCGGGCCTCGCGCACCAGCTTTTCCAACTGGGCTTCCAGGGTCTGCGACAGATTGATGCCCAAGGCCTTGGCCTGGGTCAGCAGCTCGGCATTGATGCTGACATTGCAGGATTTTTTGGTTGCCGCGTTCATGGACAGCACTCCACGGGTCATGCGCAGATGATATGCGCATGACCCGTGGGGGTTCAAGAGCACGACATTAGCCAGTTCTGAAAAATTTAGATACGGCTAGCTATCTGTATCATCAATCTTTTCAAGAGATTTCGTGCTATCTATCAACTTTCTCTCCGAAGCCTTTACCCTGCGCTCAAGTTTTTTAATATCCTCTTCCGGTGGAAGGTCTTCTGGAATAATATTACTCTTTGCTAAAAGAGTTCTGATATCTCTATTATTTTTGACATGCTCGCGTGTTATATTTGTTTCCCCGTGCAAGTCATCTTTTTTGACGTTAAAATTTGTAATTTCAGTTGCGAGATCTTTCGCTTTAATCGTGATCGTGGGAAGAAAATCCGCCAAGGGACGATTCGAAGGAACTCCGAGCTTCCGCTTCATTCCTCCCGTGTTGTTTCCGCCAAAAAGGGCTTGATCTCCCTGGCTTCGAATGCGCGCAAACCCTTGGTTGTCAACGCCGCGTTCAAACAAATTTTTTGAGAGTTCTGTCTCTGTTGACGTTAGCTTTTGACGAGCCTCGAGGCGCTCCATTAATTGGATTCGCTCTTCCAGAACCTCTTGTTTTCTGGTCTGGAGAGCAAAATAGGTCTGCGCAAACGCGATGGATTCTTTGCGTGGATCACCATTTTGAGCGATCAGGTAACACGCATATCGAGTGAGCATGAAATCTCTAATTTCACGTTCACTGCCTGAGCCCAGTTGGACCATTTTCCCGACGTCGGCAAAATGGTTCTCAACAGGTTGTCCTGAACCCTCACACGCGGCTTTGGCCTTCTCGATTACAACTATAAAGTTGTCCCACTTGCCATAATCGAGAAGTACCTGGAGTTCTCGCGCCATCCAGTATTCGACCCCGCTCGCCTCATGTGCAGCGCGCTCGAACGTCCTTTTTAGCTCCGATATAACCCCTTTTTCCATAAAGACCTCGTGTCTGACCGTTCAACAGGATAGCGCACCAAAAGTAGCGAACCCCACCGTGTCATGCAGCAAATTTTCTCCTGCCTACTCGGTCAAATCCTTCCACAATTCCTTCACCTTGGCGAAAAATCCTTCGGATTCAGGGTTATGTCTGGCGTCCTTGTCACCGGCTTCGTCGAATTCCTTCAACAGCTCTTTCTGGCGGTCGGTCAGGTTGACCGGGGTTTCCACCATGGCCTGGATGAACATGTCGCCGCGTGCCGGGCTGCGCAGTACGCTCATGCCCTTGGACTTCAGGCGGAACTGGTTGCCCGATTGGGTGCCCGCCGGAATGGTGACCTTGGTCATGGTGCCTTCGATGGTCGGCACGTCCACCGAGCCGCCCAAGGCGGCGATGGTCATGGGGATGGGCACTCGGCAATAGATGTTGGCGCCGTCGCGCTGGAACAAGCGGTGCGGCTTGACCGTCAGGAAGATGTAAAGATCGCCGGGCGGCGCGCCGCGCATGCCGGCCTCGCCCTCGCCGGCCAGACGGATGCGGGTGCCGTCCTCGACACCGGCCGGGATGGTCACCGACAGGGTCTTGTCCTTGCGCACCTTGCCCTGGCCGCCACACACCCGGCACGGGTCCTTGATCACCTTGCCCATACCCTGGCAGGTCGGGCAGGTGCGTTCGATGGTGAAGAACCCCTGCTGGGCCCGGACCTTGCCGTGACCGTGACAGGTGCCGCAGGTTGTGGGCTGCGACCCGTCCTTGCCACCGGTGCCGTTGCACGAATCGCACGGCGCCGAAGACGGGATGGTGATGGTGGTGGTCTTGCCGGTGAAGGAATCTTCCAGGCTGATATCCATGTTGAAGCGCAGGTCCGAGCCGCGCCCGCTGGCCTGGCCACGCCGGCCACCGCCCATGAAATCGCCGAACATTTCCTCGAACAGATCGGAAAATCCGCCGCCGCCACCACCGAAATCGAAACCGCCCCGGCCGCCGCCGCCACCCATGCCGCCATCAAAGGCGGCGTGGCCGAAGCGGTCATAGGCGGCGCGCTTCTGCTCGTCCTTCAGGACGTCATAGGCCTCGTTCAGTTCCTTGAACTTCTCGGCCGCGTCGGGGTTATCCGGGTTACGGTCGGGATGGTACTGCATGGCCAGCTTGCGATAGGCCTTCTTCAGCTCGTCGGCCGAGGCGCCCTTTTCGGCGCCCAAGACCTCGTAATAGTCGCGCTTGCTCATAACGGTGCCGTTTTTCACTGATGGAGCAAAAGGCCCGCCCTTTTAGGGGGCGGGCCGCTTTGACGTCAGGACTTACTTGCCCTTTTTGTCGCCGTCGACTTCTTCGAAGTCGGCATCGACGACCTTGTCGTCACCGCCGGCCTGGGCGCTTTCACCCCCAGCGGCTTCGCCGCCGGCCGCTTCCTGGGCCTTGTACATGGCTTCGCCCAGCTTCATGGACGCCTGCATCAGCGCTTCGGTCTTGGCCTTGATGACTTCGGCATCTTCGCCGTCCATGACACCGCGCAGATCGGCGATGGCGGCTTCGATTTCCGACTTCAAGGACCCTTCCGCCTTGTCGCCGAATTCCTTCAGCGACTTTTCGGTGGTGTGGATCAGGCCGTCGGCCTGGTTGCGGGCTTCCACCGTTTCCTTGCGCTTCTTGTCGTCGGCGGCATGGCTTTCCGCTTCGCGGACCATGCGTTCGATGTCGGCGTCGGACAGGCCGCCGGAAGCCTGGATGCGGATCTGCTGTTCCTTGTTGGTGGCCTTGTCCTTGGCCGACACATTGACGATGCCGTTGGCGTCGATGTCGAAGGTGACTTCCACCTGCGGCACGCCGCGCGGCGCCGGCGGGATGCCCATCAGGTCGAACTGACCCAGCATCTTGTTGTCGGCGGCCATTTCACGCTCGCCCTGGAACACGCGGATGGTCACCGCGGTCTGGTTATCCTCGGCGGTCGAGAAGACCTGGGACTTGCGGGTCGGGATGGTGGTGTTACGGTCGATCAGGCGGGTGAACACGCCGCCCAGGGTCTCGATGCCCAAGGAAAGCGGGGTGACATCCAGCAGCAGCACGTCCTTGACTTCGCCCTTCAGCACGCCGCCCTGGATGGCGGCGCCGATGGCGACCACTTCGTCGGGGTTGACGCCCTTGTGGGGCTCGCGGCCGAAGAATTCCTTCACCACTTCCTGGATCTTGGGCATGCGGGTCATGCCGCCGACCAGGATGACTTCGTCGATTTCGCTGGCCTTCAGGCCGGCATCGCGCAAAGCGGCCTTGCAGGGCTCGACGGTGCGGGCGACCAGGTCTTCCACCAGGGCTTCCAGCTTGGCGCGGGTCAGCTTGATGTTCAGGTGCTTGGGACCCGAAGCGTCGGCGGTGATGAAGGGCAGGTTGACTTCGGTCTGCATGGCCGAGGACAGCTCGCACTTGGCCTTTTCGGCGGCTTCCTTCAGGCGCTGCAGCGCCAGACGGTCGGCGCGCAGGTCGATGCCCTGCTCCTTTTTGAACTCGTCGGCCAGGTAATCCATGATGCGGTTGTCGAAATCTTCGCCGCCCAGGAAGGTGTCGCCGTTGGTGGACTTCACCTCGAACACGCCGTCGCCGATTTCCAGCACCGACACGTCGAAGGTGCCGCCGCCCAAGTCATAGACGGCGATCACGCCCGAACCCTTCTTTTCCATGCCATAGGCCAAGGCCGCGGCGGTGGGTTCGTTGATGATGCGCAGCACGTCCAGGCCGGCGATCTTGCCGGCGTCCTTGGTGGCCTGACGCTGGGCGTCGTTGAAATAAGCGGGGACGGTGATCACCGCCTGGGTGACCTTTTCGCCCAGGAAGGCCTCGGCGGTTTCCTTCATCTTCATCAGGATGTAGGCGGAAACCTGGCTGGGGCTGTGCTTCTTGTCGCCGCACTCGACCCAGGCGTCGCCGTTGTCGCCGTTGACGATGTGATAGGGAACCAGACCCATGTCCTTCTTGGTGATCGGATCGTCGAAACGACGGCCGATCAAACGCTTGATGGCGAACAGGGTGTTGGTGGGGTTGGTCACCGCCTGACGCTTGGCCGGCTGACCGACCAGACGCTCGCCGGAATCGGTGAAGGCGACCATGGAGGGGGTGGTGCGCACGCCCTCGGCATTTTCGATGACCTTGGCGTTCTTGCCGTCCATCACCGCAACGCAGGAATTGGTGGTGCCCAGATCGATACCGATGACTTTGCTCATGTCGTCCTCATTCGTATTGGCCGGTTCCGGTGGTCCCTTATAATCAGGGCGGCAACCGCCGGAACCCCCTTGGATAATCCGGAAGGCGCACACACACGCCTTACGCCGGGTTATATAGGGTGGAGTTGGCAGACCGCAACACGGCAATCATGATCATCTCGGCCAGTTATCGCACCGATATCCCCGCTTTTTACGCCAAGTGGTTCGAAAACCGCTTTCGTGCCGGTTTTGCCCGCGTGGTCAACCCCTATGGCGGGGCGGATTCTGTGGTGCCGCTGCGGGACACTGTGGACGGTTTCGTGTTCTGGACCAGGAACGCCACCCCCTTCGCCGACGCCTTGGCCATGGTGCGCGACGCCGGCATTCCCTTCGTGGTCAGCCACACGGTACTGGGCTATCCCCGGGCACTGGATCGCTCTGTTGTGGAAACGAAAAGGGCAGTGGCGGAAATCGGGCGTCTGTCGGCCGTTTATGGCCCGGCATCGGTGGTCTGGCGCTATGACCCGGTGGTGTTCTCCAGCCTGACCCCGGCATCCTTCCATCTGGATAATTTCGGCCGTCTGGCCCAATCCCTGGCCGGCATCGTCGACGAATGCGTGGTGTCCTTCGCCACCATCTACAAGAAGACCGCCCGCAACATGGATGCCGCCGCCCGGGCCGAGGATTTCGTCTGGTCTGACCCGGATTGGCCGGAAAAGCGCCGGCTGGCCCTGCATCTGAAGACCTTGGCGGCGGAAGCCGGCATCAAACTCACCGCCTGCAGCCAGGATGTGGGACTGCCCTTGGCCGCTTGCGTCGATGCCAGACGGTTGGAGGACGTGGCCCGCCACTGGGGGCAGCCGCGTTCCATCACCGCCAAGGTCAAGGGCAACCGTCCCGATTGCCGCTGCCACGAAAGCCGCGACATCGGCACCTATGACACCTGTCCCCATGGCTGCGCCTATTGCTATGCGGTAGGCAGCCGCACCCTGGCGAAACGCCGCCATGCCATGCATGATCCGGCGGACGAATATCTGTTCCCGCCGGCACGGCGCCCCGAAATCGAGACATTGTTGGTATAGGCCGATGACCACCCGCAAGACCAAGAAGCCGAGAACCCTGACCGCCGCCCAGGCCGACCAGCTTTACGCCCGCATCGCCGCCGAACGGCCCAATCCGAAAAGCGACCTGGAATACGTCAACGCCTATACGCTTCTGGTGGCGGTGGTGCTGTCGGCCCAGGCCACCGATGCCGGGGTCAACAAGGCGACGGGGCCGTTGTTCGCCACCGTGCGCGATCCGGCCACCATGGTGGAATTGGGCGAGGAAAAGCTGGCCCAGGCCATCCGCACCATCGGCCTTTACAAGACCAAGGCCAAGAACGTGATCGCGCTTTCGCGCATTTTGCTGGCCCAACATAATGGTCAGGTCCCCGACGACCGTGCCGCGTTGGAGGCACTTCCCGGCGTCGGGCGCAAGACCGCCAACGTGGTGCTGAACATCGCCTTCGGCCATCCCACCATCGCTGTCGACACCCATTGCTTCCGCTTGGGCAACCGTACCGGCCTGGCGCCAGGCAAGACGGTGCTGGAGGTCGAGGAAGGGCTGCTGAAGATCACGCCGGCCCGCTGGGGCCGCGACGCCCATCATTTCCTGATCCTGCACGGCCGCTACGTGTGCAAGGCGCGCAAGCCGGAATGCGAGCGTTGCTGTATCCGCGATCTGTGTCTGTTCGACGCCAAGACGGTCTAACAAACAAAAACCCCGCCAAAGCGATTTGGCGGGGTTTGCTGTTTCGGCGGCGTCTTAGCGGCGGTCGCCCAGGAAGCGCAGCAGGTAGATGAACAGGTTGATGAAGTCCAGGTACAGGGTCAAGGCGCCGAAGATCGCCTTCTTGGAAGCGGTCTCGCCATCATCGGCTTCGAAGTACATTTCCTTGATCTTCTGGGTGTCATAGGCGGTCAGGCCGGCGAACAGCAGCACACCCACCGCCGAGATGACGAAGTCCATCATCGAGCTTTGCAGGAAGATGTTCACCAGCGAGGCGATGATCAAACCCCACAGGCCCATGATCAGGAAGCTGCCGAAGCCCGACAGGTCCTTCTTGGTGACATAGCCCCACAGCGACAGGCCGGCGAAGGCCGAAGCGGTGATGAAGAAGGTCCGCGCCACGCTGACGCCGGTATAGATCTGCAGGTACATGGACAGCGAGATGCCCATCAGGCCGGCATAGACATAGAACATGGTCGCCGCCGAGGACGCCCGCATGGCGTGGATGCGGAAGCTCAGCCACAGGGCCAAGCCCACCGGGGCCAAAAGCGCCACCCAGCCCAGCAGGTTGGGGCCGATGGCGCCGCTAGCGCCGCGTTGGAAGAACAGGCTGAAGATGGCCGGGTTGTTGGCCACCAACAGGGCCACCAGGCCGGTAAGGCCCAGGCCCAGGGCCATCATGTTGTACACCTTCAGCATGTACTGGCGCAGGCCGACGTCGATCTGCGCGGCGTCTGCCTGCGCGGACGTCATGTATTTACGATCGGAACCGAAGGCCATTGTCCTACCTCGTGGCTAGGGAAAAATACACGTTGCGGCCAATATGGCGCGTTGATCAGGCGAATCAAGCGCGGTAAAGCAACAAAATCAACTTTGCCGCGCCATAGACGCGGCTGTCCACCACCTCGAAACCGGCGGGCGGGAGGAAGTCTTCCTTGGCCGCCACTTCCACCACCACCAAGGCACCGTCGCGCAGCCAGTTTCCTGCTGCCAAGGCGGTGACGCAGGGCGCCGACAGATCCTTTTGGTAAGGCGCGTCCACCAGAGCCAGATCGCATTGCGCCTTGGCCGGGGGCAAGCGGGTGGCGTCGGCGCGGATGATGTCGGCCCGTTCCTTCAACAGGTCCAGATTGGCGCGGATGGCGGCCAGGGACGACGGATGGTTTTCCACGAAGGTGACGGACGCGGCGCCGCGCGACAGGGCTTCCAGCCCCAGACCGCCCGATCCGGCGAAGCAGTCCACCACATGGGCGCCGTCAAGATCGACCCATTCGCTATGGGCCAGGATGTTGAACAGCGATTCGCGGGCGCGGTCGGCGGTGGGGCGTGCCACACGGCCGTCGGGGGCCTTCAGCGCCCGCCCCTTGTGCTTACCGCCGACGATTCGCATGAGGTTTCTTGTGCGGCAGCTTGGGATGTTCGTCTTCGGCGGTCTTGGCCCAGCCGCCGCCATCCTGCTTGTTGCCGCCCAGCTGGTCCTTGACGATCTTGGCCGGCACCTCCTCGATCCCGCCTTCGGGCAGGCTGCCCAACTGGAACGGGCCATAGGACACGCGGATCAGGCGGCTGACCGGCCAGCCCAGATGGTCCATCACCCGGCGGATTTCTCGGTTCTTGCCTTCCTTCAGGCTGATGGTCAGCCAGGCGTTGGACCCTTGCTGACGGTCCAGGATGGCCTTGATCGGGCCGTATTTGACCCCGTCCACCATCAGACCCTTTTCCAGCGGTACCAGGGTTTCCGGGTCGATCTGGCCGTGGACGCGCACGCGATAGCGCCGCACCCAGCCGGCGGCGGGAAGTTCCAGGGAGCGGGCCAGCTCGCCGTCATTGGTCAGCAGCAGCAGGCCCTCGGAATTCAGATCCAGACGCCCGACCGAGATGACGCGCGGCATGGATTCGGGCAGCTTTTCGAACACCGTGGCGCGGCCCTGGGGGTCGCGGTGGGTGGTCACCAGCCCGGCGGGCTTGTGATAACGCCATACCCTGGCCTTTTCCGCCTCGGGGACCAGTTGGCCATCGACGACGATGCGGTCGCCGGGACCGACCAGGAAGGCGGGGGTGTCCAGCACCTTGCCGTTCACCGCCACCTTGCCTTGGGCGATCAGCTTTTCGGCGTCGCGACGCGAACAGATGCCGGCGCGTGCCAGGCGCTTGGCGATACGTTCCTTGTCCTCGGGGGCCTTGTCTTCGGGTGTCTTGTCTTGTTCTTCGCTCATGGACGGCAGGCCTTGATGAAAGCGCGGTACAGCGCCGAGTCAGCAGGAGAAATGGTGAATTCCGGGTGCCATTGCACGCCGATGCAGAATTTCCGCGTAGGCTCCTCGATTCCTTCGATCACCCCGTCATCGGCCCGGGCGTTGACCACGCAGCCGGGCGCCACGGTCTTGACCGCCTGATGATGGGCGCTGTTGACCGGAATGCGCAAGCTGCCGGTGATGGCAGCGAGCCGGCTGCCCGGCACGACGGCCACGTCGTGGCCGGCCTGGTCGCGGGGATTGGGCTGTTCGTGGGCCAGACAATCGGGCACTTCGTCGGGAATGTGCTGGATCAGGGTGCCGCCCAGAACCACGTTCAGCAGTTGCTGGCCGCCGCAGATGCCCAGGATCGGCAGGTCGCGATCCAGCGCGCCCGTGATCATTGCCCATTCGAAACGGGTGCGGTCCCGCTTCAACACCACGGTGTCGTGGCGGGTGGAATCACCGAACAGCGCCGGGTCCACGTCGAAGGCGCCGCCGGTGACGATCAGGCCGTCGATCCGGTCCAGATAAGCCTGGGCCAGGTCCGGCAGATGGGGCAAGGGCAGCGGCAACCCCCCGGCAGCGGCAACCGCCGAGCAGTAGTTCTGGCGCAGCGCGTACCACGGGAACTTGGAATACCCCCCCGGTTCCTCGCTGTCCAAGGTGATGCCGATGACGGGACTGTGCTGCATGGAATGCCTTTGCGTGTTTCCGGGTCCTTTCATAGTGCCCTGCGCCCGTGGCGGCAATGTGTTAGATGTGGGGCCATGGACGACTTCATGAAACAGGCCCTGGACCAAGCCCTGGCCGCCGCTGCCCGCGGCGAGGTGCCGGTGGGTGCCGTTTTGGTGAAGGACGGTAAGGTGATCGCCGCCAACGGCAACCGGGTGGAAGAACTGTCCGACCCCACCGCGCATGCGGAGATCCAGGTGATCCGCGCCGCAGGCACCTTGTTGAAATCGCCGCGTCTGGAAGACTGCGATCTTTACGTCACCCTGGAGCCCTGCCCCATGTGTGCCGCCGCCATCGCCCACGCCCGGCTGCGGCGACTGTATTTCGGCGCCTACGACCCCAAGGGCGGGGGGGTCGAGCACGGGGCGCGGGTGTTCGAACGCTCCACCTGCCATCACCATCCCGAAGTGGTGGGCGGATTGCACGAAGTGGAAGCGGCGGCAATCCTGCGCGACTTCTTCCGCCAAAGACGCTGAGCGCCCATGCGCGTTGGGCATTTCTCTTTCTTTCTTGGACCATCATATTAGCGCCATCGCATCAAACAACGGAGTTTCAGCCCATGAGCACCCAGAACTGGCCCGATCTGGCCAAGGATTTGTCGGCCCTGGTCGGTCAGGTGCGTGGCGGCATCCCGGAAGTGATGAAGGGATTCTCGGCCATGGCCAAGGCCGCCTGCGCCGACGGCGCCCTGGATGCCAAGACCAAGGAACTGGTGGCGCTGGGCATCGCCATCGCGGCGCGCTGCGACGGCTGCATCACCTTCCACACCCGCACCGCCCGTGATCTGGGCACCACGCGTGAGGAATTGATGGAAGTGATCGGCATGGCCGTCTACATGGGCGGCGGGCCGTCCCTGATGTATGGCGGTCTGGCGGTGGAAGCCTATGACCAGCACGTGGCCGACAAGGCGGCTGAATAAGGGTGGGCGCCTGTCCTTGCCTGCCGTCACGGTGACGGCGGCAGACACGGCTCAGACTGGCCGCAAATGCCGAGGTGACGTCATGAAAGCTGCTTTCCTGATCCTTGTGCTGCTGGCCGGTCTGCCCGTGACGGGATGGGCCAAGGATGGTCAGGCCGTGTTCGACGCGGCCTGCGCCACCTGCCATTTCAAGCATCGCGATCCAGCGCGGCGCGATGAAATGGTGGCGCCACCCATGGACATGATGGCGGTGCATGTCCGCGATGCCGTCGGTGGCCAGCGTGCCGCCTTCGTCGCCCGCGTCGTGGATTTCATCAAGGCCCCCGCCGAAGCCAAAGCGGTCGACGCCATGGCGGTCAGCCGTTTCGGCCTGATGCCGGCCATCGGCGACAGCTTCCCCGAACTGACGGACGACGATTTGCGTCTGGTCGCCAATTGGATGTTCGACACCTTCGCCCAATCCCAATTGCCGCCGGCCGACCAGCGGCGTGGCATGCAGCCATGATCGGGCGTTGCGTCCTGCTGTTGGTAATGCTGGCCGGGCCGGCGGCCGCCGAAGACCTGCACGCCTTGTGGGATGGGCAATGCGGAGCCTGCCACGGCCATGCCGGGGATTTCGCCAGATCATCGTTAGAAATACGAAACGACCAGTTGATGGGCAAGGCCAGCGGCCGTCCGGTGGCCGAATATCTGGTTGTCCACAATGGTGGCTATAGCGCCCCCCAGATCGCTGCCCTGCGGGCGATGTTGACCGCCCAGGTCCAGACGACACCGGAATTCCAAGCCCATTGCGATGGCTGCCACGACAGTGCCGCCCAAGTCTTGCGTGATTGGGTTTTGGTGCGCGACGGGCATCTGTTCGGCCGTCAATCGGGTCAGGATCTCGAGCAGTTCCTGATCCGTCATGGCGGTGCCGACGCCGACAGCCGTGGGCGGATCATCCAATCCTTGACCCGGGTGGCGGACGAACTCAATCATCGCTAAGTTTGCGCACAGGGCCCGGCATGGCGATTGCAGGGCTTTCGCGCAACGTCCAAGACCAAAGCGATGAATTCGACCCTTTCCCAGGACCCCAAAGGCTATTACGCGATCCTTGGTCTGGCGCCCGGCGCCGACATGGAATCCATCCGTGCCGCCTATCGGTCCAGGGTCAAGAAGGTCCATCCCGACCGCAATCCCACCGAATCGGCTCGCCTTGAATTTCAACGACTTGTCGAAGCCTACAAGGTGTTGCAGGACGTGCTTCGCCGGGCGGAATACGACGCCACGGGTGTGCACCCGCTGACCGAGGACGGCGAGGATTACCCGTCTTCGCCCTTCGCCTGCTCCCGCTGCGGCAAGGTCACCGCCCAACCGCGCTACGTCATCTTCCACCAGGTAAAAAGTTACCTGGTGTGGTCGCGCTGGATCCGGGACGAGGGAATTTTTTGCCGGGACTGCGCCGACGTCGCCGCCGCCCGGGCCAGCACCCAGACCTGGGCCTGGGGGTGGTGGTCGCCCATGGGGGTGCTGTTGACCCCCGTCGCGCTGTTCCGCAATCTGTTCGGCGGCACCAAGCCGCGTCACCAGAATGCCCGGCTATTGATCCGTCAGGCCCGCGCCTTCCTGGATCTGGAAGAGACCGACCTGGCGCGCGGGCTGACCGACCAGGCGGCGCGTTTCGCCCGCCTGTCGGTTCACAAACGACAGGTCCAGGTTCTGCGCCAAGCCACCCAGGAGTCCACCCGCAAGTTGCGCGACCGCTGGGCACCGTGGAAAGGTGGCGTCTTCGCCGCCCAAGGCCTGCCGTTGTTGGTGCTGCCGGCCGCCTTGGGCCTATTGGGCTTTGGCTTGACCAAGCCGTGGGAGCAACCGGTGGCCACGTCGGCCGGCATCTCGGTCCAACCGGCTTTGGTCGGCGACATCCGCCACGTCGCCATGCCCGACCTGAAGCTGCGCCAAGCCCCTTTGGATGGGGCGCCGGTCCTGACCCTGCTGGATCGTTTCACCACCGTGCAGATTCTGGATTCCCCCGATCCCGAATGGGCCCAGGTGCGCACGCCGTCGGGGATCATCGGCTGGGTGTCGCGGCGCGGTCTTTATGCCGGCACCGGGGCGCGGCATAAGCAAGATTGGTGCGAGGCCAACAAGGGAGCGCGACCCGAACCCGGCGAAGTGCTCATGCGTCGCGCCAGCGGCGAGCATCGGCTGATGATCCATAACGAAGGCCGCTTCGACGCGGTGGTCAAGCTGAAGACCACCACCGGGACCACCGTGGTCTCGTATTTCATTCCGGCAACGTACCATTTGGCGGTGGGCAACATCCCGGAAGGCACCTATCGCATGGAATTCGCCACCGGCACCGGTTATTCCCGGGGCTGCGGTCTGTTCGTCGGCAACATGGAGGCCGGCCTTCTGCCCTTTACCGTGACCTTCCGCACCCTGGCGGCCACCCGTTCGGCGTCGCTTTTGACCCTGCCGGAAATCACCGTCACGCCCCCGGGCCAGGATGCCAACGGACCGCAATCGCTGGATCTAGACAAATTTTCCGAAGACGATTGATCGTCCAGGCTCAGTTCACCGTGAATTGCCAGCCGAACCAGCGCCAGCGCCCGTCCAGGGTGGGGATGGTGCAGTTCAGGCGGCCACGGCCCTGGGGAATGGCTTTCTGCATGCGTACTTCGACCCGCGGCCCCAGCACTTCGGCCAACACCTTACCCTCGTGCGAAGCATAGCAGGCCAAAAGTTCGATACCGGGCACGTCCTGGGCCAGGGTGAAGCCGAAAAGCGGCGGGTTGACCGTCAGTTTCGGGTCGGACGGGGTGACGTCCACCGCCGGCAACGCGATGGTGCGTGCCGCCAAGCGAAAGCGCTCGATCTCGCCATAGGTTTCGTTCAGCGCGAAACGCGGCAGGAAATACGGATCGGTGCCGAACCAGGCAGGGCCGGAATGCTGGCCGAAGGCCGCTTCATAACCGGCAGCGCGGACTTCGCGCTCGGCCTCGCGGCTCATTTCCCCGAACGGCCAGGCGAACAGCTTGGGCACGCTTCCCAATTCGGCCTTGAAGCGATCGGCGGCGCGGGCCAGATCGTCGGCGACGCTGGCCTGGGAAATCAACGGCATGTGGGGGTGGCCGGCACCCTGGCTGCCGATGGTCACCAAACCGCTTTGCACCATCTCGCGGATCTGCTCCCAGCTCATGTATTCGGCGCCGCCGCGATCGGTTTCGTCGGTGACCACGAACAGGGTAAAGGGCAATCCGGCGGCCTTCAGCTTGGGCCAGGCGTTGCGATAGACGGTGCTCCAGGCGTCGTCGATGGACAGGCCCACCGTCTTGTCGGGCAACGGCCGCCCGGCCTTCAGCGTCTCGACGATGCGGGGCAGCGGCCACACGGTGTAACCGCCGGTCTTCAGTTCGGCGATATGGGCGTCCAGTTGGTCCAGACGGGTGTTGGCGGTGGGAAAACGCTGGTCGTCGAAGCGATGATACATGAACACCACGGCGGAATCGGCGGCCCAGGCCGGACCCGTCAGGGCCAGCCAGCCAAGCAACGCAGCGATTTTCCCCAAACAGCGCGGCACCTTGATATGATCCTCTGAAGGCCCGGCGGAACTTCGCCGGTCCGTGAATAAGGAAATAGTTGTACGACAGGAGACGGCCCATGACCACCCTGCTACTGGAACAAATGTTCACCTTTGGTCGCACCCATTCCCATTGGCTGGACAAAGCGGTTGACCCCGCGCTGTTGCGCCAAGCCTGGGACCGCGCCGCCTTGGGTCCGACCTCGGCCAATTGTCAGCCCATGCGGGTGGTGTTCGTCGCCTCGGCCCAGGCCAAGGAAAGGTTGCGCCCGGCCCTGGCGCCGGGAAACGTCGACAAGACCATGGCGGCGCCGGTGACCGCCATCGTCGGCCAGGACCTGGAATTCTATGAAAACCTGCCCAAGGCCTTTCCCCACGCCGACGCCCGTTCGTGGTTCGTCGGCAACCAGCCCCTGATCGAGGCGACGGCGTTCCGCAATTCCAGCCTGCAGGCGGGCTATTTCATCCTGGCCCTGCGCTCCCTGGGACTGGATTGCGGCCCCATGAGCGGCTTTGACGCAGCCCAGGTGGACCAGGCGTTTTTCGCCGGCACCGCGATCAAGGCCAATTTCCTCATCAATATCGGTTACGGTGACGCAACGAAGCTCTATCCGCGCAATCCCCGCCTGACCTTCGAGGAAGGCTGCAAAATCTTATAGGCGCGGCTTGGGCAGGTGCGACAGGTCGATGCCGGCGGCCCAGCCGCCGGCGGCGACGATCGCCATCACCAGGACGATTTCCACCACCGATCCGGTGCGGCACAGGTTAAGGCTGAAGCGGCGCTTGTTGGGCCACAAAAGCGGGACGCCGGACGGCGTCAGCGAATCGGCCAATAGATGCGACAGATAGCCCACCACCACCGGGGCGGCCAGCCAGCCCACCCCCATCACCGCCAAAAGCGCCAGGCAACCCAGAATGGCCAAGGCGGAATGGGTGACACCGCGATGGCCAACCACCAGCGACAACGGGATCGAGATCACCCGCATCTTGCGCCCGGCCCAGGATTGCGGGTGATCGATGTCGGGCAGCAGCGCCCCCAGGGCAGCGGCTCCCAGGGCCTGGGGCTCGGCCGCTTCCAGACCGGCGGCCCGTGCGGTCACCGCCCACAGCGCCGCCCCCACGGCGATGTGCGAACCGGCCATCATTGGCCTGCTCCTTCACGTTTCATACTGCTTATGGATGTATGCCTTGGAGGTATTCGACTGTTGGAACCGGGGCCGGGCATCAGGTAAACTCCGTATGGGATGAAGGGCGGGACGGATAGTCCGGTGTCCCCTGCCCCAGAAATCCGCATGACGGAATTCCGGGACAAGCAGGCCACCCGTTGGTTGATTTGTGTGATGATTCCACAGCCTGCATGCGGGTTGCGAAACCATCCACGGGGGTTTTGACACATGACCATTGCCTGGCGCGATGCCATGAATACCGGTGATCCCACCATCGATGCCGATCATCGGCATCTGGTGGATTTGATCAACGCTTTTGAAGCGGCGATGACCGGGCCACATATCGACCACAAGCGGATCGCCCGGGTTTTGCTGGGTCTGGTGGAATACACCGGCGAGCATTTCAAGCGAGAAGAAGACATCCAGCTGGCGGTGCGCTATCCCTATTACGACAGCCACCGCCGCTCGCACCGCGACGTGCTGAAGAAGCTGTCGATGATCGTCGGCGAGTACACCAAGACCCCGGATGGGCCGGCCCGCGACCGCATGGTGCGTGATCTGGCAGCCTTCCTGAAGGAATGGCTGGTGGACCACATCATCCAATCCGACCTGCGCATGAAGCCCTATATCCAGAAAATGCAGCACGACAAGGTCGAGGCGGATAAGCGCCGTCGTGAAGCCTTGGCCACCTCGGAACGTCTGGCGGCGGAAAAGTTGGCGGCCGAGAAACTGGCCTCCACCAAGCTGTGACCCAGTATAGAGGCGGATAAGCCCGCACGGCGCCAGAGCGGGCCCGGCACGGGCCGTAAGACCAACACTTCAAACAAAACCCCCGCCGGTCGCCCGGCGGGGGTTTCGCTTTTGAACCAGGCCGTCGATTAAACGGCGACCTTGTCGGCCACGTCGCGGAAAGCGGCGATCTGGTCGAAGTTCATGTAGCGATAGATGTCGGCGGCCTTGGCGTTGACCACGTTCACCTGCTCCATGTATTCGGCCACCGTCGGGATCTTACCCATCAGGGCGCAGACGGCGGACAGCTCGGCCGAACCCAAGTAAACGCGGGTGTCGATGCCCAGACGGTTGGGGAAGTTACGGGTCGAGGTGGACATGGCGGTGGAACCCTTGCGCACCTGGGCCTGGTTGCCCATGCACAGGGAACAGCCGGGCATTTCCATGCGGGCGCCGGCCTTGCCCAGCACGCCGTAATAGCCTTCCTCGGTCAGGATCAGGGCGTCCATCTTGGTCGGCGGAGCGATCCACAGGCGGGTGGGGATGTCGCTCTTGCCGTCCAGAACCTTACCGGCGGCACGGAAGTGGCCGATATTGGTCATGCACGAACCGATGAACACTTCGTCGATCTTGTCGCCGGCCACTTCGGAGAGCAGCTTGACGTCGTCGGGATCGTTCGGGCAGGCGACGATGGGTTCACGCACGTCGGCCAGATCGATTTCGATGACGGCGGCGTATTCGGCGTCGGCATCGGGCTGCAGCAGGTTGGGGTTGGCGATCCAGGCTTCCATGGCCTTGATGCGGCGACCCAAGGTGCGGGCGTCCTGATAGCCCTCGGCGATCATCCACTTCATCAGGGTGATGTTCGAGCGCATGTACTCGATGATCGGTTCCTTGTTCAGACGCACGGTGCAGCCGGCGGCCGAACGTTCGGCGGAAGCGTCGGTCAGTTCGAAGGCCTGTTCCACCTTCAGGTCGGGCAGACCTTCGATTTCCAGGATACGGCCCGAGAAGACGTTCTTCTTGCCCTTCTTTTCCACCGTCAGCAGACCCTGGCGGATGGCGTAAAGGGGGATGGCGTTGACCAGGTCACGCAGGGTGACGCCGGGCTGCAATTCGCCCTTGAAGCGCACCAGCACCGATTCCGGCATGTCCAGCGGCATAACGCCGGTGGCGGCGGCAAAGGCCACCAGACCGGAACCGGCCGGGAAGGAAATGCCGATGGGGAAGCGGGTGTGGCTGTCGCCGCCGGTACCGACGGTGTCGGGCAGCAGCAGGCGGTTCAGCCAGGAATGGATGACGCCGTCGCCCGGACGCAGCGCGACGCCGCCACGGGTCGAGATGAATTCCGGCAGCGTCCGGTGGGTTTGCACGTCCACCAGCTTCGGGTAAGCGGCGGTGTGGCAGAACGACTGCATGACCATGTCGGCCGAGAAGCCCAGGCAAGCCAGGTCCTTCAGCTCGTCACGGGTCATCGGGCCGGTGGTGTCCTGGGAACCGACGGTGGTCATCTTCGGTTCGCAATAGGTGCCGGGACGCACGCCCTTGCCTTCCGGCAGACCGCAGGCGCGGCCGACCATCTTCTGGGCCAGGCTGAAACCCTTGCCGGTGTCGGCGGGGGCGTGGGGCTGGCGGAACAGGGTGGAAGGCGCCAAGCCCAGGGACTCGCGGGCCTTGGCGGTCAGGCCACGGCCAATGATCAGCGGAATGCGGCCGCCGGCGCGGACTTCGTCGAAGATCACGTCGGACTTGACGGTGAATTCGGCGATGACCTGGCCGTTCTTCAGGGCCTTGCCTTCATAGGGACGCAGCTCGACCACGTCGCCCATGTCCATCTGGTTGACGTCCAGTTCGATGGGGAGCGCGCCAGCGTCTTCCATGGTGTTGTAGAAGATCGGGGCGATCTTGGTGCCCAGGCAGACGCCGCCGAAACGCTTGTTCGGGACGAACGGGATGTCTTCGCCGGTGAACCACAGGACCGAGTTGGTGGCCGACTTGCGCGACGAGCCGGTGCCGACCACGTCACCCACATAGGCGACCAGATTGCCCTTGGCCCGCAAATCTTCCAGGAACTTCACCGGGCCGCGAACGCCGGCTTCTTCCGGGGTGATGCCCGGACGCGGGTTCTTCAGCATGGCGAGCGCATGCAGCGGGATGTCGGGACGGCTCCAGGCGTCAGGCGCCGGGGACAGGTCGTCGGTGTTGGTTTCGCCGGTCACCTTGAAGATGGTGACGGTCAGGCTTTCGGGCACTTCGGGACGGCTGGTGAACCATTCGGCGTCGGCCCAGGACTGCAGCACGTCCTTGGCGTCGGCGTTGCCCTTGTCGGCCAATTCCTTGACGTCGTGGAAATAGTCGAACACCAAGAGCGTCTTCTTCAGGCCCTCGGCGGCGGCCTTGCCGCAAACCGCGTCGCCCAGCAGACGGATCAGCGGCTGGATGTTGAAGCCACCCAGCATGGTGCCCAGCAATTCGGTGGCCTTGACCCGGTCGATCAGGGTGCACTTGACGTTGCCGGCGGAAACTTCGGCCAGGAAGGTGGCCTTGACGCGGGCGGCGTCATCGACACCGGCGGGCACGCGATGGGTGATCAGGTCGACCAGGACCTGCTCTTCCCCCTTGGGCGGGTTTTGCAGCAAGGCGACCAGTTCCTCGGTCTGCTTGGCCGACAGCGGCAGGGGCGGAATCCCGAGGGCGGCACGTTCGGCGACATGCTGGCGATAGGCTTCAAGCACGGATGACCTCCGCAAAAAGGGGGAAACGATGGCGGCCAAAAACGCGGTCGCCGGTTGGCGTATATATATGGGACTTCACAGCCTGCGCTTACAGCATAATTTTCAGTTTGAGTCCAGTCTGAACTATCCACTCGGGTGGGGCATACACCACCCGGCAGCGGGTGGGATCGGCCAATGGCTTGATCTTCATCACTTTCGCCCAGCATGGATTTCTGCCATACCAGGACCATGAGCACGACCGAATCGCTTCCCCCTTTCACCGGCACCGCCTTGGGCTGCATCCGTGGCGGCCGCGCGGTGTTCGCCGGTTTGGATTTTTCCGTGGCCCCGGGCGAGGCGCTGATGCTGCTGGGTCCCAACGGATCGGGCAAGTCGACGCTTTTGCGGGTGATGGCCGGGCTGTTGAAGCCGACCACCGGGAAGCTGGCCTGGGGGCAGACCGCGTTGCGTGACGAACCGGAACTGCATGCGGCACGCACCCATTATGTCGGCCACCACGACGCGGTGAAGCCGGTGCTGTCGGTGGCCGAGAACCTGCGTTTCTGGGCCCGTCTGCACGAACCCCATGCCGGCCGGGCGGCGGGTGCGGTTGACGCCGCCCTGGCCCGCTTCGGTCTGGCCCACCTGCGCGACATTCCCGGCAAGATGCTGTCGGCCGGGCAAAAGCGCCGCACCAACCTGGCCCGCCTGCTGGCGGCGCCGTCGCCTTTGTGGCTGCTGGACGAGCCGACCACCGCGCTGGACCGTGCCAACATCAAGGTGCTGGAAACCATCTTCGCCGAACACCGGGCGGCGGGCGGCATGGTGGTGCTGTCCACCCACCAGGACGTGGACCTGCCCGGCGCCCGCACCCTGCATCTGGACGAGTTTTCGGTGATCACCGACGAGGACGACGACCAATGAGCCGATTCTTCGAGGTGGTGCGTCGTGATCTGCGTCTGGCCCTGCGCCAGGGGTCCGACAGTCTGATGGTGGTCACCTTCTTCGTGCTGACGGTGGTGCTGTTCCCCTTCGGCATCGGCCCCGAGGTGGGCATCCTGGAACGGGTTTCCGCCGGCGTGCTGTGGGTCACCGCGCTGCTGGCTTCGATGCTGTCTCTGGACCGGCTGTTCCAGGCGGATTACGAGGACGGATCGCTGGAATTGCTGGTGCTGACGCCGACCTCGCTGATGGTGGTGGTGATGGGCAAGGTGCTGGCCCATTGGCTGACCACCGGCTTACCGCTGCTGGTCGCCGCCCCCATCCTGGCGGTGTTGCTGCACATGAATTCCGACGGTTTCACTGTCCTGATGCTGACCATGCTGCTGGGCACCCCGGTGCTGTCGCTGATCGGCGCCATCGGCGCCGCCCTGGTGCTGGGCGCCCGGCGCGGCGGCGTGCTGGTGTCGCTGCTGATCCTGCCGCTTTACGTCCCGGTGCTGATCTTCGGCGTCGGCGCCATCGACGCCGCCGTCCAGGGCCTGTCGGCGGAACCCCATCTACTGATCCTGGGCGCCATGCTGGCCGCCTGCCTGCCGCTGGCGCCCTGGGCCACCTCGGCGGCGCTCAGGCAGGCTTTGGAATAAAAAAGGCCGCCCGGAGAGGCGGCCTTTCGTCATTTCAAGCCGTCGATCTGTTTCTTGATCTCTGTCTTGTCCTCGCCTTCCGGCAGTTGGACCATCACCTTGGTCCACAGATCGCGGGCCTTTTCGGTGTCGCCCATCTGCATGGCGGCGATGCCCGAGAAATAAAGGGCATCCATGTTGTTGGGATCGACGGCCAGCACCTGACGCATCAGGGTGACGAATTCCGGGGGTAGCACCGCGCCTTGCGGAATGTCCTGCAGCAACAGGCCGGCCAGTTCCATGCGGCTTTCGGTGTCGGCGGGCAGCAGGGCCACGGCCTTGCGCAACGCCGCCATGGCCTTGTCCCGCTCCCCCATCACCCGAAGCGATCGGCCCAACATGGCCCAGCCCTTGCCGTCATTGGGGTTCTTTTCCAGCTTGGCGGAAAGCGACGCGACCATGGTGCGGATCATCTCGCCCTGGTCCTGCATCTCCTTGATCTTCTCGGCGCGGGCCGAATAAGGCTGGTCGGGCAGGAAGGGATGACCCAGGGTCACGTAAACGCCGAAACCGACCAGCGGCACCACCAGGGCGACGATGGTCGCCATGCGCCACGGCTTGCCCAAGGCGGCACCGGTATTCTTGCCGATAGCGCCTAAGCCCAGGATACGGCGCTGAATCTCGGTGCGCGCCGCTTCCGCCTGGTCGGCCGACAGGGTACCGCGTTCCAGTTCGGTGTCGATTTCGCCCAATTGGTCGCGATAGACGGTCAAATCGTATTCCGCCCGGCTTTGCGCCACCGGCTTGGCTTTCAGGAACGGCACCAGCACGATCAGCAAGGTGGCGAAGGTCAGGCCAGCGAAAATCACCCAGATCATTGGCCATTATCCTTCAACATGGCATCAAGACGGCGTTTTTCCTCGGCCGACAGGGGGGCGGCCTGGGGTTGGCCGGCGGCCGTGCCGCGACGGCGGAAAACCGCGAAGGCGGCGAAGCCGCCCAGCAGCAGCAAAGCGAACGGACCCAGCCACAGCACCAGGGTGGTGACCTTGAACGGCGGCTTCAACAACACGTAGTCGCCATAGCGGTCGACCACGTATTGCTTGACCTGATCGGGGGTTTCGCCCTTGGCGATACGTTCGCGCACGATGACCCGCAGGTCACGGGCCAGATCGGCGTTGGAATCCTCGATGGATTCGTTCTGGCAGACCAGACAGCGCAGTTCGTGCCCCAGATCCTCGGCCTTCTTTTCCAGAACCGGGTCCTTCAGCATCTCGGACGGGTCGGCGGCCCAAGCAGGGGCCGCCGTCAACAGCATCAAGGCGATGGCCAGACGCTTCATTTGCTCAGTTCCTTGATGATGGGAAGCAAGGTGTTGTCCCAGACGTCCTGGTTCACCGGGCCGATATGCTTGTAGCGGATGATGCCGGCCTTATCGACGACGAAGGTCTCGGGCGCCCCGGTGACCCCAAAGTCGATGGCGGTGCGGCCCGGTGCCGGGTCGACGCCGACGCGGTCATAGGGATCGCCGTGCTTCTTCAGCCACTTGGCCCCTTCGGCGGGGTCGTCGCGCCAGTCGATGCCGTGAATGGGCACGATGCCCATCTGCTTGATCTTCACCAGGAAGGGGTGTTCCTGCACACAGGCGATGCACCACGACCCATAGATGTTGACCAGCGACACCCGGCCCTTCAGGTCGGCGGTGGCAAGGCCGGTGTCCTCGCCCCGACCGGGCAGCGGCGCCAGGTTCATCTCGGGGACCGGACGGTTGATCAGAACCGACGGGATGTCACGCGGGTTCATGGTCAGGCCCTTCAGGAAGAACAGGGCCAACACCCCGAACAAGGCCACCGGAGCCAAGTAAAGCAGACGACGCATGGATCAGGCCCTTACCGAATTGGCGGGAACACGCGCCCGGCTGGGCGCCCCCACACGGTGGCGGCGATCGGACAACGACACCAGACCGCCCACCACCATCATGCCGGTACCGAACCACATCCACACCACCAGCGGGTTGAAGTACAGGCGCGTCACATAGCCGCCTTCACTGCTTTCGTCGCCGATGACGGCATAAACGTCGCCCAGGAAGGTGGTTTGGATGGCCGCTTCGGTGGTCGGCATGGGCGGCATCTTGTACTGACGCTTCTGCGGCTGCATGACGGCGAAAGCCTTGCCGTCCTTGGTGACCTCGAAGGTGCCGCGGCTGGCCAGGTAATTGGGGCCTTGGACGTTCTGGACATCCTTCAGGGTGAAGGCATAACCGGCCACGGTGATGGTTTCGCCGATCTTCTGCGACTGCACCGATTCCGACTTCCACGCCGACGACGCGGTCATCCCGGCGATGAACACCGCCAGACCCGCATGGGTCAACGTCATGCCCCAGGCAGCACGCGGCAGCTTGCCCAGACGCGACAAGGATTGCCCGAACGGCACCCGGAACAGCCGGGTCCGTTCAGCCAGTTCGGTCGCGGTTCCCAGGAACAGCCAACAGGCCAAAGCCATGCCGCCGGCCGCCCACCACGGGCCAAGGCTGCCGCCCTGCAATACCCAGGTGGCGACGGCGACGACGATGGACAGACCCGCGGCGATCTTCAGCCGGGCCAAGGCGCCGGCCAGATCGCCGCGCTTCCAGCTCATCAACGGTCCTACCCCCATGGCCAGCACCATGGGCACCATCAGCGGCAGGAATACCGAATTGAAGAAGGGCGGCCCCACCGACACCTTGCCCAAATTCAAGGCGTCGGCGAACAGCGGGTAAAGGGTGCCCAGCAGCACGGTGCCGGCTCCCGTCGCCATCAGCACGTTATTCAGCAGCAAAGTGCCTTCACGCGACAGCGGCGCGAACAGCCCGCCGATCTTCAGGGACGGAGCGCGCAGGGCGTAAAGCAGGAACGAGCCGCCGATGGCGACCACCAGCAAGCCCAGGATGAACACGCCGCGCGCCGGGTCGGTGGCGAAGGCGTGGACCGAGGTGATGACGCCCGAACGCACCAGGAAGGTGCCCAACAGCGACAGGCCGAAGGCGGTGATGGCCAACAAGATGGTCCAGCTTTTCAGCGCGTCACGCTTTTCCACCACCACCGCCGAATGCAACAGCGCGGTGCCGGCCAGCCACGGCATGAAGGACGCGTTTTCCACCGGGTCCCAGTACCACCAGCCGCCCCAGCCCAATTCGTAATAAGCCCACCACGAGCCCAAAGCGATGCCGCAGGTCAGGAACACCCAGGCGGCCAGGGTCCACGGGCGCACCCAGCGCGCCCAGGCGGCGTCGACGCGGCCTTCGATCAGGGCGGCGATGGCGAAGGAAAACGCCATGGAAAAGCCCACATAGCCCAAATACAGCAGCGGCGGATGGAAGGCCAAGCCGGGGTCCTGCAGCAGCGGGTTCAACCCCTGGCCGTTGAAAGGCGGCGGGTCGAGACGGTCGAACGGATTGGACGTGAACAAGATGAACAGCAGGAAGCCCACCGTGATCATGGCCTGGACCGACAAGGCCCGGGCCTTCAGGCCCGGCGGCAGGTTGCGGCCGAACAGGGTCACCGCGAAGCCGAAAATGGCCAGGATGGTGATCCACAGCAGCAGCGAACCTTCATGGTTGCCCCAGACGCCGGCCACCTTGTACAGCATGGGCTTGTCGGTATGGCTGTTCTGGGCCACGTTCATCACCGAGAAGTCCGAAGTGACGTAGGCATGCATCAAGGCGGCGAAGCTGATGGACACCAAAGCCATCTGGGCCGCCGAGGTCGGACCCGCCAGACCCATCCAGGACGCGTTGCCGCGACCGGCTCCGATCAGCGGCACGGTGGCCTGGATCAGGGCGACCGCCAGGGCAAGAATAAGGGCGAAATGGCCGATTTCGGCGATCATCGGAGACTCCTAGCGCGGGGGCGGGCTATTTCTGCACCTGTTCGGGGTGCTCGCCCTGCCAATGGCCGGACTTCTTCAAGCTTTCGGCCACTTCCTTGGGCATATAGTTCTCGTCGTGCTTGGCCAGCACTTCCGAGGCGACGAAGACACCTTGGCCCATGCGGCCTTCGGTGACCACGCCCTGGCCCTCCCGGAACAGGTCGGGCAGCAGGCCTTCATAGACCACAGGCAGGGCGTTGGCCCCGTCGGTCACCTTGAAACGCACGGTGGCGCCGTCCTTGACCACGCTGCCCTGTTCCACCAGTCCCCCCAGGCGGATGCGCCGCCCCTCGGTGGGGACCTTGGCTTCCATGATCTCGGTGGGACTGAAGAAGAAGACGATGTCCTGGCGCAGCGCCGACAGCACCAGGGCGGCGGCGGCGCCCACGGCCAACAGGCCCAGGATGACGAAATAAAGGCGGCGTTTCTTGCGGGTCATGCTTGCGGCACCTCTTCAGCGCCGGGTTCGGCGCTGGCTGCGGACGGGTTGTTGCGGCGGCGACGACTGGGCCGCAGGCTTTGCGCCGCCTCCAGATCGCGTTCGTTGGCGTGTGCCGAGCGGACCGAGGCGATCAGCAAGACGGCCATCACCACCACCGCCAGGATGTAGGTCGGCCACACATAACCGGCATAGCCCCCCATGGCGAAAAAAGCGGAAAGATTGTCCATGTCGTCTACTCCGCTTGTCCGGCCGCGTGGACCTGGGCCATGCGCAGGGTGCGCAACTTGGCGCCGGCGATTTCCGAACGGGTGCGGAAGATCAGCACCAAAATCCAATAGGCCTTGAACGCCACCGCCATCAGGATCAGCGGCACCATCATGGTGGCGTCGATGGCGGGTCCCCCCATCTTCACCACGCTGGCCGGCTGGTGCAGGGTGTTCCACCAATCCACCGACCACTTGATGACGGGCACGTTGACCACGCCCACCAGGGCCAGGATGCCGGCAGCCTTTTGACCGCGTTCCGGATCGTCGAAGGCGTCGGCCAGCGCCATGTAGCCCAGATACAGGAAAAACAGGATCAACATGCTGGTCAGCCGCGCGTCCCACACCCACCAGGTGCCCCACATGGGTTTGCCCCACAGCGAACCGGTGACCAGACAGATGAAGGTGAAGGCGGCGCCGACGGGGGCGGTGGCCCGCGCCATCAGATCGGCCAGCGGATGTTTCCAGATCAGTCCCATGGCCGAGAACACCGCCATGGCGGTATAACAGAACATGCCCATCCAGGCCGACGGCACGTGGATGTACATGATGCGCACGGTCTCGCCCTGCTGGTAATCGGCGGGAGACGCGAACAGCGAGAACCACAGCCCGGCGGCGAAACTTAGCGCGGCCACGGCCATGGCCCAGGGCTGGATGATGGCGGCGATGCGCAGGAAACGGGCGGGATTGGCGAACCGGTGCATGGTGACGATCTCTTGGTGTCGTTCCGACAGGTGCGAAAACAGCGAACTATATATCGCGACCGGCACAGGATTCCACGTTACCGCTGGGTAAGGTTTGACGTAAGTCAGGCCCACCCGTCGCGGCAGCCGCTCAGCGTTTGTCGGGAACCAGGGCCAGGGTGCGGTCGGGACGGGCGCCGGCCAGCCAGCGCTGCGCCAGTTTCTGGTCGTCGAGCAAAGCGCAGACGGCGGCGTGCAGTTCCAGCGACACCAGGGTCATCTTCAGTTTTTTCAACGCCATCAACACGCCCGAAAGAGCGGAATCGAAGATGGCTTCCGGCACCGACAGATAGACCGGCCGCAACTGGCCGGCTTCCAGCTTGGCCCGCATGCCCGCCGGGTCCTGGTGCGAGGCGGCACAGAAAGAAGCGTCGATGGAATGCAGACCGCGACAGCGCAGCGGCCGTACCGGATAGATGCGGCAATTGCCGTCCAGCGAAAGAAAGGCGCAGGCCAGACGGCTTTCGGCCCGCTGGCCGGTGCTCATCCCCTTGGTCCGGGCGTTGACTTGGCGCAGGGATTCGGACAGCTCCGGCGGCTGGTCCTGAAGATAAACGGCGATGCGGACGGCTTCCAGCGGTGTGACGCCCACCTGTTGGTGACAGCACCAGCCGCAACCGGCCCGGCAGGCGGAAGCCGGCGCCGAACGCAGGTAATCCAGGCTGGTGCGCCGCGCCTGCCATGATTGTTCGGCCAGGGCGAAGACCTGATCCAGGGCGGCGCAAGCGTCGGCCTGGCTGGGCTTGGGCGAAAGGGGCGCGAAGGCGGCGGCGGCGGACCGGGCCAGAAAATCATCGCTTGGAGTGAACACGGGCGCGCATCCTGTCGGCCAGCGGTTCAGACAAGAAAAAAGGCCACCCTTTGGCAAGGAGGCCTGTTTTCGTCGGCGGTGGCGCACCCGGAAGGACTCGAACCTCCAGCCCCCAGATTCGTAGTCTGGTGCTCTATCCAATTGAGCTACGGGTGCTTCGCCGTATCCGCCGGAAGTTGCCCCCCAGCGAGGGAGCGGAACATACACAAACTGACATGGCCCCGCAAGCATGTTTTTTCAGGGAAGAAAACTTTGTTTTTCTGCCCCGCACCCGCCATTGCGGCAACAATACGGCTTGTGGGGGGATGGGCGTTTGCGTAAAATCCGCCACAATTGCGCGGGGGCAAGTCAAAAAAATAACCTCACGAATCTAGTTTTGCCGTCCCGGCGGGGGTATCCGTTCTGGCGAACAAAAAGGTAAGCAGTCCCAATGGCCCTGAAGACGACCCATGCCGCGGCGCTTTGCGCGGTGATCCTGGTAGGCGGATGTTCGTTCGCCGAGGAAACCCTGTTTCCCACGTCCGGCACCGTCCAGACCACTCAGCCGGCGGGCAACCCCCCGGCTCTGGGATCCAGCAACTTCGAAGCGCCCGGCGTGACCAACGGCGTCGCCACCGGCACTTTCGTCGGCAACAAGGTGACGTCCTTGCGTGGCGACCTGGGGGCGCTGCAGGACATGCTGACCCGTCATAACATGGCGCTGCAGGGCATCCGAACCGACACGGTGCAGGATTCGCAGCGCTATCACGGCACCGTGGCCGCCATCAACGCCCGCCTGCAGGTGGGCACCACCCCGGGCAACCCGATCCTGAACCAGCAATGGAACGCCGCGCAAGGCGAGCTGGACCGCATCAACGAGGACGTCCTCAAGATGACCCGTCTGGCCAACGAGGTGACCAATTCCTCGGCCATGGCCGCCTATCTGCTGGAATCGGTGCGCGCCGCCCGCCAGCTGTCCGGCGCCGTCGACGAAGACCATCGCCAGCTGCGCATCCTGGAAGACGAAACCAACCGCACCGTGGTGCTGGTGGAACGTCTGCTGACCGAATTGTCCGACGACGTCAACCGTCAGCAATCCTATGTGGCCAACGAACGCCAGAACCTGAACACCCTGGCGGTGGCCATCAAGAACGGTCAGCTGTACAGCTCGGCTCTGACCAATGGCCGCGCCGCCGCCGCCATGCCGGCCGCCTATGACGCCCCCATGGCCGCGCCGCGCGGCATGGTCGGTTCGTCCGACATGGCCCTGGTGACCATCCGCTTCGACCGCGCCAACGTGAACTACGAAACCGCGCTCTACGCCGCCGTCAAGGGCGCCCTGGACCGTCGTCCCAGCGCGTCCTTCGACGTGGTCGCGGTGTCTCCCACCGGTTCCACCCCCGGCGCCCAAGCGCTGGGCGCCACCAATGTCCGCCGCAACGCCGAATCGGTGGTGCGCTCGCTGACCAACATGGGTCTGCCGGCCAACCGTATCCGGGTGTCGCAGACCACCAGCCCGGCGGTGAACACCGGCGAGGTCCAGGTCTACGTGCGCTAAACGACGCTAGTCGATTGATAAATAAAGCCCCCGGAGACATCCGGGGGCTTTTTCTTTGTGCGAGAGGTTTAAGCAAGGCGTGCCGATTTTTTCGGCAATCATGAATTAAAGGATCGGGAAGGGGCCGCAATCCCTTGCTTCCGGCGCCTTTCTGGCTGGCACGATGTTTGCGGATCGACCAGACCGTTCCCTCGGGTACAAGCAACATGGCGCCGGCATCCTCATCCATCACCTCGGTCCCCGCGATCCGTTTCATGCTGGCGGCCAAACGGCTGCGGGTGCGCGACCTTGAACAACTGGTGACCGTCTGCGGACTGGTCGGCGCCATCAGCGCGCTGATCCATTTCCTGCAGCGGGAACGCGGCATCACCAATGTCTATCTGGGCTCGCGCGGTCAGGAATTCGCCGAACGGCTGAAAGTGGCATCGGCCGATTCCAGCCGCGCCGAACAGACCTTGCGTTCCTTATTCGATGTGTTCGAGGCTTCGGCCCCCACCACATCGTTCGCGCCCCGGGTGTTCGGCCGCATCGCCTATGCCCTGCACGCCCTGGACGCCCTGGAAGGAATCCGCCACCGGGTGGCGACGCTGAAGGTCAACCCCGAGGATGCCACCAAATTTTTCGTCGACGTCATCGCCGGCTTGTTGGCGGTGGTGTTCGAAGCATCCGACACCAATGCCGATCCCGCCATATCGCGGGCCTTGGTGGCCATGTTCAACTTCATGCAGGGCAAGGAATTCGCCGGCCAGGAACGCGCCACCACGGCAGCCGGCTTTTCCGCCGGGCGCTTCACCGCAGCCCAACATCAGCGTCTGCTGAAGCTGATCGACGCCCAGGCCCGGTCATTCCAGATTTTCGCCCAATTCGCCGCGCCCGGCCTGGTCAGTCAGTTCGAGCAGGTGATGGAGGCCCCGGAACGGGCGGAGTTCGCCCAGCTGCGCCAAGCGGCGGTCATCGCCGGGCCTGACCGCGAACTGCGCGGGCTGTCCAGCCGCACTTGGTTCGACCACGCCACCACCCGCCTGGACGCCATGTATGCGGTGGAAGTGCGCATCGACGCCGACCTGCAAGACCTGTGCGCCGCCAAGCTGGGCGAAGCCCGCGCCGATCTGGACGACCACGACGCCCATGTGAGCCTGCCCCACCCGGACCAGGGCGAGTCGGCGCCCACGGTCTATGTCATCGGCCAAGCGGACCAAGGCTTGATCGCCGATGCCGCCAAGTCGGGCATGAACGTGCTGTCGGCCGACGGCATCAGCCCCAAACTGGGGCGCTCATTGGTCGATCTGGTGCAAACCCAGTTCCGCCACCTGCAACAAGTGACCGAAGAACTGGAAACCGCCCGGCTGGCCATCAACGAACGCAAGACCATCGACAAGGCCAAGGGCCTGCTGATGACTCATCGCGGCCTGACCGAACAGCAGGCCTATGACCTGTTGCGCAAGACCGCCATGAGCCAGAGCCGCCGCATCAAGGAAGTGGCCGATTCCATCATCGCCATGGCCGACATCCTGATTCCGTAGAGCGGATTGCGGCATGATTTCGCCTACTCGAAATCCGCTCTGCTTTGCATGATGCGCCCCGTACCGGGGCCGCTCAGGCGCCGCGCAGGCTTGTCGCGGATTGCGGCATGATTTCGCCTACTCGAAATCCGCTCTAGCACCCACCAGACGGCTACATCCCCGGCTGGGCGAAGCTGGTGGGGGCCGGGGCGATGTCGGTCAGGCCGGATTTGGCGATCTGACGTACCGCCAGACCCCGGTCGTTGGTACCGTCGGCACGCAGACGGAACAGGCCGTCGATGCCGGCGAAGCCACCGGCATTGGTCAGGGTCGCCGCCGAATAATCCAGGTTCTGACGGACCAAGGTGGCGGCCAAGGCGGTGGCGTCATAGGCCAAGGACGCCCGCAGCGTGCCGGCACGCGGCGGGCGGCTGCCGAAGGCGCTGGCATAGCGCCGTTCGAATTCGGCATAGGACTCGGCCGAGGGTGCTGCGAACCAGGCGCCCTGCAGCGACGGCTCGGCGGCCAGGCGCGGGTCGTCCCACAACATGGTGCCCAGGATCGGGGTCTTATCGATGTCCACCTCGTAATAGGTGACCAGCGACGACACCGTGCGCAAACGGGTGCCTTCGTCGGCGATCATCACCGCGTCGAAAGGCGGCGGCGGCACCGGGCTGGCGTCTTTCCTGTCACGGCCACGGGTGCGCGAATCGGCTTCGGTGAAGCGCCGGACCTGTTGGCTGATATCCTTGGCCTGGGGGTCGTAATATTCCACCTTGGTGACTTGCCCGCCCATTTGCGGCACCACGGTCCGGAAGGCTTCCGCCACCGCCTGGCCGTATTCGTCGGACCGCGCCAACAGGGCGAAACGCTGCTTGCCCTGGTCGCGCGCGTGGGTCACCACCCGTCTGATCTGCGATTCGGGCAAGAAACCCAGGGTATAAACGCCCTGTCCCAGCACCGTGCGGTCGGTGGTGAAGCTGACCAGCGGAATGCCCCATTGCCGGGCCTGGGGCGCCACCGCCTTGACCTCGGCCGAGAAAACCGGCCCCAAGATGATGTCGGCCCCTTGGGTACGGGCCTGTTCCAAGGCCAGCAAGGCGCCTTCCGGCGTCCCCTTGGTATCCAGCGGAATCAGGTTCAGCCGCTGGTCGGCCACGTCGAACAACGCCAGCTGGGCGGCGTTGGACATGGCCTGCCCCCAGGCGGCATAAGGACCGGACAGCGGCGCCAGCAACACGGCGCGGATTTCGTCACGCCCGGCGAAGCCGGTCACCGGCAGGGGCAGGGGCAGCGGCGCCGCTTGAACCGGAGCGGGTGCAGGCGTCGGAGCCGGGGTGGGAATCTGCACCTGCGGACGTGTTTGCGGCACCGGTTGCGGTGCCGTCTGCGGGGCGGGCTTGGTTCCGTTCAACCACGGTGGTAAGTCTGTCTGGGCACAAGCGCTTAACAGCAGGGCCGATATCAATGGCAGGGCAGCGACAAGACGACGCACCGCAAATCTCCGATCAGGCGATGGATTGCGAAGCCGAGGGTAGACATTTGCGCAACCGAAGTAAACCGGCGCCCGGTTTGTATTTGGTCGCCACCCCCATCGGCAACATGGGTGACATCACCTTTCGTGCCGTCGAGACCCTGCGTGCCGCCGATTGGGTGGCCTGCGAGGACACCCGCGTCACCGGCAAGCTGATGACCCGCCTGGGGCTGGACCGGCCGCTGATCCCCTATCACGAACACAATGCGGAAAAAGCCCGGCCCGAGCTGATCGCCAAACTGAAACAGGGTGCGGTCATCGCCCTGGTGTCCGACGCCGGAACGCCGCTGGTGTCGGACCCCGGCTATCGTCTGGTCCGCGCCTGCGTCGCCGAGAACGTGGCGGTGACCGCGCTGCCCGGCGCCTCGGCGGCTTTGACCGCGCTGCAATTGTCGGCGCTGCCCAACGACCGCTTCCTGTTCGCCGGCTTCCTGCCCAACAAGGCGGCCGCCCGGCGCACCGCGTTGCGTGAACTGGCCGCCATCCCCGCCACCTTGGTGTTTTACGAATCGCCCAACCGGCTGGGCGAGTCCCTGGCCGACATGGTGGCGGTGTTGGGCGACCGCGACGCGGTGGTGGCACGCGAACTGACCAAACTGCACGAGGAAGTGGCGCGCGGCGACCTGTTCGCCCTGGCCGGACGCTACGCCGACAACCCGCCCAAGGGCGAGGTGGTGGTGGTGGTCTCGCCGCCCGGCGCCGCCGCCGCCCCCAGCGAAGCCGACCTGGAAACCCGCCTGCGCCAAGTGGTGGACCAAGGCGCGCGCATCAAGGACGCCGCTGCCCTGGTTGCCGCCGAAACCGGCTTTCCTCGCCGTGACGTCTACGCCCTGGCGTTGAAGCTGTTCCGCATGGGCGACAACGGGTGAGCGAACGCAGCCGCACCGGCAAGCGGGCCGAAACCGTCGCCGCCTGGTGGCTACGGCTGAAGGGTTTCGCCATCCTGGCCCGGGGCTGGTCCAGCCGGCGCGGCAGCGGCGCCGGGGAAATCGACATCGTCGCCAGGCGCGGCAACTTGCTGGCCTTTGTCGAGGTCAAGGCGCGGGCCGATCAGGAAAGCGCCGCCCACGCCCTGCGGCCGGCCCAACGAAGCCGCATTTCCCGGGGTGCCCAGGCCTTCGTCGCCGCCCATCCCCATCTGCAACGCTGCGCCATGCGCTTCGACGTCATCCTGGTCAGCCCGGGGCGTTGGCCATGCCACATTTCCGACGCATGGCGGATGGATGCTTGAGAGGACAAGCGGCCAAAGCTAAGGTCGTCGCATCGCAAAGGAAAGGATCAGGCCCGTGAGACTTCGCCCCGCCCTTACCCTGGCCGCCCTGCTGGCGGCGTCCACCGCCCTGTCGGGCTGTGTCGGCATGGTCATCGGCGCCGGCGCCACCGCCGGTGTCGCCGCATCGGAAGAACGTGGCATCGAAGGCGCCGCCGAGGACGCCAAGATCCGCGCCGAGATCAACGAAGCCTGGTTCCGCAAGAACGTCGACATGTTTTCCAAGGTGACCCTGGCCATCAGCGAAGGCCGGGTGCTGCTGACCGGCTTGGTTCCCACCGAGCAGGTGCGCGAAGACGCGGTCAACCTGACCTGGCAGGTGGCCGGCGTGCGCGAGGTCTACAACGAGATCCTGGTCCAGGATTCCAGCGGCTTCATCGACGGTGCCCGCGACGTGCGCATCCAGCAGGAAATCAAAAGCCGGATGCTGTTCGACAAGGAAATCAGCAACATCAACTATACCGTGGACGTCACCAACGGCACCGTCTACCTGTTGGGCATCGCCCAGTCCGACACCGAACTGAACCGGGTCATCGGCCATGCCCGCGAAGTGTCGGCGGTGAAGAACGTCATCAGCTATGTGCGGTTGAAGACCGACCCCCGGCGTCACGGCGGGTGATGACCCCCCGCCACTGAAATCCTGACCGATCTGGGCCAGTTCGCCGACGCTGACCTGCCCTTGCTGGCCACCGCCTTGGCCTTGGCCAAAATGCACGACGCCGATTGTCCCGACCTGGATGGCGACGAAATCCACCAACTGGCCGACCAGGTCCGCACCGCCGCCTTCGTCAAACCGAACGCGGCGCAGATGGCCGCCGCCCTGGTGGACGTCCTGGTTGGCCAGCACCGCTATGGCGTCGGCGGAGAAAGCGGGGAAGGGCACGAAATCAGTGGTCTGCTGCGTGACCGCCGGGCCAGCGCCGACACCGTTTGCCTGTTGTGGGTCTGCGTGGCGCAAAGTGCCGGCTTGGACATCGAGATGCTGGCTTTTCCCATGCACGGGCTGATCCGCCTGAACGACCAGGCCGGTGGGCGGGTCATCGTCGAATGCGCCGAAGGCCGCATTCTTGACAGCGCCGCCCTGCGCTTTCTGCACAAGCTGGATTCCGGACCCAAGGCCGAACTGGACCCGGCGTTCTTTCAGCCGCTCAGCCATCGCCAGTTGCTGCTGCGCTGGCGGCAAAGCCTGAAGATGCACCATCTGCGCAACGGCCGCCTGGACCAGGCCCTGGCCCTGGTGGAAAGCGCCCTGCTGTTCGCCCCCTGCCAAGCCAGCTTGTGGCGCGAGGCCGGATTGATGCGGTTGCGCCTGGAAGACCTGCCCGGTGCCGCCGCCGCCCTGGAACAATTCATCCAACGCGAGGATAATGCCATCGCCCGTGGCCGTGGCCAGCAACTGCTGGCGGAAATCCGCGGCCGCATGCGTTGAAAGGCCCAAGGAGGAAAAGGTGAGCCTAGCCGTAGCCATCCAGATGGATCCCATGGAATCCATCAACATCAACGCCGATTCCACCTTTGCCCTGGCGCTGGAAGCGCAGCGACGCGGCCACGCCCTGTTCCATTACCTGCCCAGCGACCTGGCCCTGAAGAACGGCCGCGTGCTGGCCTGGGTGCGCCCGGTTCAAGTGCGCCGCGAGATGGGCAACCATTTCAGCTTCGGCGACGCCCAACTGGTGGATCTGGCCACCATGGACGTGGTGCTGATGCGCCAGGACCCGCCCTTCGACATGGCCTATATCACCGCCACCCACCTGCTGGAACATATCCATCCCCGCACCTTGGTGGTCAACGATCCGGTCCATGTGCGCAACGCCCCGGAAAAGCTGCTGGTTACGCACTTCCCCGGCTTGCTGCCGCCGACGCTGATCACCACCGACCGCCGCCACATCATGGATTTCCGCGCCGAATACAAGGACATCGTGCTGAAGCCGCTGTTCGGCAACGGTGGCGCCGGGGTGTTCCACGTCAAGCCCGACGACGAAAACCTGAACTCGCTGCTGGAGATGTTCACCCAGCTTTACCGCGAACCGGTGATCGTCCAGGCCTATCTGCCGGAAGTGCGCCAGGGCGACAAACGCATCATCCTGGTGGACGGCCAGCCGGCCGGCGCCGTCAACCGGGTGCCCCAGGCCGGCGAGGCCCGGTCCAACCTGCATGTGGGCGGCCGGGCCATGAAGGCCGAACTGACGAGCCGCGACCGCGAGATCTGCGAGGCCATCGGCCCGACCCTGCGGGCGCGGGGGCTGATTTTCGTCGGCATCGACGTCATCGGAAACTACCTGACCGAGATCAACGTCACCTCGCCCACCGGTATCCAAGAGATCGACCGCTTCGACGATGTTTGCATCGAGGCGCAAATTTGGGACGCCATCGAGCTGCGCCGGGCCACGACCTCTGACATTCCAACGGCTTAGTCTTTTTAACTGCGAATGAAGGCGGCCGCTAACTGCGATTTCAGTTGGCGGCCGCCTGCTGTTGCGACCCTGGAACATCCACCGGGATGACAGCCGGCAGGGTGAAGCAGAACACCGTGCCGTGGGGCTGGTTGTCCTCGACCCAGATATGCCCGCCATGGCGTTCGACGATCTTCTTGGCGATGGCCAAGCCGACACCTGTTCCGGAAATCGCTGAATTCACATTAAGACGTTGAAATACCTGGAATATACGCTCTCTCGCCGCTGCCGGCACGCCGATGCCGTTGTCGCCGACACGGATTTCCCAGCCCTGAGCGTGGGGTCGGGCCGAGACCGAAACCTGGGCCGGGCGGTCGGGATGACGGTATTTCAGGGCGTTGCCCACCAGATTTTGCAGCACGCGGGCCAGCATGGACGCCTCGCCCGCCACCACCGGCAAGGTCCCGTCGCGCAGGACCTGGGCCTGGGATTCCTGCAAGGCGGCGGTCAGGTTGGCCAGGGCCGCTTCCAACACCCGTTCCAGCGCCACCGGCTGGGGATTGATCTCGGTGCGCCCGGCGCGGGAATAGGCCAACAGATCGTCGATCATTTGCTTCATGCGCTGGGCGCCGCCGGTCATGAAACCCAGGAATTCCCGCCCGTCATCGTCCAATTGACCACCATAACGCCGGTCGATCAACTGGGCGTAGGACCCGATCATCCGTAACGGTTCCTGCAGGTCGTGGGACACCGCATAGGCGAAGTTTTCCAATTCGGTGTTGGACCGCGCCAGATCGTCCACCGCATGGCACAGTTCCCGGGTCCGTTCCGCCACCATGGCTTCCTGTTCGGCCTTGGCCTGGGCCAATTGCCGCCAGCCGGCGCGCAGCCAGGTCAAGAAGGCCAAGGTCGCCCCCGCCAGCAGCACGTAGCCCACCCCATGAAGCACGAAGGTTTGTTGCTTTTGCGGGTTGATCTCGGCCAGCACCTGGGCGGCGTCGAAAGTGACGCTGATGCCGCCCCGGACCTCGCCCAATTTGTAATTCTGGTTGGCGTGGCAGTGCAGGCAGGCTTCTTCCACCAGCAGCCGTCCCATATAGCGGTACTGGTCCGCCTGATCCGTGCGGACCCGCTCCAGCACTTCGCTTTTACCCTGCTCGAAGGTGCTGAGCGCCTTGGCTTCCCAAGGATCGGGGGCGTTGCCCGGACGGATGGGCTTCAGGCTGGTCAGACGGAACGACAGCCCACCACGGCGGTCCATCAGTTCCGACACCTGCCGGGTCATGTAGGCGGGATTGATCTTGGTGAACAGCCGACCGGCGATGTCCACGTCCCGCAACGGGTCGACCAGCCATTCGTTGGGCGGCGAGTCCTCGGTCACCGGGGCGTAAAGACCGCCATGGCGGGCATTCCACAGCCGGGTCGTTTCGACCACGGAAAACAACATCCGCGCCCGCGCCGTCGCCACTTCGCGGGCTTGGGAATCCAGCAGGGCCAGATTGTGCCACAACGACAACGCCACCAGGACAGCCCAGGCGGCCAGCGATCCCAATTCCAACGCGTAGCCGGGAAAACGCATGTGTTTCCATCCGCTTGGTGCCGGCCAAACGCGGCCGAACGGAAAGGATAATCCAGCCAAGGCCGAATTACATCCCGCTAAACCGGCCATGTGACCTGATGAAAGGCTGCATACAAATCTCTTTCGTCCTGCGTGGCCAACGGCTACACGTAAGAAGACACAAGCCGTATGAAGATCTCCTTTAAGTGACCACCCGCGCCCCGACCATCGCCTTTTCCGGCATCGACTGCCTGGACATCGACGTCCAGGTCCAGGTATCCAACGGCCTGCCCGCCTTCACCATCGTCGGCCTGCCCGACAAGGCCGTGGGGGAAAGCCGCGAACGGGTGCGCGCCGCCTTCAATGCTTTGGGCCTGTCACTGCCGCCGAAACGAATCACCGTCAACCTGGCGCCGGCTGACCTGCTGAAGGAAGGCAGCCATTTCGATCTGCCCATCGCTTTGGGCCTGTTGGGCGCCATGGGGGTGTTGCCGGCCGACGAGGTGGCGGAATACGTGTCTTTGGGCGAACTGGGCCTGGACGGGTCGCTGGCGGCGGTGTCCGGAGTGCTGCCGGCGGCCATCGCCGCCAACGCGGCGGGCAAGGGGTTGATCTGCCCCGCCGTCCAAGGCCCCGAGGCCGCCTGGGCCGGCGAGGTCGAGGTCCTGGCAGCACCGTCGCTGTTGGCGCTGATCAACCACTTCAAGGGCACCCAGGTGCTGGCCCGGCCCGAGCCACGCCTGGAAAATGATGATCCGGATCACCTTGACCTGAAGGACATCAAGGGCCAGGAAAGCGCCAAACGCGCCCTGGAAGTGGCGGCGGCCGGCGGTCACAACCTGTTGATGATCGGTCCACCCGGATCGGGCAAGTCCATGCTGGCCGCCCGCCTGCCCGGCCTGTTACCGCCCTTGGAAGCCGCCGAGGCGCTGGAAGTCAGCATGATCCATTCGGTGGCCGGACAACTGGCCGAAGGTCGGCTGCTGCGCCGACGCCCGTTCCGCGACCCCCATCATTCCGCCTCCGTGCCGTCCCTGGTGGGCGGCGGGGCGCGGGCCAAGCCGGGGGAAATCTCGCTGGCCCATAACGGCGTGTTGTTCCTGGACGAATTGCCGGAATTTCAGCGCGGTGCCCTGGAAGCCCTGCGCCAACCCTTGGAAACCGGCCGCGCCAGCGTGGCCCGCGCCAACGCCCACGTGGTCTATCCCGCCCGCATCCAGTTGGTGGCGGCGATGAATCCGTGCCGCTGCGGCTATTTGGGTGACGCAGCGCAAGCCTGCGCCAAGGCGCCCAAATGCGGTGCCGAATACCAGAACAAGATTTCCGGCCCCTTGTTCGACCGCATCGACCTGCACGTCGAGGTTCCAGCCGTCAGCCCCGCCGATCTGTCGCTGCCGCCGCCGGCGGAAGGATCGGCCCAGGTGGCCGCCCGTGTCGCCGCCGCCCGTGCCATCCAGGCCGAGCGCGGACGCGGCTTGGGCGTCAGCTGCAACGCGCAATTGGACGGCGAGGCGCTGGAACGTTTGGCCGCCCCCGATGCCGCCGGCCGCGCTTTGCTGACCGAAGCCGCCGAACGCATGCGGCTGTCTGCACGCGGCTATCACCGGGTGTTGCGGGTGGCCCGCACCTTGGCCGATCTGGCCGGGCTGGATGGGATCGGGCGATTGCAGGTGGCGGAAGCGCTGTCCTATCGCCGGGTGGTTCCCGGTCGATCCTGACTTGACCAAAGTCGGGGCAGGACCGACACCAGTGAGATAGAACAGGGCGACCCTGGAGGATTGTCCCGTGAACCGACCCGTCGTCTTTTGGGCTTCGTTGCTGCTGTTGGCGGTGGAACTGGCCCTGTTCGCCTTTGTCGCCTTGCATTTGGATGCCGGGCTGAAGACCGAGATCCGCGACGGCCAGCCCTTTGGCACCTGCCTGGAAAAAGACTTCGAGATCGTCGGTCTGGCTTGGTTGGCCATGACCAGCACCGCCTTTGTCGGCGCCCTGCTGAGCCTGTTCAAAAAATCCAAATGGCTGTGGCTGGCCGCCTTCGTCCTGCCGGTGATCGTCGCCACCACCTTGGCGAAATATCAGGAAGACCGCTTTCCCGCCTGCTGGGAACGCCCGGCCGAAAACGCCAAAAGCTAAATCTTCAGTTCCACCAACACCGGAACGTGGTCCGATGGCTGGTCCCACGACCGTGCCTCGCGCAGCACCTGGACTTCGCCGACCGCGTCGGCCAAGGGCGGCGTCACCCACACGTGGTCCAGGCGGCGGCCACGATCGTTTTTTTGCCAATCGGGCGAACGATAGCTCCACCAGGTGAACAGCTTTTCATCGGGCGGAATCACCTGACGCATGGAATCCACCCAGTTCAGGCTGGCCTGCATGCGGTTCAGCAAATCGACCTCGACCGGGGTATGGCTGACGATCTTCAACAGCTGCTTATGCGACCACACGTCGGTTTCCAACGGTGCGATATTCAGGTCGCCCACCAGGACCAGCTTGTCCTGGGGCGTGTAGGTGGTCGCCAGCCAATCGGTCACCTGACGCAGGAAATCCAGCTTGTGGGCGAATTTGTCATTCTGTTCGGGGTCGGGGATGTCGCCGCCGGCCGGCACGTACAAGCAATGGATTTCCGCCTGATCCAGCCGCGCCAGAATGTGGCGGCGGTCGTCCCGGCCACACCAGGACGGGGTCTGGACGTCGCGCAGCGGGTATTTGGACAAGATGGCGACGCCGTTATAGCCCTTCATGCCGTGAAAGGCGATGTGGGGGAATCCCAAGGAACGGCAGGCATCGGCGGGAAACAGCTCGTCCACCACCTTGATTTCCTGCAGACAGATGACGTCAGGGTTCAACGTCTGGACCACCCGGGCCAACAGGTCGAATCGCAGGCGAACGGAATTGATGTTCCAGGTGACGACACGCACGACGTTTTCCCCTTGCTGGCTTGGTGGCGCGTTTTAACATCATTCCAGCTTGGGACGAAATGGCATTGCCCAAAAGAAGTGGGCGCCCGACCAGGGGGTGTCGGGCGCGCCGGCCGCTGCGCGGCCTATCCTGAAAAGAAGTGGGCGCCCGACCAGGGGGTGTCGGGCGCCCGGGGGGACCACTCCGTCGCGGAGCGTCTCGTGGGGAGGGCAGGGGAAACCATCCCCACCGGCCATGGCCGTTGCGGCATGGCCGCTTAACCCCTTAAGTGGTCAATGGAACGTGCGGTTGTTATGGGACGAGTCGCAATTCAGCCATGCATATGACACATGGCTGTCAGCCGTCGTTCAACTTGGGCCTGGCGAATTTGGGGTCCTTGAACTCGAACAGCGAGCGGTCCAGGGCAAGCCCGTTCTGGCTGTCGTACAGCGACACCGTGGTCAGGTTTCCCTGGGCGTCCAAAACCCGCCATTGCCGCAGCTGGAAGGGTGATTCGGAAAACACCAGGGTCAGCTCGCCCTGGCCGGGATCATCGCTTTCCACCAGCCCGATGTTCAGCACGCCCGGCGCCCGCGTCACCTTGGTCACCGACAGATCCTTGCCGTTCAGCTGCACGTTTTCGCGCACCAGCACACCAGCCGGGGTCGAGTTCAGGGGGATATAGCTGGGTTCGCCCAATTCCCGGTCGTGGACGATCAGGAAAGACCCGTCGGCCACCACCAGCAACGGCGAGGGCGGATCATATTGCAGCCGCATGCGGCCCGGACGCCAGAAATAGGCGGTGCCTTCGGCGATGTTGCCGTTGGGGGCATATTGCTGAAACCGCGCCTTCAAGGTGGTGACGCCGTTCATATAGGTTTCGGCGCGGGCGATATCGGCCTTGTCCTGGTCCGACAGCGGCTTGCGCGGGCCGGCGGCCTGGGCGGCGGGCGCCAAAGCCAGCAACGCCATCAGGGCCAGAACGATGCGACGGTTGAACACGGGTGGAAGTCTCCTTGCAGCCAGTATCATCGGTTTAAGCGACGATGATGGCGGAATTTAGTAATCGTCGCGGGTCTGGCGCACCAAAATCTCGCGCTTGCCCACATGGTTGGGCTTGCCCACCACGCCTTCGGCTTCCATGCGCTCGATCAGACGGGCGGCACGGTTATAGCCGATCTGCAGGTGCCGCTGGATGAAGCTGGTGGAGGCCTTGCCCTCGCGCGCCACCAAGGCCACCGCCTGGTCGTAAAGGTCGTCGCCCGAGCCGCCGCCGCTGGCCCCCGGCGCCCCGAACTCGCCGCCTTCCTCTTCCTCGGTGACCGCTTCCACGTACAGGGGCTCGCCCTGGCTGCGCAGATGCTCGACCACCTTTTCCACTTCCTGGTCGGACACGAAAGGCCCGTGGACGCGGGTGATACGGCCGCCGGCCGCCATGTACAGCATGTCACCCTGGCCCAGCAGCTGTTCGGCGCCCTGCTCGCCCAGGATAGTGCGCGAATCGATCTTGCTGGTGACCTGGAAGGAAATGCGGGTGGGGAAGTTGGCCTTGATGGTGCCGGTGATGACGTCCACCGACGGACGCTGCGTCGCCATGATCAGATGGATGCCGGCGGCACGCGCCATCTGGGCCAGACGTTGCACCGCCGCCTCGATATCCTTGCCGGCCACCAGCATCAGGTCGGCCATTTCGTCAACGATGACCACGATGAAGGGAAGCGCCTTCAGCTCCAGAAGCTGTTCTTCATAGATGGGCTTGCCGGTGTCGGGATCGAAACCGGTCTGCACCGTCCGCGTCAATTGCTCGCCGCGTTCGCGGGCTTCGGCCAGACGCTGGTTGTAGCCGGCGATGTTGCGCACCCCCAGCTGGCTCATGGCGCGATAGCGGTCTTCCATCTCGCGCACCGCCCATTTCAGCGCCACCACCGCCTTGCCCGGCTCGGTGACCACCGGGGCCAGCAAGTGGGGGATGCCGTCATAGACCGACAGTTCCAGCATCTTGGGATCGATCATGATCAGGCGGCATTCTTCCGGCGTCAGCCGATACAGCAGCGACAGGATCATGGTGTTGACCGCCACCGACTTGCCCGAACCGGTGGTGCCGGCGATCAGCAGGTGCGGCATGCGGGCCAGGTCGACCATGACGGGGGCGCCGCCGATATCCTTGCCCAGCACCAAGGTCAGCTTGGCCGCCGCCTTCTCGAAGGCCTCGGACGCCAGCAACTCGCGCAGGAACACCACCTCGCGTCGCGAATTGGGCAACTCGATACCGATGACCGAACGGCCGGGAATGGTGGCGATGCGTACCGACAACGCCGACATGGACCGCGCGATGTCGTCGGCCAGACCGATGACGCGGCTGGTCTTGGTGCCCGGTGCCGGTTCCAACTCGTAAAGGGTCACCACTGGGCCGGGGCGCACCTTCACCACCTTGCCGTTGACGCCAAAATCTTCCAGCACGCTTTCCAAAAGCTTGGCGTTCTGAGCCAGGGAATCCTGGGACAGCATGGCGTGGTTCTGTTCCGGCGGCGGGGTCAGCAGCCCCAAGGGCGGCAGGTCGTAACCCGGCCCCACCGGCCCCCCCAGGTCCAGCGTGCCCTGACGGGCGGCCTTTTCCCGCTTGCCGGCGGTCGGCGGCGGCCGCTTGGGTTCCACCAGGGCGCCATATTGCGGCAGGTGTTCCAGTTCGTCGTCGTCCTGGTCGTCGTCCAGTTGCGGCGGCGGCGGGAAATCCGCGTCGTCCCGGTCGTCGTCGTCCAGAACCTTGGGGGCCGGCCGGGCCAGGGGAGAACGGCCGCTGGTCACCGTCACCGACGGTTCGCGCCGGGCGGAATCGGGATTGCTGCGTAAGGTGCCGGCGGCGCTGCCGGCCGCCTGCAAGGACTTGCGCCCCACCTTGCCCAAACTGGCCCAATCCGAGGGCGACAGCCCCAGGGCGAAGATCGAGGCGAAGAAAGCCACCCCCAAACAGGCGCTGCCCACCACCCACAGCATATGCGGCGGCACGTTGGGCGCCACGAAGGCGGTGACGATGACCTTGCCCAAGGCGCCGCCGGGACCGATGGCCAGGAAAGTCAGGCGCGGCAACGGCAGCGCCGCCAAGGCCACCGACCAGATGACCACCACCACCGGCAAAAGCGCGACCCGCAGACCCCACAGGCGGGGCGGTTCGGCCTTGATCAGGATGCGCAGGCCCCAGGCGGCGGGGATCAACACCGCCAACCAGCACCCCAAACCGAAGAACTGATCCAGCAGGTCGGCGATGGCGGCGCCGAAACGGCCAAGGGCATTGTTCACCGGACTGTCGACGGCGGTATTGAACGAAGGGTCGCGGGGATCGGCGGTCACCAGGGCCGCGCCGATCATCACCGCCACCGAGGTCAAGGCCAAGCCGCCCAGCCGGGCCACCAGCCGACGCAAGGCCGGCACGGTGCCCTTGGGCAGAAAGCTTTGCTTTTGTACCCCCTTTTTGGCCGCGGCCATCATCCCCCCTAAAGCGTCTGCGCCATCAAAGTCAGCGCCCGCTCGGTCGTCTCCAGATCGTGCACCAGGGCGACACGGATGTAACGGTCACCCACATCGCCGCGCGACAGGTACTTGCCGGGCAGAACCCGGATCTTGGCCTTGTTCCACAATTCCAGGGCCGCCTTTTCGCCGTCGCCCACGTCCAGCCACAGGAAAAACCCGCCGGCCGGCCGGGTGAAACCGAAACGGTTACCCAACTTGCGTTCCGCCAGATCCAGCTTGGCGCGGTACAAGTCGCGGTTTTCCCGCACATGGTCCTCGTCACGCCACAAAGCGGCGGCGGCGGCCAGGATGGGCATGGGCGTCGCCGCCCCGCCATAGGACCGCAGACGGGCGAAAGCCGCCATCAACGCGACGTCGCCGGCGACGAAACCCGAGCGCAGGCCGGGAACGCTGGACCGCTTGGACAGCGAATGGAAGACCATGACGTTGTCCATGGCGCCCCCCAGCTGGGCGCAGGCGGTCAGAGCCCCCGCCGGTTCGGCCCGGTCCCAGATTTCCGAATAGCACTCGTCCACGCACAACACGAAGTTCCAGCGCCGCGCCAGTTCGATATTGCGGATCAGCAGGTCCATGTCCGCCACCGAGCCCTGCGGATTGGCCGGCGAACACAGATAAGCCAGCTTGACCCGCGACAGCACGTCATCGGGCAGGGTGGTGAAATCGGGGACCGAGACCGGCCCGTCATGGCCGGGCACGAAATAAGGTTCGGCCCCGGCCATCACCGCGGCGCCCACATAGACCTGATAGAACGGGTTGGGCAACAACACCAAAGGCTTGCCCTGGCCCGGCGTGATCACTGTCTGGGCGATCAGGTACAAAGCCTCGCGGGTGCCGGCCACCGGCAGCACCGCACGGTCCCGGTCCACCATGCCGGCGGGCAGGGTGAAGCGCCGGTTCAGCCATTCGACCACGGCGGCGCGGAAATCGGGGCTGCCGTTGGCGGGCGGATATTTTCCCCAGGTCCCAGCCTGTTCCGCCAGAACCTGGGCCACCAAGGCCGGTGGGCGGTGCTGCGGTTCGCCGATGGACATGACCAGCGAATCAGGGGTGGCGGGTCCGCCCAGCAGGTCGGTCAGCCGCTGGAACGGATAATCGGTCAGTTGGTCGAGCTGTGCATTGAACATGGGCTTTGTTCTAACCCATTCCGTTGTCCACGCCCATGGGGAAATGGCGCCAAGACCACGTGTGATAAAAAGGAAGGGCGCGGCTTTCGCCGCGCCCCCCTTGCCACAACATCCACGGTTTGACTTAGTGGATGGATTCGCCGTGCAGGGACAGGTCCAGACCTTCGCGTTCCTCGTCGGGGGTGACGCGCAGTCCGATGACCATGTCGATGACCTTCAGCAGGATGAAGGACGCGACGGCCGAGTAGACG